>WBZO01000026.1_pt1 | contig 389131 bp, 333 predicted proteins | sample 5204261 | NCBI WGS metagenome assembly WBZO01 (sample SAMN12412400, study PRJNA552823) | activated sludge metagenome | isolation source: activated sludge from anammox sidestream of wastewater treatment plant... | place: USA: North Carolina | collected 2017-09 | reverse complement strand
CGCGAGCGCCGTACGAGCCGCGAGCGCCGTACGAGCCGCGAGCGCCGTACGAGCCGCGAGCGCCGTACGAGCCGCGAGCGCCGTACGAGCCGCGAGCGCAAGCGAGTGGAGTGACGCAAACTTCCGAGCGATCCGCCTTGCGGGCAAGACTCAACGTCTTGCCCGAGTTGACCACTCGCGAAGCTTGAGTGTGGGCGCTCGTTACTCCACTCGCTCGCGCTCGCGGCTCGTGGTTCGCTCGCTGGCGCTCGCGGCTCGGAGGGCGCCTCGCGGCGCGTGGGCGTTTGCGCCGGTGGTTCGTTACGCCACTCGCTTGCGCTCGCGGCTCGTGGTTCACTCGCTGGCGCTCGCGGCTCGTGGTTCACTCGCTGGCGCTCGCGGCTCGTTATCGCTACCATGTCCGCCGTGGCACGTCGCCGCAAATCTCGCTCAGCCCGTTTTCACCGGCGGACGCCGCCCGGCGCGCCGCCGGGGCTGGTGCTGCCCGATCCGGCGGCGCCGGCGGCGCGGCTGCACGTGATGGCGTTCGGGCCGGAGGGGCACAGCGAGCAGGAGCTGACCGACGTAGCGCAGTTGCAGCCGCTGCGCGCGGCGCATCCGCTGATCTGGGTCAACGCGGACGGCGTTGGCGACGCGGTGGTGGTGCAGGAGCTGGGCGCGGCGTTCGGCCTGCACCGGCTGGCGCTCGAAGACGTGGTGAACGTGCACCAACGGGCGAAGGCGGAGCGGTACGGCGGGCACATCTTCTTCGTGGTGCGCATGCCGCTGCCGGAGGGCGGCTTCGCGGCGGAGCAGGTGAGCTTCTTCGTCGGCGACAGCTTCGTCTTGACGTTCCAGGAGCGGCCGGGGGGCGACCTCTTCGAGCCGGTGCGCATCCGCATCCGCAGCAAGGGCAGCCGCGCCCGCTGCGCCCGGGCCGACCTGCTGTTCCACGCGCTGCTCGACGTGATCGTCGACCACTACTTTCCGCTGATCGAAAACTGCGGCGAGCGGCTCGACGCGCTGGAGGACGTGGTGCTTGTGCGGCGGACGCCCGGGGTGATGGGCCGGCTGCACGAGGTGCGCCGCGACCTGCTGAGCGTAAGGCGGGCGGTTTGGCCGCTGCGCGACGCGCTGAACGCGGTGCTGCGCGAGCCCGGGCCGCCGATCGGCGACGAAGCCCGGGTGTACCTGCGCGACGTTCAGGATCACACGGTGCAGATCATCGACCTGGTGGAGAACTACCGCGACATCGCCGCCGGCCTGACGGAGGTCCACCTGTCGGTGCAGGCGCAGCGCACGAACGAAGTGATGAAGGTGCTGACGGTGATCGCGACGATCTTCATTCCGCTGACGTTCATTGCCGGCGTGTACGGCATGAACTTCCAGCATATGCCCGAGCTGCACTGGCCCTGGGCGTACCCGGCGCTGCTGGCCGCCATGCTCACCATCGCCGTCGCGCAGCTCGTGTACTTTCGCCGGCGGGGCTGGCTTGGCGAGGACCGTCCGGGCGATCCGGACTCACCGGGCGGGTGAGGCCGCGGCGGCGGCGCATCACTTCGCGTCGATCAGGGCCTTGACGGGCGGGGGCGGGTCGAAGCGCTCCTTCGGTATGTCGGCGTTGACTTCGACGCGTTCGATGGTCACGACCTGCTCCCGGCCCAACACGCGCTGCCGGACCTTGTGCGCCAGCTTCACGCCCGCCACCTCGCGATAGTCGGAGAAATCGACTTCGATGGTTGTGTCTGTGCCATTAAGGTTGGCGGTGAGGACCAGGCGCGACTGGAGCCCGGTCTGCTTGTCGAACCAGACGGTCAGGTCGTTGCCCGTCTCGGGCGTCAGGCGCACCTTGTAGTGATCGCGGCCGTCGAGCTGCTCGAGCGCCAGCGTCTCGACCTTGCGGTTGAGCTTGCGCCAGTGCAGCGGTGCGTTGAAGGTCGCCATCCGCAGCGACAGCGACTTCTGGTCGCCTTCCTTCAGCCGCGCGCCGTTCATCGCGTCCAGGCCCCAGGCGTGCCGCCCGTCCACGCCTTCCTCGAAACGACCGATGCCCTCGAACTCGATCAGCGTGTAGCTCAGGTTCGGCGCCGCGTGGTAGGCCTTCAACGTCCCCTTCACCTCGCCCACCGCGATCGTCCCCGTCGTCACCGTGTTGCGGATCTTCTCGTACGCCTCCTTGCCGCCCGACGCCTTCACGTAGCCGTCGAGCAGCGCCTCGGCCTTCGGCAGCTCGTCCTGCCCACCATACGCCGCACTGCCAAGCGCCAGCGCCGCCGCCGCAAGCGGCCGCAGGAAATGCCGTTTCGCGATCATGGCGTGTCCTCCGATCATGGCCGTGCAGTGTAACGCAACCCGGGCCGCGCGGCGCAGACAATCCGCCAGGCGAGCCCGTTCAGATCGCCCGCGCTCGGCGCTGCCGCGCGCCCTGGCCAGCGAAGCGCTCGCAGGCGCAACCGCTTCCTCACGGGCGCGGCTCGGATCGGGCTCAGGACAGCGCGGCGGAGGTCTGCCGCGCGGCGCGGACAAGCCCGGCGATGTGCCCGGCGGCCTGCGCGGGTGGCAGCGTGTGCTTGACCTGGTCGCGGCGATGCGACCATTCCACGACGCCCTCGGCCAGCGACTTCTTGCCGACGACCACGCGCAGGGGAATGCCGACGAGGTCGGCATCCTTGAACTTGAAGCCGGCGCGCTCGTCGCGATCGTCGAACAGCACATCCACACCCATTGCCGCGAGCTCGTTGTAGATGCCGGCGGCGACCTCCATGGCGTGGTCGTCGCGCGGGTCGAGGGCGATGACGACGGCCTCGAAGGGCGCGATGCTCATCGGCCAGATGATCCCGTTGTCGTCGTGGTTGGCCTCGATGGCGGCGGCGACGATGCGGTTCAGCCCGATGCCGTAGCAGCCCATGATGAACCGGGCCGGTTTGCCCTCGCGCGTCAGGAAGGTCGCGTTCATCGCGTCGCTGTACTTCGTCCCCAGCTTGAAGACGTGGCCGACCTCGATGGCGGTCTTCAGGCGGATGGGCGAGCCGCTGCCGCGCGGCGACAGATCGCCCTCGACGACCATGCGAATGTCGGCAACCAGCACGTACGGCCGCCTGTCGTCCGGCGCCAGCGGAAAATCGCGGCCCGGGTTCACGCCCGTCACGTGATAGTCGGTCTTGTTGGCTCCGCTGGCGGCGTTGCGCAGCGCGGTGACGTCGCGGTCGATGACGAGCATGTCGCCGGCGCGGAAGCGCTCGACGATCCCCTGCGGGCCCGCGAAGCCGACCTTGGCGCCGGTGAGCTCTTCGATCGTCCTGGCGTCGGCCATGTCGATGCTGGCGTTCGCCGATCCGCAGAGTTGCCGGGCCGCCTTGCGCAGCTTGATCTCGTTCACGTCGTGGTCGCCGCGCACCAGCGCGACGAGGCGCGAAACCGGAGCGGAGGGACCCCGCGCTGGCGCTTGGGGCTCGGACGCGGACCCCCGCGCCGACGCTTGGGGCTCGGGTTGGGTGACGGTGTAGATCAGCGTCTTGATCATCTGCGCCGGCGTCGTGCCCAGCACCTTGCAGACGTCCTCGACGCGCCCGGCGCCCGGCGTGTGCACCTCGCGCAACGGCTCGGCGGCCGCCTGGCCACTCTCAGCGCTTCGTCCGGGGGTCTCTCCGTCCCGGTGCCCCTCGAAGAACGCCGTCGCACGTTCCGTGTTCGCCGCGTAGTCGCCGTTCTCGCTGATGGCGACGGTGTCCTCGCCGGCGTCGGTCAGAACCATGAACTCGTGCGACGAATCGCCGCCGATCGGTCCGCTGTCGGCCTCGACGGCGATGTACGGCAGGCCGCAGCGGCCGAAGATGCGGCAGTAGGCGTCGTACATCTTCTGGTAGCCTTCGTCGAGGCTGGCCTTGTCGGCGTGGAACGAGTAGGCGTCCTTCATGAGGAACTCGCGCGTGCGCAGGACGCCGCTCTTGGGGCGCGCCTCGCCGCGGAACTTGGTCTGAATCTGGTAGAGGTTGATCGGGAGCTGCTTGTAGCTGCCGAGGAAGGCGCGGGCGATGTCCACGACCTGCTCTTCGTGGGTCGGGCCGAGCACGGTCTGGCTGCGCCAGTCGCCGGGGGGGCCGCCCAGGCGCAGCAGCGTGTCGCCCATCGCCTCGGTGCGGCCCGTCTGCTGCCACCAGTCGAGCGGCATCAGCACCGACATGTGCAGCTCGATCGCGCCCGCGCGGTTCATCTCCTCGCGCACGATCGCCTCGACCTTCCGCAGCGTCCGATAGCCCAGCGGCAGGTAGCAGTACACCCCGGCCGCCACCTGCCGGATCAGCCCCGCCCGCAGCATCAGCACGTGGGAGGCCGCGGTGGCGTCCTTGGGCGTCTCCTTGCTCGTCGGAATGAAGAACTGGGACCAGTGCATCGCGTCTCGCTCATGTGCCGGCCGCGGGGATTCAGCCTGCGCCCGCGGCGCCCGTGTCACCTGCACCCGCCTCAACGTCCGCCCGCCCGGCCCTGCCTCGGGGGTCCGCGGCGCGACGGCCGGTCGAACCCGCCATTGTCCGCCGGGCGGCGTGGTCGTGCAAGAAAGGGGTGCAAGGTAACATAGCGCGGCAAGTCTCGCCGGCGTGGAGACCCGCCGGCGCCAAGAGGCCACGCATGAACCCGCAGAAACAGGTGAGTCTGAACCTGAACGTCCGCGGACTCGGGCAGTCCGCGACGCTGGCAATCAAGGATCGCTGCCGGGCGCTGCGCCGCTCGGGACGCGAGGTCTACGACTTCGGCCTCGGGCAGTCGCCGTTCCCAGTGCCGGAGCCGGTGGTCGAGGCGCTGCGCGCCGCGGCGGGCCAGAAGGACTACCTGCCCGTGATGGGGCTGCCGGAGCTGCGCGAGGCGGTGGCAGCGCACCATCGGCGGACCGACGGGCTGAACGTCAGCGCCGACAACGTGCTGGTGGGGCCGGGCTCGAAGGAGCTGATGTTCCTGGTCCAGCTCGTGTACTACGGCGAGATCATGCTCACGCCGCCGTGCTGGGTGAGCTACTGGCCGCAGGCGCGAATCCTGGGCCGGCGCTTCAGCCTGCTGCACTCGGATTTCGTGCGCCACTGGAAGATCGACGCGGCGCAGCTCGCTCAGTCGATCGAGCTGGTGGGCGACGACCATCGCCCGCGGTTGCTGGTGCTGAACTACCCGAGCAACCCGACGGGTTCGACCTACGACGAGCACGAGCTCAAGGCGCTGGCGGAGGTGGCGCGGCGTTTCGGGCTGATCGTGCTGTCGGACGAAATCTACGGCCAGCTTCACTATCACGGCCGGCACGTATCGATCGCCCGCTTCTACCCGGAGGGGACCATTGTCAGCTCCGGACTGTCGAAGTGGTGCGGCGCAGGCGGCTGGCGCCTGGGCACGTTCACCTTTCCCAACGAGCTCGACTGGCTCGCCAACGCCCTCGCCACCGTCGCCAGCGAAACCTACACGTCCGTCTCCGCCCCGATCCAGCATGCCGCCATTCGCGCCTTCAGCGGCTGCCCGCTCATCGAAGACTACCTGGCCCACACACGCCGCATTCTGGCCGCCGTCGCGCAGCGCATCTGCCCGATCCTGAACGAAGCCGGAGTGCGCGTGCATGAGCCTGACGGTGCGTTCTATCTCTTTCTCGACTTCAACTCGTTCGCCGCCGCCCTCGCCGGTCGCAGCATCGCCGACGGCCGCACGCTCTGCGAACGGCTGCTGGCCGAGACCGGAGTGGCCATGCTGCCGGGCGCGGCGTTCGGTCGCGGGCGGCGCGACCTGACGGCCCGGCTCGCGTTCGTGGATTTCGACGGCGCGGCGGCGCTGGAGGCCAGCCGCGGCGTCGGGCTGGAGCGTCCACTGCCCGCCGGCGTGGTCGAGCGCTGCTGCGCCCGCGTGGTGGACGGCGTGCGGCGCATCGCGGAGTGGGCGGCATCGTGAGTCCCTTCGGGCCGAAGACTCCCGATGGGCGTCGCGCGGCAGATTTCTCTTGCACTGCGCGGGACGGGCGCTTAAAGGTATGGATACGTCAGGTCCGGCCGGTTGGGGCCGGAAATGTCTCATCTGCACGTCCTTTGGAGGATTGAGAATGCGTCACACATCGCTTGCCGTTCTGTTCGTTGTCGCCAGCGCCTGGCTCTGCCAGGCCGGAAACGACGTCGCCTACGTCTCCATAGCCAACCAGGAGCCGTGGGGAATGCCGGGAAACATCAATGCCATGAACGACGTCTTCGGCGTCGGGAACTGGGATCGCATGAACTTCGCAACCGCCGTCCAGAACGGTCTCTTCGACCGCCGGGCGATTTTCCTGTGCGGGGGCGACGGGGCGGACGCCGAGTTCAACGCGTTCGTTGAGGCCAACCGCGCGGCGCTGGAGGCGTGGGTGGCGTCGGGTGGCCGTCTGCTGATCAACGCGGCCCGCTGGGGCTCGAACCCGGTCGTGCTGGACATCGGCTTCGGGATTACGCTCGATAACAACTTCCCCCACGACACCGGCAACGCCGCCGATCCGAACCACGTCATCTACCACAGCCCGTTCGGTCCCACCGGGACGTTCTTCGATGGCGACTACCTGTCGCACGACATTGTGTACGGCGGCGGGCTGGCGCCGCTGATGTGGGGATCGAACAACCCCGGCCAGGTGATCCTGGGTGAAAAGGCCCATGGGGCGGGGTGGGTGATCGCGGGTGGCCTGACGCTGCCGTTCTTCGGCGAGCATCCGCTGTGGAACGATCCCTGCAAGGTTTTCCATCGCAACCTGCTGGATTACTGGGGCCGGGGTGGCAGCGCACCCTGTCCGGGAGACCTCGACGGTGACGGCGACGTCGACCAGAGCGACCTGGGCATCATGCTGGCGGATTACGGCTGCACCGACGGGGTCGGCAACTGCCCGGGCGACATCGACGGCGACGGCGACACCGACCAGAGTGACCTGGGTGTTCTGCTGGCGAACTACGGTCAGTCCTGTAACTGACGCTGGGGCAAGACGTTGTAAGCTCTTTGGCGGCCGCCCGGCCACCACCCGAAGGTTGGCGGCCGGGTGGTCGTCGTTCAGCGCTAACCGGTTGGAGGTGAAACGAGAAAAGCGCCGGTTCGACGAGGAAAACTCACAAAGCCATTGCAACGTCACCACATTCGAAGTAGCATGGTGTTCTGGAGGTTGCCGGGTCTAGGAGGAGCCGGCGGAAGGAAAACCCAATTCTCTCGTAGAGGAGGAAATAAGAATGCGGAAGGTTCTCGCTTTAGGTCTCGCTCTTTGCTTGGGCACTGCGGCATTCGCGAACGACGTCGCGTATGTCAGCGGCTCAAGCGGCGAACCCTGGGGCATGCCCGGAAACGTCAACGCGATGAATGACGTCTTCGGCGCCGGCAACTGGGATCGCCTCAGCTTCCCGTCGGCCGTTCAGCAGGGTGTGTTCAACTACAAGTGCCTGTTCCTGGACGGCGGCGACGGCGCCGACTCCGAGTTCAACGCCTTTATCGACACCAACCGGGCCACGCTCGAGGCCTGGGTCGCCGGCGGCGGCAAGCTGCTGGTCAACGCGGCGCGCTGGGGCAGCTCGCCGACCGTGCTCGACCTCGGTTTCGGCATCACGCTGGACAACAACTTCCCGCACGACACCAGCACCGCCCCGAACCTGGCGCACCCCATCTTCAACGGCCCCTGGGGCGCGACCGGCAACTTCTTCGACGGCGACTTCCTGTCGCACGACATCGTCTACGGCGGTGGCCTGACGCCGCTGCTGTATGGCAGCAACGATCCCAGCCAGGTCACCCTGGGCGAGAAGGCCTACGGGGCCGGCTGGGTGATCGCGGGCGGCCTGACGCTGCCGTTCTTCGGCGAGCACCCGCTGTGGAACCCCGATACCAGGATCATGCACCGCAACCTGCTCGAGTACATGTGCGTGGTGCCTGAGCCGGCTTCGCTCAGCCTGCTGCTGATCGGCGCCGCGGGCCTGCTGCGCCGTCGCTAAGGACGGACGCCGCTCCGGCTCGATTGAGATCAACGTCGCAACGCGGAGAGACCGGCCCAGGCCGGTCTCTCTTCTTTTGTTCGCACGGCGCGGTGCGATGCAACGCGATACCTGCGGCGCCGGCCGCTTCTGCGGACGTCTCGTCCGCTCGCCGGCGTTCGCAGCCCGGGGCGGATGGTGCAAACCGACCGCCATGCCGGGCCTGAGACTCGAGCGCCTGATCATTCACGCGCCGCGCGCCACGGAGCTGCAACTGCGATTGTGGCGCGAGTGGTGCTTCGCCAAGGCGGTCGCCCGGCGCTTCGGCGCGTCGCAGAGGGAGAACGCCGCGACAAAAAGCCCGGCGAGCGCGGGCGACTGCATGCTTCCGCTCACGTCGTACCAGGTGCTCGCAGAGCGGCCGGGGACCGAACGCCTTAGCAGGCGCGCGTCTCGCGGCGCCTTGCCCTTCGGCGGTCGGCGGCACCCGCCATCCCAGCGATCGGCACGGGGAATCCTTCCGCCGGCGTGACCGTCACGCGCACCGACTTGAACGCCGGCGTGCGCGACTCCGGGTCGGCGACGCGCGGAATCAGCACGTTGGCCTCGGGGTAATACATCGCGGCGTTGCCCGGCGGAACATCGAACTCACGAACCAGCACGCCGCGCAGCTCGCCCGCCGGCCCACGGACGGCCACCGGCTGGTTCTCGCGCAGGCCGAGCCTGGCGATGTCGGCGGCGCTCATCAGGATGACGTCGCGGCGCTCCTGGCCGCGGTAGATGTCTTCCTCCTCGTACACGACCGTGTTGAACTGCCCCTCGCTGCGGATCGTCATCAGCCGCAGCTCGCCATGCTCCAGCGGCAGTCGCGGGATGCGCGTCACGTGGAAGCGCGCCTTGCCGCTGGCCGTGCCGAACCGCGGCGCGTGCAGCGTGCGCCCGTCGATGTGGAATTCCCGCCGCGTCTCGTCGATCCGCCCGATCGCCTCGAAGCCCGGAATCACCGCCGCGATCGCCGCGCGCACGTTGCGATGCTGCTCCATCGCCCGCCAGTCAATCGGGCCCGCCTCGCCCAGCACCCGCCGCGCAAGCTCCGCGACGATTTCGACTTCGCCGCGCGCTTCGCGGATGCGCGGCGGTCCGCCGTCGCTGAGACGGACGTAGTTGAACATCGACTCCTGCGTCGTCGGCTGCGACTCTTCGTCGCGGGCCTTGACGGGCAGGATCAGGGTGTGCCGCGCCCGGCCCCAGGCATGGCCGGTGTTGAGCGTCGTGCTCAGGTAGACGACGGAGTCCATGCGGCCGAATGCGGCGGCCGTCGCCTGCGCGTCCGGGTTTGAGCCGAAGAGGTTGCCGCCGAGGCACCAGGCGTGCCGGACCGTGCCGGCCTGCATCGCCTCGACGCACGAGAGCGTGTCGAGCCCCGGCGTCTCCGGCAGCCTCACGCCGAAGCGCGTTTGCAGCCGCTCGAAGACCACGTCGCGCAGCTTCGGCGTGACGCCCATCGAGCCGACGCCCTGCACGTTGCTGTGGCCGCGAATCGGCAGCAGGCCAGCGTGCGGACGGCCGACCATGCCGCGCAGCAGCGCCAGGTTCGCGATCGCCCGCACGTTGTCGACGCCGTGCTCGTGATGCGTGATGCCCATCGTCCAGGCGAAGACAGTGGCGCGCGAGGCCGCGTAGAGCGCGGCGACGCGGTCGATGACGGCGCCGTCGACGCCGGAGGCGCGCTGGATCTCGTCCCAGGACGTCCGCTCGACGTACTCGCGGAACGGCCAGTAACCCTCGCACAAGGTGCCGAGAACGTCGAAGCCGTGCGGTGCGAGCCCGGGCGGCCGCTGGCGATCGCTGGCCTCGACGTCCGCCGGCGAAGGCCGCTCCAAGTGCTCGTACGCGCGGGGGTCGCACGCGTTGACTTCAAACAGCCGCTTCGCCACGCCCGTCAGCAGCGCGATGTCGCCGCCGATGTTCGGCTGCACGTACAGGCTGGCGATCTTCGAGCCCAGGAGCAGGCTCAGCGGCCGTGACGGAATGCGGAAGTTCACCAGCCCCGGCTCGCGCAGCGGGTTGACGACGACGACGTTTCCGCCGCGGCGGCGCAGGTCGGCCAGGGTCGCCATCAGCCGCGGGTGGTTCGAGGCCGGGTTGCCGCCGATGAGGATCACCAGATCGCAGTGCTCGAGGTCGTCGAGCGTAACGGTGGCGGTGCCGCTGCCGACGGCGCTGCTGAGACCGACGCCGCTGGCCTGGTGGCAGTAGTAGCTACAGTTGTTGACGTTGTTCGTGCCGTACAGCCGGGCGAAGAGCTGCCACAGGAACGCCGCCTCGTTGCTGCTGCGCCCGCTGAAGTAAAAGTAGTTCTCGTCGGGCCGGGGTCTGGCGGCCTCGAGCTGGGCGACGCAGAACTCCAGCGCCCGCTCCCACGGGATCGCGCGGTAGCGGTCGTCGTCCGGCCCGGCATAGAGCGGCCCGGCCAGGCGGCCCATGTGCTCGAGCTCGCGCGGCGTCAGCGCGCGCAGCGCGTCGAAGCCGAACTGCTCGAAGAAGCGCGGGTCGATCGGCGCCTGCATGTCGGCGGCCATCGCCTGCATCGACTTCTTGCAGACCTCCGGAAAGCGGCCGGCCTCGTTGACCATCCCGCCGCGCTGCCCGCCCATGCCCAGCGCGCAGGTCTTGCAGGCGTTGGGCCGGCGCAGCGCGCGGTAGAGCCTCAGCAGGCCGCCGCCGCGACGCGCCATGCGCAGCGTGTAGAGGATCGCCGGCCACCCGCCGCCGGAACGGGGACGTTTCATGCGAGGCACCAGGCAAGCACGCGGCGCCGAGGGCGTTTCATGCCAAGCAGGATAGTGGGGGGGGCGGCCTGGGCCATAGGGCCATTCCCGGCGGCATCGTGGTCGAGCCTCAACCGGGCGGCGGCGGCATGGTCATGCCGGAGCGACCCGAAGCACCTGCCGCCGGATCGCAGCCGGTCCAGCGAGGGCGCGGCGGTTCGCGGCCGCGCGATCGGCCGGTGTATACTCACGTCGCGAGGTCGCATTCGAGAACGGGCGCCTGATAAACACTAACGTGGAGGTTTCAGCCATGTCGCGCGCGGCGCTGCTCGCTTCGTTCGTGCTGCTGGTGGTCGTCCTGGTCCGCCCGGTGAACACGAGCGGGCAGGAATCGGAGGACAAGCGCACGGAGTTGGACCCGCACGCCATGGGCCGGCGGCTCGCCGAGGGACTGCGGGCGACAAAGGGCTGCCTGGGCGTCGAATCCGCCCGGATGGACGGCGGAAAGAACGTGATCTTCGCCTGGTTCGAGGACAAGGCCGCCGTCCGCCGCTGGTACTTCCACCCGACGCACAAGGGCTTCCTGGCGATGATGGGCGGCCCGGGCGGCGATGGCGAAGCCCGGCCGCTGGAGCACGTGCCCGACAACACGCCGCTGCTCGTGGTGGCGTCGCTCACCCTGGCCGATGCTCCCCGGATCGATGGCGTGCGCCTGCCGATATCGAGCATCGCCATCGAGCTCTTCACGCCGGCGCCGGGCGGGGCGTACGTGAATGAGCGCTGGTCGCCGAAGGCCTTTCCGGCGCCGCCGCACATGCGCCGCTACGACTCGCCGCCGGGGGGCGAATCTCGGCCGTAGCGGGCGCGAGCCGCGAGCGCAAGCGAGCGGAGTAACGCAATCTCCGAGCGATACGCCTTGCGGGCAAGACTCAAACTCTTGTCCGAATTCACACTACTCGTGGGGCTTGAGTGTGGGAGCTCGTTACTCCACTCGCTCGCGCTCGCGGCTCGTTACTCCACATTACTCCACTCGCTCGCGCTCGCGGCTCGTTACTCCACGTTACTCCACTCGCTCGCGCTCGCGGCTCGTTACTCCACGTTACTCCACTCGCTTGCGCTCGCGGCTCGTTACTCCACGTTACTCCACTCGCTTGCGCTCGCGGCTCGTGGTTGGCTCGCTCACTCCGTCAGCGAGTAGCACGCGATGCGGTCGAGATTGCGCACGTACAGCCGGCCGCGGTAGATCGTCGGCAGGGTCCAGCACAGCCCGTTCAGCACGCTGACGTTCGTCTGCGGGGAAAAGCCCTCTGGCGTCGCCCGGGCGATGAGTAGCTGGCCCTGCTCGCTGAGGTAGTACAGGTACCCTTCGGCGGCGGCCATGGTTCCATCCTTGGCCGTGAGGTCGCTGCCGGAGACGCGCCGTTCGATCCACGCCGGCTCGCCCGTCCGGAAGTTGATGCAGCGCAGGCCGTTCTGATCGCTGGCGTACAAGTGGCCGCCGATCAGCAGCGATGACTGAAACTTGTTCATCATCTTGTTGTTGCGCCAGACCTCGCGGGCTTCCAGCTTGTCGCCGGCCGCCTTGAGCTCGAACAGCGCGCTGCCCGTTCGATAGCCGGAGCTCAGGAACAGGTGGCCGTCGTGGTAAATGGGCGCCGCGGCGTTCACGTTCCAGTCGGTCTTCCAGGGCACGCTCAGCACCTGTCGGCCGCTGGCCGCCTCGACGACGATCGCGTCGCGCCCCATGAAGCCGCAGATGTAGCGCTTGCCTTCGAACGTGAACGGGTAGGGCGTCGAGTAACCCGCCGGCCCGCTGCCCGCGGTCCAGACCGACTCGCCGGTCTTGCGATTGAGCGCCGTCAGCCCGTTGACGTTCAGCACGGCCAGGTCGCCCTCGATCAGCACCGAGCCCGAGAATCCCCACGTTGGCGGCTTCTCGAACTCGCGCCGCCAGATCTCGCGCCCGTCGGCCGCGTCGAAGCAGACGGCGGCGCCGAGCGCCCCGAGAACGTAGACGCGGTTGTCGGCAATGGTGGGCGTCGCGCGCGTGCCGTTGCCGCCCTGAGACTCGACGTACTCGGCCTCGAACGGGCGCTGCCAGATCAACTCGCCGGTGTCGGCGTTCAGGCATATAAGCGTCTGCTTGCGGTCGACGGTGCCGCAGGTGTACACGCGGTCGCCCACGCAGGAGATGCCGCTGAAGGCGGAGCCGATCTGGCGTTCCCAGCGCTTGGGCGGGGCGGTGGACCAGTTCGTTTTCAGGCCGCTCTCCCGGCTGAGGCCGTCGTGTCGTGGGCCGAGAAAGTTCGGCCAGTCCTCGGCGGCGGAGGCACTCACCAGGATTGCGGTCGCGAGTAGTGCGGCGAGGCGCAGGGGCATCAGCATCGCAGGGTCTCCACGGGGCGCTTGTCATGAACAACGGGCGGGAGCGCGCTCAGCTTCAGCGAGGTCGCCCAAAACCAGTCGCTGATCATACAACGCGACGACGGTGAAGTCCCGGGCATACTTTTCCGGACGCGTCGCGGCATGCCGCGTGCGCGGTTCTGGCCGCGCATCCACGAAGGCGAAAGCGGCTGTTTCTGCCGCATCGGAAGCGGTTGCTTTGACCTCCGGCGAGTCCCTACCATTAGGTGTAAGCACCGAACGCGGTTCCGGAGGCCGACTCCAGCATCTCCTGAGGAGGAAAGTGCGATGGACGAAGCGTCCTTCCAGAAGCGATTAGGCGAGTTGATCTCGCAGATCGACACGCTGCCGCCAGATGAGCGCGATCGCCTCCGTGCGCTGGCTGCGGAGACCAAGCAGCGCCACGAGGATCTCAAGCGCAGCGTCAGCTCGATGCAGGAGAGCCTCGACTTTCTGCGGCTGTGGATCAAGTACATGCTCTTCGACCTGGAGGCCACGCGCCGCGAGAACGCGTATCTGCGGAAGATGCTCGAACAGGATCCGGGGAACTCCAACAACAGCGACAACAGCGATCAGGCCTGATGGGCCGCGGCAACGTCGGGGCCTGACGACAAGCCTTCATCTCTCGCGCCGCGCGACGTGCAACCCAGACGCGTCGTGCGGCGCCCTTTTTTGCGCCGCCCGCCGAGCCGATCGCTGATTCGCTGCGCCGGGCTGGCCGCGCCGCCGGTCGCCGCGGTATAATCGGGTGCAGTGCATCGGACAACCCCTGCGTTGCTCGACACGGAAGAACCAAGTTTGCGGGGCCGATACGCTGGGACAGGGGAGGCCCAAGAGTCGATCGCCCGGCGTCAGCGCCAGGAGCGCCAGGCCGGGCCCGCCGGGGCCGCCCACGTTGCATGACGGGTTCCAGCAAACGTCTTCCACCGGCAATGGCGGAGGTTGCTGATTCAGGGACGGGCGCGCCGCGGGCACACGTGTGCCGGGTGCGCCCGCTTTGCTGAATACTCCACCGACACGCGGCGCAGCCGGGAGTGAGCATTGCGGGGCAGCCGGCCGGAGCAACGTCAACGGGCCCGGGAGGCGGCGGCCCCACCGGCTTCCCGCGCCCATTTGCGGCCGCTGCTCTGGACCGCCGTCATCGTGGCCGGCGTCGCCGTTCGTCTGATCGCCCTGTCTTGTGCGCCGCAGTACTCCTATCTGCCGGATCACATCAGTTTCCTCGACTGGTCGGCGTACGCGTACGATCACGGACCGTGGCGAATCTACGAGCTGGACGCCGGGCGGCCCGTGATCGTCAGACTCTACGACGCCCAGGGGCGGGCCGAGGACGTCGTTCGCGTCAACCGTCATGCCTGCAACTACCCGCCGCTCAGTGCCTACGGGCTCTGGCTCAAGGGCGCCTTATGGAGCGGTCTGGACAGCCGCGTTGCGACATTCGACCTGGGCCGGCGCCCGTCCGGAACAAGTACGATCATCCGCGGTCGAATCGCGAACACATTCCAGGCACGCCTGGCCAACGCGCTGCCGGCGATGGCGTGCGACTTCGCGCTGGCTGCGGGAGTGGCGGCGCTCGTGTCCGCGGTGTGCCGTGAATCAGGCGCGTGGCGGCGCCTGGGTGTGTTCACGGTCACCCTGCTGGCCCCGCCGATCTTTCTGGACTCGGCGTTCTGGAACCAGGTGGACGCGTGGGTGACGGCCGAGCTGGTGTGGTGCCTGGTGCTGCTGCTGAGAGGTCGCTGGTGGCGGGCGGGGGTCGTTCTCGGGCTGGCCGCCGTCACAAAGCCGCAGGCGGTCCTGTTCGCGCCGGTGCTGGCCTATGCCGTGCTGGGGCTGCGCTTCGCGCCGGGCGGAACGTGGCGCGACAGCGCGAAGCTGCTGCGGACGGCAGGCTCCGCGCTGGCAGCCATCGCGATCGTCGCCGCTCCATTCATGCTGAATGACGCCCGTGCCCCGGGCAATCCGCACGGCGCGTGGCGCTGGGTGCAGCGCAGCTACGTCGAGACGATCGGCAGCCCGTTGTACGAGCGCACGACGCTCAGCGCATTCAACCTCTGGTGGGTCGATCTGCTCGCGCAGGGGCGGCCCGGCGCCGCTGGCTGGGAGCCCCTTTGGGACCCGTCGGCAACCGTCGCGGGGCTGTCGAAATCGGCCTGGGGCAAGGTCCTGCTGGCCGCCGCGCTGCTCGTCGCGGGCGGCTTGTGCGCCTGGCGCTGGCGATGGGGTCGCGCGAGCTGGGTGGCGATGGCGGCGGTGACGATGCTGGCCGCGTTCGCGCTCCCGACGCGCGTGCACGAGCGCTATGTCTATTTCTGCATTCCTTTTCTCGTGGCCATGGGCGCGTTGCGGCCTTGGTGGATGGCGCCGGCGGCAGCCATGCTGATCGTGGGTACGTTCGAGATGACGTCGTTTCGCTGGGCGGGCCTCGGCGCGCTGTATCGGCCGGACAGCCTGGCGTGGGCGGGATCGCTGCTGCTGGCGCTTCTGACGCTCGCCAGCCTCGGCGCGACGGTCCTGCTGTTGGGCGCGGAGAGAGAAACCCGCGCTGGAACAAGCCCGCGCCCGCGTTAGAATAACCAACGGTTCGAGCTGAGACCCGCTTGCTCATCAGGAGAACGCCCATGTCCACCGCCACGCTTTCGTCTCCGCCCAAGGTCAAGATCGGCCCCACCAAGCTGCTCATCAATGGAGAGTGGCAGGCCGCCGCCAGCGGCAAGACCTTCCCCACGATCAACCCGGCGACCGAGGAGGTCATCGCCCAGGTCGCGGAGGGTGACGCCGCCGACGTCGAGTCGGCCGTGAAGGCGGCCCGGCGGGCGTTCGACGAAGGGCCGTGGTCGAAGATGTCGGCGACGGAGCGCGGCAAGCTGCTGTTGAAGCTGGCCGACCTGATCGAGGCCAACCGCAAGGAGCTGGCCGAGCTGGAGACGCTCGACAACGGCAAGCCGCTGGGCGAGTCGATCAAGGCCGACCTGCCGCTGACGATCATGTGCTATCGCTACTTTGCCGGCTGGGCCGACAAGATTCACGGCAAGACGATCCCGATCAACGGCCCGTATTTCTGCTACACGCGGCACGAGCCGGTCGGCGTCGCGGGCCAGATCATCCCATGGAACTTCCCGATGCTGATGCAGGCGTGGAAGCTCGGCCCGGCGCTGGCCGCCGGCTGCACGGTCGTGCTCAAGCCCGCCGAGCAGACGCCGCTCTCGGCGCTGCGGATCGGCGAGCTCATCATGGAGGCGGGCTTTCCGCCGGGCGTCGTCAATATCGTCCCCGGCTACGGGCCGACGGCGGGCGCGGCGATCGCGCGGCACATGGACGTCGACAAGGTGGCCTTCACGGGCAGCACCGAGGTCGGCCACATCATCATGAAGCACGCGGCGGAGACGAACCTGAAGCGCGTGACGCTGGAGCTGGGCGGCAAGAGCCCGAACGTGGTCTTTGCCGACACCGACCTCGACGCGGCGGTTGAGGGGGCGTACTTCGGGCTGTTCTTCAACCAGGGCCAATGCTGCGTGGCGGGCTCGCGGCTGTTCGTCGAGGAGAAGATCCACGATCAGTTCGTCGAGAAGATGGTCGCCAAGGCCAAGGCGCGCAAGGTCGGCGACCCGTTCGCCCGCGAGACGATGCAGGGCCCGCAGGTCGACCGCGACCAGTTCGAGAAGGTCATGGGCTACATCGACAGCGGCAAGAAGGAGGGCGCCAAGCTGCTTGCGGGCGGCGGCCGCGTCGGCCAGAAGGGCTTCTTCGTCGAGCCGACGGTCTTCGGCGACGTGAAGGACGACATGAAGATCGCCCGCGAGGAGATCTTCGGCCCGGTCATGAGCATCATCCGCTTCAAAGACCTCGACGAGGTCGTGCAGCGCGCCAACCGCACGATGTACGGCCTTGCCGCCGCCGTCTGGACCAAGGACATCACCAAGGCGCACGCCATCGCCAACCGGGTCCGCGCGGGGACCGTCTGGGTGAACTGCTACGACGTCTTCGACGCCGCGGCGCCGTTCGGCGGCTTCAAGCAGAGCGGCGTGGGCCGCGAGCTTGGCGAGTACGGCTTGCAAGCCTACACCGAGGTCAAGACGGTCGTCGTGAAGCTGTAACGCCGCCGCCCATCGAGGGCAGCAGCGATCTCTGCTGCGTGTGGCGCCGGCTGGCTCGCCTGCCGCCGGGCCATTGGCTTTGTCACGGGCTGATAGCCTGCGCCGCGCCTCTGCTTGCCGCCTTCAGCGGATCAGCCCGCGCTGCCGCAGGTAGCCGAGCACCAGCGTGTCGAACGGCACGCGCGTGCTGGTGAACAGGTACGTGATGCCGCGCTGCGTGCAGTAGTCCTTGAGCTCCGTGCAATACGCCTGGAGCATCGCCTTGTACTTGGTCAGCAGCGGCCGGCTGATCGTCACTTCCGCCACGTCCTCGTCCTCCACGTCAACCAGCTTCAGGTCGCCCGTAAGCGGCGGGTCGATCTCGTCCGGGCTGAGGACCTGGACGGCGTAGAGATCGAGATTGAGCCCCAGGAGATAACGCAGTCCGGCGGCGAAGCCGCCCTTGTCCATGAAGTCGCTGAGCACGACGACGACGCCCTTGCCCTTGTGCCGGGTGGCGAAGCGCCGCGCGACCTCGCCGAAGTTGGACTGGCCCTCCATCGGGATCGCTTCGAGAAAGCGGATCACCTGCGATACCAGCCGCCGGCCGCGCACGCCGCGCATCTCGTGCGACAGCCGGTCGGAGTAGCCGTAGAGGCTGACGCGGTCGTAGTTCACCAGGCCGATGTAGGCGAGGGCGGCGGCGACGCGTTTGACGTAGAGGCCCTTGTGCGGGTCGCCCCAGTCCATGCTGCGCGAGCAGTCGAACAGGACGGTGACGTTGAGGTCCTCCTCCTCCATGAAGAGCTTGATGAGCAGGCGCTCCAGCCGGGCGTAGATGTTCCAGTCGAGGAAGCGCAGGTCGTCGCCGACGACGTAGTTGCGATAGTCGGCGAACTCGACGCTCTCGCCCTTGCGCTTGCTGCGGCGCTCGCCCTTCATGCGGCCGGCGAAGATCTTGCGGCTGAGCAGCTCGAGCCGGTCGAGCCGCGTCATGAACTCGGCGCTGAGCAACTCCTCCTGTGCCGTGGCCGGCTTGCGCGTCGCGGTCGCCATGGGCGCATCTTAGGCCGGCGCACGCCGCCCGGCGACGGGTGGCGTGCGCGGGTCGAAGCGCGAGCCGTGGAGACGGGCGCCGCGCGGATTCCGCCGCCGCCGCGACCTTACGCGCCGGCCGAGAGTCCGACGGCTGCCACGTCGGCCGCGGCGGTCGCCGTCGCCGGCTGCGGCCGGCGCTCGTCGACGCGGATCGGCTTGTGGAGCACGCGGGCAAAGACGCGGCAGAACTGCCGCGCGGCGCGCGTCCACGAGAACTGCCGCGAGCGGGCGTGTCCGCGCGCTACCAGCCGCTCGCGGAAATCGCCGTCGGTGCAGATTTGGTGCACGGCCCGGGCGATCTCCTGCGGCGAGCGCGGCGGGACGAGGACCGCGGCATCGCCGGCGGCCTCGGGAATGGCGGTGCTGTTGACGGCGACGACGGGGCAGCCGCTGGCCATCGCTTCGATAAGCGGGATGCCGAAGCCCTCGAACACGCTGGGGTATACGAGGACGGCGCAGCGGCGCAGCATGTCAGCGATCTGCTGCGGGTTCTGATAGCCCAGCCAGCGGACGCGGTCGGAGATGCCGAGCTCGGCGGCCAGGCGCTTGAAGGCGTCGAAGTCGCCCCAGCCGGCGAGATCAAGCGACCAGTCGTGCTGCGGGTGCTCGGTCACGAGCTGCGCCAACGCCCGGAGCAGTGAGCCGGTGTCCTTGTAGTCGTCGGGCGACTGGATGGCGCACAGGCGGAACGGGTCGCGCCCGTCGCTGGTGGGCTGGGCGTCGCGGTAGCGCTGGCTCAGGCCGTAGTAGATGGTGTCGTTGCGCGGCCGCGACGAAGGAACGAGGCGCTCGGAGCGCTCGCGCACGTGGTTGGAGATGAAGACGTTGGCGTCGGCCCGGCGCAGCGCCCAGCGGGCCCCCAGCGAGATCAGCAGGAACCGCACGCCGAGCTTCAGGTACGCCGAGAATCCGTCGGCAAAGCAGGTGAACAGGTTCTGATGGTGGACGACCTGCGGGCAGGGGGCGCCGCCGACGAAGAACGTGTTGGTCAGAAGCAGATCGGCGCCCAGACGCCTGAGCAGCCGCGGCAGGCCATAGCGGATCCACAGTTGGCGCCTGGCGGTCCCCATCATCGGTACGCGCAGCGTATTCGGACCCCAGCCGGAGGCCTCGAGCTCGCGGATTGTCTCGGGCCGGCTCGCGAGGATGGTGATGTCGAGGTCCGCGTCGATGTTCCGCCAGCCTTCGAGCAGCCCCAGGAGATTCGTGAGTCCGCCGCCAGGAGCGGTCGGAACGGAGTTGATGACGAGCTTGACCATGTCGTCCGGGCTCCGGTTGCCGCAGTACGCCGGCGCTGCGACGGGCGCTGAGGACGGGCGGGAGAGGCTGAATTCCGCGAGCATGCAGGCGCAATCAGAGCTCGGCCCGAATTCTGCGCGGACGCTGCCCTCTCCTAGTGGTCGTAAGCGCGGAACGCCTTTCCTCTAATCAAGCATAGGTGTGGCGGCCTCTGCCAAGTCAATCGTGGCGGCCTGAAAAAAATCCGCCGGCACGGTCCGGGAGCGGTTGCGGGCTCTCTCGCCAGACGTTCCACCCGAAAATATCGGACGACCGCATTTCAACAGCCCTCGCGCGAATACGCGCGGCACCCGCCCCGTCAACACCATCGGTTCGAATGCGGACAACCTCGGCTCGGGGCCGGGACGCACGACACGTACTCGAAAGGAGCACGACCATGAAACGCCTCATGACCTGCCTTGCTTCGCTGGCCCTCATCGCCGCTCCCCTGGCCCTCGCCGGGGAGGCCACCGCGATTTCTACGGCCACCAACGGCGGCCGTGCCACCGCCAGCGCGACGGCGCGCGGAAACGCGTCCTCGACGGCCATCGCCGGCGCCACCAACGGCGGCCGGGCGATCGCCAACAGCGACGCCGTGGCCCGCGGCCGCGCCGCCGCAAACAGCCGAGCCGTGGCCGTGGCGGATCATGGCCTGGCGATCAGCAACTCGCGGGCCGACGCGCGCAGCCGCTTCGGCGGGTCGGCGCTGGCTGACAGCGAGAGCATTGCGGCGACGGTCGGCGGCGTGTCGATCTCGAACAGCGAAGCGATCGCGCGTGGCCAGTTGTTCGGCCGAGCCGAGAGCTTCTCGACCTCGACGGCCCTGAGCAATCACGGCGTCGCGCTCAGTGACAGCCGGGCCGTGAGCCGTGGCCTGCTGGGCGGCCGGGCCGTGAGCGTCAGCGACTCAATCGCGGACACCTTTGGCGGGGTGGCGATCAGTGGCGTCGAGGCGGACAGCGCCGCGGGTTTCCGGGCGCACTCGTTCTCCAACGGCGTGGGCGTCAGCGTCAGCGGCCCGCTCCGGACCGCAACGGCGAAGGTCTATGCCGGCAGCCGCGCCGGGGCCCTCGGCGTGAGCCGGTCGAACGCGGCGGTGATCGAGATTCGCCGCTGATTAGACAGCCCGGGCGCCGGCGGAGATCGCCGGCCCATTGCAGGAGACCGTCGGAGGCGGGCCGGTTGTCGAGATGATCGACGCCGGCCCGCCTCCGGCTCAATGCGCGGGCCGCTGCCCTGGCTTTGATCAGCCGCCGAAGTTGCTCAGGAGCAGACCGAGGTCGCCCTGGCCGATGCAGCCGCTGTCGTCGAGGTCGGCGGAGGGGTTGTACCCCGGATCGCCGGCGCACGTGCCCCAGGCCGTAAGCAGCAGGCCAAGGTCGCTCTGGTCGACGTCGCCGTCGCCGTCGATGTCGCCAACGACGCCGCCGAGCACTTCGCCCACGAGCGAGATCACCCACTGCGGGTTCTCGGGCGCGTCAGAGACGATGGTGAGCGTGCCGCTCTTCGGCCCGGGCGTGGAGGTGTCCATGCTGACGACGTGCAGGTTGCCGGCGCCGCCCGGGGGCTCGACGAACGCCCCGCCCGGGACGGCGAAGCCGGCGGAGGCGCTGAGCGTGTAATCGAGCGCGTCGATTCCGGCGGCGTTCCACAGGGCGACGTCGCCCGCGTTGGTAACGGTGAACGTCTGCTCCGCCAGATCATCGAGCGCGACCTGCCCGAAGTCGATCAGCACCGGGGCGTCGATCTTGGCCGGGACGCGGAAGTCTGCGAAGACCGGCAGGTGTCCGCCGTTGGCCGCGGCGGTGACCAGGGCCTGGGCGATGACCGGACCGACCATGGTGTTTCCGTTGATGCGCAGCGAGCTGTTGCAGCTCGTGCCGTCGTTGCCCCAGGCGCGATAGGAATGATTGGCGTCGTTCCACGTCGTCGTGCTGTAGGGGATTCCGGGCTGGCCGATGTACGCGAGCCCCTGACCGTCCAGCAGCGAAAGCTCCATCAGGATCTGGTCGTGACGGTCGTCCATGCCCCCGGCGCCGGCGGGGTCCTGCGTGTGCACGAACTGGAACGCGCAGTTGTTGTTCCAGTGGCCCGGCGTGCTGATCGGGTCGAAGAAGCGGCCGGTGTCGTTGGTCTGCGAGGACACCAGGACCTGGTAGGCCTCTTCCTGCGACGTCTGGACGTTGAGGTCGCCGCACAGCATGAAGTGGTACGCCGGGTTCAGCGTTTCGGCATTCGCGCGGATGCGCGTCGCCTCGAGGGCGCGGCGGGCCTGGTCTTCGGATGTCGCGCCGGCCTTCATGTGCGAGCTGTAGATCGCCAGGATCGCCGCGTTCGCGTTGTAGTCCTTCGGCCGGACAAGGTAGCGCATGGTGTTGCGCGGCTGGTTCGGCGGCGGCCCGCCGACGGCGATGGTCGCAACCTGGAGCAGGTCGACGCGTGTGGTGCGATAGAACAGCGCGCTGTCGGTGTCGTTGCCGTTGACGAACTGTCCAGCGGCCCAGTCGCCGGGGCTGCCGGGTGCGTTGTTCAGCAGGCTGAGAAAGGCGTTGACGCTGGCCTGGCTGATGAACTCCTGGCAGACGAGCACGTCGGGCGCCAGCGCGCGGCCCTCGAACTGCCCGTAGATGGCCGCTCTGAATGCGGCGTCGCGCGAATCGGGCAGGTTGTTGCTGTAGTTCGTGACGTTCCACTCGCAGATGCGCAGTTGCGCAACCGCGACGGACGCAGTCCCGCACGTCATCACGGTGGTCAGACACAGAATCGCTCGTTGAATCCTCAAACCCGTCCTCCTTGGCGTCGCGCTGACGGCGTGCCCCATGGCGAACCCTTGTAGCCCGGCATCATTAGGTTTCTGTTAACAGGACGGCACTTGCGCCGCTGGGACGCCAATCCGCGACGGGCGACAGTATAGCCGACAGGCGTGGAGGATACACGCGAGCAGGCTTCCGGAACCGCTTGCGGAACTCTGTTGCGCCGCTGAGATGCCGAACTACTCGTTGGCGCACGGACAACGGGGACGCCGATGGAAGCTCGCGGCGCCGTCCGCGGTTCGGTGGCGTGCTGATAAGACGGAAGCTAGAATGTCGGATTCTGCCGCGGCGACGAGACCGACCGGCGCGCAAGGAATACACCAAGGAGACAAAGGGATGCGTATCACGGAATCGAAACGCTGGATGCTGGGCCTGGTGCTGGCCTGCGCCGCGACCCCCACGCTGCTGGCCGGTGGCCTCTCGGACTTCACGTTCACGAAAGCGGTGCCGGCGGACGCGTACATGGCGGTCCACGCCCGGCAGCACGCGGGGATGGAGTTTCTCAACAAGCAGAACGCGCGGGTGTGGAAGGCGATTGAGGACGCGAGGTTCGAGAACGACGTCCGCCGGCTCGTCAAGGAGCTGTCGAAGAACGACCTGGACGAGGCGGAGTTCGAGAAGCGCTGGCAGCAGATGACGGACCTGGCGGCGGGGGTGAAGTGGGGGTCGCTGTGCGAGCGGGAATTCGCGTTCGCGATGAAGCAGGGCTTTCCGAACGCGGAGTTCATCTTTCTGTTCAAGCCACCGGCCGAGAACGTGACCAAGGACTTCGAGGGCCTGGCGGCGATCCTCAAGACGCTTCAAAGCCTGGAGCCGGGCGAGCTGGCCCTGACGACTGACGGCTCCGGCGAGCGCCAGGTTCACAAGGTGTCGGTCTCGAACTCGCCGTTCCCCATTTCGATGACGCTGGCGCGCGAGAAAGACGTGATCCTGTGCGGCTTCGGCGCGGGTTTCGTCGAGCAGAGCCTGGCGCTGCTGCGCGGCGAGAGCGGGCCGACGCTGGCGGCCAGCGAGCGCTTCCAGGAGGCCTTCAAGGCGCTGCCTCCGCCCACCGACGGGGCGGTCTTCGTGGACGTCGCCAAGATCATGGGCCAGATCCGCGGGATGATCTCCCAGGGCATCGGCATGGGCAAGCAGTATTCCGGCGACGACCCTGAGCAGAGCAAGGAGCTGGAGCGGATCGAGAAAATCGCGAACAAGGCGATCGACGCGATTGACCTCTGGGAGTACGTCGCGGAGGTCTCGACGACCGACGGCCTGCGCACGACGTCCGACGGCGTGACGGTCCTGCGGGCTGACGCGAAGAGCCGGCTGATGTACCAGCCGTTCTACGGCACGGGCACGCTGAGCGATCCGCTCAAGTACGTCCCGAAGGAAGCCGGCAGCGTCACGATCACGAGCGGCGCCGACCTGGCGGCGCTGTATCGCAACCTGATCGGGTTCGTGAAGGCCGAGATTCCCGAGGCCGCGCAGCCGCTGTCCGAGTGGGACGCCATGCAGGAGATGATGGAGCTGAACATCGAGCGCGATGTGCTCGGATGGATGCAGGGTCACTACATGCAGTTCAGCATCCCCGGCCCCACGCCCTTCAGCCCCGCCAGCACCGTCATGATGATGCGCGTCAGCAACGAGGCCAAGGCTCAGGAGATGCTCGACATGCTCTTCGAGAAGATCGAGCCCCTCCTCAAGCAGCAGCAGGGCGCGATCGAAGTCGCCGACATCGAAGGCGCCGAGGGCTTCCGCTCCGTCATGCATCCCATGGTCGCCCTGGTCGGGATGAAGTCCCCCACCCTGGGCGTCAAGGACGGCTGGGTCTTCTTCGGCAGCAGCACCGACGTGCTCCAGACCGTCTTCGCGACCGCCGCCGGCAAGCACGAGAGCTTCGCCGTCAACGAGCGCTTCAAGAAAGAGGCGGTGCCGCCCGCTGCCAACCTGGTCGGCCTGTCGTTCACCGACCAGACCAAGCTCGGCGAGGAACTCGGCCAGATGTTGCAGATGGTGCCGATGGTCGTCGGCTTCATGCCGCCGGAGATCCGCGACAACCCTGCCGTGCAGTTCGCCCGCAACGCCATCGGCAAGTTCGGCCGCGTCGCGCGTACCTTCGACTACTTCCAGTCGAACGCCTCGATGAGCACCTTCGACGGCAAGCGCGTCGTGACCCGAACGATCCAGAACTACCGCGAGCCCAAGGCGGCCGCCGCCGGCAACGGCGGAACCCGCTGAGTCCTGCGGTCCGTTCCACGCCCGTCTCAACCGAGCCGCGAGCGCCCGGCCCCACGGGCGAGCGCGGCTCTTTGACGGCCCGGCCGCCGGTCGTACAATCGGTGTTTTGGGCGCGGCATGTCGCCGGCGGGTCGCCGACAATGCCCCGCTCCCGGAGCGGCCCATGACCCAGCTTGTTCGCCGTCGCTTGCCGACCGCCGGCCCGCTGCTGGCCTCGGTGGTCGCCGTCGTCGCCGCCGGCTGCACGAGCCAGTCCGGCGGCATCAGCCCGTCGTCCGCGTCGCGCGAGCCGGCGTCGGCGGGACCGGCGATGCAGCACCCGACCCTGGAGGGGATACCGCTGCCGGCGGGTTTCCGGCTGGTGGACGACCGCAGCTTCGGGGTGTCGACGGGGCCGATGCGCGTGGGGCGTTTCGAGTTCCGCGGAAACGTCGAGCGCACGACCGTGGCGTCGTTCTTCAAGCAGTACATGCCCAGCGGGGGCTGGACGCTGCGGAAAGAAGACTTCGACCGCGGCGTGTATGAGCTGCGGTTTGAAAGCAGCAGCGAGGAATGCACGATTCGCCTGCGCGCCGAGGGGCGGGCGACGATCATCGGCGTTCAGGTAAGCCCGATTCCGGGCTCGACAATGGCCGGTGACGTGGCGCCGCCGCTCGGCGTTCGCAACGGCGCCTCGGGACGGCGTTGACGCCTGTCCGATGGTGATTCTCCGGCCGGCACGGACGCCGGCCGTTCCGCGCGGCCGAGGCCCGCGATTCAGGAGCAGACATGGACGCCGAGACACGGCACAAGCTGAAGACCAACGAGTTCGGCGAGGCGATCGAGCGGCTCATGACGTTCAGCGACCCGCGGCTGAAGTACTGGCTGGCGGGCATCATCGTCGTGGCGCTGGCTCTGGTCGGCTACCGCGTGTGGTCGTGGAACCAGCAGAGCACGCGCGCCCTGGCGTGGGCCGAGCTCGCGCGCGTCAGCACCGACGCACCGGGGTCCGCCGTCGCCCAGCTCGAAACGCTCATCTCCGGAAGCTCCGATGCGCGCTTTCTCGCCGCGGCGCGGCTGCGCCTGGCGAACGAGCTGGTCCAGGAAGCCAACATCGCGCCGGAGGCCGATCGCAACCAGCGCCTGCATCAGGCCGCCGGCGTGCTCAAGGCGATCATCTCCGACGCGTCGGCGCCGGCGCCGCTGGTCGCGGCGGCCCTGCTGCTGAACGGGACCGTGCAGGAGTCGCTGCGCGACCTGGCGGCGGCCCGGGCGGCGTACGAGGCGCTGAAGGAGCCGCGTTTCGACGGCATCCCGACGCGCAGCCTGGGGCTCCAGCGGCTCGATTCGCTCGCGCGAATCGAGCGGCCCGTGGAGTTCGTGCCCGGCTTGCCGCCCCCGCCCGTCGTCGGTCCGCCGGAGCCCGAACCCGCGGGACGGCCTGCTGCGGCGCCGCCCGTCGAGCCTCCAGCCAGCCAGCCCGCCGAGCCGCCTGCGCCGTGAGTCACGCGCCGGAAGACGACATACTCGACCGTCCTCTTCCGATCGACGACGAAAGCGCCGAGCACGTGCGGCTGCGCGTGCGGCGGAAGCTGCCGGGCCGCCGGCTGGACAAGTATCTGCACGGGCGTTTTCCGCACCTGTCGCGGACCACGATCCAGCGGCTGATCCGCCAGGGTGCGGTCACGGTCAACGGGCGCTCGACCAAGGCCAGCTACGAGATGTGCGGCGGCGACCTGATCGACGTGGTCGTGCCGCCGCCCGAGACGCTCGAGATCGTCCCCGAGAACATTCCGATCGACATCCTCTACGAGGATGAGCACGTGCTCGCGATCAACAAGGCCGCGGGGATCATCTGCCACCCGGCGCGCTCCGAGCAGACGGGCACGCTGGTTCACGCCCTGGCCTACCACGCTTCACGGCTCAGCACCGGCGGGCACCCGTTCCGGCCCGGCATCGTCCACCGGCTCGACAAGAACACGACCGGCGTGATGCTGGTGGCGAAGACCGACGAGGCCCATTGGCGCCTGGCGCTCCAGTTCGAGCGGCGCACCGTGCAGAAGGTCTACCTGGCGCTGGTGGAGGGCCGGGTGCACCTCGACGGCGACATGATCGACGCGCCGATCGGCGTGCATCCGACGGTGCGCGAGAAATTCGCCGTCCTGATCCGCGAGAATAAGATCGACGTGGCCAAGGAGGCCATCACGTTCTACGAGGTCCTCGAACGCTTCCGCGGCTATACGCTCGTCAAGCTCCTGCCAAAGACCGGCCGCACCCACCAGCTCCGCGTGCACATGTCCTGGATCAGGCACCCGATCGTCGGAGACAAGATGTACGGCGGTAAGCCCGTCAGCGAGCTGTCGCTCACCGGGCAGGGCAGCCCTGAGGCGATCATCGAGCACCAGGCGCTGCACGCCTGGCAGATCACGTTCCGGCATCCGATCAGCGAACAGCGCATGCTCATCGAGGCCCCGTTTCCGGAGCCGCTGAGAAGGCTGGTGGCGCTGCTTCGCGCCGCGCGGCGCGAGCCGGGGGAGAGGGCGCCGTGAGGCGCGGAATCGTCATCGCGCTGGTCGCGCTTGCGCTTTGCGGGCTTTCGCGCGCCCAGGCGCCCGACTCGCTCGCATCGCGCATCGAATCGGTCCTCGGCAAGGCGTCCGGCGCGCAGGTCGGACTGCTGGTCGTGGAGCTCTCCTCCGGCCGGACGCGGTTCGAGCGCAATCCAGACCTGCCGCTCAAGCCCGCCAGCGTGCTCAAGCTGCTTACCACTGCCGCCGCGATCCGGCACCTCGGCGCCGATTTCACCTACCAGACCGAGCTCTACCTCGCAGGCGACGAGCTCTGGGTGCGCGGCGCGGGCGACCCCGGCCTGGGCGATCCGCGGCTGGAGGAGCGCGGCGGCCGCCCCCTCGACCGCCTGTTCGATGAGTGGGCGCAGGCGATCGCCGGCCGCGGCGCTACCTCCATCAGCCGCATCGTCATCGACGATTCGATCTTCGACGCGGTTCACCGGCATCCCGACTGGCCCGCCGCCCAGGCCGACCGCTGGTACCAGGCGCCCGTGGGCGGCGTGAACATCAACGACAACTGTCTCGACGCCGCCTGGAGCCTGCGCGGCGAGCACGTGGCGCTGCGCCTCCGGCCGCCGACGCCCGACGACTTTTATCGCAACCGCCTGCGCCCCGGCGCCAAGACAGCCGCGCGTGTCCAGCGGCCCGCCGACGGCGATGTCTTCGAGTTCATCGGCACGGTGGCGGGCGGCGGGTCGTTCCAGCCGACGGCGGTCGGCGACCCCACCGTGTTCTTCGGCCATGTGCTGCGCTACGCGCTCCAGCAACGCGGCATCGACGCCGGCGGGCCCGTCGTACGCCGCAGGCTCACGGCGGAGGCCATCGCCGGCGCGACGCTCATCGCCATTCACCGGACGGCGCTCGAAGACGTGCTGTGGCGCTGCAACGCCTTCAGCCAGAACCTCTTTGCCGAGTGCCTGATCAAGTCGCTGGCCGCCTACGAGGCGGGCGGCCGGCGCGGCGATGCGCCGGGGAGCTGGGATGCCGGCGTACGCGTGGTCGCTCGCGAGATGGAGCGCCTGGGGGTTGATCTGCGGGGCGCCAGCGTCCGCGACGGCAGCGGCCTCAGTCACGAGAACCGCGTGACGGCGCGGCAGGTGGTGGCGGTGCTGGCTGCGATGCACCGCGGGCCGAGCGCTCAGCCGTTCCTTGATTCGCTGGCACAACCCGGGCAACCGGGTACGATGCGATCTCAGTTCGCCGACCGGCGCCTGCTCGGGCGTCTGCGCGGCAAGACGGGCACGATCCAGGGCGTGAAAGCCCTGGCGGGCCTTATCGACGCGACCGACGGCGGCACGCTGGGCTTCGCACTGCTGGTCAACGGCGCAGCGCCGGATGCGCTTCCGCTCGAATTGTGCCGCGTGCTGGCCGGCGCCGGCCCGTCGCCGTGAAAAGGCAACGGCGGCCGGTGGACGCAGGCCCCTGAACATCAGACCCTGGGAGAAACCAGAATGAACGCGAAATGGCTGAACGGCGCCGTGGCAGGCGTGGTTGTCGGGTTGGCGCTGCTGATCGCGACCGGCGCCCTTCGAGCGCAAGGCACGTCGGCGCGGAGCTCGTGCTGCGTGGCGAGCATCGACGTGGTCAAGGTCTTCAACGAGTTCCAGCGGCAGAAGGATCTCCAGGAGGACCTGCGCCAGACGCAGCAGGCGCTCCAGGCCGAGAACGACGCGCGACGCCAGCGCATCGACTCGCTCCAGGCCACGCTCGCCGCGCTCGACCCGACCGATCCGACCGCCAAGGGCCGCTGGGGCGAGCTGCTGCGCATGCAGATCGACTACAAGAACTGGGCCGATTTCAGCCAGGCCGAGGTCGAGCGCGAGGTCGGCGTCTGGACCGCGCGCATGTACCAGGAGATCCTCGCCGCCACGCAGGAAGTCGCCGAGGCCCAGGCGCTTCAGATCGTCGTCTATCGTGACGAGTTCGAGCCCGTCGCCAACGTGCAGCAGGTCCGCGAGCAGATCCGCGCCCGGCGCGTCGTCTACGCCAGCCCCACGACCGATCTGACCCAGACCGTGCTCGACCGGCTCAACTCGGCCTACCGCGGCCAACCACGCACCCGCATGCTCGGCACCACCCTTCAAAACCCCGCGGGCGCCGCCGGCAACCCGCCCGCGGGCGGCGGCCGCAACCCGTGAGCCGCGAGCTGACTGTCGCTGACCTGGCCGCCGCGCTCGGCGGGCGCGTCGAGGGCAACCCCGCCCGCGTGCTGCGCCGCGTCGCCGCGCTCGATAACGCGGGCCCAGACGCGCTCGCCTGGTTCCTGGGCGGCCGGCACCAGGCCGCCCTCGAGGCCAGCGCGGCGGGCGCCGTGCTCGTCCAGTTGGACACGCCGCACCTGCCCGGGCGCACGTTCGTCTACGTTGCCGACCCGGAGCTCGCGCTCTGCGAGGCGCTGCGACTGCTCGCTCCGCCGCCGGAGCGCGTCCCGGCCGGCGTTCATGCGACGGCGGTGGTGGCGGGGGACGCGGTGGTTGAGGGAGCGGCGATCGGCCCGCACGTGGTGATCGGCCCCGGGTCGCGTGTGGGGCCGGGCACGGAGCTGCACGCGGGCGTGTTCATCGGCGGGGACGTGACGATCGGCCGCGATTGTGTGATCTGGCCGAACGTGGTGATCCGCGAGCGCGTGACGATCGGCGATCGCGTGGTCATCCACGCGAACGCCACGATCGGTGCGGACGGATTCGGTTACATCAACCGGCGGGGGCGGCAGATCAAGGTCCCACAGGTCGGGACCGTGCACATCGAAGACGACGTCGAGATCGGGGCGAACACCGCCGTCGACCGGGCCAAGACCGGCGTGACGCGCATCGGCCGCGGGACCAAGATTGATAACCTTGTGCAGATCGGTCACAATTGCACAATTGGTGAAGACTGCATCATCGTTGCGCAGTGCGGCGTGTCGGGTTCCACGAGCCTGGGGCGCGGCGTCGTGCTGGCCGGCCAGGTTGGGCTGATCGAGCACCTGCGGCTCGGTGACGGAGTGATGGTCATGGCCCAATCGGGTGTCACGCGCGACGTTCCGTCGGGCGTCGTGATGCGTGGTTCGCCGGCGGTGGAGGCGCGCGCCTACGCCCGGCACGAGGCGGCGGCGCGGCGCCTGCCGGAGTTCATCAAGCAGATGCGCGAGTTGACCAAGCGGGTGGCGCGCCTTGAGTCGTCAGCAGACCATCGAGAATGAGGCCCGGCTCAGCGGCCGGGGCCTGTTCACCGGCGCCGCGGTGAATGTGCGCTTCCTGCCCGCGCCGCCCGGCAGCGGCGTGTTGTTCGTTCGCAGTGATCAGGCCAAGCCGGTGCGCATCCCCGCGCGCCTGGACAACCTGACGAAGCGCGCCCGCCGGACGTCGCTGCGAAACGGGACCGTGGCGATCGAGACGGTCGAGCACTGCCTGGCGGCCATCCGCGGCTTGTCCATCGACAACCTCGTCGTCGAGCTGGACAACACGGAGCTTCCGGCGACGGACGGCAGCTCACTGCCGTTCGTCGAGGCGTTGCGCAGCGCGGGCATCGCGCCGCAGGAGGCCGAGCGCGACACACTGGTGATTCGCGAGACGCTGCGCGTCTGCGAAGGCGACGCCGAGCTCGTGGCGTGGCCGGGCGACGAGTCGCGCCTGGAGATCATCTACGAGCTGGACTACGGGGCCGACAGCCCCGTCGGCCGGCAGATTCAGCGCTTCACGCTCGATGACGACGACTTCGCCGCGCAGCTCGCGCCGGCGCGCACGTTTGTGACCGAGGAGGAGGCCGCGCAGTTGCGGGCCGCCGGGCTCGGCCAGCACCTGACCTACCGTGACATCCTGGTCATCGGCCGCGACGGGCCGATCGACAACGCCCTGCGCTTCCCGGACGAGTGCGTGCGTCACAAGATTCTCGACCTCGTCGGCGACCTGATGCTGGTCGGCTCCTTCGTTGCCGGCCGCGTCTACGCCCGCAAGAGCGGGCACAACCTCAATCATGAGCTCGTGCGTAAGCTGCTCGAGCAGCGCCAGGCCGAGCACCTGGGCCGGCTCCTGACCTCCAGGTCCAAGCTCGACATCCGCCAGATTCAGCGCATCCTCCCGCATCGATACCCCATGCTCCTGGTCGACCGCGTCATCGAGATGCAGGCCGACCGCCGCGCCGTCGGCGTCAAGAACGTCACCATCAACGAGGCCTTCTTCCAGGGGCACTACCCGCGCACGCCGATCATGCCCGGCGTGCTGCTGATCGAGGCCATGGCGCAGCTCGGGGGGGTGCTGCTCTCGCAGAAACTCGAGCATACGGGTAAGGTGGCCGTGTTGCTGAGCCTCGACAAGGTCAAGTTCCGCCGCGCGGTCGTCCCGGGCGACCAGGTTCTGATCGAGGCGACGGCCCGCCGGGTCAAGTCACGCACCGGCGAGGTCTTTTGCCGCGCGACCGTCGGCGAGGAGCTGGCCGCGGAGGCGATGATCCGTTTCATGATGGTCGACGCCGATCCGCTGGATGGGTGAGCACGCGAGATGAGCGAGATACACCCGAAGGCATACGTCGATCCCGCGGCCGAGCTCGGCCGCAACGTGCGCATCGGCCCGTTCTGTCACGTCGGCCCGGGCGTGCGGCTGGGAGACGGCTGCGAGCTGATCTCGCACGTCACGCTGCTCGGGCCGTCGGTCTTCGGGGCCGGGAACGTCATCTACCCCCACGCCACGCTCGGCGCCGCCCCCCAGGACCTGAAGTACAAGGGCGGCCCGACGCAGCTCCTCGTCGGCGAAGGCAACGTCTTCCGAGAGAACGTCACCGTCCACCGCGGCACCGAAGTCGACCGCCGCAGCAACGGCGTCACCCGCATCGGCGACCGGAACCTGCTCATGGTCGGCGTGCACGTCGCGCATGACTGCGACATCGGCGACCACGTCGTGCTCGCCAACCAGGTCCAGATCGCCGGCCACGTCCGCATCGAGGATTGCGTCAACGTCGGCGGCGTCGCCGCCATGCACCATTTCGTGACCGTCGGGCGCAACGCCTTCGTCGGCGGCATGACGCGCGTCAGCCACGACGTGCCTCCCTACATGAAGGTCGTCGGCTACGAGCAGGAGGTCCGGGGCGTGAACGCCGAAGGCCTGCGCCGCTGGCACATCGGCGAAGACTCGATCGTCGCGCTCAAGCGGGCGGCCCGGCTGCTGTATGCGCGGCGCGGCGGGCGCTCGCCCGGGCGCACGCTGGAGGCGCTGCGCGAGATCGAGAGCAACGGGCTGATCCACGACGAGCACGTCCGCTACCTGACGTCGTTTCTGAAACGGAAACTGGAAGTCGGCGTCTTCGGGCGCGTGCGCGAGCACGACCGCAGCGACTGCGACGCCGACCGGGCGGGCTTCTATGAGCGCGCCTGACGGCGAGGCCGTGCCGGTCGCCGTCGTTGGCGCGGGGCACATGGGCCGCCACCACGTGCGCATCTACTCGCGCATGCCCGGTGTGCGTCTGACCGCGGTCATCGACCGCGACCTCGAGCGCGCCCGCGCCCTGTGCACCTCGCTCGACGGCGTCACCTGCGCCGCGACGATCGACGACTACCTGCGCGGCGCCGGGCAGGGGCCGCCGCCGGTCGCCGCCGTCAGCATCGCCGTGCCCACCGTGCATCACCTGGCCGTCGCGCGGCCGCTGATCGAGCGCGGCGTCGGGGTGCTGATCGAGAAACCCCTGGCGCCGAACCTGGTGGAGGCGGAGCAGATCGCGGCGCTGGCTCGACGGCACGGAGCCATCGTGCAGGTCGGGCACACGGAGCGCTTCAACCCGGCCGTGCGGGCCGTGCAGCGGCTCGACGTGCAGCCCAAGTTCGTCGAGACGCACCGCATCAGCCCGTTCACCTTCCGCTCGGCCGACGTCGGCGTCGTGCTCGACATGATGATCCACGACATCGACATCCTGCTGCACCTGGTGCGCGACGACGTCGAGCGCGTCGACGCCGCCGGCGTCGCCGTCCTCGGCCCGCACGAGGACATCGCCAGCGCGCGGATCACCTTCCGCGGCGGGGCGGTCGCCAACCTCACGGCCAGCCGGCTGGCGCTGAAGACCGAGCGCAAGCTGCGCGTCTTCGCGCCGACGGCGTACATCTCGCTCGACTACCAGAAGAAGGTCGGCATCGCCATCACGCGCGACAAGAACCTCGACATCCTCAAGCTGGCGCGCGAGCGCCACGTCGAGGACCTCGCCCAGCTCGCCGGAACCGACTTCGGCAAGCTCGTCAAGGTCGAGCCGCTCCAGATCGACGATCGCGACGCCCTCGAGACCGAGCTGGAGGCCTTCGTCGATTGCGTCCGCACCCGCCGCCCGCCGCCCGTCAGTGTCGATGACGGCGTCGCGGCCATCCGCCTGGCCGAGGATATCGTCCGGGCGCTCAAGTCCCGCGGCTGGGACGTGTGAGCGCCGTCCGCGGGGCCCCGCCCGCCATCCCGGATTGTTCCGCCGTCGTGCTGAGCGCGGCCAGGCGCCATCGGGCTGACTGCCGTCCGGCGGCTGACTCGCGCGAAGAAGCCTCGGCTGCGGCCGCGCCTCACGCTGACGCGCGCGATGCGCCCGCGATCGCCGCCACGTCGGCCCGCTCGGGCGCCTGTGCCGTCGTTGCCCGCTGCTGAGCCGTCCCTGTGACGCCGGAGCGATCGTCACCTGGTTCGAGCGGCGCGCGGTGGCAGAGATAGCGTCCCAGCGAGCGAATCGCCTGGTCGCACGTGCGAAAGACCGGAACTCCGGCGGTACGCACGGCGCGCGCCAGCGCGTCGTAGGGCGGCCCGCAGTCCACAACGAGAATGAGCGGCTTGGCGATCGCCGCGAACAGCCGCGGGATTCGCGCCGCCAGTGATTCCGGCGACTCGATCTCCGCCGCGGTCGTCAGCAACTGCCCGGCCAGCGGGACGATCGACACCACCAGCGCATCGACCTCCTCCGCCTCGGCCAGCACGCGCACCGCCGCCTCGTACGCGGCCTCGTTCGACATGGGGGTCAGGTCGAGGGGGTTCTGCGCGTTGACGAGGTGCTCGACACGCTGCCGCTGGAGCACGTCGCGCAGCCGCGCCTGCGTCTCCGCCGACAGCGCGGCCATGCTGAGCTCGTAGCGCGCTCCGCGGATGGTGTCGGCCATGCCGACGGTCTCGAAGCCGGCATTGCTGATGGCGGCGATGCGGCGGCCGCGCACGGGCTTGGCGTGCAGCGCCACGCCCAGCTCCATGATCTGCTCGAATTCCTTGAACGTGTCGACCACCAGCGCGCCGGCCTGCGACGCCGCCGACTGGCACACGTCATAGTCGCCCGCGACCGCGGCGGTGTGGCCAGCGGCGGCCGAGCGGCCGCTTTCGGTGCGGCCCGCCTTGTAGAACACGATCAGCTTGCCGGCGGCCCGCGCCGCGCGCACCGTCCGGAGGAACGCCGCTCCATCGAGGTCGTTGAACCCCTCGGTGTAGACGCCGATCACGTCGATGTCGCCGCGACGGGACACGGCGCCAAGCGCGTCGGCGATCGTGAGGTCGAGCTGGTTGCCGACGGAGATGGCCATCGCCGGGTCGAGCGTCTCGAGGTTGCTGAGCCGGGTGATGATGAACGCGCCGCTCTGGGAGATCAGCGCGGCGCGGCGGGCCGGGGCCTCGAGCCGCAGGTCGAGCTTCTCCGGCGGAATGAAGAAGGTGTTGAAGCGTCCCGGGCGCGACAGCACGCCCAGCGAGTTCGGCCCGAGGTACACTGGTCCGCCGCCGGGCCGCCGGCGCCCCTTGGCGATGGTCTGCTGCACCTGCTCGCGCAAGGCGTCCGTGCCGTGCGTCTCACCGACGCCGCCGGAGATCAGGATCACCGATTGCACGTCGCTGCGGTTGATGTCCTCGATGATGGCCGGCAACTGCGCCGCCGGCGCCGCGACCACGAGCAGGTCGAGCGGCCGGGGCAGCGAGGCGATGTTCACAGCGGCGCGGGCGCCATCTACCGGCTGCCCGTCGTTCTTGATGACGTACAGGTGCTCAGCCGGGAACCCGCAGCGCTGCACGTTGTTCAGGATGATGCGCCCGACGTTCATCGTCGTGCTCGACGCGCCCAGCACGGCGATCGACCGCGGCGTCAGCAGCCGCTCGACGCGCTCCAGCGGCCGCGGCAGGGGGGCCTCGACGCACACGCCGAGCCGCGCCCGGCCGTCGAGCGGCACCAGCCGCTGCCGCCGGAAGGCGAACGGGTTCACCTCCAGCTCGACCAGGCTCGGGAAGCCGGGGCCGCGCGGCACGCAGAACGTCCGCGCAATCGCCAGGAACGCCCGGAAGCAGCGCAGCAGCTCGCCGTCGCTGACGACGCGCCGATGCCCGCGCACCCGGCCGCTCAGAACCTCGTACGCGGCCGTCTGGCGGAACAGCTCCAGGAATTCCTCCGCGTCAACGTCGGCGGCCACGGCCTTGGCCACCGCCACCCCCGGGCGCATGCGGGCCGCGAGGTACTCGGTGTCGACGCCGCCCAGGCCGGCGGCGATGACCGGACCGAACTCGCGCGTGGCGCGAATTCCCACGAACAGCTCGTGACCGAAACCCGGCTCGTCCGGCTCGACGTACTCGACGATCAGCACGCCGGCGACCTCGCCGCGCGGCGTTTGGGCCTCGACGAGCCGGTGCAGCTCGCGCTCCACGACCTCCAGCGCCTTCGGCACAAAGAGCACCGCCGCCGCGTCGCTCTTGTGAACGATGTCGGGCGACACGATCTTCAGCACGACGCGCTCGCCGGGAAACAGCGACAGCGTCCGGGCATCGATCGCGCCGCCGCGCGGCACGAAGACGTAGCGCGGCGGCAGGATCGCGCCTACGAGCTCGAGCAGGGTGTAGACCTCGTGCTCGTACAACTGCTCGCGGCCGGTGTCGTGGACGTGTTGCAGCGCCGCGGCCAGCGCCCGCGATTCGGCCGCGCTCAGCGCGTCGTCGTCGGGCGCCGCCGCGCCGGCGGGCGCTGCGGGAATCGTGCCGGCCTCCAGTTGCTCGACGGTGAGCTGCTCGACCCAGCGCCGGGCGGCCGCGGGTGGCGCCCCGCGCGCCAGCCCCTCGCGGTATGCGGCGCACGCCGCCCGCCCCAGCCGGAAGGCCCTCCGGTTCACGTCGGCGAGTTGCGGGCCCTTGGCGGCGAACATGCGTCCGACCGCGTCCTCGATCAGTTCTGGCGCCAGCGGCACAAACCACGACGCCGCCCCCAGCAGCACCATGTTCGCGGCGCGCACCGTGCCCGCGAGCTGCGCGAGGTGCTCGGCGTCCAGCAGCACGTGCTGCGGCAGGCCGGCAATCCGGTCGAGCACCTGTTCGAGCGGCGGATAGTTGCTCATGTTCACGACCGGGCGCGTGTTGGCGATCACCACGCCCTCGACGCCCAGGTACTGCACGTAGCGCAGCGCCTCCAGCGGCTCGACGGCGAGCACCACGTCCGCCCGCCCCAGCGGGATCAGGTCGCTCGCCGGCGCGCGGTCCGAAAGCCGCAAGTGCGACTGCACTTCGCCGCCGCGCTGCGACATCCCGTGCACTTCGGCCTGCTTGACCTGGAGGCCGAGGGTCATGGCGGCGTCGGACAGGGCGCGGGCGATCGAGAGGATTCCCTGTCCGCCCACGCCCGCCAGAACGAGGTTGGTTTCCATGATTTGGCCTCGCATTCGGCGCCGGGTCACGGCTGGCCCGTGGAGACGGCCGTCGGCCGCTGACGTCCGGGCTTGATCTGGATGCACGGCCGGCGGGCGACGATGACCGAGAGCCCGCGGTGGGCGATCTCGCGGCTGATCAGCTCGACGAACCGGCCGTGGTGCTTGGGCAGCGGCTCGACCATGTGCAGGTGCTCGCCGCGGACCCCCAGCCCGCGCAGCAGCACCATCAGCTCGTCGCCGGTCGCCAGCGTCTCCTGACCGCCGGTCATGCCCACCGTCGCGTTGTCGAGAATCAGCACCGTCATGTCGGCGTCGGCGCGGGCCGCGCCGAGCAGCGGCGTCATGCCCGAGTGCGTGAAGGTCGAGTCGCCGATCGTGCACAGGACCGGAAACGCTCCGGCCTGCGCCGCCCCGTGCGCCATGGCGATCGACGACCCCATGTCCACGCAACTGTGAACCGCCTCGAACGGCGGCAGGCAGCCCAGCGTGTAGCACCCGATGTCGCTGAACAGCAGCGCCCGCGGATACGCCCGCGTCGCGTCCAGCATCGCCCGGAACGTGTCCGAATGCGGACAGCCCTTGCACAGCGAGGGCGGCCGCGGCGGCAGATCGCCCAGCGCCGTCGTCACGCCCGCCGGCAGCCGCCCGAACGCCGCCGACACAACGTCGGGCGAGAGCTCTCCGCATTCCGGCAAAAATCCGCTGAGCTTCCCATGGAGCGGCTTGCCGGCCAGTCCGAGCAGTCCGCCGAGGCGTGATTCGACCAGCGGATAGCCTTCCTCGATAACGACGATCTCGCTGCAATGCTCGACGAGCCGGCGAATCAGCGTGACGGGCGGCGGATAGCTCGTGATCTTCAGCACGGTGTCGGCGGCGGCGTCTCCCAAGGCCTCGCGCACGTAGTTGATCGCCAGCCCGCAGGCGATGATGCCGCGCTGGCCCCTCAGCGACAGCTCATTGCCGTGCCACTCGTTCGAGAACCCGGCCAGCGCGCCCTGCATGCTCAGCAGGCGACGGAAGCGCCGGCGGGCGTTCAGGGGCACGAGCGTCCAGTCGCGCGGGTCCGGGAAGGGCCGCGGCGCGGAGGCCTGTCCATCCACGGGCTCGGCCATTCGCACGTTCGCCCGGCTGTGCGCCAGCCGCGTGACCAGGCGCACCATCACCGGCAGTCCGAAGCGCTCCGAAACGTCGAACGCCGCCCGCGTGAAGTCGTACGCCTCCTGCTGGTTCGACGGCTCCAGGGCCAGGATCTTGCCGAAGTCGGCGTAGAAGCGGCTGTCCTGCTCGTTCTGCGACGAGTGCATCCCCGGGTCGTCCGCCACGGCCAGCACCAGCCCGCCGTTCACGCCCGTCAGCGCCGAGTTGATGAACGGGTCCGCCGCCACGTTCAGCCCCACGTGCTTCATGCACACGAGGGCCCGGCGGCCGGCATAGGACATGCCCAGGGCTTCTTCGTACGCGACCTTCTCGTTGGCCGACCACTGGGCCCAGACGGTCCCGCAGCCCCGTGTCCTTTCCTGGATGCACTCGAGAATCTCAGTCGCGGGCGTTCCGGGGTAGGAGAAGCCGCCCCTGATCCCCGCGTCGATCGCGGCCACCGCGACCGCTTCGTCGCCCAGCAACAGCTCCGTGCGCATGGGTGTTTCTCCGCCGTGGAAGCCCGTGGCGTCCAATTCTGTGGCCTAGCACGCCCCGTGCCTTCGTCGCGGCGCAGCAGTGCCCGGCGTAGTCGCGCCAGGGCGGGCCGACATGGGCCGGCGCCGGCGCGCCGCGTGTCTCCGCGCGCCGCCTGCGCAAAAACCCCCAGCGCCGACCAAATCGGACCACCCGAGCCCATATCCGAGCCCCAAGCGCAAGCGAGGGGGCCGTCCCTGAAGTGTGCGATGGACCAGCGCGCGGGTCATTCTTGAGGTGTGCGATCGGCCAGCGCAGGCCGAAGGCCCGCGCGTTAACGGGGGCTCGGTTTCCATGACGGGCTTCGGTTTCGGTGATCCCGGCGCTGGCGCTTGGGGCTCGGATCGGCGCGAGACGCCGCCGCTTCCGCGCGGGGCTCGTCAGCGCTTCGCCGCCGCGAAGTACTCGGCCACCTTGTCCCAGTTCACCACGTTCCACCAGGCCGCGATGTAGTCCGGCCGGCGGTTCTGGTAGTGCAGGTAGTACGCGTGCTCCCAGACGTCGAGCCCCAGGATCGGCTTGTGCCCCTCCATCAGCGGCGAGTCCTGGTTCGGCGTGCTCTGGATCGCCAGCTTGCCGCCGCCGTCGATCACCAGCCACGCCCAGCCGCTGCCGAAACGCGTGGTGGCGGCGGCGGCGAACTTCTCCTTGAAGCCGGCGAAGCCGCCGAAGCTGGCGTTGATGGCGCCGGCCAGCTCGCCGGCGGGCTCGCCGCCCTTGCCGGGGCCCATGACCTGCCAGAAGAGCGAGTGGTTGGCGTGGCCGCCGGCGTTGTTGATCAACGCCTGGCGGATGTTGTCGGGCACGCTGCTGATCTCACGCAGGAGCTTCTCGACCGGCTTGGCGGCCAGCTCGGCGTGTCCCTCCAGCGCCTTGTTGGCGTTGTTGATGTACGCCTGGTGGTGCTTCGTGTGGTGAATCTCCATGGTGCGCGCGTCGATGTGCGGCTCGAGCGCGTCGTACGCGTAGGGCAGTTTCGGAAGCTCGTAGGCCATGGGGGCTCTCCTTCAGTTAACGGACGACGATGGCCGATCCTGACAGGCTACCCGCCCGTCACGAGGCTCTCTCAGAATCCGGACGACGCCTGGCCGGCGCTGATCGCTGCTCGCCGACCCTCCAGCGACCCGTGTCACGTTCGCGCCCGTTCAACCCGGTAAGAGTATAGGAGACCGCGCCGCGCGGCGGAATGGCCCACCGCCGGGCTCCGATTGCCGCTCCATTTGTCCGCCGTCGGCGGGGGGGACGGTGGATGATGCCTCGAGGGCAGCCGATCGCCCGACCGAGTCGCTAGAGCCCGGGAAAGAGTCGCTAGAGCCCGGGAAAGAGTCGCTAGTGTAGTGCCTCGCAGAGATGTGACGGTATCACGGATGGGTGGAGCGGGCATCTTGCCCGCTCGGGCGGGCTGGAAGCCCGCCCCACCCCGCATAGGGACAGGCAGTTATTTGCGAGGCACTACACTAGAGCCCGGGAAATCTGTCGCGGTCTGGCGGGTAGATGTAGCCTTCCTCGCCACGTCGGACTGGGAATGCGAGAAGAGCAAGGGTGGCGAGGCTGGCGGAGGGCGCACCCACAGTTCGGTGTGAAAGCAGGCCGCGAAGAAGCCGGGGAAAAGGCGCCGAGTCCGAGACGGGAGGGCGGGTTCGTGGGGGCTGAGCGGCCAGGTCGGAGCCCAGGGGCAGCGACGATCAGAGCGGGAACAATGCGCCTTCGGGCCCGGATGCGACCTTCAGAAGCCCAACCCGGTACATACCGGGTTCTTCCAGGCTTCGGGCCGCACTCGCCCCACGCGGGCAGGTTCGCTACAACCCAAGCGATCGGCAAAACTTACGTGAAAAGCGGGTGATGGGACTTGAACCCACGACATTCACGTTGGCAACGTGACGCTCTACCACTGAGCTACACCCGCGAATCGCGCGATCCTGCGGCGCGAACGCGACTCAAACATCGGCATTATACCCGCGCCAGCCCGGAGGAAAAGCCCCCCGGCCGGAGGGAGCGACGCTTCGCATCGGCGCCTCCGAACCCGCATCTCCGAACCCGCGTCTCCGAACCCGCGCCTCCGAACCCGCGTCTCCGAACCCGCGACTCCGAATGAGCGCTGCGACTTACTCGCCGCCGCCGGGCGGGTCGCCGCCGGGTGCGATACCGGCTGACGTGGGTACCGACGCCGCGGGCCGCGTCACCTCGAGGTACGTATCGACCAGATCGTCGCGCCGTTGTGCCGCCGCGAGCCGACGAAAGGCCCTGTGGGCGGCGCCGAAGTTACCGCGCTGGAACTCGACGAACCCCAGCAGGAAGACGACGTCCGCCGCCGCGGATTGATCGCCGACGCTCGCCACGAGCCGGTCGGCGGCCTGCTCGAAAGCGCCGGTCGGGAAATAGCGCTCGGGGTGAAGATCGGCATAGACGAGCTTCGGCTGCAACTGCATGGCGCGCCGCAGGGTCTTGCCGGCCTGGTCATAGTGGCCCAGCGCCAGCCGGGCGAGCGCGAGATGGACGCGGCACGCGGGGTCGCCGTTGTCGAGGTCGGCGGCCAGGGACATGGCGATCACGGCCCGGGCGTAGTCTCCGTCGCGCATCAGGGCGATGCCCTGCTTGAGAGCCTTCTCGTGGTTGCTGAGATTGCGGGCCTGGCGGCGGTTCATGTCCTGGACGTTGAAGCGGTAGCGCTCATAGTCGACCGCGTCGCGCCAGCCGACGAAGTACGCGTCATTCAGGGCGCCAGCGAACGCGCCGGCGGAATGCGCCCCGTACCAGCCGTAGCCGAAGTGCAGGTAACCGCGGCCACCATAGCGATACTGCTCGGAGTAGCGCAAGGGAACGTCGGCGGTGGGCAGGCGATAGCGCGGGCCGAGATAGCGCTCGTCGTAGCCGGGGCGCGTGGGGTCGCTGATCTCCGAGCCGGTCCAGGGCGGACGCGCGAGGTTCGGGTAGCGCTCGTTGAGTGCCGGCTGCTCGGCGCCGGACGCCTCGGGCGTCGTGGGCGCGGGCTGGGTGGCTTCCTGGCCATTCTCGACGAGGACCAGCAGCCTCGCCTCCGGTCTCGGTTCGTCGGCGCTGCCGGGGGCGACCACGCCGGCGGTGAGTTGGAGCGCCAGCAGACAAGAGCATGCCGAACGGAGCCGGGAGGTCCACATTCGTGTTCTCCTTCCGTTTCTGTGCGAGCACTCGCGCCACCATGTTAGCACACCGGAAGTCTGCCGATCCAGTCCATTTTATCGGCAGCGGACTGCGGCGTGGTTCGGGGATGCCGGGTGCAGGGCGGGTGGGTACTGGTACAGTTTGAGCCGAGCCGCGCCCGTTAGGAAGTGGTTGCGCCAGCAGACGTCCGCGTTTCAACCGCTTCCTCACGGGCGCGGCTCGGCTCAGAAAGCAGACCGCACCAGTGCCGGCGGGTGCATCGCCGGCGCTGCAAGGCGGCGGCTGTCCGTGCTCGGGGAGGCTTGCGATCCGGTGGCGGCAGCGTTGCGTTTGGCGGCGATGTGGAGTAGGGTATGAGTTTTGGGTCGGGCCGACTCCGACGCGCCGTTTCACACCGGCCGCGGGCACAAACCTCCCGTCCGAGCTTGCCCGCCGGGCCAACAAGGAGCGATCGCATGACCACGCCGCGCATGAGCCTGCTTCTGATTTGCGCCGTCTTTGCGCTCCCCGCCGCCGCCCAGCCGCCGAAGTCGGCGCGGCTGATCGAGCTGCCGGGCTCGGGGACAGCGGCCTTGTGGAGCGAGACCATCGGCGGCGTGGAGCAGGCGTACTACGCGGTGGCGCGCGGCCGTGAGCCGTTCGGGCTGGCGATTCCGACGACGCACGTCGTCCGGCTGCGTTACGCCGAGTTTGATCCGCTGCACGAGGCGCCGGAGCCGGGGCTGATGGCGGATCCGGCGAGCGAGCTTCGGATCGTGCAGTTCTTCACGCAGGTGCTGCCGGAGTACACCGAAGCCATTGAGGCCCTGGGTGGGCGCGTGCTGGCAATCCTGCACGACAACGCGGTGATCGCGCGCGTTCCGGCGACGGGGGCTGCGGTGCTGCGCTCCGAGGCATGGGTGCGCTGGATCGGGCCGTTTCATCCGGCGTACAAGCTCGAGGAGGCGCTGCTGGCGGAGTTCGAGCAGTTGGTGCTGAACGTGCCCGAGCGGGTCTACTCGATCCAGGTGTTCGAGCGCGGGCTCGCGCAGCAGGAGGTCGTGGCGGCGCGGGTGATCTCGCTGGGCGGCGCGGTGCAGTGCCTGACGCCGCCGGGCCGGCGGATGGAGGCGCGGCTTTCGCAGGCGGCGCTGCTCGAGATCGTCGGCATGGACGAGGTGCAGTTCGTGGATCGCTGGGGGCCGGTCGAGACCGACATGGACCAGGCCCGGGTCATCGGCGGCGCCGTCCCGCTGCTGTCCGGGCTCGGCTTCACCGGGCAGGGGGTGCGCGGTGAGGTGTTCGACCTCGGCGTGCGCATGTCGCACATGGCGTTTCGCGATCCGAACATCGTGCTGCACGTGACGAACACCGGGAGCATCAGCCACGGCACCTCAACCTACGGCATCGTCTTCGGCAACGGTGCGGCTGAACCGTTGGGCACGGGGCTGCTGCCGAACCGGCAGCAGGGCATCTTTGCCGCCGCCAACCAGGTGACGCAGTTCGGCGGGCCGAAGCCGCGTCACGATCATACGGCGGAGCTCGTGGACCCGAATGGGCCGTATCGCGCGGTGTTCCAGAGCTCGAGCGTCGGCAGCCCGTGGAGCCTCCAGTACACGACGGTGTCGGCGGAAGTTGATGATTACCTGTTCACGTACGACCTGCTGAGCTGCCAGTCGCAGAGCAACAGCGGCGATCAGAACTCGCGGCCGCAGGCGTGGGCCAAGAACATTGTCGCCGTGGGCGGGCTCGACCCCCACAACACGCTCGATCGATCCGACGACAACTGGAACTACGCCAGCTACGGGCCGGCGGCGGACGGCCGCCAGAAGCCGGATCTGCTGCACTTCAACGAGGACGTGCTCTGTCCGTCGAGCTCGAGCGACACGTCGTACCAGCCGAACTTTAACGGAACGAGCGCGGCCACGCCGATCGTCGCCGGCTACTTCGGCCTGCTGTTCCAGATGTGGCACGAAGGGGTCTATCCGGGGCACGGCGGGGCGGCGACCGTGTTCGACAGCCGGCCGCGCAGCACGACCGCCAAGGCGCTCATGCTGAGCACGGCCTATCGTTACCCGCTGACGCAGGGCGGCTTGACGCGCGCCCGGCAGGGCTGGGGCATGCCCGACCTCGGGCGGGCCTACGACGAGCGGCTCAACACCTACATCGTCGACGAAACGCACCTGATCAGCGCCTTCGTCACCAACACCTACACCTTCAACGTCCCCGACGGCACGCCGCAGTTCCGCGCCACGCTCGTCTATCGCGATCCGCCCGGCACGCCCAACTCCAGCGTCCATCGCGTCAACAACCTGTCGTTGCGCGTCGTGGCCCCCGGCGGACAGGCCTACTGGGGGAACTTCGGGCTCACCAGCAGCAACTGGTCGTCCCCAGGCGGGGCGGCGGACTTCCGCGACACCGTCGAACACGTGTTCGTCGCCACCCCGGCGGCGGGGCAATGGACGGTGCAGGTCCGCGGCGAGGAGATCGTCCAGGACGGCCACGTCCAGACGCCGCAGCTCGACGCCAGCTACGCGCTGGTGGTCGTCGGCAAGGGGCCGGAGCCCGTGGGCTGCCCGGGCGACATCAATCTCGACGGCCAGGTGGACCAGGCCGACCTGGGCGCGCTGCTCTCGGTCTTCGGAACCATCGTGGGGCAGCTCAGCTACAACGGCCTGGCGGATCTCAACGCCGACGGCGCGATCGACCAGGCCGACCTGGGGATCATGCTCAGCGCGTTCGGCGGCGGGTGCTGAAACCGGCATGGAGTAACCAACCCGTCGCCGCCGACCCGGGCGCGACGGTTGAGCACCAGGCGGCCGCCCCCGCTAGTGTAGTGCCTGGCAAATAACTGCCTGTCCCTATGCAGGGTGGCGCGGGCTTCCAGCCCGCCCGAGCGGGCAAGATGCCCGCTCCACCCATCGTGATACCGTCACATTTCTGCGAGGCACTACACTAGGTCCACGCGCGGGAACTGATCTCCACCCGGCAATCCGGCAGGCTGTCGAGGAACTTGCGGCCATACGGCTTGGTCATCACGCGCGGATCGAGCACGACCACGATGCCGCGGTCCGTGCGGCTGCGGATCAGCCGGCCGAAGCCCTGCCGGAACTTCAGGATCGCCTCCGGCAACTGGTAGTCGTTGAACGGGTTGCCGCCGCGCCGCCGGATGAGGTCGATCCGCGCTTCGACGGTCGGGCGGTCGGGCACGGCGAACGGCAGGCGAGTGATGATCACGTTGGACAGCGCCTCGCCGACCACGTCGACGCCCTGCCAGAAGGTGTCGGTGCCGAAGAGCACGGCGCGCGGCGTTTCGCGGAACCTGGCCAAAAGCATGTTTCGGGGCAGGTCGGCGCCCTGGACGAGGATCGTGTACCCGAGCGCCGCCAGGTCATCGCGCACCAGGCTGGCGGCCTGGCCGAGCACGTTGTAGCTGGTGAACAGCACGAACGCGCGGCCTTCGGTCTGCTGCACGTAGTACGTGACGGCCCGCGCCAGGGCGCGCATGAAGGGCTCCGCGGCGGCCGGGTCGGGCATGCCGGCCTCGATGTGAACCGTGGCCTGCGTGCGGAAGTCGAAGGGCGAGCCGAGCCGCAGCGTGTCGGCCTCCGGCGAGCCGAGCCGGCCGAGCAGGTAGTTGAAGCCGCCGTCGTCGGCCGCCGCCAGCGTGGCGCTGGTCAGAACGACCGAATCCAGCCGGTCGAAGAGCGTGGCGCGCAGGGCGGGTCCGGCGTCGAGCGGCGCGCCGCAGAGGCTGATGCGCCGCGAGCGGCCGGAGTCGCACTCGATCCAGTAGACGTGCTCGTCGTACTGCTGGGCCAGCAGGGCCTCGGCGGTGGCCGCGAAGCTCTCGGCGCGTTCGAGGTGCGCGTTCAGCTCGTACTGATCCTCGACGCGCGGCAGCGACTGCTTCAGCGGCGCGACGCGCCGGATCATCTCGCGCAGCGCCGGCGACAGACCGTTCGGCACGCAGTCGGCCACGAGCACGCGCCCGTTCGACCGGCCGCGCGTCCGCTGCCAGGCGTGCAGGGAGTCGAAGAATTGCGTGCAGGCGGCCGCGGCCTGCACGACGGCGCTCTTCTGCTCGTCGGTGCCGATCGCCGCGAGATAGCCCTTGCCGGTGCGGTCGTTGAACATCCCGCTGAGCAGATACTGCACGGCGCTGTTGGTCACGCTGGCGCCGAACTGGTCGGCGGCGACCTGCTCCAGCGTGTGGGCTTCGTCCACGATCAGCAGCTCGTAATCCGGCAGCACGCTGGCGCCCTGCCGCCGGAGCACGAGGTCCGCGATCAGCAGCGCGTGGTTGACGATGAGGATGCGAGCCTGCTCGGCCCGGCGGCGGGCGCGCTGGTAGAAGCAGGGCTCAAAGGTCGGGCAGCGGCGGCCGAGGCAGTTTCCATGCTCGCTGCGGACTTTCTCCCACACGTCGGGCGGCGGGGCCGCGTCGAGGTCGCTGAGCGAGCCGTCCTGAGTCCTGTAGGCCCAGGCTTCGATGACGTGCAGGGCCCGCAGCCGCTCGCCCTCGGGAAAGAGCGAGCGCTGCTTCTCGCTGGTCTGCTTCAGCCGGCGCAGGCCGAGGTAGTTGTTGCGGCCTTTGACGAGCTCCACCGGGACGTCGGTTGCCAGGGCGCGTTTCAGAAAGGGCACGTCCTTTCCGATCAATTGCTCCTGGAGCGCGATCGTGTGCGTGCTGATGACGATGCGCCGCGGCGTGCGAAAGACCTGGTCGAGCGCCGGCAGCAGGTAGGCGAACGTCTTGCCGACGCCCGTGCCGGCTTCGACCGCCAGGTGGCGGTTGTGATCGAAGGCCCGGCAGACAGCGGCCGCCATCTCGGCCTGTTGCGGGCGGGGCTCGTAGGCGCCGAGCTGCCGGGCGATCGGCCCGTCGGGCGCAAGCCAGCGCTCGATCTGGCTGGGTGCGGGTGGATTCGCTCGCGCGGCACGAGCGGCGAAGACGCTTTGCTCTTCGGGAACCACCGGATCACCGTTCGCGCGCGCCGCGCGGCGCCGCCGCTTCCTTCAGGTCGCCAGCAGTTGCGTGACGAAATCCCAGGTGAACAGGAACGCCGCCCCGAGCGTGACGAGCACCACCAGCGTGCCCAGGACCGTGACGAAGGTCTGGCCGCCGACCCAGCCGTCGCGCATCGTGGCGAGGATGTGCGGGCGGGCCAGGACCAGCATGCTGATGATCATCGCGCCGCTGGTGAGCCACATCGAGATCGAGTGCAGATAGCTGTAGATCCACAGCCCCTCGCTGACGAGCGCGGCCTCGCCGGCCGGGTTGCGGATGAAGTGCCCGCGCACGTAGTGCTCGGCGTGCCGGTGGCCGTCAGCGCGCTCGATCACCTGCCGGTAGCCGTTGTGCGCGTCGCCGCCGAGCACCGCGTAGGTCGCGGTGTAGCACAGAAAGTTCAGCGCCCCGACCGCGATGATCGCGATGCAGATCTTGTTGCGCCGCCGCCGCGGCAGGCGATCCACCGGGCAGGGGGCCGCGGCGACGGCCTCCTGACCCGGCCAACGATCCAACGCTGACGGATGCGCCTTGGGCATGTGCTCACACGGGCCGGCTGGGCGCGATCACACCTTCCAGCGGGGAGGACGCGCTGGCGTAGAGCTTGCGCGGAATCCGCCCCGCCCCGCGGGCCAGCCAGCCCGCTTCGAGCGCGTGCCGCATCGCGTGCGCCATCGCCACCGGGTCGCGAGCCGAGGCGATCCCCGTGTTCAGCAGCACACCGTCGGCGCCCAGCTCCATCGCGATCGTCACGTCTGACGCCGTCCCGACGCCGGCGTCGACGATGACCGGGTACTGCGGATCGTCCGCCTTCAGGTCCTCAAGAATGATACGGATATTACAGGGATTCAGCACGCCCTGGCCGCTGCCGATCGGCGAACCGAGCGGCATCACGCTCGCCGCGCCGGCGTTCTTCAGCCGCCGCGCCAGCACCGGGTCGTCGTTGGAGTACGCCAGCACGACGAAGCCCTCCTTGACGAGCGCTTCCAGCGCGGCCAGCGTGCCGAACGGGTCGGGGAGCAGCGTTCTCTTGTCGGCCAGGACCTCCAGCTTCACCCAGCGGGCCCCGGGGTTGTCCATGCCTTCCAGCAGCTCGCGCCCCAGCCGCGCGGAGCGCACCGCGTCCTCGGCGCTGAAGCACCCGGCCGTGTTCGGCAGGATCGTGTAGCGCTTCAGATCGAGAAAATCCAGCAGGCTGCGGCCCTGGCGGTCGATCAGCCGCTCGCGCCGCACGGCGACCGTCACGACCTCGCAGCCGCTGGCGTCCAGCGCCGCGCGCATCAGCTCATAGTCCGGCTCGCCGTCGCGCAGGTACTTGCCCGTGCCGACGAACAGCCGCGAGCGCAAGCGGAAGCCGGCCAGCTCGAGCACCGGTGTTTCGGTCGCGCGCGGGCGCATCGCCTCGCCGCCCCGCGCCGGTTGTCCCCGCGTCTCCGTCTGCATCGCAAGCCCTCCGGGCCGCCGGGCCCACCCCGCGCCCTTGTCAGCCCCCGCCGACCAGTGTCACGATCTCCACCCGGTCATTATCGCTCAGCAGCGTCTGCTCGAACGCCCCCCGGCGCACCAGCCGCTCGTTCACCTCCACCGCGACCCGCGGCGCCGCGAGCTGGTACAGGCGCAGCAGGCCGGCAACCGTCGTCCCGCCGGCGACCTGCCGGCGCTCGCCGTTCACGAGGATATCCAGCGTCGTTTCACTCGGCTGTGGCGGTCGCATCGGCGTTCATGATAGCGTCGCGGAAGCGCCTTGTACGGCGGATCAGCCCTGTCCGGGAACGGGAATGTGCAGGAAGCGCATGACCTGTTGCAGGTCGGACCACGCCTTGGCCTTCTCGTCGGGGCTGCGCAGCAGGTACGCCGGGTGGAACGTCGGCATCAGCCGGCACGAGGGCAGCCCGAGATGGGCGTAGGGCGGCGGCGGAAAGTCGTGCCACTCGCCGCGGAGCTTGCCGATCGGCGTGCTTGTCGCCAGCAGGGTCTGCGCCGCCGGCCGGCCGAGCGCCACGATGACGCGCGGCCGCAGGATCGCGAGCTGCCGGAAGAGAAACGGCGAGCAGGTCCGCATCTCGTCCTCGGCGGGCGTGCGGTTCCCGGGCGGGCGGCACTTCACGACGTTGCAGATGTAAACGTCCTGCCGGCGAAGCGTCATGGCGCCGATCATCTTGGTCAGCAACTGCCCCGCGCGGCCGACGAACGGCTCGCCCTGCGCGTCCTCGTCCGCGCCCGGCCCCTCGCCCACGAAAACCAGCTCGGGCCGCGGATGGCCCATCCCGAAGACCGTCTGTGTCCGCTCCCGGTGCAGGATGCAGCGCCGACAGCCGCGCACGTGGCGGGCGTTCAGGTCCGCCAGCGCCGCGGCGGCGTCAGCCGGCGACAACTCGCGGTCGCAGAGCGGAGGGAATTCGCCGTCGGGAGCGGCCACGGGCAGCGGCAACACGGGCTCCTTCGTCTCCGGCGGGTGAGCGGGTCGCGTCCGCGACGGCGGGGCGGGCACCGGCGCAGGCGCCGGGGAGCGGGCTTGCGTAGCCGGGAGCGCGACGTGCGGGATTCCCAAGCGGCGCTCGTTGCGCAACCACTCGCGCAGAACGCGGCCGTCGGCTGGATTTGCGCCCTCGGGATTCACGATTGAGAGAGTATGCGGACGGGTCGTTCGCTCATCAAGGGCCATCACATGAAACGCAGCCTCGCAGTCTTCGTTGTCCTCGTCCTGTCCCTCTCCTCGATGCCGCGAGCCGCTGCCCAGCCCGGGCCGGTTGCCGTCGCCCCGTGTGAAATCCTCTCGCCGACGCTCGGCCGCCCCGTGTTTGTCGCCCCAGGCGGCGCGTTCCACGCGCTCGTCAGCGCCGCGGGCGCGCCCGGCGAAACGCTCGCGTTCGCCCTGGTCAGCAGCCAGGAGCCGCCGGTGCGCGTCGCGCTCAGCTTCGCGCCCGACGAACGAACCGCGCTTCGAGAGCTGTTCGAGCTCCGCGTCCCGTCCGACCTGCCGCCGCGCACCTACGACCTCGAACTGCAACTGGGCGACACGCTCGTGCGCCAGCGCCATTGCGTCGCGGTGGCCAGGCGGCGGACGCCGGTGCGGCTCGTGCACCTTTCCAACATGAACATCGGCGACCTATCGGCGCCGCGCTTCGACGAGCGCTTGATCGACGAGATCAACCTGGTCGCGCCCGATGCGCTGGTGCTCACCGGCGACCTGGTCGACGCCACGCATCCCGATGCGCCGCGCGGCTGGCGCGACCTCGTCGACTTCCTGGCGCGCTTCGAGGCCCCGGCGATCATCGCCCGCGGAGATCATGACGACCCGGAGCTCTATCGCCGTTACGTGGCGCCCGCCGACGTCGGCGAAGTGCGGATCGGCGAGCTGCGCGCCCTGGTGCTGTCCGATGCGGCGGGGCCGGCCCGAGCGGATATCGAGTTGATCGCCTGGGCCGAGCGGGCCCTGGCCGACCCGGGCGACGCGCGGCTCACGTTCGTCGTCGCTCACGATCGCTTTCCGAGCCTGCTCGGGTATTGGCGAGACCGCGGCGCGCTGCCCGACGCGGTCCGCAAGGCCCGCCTCGGCCTGTGGCTAGCCGGCGGACACGACGACTGGAACAACGTCGAGAACGCCTCCCTCGTCGCCGCCGCCGCGCCGCTCCTCTACGTGCGTACGCACCAGTCGAGTCCGGCGACGATCGGCGGCGCGAGCGGCGTCAGTCACTACCGCGTGCTGGACGTCTCGGCGGACCGTGCCGAGTTCCCCGGCGCCGAAGACGATCCGGGTCGGCTGCCGAAATCGCTGGCGGCGGGGGCGCTGCAGTGCTGGACGGAGGGCGGCGACGGCAAGGGCTCCCGCGCCACACTCCATGCGGTCAGCCGCCTGCCGGTCAGGATCGAGCGCCTGCGGCAGCGCGTGCTGCTGGCGCGGCAGGGAGCGACCGCGCCCTGGGTGCAGGGCGGGCGCCTGCTGGCGGTTTCTGAGCACGAGCGTATCTGGGAGTGCCTCGTGGAACTCGACCTGAGTGACCTCGGAGCCGCGCGGGCGGTCGTCGGGTCTGACGAGCCGCCCCCGGCCCAGCGCCTGGACGTGCGTATCACCGCCCCCGAGACCCTGGTGTTTCAGCGGCGAGCGACGGCGGACGGCCTGGCCTACGCGAGCCTGAGCGGCGCGGACGTGCTCATCAGCATCCATAACGCCGATCAGGCTGGCGTGGAGGTCACGCCGACGGTCCGGCTGGCTGGCGAACGCGTGGCGTACCGCGTCGCGGGTACGACGGAGCCGTTCGCCGGCGGCATGCAGCTTGGTCTGCCGCCGGGGGCGGGCGTCGCGCTGGAACTCGACCTGTCCGCAGTGCGAATCGCGAGCGGGCGGCGCGACATCCAGGTTTACCTGGCGGCGGGTGAGCGCCTTCTGAGCCAGGCGCGGGCCGTTGAGATCAGGCTGGAGCCGTGAAACGCCGGGCGCCGCGCCGTGACGCGCGCCCGCGACGTGAAAGACGGGGGGAGTTTCACTATGATCCGGGCGGCGGTTGAAGCGACGACCCACGGCAGGAACGGGAAGCTCGTGGCCCAGGCCATCGACAGGACGCGACCGGGCGCCGAGGCGGATGCCACCGCGAATTCCGCGCCCAGGACCGGGCCCATCGTCAAGCCGCCGCTCAAGCCGCTGAGCCTGACGATCATGTTTCCCTGCTACAACGAGGAGGCGAACGTCGAGCGCGTGACGCGCGCGGCACTCGAGATCGGGCGCAAGGTCGCCGACGACCTCGAAGTGCTGATCGTCAACGACGGCAGCCGCGACCGCACCGGCGAGATCGCCGACCGCCTCGCCGCCGAGATTCCCGAAGTGCGAGCCGTCCACAACCGCCCGAACCGCGGCTACGGCGGGGCGCTGGCGCGCGGCTTCCGCGAGGCGAGCAAGGACTGGATCTTCTACACCGACGGCGACGGGCAGTTCGACTTCGGCGAGCTGCCGCGGCTGCTGCCGCTGCTCGAAACGCACGACGTGGTTTCGTGCTACCGCATCGACCGCAAGGACCCATTGATGCGCAAGGTGAACGCCTTCGCGTGGTCGACGCTGGTGAACCTGCTCTTTCGGATCGGCCTGCGCGACATCGACTGCGCCTTCAAGATCTACCCGCGTACCTTCATCGAGCGCATCGAGCTGCTGAGCACCGGCGCGCTCATCGACACCGAGATGCTCGCCAAGGCCCGCAACCACAAGCTCAAGATCGCCCAGCTCGGCGTTCACCACTACCCCCGCACCGCCGGTCAGCAGACCGGCGCCAACCTCAAGGTCATCCTGCGCGCCTTCCGCGAGCTGTTCAGCCTTCGTGGCCACATCCGCCGCGCCGGACGCGCGTGACCCGGCCCGAGCCGCCGCACCGCTCGCAGCGGCTGCGCGCGTCGACTCGCCCCCGGCGGGAGAGTAAGATCGCGGTATGGCTGGACATTCACACTGGGCGCGAATCAAGCGAAGCAAGGCGGTGGTCGACGCGCGCCGCGGCCGGGCATGGAGCAAGCTCGCCCGGGCCGTCATCATGGCGGCCCGCGGGGGCGGCGACCCGGAGGCGAACCTGGCGCTGCGCTACGCCATCGACGCGGCCAAGGCCGCCAACATGCCCAAGGACACGATCGAGCGCGCCATCAAGAAGGGCACCGGCGAGCTCGCCGGCGAGTCGATCGAGGAGCTGGTATACGAGGGTTACGGCCCCGGGGGCGCAGCGGTCCTCCTGAAAGTGCTGACCGACAACCGCAACCGCACGGCGGGCGAGATTCGCAACCTGTTCGAGCGGCACGGCGGAAACCTGGGCTCGACGAACTCGGTGGCGTGGATGTTCTCGAGCCGCGGCGTGTTCGTCGTGTCGAGCCGGGCCGCGACGGAGGAGCGGCTGACTGAGATCGCGCTGGAGGCCGGCGCCGACGACGTGCGCCAGCAGGGCGATTCGTTTGAGATTTCGTGCGAGCCGGCGGTGTACGAGCGGGTTCGGCGCGCCCTGGCCGAGGCGGGCATCGAGTGCGAAAACGCGGAGCTGACGATGGCGCCGTCAGCGACGGTGCACCTGTCGGGGGCGGACGCGGAGCGGATGCTCAAGCTCTTCGACGCCCTTGAGGAGCACGACGACGTTCAGAATGCGTACAGCAACTTCGAGGTTTCGGACGAGGAAATGGCCCGGCTCACCTGACCGGTTCCACGAGCCGGCTGACGCGCCCGCGCGACCGCTGCGCAAGCGAGCCGCGAGCGCAAACGAGCCGCGAGCGCAAGCGAGCGAGGCATCGGGTGACCGATTGCTGCACTTGCCGGCGCTCGCTCGCAGCCCAGGCGGGTCGTGTGCTCCCGCGGCCCAGCCTACGCGAACTGCGGCACGTCGCTGGTAAACAACTGTACGGTCGCCGGCGCGTCCTGAGGATCATTCAGCGACTCGAAGAACGCGGCGACGAACGTCGCCAGCAGGCTGGTCGATGCCGATTCGACGCCGCCGAGCACGGTGTCGCGAACGTTCGGGTCGCAGCCGGACAGCACCAGCATTCCGCCGATGGTCAGCGCAGCGGCTTTCGCGCGAGCACGGATAACAAGACGACGCATCCCCAATCTCCTTGCTGCCAAGAGAGCAGATCGCAAGCCCAATCGCCGCGCCGGCATACGCTGCCACGTCGGCTCGAAGGGCTTATCGGTTCGTGGCCCGGGCGGCTTCAATGCCTCATAACGGCCAGCCAGGCCGGCGCGCGAAACGCGCAGGTGTCCGCCGGACCCGTCCAATAATACCATCGCGAAGCCAGCAGACTGGCTAAAAAAAAGAGGGCACCAGGGGCCCTAAGGCGTCCCGGTGCTCTCCGGAGGGGAAAGAAGCCGTTGTACGACTATCCTGCTCCACGCAGGTACGAAGGTTATCAGAACCGAATGTATTATTTATCGCAATATGCCGCCCGTCAACAAGAATTCACAATTTTTTTGTTTAAGGCGCTGTCCAATCTATCGGCCACCCGCCCCCGGGACGTGAGGCGCCTGGGACGTTGTTGACAGTTTTGACAGCCGGTTTACCAAGTTTGACGACTTCTCGACGGCATGGATCTATTCACTTTCCCAAGCAAAAACGAGCGAGAATCCGCGTCAGTACCTGCTCGTCGGTCGGCTCCGAATTCGCTATTGAAAGTCGATTCCAGGCCTCGCGCAAAGTCAGCGCGACCAGTTCAGGCTCCGCCAGCGCCCTGTTTCTGACGTGCTCAACAGCCTGACGGATTTCAACCGAAACCGCTTCCAGGCCCACCTCCCCAGCGCCGCGGCTCGCGGCCCGCGCGAAGAGCTCGCCCCGGATCCGATCCGCCAGGTCCTGCATCCCGCGCCCCGACAACGAACTCACCCGACACGGTTCGCCGAAACCCACCTCCCCCGCATCCTGCCGGCTATCCCCCGGGCAACACTGATCGACCTTGCTCAAAACGAGCAGCCGGCGATCCGCCGGTATCCGGTCGCAGGCCGCAATCTCCGCCGGCGGCCATGGGGCGCCCGCCTCGTGAACCCACAGCACAAGATCGGCGGTGTCCGCGGCGCCCTCGGCCGCCAGGTGCGCCGACAGCTCGAGCTCATCGGCGGCGGCGCCGAGGCCGGCGGTGTCCTGGAGCACGCAACGGAGGCCCGCGAGGTCGAGCTCGGCGGAAAGCACGTCGCGGGTCGTGCCGATCACGGGCGAGACGATGGCCCGCTCCTGCCCGAGCAGCGCGTTGAACAGCGTGCTCTTTCCGGCATTGGGAAGACCGGCGAGCGCGACGTGGGGCAGCGCCGCCAGATTCCGCGCCGCGGACGAGGCGCTCAGCTCGCGCAGCTCACGTTCGATTTCGGCAAGGTGTCCGGCGAGCTGCTCCGCCGTGACGAAACGCACGTCCTCCTCATCGACGAAGTCGATGCCGGCTTCCAACTCGGCGACCAGGTCCAGGAGCCGGGCTCCCAGGCGCGCGAGCCGATCGCCGTGGACGCCGGCGGATGTGCGGGCCGCCTCGCGCGCCGCAGCGGCGTCGGCGGCGTGAATGAGGTCGAAGACGCGCTGCACGTCGGCGCCGCGGAGCTTTCCGTTGCGCAGGGCGCGCGCCGTGAACTCGCCCGGCAGGGCGCGCCGCGCGCCGCGCGCCAGCAGGCCGTCGGCGAAGGTGCGCAGCAGCGGCAGGCAACCGGGCAGGTGCAGCTCGACGATGTCCTGGCCCGTATAGCTGGCGGGACCGCGGAACCAGTAGACCAGCGCCGGCGTGATGAGCCCGGGTGCGGCCTCAACCTCGGCGGGGCCGAAGAATGGGCAGCGCGCATCGGGCGCGGGGAGGCGTGCGCCGATTGACCCGCACAGCTCGAAGGCGGCCGGACCGCTAAGACGGACAACCCCCAACGCCGCGGGAGACCAGGCGGTCGCGATCGCCACGATCGTGTCGCCCATCGTCGGCGGCGTCATGGGCGGCTCACGCTCAGGGCGCGCGATGGACGGGCCGGCTCGCCGGCGAGAGACTGGCGTCGTCGGCGCCTTTCGGCACGTGGAAGGTAATCAGCGAGACGCGCCACCGTTGATCGTCTCCCTGGACGCAGCGCACCTGGATCCACGCGTCGTCATCGCGGCCGCGCGCGTGGACACGCACGAGCACCGGCTCCGAGCTCTCGTCGGGCGAGCCCACCGCCCGAGCGGTCGTCACCTGCGAAAAATCGACGCCCTCGGCGTAGTACGCGATCGCCGCGATCCAGTTCTTGATGACGCCGGGGACCACCTCGTCGTTGCCGAGCAGCATGCGATACTGCGGGGCGCGCTCGAAGCGGGCGACGATGTCGCGCTCGGCGGCGATGCTGCGGAGCTGCGCGTGGAAGCGGCGGGCCTGCTCCGGCTCGCCGCGATGCTGGGCGCGCAGCGCCGCCTGGATCGCACGCAGCGCCGAAAACGCGACCTGCTCCGGGCTGTCCTGGCGCAGCTCGACGTCCGGCTCGGCGGCCTGCGGCGCGGGCCTGCACGCAGTCAGCAACAGGGCCAATAGGCCGCCGAGGGAAAAGACGGCCAGCGCCAGGCGCGGCGCGACGGCGCTGCGCCATGAGGGGCCCGCGCGGGGCGGCGAGCGGCGGCTGTCGTTTGTGGAAGGCTTCATGACATCAGGCTCCGGCGGTGAGCGCGCCCGGCTCGAGCTTCGGAATCAGGATCGCCGGCGGACCGAGCGGGTGCCCTTCGGCGAGCGGGGCGGGCGCCTGCCAGCGCGGCGGCTCGTCGGGCAGCCCGAGCATGGCGCGCAGGCGCTGGGCGACGCCGGGCATGAACGGATGCACGAGGACCGCCAGGTGGTGAATGCCGTGAATGCAGGTCGCGAGGGCTGCGAAGCTGTCGGGCGGGTTGTCCTTGCGCGTCTTCCACGGTTCGCGGATGCCGACGTGCTCGTTGCAGAGGCGGGCGAAGGCCATGACCTCGTCAAGAGCGGCCTTGTAGCGGTGGGCCTCGATGTGGCGGCCGACCTTCTCGATCGCCTCGGCGCCGCGGGCGACGTGCTGGCGGTCGAAGTCGGTCTGCGCCGAGCGCGACGGCACGCGCCCTTCGAGCGACTTGAACGTCAGCACGCGGTTGACGAAATTGCCCAGCGCCGCCACCAGCTCGTTGTTGTTCCGCGCTACGAAATCGTCGGTGTCGAACGCGGTGCGGGCCGTCTCCGGCGCGATCGCCGTCAGGTAGTAGCGCAGCGCGTCCGGGTCGAAGTGCTTGAGATACTCCTCGATCCAGACGGGCGAGTCCTGCGGCGTCTCGCTCTTGCTGATCTTGCGCAGCTCGCCGCCGACGCGGAAATTCACGAACTGGTTCGCCACGACGGCGGAGGGAAGCTGGTGCTGCCCCTCGGCCATCAGCATCGCCGGCCAGATCAGCGCGTGAAAAACCGTGTTGTCCTCGCCGATGAAGTGCGTGATGGGCGTCGCCGGGTCGCACCACCACTGGCGGTAGTCCTGCTCGTCGCCGCCGCGCTGCACGCACAGGGCCGCCGTGAACGAGACGTAGCCGATCGGGGCGTCGAACCAGACGTAGAGGACTTTTCCGGCGGCGTCGGGATCGTCGAGCGGGACGGGGATTCCCCAGGAGATGTCGCGCGTCATGGCCCGCTCGGGCAGGCCCTGCCTGATCTGGCCCAGCGCGAAGTTCAGCACGCTCGGACGCCAGCTTCCCTGCTTGCTCTCCAGCCATTCGCGCAGCGGCCGCTCGAACTCGTTGAGGCGCAGGTACCAGTGCGCGGTTTCGCGCACCTCGGGCGCGGCGTAGGGCGGCAGCGTGCTGCGCGGTTTGATCAGCGCCAGCGCGTCGATGACCGCCCCCGTCTTCTCGCACTGGTCGCCGTACGTCTCGTGATCGCGACACAGCGGGCAGGTTCCGCGCACGTAGCGATCCGGCAGGAAACGCTGGTGATGGCCGTCATAAAGCTGTCGCGTGCGGCGTTTCACGAAGTGCCCCTTGTCGTGAATCCGCCGGAAGAACTCCTGGCTCATGCGGTTGTGGAGCTTCACGTACTGGGGCTGGTGCGTGCCGCCGTAGATGTCGAAGGCCATTCCGAGACCGGCGAAATCGGCCTTCTGGCGCTGATTGTAGAACGTGCAGACCTCCTGGGGCGTCTGAGCGGTCTGCAACGCCGATATCTCTATGGCGACGCCGTTGTCGTCGCTGCCGCAGATGAACAGGACTTCGTCGCCGCGGGCCCGCAGGTAGCGGACGTAGATGTCGGCGGGGAGATAGGCCCCGGCGACGTGCCCGACGTGCAGGCGGTTGTTCGAGTAGGGCAGGGCGGAGGTTACGAGGTGGCGCTTCGGCACGCGATGCTCTCCGGCACGTCGTCGAACCGGCGAATCCTATGCAGGCCGGCGCGCGGACGCAACGCGCCGCGGCGCGCGGTCCTGCGTCTAGCCGGGCTCGCACGAAGCCGGATTCCGCACCCGTGCGCGCGCACTTCGAGAACCGGCCCCGTTTTCTCGTTGACCGCGCGCCAACCTGTTCTATTCTCTCTAATGGGCCAGTGCCGCCGCCCGCATGGGGAACAAGGGCGGGCGGCGCACCGCAAGCCCCTGCCTTCGGCTCGGACTTCTCGGCTGGCGTCTTTGCGCAGGCTGCGTCCGCGGCCGGGGAAGCAAGCGCCGTCAGCGTGGTGATTCGCGGCGACCGCTGCGCGGTCCTGCGCCGTGATGATCGTAGGAGGCGCCGTCATGCCCGCTGCCATCGTGCCCGAGCAACCCGTGCGACTCGCTCCTGAGCCCCGTTTCGATCGCCGTGCCGAGGCCCGCTGGCCGGCGCGGATGGAAGTGTGGCTGATCCCGCGCTTCGGGCAGCCGCGCGTGCGCTGCCAATGCCGGAACCTGTCCGCCGACGGCATCTGCCTGACGACCGACGCGCCGGCGGCGTTGCGCGTCGGTGACGAGTGCCATTTGTGCACGCACCTCCCCGGGGGCGCGCCGCCAGCGCACGTCCATGGATTCACATCGTGCGCGGGCACGATTGTGCGTGTAAGCCCGCTGATTGAGGGGATGGTGGAGCTGGGGATCCGGCTGAACCGCTGGGAGCGCTCGGCGCGGGAGTTTGACCCGGTATAAGGGGTCACTCGCGCGCTGGCTCCACTTCGGCCAGCAAGGCCGCGATCATCGCCCGTTCTACCGCGCTGAGCTTCACCGCCACGTCGGGCTTGCGCGCCGCGTCGATGCGCAGCGCCGCGTGCAGATGCTCCGAGACCATGCGCGCGGCGTCGGATTCGCGTGCCGCGCGCCAGCGCAGCGCCCACGCCTGCGCCGCCGAGAGCCGCGCCCGCGGATCGCTCGGGTACAGCGACACCAGGGTCTCAACGTGGCCCAGGGCCTCGTCGAGCAGCGCCCGCGCGACGCGATCGTCGCCGCCCGCGACGGCCCGCTCGCGCCGGGCCATGAGCACGTCGATGAGCACCTGCTGCGCCGCCGTTTCCGACGGGCAGCGCGCCACGGCCGCCCGGGCGAACGCCTCGGCCGCCCGCAGGCTCTCTGACGCGACTTGCGGGGACACCGAGGGCGCCGCGGCGAGCCCGAGCAGCGTGCGGCCGATGATGCGAGGGGGCCTGTCGTCCCACGGGTCAGCTCGAACCGCATCCCAGCCTGAACGGATGAGCGAATCCACGGCCGGCACGGGCGGCGCGGCGAGTGTGCCCGTCAGTTGACGCTGCCAATCGGCCAGGCGCGCTTCGGCCCGGGACGTCGGCATGCTGCACAACACCACGTGCGCCGCCGGCACAAGCAGCAGCCCGGCCGCGCGCACATATCCGGGGCAAGGCGCTGGCGGTTGCGGCGCGGCGGCCGCGGTCATGCCGGCGTCGTGCGGCTGGGCCGCGGCGCAGCCCGCAAGGGCCGCCATCAGCGCCGCGCCGGCGGGCGTCAGCAGCGTGAAATCGACGAGGCTGTGCAGCAGCAGAGCCGCCATGGCGCCCGCCAGCGCGAGGCGGAGCGCGCGATCCGCGGCGGCGGTCGGCGGGACGGCCTCGAACGCGGCAGACAGGCCGACGAGCGCCAGCAGCAGCGGCAGCGCGAGTCCGACGGCATCGAGCGGCATGTTCGAGAGCAGCGTGTACGCCAGGAGCGTCGCCAGTCCCGCCGCCAGGGCGCAGATGAACGCGGGCGGGTCGTTCGCGCCGGGCTCCGATAGGCTCGTCGAGGCCGGGCCGGAACGCAGGGCGCTTCGCAGCGCGGCGGCGGCGAGTAGCGCGCCGGCGAGCAGTCCGAGCGGGCCGAGCTCGACGAGCAGCGATACCCACAGGTTGTGCGGATCGCGGACTTCCTCGGTGGCGGCAGGGGCCTTGTGCCGCAGGTAGGCCGCGAGGAAGTTCAGCCGGCCCACGCCGGTCAGTGGCTTCTCGGGCAGCGCCCGGAAGGCCGCCTGCCAGTAATCCCAGCGGAAGGCGAGCGACTCGTGCGGAAGAGACCCGCGCAGCGTTCCATACACCGCGCCGCAGAGGATGATTGCGCCATACCCGCCGGCGACCAGGGCGAACAACGTCCTGGCGGATGCGCGACACGCGGCCGCCGTCAACATCAGCAACAACGTGACGACTCCGGCCGCCGCCGCGAGCAGCGCGCCGAGGCTGTCCGTCAGCCAGAGTCCCGAGCCAAGCAGCGCCAGGAGCGCGGCCGCGACGCCGAGTGCGAGAATGGGGTGCACGGAAGCGGCGTCGGATTGCGCGGCCGTCGCGCGGCGTGGTACGGCCAGTGCCAGTCCGATCGTGAGCACAACACAGGCGGCGAGGCATCCGCCGGCGACGTTCGGATGGCCGAGATAGCCCATGACGGCGAGCGAGTTGAGGCGGCGCTCGAAGTTGACGATCGACGGGTCGGAGAGGCTGACGCCCTGGGCGAGCAGCGCCTGCTTGCGCTGCTCCCAGCCCTGGCGCACTTCCTCGAATTCGATCGTGCGCTGAAGGACGCACTTCAGCGCGTTGGCCCCGCCGGCCGCGAGCACCGCGGACAGCAGCAGCCGCGTCATCCAGCGCCGGTCGGCGAGCTGCGCCAGGGCACAGGCCGCGAGCGCCGCGGCGAGCAGCCCTGCGCCGGCGTTGAGCGCGAGCCGCGGCTTGAGGGCGAACGTGCTGGAGATGGCGACGGCGAGCAGGAGGCAGATGACGGCGGTGGGTGCGAGCCAGCCGGCCCAACGCCGGCGCACGCCGGCCAGAGTCACTACCGAGAGCAGCATCAGGAGGCTGTCCAGCGCGACGGTGGAGGCCGGCGTGGGGCCGATCGCGAGCACCGAGGGATCGAGAAAGGGCAGATTCAGCGGTTCGTACGATTCAGCGATGAGCAGGCGCGTCACCAGCAGCGCCAGCAAGGCGGTGAACAGCCCGGCCCGCCCCAGCATGCGACGATCGCCGTGCCACGGGGGCGCCGCGCTTCCGGGTGAGCCGGCCGGGCGCGGCGCGCGAGGCTCGGATCGGGCAGGGGGGCTCATCCGGCGTCTTTCCGGGGCGGGGTCTCGAGAATGGCGATAATGGCCAGGACCATGAGCACGATTCCGGCGACGGTGACGGTCTCGCGCAGGCTGGCCATCGGAAGCAGCGTCGCGGTCAGACCGGTGGCCAGCGTCGCGAGGTAGATTGTCAGGACCGCGTGCCGGCGGCTGAGGCCGTGCTCGACGAGGCGATGCGAGAAATGCCGCTGGTCGCCGAAGAGCGGGTTGCGCCCCTCGCGCAGACGGATGGCGACGACGGTTATGAAGTCGTAGAGCGGCACGGCGAGCACGACCAGGGGCATCACCAGCGGATACGGCGCGCGGCCCTCGCCGCTGTCGAAGTAGGTCGTCAGAATCGAAACGACGGCGATCATGTAGCCGACGACCAGGCTGCCGGCGTCGCCCATGAAGATGCGCGCCGGGGGGAAGTTGAAAATGAGAAAGCCAAGCACCGCGCCCAGCATCAGGCACGCCCAGGCCGGGATCAGCACCTGCCCGGCGGCCAGGCCGCAGGCGACCAGCAGCGCCAGGCAGATGGCGCCCACCCCGGCGCTCAGGCCGTCCATGTTGTCGAGGAAATTGAACGCGTTCGTGATGACCACGATCCACAGCGCGCTCAACGCCACCGACGCCGCCCGCCCGGTGAACTCCGCCAGCAGCACTTCGCCGCCCCACGCCGTCATCACCGCGACGCCGAGCATCACCGGCAGCTTGACGGCCGGCGGCAGGGGGCGGACGTCGTCTACGAGCCCGAGCGCGTGAAGCACCCCACCGCCAAGCAGCACGATGACGGTTTGCCATAGGCGCTCGCCTACGCCGCCGACGTAGTCGGCGACCGGCTGCCCGAAAGGGCCGGCGATCCACGCGGCAGGCGCGAGGTGTGCAACCAGCAACGCGCCGGCGGTGGGCAGGCCGATGGCCCAGAAAATGGCGACGCCGCCGCCGTACGGCGTGGGGGCGCGGTGCGACTTGTGTCCGCCGGGGCGATCGACGTAGCCCAGTCGCGGGCTGAGGCGGAGCATGAGCACGGTGAGCACGGAAGCAGCGGCGAGGCCGCAGGCGCCGCCGGCGAGGACCAGCGCGAGTTCCGGGCCGATCATGCGCGGGCCTCGCTGGCGCGGCGCTGTTCGAGCAGGCGGGCGCGTACGAGCGAGAAGAAGGCGTGGTAGTCGCTCGCGCGGTAGTCGGGATAGGTCCACGGCCATGGCTGCCAGGCGTCGTGGGCGTAATGCAGCGTGACTTCGGCGAAGATGCCCTGCGAAAGATAGACGCGGTGCGAGCGGTCCTTGGTCGTGGCCAGCACGAGCTTGGACAGGTCGACGTAGCCCGGGTCGAGATTCACCGGACGTCCGGGCGAGAGGCACTCCTCCGCCAGGCGCCGCTCAAGGGCGTTCGTTTCGAGCTTGACCTCCGCGAGCCGCTGCGGATCGACCAGGGCGTCGAAGCTGACGAAGGCGCGCTGGATGGAATCTCCCAGCTCGTCGGCGTAGTAGTCCGACTGGGTGAACGGCCACAGCGGGCTCGCGACGTCGATCGGACCGAAACGCCTCCCCAGCATCTGGCGGGCCCGCCCCAGCAGGTCAGCGTCGCCGCTGAGCAGTCCGCAGATGAGCTTGACCGGCTGAGGCCGCCAGGGCGTTCCCATGGCCGCGAGTGTAGCGTGCGAGTAGGATGGCTTCGACCCGCGGCGCGCCGGCGATTGGCGGCCGTGACGCGCCGAGCGGGGCCAGCCGGATTGCCCGATGAACATCGCCCTCTTTGAAGACGCCGGTTTCCTCAACCTCCTGCCGCTCGTGTGGCTGCGGGCCTGTTTCGAGCTGCGCTGCGGACGCGACCTGCTCGTCGACAAGGTGCGGCAACACGCGGGTGGCCGCGTGGCGCGGCTGATCGTGCGCCCGCAGCTTTCGGAGCTGGTTCACGATCGCACGCCGCTGGACCCCGCGGTCGATGGCGAGAACTGGTGCCTGCTCAACGCCCGGACGATGTTCGTCGGCGACGCGCTGCTGCCGCGCATGGGCTCGGCCTGGGTCTTGAACGGCTCGCTGGTGGCGGTGGTGCTCCCGCCCGACGAGGCGCGGGCACTCGACGAAAGCCTGGTGCGTGACGAGGGCCGCCTAGAGAAATGGCTGGGCAACTTCCGGGTCGAGCGGCCGCCGGCGGAAGTTCGGCTGATCAGCTATCCGTGGGACCTGATCCTTGCGAACGGGCCGGAGCTGATGCGCCAGTGCCGGGATGGGGGTGTGCAGGCGGGACGGGTGTACGCCGGGGCGCACCTGCTGAACAGCGCGGCGATCCACGTCGGCGAGGGGGCGGTGGTGAAGCCTGGCGCGGTGCTGGATGCGGAGGCGGGGCCGATTCACATTGAGAGCGACGTGCTGATCCAGCCGAACGCGGTGCTGGAGGGGCCGTGCTTCGTCGGGGCGCGTTCGATCGTCCGGCCCGGGGCGGTGCTGCGGGCCGGGACGACGATCGGCCCGGTGTGCAAGGTGGGGGGGGAAATCGAAAGCAGCGTCGTGCAGGGTCACTCGAACAAGCAGCACGACGGCTTCCTGGGGCACAGTTTCGTGGCCTCCTGGGTGAATCTCGGCGCCGACACCGTGACGAGCGACCTGAAGAACACCTACGGGTCGATCCGCGTGAGCATCAACGGCGTCGGGGTTGAGAGCGGGCAGCATTTCCTGGGCGCGATCGTCGGCGATCACACCAAGACCGGCATCGGCACCATCCTGCCGACCGGGGGCGTCCTCGGAATCTGCGCGAACGTGTTCACGCACAGCGGCGTGCCGAAGTTCGTGCCGTCGTTCGCGTGGCTGACGGAACAGGGGCTGACCCGCTATCGCATCGAAAAGGCGCTGGATATCGCCCGGACGGTGATGGCGCGGCGCGACGTCGAGCTGACGCCGGGCGAAGAGGCGCTGCTGCGCGCCTGCGAACAGGAGGCGTTCGAAGTCGAGGCCGCGGGCTGGGCCGGACGCGTCTGAGGCGCCGCGCCCCCGGAGGCGCGGTCAGTTCCGGCTCGCCGCCCGCGCCAACCGGAGCGTCGCCGCCAGGTCGAGATCGCCCTCGTAGATCGCACGTCCGATCACGATCCCGGCCAGGTCGATGTTCAGCAGCGCGTGCACGTCACTGATGTCCGTGACGCCGCCGGAAGCCACGACTGGCACGGTCGAGACCGACGCGAGGTTGCGGATGGCCTCGACGTTCGGCCCCAGCAGCATGCCGTCGCGGCCGATGTCGGTGTAGACGATGGCGGCCAGCGGCCAATCGCTGACGGCCTCGGCCAGCTCGATGGCGGTGCGGCGGGTCTCGGTCGTCCAGCCGCGGACGGCCAGGCGGCCGAGCCGGGCATCGAGCCCCAGCGCGATCCGGCTGACGAAGGTCTCGCGGTGCACCACGTCGCGGAACCACGCCCAATCTTCAAGGGCCCGCGTGCCGACGATGACGCGCTGCGCCCCGGCGTCAAGTGCGGCGCCGACTGCGGCTTCGTCGCGCACGCCGCCGCCGAATTCGATCTTCAGCCCGGTGGCGGCAATGCGCTTGAGGGCGGGGAGGTTGGCGATGCGGCCGTCGCGAGCGCCGTCGAGGTCGATGACGTGCGCCCAGGTCGCGCCGGCCTTCATGAAGTCGGCGGCAACCTGGACCGGGTCGCGCTCGTACTGAATGACGCGGTCGTAGCGGCCCTGAACGAGCCGAACGCACTGTCCGCCCAGCAGATCAATCGCCGGCATGATCTCCATTGGCGTCGTCCTTGCGATCAAAGCGCCAGGCGGCGCTGCTCGCGGCCCGGCGCCGCCGGCGTTTGACGACGATCGTCAGCTCCCGGCGCCTGAACCCGCTTCCTCCGTCATCTTAGAGGAGGGAGCGAATCCCGGGATGTGGGCGACGACGATCTGCACCCGCCGATTCTGGGCCTTGCCCGCCTTGGTCGTGTTGGTGGCCTTCGGGGCGAACTCTCCGCGCCCGGCAGCGACCAGGCGCTTGGGCTGGGCGCCGGCGCGGATCATCTCGCGCACCACGGCCATCGCCCGGTTCGCGCTGAGATCCCAGTTGTCCTTCCAGAGCTTGGCGCTGTGCTTGATCGGATCGGTATCCGTGTGCCCGACGACGATGATCTCGCGGTCGCCCCAGTCGAGCCGCTGGTCGATCTGACGCATGACTTCCTGGAGCTTGCGGCGACCCTCCGGCTTGATGTCCGCCTTGCCCGAGTCGAAAAGAATGCTCTCCTCGATCTCCGTCCAGGCCACGTCCTTCGTTCCCACGAACCCCTCGGGCAAGTCCGTCGCCGGGGTCTGCCGTCGCGCCTCGTCCAGCAGCCGCTGGATATCGAGGGCCTGCCGACGGGCGGCGTCGGCCTCGCGCTGCGCCGCGGCCAGGCGCGTCTGGAGATCGCCGTTCTCGGCCGAGAGGCGATCCACGTCTTCCTGGAGTTTCTGAATCTGGAGCTCGGCCGAGCTCGGGCCGCAACCGACGCTGAGCAGGGTGCTGCCGACGCTGATCAGTGCAATCAAGAGTAACCGCCCGGTGGTCATCGCTCGCACTCCCTTGAACAAGAGCATTTGCTCCCAGGACGCCAAGATGTGCCGGCGCATCTGCCTGGCAACCCGCGGTCCGCCATGACCGCTTATCAGGTGTCAGCATAAAACGGTGCCGCACAGCTTGCAAGCCACGCCGAAACGGCGCGGCGGTTGACGCCGCTGCGCCCGGGGGCTAGCTTCCGCAGGAGTGCGGCGGCCGGCGTGCGGCCCGGTCTGGCGGGTCGAGGCGCGCCGGCGTCGCGCGTGTCCGGACGAAGGAAAAGCAGCATGAAGCGACGGTTCGTGGCGCTTGTGACCGGGCTTTCGCTGTTCAGCGGCGTGGCCCTTGGCCAGGACGGGGCCGACTACCTCGACAGCGGCCAGTTGTACGCGGCGGGCCTGGTCAAGTCGTGGCAGTTGCAGTTGGGCGTGTCGGGCGGCCAGCACGTCACGGACGTGTTCCGCGTCGACGACGTGCTCTACGCGACCACGAATGACGGCTGGGTCTACGCCATCCACGCCTACACCGGCGCCGTGCGCTGGCTGCGGCAGGTGACGACCGGCGGCTACCGGATCATGGCGCCGGCGCATATCGGCGAACGCGTGGTCTTTGTCACGCCGGCGGCGGTGTTGCAGCTCGATCGCTTCACGGGGCGGGCGTTGCAGGAGTTCAGCCTGGAGTTTCCGGCCGGTTCTGCGCCGGTGTGTGACGATCACCAGGTGTACATCGGTGGGCTGAACCAGCGTTTGTACGCGTTCAATCCGCAGCACGCGTTCGAGAACTGGAAGGCGGGCGTGTTTGCGCCCATCACGTCCAGGCCGCAGATCATGGGCGACCGGCTCTTCATGGCCAGCGAGGACGGCCAGGTGTTCGCACTGACGGCCCTGACGCGCCAGTTGCGGAGGATGGGCCGCGTGTTCGGCTCGGTGACGGCCGACCTCGTTGTGCGCGAGGAGGGTGTCTACGTCGCCAGCCGCGACCAGTCGCTGTACCTGCTCGATCTTGAGTACCTCGAGGAGCGCTGGCGGGCGCGGCTCAGCGCGCCGCTTTTCGAACCCCCCGTCGTCATCGGCGACACCGCCTACCAGCACAACCGCGTCGACGGCGTCGCCGCCGTCAGCACCGAAGTGGTCGGCGTCGAACAGCGCGTGCGCTGGACTCTGCCCCGCGGACGCCAGGCGCTGACGGCCGTCGGCGCCGACGTCCTGCTCCTGACGTCGGACGGCGCCCTGCTGGTCGTGCGCCAGGGCACCGGCCACGTCCGCGCCGAGATCGCCGCTCACGGTCTGGCCATCGCTATCCCCGCGCCCGCCGAGAGCGCCGTCTTCCTCGCCGGCGCCGACGGGCGGCTCTTCTGCGCCCGGCCGGTCGGCACGCCCGCGGTGACGGCCGAGCAGTTGCGCGCCGCCCTGATCCGCCCCGCACCCCCCGAATCCGCCGAGGTCGCCGAGATCCCGGAGCGGCCCGCCAGCATCACGTCGCCGGTCAACCTCGCTGAGATGCTCGTTCCGCCGCGCGGCGGCCCGCCGCTGGGCGGCAAGTCCAAGATTTCGCGCGCCTGGAAGGGGGCCGCGGGTCAGCCAGGCGGCGGCGAACCTGATCGGGGCGCCGATCAGCCCTGAGGCGATCTGAAGCCGAGGGCCGCGTGACAAGCGCGGATGAGGCCGGGCGCCGCCGATTCCGTTACAATATGATGGGGCTTAGCGCTGACCTGGGTTGCATCCCGAGGCCGCAGCGTCGCCGTTCCGTCGCGCCGCGGAATGACGCGGCGGCTGGCGCCGTCGCAAGGAGAGTAGCCATGCGCCGACTGTTCCTGCTGTGCACGGCCATCAGCATCGTCGCACTGCCGGGTCTTGCTCCCGGCCAGAGCCAGGGCATTGAATGGCAGCGCGACGTCGCCGCCGCCGTCGCGCTGGCCAAGCGCACCGAGCGGCCGCTGATGTTCTACGTCGTCGGATCGACGAGCGACCGGCCGGATGAGGTTGAGAAGGACCAGCGGCGGTCGTTCCGCGACGCGCGCGTGATGCAGCAGGCCAAGCGTTTCGTGACGGTGCGTCTGGCGCGCAGCCAGCACCGGGCCGAGTTGCAGAACTGGGGCGTGAACCCGAATGCGAACCTGGACGTGATCTTCGTGCGGCCCGACGGCACGCGAATCGACCAGATTTCCGCCAGCGGTGCGGGAATTCCGGAGTCGTTCGCCCAGAAAATGGCGATGGTGTTCAACCAGTATCGCAACGAGGTATTCGCCCAGAAACTGCGGCCCATGCTCGACAATAGCGAGGCCACGGCCCGCGACATCCGCACCGCGCTGAAGCAGATCGACGACTTCCTGATCCTCGCCGCCGACGGCACGCTCGCGGCGCTGCTGGAGCGCGAGAAGCTCGACCCGTCCGTCAAGCCCGACATCTACAGGACGCTCGCCGGCCTCTCCACGCCGGCCGCCGTCGACGCGCTGCTCAAGGCGGCCCGGTCCGGCGATCCGAACGCGATCAAGGTGCTCGACGACTGCACGCCGGAGGCGGCGGAGCGCCTGCTCGAAGACGTCGGGTCGAGCGACCCCGCGCGGCACCTGCTCGCCTACAAGACGGTCACGAAGATCTGCCGCCTGAAGAACGTCAAGCCCGACAAGTTCTGGGATGGCGTCAACCAGCGCGTCAAGGACGAGGAAATCGAGCGCGTCCGCACCGAGGTCCGCCGCATCGCCAGCCGCTGGAAGGAACAGAATGAGTGGCGTTGACCTGCGCAGCGACACGGTCACGCGGCCTTCGCGCGAGATGCGCGCCGCCATCGCCGCCGCCGAGGTCGGCGACGACGTCCTCGGCGATGACCCGACCGTGCTGCGGCTCCAGGAGCGGGCCGCGGCGCTGCTGGGAACCGAAGCGGCGCTGTATGTCCCCTCCGGCAGCATGGCCAACCAGGTCGCCATCCGCTCCGTCTGCGAGCCCGGCGACGAGGTCATCTGCGACGAGACCACGCACAGCTACAACTACGAGACCGGCGGGCCCGCGGCGCTCTCGGGGGTGAGCATGCGCCTGATTTCCACCCCGCGCGGCATCTTCGACGCCGCCGACGTCGAGGCGCGCCTCCGTCCGCCTTCGTCGCACTTCGCGAACTCGCGGATGGTGATCGTCGAGAACACGAACAACCGCGGCGGTGGATCGATCTGGCCCCTGGAGAACGTGCAGCGCGTCGCCGCGGTCGCGCAGCGCCATGCGCTGCACGTGCACATGGATGGCGCCCGGCTCATGAACGCCTGCGTCGCCACGGGACGCAAGCCGACCGACTATACCCGCTCCGTCGACTCGGTCTCGATGTGCTTCTCCAAGGGGCTCGGCGCGCCCGTCGGCTCGATCATTGCCGGCCGCGCCCCGTTCATCGCCCGCTGCCATCGCTTCCGAAAGATGTTCGGCGGCGCGATGCGCCAGGCCGGCATCCTCGCCGCCGCCGCGATCTACGCCCTCGATCACAACATCGAACGCCTGGCCGAGGACCATCGCCACGCCCGCCGGCTCGCCGAGGCCATCGCCGCAATGCCCGGCATCCGCCTCGACCCGGACACCGTCGAGACCAACATCGTCCTGTTCGAGCTCGAACCCAGGCTCTGCCCGGCGGCCGAGTTCCAGGCGCGGATGGAGAGGCGCGGCGTGCGCATGTTCGCCACCGGGCCGAACAAGGTGCGCGCCGTGACGCATCTCGACGTGTCGGCGGCGCAGATCGACGAGGCGATCCGCGTGTTTCGAGAGGTCACCGCCGCGTGAGACGCGACGACGCGCCGCCGCGCGTTCAGCGCGGCGCCGAAGCCTCGGCGGCCTCCGCGTCGAACGCCAGGCAGCGCTCGATCTCGCGTTGCAGCTCGGCCAGCACCCGGTTCGCTTCGTCCAGGCCGGCCCCGACGCCGAGGCCTTCAAGCTCGGCGGCGAGGGCCTGGACGCGTGCCGCACCCATGAACCCGGCGGAGCCCTTCAGCCCGTGCGCGACGCGGGCCGCCGCCGCACCGTCGCCCTCGGCCAGGCTGCGCTGAATGAGGTCCAGCTCCCGGCGCACCTGTGCCTTGAACTGCGACACCAGCCCGAGCACGAACGCGCGGTCCTGATGCAGCGCCAGGAGCTGCGGGAAGTCAATCGGCGGCCGGCTGGCCGTCCCGGCGCCCGCGGTCGCCCCGGCACTCCCCGGCTCGCCGACGGCCGCAGGCGGCGCGGCCGGCAGGGGGGGCGCCAACGGCTGCCGTCGGGTGGCACCGGCTTCCAGCCGGTGTACGGGCGCCTCGCGCGCGATGTGCGATTCGATCAGGGCGTAGAGCCGCTTCGGATCGAGCGGCTTGCTGATGTAGTCGTCCATCCCCGCCTCAAGGCACCGCTCGCGATCGCCTTTCACGGCGTTGGCGGTGAGGGCAATGATCGGCAGGCGGCCCTGGCCGCCGGCCGCGGCGCGCTCCGCCTCGCGGATCGCGCGCGCCGCCTGGAATCCGTCCATCTCCGGCATCTGGCAGTCCATGAGCACGAGGTCGTACTCACGCGTCCTCACGGCATCGAGCGCCTCGCGCCCCGTTCCCACGACGTCGCATTCGTAGCCCGCCCGCCGCAGCAGCGCCGCGCCGACCTCCTGACTGATCGGGTGATCCTCGGCCAGCAGTACGTGGGCCCGGCGGCGCTCGCTCGCCGAGCCGCAGACCGGTACACCAGGCGCTGGCCCGTTCGTCGCCGGCGCTGCGCCGCGGCGGAGCGTCAGCTCGAACCAGAACGTCGAGCCTTGGCCGACGGCGCTGTCGAAGCTGATCCGGCCCCCCATCAGCTCGACCAGGCGCTTGCAGATCGCCAGGCCGAGCCCCGTCCCGCCGAATCGGCGCGTGGTGGACGTATCCACCTGCGAGAACGACTCGAACAGCCGGTGCACGCGGTCCGGCGGAATGCCGATGCCGGTGTCGGAGACGCTGACGCGGACAGTCAGGTGCTCCGGGCCGGGCTGTTGCAGCTCGACCCGCACGCGCACGTGCCCGCGCTCGGTGAACTTGATCGCATTGTTCACCAGGTTCGTCAGCACCTGTTGCAGGCGAACCGGGTCGCCGCGCACGCCGATCGCGGCCGGCGGAAGCTCGACATCGAGCCGCAGCCCCTTGCTCTCGGCGGTGGAGCGGAGCCCGGCACAGACGCGCTCGATCGTCCTGGTCAGCTCGAAATCGACCTCCTCGAGATCGAGCTTCCCCGCTTCGATCTTCGAGAAGTCCAGCACGTCGTTGATCAGCCCCAGCAGCGCATCGCCCGAAGACTTTGCCATCCACGCGTAGCGCCGCTGCTGCGCGTTCAACTCGGTGCCCAGCAGCAGGTCGGTCATCCCCAGCACGCCGTGTAGCGGAGTGCGCAGCTCGTGGCTCATCGCGGCCAGAAACTCGCTCTTGGCCTGGCTGGCGCGCAGCGCCTCGTCGCGCGTCCGCTCCAGCGCCAGCTCCAGCCGGTGCAGCGAGCCCGACGTGACCCCGATCAGGCCCGTCCAGACCACGATCATCGCCACGACGGCCAGCACCGTGCCCAGTTGCCGGTCATAGAGGCCGACGTACTCCCCGGCCAGCTCCAGCGAGCCGAGGATCGGCGGCCCCAGCAGCGCCGCCGGAAGCAGTCGCCGCGCCATGAGCCCCGCGGAGCCGCCGGCCGTCACCAGCCGCATGTAACCAGCGTCGGGCCGCGCCAGCATCATCCCCAGCGCCACGATAAGCAACAGCCAGCCGGTGTGCAGCGCCATCGGGATGAACGCGCCGATCCCGTACAGCCACGACACGCCGTAGATGTAACCCAGGATCGCCAGCAGCGCCAGCACGCCCACCGCCAGCGCCAGGACCTGCGCCGGCCGGCGCCCGCCGAGATCGACATCGATCAGCAGCAGCGCAATGCCCAGCAGCACGAAGCACACCGCCGTGTTCGGGGCCATCCGGTTCGGACCGGCCGGATCCGCGTCGAGCGCCTCGGCAAAGAGGACGCGGTCGAGCCCCGCCTCCAGTCCGAGCAGGTAGCCGGCCAGCCGCAGCACTCCGGCAACGACCACCACGGTCGCCAGGCCGTGGCACAGCAGCGGCCGCCAACGACCCGGATCTTGACGCGCGTGCATCAGCAGACACGCCGACGACAGCAGAAAGCAGATCGCCGTGAGCGGGTTCATCGCGATCAGGCCCGGGGCCACGCGCTTGGCGACCTCGATATCCGCCGACCAGCCCCACAGCACGGCGCCGGCGATCAACGCCGTGAGGACCGCGCTCCAGCGGGAGAGTCTTTGCAGACGTGCGTTCACCTTTCCGTTGGCGTGGCACATTCCGTTGCCCTCTGGGCGGGGTAGGTCTGACAGCGCCGTGCGGCGGGTGCGGGTACGGCCTGCCGGCGGCGTTCGCCCGGCTCCCGGCGTCGAACGGCGCGTTTCAACAGCAGCGCATCAGGAATTGCTTATCGGGACCAACCTGCGGCCCCTTGACCTGAAGTCGCTCGACTCGCGACGGCATCCTTGAAAGCGCTTCCGGCAGGGGCGCTTAGGGGCGCGCGGCCTCGGGTGCGCCGATCGCCCGGGCGCGAGCCGGGGGCTTGCGGCCGGCGGCGAGGGCCGCGCGGATCATCAGGAACTCGCCGATGTTCTCGAGCGTCAGCAGGCCCACGAGCTGGTCGCCCTCAACCACCGGCGCCGTCTGGCAATCGGACTCCTGTAGCCGCATCGCCGCCTGCTCGAGCCGGTCGCCAGGCGACAGGGAGATGAAGTCGCGGCGCATGACGAGCTCGACCGGCGTGGCGCTCTCGCGGCGCGCCAGCTCGACGAGCAGGTCGCGTCGCGTGAGGATGCCGGCCACGACGCCCTCATCCACAACCGGAAAGTCCTGCTGCGAGCCGCTGAGGATCAGGTGTACGGCGTCGCGCAGGGTCTGGCCCGGGCGCAGGACGCGAAACTCGCTGAGCATGGCCGAGCGGACCGAAGCGCCGCCGAGAGCGGCGTGCGCCTGCGCCGCGCTGCTCTCCTGCGCCGCGCCGATCCAGACGAACAGCGCGATCAGCAGCAGGATCGGATTGCCGAAGAGGCCGAGCAGGCCGAAAACCACCGCCATCGCCTGGCCGATCGAGGCGGCGATCTGCGTGGCCCGGGCATGATCGAGCCGCGTCGCCAGGAGCGCCCGCAGCACCCGCCCGCCGTCCATCGGGAACGCCGGCAGCATGTTGAACACCACGAGGAAGACGTTCACGTACATCAGCCGCTCGACAAACCTTCCGCCCGTGCTGGCCACGTCCTCCAGCGGGCTGAGCTGCACCGTCAGCAGAAGCCCGATCAGCAGCGCTGCGGCGATGACGACATTGACCAGCGGACCGGCGACGGCGACCCACAGCTCCTGGAGCGGCCGCGCGGGCATGCGCTCCAGCCGCGCCAGGCCGCCGATCGGCAGCAGCGTGATGTCGCGCGTTGCGACGCCGAAGCCGCGGGCCGCCAGCGCGTGACCGAGCTCGTGCAGGACGACGCAGCCGAACAAGGCCAGGACGAAGCCGATGCCCTCGAAGAGGGCGAGCCACCCGCCGGCCTGGTAGTGGTAGATGGCGAGGACGAAAATGAGCAGGGCGAAGGTGACGTGGACGTAGATGTCGATTCCGGCGACGCGGGCGATGCGATAGGACCACCTCATGCGGGGATTCTAGCGGGCCGTTGGGTAACGAGCGCGGGCGGTGTTGGGGCGGGACGGAACGAGCGCGGGTGGTGCTGGGGCGACGCTGGGGGCAAGACGATCCACAACGTCCTATAACAGATATTATGTTGCGTTTAGCTGCGCACAGTCCCAAGGTCCCCGCAGCCGGCATCCGGCCGCTCGCGGTTCTGGTCAGCTACGGCGATGGGTGGTCGGTTCGGCTACCGGCGCTCGGGCTACTCTTCGGGGCGCTCGCCCGTCGCCGCCACCTTCTCCTTCTCGCCGCGCGGCTGACTCTCGGCTGGCTTCCGGAGCTTTGGGGGTGGCGTGGGCTCGGTGTCGTCGTCGTCTTCGGGCTTGTCTTTCAACTCGTCGCCGACTTCTTTCAGCCCGCGCTTGAACTCGTTGAACGAGCGTCCGAGCGAACGCGCCACCTCCGGCAGCCGGTTGCCGAACAGCAGCAGCGCCACGATCCCGACGACAAGGATGTGCCAGCCGCTAAACCAACCCATCGCTGTTCTCCCTCGGATCGGGACGGCGAAACACGCGCGAGCCGGTCAGGCCGTCGAGTTCCCTGTCTGGATTGTATGGCAATCGCCGCGGCAGTCAAAACAGCCGCGCCGCTGCCTCAACGAAAGCCCATCTGCGGCCGCGTGAATTCGCTCAAGACGACCGGGATGGCGTCCGCCACCTCCCGAGCCAGGTACCCGAACGGCCCGATCTGAAGCGCCAGCCGGTCCGCCGCCGCCCCGTGAACGTGAACCGCGAGCCGGGCGGCGTCGAACGGCGTGAGACCCTGCCCGAGCAGCGCCGCGATCAGCCCGGTCAGCACGTCGCCCATGCCGCCGCTGGCCATGCCCGGGTTGCCGGTGCGATTCACGTAGGCCTGGTCGGCGGTGCAAACGACGGTCGCGTGGCCCTTCAGCACGACCGTCGTCTCGGTCAGCCGCGCGAACTCCACGGCCACCCGCAGGCGCGCCTCGTCGTCGGTGGGGATCGCCTCGTCACCCAGGCCCATGCCCCGCCGCAGGCGCTCCATCTCGCCCGGGTGCGGCGTGATGATCACGCTTTTTGAGCGGCGGTTGAGCCAGTCCTCGCGGCTGCGGCCGGCGATGTTGTTGAGCGCGTCGGCATCGAGCACGACCGGTCCGCGGAACTCGTCGATCATCGGCAGGATGCTCTTGGCGAGCTCGCTGCTCTGGCCGATGCCCGGGCCGATCGCCAGCACGTCCGGCCAGTCGGTGTTCACGACGGAGACCACGTGGCTGCGCATGTTGCCGAGTTCGCTCTCGGGCACCGGCACCGTCATCAGCGACGGCTCCGCCGACGCCACGATCGGCTGCGCCGACGCCGCCGTGTATACGCGCACCAGCCCGGCTCCGCCGCGCAGCGCCCCCAGGCCGCACAACACCGCGGCGCCACTCATTCCGCGGCTTCCGGCGACGATCGCGACCCGGCCGACGTCGCCCTTGTGGGTCGTGTCGGCGCGCGCCGCGAGGCGCGGCAGCTCACTGGTGGGCGTCGGTAATGCGTGTGTCGATCCCATGTTCTCCGACCACTCGCGCCGGCTTCGCGTCCGGATTCCCGTCGGCGGCCCACGCGATGAGCGCCGCCTGGTATCCGGCGCCGAAGCCATTGTCGATGTTTACGACCGACACGCCGGCCGCGCAACTGTTCAGCATCGCCAGCAGCGCCGCCAGCCCCTGGAAGCTCGCGCCGTATCCGACGCTGGTCGGCACGGCGATGACCGGCGCGCGCACCAGCCCGCCGACCACGCTCGGCAAGGCCCCCTCCATCCCCGCGACCACGACCAGCGCTGCCGCCTCCCGCAGCCGCGGCAGGCACGCCAGCAAGCGCTGAAGCCCCGCCACGCCCACGTCGTAGAAGCGCTCCGTGCGGCAATCCATCATCTCGCACGTGATGCGCGCTTCTTCGGCCACGGGCAGGTCAGCCGTCCCCGCGGCGACGATCGCGACGAACCCGCCCGACTCCGCCGCCGCGCGCCCGCGAACGACCAGCGTGCGCGACAGGCGGTCGTACACCGCCGCCGGCACGCGCTGCCGCGTGATGCGCGCCGCCAGCGGCCGCACGCGCGTCGCCAGCACGCTCTGCCCCCCCGCCGCGAGGCGCTCCACCAGCTCGGCGATCTGCGCCGGCGTCTTGCCGCGGCCGAAGATCACCTCTGGAAAGCCACAACGCAGCGCGCGGTGGTGGTCGAGCCGCGCAAAGCCCAGGTCCTCGAAGGGCAGGGTGCGCAGGCGCTGCTCGACCGCCGCGACCGTCGTGCGGCCGTCGGCGAGTTCCTGCAACAGCTCGCGCAGCGACTCCGGGTGCATTGATACACCTCGATGTTATCGGCTGGACCCGCTGAGGCGAGCCTACCACGCGGAGAGTTTTGCGCGTAGGGCGGTCATCTCGCGTTCATGCCCCCGCCGCGCCGCGCCGCGCGAGAACCGGCCAAGTCTGCGCCCCGGTCACGGGTTATCCGGCCCAGCGCCGGGCCCGCAACACTTCGCCGCCCGCGCTTCCGATACCTACCGCGACCCATGTGGCCTTCGGAGAGCGCCGCAGCGCCCCTGGGCGGCTCCGGAAAGACGCGAGCGAGCAGAAATGCAGCGGATCGGCTCGACCCCAGGCGCGCGTCGTTTGTCACCGACGCTCCGTACAAGGCGATCTTCGCCGTCCCGTCGCCGGCTGCTGTCCGTGCTGGCGCTGGGCGTCGCCGCGTCGAGCGGCTGTCCGCCGATCTGGACGGCGGAGGACGCCTCGCGCACGCTAGGGGTCTCGGCGGCGTCGCCGGACAACGAGAAGCCGGGTTCCGCGGCCCCGCGCGTCGGTGTCCTGGCCGGGCAGGTCGTCGAGCAGACGCCGCCACTCGGCGGCCCGTCGCATCGCCTGATCGAATTCGAGGGCGCGGCGGCCGGCGAAACGCTGATGTTCAGGCTGCACGCGCGCGACGCCTCGGGCCAGTTGCTGACGGTGGCGCTGTTCGACGAGCACATGTGCGTGCTGGTGCGGACGCAGTTGCGTGACGACGGAGCGCTGGCGCACGCGCTGCGGCGTGATTGCCAGGCCGTCCTCGTCGGGCTGGCCGGGGCCGCGGATCTGCTCGAGCGCATCGAGGTCTCGGTTGAGCGCCGGCCCGGCGTCGCCCTGATGACCACGGCCCCGCAGGCCGTCTGGCTCAATTTCGCCGGCGCAGATGAACTCGTCGTCGGCGACGAGTTGCCGATCAGCTTCGCCGCGTTCGACGCGGCCGACCTGGGCGGCGCCTACGGCGGCGAGACCGGGTACATCAAGCAGGTCATCGTCGAGACGCTGCGGGCACGCTACGCCGACTACGCGGTTGACATCACAACCTCGGACGACGGTCCGCCGCCCGCGGAGGCGCACGCGACGATTCACTTCGGCGGCCAGCACGCGACGTTGCTGGGCAAGGCGCAGTGGATCGATCGCTACAACAGCCACCCGGACGACCAGGCGATCGTCTACACGTCCAGCGCCGCCAAGTACGCGGGCATGGGCCTGCGGCCGGATGAGATGGGCCGGCTGCTGGGCAACACCGGCGCGCACGAGCTTGGGCACCTGCTGGGCCTTTATCACACGCTGGGCGGCGAGAGCATCATGGACGCGAGCGGCGGCGTATGGGAGCTGGCGGGCGAGCGCCGGCTGGGCCGCGACCCGCTCGACGTGCGCGTGTTTCCGACCGGGTTCGACGATGCGCCGCGCGTGCTGGCGGAGACCGTCGGTCTGCGCCCGGGCGTGGCCTTGCAGGCGGCGCGGTTGCGCACCTCGAGCGAGCCGTGGCCCGACGGCGTCCTGCGTCGCCAGTGCTCCGCGTGCTCCGAGGCCGGCCTCTTCGCCGCCGCTCAGCCGCCTGTGCCGGGGGGCGCTGCCGGCGTTGCGGCCGAGCGCTGGCGCCGGGCGCTCACCTTCTGGCGCGCGCAATCCGCTCGAATGCCGCCAGCGTCTCCTCGCTGACGTGATGCTCGATGCCCTCGGCGTCGGCCCGGGCGGTGGCCTCGCTGACGCCGATCCTGAGCAGGAACTCGATCACGAGCTTGTGCCGCCGGCGGACGGCCTCGGCGCGGGCGCGTCCGGCGTCGGTGAGGAAGATCGAGCGGTATGGGCGCGTGCTGACGAGCCCCTCGCGCTGCAAGCGCTCGACCGTCTTGGAGACCGTGACGTGCGAAACGCCCAGGCGCTCGGCGATATCGACGACGCGTGCCTCGCTGACCGAGTCGATCAGGTCGGCAATGATCTCGACGTAGTCTTCGGTCAGCTCCGAGCGCCGGGCCTGCCGCGCGCGGTGATGGTCCGCCGCCTGGGCGCGCGGTTCGCGCCCCGGTACGCCGGCGGAGCGACGACGACGGGCCTTGGCGGCATCCTGGCGCATGCGGATCTCCTCGCGCGGGCCGGGGGCTCCGGCACGGTGCGCGACGCGGCGCCGTGCCTGCTACATGAAGCACACAGTGTAGCAGGCGACAACATCATTTTCCACTCGGGAACATAATGTAACTTCGGTGTAACCTGTTGCCGGCGGGCTGGCCGGCCAGAAGGAGCCAACGATGCGATGCCCCGCGCGCGGACGTGCCTGGATGCTGCTGGGACTCGGTCTCGCGGCCGTGCTCGCCGCGACTGCGCTCTGGCAAGCGCTGCTGCGCCCGGCGCCGGCCTACGGCCAGATTCCCGACGCCGGCGCGCAGCGCCGCCAGATGATCGAGGAGCTGGTGGCACTGAACAAGAAGATGGCCGAGGCGAACGAGCTGCTGCGCGAGATCCGCGACCTGACCCGGCAGAAACCCGCCAAGCCGTAGCCGCACCGTGCCGCCCGAGAAGACCGGGCTGAGGACAGACCGGCTCCGCTGGCGTGCTGGCCCGGGAAGGCCGGCCTGGGAGCAGCGCCGATCACACCGCCAACAGCGCCGCGCCGATCACGCCTGCGTCGTCGCCCGGCAGCGGCGCACGCACGACGCGCGGCGGCGCCACGATCGGCCACGGCTTGTGCTTCAGCGCCGCCGCGGCCAGCCCCACCAGCTCCGGCCGGCGCTCCGCAACGCCGCCGCCGATGGCAATGATCTCAGGCACGTACAGGCTCACGAGTTGCTGAATCGCGACGGCCAGGGCGCCGGCGGTCCGATCGAGCCCATGCGCGTCGTCGCTTTCCAACGCCGCGCCACTGGCGAACTCCGAAAGGCACCCGGGCAATCCGGTGAGCCGTGACGGCGCGGCGGGCGTCGTATCGACGATCAGGAAGCCGAAATGCCCCGCCCCGCCGTTGGTATGGCGCACGAGCCGTCCATCCAGCACGACCCCCCCACCAACGCCCGTGCCCAGCGTCAGGTACACGAATCTCGCGGCCGGCGGGTCGCTCGCTCGCCACTGCGCCCACGCCGCCGCGCTCGCGTCGCTCTCGACCGTCACCGCCATCGCGAGCGCGTCGGCGAAGAACTGCTCGACCTGAACACCCTCGAGCCGCGGCAGGTTCACGGCCCGTCGCAGCACGCCCTGGGCGTCGCGGATGCCCGGCAGGCAGACGCCGGCGCGCCCGCGCAAATGCCCCGGCGGCCGCAGGACGGCGAGCGCCTCGCGCAGGACGCGCGTCAATGCGCCGGGCTCGCCGCCGAGAGGCGTTGCGGCGGCCGCGCGGGCCCGAATGGCGCCGTGCGCGTCGACCGCGGCCAGGCGCAGGCGCGTGCCCCCGAGGTCCACCCCCAGCGTGAGCGGCGCGTCGCGATCTTGCGGAGCCGTCTGCATCGCGTGCATCCGTAGCGGGTCTCGCGCCGAATCGCAAGCGCCCCCTTGCAACCCGCCCCTGCGGCGCTATGCTCGCCGCCGGCCAGACGGAGAAGCGCCTTGTCGGAGACGGTCGCGGGCGAAACCGAGGCGCGGACCGGCTCAACGGCCGCGGCGGCGCGACGGCCCCGCTTTGACGCGATCAGCATCGCCCTGCTCGGCACGCTCGCGCTGCTGCTGGCGCACAGCGCCTATTACTGGTTCCTGACCGACGACGCCTACATCAGCTTCCGCTACGCCCGAAACCTGGCGGCCGGCCACGGGCTGGTCTTCAACCCCGGAGGCGAGCGCGTCGAGGGATACACCAACTTCCTGTGGGTGATCCTCCTGGCGGGCGGCGCCGCGGCCGGCGTCGCCCCCGAGCAGCTCGCCAACCCGCTCAGCCTCCTCGCCACCGTCGGCCTCTGGATGGTCGTCACCTGGTTCTCGCTGCGCTCCTGGCAACGGGCAGGCGCGGCGCCCTCCGAGCGTTGGACCGTCCTGGCCGCCCCCCTCCTGCTCGGGCTGACGCGCAGCGTCGCCGTCTGGTCCACCGGCGGATTGGAGACGCGGCTGTTCGAGCTGCTGATCGTGGGCGGCGTGCTGCGGCTGGTCGTCGAAGTCGAGGCGCTGCTTGAGCGGCGCCCGGCGCGGACGTGGGCCGGGCTGCTGCTGGCGCTGGCCACCCTGACGCGGCCCGACGGCCTGCTCATCTCCGCCTGCGCCCTCATCGCCGCTGCCCTTCTGCTGGTCACGCGCCGACGCCTGCCGCTGCGGGCGTTCGTCTCGCAGGCCGCCGCGTACGCTGTCCCGGTCGCGGCGCACGTCGCGCTGCGGCTGGCGTACTACGGCGAGTGGCTGCCCAACACGTACTACGCCAAGGTCGGCGGCGAGAGCTGGTGGAGCATGGGGCTGGCCTACGTCGCGCTGTTCGTCATCGAGTACGGCGCGCTGCTCTGGATTCCCGCACTGGCCGCGGCGGTGCTCGCGCATTTTCGCTCGGACACGGTGGCGGCGCCGCTGTTGTTCGCGGCGGTGATCGCGCCGCACGGGCTCTACGTCATGTCGATCGGCGGCGACCTGTTCGAGTACCGGCCGATCGATCTCTACCTGCCGCTGCTGTACCTGCTGATCGCCGACGGCCTGCGCGCCGGGTGCGCCTCGCGAGCCGCCCGGGCGTGCGCCGCGGCGTACCTGGGGCTGATCGCGCTCGGCGTGGTCTGGCTGCCGCTGCAAACGCACCTGCAATTCCCCCGGCGCTACCTGACGGGCTTTCCGGGGCGGCAGATCGACTGGCTCGCCAGCGCCGACTACCTCCGGGCCGAAGACGATCCGCTGATGCGGCTGCCGGTGCTGCGCAGCCTCGCCGACGCCTACCGCGACCTGCTGCGGCTGACGACGAATCGGTTCGTCGGACTGCGACAAGAGGAGCACGCGCGCTTCGCGAGCCTCGCGGCGGAGGAGGGCCGGCGGCTGCGCGACCTCGTCGCGCGCGGCGTGATCGCGCCGGAGGCCCACATCGCACTCGGAACGATCGGCGCGATCCCCTATTACTCCGATCTGCGAACGCTCGACTTGCTCGGCCTGACGGACAAAACCGTGGCCCGCGGCCCGTTCCTTCCAGAGCGGAACATGGGCCACGGCAAGTTCGCCGAAGCCTCGTACCTGCGCGCCGCCGGCGTTCACTTTTCAGCGGCGCTCATCTCGACGACCTGCCTGCATCTGTCCGACGCACGCTGGCCGGCGATCCTGGCCCCGGCGGCCGCCGGACAGTCGGGCTACTTCGTGGCGGACATCGGCGACGCGTACTGCCTCGTGGGCGAGGCGCCGAACGGACCCGCCGCGCTGCGCGCCGCGTTTCCCGGCTGCCGGTTCCGGGCGGCGGCCGATCCCGGCGTGGCGTTGGACCTCGCCCGGCAGGCGATCGCCGTCCACCGGAGCCTGCCCGCGCCGCGCCCGGCGCACGAGCAGCAGGCGCTCGCCGAGCTGCTGTTCCTGACCGACCACGTGAGCGAGGCCGCCGCGGTGATGGAAGCGCTCGTGAGCGCGCACCCGCGCGATGCCTCGTTCTGGCTGGCGGCCTCGGTCAGCCGGCACATGACCGGCCGCACGCGCGAAGCCGAGGCGGCGGCCCGGCGGGCCGAGGAGCTCGCGACGGCGGCCGGCGACACGGCACTGGTGGAACTGGTTCGGCGGCACGTTGCGGCGCTCCGGAGGGCCGGGCCGCGCCCGTGAGCGCATCGTCAGAGCCGGGCTGTCCCCAGCCGGCCTCACGTCGGCACATCGGCCGGCGCCACATGGGCTCCACGTGCGTCCACATGCGGGACCGCGGCTTGGCAATCCGCGTTGTGTCCCGCGGTTGGGTCTGAAGTCAGCTCTCGAATCTCCAGTCCACAACGCGCAGCTCGACGCTCTGGCGACCGTTCCATTCGTTGAGGAGCGGCTCGAAGGCGACGCGCAGCCGGCGCCGATCGGCCAGCTCATCGGCGTGCCGGGCGCGGTTGAACGCGATGGCCTTGCGATGGGTGCGCCCGTCGCGCACGGTGAATTGCAGGTGGTTGAGGTTCTTGCCGACGACGCGCGGCGCATCGACCAGCTCCACCGGGCGCGTCGCCAGCAGCGGGCGCGCGTTGCCCATGCCGAACGGCGCCATGCGCTGAAGCGGCTCGACCACGCCGAGCTGTAGCTCGTCCAGCCCGATCTCGTCGTCGATGTGCAGCTTCGGCCGCAGGTCGTTGGGCGTCAGGCGCTGCGCCGCCTCGTCCAGGAACGCCCGCGTGAACGGCTCCACCTGCTCGGCCCGCAGGCGCACGCCGGCCGCCATCGCATGCCCGCCGAAGCTCACCAGGTGCGGCGCGCAGCGCGCCAGCACGTCGTGCAGCGGGAAATGCGTGATGCTGCGGCAGGAGCCCTGACCGACGCCGTTGTCGAGCGCGATCATCACCGTCGGCCGCCGGTAGCGGTCGACCAGCCGCGACGCCACGATGCCCAGCACGCCGATGTGCCAGTCGCGCTGCGCCAGCACGATGCCGTGGCAGCCGTCGCGGTTGAAGCCGCGCTCCTCGACCAGTTGCTCGGCGCCGCGCACGATCTCGCGCTCGACCGTCTGCCGCTGGCGGTTGTGCGCGTCGAGCACCTCGGCGATCTCGCGGGCGCGCTGCGGCGTCGCCCGGGTGAAGAGCTCCACCGCGAGCTGCGCGTGGCCCATGCGGCCGACCGCGTTCAGCCGCGGTGCAAGCATGAAGCCGACGTCATAGTCGCTGTAGGCCGCCTTGCCGGTCAGCCCGGAGACCTCGAGCAGCGCCTGCAAGCCCGGGTTCGTCGCGTGGCAGAGCTGCCGCAGCCCGAACGCCGCCAGCACCCGGTTCTCGCCCGTCAACGGTGCGACGTCGGCGACCAGCCCGAGCGCCGCCAGCGCCGTCGCTTCCAGCAGCAGCTCGCGGTATTCCGTCGCGACGCGCTCGCCTCCCGACATGCGCCGCGCCAGTGCCCACGCCACCTTGAGCGCCACCCCCGCGCCGCACAGGTCCGGGTTCGCCGAAACGCCGAACGCCGTCGGGTGCACGATCGCCGCGGCGTCGGGCAGCTCCGGCTTCGGCGTGTGATGATCGGTGACGATCAGCTCGACGCCCAGCTCGCGCGCCCGCCGGGCCTCGGCGACCGCCGTGATCCCGCAATCGACGGTGATGACGAGCTGCGCGCCGTCCGCGGCGAGTCGGGCCAGGGCGTCGCCGTTGAGGCCGTAGCCCTCCTCGAAGCGGCTCGGGACGTAGAAGTCTACGTTGCCGCCAGCCAGGCGCAGCGCGTGAAACAGGATCGCGCTGGCGGTGATGCCGTCCACGTCGTAGTCGCCGTAGATCACGATCCGCCGGCCTTCGGCGACGGCCGCGGCGAGGCGTTCGGCGGCGGCGACGGCGCCGGGCAGGTGCTCGGGCGCCAGCAGGTCGCGGAACTGCGGGGCCAGGAACTGGCCGATCGCGGCGGCGGAGCCGATGCCGCGGTTCAGGAAGATCTGCGCCAGCAGCGGCGGGATGCGCGCGTCCTGCGCCAGGGCGTCGCGCTGCGCGTGCGGCGCGGCGATGATCCATTGCCGCTCGAAGACCTGTGCCATCGCGACCGGCCACCCTCCGCCGGAGTCTTGAACGTGCCTGCGACGAGCGAGAGGCTAACCCATGGCCGGCGACGTGTCACGCGGGCCGCGAGCGCAAACGAGTGTAGGAGACAGCAGGCGAGCCAAGGCGCGAATGAGAGTGTGGCACAGGCTATCAGCCTGTGCGTCACCCGACAAAGATCAACGGCGCCCTTGGTCGGCGGAAGCCTTCTTCAGAGGACTCTCACGTCTCTTCAGAATCGAGACGCCCAGTACGCGGACCGGAATGGGCGGCCAATGCCCCCATTTCTCCAGCGGATGCGGCACCCTTCGGCATGCAACCCCGAACCCGAAAGCGTCCTCGCGAGCCGAGTGACTGGATGGCGCGCGGCTTGCCGGAGAGACAGTGTGAGTCCCGCGACGCTCACCCCTGCTGCGGTATGTGCTCCGGAAAACGCCGTGAGCTGCGGAATCCGCACGCGGCCTGAGGCAAAAGACGCAGCGGGTCAACGGCGGTGCGGGGACGGCGCCCCGCGTGGACGCGCCCGCCTCGATTTGCAACCTTTGCAACGACGGTGCGACCTTTGCAACAACGGTTCACGGCACATCGCGAACCGGCTAAGACATCAGGGAGGCTCTCCATGAAGCTGCTTGTTCACATCGCGACGTTCCTGCTGACAGTGCAGTCCACTCAGGCAATCGTGGTCTTCAGCCAGCCGCACAACTCAACCGGAACGCTCTATCAATCCTCCTGGTGGGAGCCGGACGACAGCGACTACGACCAGTGGGTGTGGGACAACTTTACGCTGGTCGCCAACACCGCGATCACCGAGGTGACCTGGCGCGGCGGCTACATCTACAACGGCTATTACACGAATTCCGTGAACAACTTCACGGTTGCCATCTACCCGTCCATTGCCGGCGGATCAGAGCCTGATATCGCGCATCCCCCGCTCGTTCAGCACCTCACCGGAGGTAACGCGGGCGAGACGCTCGTCGGCACGTTCGGCGGCGTCAAGATGTACGACTACCACTTCACGCTGCCGTCGCCGTTCCAGGCTGCCGCCGGCACGAAATACTGGGTGCTGATTCTGGCGTGGCAGCACGGCCTGCCCGAGTGGGGGCTGGCGGCCGGTTCCGGCGGCAACGGCAGCCATTTCCGCTGGTACCGCGGCGCGCATATGTATCAGCATGTTCCTGGTGACGCGGCGTTCACCCTGATGGCCTCCGAGGCGCCGACCTACGCGATCTCCGCCAGTGTTGCGCCGCCAGGAGCAGGGACGGTCCAGGGTGCCGGCGATTACCCCGAGGACTCGCTGGCGACGCTCGTCGCGACGCCGAGTGCGGGTTTCGGCTTCCTCAATTGGACCGAGAACAACGTGGTCGTCAGCACGTCGGCCACTTACAGCTTCGTGGTCAACGCCAACCGCACGCTGGTCGCAAACTTCGTGCCCGCTTACACAGTAACCACGACACCGGCTCCGACGTACGCCGGCGGGACGACCGGCGACGGCGTGTTCAACCAGGGCTCGATTGTCACGGTAACCGCGACGGCGAAGACCGGTTTTCACTTCGTGAACTGGACGCGTTACGGAAACCCGGTGAGCAACCTGCCCGTGTACACCTTCACGGCAACGATGGACATGCCGCTCGTGGCCAATTTCGCAGCCGACTTCGGCACCGTCGTGTTCGATTTCGACAACGCCCCGGTTCACACGCCCTTGCCGATCGACCTCACCGTTGCAGGACTGACCGCCCACCTGTCGGCGACGGGCTCGGGCTTCTCAATCCAGCACGCCGATGCCCTGGGCTTCACGCCCGCGGGTTTTTCGGGCCTGTGCGTCTATCCGAACAGTGTTTTTCCCGCGGACCTGCTTGTCAGCTACTCAAGCAAGCTGACGTACTTCTCGATCATGTACGCAGTCCAAGAGCTGGGCTGCGACGACTCCGCAACCATGCGCGTTACGGCGTACAAGGAGGGCGCGTTCGCGGGTACCGCCACCGCCACCGTGCCCGTGCCCGGCACCTGGCCCACCGGCACGTTGGCGATCGCCGTCCCGACCGGCTTCGACAGCGTCGTCGTGCACTACGATTCGCCGCCCCCGACTTGCCAGGATTGGGGGCCGATCTTCCTGGCCGACAACATGATCGTCAGTCTGGCTCCGACCTGCGCCGGCGACGTCAACTCCGATGGACGGACCGACCAGTCGGACCTGGGAATACTGCTGGCGTCCTTCGGGCAGAACGTGGTGCCGGGAACGAACGGCGACCTTAACGGCGACGGGGTCGTGAACCAGCCGGACCTTGGCATCCTGCTGGCAGCCTTCGGCTGCGGCACCTAGCCCGGTGCTCCGGCTGGACCGACTCATGGACACATGGCGACCGGCCCCTATGCTGTCTTCGCCAGCGTTTGGTGCTTGATCTTATCCTGAAGCCGCATCAGCCCTTCCAGCAGGCTCTCCGGTCGCGGCGGGCAGCCGGGGACGTAGATATCGACCGGCACGACCAGGTCGACGCCTTTCACCACGTGATACCCGTGCTTGAAATACGGCCCGCCGCCGATCGTGCAGGCGCCCATCGCCATCACGTACTTCGGCTCGGGCATCTGGTTGTAGAGCCGCCGCACGCGCTCGGCCATTTTGTAGGTGACGGTGCCGGCGACGATCATGAGGTCGCTCTGGCGCGGCGTGGCGCGAAAGGCGCCGGCGCCGAAGCGGTCGATGTCGAAGCGGCTGGCGCCGACGGCCATCATCTCGATCGCGCAGCACGCCAGGCCGAAGGTCATCGGCCAGATGCTGCTGCTGCGGGCCCAGTTGATGGCCCAGTCGAGGCTGGTGATGATCAGGTTGTCCTCGAAGCGGTTCTCGATCCAGCTCATGGCGCCTCCGACAGGTGACCCCCACTGCACCAGAGCCGGGCTGTCCTCAGCCCGGTCTTCGGCTCAGGCCGCCTCGCGCTTTGCGGCAACCGACCCGCCGGGCGGCTCCTGACCCGCAGTCGAGCGCACCCAGTCGAGGTACCCGAAGCGCCAGAGGTAGACGAAGCCGACCACCAGCACGCCGAAAAAAAAGAGCATGTCCCACAGGCCGGCCAGTCCGGCCTCGCGGTAAACGACCGCCCACGGGTAAAAGAGCGCGATCTCGACGTCGAATATGATGAACACCAGCGCGACCACGTACAGCCGCAGGTCGAACTGCACCCAGCTCTCGCCGATCGCCGGCTCGCCGCACTCGTACGCCTCGGCCTTGACCGGGTGGTGGAGTTGCCGGCGGATCAGCGCGCCGGCGAGCAAGGCCACGAGCACCATGAGGATGCCCGCGACGATGAACAGCAGCAGCCCCTGGGCCAGCTCAGCCGGCTCGGATGTTACGGGCACGTCGGCGCTCCTTCGGCGATCCGCGCTGCGTTCATGCACGGCCCTCGCGCAGAACCGCGCACCAAGAGCCTACCGCGCGCCCTGAACGCCTGCCACCCGCCTGCCGGCGTCGCCGCCGGCCGCCGAGCCGCGGCGCGCGTCCGCGCAGCCCCGCGGCGCCTCGGCGTGGCGTTCATCGCGGCGTTTCGCACAGCATCGGCCGCAGGAGGCGCGCCGCGGCCTCGGCGGACTGTTGGCTCTCGAATCTCAGGTACGAGATGGCTACGCCGTTGGCCGCCGCCGCCGAGACGCCGACGATGTTGACGTCCGCCTGGGCGAGTGTGCCGGCGAGGCCGGCGAAGAGCCCGGGACGGTCTTCGCCGATAAGTCGCAGGGCGAACATGCGCTCGGCGCGGCGCAGGCCGACCTGTGTCGCCGCCTGCTGCTGCTCGGGCGTCGAGAGCGGAGCGAGGTAGACGATGCTGCGGCCGGGGTGCTCGGGCGAGGGCCGGACGACCAGGAACTCGAGGTTGGCGCCGGCGCACATCATGATCTGGGCCAGGGTCGACGCCAGCGCGCCGGGGCGGTCTTCGAGCTCCCCTGCCCAGATCTCCACCGGCGAGACTTCGAACGACATCACGACCTCCGCCACTGGCGACGATAATCAACAACTCCGTCGCACTTTCGTGCGGCGCGCCGGCAGATGTGCCCCATCGCATGGTCCCCTACGCGGCGATCGCAGTCAAGCGCGACCCGGTCCGGCGGCCCCGCGCGACGCCCGGCGCAAGTCCGGGTTACACGGCGCGACGTCCGCGGGCGATTTGCTTTGACTTCACATCGGCCGCGTCGTAGGCTCTACCAGGAGCCCTCGAAGAGCCGATGGATGAGTCGTGGGCCCCGCGCCCGGCCGCCCGCCGCGCGAGCGGAATGGACGACGACCCGCGGGATTCGACGCGTGGATGGACGATGTCGCAGACGCTTTCTCAAATTCCGCGGCACCTGCTCCAGCAGCAGCAGCGGCTGACGCCGCAGCTCATCCAGGCCATGGACATCCTCCAGCTCAATGCGCTGGCGCTCGAGGAGCGCCTGGCCCAGGAGCTCGACGCCAACCCGGCGCTCGAGCTTGCCCCCGGTGACGACGACTACCCCACCCCCGAGCCGGCCGGCGAGGAGGAGCGCCCCGAAGGCGAACAGGCCCTGGTGGTCGGAGACGCGCGCGAGTTCGAGCGGCTCGACAATCTCGTCCGCGAGTACGACTGGTTCGAGGACGACGGTGAGCACCGCGGCACGCGCTCGCGGGCCGCGGCCGCCGAGGAGGGCGACGTCAAGCTCGAGGCCATGGCCAACACCGCGGCCCGCAGCGTCAGCCTCATCGAGCACCTCGAGGCCCAGTGGGCGCTCACCGACGTGGATGACGAGACCCGGCGGCTGGGCGTGGCGATCATCAACGCGCTCGACGAGAACGGGCGCCTGCCGGTCTCGCTCGACGAGCTGCTGGCCGAGATCGATCCGCCGGCCGCCCTGCCGTTGCTCAAGGACGCGCTGGCCCGCGTCCAGCAGCTTGACCCCCCCGGCATCGCCGCCCGCAGCGTCCAGGAATGCCTCGTCCTGCAACTGGAGGCCCAGCCCGGCGACACGCAGCTCGCGCGCCGAATCATCGAGGACCACTTCGACGACCTTCGGCGCAATCGCCTGCCGCAGATCGCCAAGGCCCTGCGGGTCGAGATCGACCAGGTGAAGGCGGCGATCGAGGTGATCCGGCGGCTGTCGCTGCACCCGGGGCTCGAGGTGGTCGAGCGCGCCACGCCCACGATCGTGCCCGACCTGATCGTCGAGTACAACGACCGCGACGACGGCTACGACGTGCGGCTGACGCGAGCGAACCAGCGCGACCTGCGCATCTCCGAGGAGTTTCGCGCCGAGCTTGAGAACACCCGCGGCAACAAGCAGGCCCGCGAATTCATCCGCTCCAAGATCGACGCCGCCGCCGCGATCATCGACGCCTTCCGCTTCCGGCGCGAGCGGCTGCTGGAGGTCGCGCGGGCCGTCTTCCAGGCGCAGCGCGAGTTCCTCGAGCACGGCGAGCAGCACATCAGGGTGCTGCGCATGAGCGACATGGCGGCGCAGTTCGGCTGCGACCCGTCGACGATCAGCCGCACCGTCGACGACAAGTGGGTGCAGACCCCGCGCGGCATCTACCCGCTGCGGCGCTTCTTCACCGGCGGCAAGGAGGATGGCAACGGCGAGGCGCTGGGCTGGGACAGCATCAAGGCCAAGGTGCAGGAGATCGTCAGCGGCGAGGACAAGGCCAGCCCGCTGTCGGATGACGAGATTGTCGCAAAGCTCGAGGCCGAGGGCATCAGCATCAAGCGCCGCACCGTCGCCAAGTACCGCGCGCAGCTCGGCATTCCCGCGGCGCGCCAGCGCCGCCAATACTGAACCAGCAGCGCCCGCAACACTGAATCACCGGCGCATGCCATACTGAATCCGGGCCGTCGGCAACGAGGCGCGGGCGCAAGCGAGTGGAGCAAGCGCGGGCGACGCGCGCGTACGAGCCGCAGCGCTGTCGCCTGGGTTGCGAGCGCTTCGCAGGCGCCCGGGTGACGAGCGCTCTCAGGCGCCTGGCGCGCCGGCCACGCCGCTCGCCAGGCCGAGTCGCTGGCGAAGCAGCGGCTCGAGCTCGGACCACAGCCGCGGACCCTTCACCACGCAGGCGGCGCCCAGTGCCCGGCAGCGGGCCGCCAGCGCGGCGTCCGCCCGGCCGGTGATGACGATCACCGGGAGCGCGCGCCAGCGCCCGTCGCGCCGCAGCCGCTCGCACACTCCGATGCCGTCGGCGGGCATGTTGACGTCGAGAATCACGAGATCGGGCGGAAAACGTTCGATGTGCTGGACGGCGTGCAGGCCGTCGGGAGACGGCTCCGCCGCGACGCCGAGGGCCGCGCAGCGGATCGCCAGCGCCCGCACGAGCGCCTGGTCGTCATCGGCAATGAGTACGCGCTTCATCGTCCTTTCTTCTGCCGCCCGGCCGCGCCGACGTCACACGGGCTGGCGGCGCTTGGCGCCGGAGACTCTCCGTGCCTCGGCGAGCTCGTCAGCTCCGAAAAGCCCGCGCAGCACTTGCAGCAACAGGTCGAGGTCAAGCGGCTTCGAGACGAAGTATCGCCCGCCGGCAGCCTCGCAGCGCTGCTTGAAGTCGTCGGCCGCGGAGCCCGTAACGAAGATGATCGGCAGCCGCGCGGTCGCCGGGTCATCTTGAAGGGCGCGGGCGAGGTCGAGTCCGCTGTCGGCCCCGGCCAGGCACACGTCCAGCAGGATGGCGTCGGCCAGCCCGCCGCGGGCGCGCTCCAGCGCCGTCGCGGCGTCGGTGGCCGTGACGGCGCGGTACCCGGCCCGGATCAGCCGCCGCCGCAGGGCCAGCAGCAGATCGATGTCGTCATCGACGACCAGGATGGTCTTGGGCTGCGTGGTCACGCTCACCTCCACGCGCGTGCATGGTGCGGCACACATCAAGGTCCCAGGCACCCGTTCACGGCCCGCAGCAGCTCGTTGAAGTCGACGGGTTTGCGGAAGACCGCGGCCGCCCCGAGCTCGCGCGCCCGTTGCTCCAGCTCGTCCCCGCCGCGGCCTGAGACGTAGATCACCGGTGCGGCGGCACAGGGCATATCGTTCAAACGGGCGTGCACCTGCACTCCGTCCCCGGCCGGAATGCCGATGTCCATGATGATCAGGTTCGGGTGGTCGTGCCGCGCCAGGCGCGTGGCCTGGTAGGCGTCCTGCGCCAGGAGCGTCTCGTAGCCCTCGGCGCGCAATCGTTGCGCCATGACCCGCGCACAATCGCGGTCATCCTCGACGATCAGGATCCTGCCGCCCATGCTTGCCCCTCCCCCCATTAGTCGCGGGCGCGCCCGAAGCCCCCTTCACTGCTCAGGGCCGCCTCATTTCTGAAGTGTTCAAATCGCGGCGGTGGGCGGGCGGGCCGCCGGCGATTCCGCGGCCCGCAGCACATCCGCCAGCGCCGATAAGAGCGCTTCGGCCTGATAAGGCTTCTCGATGAACCGCGCGGCGCCGAGACCGAGCGCCTGCGTTCGGGCCTGCTCGGTCACGTTCGCCGAGACGACGATCGCCGGAACGGCCGCCGTGGCCGGCGCGCTCTTGAGCGCCATAAGCAACTGGAAGCCGTCCATCTCGGGCATGCGCAGGTCGAGGACGACGGCATCGGTCGGTGCGCCACGAGCGAGGTCGAGGCCGGCGCGGGCCGTGAAGGCCGTTTCCGCGTGGTAGCCTGCGGCGCGCAGCCTCAGGGCGATTCCCAGGGCGATCTCGCGCTCGTCGTCGACGACGACCACGCGGCGTTTCTCACGCATGGGCAACGCTCGTTTCGCTCAGCGCCTCGGAGCAACGCGCCAGCAGGCCGCTGCAATCACCACCGATCGGCCAGCTCCCGAGGGAGCGGATATCGACGCCCGGCAGCGCCTGGAACCGATGCTGGCTGATCTCGGCAAGCGCGGCGCCGAGGCGCTGCACGAGCGCTTGCACGTCGCCATCCTTGGTTGGGGCGAGCAGGACCCAGCCCGACCCGCCGCGGCGCAGGAGCAGGTCGCTGCGGCGCACCTGGTGCTGTATCACGAGCTCCAGTCCGGCGATGGTCTCGTCGTCGGGGGCGCCCTGCGCGTCGAGCACGAGCAGGGAGACGAAGCGGGCTCCGTTGCGGAAGCTGCCGGCGCGCTCGAGGTAACGGCGGACCAGCGAGGGGCGATCCGCCGTGGGCACGCTGAAGCTGAAGGTTGACCCCTTGCCGCACGTGCTTTCGACGCAGATATCGCCGAGGTTGAGCTGGACGAGCTCCTTGGCGATGCTCAGCCCCAGGCCGAAGCCCTTGATGCCGGTGCGCGCGTCGCAATCGAGCTGCTGGAAGCGTCTGAAGAGCGCGTCCAGGCCTTCGGGCGGGATCCCGCGGCCGTTATCGGTGACCGAGACGACGACCTCGCTGCGCTCGGGGCGCGAGCGGGCCTCGAGCCGCACGAGGCCCGGCTCGCCGCAGAACTTCAACCCGTTGACCACCAGGTTCAAGATGATCCGCCCGGTCTTCTCCGGGTCGCAGAACACGGGCGGCAGGTCGTCCGGCACGACGATCGACAGGGCCACGGCGCAGCCGGCGGCGCGGCGCTCCAGCATCGAGCGCACGCGCTCGACGACGTCGATCAGGCGGCATTCGCTGCGGCTGATGCCGAGAATGCCGGCCTCGAGCTTGCTGATGTCCAGCATGTCGTCGACCAGCACGCTCAGGTCGTCGGTGCGCCGGCCGATGATCTCGAGGTATTCGCGCTGTTCCGGGTTGACCGGGCCGGCCAGCTCGTCGTGCATGATCGAGGCGAACTCCTTGATCACCGTGAGCGGCGTGCGGAACTCGTGCGAAACGTGGTCCACGAACTCGTGCGCCGTGTCGTACAGCTCGGCCAGCCGCCGGTTCTTCGCTTCGAGGGCCGTCTTGGCCACCTGGAGATCCTCCAGCAACTGCCGGTTCTTGGCCTCGAATCGCCGCCGGGCGTGCTGAGCCCGGGCGTTCTCAATAGCCCGCCGCAGGGTTGGGGGGTCGAGCTGCGCCTTGGGCAGGTAGTCGTCCGCGCCGCAGCGCATCAGCATCGCCGCGGTGGACTCGTCGCCGCGGCCGGTCAGCGCGACCACGGCGCGCAGGTCACCCGCCGATCGCAGGACGCGCAGCACGTCGGCGCCGGTCTCGGCGCCCAACTGATAATCAAGGAATATCACGTCGATCTCGGGCCGCGCCAGTTGCGGCTGCGCCGCCTCGAAGCAGCAGGCGTGCACGAATTCGAAGTCGAGCCCCGGCACCTCCTCGAGCGCCCGCCGGAGCAGCTCCACGTCGCCCGGGTCGTCGTCGATCGCCAGAATCCGGATGATCGGGCCCGCCATCTGTCACCGCCGTTCCGCGGGTGCCACACGGAGGTCGCTGTCGGCGTCCGGCCCGGCGCCGGCCCGTGCGAGACCACCGCCTGCCGGCAGCGTCGTGAGCTCGAACCAGTACGCGCCAAGATCCTGCACGGCGCGCACGAAGCCCTCGACGCCGACCGGCTTGGTGATGAACGAGTTGCAGCCCAGGTCGTAGCTGCGCAGGATGTCCGCCTCCAGCCGCGACGTCGTCAGCACGACGATCGGCACCGACTTCAACGTCGCGTCCGCCTTCACCACGCGCAGCACGTCGCGGCCATCCAGCCCCGGCATGTTCAGATCCATCAGCACCAGGTCCGGCGCGGGAGACCGGGCCGGATCGCCGTGCCGCCCCCGGTGATACAGATACTCAAGCGCTTCCTCGCCGTCCGAGACGGTCCGCAGGTCTACACGCAGCAGCCCCTCGGTCAGGGCGCGGCGCGTCAACTCCTGGTCCCCGGGATCGTCCTCGACGAGCAGCACCACAGCCAATCGCCCTTGCGCCTGCGTCATGGCACTCCGCCCTCCGGCAGCGTGAACTGGAAATGCGCCCCGCGACCCGGCGACGACTCGACCCAGATGCGCCCGCCATGCCGCTCAACCGCCTTGCGGCAGATGGCCAGCCCGACGCCGCTGCCGGGGTATTCGGCGCGCGTGTGCAGGCGCTTGAAGGGGGCGAAGATGCGTTCGGCGTATTCGGGTTTGAGCCCGATGCCGTTATCGATTACTCCCAACACCCAGCGCCCGTGCTCGGCCTCCCGCCGGGCGGTGAGGCGTACGTCGGGCCTGGTGCCCGCGGCGACGAACTTGAGCGCGTTGCCGAGCAGGTTCTGGTAGAGCTGCGTCAGCAGCGTGGGGTCGCCCCGGACGGTCGGCAGCGGCTCGCGCGCGATCCGCGCGCCGCTCTCCTCGACGCGCGTCGCCAGCCGTTCGAGCGCGGCGTCGACGCACGCGTCCAGCGGGACGGGCTGGAGCCGCAGGTCGCTCCGCCCGGTGCGCGACAGCTCCAGCAGGTCGTCGATCAACTGCCGCATGCGCGAGGCGGCGGCGACGATGTGCCGCAGGTCACCCGCCGCCTTCTCGGGGAGCTCGGAGCCGGCGTCGACCGACAGCAGCTCGCTGAATGCGATCAGCTTTCGCAGGGGCTCCTGCAAGTCGTGGCTGGCGACGTAGGTGAATTCGTCGAGCTCTTCGTTCCGCCGGCCAAGCTCCTGATTCTGGGCACGCAGCCGCTCCGCCAGCCGAGCCAACTCGTCCTCCAGCCCGCGCATCTCGCCGCGGCTGGCCAGCGAGTACAGCACCGCCGGACCATCGCCACAGGCGATGGACTCGATGGTGACTTCTACAGGCAGAAACTGGCCATCGGCCACCTGCACATACGCCTGCCCTGCCCGTCCCGCGTCGGCGGCGCTCGGCGACTGCGAGGCGAACGCCTCGCTGCCGCCGGGCAGCAGCGACTCCAGCGATTCGCCCAAAAGCCCGCCGCGCGCGCGTCCGAGAAGCCGCTCGGCGGCGATGTTGGCCTGTACAACCCTGTCATGCGAATCGGTGATCAGCATGGCCAGCGGGGCGGCGTCGAAGGCGGCTGCGGCGCGCGACGCCGGCATCACGCTGGCGTCGTCCGCTGACGGCGGGACCGCGGGCGCGGGCGCCGCGCGGCAGACGGCGGCGCCGGCGCCCACGCGAAGTCCGACGGCGCAGGTGATACCCAGGACAACGCCAAGGCACGCCAGGAGCGATCGCGACGGAGCGCCGCGGGCAGAGGCATGCGAGATCGCGCGATCCTCGCCGGGGTTTAGCGGAATCTCGCGCGGCGCGGGCGGCCACACTGCGGGGAATGGCGCACGCGCGGCGGCTGGTGCGCTGCGGACGGACGACGGCGGGTCCGCGGTGCGCGGGCACAGGGAATGAGAGGTTGGAATCGACAACAGGAGCGCGGCGCCAAGGGCCAGCCACGCACGGGCCGGCGGCACGACAGGGATGTGAACTGCGCTCATCATCAGAAGCGGCCCTGCGAAGACCGTCGGTAAACCCAACAGCATCGGTGTTGGTATGTTCGACGTGTTCGCCGTGGGACAATATCGGAGGCGCGGCGCGCGCACTTCACCGGAAGTTTCCGCGAGTTCATGGATCGTCGGCGGATCTGGCCTTTCGCGCCGCACGTATCGTAGCCTTAACCGTTGGGACGCAAGAAGGCGTCCGGGGAGGCCGACCGTGCTTCAGCCCACGATCCTGCTCGCCGACGACGATCCGCATTTCCGGAAGGCGCTTGCACGCCGACTCCAGGCCTGGGGCTTCGGCGTGGTTGAGTCTCGCGACGGCGTAGGGGCGATCGCCAGGGCCGCAGCGAGCGCCTTTGACGCGATTATCCTCGACCAGTTGATGCCCGCGGGCGACGGCCTGTCGATCGCGACACGGCTGCGCGAGCGCACCGACGCCGCGATCATCTTCATCAGCGGCTGCGACCGCGAACGGTTCCGCCCGGCCGTGCTCGCCACGCGTGACGTGTACTATCTGCCCAAGCCCGTCGATTTCGAGCGCCTGCGCGAGCTTCTGATCACGCTGATTCCCACCGCCGCGACGCCGGCGGGCGCGGCCGCAACCGGCGCGGCGATCGGCGCACTGTAGGTACTCCAGCTCCAGAGAGCCCATGATGCCCCGCGTAATGATCATCGACGACGACCGGCTCATCCGTCAGGGCCTGGCCACGCGGCTTCGCTGCGCCGGGTTCGACGCGCTGGCCACCGCCCACCCGGACGAGGCCCTGCTTCTCGCGCTGCGCAATCGCCCTGACGCGATCCTGCTGGACATCGACATCCCCGGCTTCAACGGGCTCGACTTCCACGACTGCCTGCGGGTCACCGAACGCGGCCGCGACATCCCCGTGATCTACCTCAGCGGCCACGCCACCGCCGCCAACCGCGCCGAGGCCTTCCGTCAGGGCGCCCGCGCGTTCATTTCCAAGCCATACGAACCGCACGAGCTGATCGCCACGCTCACGGGCATCATTGCCGCCGACGCCCGGCGCCGCTCGTCCAACGCCACCCGCGTGTGATCTTCACGCCCCCCCGGGCGACCCGCGCGCGGCCCCCGCCGCCCCCCCGGCTGAACGCGTCCTCCGTTACAATCGCCCGGCGCGAGCGCCGGCGCGGCGCGACGCGCGACATCCAGCGACAAGGATCGCCATGACCCCCCTGCTCATGTCCCTGCTGCTGCTCGCCGCCCTGGCTCTGTTTTCATACACCGCCGTGCGCCGCTGGCGGCTGATGTGCGTCGCCGCCGCGCCCGACGAGCGCTTCGACCGGCCGGGCGACCGGGCGCGCGACGTGCTGCTCTACATGTTCGGCCAGCTCCGCATGTTCCGCTACCGCGGCGCGGGCGTGGCGCACGCCTTCATCTTCGGCGGCTTCGTCATCCTGCTGCTGCGCACGGCGGCCCTCTTCGCCCGCGGCTACGCCGGGGTGGACAGCGGCTTTGGCTTCTGGCTTTTCGACGATCACCGGCCGGCTGGCCTCGCGTACCTCCTGCTCAAGGACCTGGTCGGCGTGCTGGTCATCGTCGGCGTCGCCTACTTCCTCTACACGCGCCTCGTGACGCGCCCGCGCCGGTTGGAGCTCAGCCGCGAAGGCGTGCTGATCCTGTGCATGATCCTCGGCATCATCTTCTCGGACCTGTTCTACGAGGCCGGCGGATACGTCCGCCTCAGCCGCGGCATTCACGCCGGCCTCGAAGCCGAGGTCCAGCGGCAGATTCGCTCGCAGGGCGCAGCGTTCGAGGCGCTGGGGGCGACCGACACGCGCCAGGCGATGCAACAGGTCGCCGAGGACCTGCTGCGGCCGCTCCGCGCCCAGCTCGCCGCCCGGCACGCCAACGTCTTCCACCTCGCCACCCCCGCGGCCTCGGTTCTGGCCGTCGTCCTCCAGGGGCTGCCGACGCCGCTGGTGAACGTGCTGTTCTACGGCGGTTTCTGGCTGCACGGGTTGCTGGTTCTGGCGTTCTTGAACTTCCTGCCGTATGGCAAGCATTTCCACGTCCTGACGGTGCTGCCGAACGTGTATTTCCGCAATCTCGAGGGCATCGGGCGCATCCGGCCCATTCGCGACATCGAGCAGCGCATCGAGCAGAGCCAGACGCTGGGCGTCGCGCGGGCGCGCGACCTGTCGTGGAAGTCGGTCCTCGACCTCTACACCTGCACCGAGTGCGGCCGTTGCTCCGACCACTGCCCCGCCACCAACACGGGGAAGCTGCTCTCGCCCAAGCACCTGAGCATCGCGCTGCGCGACCACATGTACGCCAACGAGTCGGCGCTGCTCGCGGCCCGTGCCGCCGACACGGCGCACAGCCCCGGTGACGGCCCGCCGGCGGCACCGTTCACCTCCCCGGACCGCAAGCCCCTGGCCGAAGGCGAGCCTGGCGCCGACGGTTCGCTCGTGCCGACGTGGATCGAACCCGAGACGCTCTGGGCCTGCACGACCTGCGGCGCATGCGAGCAGGAATGCCCGGTCTTCATCTCGTACATCGACAAGATCGTGGACATGCGCCGCCATCTCGTCATGGAGCGCGGCGAGTTTCCAGACCAGCTTCAGAATGCCTTCCGCGGCCTCGAAAGCGCCGGCAACCCCTACAGCTTCGCCAATGAGCAGCGCGCCGACTGGGCCGCCGGGCTCGACATCCCTCTGCGCAGCGAGAAGCCCGGCGCCGACGTGCTCTACTGGGTCGGCTGCGCCCCGTCCTTCGACGACCGGTCGCGCAAGATCGCCCGCGCCACCGCACAGCTCCTCAAGCAGGCCGGCGTCGATTTCGCCATCCTCGGCCCGCAGGAGAAATGCACCGGCGACCCAGCCCGCCGCGCCGGCAATGAGTACCTCTTTCAGACCCTCGCGAACGAGAACGTCGCCACGCTGAACAGCACCAATGTCAGGAAGATCGTCACCACCTGTCCCCATTGCTTCAACGCCCTCAAGAACGAATATCCCGACTTCGGCGGCCGGTATGAAGTGATCCACCACACCGAGTTCCTGCTACACCTCGTCCGCGCCGGCAGGCTCAAGCCGCGGCAGCGCGTCGAGGGCACCGTCGTCTATCACGACTCCTGCTACCTCGGCCGCTATAACGACGTCTACGATCCGCCGCGCGAGCTGCTCAGGGCCATTCCCGGCCTTACGGTCCTCGAAGCGGCCGAAAGCCGCGATCGCGGCATGTGCTGCGGCGCCGGCGGAGCGCAGATGTGGAAGGAAGAGGAGCCCACCCGCCGCCCCGGCAGCCGCGAGGGCGACGGCAAGGTGAACCACGCGCGCGTGCGGCAATTGCTGCGGGTGCTGCCTGCACAGGGTGGTGCAGGCATCCTGCCTGCACACGGCGGGCAAGTATCCGTCCCCAGCGGGTCAAGCGGCTCCAACCGCGTCGCGTCGGCCTGCCCGTTCTGCATGACAATGCTGCGCGACGGTCTGCGCGACCAGGGGCATGAGGATGTGATTCAGGAAGACATCGCCGAGCTGCTGCTACGGTCGGTCGAAGCCACGCCGGGAAAGTGAAGGACGCGCTGCCCGTGGTCGCTTTGAGTCGCGCGTCCTGTCGAGTATCGGGCTGGAAGCTCTTGGCGGGCTGGAACTTTTTTGGCGGGCTGGAAGCCCGCCCCACCCTCTCTTCCCGCCCCACCCTCTCTGCCCGCCCCACCCTCTCGAGACGCCAGGAGAGCTCGCCTGAGCTACACGAGCTCCGTGACCCCCGGCGTCGGCACCGCCCGTACCGGCAGATCGCCGAACGCGTACGCCGCGGGCGAGAGGTCGAGCTTCGAGGCGTTCATGATCCAATCCCAGGAGATCTCGCGCCCGGTGTACGCCGACATGCGGCCCATGATCGCGGTGAGGGTGCTTTCGGCGACGCGGCGGCCCTCGTTGAGCGGCCGGCCACGGCGGATGCTCTCGACCAGGTGGCGATGCTCCTGCTCATAGGGGTTCACAGCCTCGCCGGCCGGCTCATAGAGATAGTGCCGCGGCCCCTCGATCCGCCCGTTCGGGTCCGAAACGCCCTTCGTCCCGACGAGGCGCTCCGCCACGCGGTCGGAGCTGCCCTTGATCTGCCGGCACATGCTCAGGACGCGCACGCCGTCCGGGTATTCGTACTCGACGCTGAAATGGTCGTAGATGTTGCCGTACTCGGGTCCGGTGCGCACCTGCCGCCCGCCCATGCCGACGCACCTGACCGGCGGCGAGCCGATGGCCCAGTTGATCACGTCGAGGTTGTGAATGTGCTGCTCGACGATGTGGTCGCCGCTGAGCCAATCGAAGTACAGCCAGTTGCGGCACTGCCACTCCATGTCCGAGTACTCGCTCTTGCGCTCGTGCACCCACAGCTCGCCCTGGTTCCAGTAGCACTGGGCCGCGACGATCCGCCCGATGTGCCCGTCGTGAATGCGGCGGATCGTCTCGACGTACGCCGGGTCGTGGCGGCGCTGCGTGCCGGCGACGATCGCCAGCCCTTTCTCGCGCGCCAGGTCCGACGAGGCGATAATCGAGCGCACGCCGACCGGGTCGACCGCGACCGGCTTCTCCATGAAGACGTGCTTGCCGGCCGCGATCGCGGCTTTCAGGTGCGGCGGGCGGAAGCCGGGCGGCGCGGCGAGGATCACCAGGTCGACGTCGCACGACAGCACGCCCTTGTAGTTCTCGAAGCCGGAAAAGCAGCGCTCATCGGTCACTTGCAGCGCCTCGCCCAGCTCCGATTTCTCGAGCTGCGCCCGGCTCGAGGCGACGCGGTCGGCGAACAGGTCGCCCAGCGCCACGATCGACACCTGCTCGGACGACTTCACGCAGTCGATCGCCGCCCCCGTCCCGCGCCCGCCGCAGCCGATCACGCCCACGCGCAGCGGCTGGACGGCGCGGCCGACGATCGCCGGGGCGCGCGTTTCCTCTTCCGGCGATCCGGGCCGTGCAGCGCCGCGCCGGTGCGTCGTGCTGGCGCAGCCGGTGGCCAGCAGCGCCGTCGACGCGAGGGCGGAGCGTCGCAGGAAATCGCGCCGCGACAGGCCGGCGATTCGAAACGCGTCTGATTCGTGGTCTGTGGGCTTGCGCGACATGGATGCGCCCTCCTCAGGTGTTCCTTGGCTGGTGCTCTTCGGATCGGTTGCGACGGCCGGTGGCCGCCAGACGGTCATTGTCCCGCCGGCCGTTCGCGACGCAAGTAGGCCCACGCCGCGGCGACGGCGCGACGTCTTGTGCTACTCCCGGAATCGCAGCTCGTGTCCGCCGGCGGCGGTCGGCGTTCCGTGCGTCACGGTCATGTGCACGTAGGTTGTCTCTACGGCCCGTTGCCGCTCCAGTTGCAGCCGGCGGCGCATCGTCTCGACCGCCGCGGCTTCGCCGGCCTCGATCTCGGCGAACCAGCCGAGTCGCGGCAGTTCGTCGATGGCGATCTCGCAACCGGCCAGCCGCCAGGTCTCGCGGCGTTTTTCGTAGAGCACCGTCTCGCGGAATCCCAGGCCCGCCAGGATCTCAGCCGCCGCCTCCGCGTCGTCGAGGCCCGTCTCGATCTCCACGCGCTGACGCAGGGCGCCGGGGGTCGCCGCCCCCTTGAAGGTGAGCGTCGCGCGCGCGAGCCCGTCGGGCCGCGCGACGCCATCGGCGCCGCAGGGGCGGGCCGTGCGAACGCGCAGCGCGCAGCCGGCGTTGCGCAAGGCGCCCGCGGGCGTGTCAAACAACCGGTTGGTCTCAAACATGCGGCCGTCGAGGGCCGCCCCCTGCTCCGCCAGGCGCGCCCGCAGCGTCGCCGGCCCGTCGAGCGCGACCTTGATTTCGACCTCGTGCCGCATGCGTCCGCCTGATTGACACGCGCCGTCCGCGCCCGCATGCTACCGCCGTCGGGATGGGCCGGGTACCGTTCGGCCCCGGCGGCGCGTCACCGGCGCGGTGCGGCGCGCCCAGTTGCGTAACAAGGTCTGGCGGCAACGATGAGAACGCATCCGCAGCGCGGCTCGCTTGTCCCGTGGCGCCTCTGGCCGGCCCTCGCGGCGCTGGGGGTCGTGCCCGCGTTTGCGCAGGAGCCGCCCGCCAGCCTCCTCACCCAGCAACGCCAGATCGACGACCGCCTCCAGCAGGAGCGCCTCGAGCGAGCCCCGCTCAGCGAGACGCTCGACTGGCAGTACGGCGGCTGGATCGACTACTTCTCATTCATGATTGACGACGGCATCCAGTCGCAGCGGCTCTACCAGCGGCCGGGCGTCGCCCTCTGGTCGCGCGTGCGGCTCGACGATGGAGCGCACGAGCTCTTCGCCCGCGTCCGTTTGCGCTATAACTACTACAACCCCGGCGACGAGTACGAGCGCCAGCGCGACTGGGAGGGGCCCGATTTCGACCGCGCCTGGTACCAGGTCGATCTCGGCCGCGCCCTGCGGCTTACCCGCCCTTCCGACTGGCTCCAGATGAAGGTCCGCCTCGGCCGGCAGGAAGTCCTCTTCGGAACCGGCTTCGTCCTCGATCAGCCCCTCGACGCCGCCTGGCTCGAAACCACCCTCGGCGACTGGCGCGTCGACGGCCTCTTCGGCCGCTCGCCGCAGAGCTACCTCAACGTCGATCGCAGCACGCCCGTCGCCAGCCACAGCTCCCGGCGATTTTTCGGCGTCCAGGTCGCATACACCGGCATCGAGCGGCACGAGCCCTTCGCCTACGCCATCTGGAACGACGACGCCACCGACGAGACCCCCCGCGACCGCTTTCAGAACTACGCCTACGACACCCAGTATTTTGGCTTCGGCTCGCGCGGCCAGGTCGTCCCGCGGCTCCAGTATTGGGCCGAAGCCGTCTTCGAGACCGGCCGCAGCTACGGCGACGGCGCGTTCCTCTCGCGAGACTACGTGCAGGCCTACGGCTGGGACGTCGGCCTCGAGTACCAGTTCCCCGGGCCCCTGCGCAAGCGCCTCATGCTCGAATACATGTTCGGCAGCGGAGACCCGGACCGCATCTTCAACGCCACGGGAGCCGCCGGCGGCAACCGCGGCGGCGGCAAGGATTCGAGCCTGGTGACGTTCGGCTTCCGCGACACGGGCATGGCCGCGGCGCTGGCGCCGAGCAACCTGCACATCTGGAAGGCGGGCGGCTCGCTGACGCCGCTGGAGTCCGTCCGGCCCTTCGAGCAGCTCGAGGTCGGCTCCAACTGGTTTCTCTATCACAAGCACCACGCCCGCGCCGCCATCAGCGACAGCACCGCCGACGAGTTCGCCGGCTACGTCGGCTGGGAGATGGACTACTTCATCAACTGGCGCTTCGCCTCCGATGTCTCCTGGACGATTCGCTGGGGGCTGTTCTTCCCTGGCGACGCCTATTCCGACCAGGGCACGCGGAACTTCCTGTTCTCCGGCATCACCTGGAGCTTCTGACGTGAGCCCAAAGCCGCTCTGCCACGCCCTGTGCCTGTCGATTGCGGCGCTCTCGCTGGTCGCCTGCCGCCCGGGCGTCCAGCGCCAACCGGCGCAGCAGCCCGTCCCGGTGGACTCCAACGCCGAGCTGATGGAGTACATCGGCGACCAGGCCTTCATCACCGCCGAGCCCGCCTGCCGGGCCCTGCACATCCTCTGGACGGGCGAGGTGTTCGAGGGCGACTACGCCGCCCTAGTGGTCAAGATGGAGCAGGCCGGGATCGTCAGCCCCGGCTGGAAGCATCCGCCGGACGCCCTGATCGACCGGGCCACGCTGGGTTACATGATCGCCCGAACCACCGACATCCGCTCCGGGCTCAACTGGCAGCTCTGGGGACTCGGCCGGTACGCCTACCGCGAGCTCGTCTACCGCGAGATCGCCGTCAGCAAGGGTGAGCACAGCTTTGTCAGCGGCGGCGAGTTCCTGGGGATCCTGAACCGGGCGGAGCAGTACATGAAGGAGCGCGACAAGCGCCCGATCGAGCGGGTCGAACTGGGCGAGGAGCCGGGGCACGGAGGTTGAACCGCGACCGTCCCGACCCGGAATCGCCCGACCGGAGCCGACCGCCTTGTAACGCTAAACGCCGCGGGCTATGATCATTAGCCACCGGCAAAGTAATGCCGTTACTGCCCGGACCTTACGTCCTCCTAACGGGATCGAAACATGAGCAAACGCTTCTGCCGACATGGCAAGGTCAATGCGGGTCTCCTGGTCCTGCTCGGAATCCTCGTGGTAGCCGTCGCCGGCTACTGGATCTGGTCGTATTCGAGCTCGTCCGCAGAGGTGAGCTCGCGGGCCAAGGAGCTCCAGGGAATCCAGCCGCCGAGCAACATCGACGACCCGAACAAGGGCATCATGGGCGGCTGACAGGCGCGAGGCGGTCCTCAGCGGCGAGCGATTGGGGGGCGATCGTCTGCGCTCCCGACCCGCGTACGAGCGATTCCTGCCGGTCGGGCTTTCGTTTTTTTGCCGATAAGCTATGATATCCCGTGGGGAAAGCACAGTTTTGGTTTGAAACGGGTTAGGAGCCAAGCGCTGGGACGGACCGACCTTATACATTCAATCCAAACCAGCCAGGCGCCAATGGCGAGAATCGCAGCGCGGTCCCGCAAGACAACCGCCTGCGGCTTTTCAGGAGAAACAGCGATGCGAACGAGACGCGCAAGGGCCTTCACACTCATTGAACTCCTGGTAGTGGTGGCGATCATTGCCCTGCTGCTGGCCGTGCTGCTGCCCAACCTGGCCGCCGCACGGGAGCAGGGCCGGCGCGCCAAGTGCTTGGCCAATCTGAAGAACATCACCTCCGGCGCGATCCTCTACGCGGCCGAGGACAGCAAGAACCTCGTCATCCCTCTGCACCAGGGCGTCTGGGCCAACCAGTGGGGTTTCGGCAACTACATGTGGTGGCGCCTCGGCGGGCCGACGAGCTTCGGCGGCAAGACCGGGACGAACACGACTGGAACAGTGGCCTTTCAGTTGCCCGTCTTTTTCGACCCGAACGGCGCCTGGTCGGCGCAGACTCGGCCGCTGAACCGCTACATGCTCAAGGGCATCACGGCGTTCGATGACCCGCGCTCGTTCGAGCTCTATTCCTGCCCGTCGGATGACGGCTTCCCCAACAACGACAAGTGGGTGCCAAGCGATCAGCTCACGGGCAACGTGGCGCTTAGCGCGGCGCTCTATGAGCAGCGCCTGTTCGACCTGCTCGGCAACAGTTACCGCTACAACACGATCGGTCTTATCCAAGTCTCGGGTCAGACTGTCAACGGCTCGTTCACGTCGTCCGTCATGGGCTCCAAGTATGACCGCATCGACAAGGGCTCGAGCCGCATCGTCTTGTTCAGCGAGCCGCTCTTCTACATGATGACCGTGCCCATCGCCAACCTCGACCCGAGCCTGGCGCCGCTCCGCGGCACGCACAGGGTGGTCATGACCGAGAACGTCTCCTACGCCGACGGCTCCGGCCGCTCCACGCGCGTCGGCCAGCTCGCGCGCTTCGACACGAACCTGCTGGCCAGCATGGGGTACGGCGGACCGGCGGCCTACGATTCGTACCTGCGTCGCGGAACGACCTGGCAGACGGATGCGTACCCGACGCCCGGCTCGATCATTCGTGCGTACACCAACACCACGTTGATCACGACACAGGCCATCATCAACGGGCTGATCGCCCCCGGCACCGGCTGGCCCGGCAAGCCGTACCAGGACAACACGCTCCGCCAGTTCTGACCCGGCGGATCGAATCGCCGGCGGGCCGCGAGCGCAAGCGAGTGGTGCACGCGGGAACATGTAGCGCAAGCGATCGTGCAGCGGCCGCTCGAATCTCGAGAGCGAGCGCCCCGGCGTCGGATGGCTGTCGCCGGGGCGCTTACGCTTTTTAGGAAGCGTCGGAGCCATCTGAGAAAACACACCTCGGGCCAAAAGGGCGCGGTCGGGCATCTGTCGGACTGCCGTCGGGCCGTCGGCGATCTGCCGGCGATCTTCGCCCAGTGGCGCACGGGCCGGCGAAACGAAGCCTCCTTCGCAGCAACCGCGCCCTTTCGGTCGCGGCTCGGGTCGTTTCTGGGGCATTGGAACACGACCCGGCCACGCTTTCGCCATTGACGGGCGGGGGTCGATTCCGCTACACTGGCGCTTGGTTGTGTGAGCTGCGGCGCCAGGGCACATCTTCCATGGCGCCGCCGATCGCGAGAACGGACTTATCGTCAATCTGGTTCGGGCCAGCACGTCTTCGCCCGTCAAAGGAGCCTCGTCGTGATCGACCGCAGTCGGCGCGCCCGCGCGTTCACGCTCATCGAGCTGCTCGTTGTCGTCGCCATCATCGCCCTGCTGCTGGCGGTGCTGCTGCCGAACCTGGCTGCCGCCCGCGAGCAGGGCCGCCGGGCCAAGTGCCTGGGGAACCTCAAGAACATCGCCACCGGCTCGGTCCTGTACGCGCAGGAAGACGCCAAGAACATGATCATCCCGATGCACGCGGGCATCTGGCAGAACCAGTGGGCCTTCGGCAACTACCTCTGGTGGCGCCTGGCCGGGCCGGCGAGCTTCGGCGGGCGCACCGCCGTCCAGCCGGTCGGCAACATCAACAACCTGGTCGATCCGAACGGGCCGTGGGCGGCGGACACGCGGCCGCTGAACCGCTACATGTTCACCGGCGGCATCAGCAAGCAGGACTCGGCCCGCAGCGCGTGGGAAATGTACATGTGCCCGTCGGACGACGGCTTCCCGGCGAATCCGAAGTGGTGCCTGGACCTGATGATCGCAAATAATGCGGCGATTACGGCCGAGGTCTACGAAAAGAGGTTCTTCGACTTCCTCGGCAACAGCTACCGCTTCAACTACTGCGGGCTGATCGTGCCCGGTCCGCCGGTCCAGGGTCTCTTCACCTCGGCGATGCTCGGCGGCCGGTACAGCAAGATCGACAAGTTCTCGAGCCGGATTGTCCTGTTTACCGAACCGCTCTTCTACATGATGACCGTGCCTGCCACGAACCTCGATCCGAGCCTCGCGCCGTTGATGGGCACCCACCGCGTCGTCATGACCGACAACGTAGTGTACGTCGACGGATCCAGCCGGGCGACACGCGTCGGCGCCCTGGCGCGGTTCGACTCGAACCTGCTGGCGCAGATGGGCTATGGCGTGCCGGCACCTTACGACAGCTACCTGCGCCGCGGAACCACCTGGCAGATGGACGCCTATCCCGCGCCGGGCTCGCTTATCCGGGGTTTCAGCGGCACCGGCGACTTGTGCACGCCAAACGTCATTCAGGCACTCATCGGCAACCCGACCGGCTGGCCGGGCAAGCCCTATCAGGACAACACGCGGCGCAACTAGGGATCATCGACCCGACGACGGAAAACAACTGTAGCAGCCTGCGCGCGTGGCCGGATTGCTTCATGCTCTGTTTGGGGCGGTTCCGATTGCTCCACGAGCTGGTGCGGGGCCCGGTGCTTGGGCGCCGCCGGGCAAAGTGGGGTTTGCGCCGACAGCGCCCAAGTTGGTGAGGAGAAGCGTGTACCCCGGCGCGGGCGTACGTCGCTGGGAGTGGCAACCGGCGTGCCAGGTGTGCTGGGGCGCACCGACGTGCGCGGTACGCTTGTCGGTGGGTTCCGCCGGGCAAGTCGCATCCTGCCGCCACGCAGGCACTTAGGCTCCATCGCCGCGCTCGGCTGCGGCGAACGTGAGCGGCATGTTCCGTGTCCGGCCCACGCCGACCACAACAACACCCGCAACCCCACGGCAACATGTGGCGGTCGCCGCCGCAACCGCGCGTGGCCTCCCACTCTCCTGAATCGCTGTGCCGGGTTGGGTGTTCGTTCCGGTTACCGCGCCGGCCCGACGTCACGTCACGCGCTGGCGCTCGCGCCTCGTCAGGACCGGCGCTCGTGATTTCCGCCGATCGCGGCGCGGTTGCTTCGGACCGCGGCGCGGGTTAACGTCGCTCGGCATGCGTCGCCCTCGCCTTGCACTCTTCGGTTGTTCCGTCCGCCTCGCCGGGCCGGCGCTGCTCGGGCTCGCGTGCGTTCTCGGCGGCTGTGCGGCGCCGCGCGGATCGGGGACGCACGTCGTCAGCCTGGCCGGCGCCAGCGTCCCGGTCGAGCTCGTCGAGTCCTGGCTCGACCGCGCCCGCGAGCCGCGCTTCGTCACGCAGCGCGTGCAGTTCTTCCTCTCGCGCCACGGCTTCGAGCGCCTGCGCGACGGCGCGTGCACCCTGGCCTGCACCGATCGGCCGATCTCCGACGCGGAGCGGCGCGACTTCCCGACGCCGCCCATCGGCCGCCGCGTCGGCTTCTACGGCTACGCCCTCTACGTCCACCCCTCCAACCGCGTCGACAGCATCTTCCTCGGCGATATCCGCAACGTCTTCTCGCGCAAAGTGACCAACTGGAAAGAGCTTGGCGGAGACGACGCGCCCATCCGCCTCGTCGGGCCGCGAAAATCGACCCGCGGCGGCGGCGTGCTCGCGCAGGAGGCCGGCATCTTCATCAACGACGCGCCCTGGGAAGTCTGCCAGACGAATGCGCAGATCGTCGCCGCGGTCGCCGCCGATGCGACCGCCCTGGGCTTCGCGGAGGTCGGCTTTGACCGCGACGCGCGCTACCTGGGCATCCACCTGCGCCGCAGCGGGCCGCCGAGCTTCCCCAGCCTGGAGGAGATCGAGGCCTGCCGCTATCCGCTGGCGCAGGTGATCCACGTCTACTGCAACGATCCGCCGTCGCCCGCGGCCGCCGCCGCGATCGAGTACCTCTCCAGCGACGGGGCTCGGCGACTGATGGAGTCGGCCGGGGTCTGGCCGATCCCGCAGGAACGCGGCATGGCGCACGGCGGGCCATGAGTCAGCCGCTGCGCATCCGCGAAGTAGAGCTGCATCGGCTGGCGATTCCGATGCGCGTCGCGTTCGAGCACGCGGCGGCGACGCGGCGCGTGGCCGATCCGATCGTGCTGCGGCTGGTCGCCGAGGCGCCGCATACCGACTTGGCCGGATGCGGCGAGACGCTGGCGCGGGGGTACGTCACAGGCGAGACGGTCGAGAGCGTCTGCCAGGACGTGGAGCGGCTCTTCCTGCCGCTGCTGCTGCAATTCCGGCCGGCGTCGTTTCCCGCGGCGCTCGAGTTCATCGACGCCCTGCCGTTCGAGCGCGAGGGCCGCTGTGTGAATGCGGCCCGCGCCGCCGTGGAGCTGGCGCTGCTCGACCTGGCGGGGCGTGCGTTTCGGCGCCGGGCGGCAGACGCGTCGGGGTGGATGGGGCTCGCCGGTTTCGGCGCGCCCGGCTGCCTGGGCAAGGCGCGCTACTCCGGGGTCGTCATCGGCCGCGGCGCGCTGAAGTGCGCGGCGCTCGTGGGGATTCAGCGCGCCTGGGGCCTGCGCGACTTCAAGCTCAAGGTCGCCATCCCGGGTTGGGAGCAGCGCCTTGCCGTGGCGGGCCGCGCGCTGCGGTCGGCGATCCGCCGCGGGCGATGCACGTTCCGTGTCGATGCCAACGGCGGCTGGTCGGTCGAAGACGTTACCGCCGCCATTCCGCTGATCGAAAGCGCCGGCGTCTGCGCGATCGAGCAGCCGCTCTCCCCTGCCGACGACGACCGGCTGACCCAGCTCGCCACGCGCACGCGCTGCGACCTCGTCGCCGATGAGTCGCTCGTAACGGCGGAGGACGCGCGGCGGCTGATCGAGAGCGGCGGCGTGCAGGTGTTCAACCTGCGCATCGCGAAGGTGGGCGGGCTGCTGCCGGCGCTGCGCCTGGCTCAGCTTGCGATCGCCGCCGGGCGCGACGTGCAGCTTGGCTGTCTGGTGGGCGAAACGAGCATCCTGACGGCGGCCGGATTGGCGTTTCTCGAAGCCTGCCCGCGCGTCCGCTTTCTGGAGGGCGCCTTCGGCCGGTTTCTGCTGCAACGCGACGTCGTGCGCCGGCCGATCAGCATCGCCTACGGCGGCACGCCCCGCGCGCAGCCCGGCTTCGGCCTCGGCGTGGAGCCCGACACCGCGCTGCTGCAACAGGCCGCAGACGGTACAGGCGCGGCGGTCTTTCGCTTCTGAACGGGCGCCGCGAGCGTCAGCCCGGTCGGCGCGCTGCGGCGCGGCGCAGCGGCAGCAGCTCGGCAGCGTGGTGAAACACGATCTCGCTGAACCCCACGTGCCGCAGGATGTGCACCATCTGCTGCGGCCACGACGGCAGCGACCGAATCCGGCGTGCGACGCGCCGCGGCAGCCCAAGCAGCGGCCAGCCGATGGGAATGGGGTAGTCGGAGCCGAACAGCAGCTTGTGGTGCAGGTCGACGCGCCGCGCCAGCTCGTACATGAAGCCGATCTTGCCCAGCGCCGTCAGGGCCGAGACATCGGCGTAGAGCGGCGCGTCGGCGAACTCGCCCCCCAGGGCCTCCAGCAGCGCCTCGAACGAGCCGCGCGGGCCGAACGGCGTGATCGGCGTGGCCGCGTGGGCGACGATGACCGCCGGCATCGCGCCCTCGCGCCGCAGCCGCCGCAGCACGTGCAGCAGCGCCGTCACCGAGGCGTGCTCCGGATGGTTCGTCGACAGCGTGAACTCGGGACCGTAGTGTGCCAGCACGGGCAGCCCCAGCTCCGCGCAGCGGCGCAGCATCGCCACGCTGCGCGCGTCCGCAACGTCGATGTTCTGGTGCAGCGGCAGCCACTTCAGCAGGCACGCGCCGCCCTCGAACACCTCCGTGAGACAATCGACCGCTCCCCGGCGGTACGGGTGAACCGAGGCGCCGAGCAGGAATCTATCCGGGCGCTGCCGGCACAGCTCCGCCACCAGGCTGTTCGACGCATACAGGTCGCTGCCCGGCTGCGACGCCGACGTCGGCCAGGGCAGCGCCCGTCCAGCGTTGTCGTGGTAGGCGTCGAACGCCAGCAGCACGAAGCGCTCGATCGGCCCCTCCGACAGCAGGTGCCCCTCGTGCACGGCCGTCAGCAACGCGTCGAGCGCTTCGCCCGGCGGAAGCACCGGGTCGACGCCCAGCAGCCGCCGCAGCGCCCAGCTCGACCACCAGCCGGCGGCGCGCGGCGAGACGCTGGCGTCGGCCGCGGGCGACCCATCGGCCCCCACCGCCGGCTCGAAGCTGAAGCGCTGGCCGGCGGCGGCCGTGCGGCGCGTGAGGACATAGTGACAATGCAGGTCGATGATCATTGCGGCTCGTTCGGCCCCGCCGGCGTACGCGGCCCGGGCTCGGTGTCGTCAGCGGGCGTCGGCGGGCCGAAGGGCGCCTGCCCGCTCCATGCGTGAAACTCGCCGGCCAGGCTTTGCGGCGCGGCGTGCTTCGCGCGCAGCGTGCGCGGGTCGGTGGGCGCCCGCCCGGCGCGCCGCAGCAGCACCCACGCGACCGCCAGCCCGAGCAGCGCCGCCGCCAGGGCCCACTTCCAGTCAACGCGCGTCGGGCGCGCGGCGGCGGGTCCGGGCAGGCTGATGCTGATCGGGGCGCGGGCCACGAGCAGCGCCGCCTGGCGTACCTGGTTCCGCGCGTCGTAGTACTGCCGCACTAGCACGAAGTACCCCGCCACGTCGATCGTCGCCCCCAGCGGGATGTCATCCGCCGGCCGCGTCAGAATCACCGTGCAGGCCAGCGGCCCGCCGGCGTCGTCTCGCAGCTCGAGTTGCCAGACCGGCGGCCCAAGCGCGCCGTCGGCGTCGCGCTCCGCCCAGCTCGAGTTGCGCCCGACGGTTCCGCGGATGCGAATGGCGCGCCCTCGAAAGTGTCCCGGCCGCTCGAGCAGCGCCCGCCAATCGTTGACGCGCTCGGCCGCTTCGTGGAACCGCACCGGCTCGATCGTCTCACGCACGTGCCGCAGGACGGCGTAGAACCCCGGCTGAATGAAGTCGAAGCGGAAATCGACCGTCGTGCTCAGCGCTTCGCGAACGCTCGGCGGCAGCTCGACGGGTAGCGGGGCGTCTTGCGAAGCGTCGCCGGCGTCATCCGGGGCGATCTCGACGGACTGAGCGGCGATCGCCATCGCACAAGCCAGCAGCGCCGCACCGGCCGCCATGCACCGCACGCGCGGCGCGCCCGCAGCCCGCGGCCCGTGCGCCTGGTCGGTCACGGCCCGCCGTCCGTGTCCCATGGGAAGTACGTCTTCTCCGCGGGCTGGCTGACGGGGGCGCTGGTGGGCGGCGCGTCGCGCGGCTGGGCCGAGGCGGGCGCGGGCGCCATGCGCCACTCGCCCTCCTCCTGCACGACGAGGATCGCCAGCCGTCGCGACGCCCGCCGCAGCGCGATGCGGCTGTCGGGCTTGAAGTCCACGTGCGTGACGACGAGATAGGCGGGCGGCGACCACGGGGGCGGCGGCTGGTCGATGGGCGTGATCGACTCGACGTCGATGTTGTCGATGGCGCGGATGATCGCCTCGAAACGCTCGCGGCTCTCGGGGTTCACGGCCCGAGCCACGAGCAGGCGGTAGCTGCCGTAGTCCCCGACGTAGCACGTCTCGACGAACTGCTTGAGAAAATCGACCACTTCGGGGTGCTGCTGCTCCAGCTCGCGCGGCAGCGAATACCGCGGCAAGCTGGCGGGGAACGGCGGCGCGCGGTTGGGCTCCGTCGCCGCGGCGTCCTTGTCCTTCTTCCCGCAGGACGCGAGCGCCAGCAGCGCCGCGCCGGCGACCGCGGCCCACGTCACCCACCCGCTGAGCGATCGACGCGCCGTCATGCGAGCGACAGGACCTCGTCCACGAGCTTGCGAATGCCCTCGAAGACCTCCGCCGGCCCGCGGCCCAGCATGTACGCCGGCGTCGAGACGATCTTGTGCTCGCGGTCGACCACAAACTCGCGCACCGGGCACGCCTCGTGCCGCGCCCCCATGGCCTCGATCGTCCGCGCCGTGCCGGCGTCGTTACCGATGGTCAGGCGCGCCGCCACGCCGTGCTTTCCGGCGATGCGCGCCAGCAGCGCCGGGGCGATGCAGATCGCGCCGATGGGCTTGCGCGCCGCGAGCATGCCGGCGACGAGCTTCTCGACGGCCGGGTTGACGGCACAGTCGGCCCCCTGGGTCGCGAAGCCGCACAGGTTCTTGGCCGCGCCGAAACCGCCCGGCATGACCAGGGCGTCGAGGTCCGCGGGCGTCACGTGGGCGACGTCGCGGATCTCGCCCCGGCTGATGCGGGCCGACTCGCGCAGCACGTTGCGGCGCTCACCGGCCGGTTTGCCGGTCACGTGGTCGATCACCTCGAAGTCGCAGTCCGGGGCGCAGCAGACGGCCTGCGCGCCGCGCTGATCAAGCGCCAGCAGCGTTAGCGCGGCCTCCTGGATCTCGGCGCCGTCCTTCACGCCGCACCCCGACAGCAGCACACCGACTCGCTTGGCCATGGTTGGTTCCTCCGTTGCGCGGGCCCCGCCGGGACCCCGGCGGCTGCCGTTCAGCGCCAGCGATCCGGCAGCATGTCCGAGCGGCCGGCCGCCTCGTAGGCGCTCTGGATGTAGGCGCGTGCATCCCAGAACATCAGCCTGCGGACGTGGCCGTCGGCGAAGAGCAGGACGACCTCGAACTCCTGCGGCTCGTGCTGAAACGCCAGCACGAGCTCCGACGGGTTGCGAAGCTGCGACATGCGCTTTCCGGGCGCGATGTACGTGTACGAGACGGTGCCGGGCGCGTCAAACGGCGACGTCAGCGCCTCGCGCGGCACGTGTCCGCTCGTAACCAGCGCCTCGAGCGACTCGGGCAAGGCTTCCTTGTGCTCCGCGGAGTAGGCGTGCACCGCCATGCCGATCATCTTCAACTGCGACATCGCCTTGACGAAACGCGCCTGCTGCCGCGCTTCCTGCAAGGCCGGCAGCAACCCTCCGGCGCCGACCGCGGCGATCCCCAGAGTCACGCCCGAGACGGACAGCAGGTCATCCGGACCGACCGAATCGTAGTACACGCCGTCCGGCGTGACGGCGGTCACGCCGATCCCGAGCCGGGCGGCGCGTGCCCGCTGCTCCACGCTCTGAAGCGCCGCGATGTCCGCGGGCATGTACGGCGCCATCAACGAGTGCGCCGCCATCAGCAGGTGCAGAATGAACGGATAGACCTGCCGCGTGAAGTACTCCGAGTTGCAGACCGAGAAGTTCACGACCTCCTTCGGCAGGCCCGGCCGCACCTGCTTGACGTCCGGGTGATCGAGAATACTGCCCTTGCGCTGCTGGGCGTCCACCTGCGGCAACGCCGCGGCGACGGTCTGCGGTATCAGCCCGAACACGCAACGATCATCGACGAAGGCCCAGGCCGGGGCGAATGGCGACGGAACGCCGCCGAGGACGACGTACTCGACCTTGTGCTCGTCGTACATGCGGCTCTTGAGTTGCAGTTGCACGTTCCCCTGCCGGGCCAGCGGCGTCACGAGCTCGATGATGCGCTTGATGATGCCGTCGAGCCCGGCGGCGTCGCGCACTTCGACGACGGCGACGGTTCCCGTCAGCATGATGCCCCCGTGGGCGGGCGCGTCGAAGACGGCCCACGTGTCGCCGAGGGCGGGCAGCAGGTGATCCGTGATCGAAAAGCCGAGCACGGTGCGCATCATGGTCAAACCGCCCTCGATGGCCGGCATGATCTCGGGGTCGATCTCGTCCAGCGGCTGCCGCAGGTCGTTCCAGAGCGCCGCAAGGTCGAGGTTGCCGACGGCTCCCCAGTACGCGTCGCGCGGGATGAGTTGCAGGTCGGCGTCGGTGAGCGGCTTCTGGTGATAGAGCTTGCCGACGCCGCGCTTCTCGCCCGGCATGCGCAGCAGCGCCCGGCTGCGCGAGCCGTAGTCCGACTGCTCGACGTGCCAGTAGTATGAGCGGAAATCACCCAGGGCCAGCGCGTCGCACACGCGCCGGGCGCGGGCCGCGTCCGTCCCGCCGAGCTCGCCCGATTCCCGGAGCATCTCGAATATCTGCGGCATGCCGACCCGCGTGAAATCGCCGAACAGGCAGAACATCCACGCGCCCTTGCCGGGCGCGATCCTGGCACGCGCCTGCTTGAACTCCGCGTTGTCGGTCAGACCCGCCGCCTTGCCCGCCAGGCACGCCGCCGTCTGCCGGGCCGCGGCTTCGCCGTACGCCAGCAGCACAAGGCTCCCGTGCCGGCCCCAGTAGACGACGCCCTCCTCCGGCCCGGGAACGCGCGAGAGCGCCACGCCCTCCAGCGTCGCCGCCTGCCTCGCCGCGCCTGACGCCGCCGGCAGCACCGCGTCCAGGCGCTGCGCCAGGCCGGCCGCGTCCCCGCCGCCGTCGAGCACGACCGCGAACTGCACGTCGAGACCGCCGGTCTTCGGCGCGAGGAACACGGCCAGCCCGCCCGAGCCGCGGGCCGCCATCAGCACGGCCTGGATCAGCCGTGCCGCGGGCCGCTCTTCGTCGTCCGGCAGCTCAAAACGCTCTTTGAGCATGGTCGTCAGCGCATTCGGATCGAGCGCGTCGAGGCCTAGCGGCATCAGCAGGTCGGACCAGCCGAAGTACACGGCGGCGGTCTGGGGCAGATGCTGCGCGAGGTCCGCCGCCCGCCCGCCGGGCAACGGACCGCCAGCAAGCCACAGCACGATCACGACTGCAAGTCTTGCCACGCTCGATTTCATGGGCGCGTCCTTTCCTGAACGGTTTCCTCGTCAAACCCGCGACGGTTCGGACGACGGCATTATACTTGCCGGTCGGCTAACACTCACGGCGCTCCGGCGACGCCGGTAAGCGGCTGTTTTCCCGGGGGGTGACCAGTGCATCTACTCGGCGTTGTGCCCTATCTGAACTCGCGGCCGCTCATTGACGGTCTGCTCGATGATCCGCGGCTCGATCTGCGTTTCGACGTGCCGTCGCGCCTGGCCGAGCCGCTGCTCGCCGGAAAGTTCGACGTCGCGCTCGTGCCGATCATCGACGTCATCCGCAGCGCCGGCCGGCTGAGCGTCATCTGCGACGCCTGCATCGCCTGCGACGGCGAGACCATGACCGTTCGCGTCTTCTCGCAGATTCCGCCGCACCGCATCGAGACCCTGCGCGTCGACGGCGATTCGCACACATCCGTCGCGCTCGTCCGCATTCTGTGGCAGGAGCTCTTCGACCGCCGCATCGAGCTGGTCGGCTTCGACGCTCGCCACGACGGGCTGGAAGACTGCCCCGCCGTCCTGCTCATCGGAGACAAGGTGGTGGCCGGCGGCAAGCGCCGGGGCTTCGCGTACGAGGTGGATCTCGGGGGCGCGTGGCGGCAGCACACGGGGCTGCCGTTCGTCTTCGCGGTCTGGGCGGCGCCGAGCGCGGCGCTGCGGGCCGATCCGGCGCGCTTCGCCGAGGTCGCCGGGTTGCTGAGCGCGGCGCGCGATCGCGGCGTGCTGCGCGCCCGGGAGATCGCCGAGCAGGAGGGCCCGCGGCGCTGGTGGCCGGTCGAGCTGGCGTCGCGCTACCTGACGCGCTGCCTGACGTTCAGGCTCGATGCGCGATACGTTGAGGGCGCCAACCTGTTCGCCCAGCTTGCGGCCCGCCACCGAATCGTCTCGGGCCCGGCTGAGATCGCTTGGCCCGCGGCGCTCTGCGCGCCGGCGGCCTCGTAGGCGCTACAGGCTCTCCAGCCGGGCTTGCAGGTCTTTCTGCCGCAGCGCCTCGTGGAACGGCTCGAGGCGGCCTTCGACGACGACCGCGTTGATGTCGAAGATGTCGATGCCGACGCGGTGGTCCGTCACGCGGTTCTGCGGATAATTGTACGTGCGGATACGGTCGCTGCGGTCACCGCTGCCGACCATGCTCCTGCGCTCGGCGCTCAGCCGGCGCTGCTGCTCGACCAGGAAGTGCTCGTAGACGCGGCTCAGGAGGATGCGGCGGGCCTTGGCTCGGTTCTTGTGCTGGCTCTTCTCGTCGCGCATCGACACGGTGATGCCGGTCGGAATGTGCTCGAGCTTGACCGCGCTCTCCACCTTGTTCACGTTCTGCCCGCCCGGACCGCCGGCGCGGCTCACGTGCTCCAGCACGTCCTTGTCCCAATTGATCTCGACCTCCACTTCCTCCGGCTCGGGCAGGACGGCGACCGTGGCGGCGGAGGTGTGGATGCGGCCCTGGGCCTCCGTCTTCGGCACGCGCTGCACGCGGTGGCCACCGCCCTCAAAACGGAGATCGACGTAGACCTCCTCGCCCGTGACGCTCAGGATCGCCTCGCGCACACCCCCGGCGTCACCGTGCGACAGGCTCAGAACCTCGGTCCTGAAACCGTGGCGGGCCGCGTAGGCCTGGTACATCCCCAGCAGGTCGCCGGCGAAGAGCGCGGCCTCATCGCCGCCGGTGCCGGCGCGGATCTCGAGCAGGATGCTGTGCACCCGGGCCTCGTCGCCGGTGACAAGCTTCTCCTGGAGATGCGCGAGCAGCTCTGACCGCCGCGCTTCCAGCCCCGCCAGCTCCTCGCGGGCCAACGCCCGCAAGTCGGCGTCCTGGGCCGGATCGTCGAGGATCGACTGCGTCTCGTTGAGTTGATCGGTGACGCGGCGGTACTCGCGGTACGGCTTGCAGACCTTCTCGAGCTGGCCGTGCTCCTGCGCGAGCTTGACGATCAGCACCCCGTTCGATGCAACCTCGGGCTGGTTCATCTGCGCCGCGACTTCATCGCAGCGGCGCTGCATCTCGGCCAGGCGCGCCATCCACGGCGGATCGGTGATTCTGGCGTTCACGGCATCAGGCATCGCAAATCTCCGGATCCGAGTCCAAGGCGCAAGCATCACCCTCCGCCGCGCGGGTCAGCGCGTCGCGGGCGGCGGCATCCGGACCGGCGGCGCCTCGGATCGGCCCCGGCGATAGCGCTTCGGGCTCGGTTCATTCAACTCGCCAAAAAAGGGAGACGGCCCGGCGCACAACGCGCGGACCGTCTCCGGTTGAGCTGCGAACGTCGCTACTTCGTGCCGGCCTTGGCGCCCTTCGTCCCAGCCGCCGCCGGCTTCTGGAAGTAATTGCCGGCGAACTTCTTCTGGAAGCGCTCGACCCGGCCCGCGGCGTCGACGAACTTCTGCCGGCCGGTGTAGAACGGGTGACACGCGGCGCAGATGTCGACCTTGATCTCCTTCCGCGTCGCCCGCGTCATGAACTCGTTGCCGCAGGCGCAGTGCACCTTGGCCTCGACGTATTCAGGATGAATGCCTTTCTTCATCTGCCCGGCTCCCGCATGTTGCGCAACCGATCCGGGGACCCGCTGCACGGGCCCGCGACCCCGGCCGGACTCCGCCGACCGTCAAGCCCCGTATTATTGCCGGCAACCGCCCGCCTTGCAACCCGGTCCGCCGCCGACGCACTGGTAGGCAGTGGTAAAATTTGCTGTACCAGTACCGCGGCCGACGTGATATCCCTTTCCCCCCCGCCGTAGAATGGCTGCATGATGGCACTCTTCCGCAGCCAACGGCCCCCCGTGCACAAGGCGACCTTTGCGATGGCGCTCGCGAGCATTGCGGCGCTGGCCGGCTGCCCCCAGGGCGCCGTCGATGACCGGCCCGTTCAGCCCCGCATCACCCTGTCGGCCACGCGGGGCCCCGCCCCGTTTCGCGTCGCCGTCTCGGCGGCCGAATCAACCGCCAATGGCGCCGCCATCGTCGCCTACGCATGGGACTTCGCCGGCCAAGCCAGCGCCACGGGACCCGAAGCGGTCCACCTGTTCGAGGCGCCCGGCCGCTACCGCATCACGTTGACCGTGACCGACTCGCTGAACCGCGCCGCTACTACGGTCGCCGAGGTCCGCGCCGAGGGCGGGACTGCGACGGCGGTCCTAGCCGCGACACCGGTGGAGGGTGTCGCGCCGCTGCTGGTCCATTTCGACGGCCGCAGCAGCTCGGCTGGGTTGGACGCGATCCTCGACTACTATTGGAACTTCGGCGATGGGGCCACGTCGCGGGAAGCCGCCCCGGTGCACATCTACAATCGTCCGGGAACGTTCACGGCGACGCTGCGTGTCGTCAGCGGCGGCGGAGCGGAAGACACCGCCCAGGTCTCGATCGCCATCTCGCCAAAGCCGGATGGGTGAACCAACGCCGACCGGCGGCCGCCCGCGTCAGCCCGGAAGAAAAAAAAACCACGCCGGGCGGCGTGGCCTGCACCTCAGGCGCGCCTGTTCGCTTGGCATCGAACGGCGACGCCGGCGTCAGACGATCATCAGAGCAATCAGCAGCAGCATGCTGCCGAGCCAGAGCGCAGTAGCCACAATGGCGCTGGCGGCACGCTCCTTCGAGGTGTAATTCTTCGCGAAGAACGCTTCGGGCACGGGATCAGCCCTCAGCCGCGAGCAGCACCCACTCGATGATGCCCAACAGGATGTTCCAGATCTCATTGACCCAGCCCATGATGCTCTCCAGACGGACGGCGTTATGGACCCAACCAACAATAAGTATAACGCGCAACCGCTGCGCCGCCAGCCGAAATCCGCGCAACTTTTTGACTTTCGGACGTTTTTTTTCAAGCTGTGACGTCCACTCTGCCGACACCGCCGCCCCTCGAATATCGTCCGCCCCAGCGCGAAATCACCTATGACGGCCGCGCCGGAATGTCGGCCGGCCAGACTTGCGACAGTCGGGACCAGGACGTTACACTTTGAAAACACAAGGGTTACGATTGGCACCTGCCGGTCCAGGATATACCCGCGGTCGGCTGCCCCTTTGAGGAGTACGTAACCATGTTCGGCCACTGGCTTAACGCGCGGCTCAAGTCCGCCCGACTGGCCCTCCAGAACGGCCGGCTCGACGATGCGTTCGGCCAGTTGGCTCGTCCCGACACTCTTGGCGATGCCGCCGCCGCCCCCCTTCTGGACGAACTGGCACGCTCCCTGGCCGCCCGCGCCCGCCTACACCTCCAGGCCGGCCGTTATCGCGAAGCCATCGGCGACCTCGACCGCCTGGCCGCCATCGGCCGCGAAGACCACGAGGCCAACGCCCTGAGAGAGCGGGCGGCGGGCGAATGGAGGCACCGCCTAGAGCGGCATCGAAACCTTGACGACGCCCAGCGCGAAGCCGCCGAACGCATTCACCTGGGCCGGCTCGAGTCCGGCCGGCTGGCGGTCGAACGGATCGAGGACGCGCCCCGCCGCGAGCAACTGCGCGAGGCGCTCGACCTCCGCGTTCAGCGCTGCGAGCAACTGCTCGACCGGGCCGTCGAGGCCCAGGCCTCCGGCGACCTTCTCAACGCCTGCCGGCTATGGGGCGAGGCCGTCGCGCGCCACGGCAGCACGCGCCGCGCCGACGAGCTGGCGCGCGAGCTCCTGCCCGCCATCCGGGCCCAGGTGTCTGACTGGCTGCGCGCTGGCCGCCTCGACCGCTTCCGCGCCGCCGTGCGCTCGGCCGGCGTGCTGCGGCAGCTCGACCCGCACTGGAGCGAGCTGGAGCGCGACGCCAGCCTCGTGCAGATCGCAGGAAACCAGCTCGCGGCGGGCGAGTTCGGCAAGCTGCGCGAGACGCTCGTGCGGTTGGCGGGCGCCCACGCCGACGCCCAGTGGATCGCGCCGCTGCTGGAGGCGGTGCGCGACATCCTCGAGGCCGAAGAGCGACTGCTTGCGTCGCCGCTCGGCATGATCGACCCGGCGTTACGAAGTTCGGCGCGTTTTTTAAGCGCGGCGGGCGCGAGCGATGCCCATAATAGCGAGCAGGCCGTCGTCGCCGCGCCGGAAGAAGCGGGGGCCGCCATGGAGCTGAGTGGTCGCGGGCTGCTGTTGCTGGTGGATGGAACGGGAAGCTGCCTGCTGCTGCCGCGCCCGCGCGTGCGGCTGGGGCGCGAGGGCAGTGGGGTCGAGGTGCCGCTGCCGGGGCCGCTCCAGGCGCATCACGCGGACATCGTGCGCGAGGGCGAGGACTACTTTCTGGAGGCCCGCGGGCGGGTGCGCGTGAATCACCGGCCGGCGCAGCGCGTGCTGCTGCGCGACGGCGATCGGATCGTGCTCGGCGAGAGCGCCAAGATGACGTTTCACCAGCCCAGCGCCAAGAGCGCGACCGCCGTGCTGAAGCTGTCGAGCCGCTCGCGCCTGGCGCAGGACGTCGAGTGCATCGTGCTGTTCGACGGCGCGTGCACGCTGGGGCCGCAAGCCAGCGCCCACGTGCGCACGCGCGAGGGTGACACGCGCGTCGTGCTCTACGAGTGGGAAGGGCGCCTCTACGGCCGCAGCGACCCGTCAGGCGCGGCCCGGCCCGGGCGCGGCGCGCCGCTCCTGGCAGGCCAGACGCGCGACTTCGGCGACGTTCGTATCACGGTGAAGGCGTACGACCCCGCCAGCCGGGGTCGCGTGGCCTGAGCCAAGCGCGGGGCGGCCTCGGGGTGTCCCCGTCGGCGCTTTGCCGGACTGGCCAGAATGGGATTGACGGCGTTTCGTGGCCGCGTCTGGGCCAGAGGCGCCGTGGAGGACACGCGGTGGCCTACACATACAAGCACGGCGACCGCCCGCTCGACGGCGTGACGATTCAACGCGCCGTCGGCCGCGGAGGCTTCGGCGAGGTGTACTACGCGCTCACCGACTCGGGCAAGCAGGTGGCGGTCAAGTACCTGCGCGACAACCCGGAGGTCGAGCTCCGCGGCATCTCGCACGTGATGAACCTCAAGAGCCCGCACCTGATCACGATCTACGACGTGCGCAAGAACGAGCACGGCGAGCCTTTCGTCATCATGGAGTACATCAGCGGACCCTCGCTGCGCGACATGCTCAACGCCGAGCCCGACGGGTTCAGCCCGCAGAAGGCCGCGTTCCTCTTCACCGGCATGGTCCAGGGGCTGGCCTATCTGCACGAGCGCGGCATCGTCCATCGCGACATGAAGCCGGCCAACATCTTCTACGACGACGGATACGTGAAGATCGGCGACTACGGCCTGAGCAAGCACATGGCCGTCAGCCGCCACAGCGCCCAGACCGTCAGCGTCGGCACCGTGCATTACATGGCGCCCGAGATCGGCTCCGGCAACTACTCCAAGGCCATCGACATCTACGCCCTCGGCGTCATCCTGTTTGAGATGCTGACCGGCCGGCTGCCTTTCACCGGCTCGAGCATGGCCGAAATCCTCATGCGCCACGTCAACGACCGCCCAGACCTTGCCGGCGTGCCCGAGCCCTTCCGCTCCGTCATCGCCCGTGCCCTCGTCAAGGACCCCGCCGGCCGATGGCAGGACGTCAGCGAGATGCTCGACGCCCTCATGAGCGCCGGTGTGTCGCAGAGCGTCGCGTCCTTCGACCACAGCATGCTCTCGCACATCGAGCGCGACCCCGAGGCCCACGACCCGGACCGCACGATCACCCGCTCACCCCGACCCCCACGCCCGCACGCCGGGTCCTATCCCTATCCGCGACCGCAGGCGGTGGCGCCGGCGCCGCTCGACGTGCGCGCCGGCGACGATGTGTTTCCTGAGATTCCGCCCCTGCCCGGCGAGCGCCGAACGCCCCGCGCCACGACCCGCGGCGAACGGCCCCGCCGGCACGCGCCTGACTCGGGGCCGGCGCCCGCCGCCGATCCGGCGGTCCGTCCGCGCTTCTGGCCGCAGTTACTGACGATCGTGCTGGCGAGCCTGGCCGTGGCGATCGGGCTGGGCGTGCTCTCGGGACGCGCATTGCCCGAGACCGCCGTCGCCCTGGCGTTCATGCTCTACGGAGCGACGTTCGGCCCGGTGCTGGCGCACTTCTGGCTGCTGCGGAAGAACCCGGTGCGCCACCCGTTCCTCGATCGCGTGGTTTACGCCGGCGCCGCGGTTCTCTGCATGGGGCCGGGGATCGGCATGGCCGCCGACGCCGGCAGCGACATGCCGCGCATGGTCATCCCGCTTCTCGTCGTGCTGATGGTTTTCGACTGGAACGCCCGCATCGAAGCCGGGCGGCTGCTGGCAAGCAGCGGATCGAGCGCCATCTGGCCCGGCGTGCTCGGCCTGATTGTCGCCGGCGCGGTCAAGGCCCCGGAGCCGCTCACGACCGGCGCCCTGTGCGCCTGCGTGGCGCTGTTCATCCCGATGATCGCCTCCCTGTGGCACGCCCCCGCGGTCGCCACGGCGCGCCGCGCCCGGCCCGCAGCGCCGGCCGTCGCTGCCGACGCGCCTCCCCCACCGCCAGCGGCTGAGGCCGGGGGCTCGGCGTCGCGCGCCCCGCTGACGCCGCCGCCACTGCCACCGATTCCGCCCCCGGCGGCAGCGTCGCCGGAGGCTGCGGCGTTCGGGCAGCCGTCGTTTGTGGGGCGCACGGCGAATGCCGGCGCGTCGCTGCTGGGGAAGGTGCTGCTGCTGGGCGGTGTGGCGCTGTCCCTGACGTACTACGGACGTCCGTTGACGGTCCAGGTGCGCGACTCCGGCTTCGAGTTCAACGACGGTTCGATCATGGTGGTGCAGCGCGGGATCGAGCGCGAACGGCTGCACGTGCCGCAGCCGGTCCTGCTGGCGCCGATCACAGTCGGCGCCGTGTTGCTCATCTACGCCCGCCGGCGCGACGGCAGCGCGCACATGGCGCGGGCGCTGCTGGCGTGCGTCTTCGGCGCGATCGCTTCGGTGTTGGCGCTGGGTCCCGGTGCGGAGCTCTACCAAGCGGTGGCCGCAAGCGGAATCAGGGGCGTGGAGCCCGGGTTCATCCCGCTGATCGCGGTGGCCGTCGGCTGCGTCGTGCTGTCGATGGTGCTGCTGTTCTGGCCCAGGGCCGGGACGCGCCGCGCCATCGTCATCTGACGACGCCGGGAACGCACCCCGCGCTCCTGCTCAGTTGCAGTTGTTCCCGAACTCGCTCAGCAACAGCCCAAGGTCCGTCTGGCCAATGTGGCCGTCTCCGTCGAAGTCCACCGCCGGGTTCCAGTGCGTCTGCTCGGGCGTCGAGCCGAACGCCGCGAGCAGCACACCAAGGTCTTCCTGGCCGACCTTGCAGTCGCCCGTGACGTCGCTCGTGCACCCAGGGTGCGGGCAGCCGGGCGCCGGCGGCGTTTCGAGCACGCCGCTCACCGGGTCCTCGGGATGGTCGCCACATGGACCAACGCCGAGCGGACCGACAAGGCCGGCGTTGTAGCCGATCTCGCCGGGGAAATCGACGTGCGGCGAGAGGAACTCGTCGCGGTTGCTGACGCCGTCGCCGTCCGAGTCCACGGTCTCCAGGGCGAGAATGGCCTCCTGAATCGTCAGGCCCTTGCCCAGCAGGGTCTTGATGTCCTCGCGGTAGCAGTTGCCGATGGCGCCGAAATCTGGCGGCTGATGGCAGACACGGCACTGGCTCCCGGCCTGGGCCAGCATGCGTGCCGGCAAAGTGGAACTGGGGTAAACGGAGATCCAGGTTTCGAGGTAGAACGGAAAACCCGCCGTGAAACTGGCGAACGTCATCAGGCCGCCCAGGGTGACGATCCAGGCGCTTCTTCGCATGGTGATAACTCCAACTGGACTGCCGGACGGTGTGATCCTCCCGATCCGCCGCCACTGCAACGTCTGATAGGTCGAGCGGTACACCGGCCTGCCCGCCTCTAATCATAGCGTCGCGTGTCCGACGTTTCCGCCGCGCGCGGGGTCCGATTCGCTCAGCCACCGGCCCAGCCGCCGCAGCCCTTCCTCAATCGAAACGGCCGGGGCGTAGCCCAGCTCGCGCCGAGCCGCCTCGATGCTGAACCAGTGGGCCGTCGCCAGCTCCTCGGCCAGGAAGCGCGTCATCCGCGGCTCGTCCTTCAGCCCCAACGCCGCGTGCGCCCCCTCCAGCGCCAGCCCAATCAACCAGGCGACGCGCGGCGAGACCCGGCGCGTGACCGGCGCAAGCCCCCCTGCCGCGAGAATCGCGCCGATCATCTCCGCCGCCGGCCGCGGGTCGCCGTTGCTGATGAAGAACGCGCGGCCGCGCGCCGCGGGGTTGGCGACGAGTGCATCGGCTGCGAGGAGATGTGCGGCGGCGGCGTTGTCGATGTACGTCGTGTCGATGAGGTTGCGGCCGTCGCCGACGAGGCGCAGTTGCCCGGCGCGGGCGCGGGCCAGCAATCGGGGCACGATGTGGTTGTCGCGCGGACCCCACACCAGGTGCGGCCGCAGGGCCAGCGTGTGCAGCACACCGCCGCCGGACACGGGCGACTCGTTCGCGGCGATCACGTCGCGCTCGGCGATGGCCTTGGTGGTGCTGTAGTGCGAGCGTCCGCGGGACGGATACGGCGCTGATTCGTCGATGCCCTGCTGGTCCCGTCCGTCGAACACGACGCTCGGCGAGCTGGTGAACACCAGGCGCCGGACGCCCGTCTCACGGCAGGCGCGGATGACATTCCGCGTGCCGACGACGTTGGCGGCGTGATAGTCGGCGTAGCGCCCGGCCAGCCCAGCCCGGGCCGCGACGTGAAAAGCGACGTCGCAGCCGGCGGCGGCCTCGATCACTTTCGGCGCGTCCGCGAGATCGGCCCGCCGCACGTCGACGCCCAATTCGCGCAGCTCCGGGTAATCGCCGCGCGCCAGGCTGCGCACGCGCCAGCCGCGCCCGGTCAGCATCTCGACAATGCGCCGCCCCAGGAACCCGCCGCCGCCGGTCACCAGCGCCAGGGGCGGCTGGTCGGCGCGGCGCGGGGCCCGCAGCTCTCGGCTCAACGGCGCTGCCGGGCGGCCCATGCGGCCAGCTCCTCGCGGCGGATTTTGGCGTTGTGGCGCACGTCCACGGGGAATTCGCGCGGATAGACGAAGAACGTGCAGATCGAGCGCGTCGCCGGCGCGCGCTGCGCCAGCGCCGCCAACTCCGCCAGCAGCGCCCGTCGATCGGCGCGGCGCCCCCCGGCCGTGAGCTCGACGCAGACCGCCGGCTGGGCCTCGCCCGGCCCGACGCCCACGAGTGCGCTGCGCCGCACGGCGGGGTGCTGGTTGATGATCGCCTCGCAGGGCTCGGTGAAGAGCGCGCCGTCCGCCGTGCAGACGCGCTGCGACTTGCGGCCGCAGTACCACAGCCGGCCGCGCTCGTCGAGGTAGCCGACGTCGCCCATGCGGTGCCACACGCGGCCCTGGTTGTCGCGCACCTTCGCGGCGCGCGTCAGCTCTGGCGGGCCGTGATACTCGGCCGTCACCACCGGGCCGCGCACAACGATCTCGCCGACCTCGCCGGCGGCCAGGGCACGCAGGTGCGATCCGTCGGGCAGCGGCGCGTCGCTGATGGCGATGATGCGGACATCGAGCCCGGCCAGCGGCCGGCCGACGCACGTCCCCGCGCCGCGCCGCGACAGCTCCGCCGTCTCCTCCAGAATCTCCCGGTCGCCGATGTCGCTCACCGGCAGCGCCTCGGTCGCGCCGTAGGGCGTGTGAATCTCGGCGCCGGGGGCGAGCGCGCGGCGAAGATCAGCCAGCAGGCGCGGCTCGACCGGGGCCCCCGCCGTGAGCACGCGCCGCAGCGTCCGCAGCCCGTGCCCGGCCGGCAGCAGGTGCGCGGCCAGCCGTCGCAGCAGCGCCGGCGACGCAAACAGGCTGGTGCAGCGGTTGAGCTCGATCGCGGCGATGATCTTCCGCGGGTCGGCCGATCCCGGCCGGGTCGCGTCCATGTCGGGGATGACGGCGGTCATGCCGAGCGCCACGTCGAACAGCGCAAAAAGCGGAAAGGTCGCCAGGTCGATGTCACCCGGCCCGCAGCCGAAATGCGCCGCCAGGCTGCGCGCCTGCGCATCGAACACGGCGTGCGTGTAGACGACGCCCTTCGCCGGCCCGGTGCTGCCGCTGGTGAACAGGATCGCCGCGGGCGCATGGGGCGCGGGCCTGGCCATCGGCGGCGCCGCGCCGGCGGCCTGCATCAGGCGCTCGAGCGACTGGCCGAGCAGGCCGGGTCCGCGGCCGGCGACGATGTTTGTGCGGACGTCGCGCAACGCGCGCCGATGCAGCAGCCGCGCCGCGTGCGCGATGGGCGTGGCGACCATCGCCTGGGCGCCGACGCGCGAGAGGCACGCGACCAGGTTCCGCCGCCCCATGCCCGGGTCGATCAGCACGGGGACCGCGCCGATGTGAAACAGGGCGTAGGTGACGGCGAACCAGTGCACGCCCGGGCGGACGAGGACGATCACGCGCATGCCCGGCGCAATGCCCGCGGATGACAGCGCCGCGGCGCACCGCCGCACGCGCTCGCCAAGCTCGCCGAACGCGAAGGTGTGTTGCGAGCCGGGCGGCTGAAGCGCGCCGGCCCGTGCGTGCACGATCAGCGCCGGCTTGCTTTCGAATGCCTCGACGGCGCGCCACAGGCGGTCGCATACGTTGACGGCCGGCGGCGCGCCGTCCGCCGCTGGGGGCTCGGCCGTTGCGCCGCTCGCAGGCCGTGTGGCGCTCATTGGCGCGCCCCCGCCGGCGCGGGCGCGGTCCGTCGCAGAAAGCCGCGCACGGCTTCGAGCAGCGCGTCGGGCTCGTCCTCGGGCAGGTAGTGCCCCGCCGAGGGAAAGCGCCGCACCTCGGCGTCCGGAAAGCGGCGCTGCCACTCGGCGAGGTAATCGAGGTCGAACACGAAGTCGCGCTCGCCCCAGCAGATGAGCATCGGGCGATCGGCCAGCTCCGCCAGGTGCTCATCAACCCACCGCGCCAGCATGTAGCTCTCGTCCGCCGGGCTGATCGGGATGTTTTGCACGAAGCGCAGGGTCGCCAGCCGGTTGTGCCAGGTGTCATACGGCGCCAGGTAGGCCGCCCGCACGTCCGCCGGCATCGGCCGCACGACGCCCCAGCGCGCCGCCCCGCGCGCGAACGCGTTGAGCCCCTGCACCAGCAGCGCCGGAAGCACGGGCACGTGCTTCGTGAACCACAGCGTCCACGGCAGGCGCTTGCCCGCGGGCATCAGGAATGCTGCCGTGTTCAGGATCACCAGCCGCGCGATGCGCGCCGGGCGCTCGAGCGCCGCGGCCAGGCCGATCATTCCGCCCCAGTCGTGCACGACCAGCGTCAGGCCGCCCAAATCCAGCCGGTCGATCAGCGCCCCGAGATCGGCCACCCTCCGCCGCAGCGTGTAGGGATAGCGCGCCTGGTCGGGCTTGTCCGAAAGCCCGCAGCCGACGTGATCCGGCGCAATGACGCGATGCTCGCCCCGCAGCCCCGCGATCAGCCCGCGGAACAGCAGCGACCAGCTCGGGTTGCCGTGCACCATGAGCACCGGCGGCCCCGTGCCCTCGTCGACGTAGTGCAGGCGCGCCCCGTCCAGCTCCAGCCAGCGGCCGGAAAAGGGGAAGTGCTCTGCTAACGCGGCGTCGATTCGAGCATCGCCCACGCTCGCAGACTACGCGACGCGCCGCGCGGCTTCAACCGCGGGTCCGCTGTATGGCGCCGGCCGCGGCGGCTACAATCGACGAGGCCGGCGTTTTGATTGAGGCAGGAAGACCGTGACGAAAGCCGTGACTCAGGCCGCGCCGCTCGCCAGCGCCGTCGAAGCGGCGCGCGCCCGCCTCGACGCACACACGCGCGAGATCGTCGCCTGGCATTTCGACCCGCAGACGGGCTGCCCGTTCTGGCTCGATTATGCGAAGCGCCTCGGCTGGGACCCGCGCGACGAGATCCGCTGCTACGCCGACCTCGACAAGTTCCCGCCGTTCCAGGACGAATGGCTGCGCGGCGGGCCGGTGCGGCGCTGGGTCCCAAAGGGGCTGGAAGGCCGTCCGGTGTACGTGTTCGAGACGGGCGGCAGCACGGGGACGCCGAAGACGCGCGTCAACATCGACGATTTCCGCATCGACTACGAGCTGTTCAGCACGACGCTCGATGAGGCGTACTTTCCGCGCGGGGCCGACTGGCTGATGCTCGGGCCGTCGGGGCCGCGCCGCCTGCGGCTGGCGATCGAGCACCTGGCGCAGCACCGCGGCGGCATCTGCTTCTCGGTCGATCTCGACCCGCGCTGGGTCGTGCGCCTCACGAAGGCCGGCCGGCTGCGCGAGATGCACGAGTACAAGGAGCACGTGATCCAGCAGGGGCTGACGATCCTGCGGGCGCACGACAACGTGCGCTGCCTGTTCACGACGCCCAAGCTGCTTGAAGCGCTGTGCGAGAAGGTCTCGCTCGTGCGCTGCGGCATCACCGGCGTGTTCTGCGGCGGCACGCAGCTCACGCGGCAGTTCCACCGCTTCGCCCGCGAGGAGCTGTGTGAGAATGGGCCGCATGCGCCCGGCGCGCGGCCGAAGATCGACTTCGTGCCGACCTACGGCAACACGCTGATGGGCCTGGCCTGCCACAAGCCCTTCGACCCCGCCGACGGCTTCAGCGTCATCTATCACGCGCCCGTGCCGCGCGCGGTGTTCGAGGTCGTCGACGCGGCCTCCACCGAAGACCCCGGCGCCTGGCACGTCCCGCCGCGCGGCGCCGCCGCCGGCAAGCCCGGCGAGGGCGGCGTGCGGCACCGCATCGTGGACTACGGCGAGGTCGGGCGCGTGCGGCTGACGACGCTGACGCGGGAGTTCTTCATGCCGCGCTTCCTGGAGCGCGACGAGGCGCAGCGGACGCCGCCGTGCGCAAGGTACCCATGGGACGGCGCCGGCGACGTTCGCCCGTTCAGCGGCTTCGCCACGCCGATCGTCGAGGGTGTGTATTGACGCGCCCGCCGACCCCGCGGTGGGGCCGCGGCGGCGAGGGCGCCGGGCCGCCGGCCTTTCGCGCGCCCGGCCTGGCGCCGCCCCGCCGCCTGCGTACCGGGTTGGCTCAAGTCGCCCTACCGGCAGACCGCCCCGTAAGCACCCAGCAGGATGCCCAAGTCTGACTGGTCCGTGTCCCCGTCGCCGTCCGCGTCGCCCGGGCAGTCTGGCGCCGGCGGCGAGACGCAGCCATAGTCCGAGAGCAGGATGCCGAGGTCCGACTGGTCGACGTCGCCGTCGCCATCGAGGTCGCCCGGGCAAGGCACGGAGGCCGCCTCCATGCGCAGGTTGTCGGCGGCGATCAGGTTGCCGATGGTCGTTCCGCCGGCGAAGAACCGGACGGCGGTGGTGCGTGGCAGACCGCCGGCCTGGCCGCCGGCGAGGTAGTAATCAACCGGCTGGACGGTGGTGACGGCGCCTCCGACTTTCTGGATCGAGACTTCGGTGATGCGGTTCTGGTTGAAGTCGATGACGGTGCGGAGACGGTACCAGACGTTGACCTCGAGGTTGGACCATTCCGGCCCCGGCTCGCGGCCGGGCTGAGCATCCATGGCGCCGGCGGCGTTGAAGGCCAGGTAGCGCGCGTTCCAGGCGTCCGCCGTCGCGAGGTTGACCCAGGTGTTGAGCTGGTTGTAGCAGGCGTGGGTCTGCGGGTTGGCGGCCAGGAACGGGTTGGTCGAAAAGCTGCCGAGGTTCTGCGTGGCGGGCAGCGTTCCGTCATAGCGCGCGAGGATGTCGTACGAGATCGCGATCACGTCGGCGAACCCGAAGTCGACGTCGCGCTGAGCGCGGGCGAAGGCCGTCCCGCCCAGCGACAAGCCGCCGATGAACTGGTTGTCGCCTTCCGGGTTCTGCGGAACGTTCAGCGCGTTGTTCAGGTAGGTATACGCGTTGTAGTCGCTGCTTCCGGCGACCGGGATGTACCAGCCGTCCTGCCCGGTGAGCAGGATGCCGGCGTCGTCGGCGACGATTGGTGGCTCGAAGCCCATGATGAATTGAGCCAGCGCCGGCCCCGAGAGCGCGCTGACCGCAAGAATCGTGAGAAGGCGTCGCATTGTTCTTCCTCCGACGAGGACATGAGCCCCACGAACCCGACTGTGCGGCCGACGCCGGTCGCATTCGCAGCAGGATGCCTGGGCAAGACGTGCACAAAGAACGCCGGGCCGCCACGACCGACGCCGAGAACCCGACGCCGAGAACCCGACGCCGAGAATTCGACGCCGAGAATTCGACGCCGACGCAACCGTCCCAGCGGAAGGTATCCTACTCCCGCCGACCGCGTTTGGCAAGCGGTGTAACGGTCGTGCGACCGCCCCCCGGTACGAGCCGCGAGCGAGTACGAGCCGCGAGCGCAAGCGAGTGGTGTAACGGTCGTGCGAAGACGAGTCGCGTGCGGGTCACTCCACTCGCTTGCGCTCGCGGCTCGTATAGCGAGGAATCGCGCCGCCCACCGCACCTGCGACCGCGCCTGCCGCGCCTGCGACCGCGCCTGCCCGCGCCTGCGACCGCGCCTGCCGCGCCTGCGACCGCGCCTGCCCGCGCCTGCGACCGCGCCTGCCGCGCCTGCGACCGCGCCTGCCCGTACCTCCGACCGGCACCCGGCCCGTCAGCCGCCGCGAACGAGCGTCAGCAGCATCCGGCACGGCCCGCGCGCGGCGAGACCGTGCGGGGTGTGAGGCGGAAGCAGCAGCCAGGCGCCGGCCCGCAGGGGGACGGTCTGGCCGCCCACGTCGAAGTCGATCTCGCCGTCGAGCACCTGCACGGTGGCGAGCGACGGGACGCGGTGCTCGCGAATGGACTGCCCAGCGTCCAGGGCGAACAGGGTCTGCTGAAAGGCCGGCGAGCTGACCAGCACCTTGCTGACGATCCCGCCTGCCACGGGCTCGATGAGCGTCGCCAGGTCGGCAGTGGCGACCTGGTCAATGACGAATAATGCGGCGGCCATCTCAGAAGCTCCCGTGTTGGTCGGTCGGTGTGCGTTGCCTTTGCGCCACGTGACCCGCGAGGGAAACGCACGGCCGGACATTTGACGCCGGCCGCGGCGGGCCTAGACTCGGAGTAATTGGTCTGAAAGTGGGTTTTACGGATCGGATCGTCGAGCATGGTCTCTCGGACCGTTGAGTACGCCCTGCGCGCCATTGTGTGGCTCGCCAGCCAGGGCGGATCGCCGTGCACGACGCGGCAGATGGCCCATGCCACGCAGGTCCCCGCCGGGTACCTGGCCAAGGTCATGCAGACGCTGGTCGACGCGGGCCTCGTCAGCTCGCAGCGCGGGCTGGGCGGCGGCTTCGTGCTGACGCGCGACCCGCAGGCCATCAGCGTGCTCGACGTCGTCACCGCCGTTGAACCCATTCCGCGGATTCGCGCCTGCCCGCTCAAGCTCAGCGCGCATCAGCTTCGCCTCTGCCCGCTGCATCGGCGCATCGACGACGCCTTGGCGATGGTCGAGCGGGCCTTCAGCGAGTCCACGATCGCCGAACTCCTCGCCGAGGGAAACCACGACGCGCCGCTCTGCCCGAACCCCACCGCGCAGCCCCCGCGCGCCCAGCTTACCACGCCAAAACGCACCGGCAGACCCAAGGCGCGAGGCGCGTAACCCGATCCTCAGATCAGGTAGACGAACGGAAAAGCCGCCGCCCACAACCCGGTCACCCACCAGCACGCCGCCGCGCCCAGCGCCAGCAGGCCGCGGTTGTCTGGCGCGACCCGGCCGCGGATGGCCTGGTGCAACGCGAAACCCAGCACGACCAGCAACAGCCCCACGTGCAGCATCTGGAACTGCGTCATCGAGTAGTACGCGTTGACGAACGCCGCGGCCCCGGCCGGCGGCGCCCAGCGCGGCCGGGCGCGCTCCTCCACGAAACCCGCCTGGAGCCCCGGCGCGTGCGGCGGCTCGCTCACCACCCAGCGATGCAGCGACAGCCGCAAGGCGAAGTCGTCGTCCTTCGGCGGCGACGCGGGCGCAGCCTCCGCCCGAGACGCGGTGTCTCCGGGCCCCGGCGGCTGGCGTGCGCCTTCGGCGAGAGCGGCCGGAGCGGCCGCTGCCGACGGACCCTGCACGGTGCGGAGATAGGCGACGATGCTGCGCAAATGGTCGTCGGTCAGAGCGGGGTTCCCGCCCCTGGGCGGCATCTGCACCTTGGTTGTGTTCGCCGGGTCCCAGGGCTGCCGGCCGACTTTCAGAAACGCCAGAAGCTGCGCGTCGTCCTGACCCTGGATGAACGTATTGTGCACCAGCGGCTTGCCCTGCCCGGGCATGCCCTCGCCTTTCAGCCCGTGGCAGCTCGCGCACGTCCCGATGAATAGCTTGTGCCCTTTCTCGGGATCAACCGCCGCGGGCGCGGGCGCGGCCGCGACCGGCAGCGCCACGGGCTCGGCTGCCGCGGCCGCCGCCTGCGCCGGCAGCCGCACGCCGAAGCGCCGCGCGACGTAGCGCTCGTTCGGCTGAAAGCCATTGCCGGGGCGAATGCCGTAGTGCGCCTTGGCGTCGTGGTCGAGCAGCACCGTCGTCAGAAACCCCGCGCAGCCAAGGCACGCGACGATCAGGCAGGCGGCAACGCCCCAGCGTCCGATGCCGCCGCTGAAGGTGACGCCGGCCGCGGCCGGCGCTTCGGACTGGCGCGTGCGCCGGCCGGCGATCACCACCGCCGCGCCAGCGGCGATGCTCGCGGCGATCAGCGATCCGAGCCCCGCCGCGGCCAGCGGGACATTCATCAGCTTGAGCCCCCAGCGCCAGCCGTCGGCGTTGCCGAGGCGAGCGCCGGCGTACATGAGGCCGGCGAGGAGGACGACGCCGGCATACACGGATACGAAAATCAATACATCCGCTTTGTGCGCGCCGGTCTTCGCCAGCAGCGCGCCGACCTGCGCCAGCAGTCCTCGCGGCGTCGCGCCGTCGAGTGGCGGGACCGCGGCCGTCACAGGGCCGGCCGCGGCCGCGCGACGGTCCGCCGCCGACTCGACCAGCCGTTCCGAAACCGAGCGGTGTGATGCAATCGCACTCACGGATGATTCCTCCCGTTCGCCGTGGCGTGATCGGCCGCCGGCGCCGCGGCGTGCCGAAGCTCGGCGAATCTCACGATTCCGCCCGGATAGCGCGCCAGCAGGCGCTGCGCGCCCTCGAGCGTCGCGCTCGCGGCCAGATTCGACGCCATCGGCGTTTGCAGCGCCTCGCTGCGGACGAACACGGCCGCGTCGGCATCGAGCCAGGCCTTCGATTCAAAGTCATGGACGTAGGCGATCGCGCGGCCGCTGACCGGACGGTCCTCGAGGTAATCGAGGACACAGCCGACGTCGTCGAACGCGTACTTCGTGACGTGGCCGTCGGCCGCGACGATCACCAGCGCTGCCGCGAATGGCTCGTCGCTGACGATCATCTTGCAGTGCTCGCATTCGGTCTGGCCGTAGGCGATCTTCGGCGGGTCGGTGTCGCCGCCGCGGTTGCAGCCGGCGGCGAGGCCGGCGACGGCGAGGCCGGCGATAAGTCCGGGGCGATTCGTCCTCATCGGACGGTCCTCCGTGAAAAGACCAGGCCGCTCAGGATCAGCGGCACAAGCACCCACGCCGCCAGCACGCCGCTCAGCAGCAGCGGCAGCCAGCCGCCGAAGGTTTGCGAGGCGTACAACCCCGCCGGACCGAGCAGATCGAGCGAGCGGTGCATGCCGCTGACGGCGAAGGTCTTGAAGACCTGGAGCGGGTTCAGCAGGGCGCAGCCGAGCAGCTCGGCCGGCGTCATGCGCAGCGTCAGTGCGCCGCCCATCAGGCCGAGGTCGCCGACGAACACGAACCCCAGCCAGGCGAAGATCGCGATGCCCAGCGCCAGGGTCGTCTTGCGCGCGATCGAAGAGATCAGGAATCCGACGCTGAGCATGGCCCACGAAAGCGCCACGCTCAGCGCGAATATCGCGGCGTACTGCCCGGCGTTGGCCGAGGCTCCGCGAACGGCGAGCACGGTCCCCGTCGTGCCGAAGCCCAGCGCCAAGGCGCCCAGCAGCGCGACAGCCAGCCCCAGGTACTTGCCCAGCAGCACGTCGCGGCGGCGGATCGGCTGCGCGAGCAGGGTCTCCAGCGTGCCGCGCTCGCGCTCGCCGGCCAGGGCCGCGGCGCCGAGCGTCAGGGCCATCAGCGGCACGATGAGCAGCACCAGGTTCACCAGGCTCGCGGCGGTCCGGCCGAAGCCGGCGAGCCCGTAGCGTCCCGTGCCCGCCAGCGCCACCGATGCCAGCCCCAGCGACAGCGCCGCAAAGCACAGCGCGTAGAGCACGAACCAGCGGTTGCGCAGCGCGTCGCGGATCTCCTTCCGCGCCAGCACCAGGATCACGCCGAGCCCCCAGTCCCGCACCGGCCGGGCGGGCTCAGCGGCCCCGGGCGCGGCGGGCGCGATGGTTGACGTCGTCAAGCTGCTCACGACGCACTCCTTTCTGAACCAGCCGCACCGGCGAACGCACCGCGGTGCAGCTCATCCGCGACGCGCGCGTAGTGCTCGCGCCGGTCAACGGCGGCGGCGCCCTGCCGGCCGGCGTCGAACGCGCGCGACAGCGCCTCGCGCCCGTCCGTGTCGAGAACGCGGTCGGCCATGCTGAACAGCACGTTGTCCTCTTTCCAGATGTGCTGGCGCAGCAGATCGACGTAGCTCCGCACCGCGGCCTCGAACGCCAATGTCGCCTCCGCCGATCCGCCGGCCGCCGCCTCGAGCGTCTCGCTCATTCGGCGGACGAGGGCGCGGCCCCGGGCGTGTTCTTCGAGCATGCAGCCGATCGGTCCGCGCTCGCGCGGCACACCGGCGGCCTCCAGCGTGGGAAAGAGCTGATCTTCCTCCTTGGCATGGTGGCAGCCGTCCGTGAAATTCCGCAGGAAGTCGATGGCTTTGGCGAAGAAGCCGGCGTCGAGCGGCCGCTGCTCGATCACGCGCTCCATCGCGTCGACCACGCGCTCGATCACGCGATGCTCGGCCTTCAGGACGCCGGTCGGGCCGTGCTCGCAGCCGTCGCACGAATGCTGGGTCATTGGGAGTCTCCTGTCTCGAGGTCGAAGTTCTCAACGGCGATGCCGGCCTGCGCCAGCAGCGCCAGCGGCGCGGCCTTGCGACCCGCGGCGACCTGCACGTACAGGGCCGTCCCGTTTCGCGACACGTCGAACCCCGCCTGCGCCAGCAGCCTGCACGCCGGCTCGCGCGCCTCCGGCCCCAGGGGGATTCGCAGCCGCGCGCCGGCGTCGAGCGCCTGCGGCGCACCGTCGCGCAGGACGCGGCCGCGCTCCAGCACGAGCACGCGTTCGGCCAGGGCCGCGACTTCCTCCGCCCGGTGCGTCGTGAACAGCAACGTCTTTCCTGCCCGCTTCAGGTCGGCCAGCAGCTCCAGGAACGAGCGCCGGGCCGCCGCGTCCAGGTTCGAGGTCGGCTCGTCGAGCAGCAGCAGCGGCGGATCGGCCAGCAGCGCGACCGCCAGCGCCAGGCGCTGCTTCATTCCGCCCGAGAGCTGTCCGACGCGCTTGCCGCCGTGCTCGGCCAACCCGACGCGCTCCAGGACCTGGTCGACGCGCGGCGTGCGCACGCGCTTGAGCTGCGCGAAGAGGCGCACGCTCTCGCGGGCGGTCAGGTCGTCGTAGAACGACAGCTCCTGCGACACGTAGCCGATCAGCCGCCGGGCCTGCGGGCCGCTTCGCCGCGCGTCGATCCCGCCGACGCGGATCGTCCCGCGGTACGGGTGAAGTCCGAGGATGCACTTGATGATCGTGGTCTTGCCGGCGCCGTTCGTGCCCCAGAGCGCCACGGCGCCGCCGCGGGCCACCTCCAGCGACAGGTTCTCGACCACGACGTGCCGGCCGAAGCGCTTTCGCAGACCGGTGACTTCCAGCACCGGGGGCGCGACGATCCGCACGTCGTCGCCCGTTGTCGTCAGAACCCGCGCGTCAGACTCCGCCGCTGCGCTTGCGGCAGCGGGGCTTCGGGTCGCGGCGACGGCGCGTCCGAACGTCCGCGACAGGCCGGCGACGATCAGCCCCGCCAGCGCGAGCAGCCCGGTGCTGACCGAGGCGAACGGGCCGACCGCGGCTGCGCGCGGCTTGAAATCCACGAAGACCGGCCGCATGAGCGGCGCCTCGTCGGTGATCTTGGGCTCCGGGCGCATGATCGGAAACGCGCGGCTGGCCAGCTCGATCGCCTGCTGCGCCGGGCTGTAGACGAACAGCCGCAGCTTCGGCTCGCGGTCGAGCAGGTTCTCGAACAGGCTCATGGCGCGGTACTGCAAGTCCCCCAGGCCGTCGCCGTCGGCGTCGTAGCCGGCGTAGTCGCTCCAGTAGTTGCCGCGGCCGGCGACGGTGAACAGGTTGTTGCGGAGCGGGCCGCCGCCCAGGATCGCGACCTGCTCGATGTTCTCCATGAACGTGTTGTCGCTGAAGTGGTTCCGTTGCACCGCCGGCAGCAGCGCCAGCGCGACGTCGTTGAAGGCAAAGACGTTTCGGCGGAAGTGGTGCGTGACGTCGACGCGCGACGGGCTGCTGTCGACGTACATGCCGACGCGGTTGGTGACGACGACGTTCTCCTCGCAGGTCAGGCCGTCCATGTCCTTGAGGCCGATGCCGTAGCCGCTCGGTCCGCGGTTGTGCTCCAGCGTGTTGCGCCGCAGCACGAGGTCGTGGCTGTACATCAGGAACGCGCCGACCGAGTTGTCGCTCAGCCGGTTGTCCTCGACGGCGCTGTCGCTGGCGTACATGAAGTGGAGGCCGTAGCGGCTGTTGCTGACGTGGTTGCCGGTCAGACGCACGCCGCGCGAGTACCACACGACAACGTCGCGCACGCCCTCGACGACGTTGTCCTCGACGCGCGCGTTCGGGCTGTTCCACAGGCGGATGCCGTCGCCGCGCCGCGGCAGATCCAGCGGCTTGCCGCGGATGATGTTGTTGCGCACCAGCGTGTCGGGCGCGTTGTTCAGCAGCACGCCCAACAGCACGTCCTCGAGCGTGTTGTCCTCGATTCGCGCGCCGGCCGCCTCGACGGCGACGCCCGCGTTCTGCTGATCGAGGCTGTCGCCCGTCCCGCGGATGTGAAAGCCGCGCAGCGTCACGCCCGCCGCCGAAACGCGCAGCGCGTCGCCGCGCCCGCCCGCGTCGATCGTCACGCGACCTTCCGCGACCAGCGTCAGCGGCTTGTCGATCGTCGCCGGGCCGTAGACGCCGGCGGGCACGCGCAGCACGTCGCCCGGCGACGCGGCGGCGATCAGCGCATTCAGGTCGCCCCGTGCCGCGGCATCGGCGCGGACCGTCGCCGGGCCCGTCAGCAGCGCCAGCGCGACGACGGCCACGGCCGGCGTGGCCGCCGCCCCCTGCCCCTCACGCTGCGCGGCGCGCCGCGCATCGACCAGCGGCTTGTAGGCCCGGCGATGCGACCACAACGCGGCGATCAGCACGATGGAGGCCGCGGTCGCCAGCCAGAAGCCGGGGCCGACCGAGGCCACGGTGCGGAACTGGCCGATGACGCCCGTGCCCAGCACCGGGGGCACGAAGGGCTTGACGGAGCTGGAGAGCGCCGCGCGCGGGTCGAGGTTGGTTCCGAAGTGCGCCAGCCAGAATTGCAGGTCGGCGAGGAAGCCCAGCGGAAACAGCAGCGCCGGCAGGGCCAGCGCCCCGGCCCAGCGATTGTGAATGAACACGCCCGCCACCAGCAGCAGCGCCAGCACGCCGATGAGCATTCCCGAGGTCGTGCGTTCGAGCTGCGCGGCTTCCTGAAGCGGGCGCATGCCGATGTAGTGGTTGAGGCCGTCGATCTCGCGCACGTCGCCTTCAAGGTGGTTGAGGTAGGCCCGCACGTGCAGGCCCTTCGGGTACTGCGGCGCGTGCAGCGTCATCCGCCAGTAGGGCAGGAAGAACGAGCCGATCAGCAGCGCTCCTGCCGCCAGCAGCAGCAGCGTGGGCAGCAGGTAGCGCATGCGGCGCGAGCGCAGATCGTCTGCCGGCACGCGTGGCCCCAGGATGCGTTCCAATGCCGCGGTCATGGCAACCTCGTTTCTATGCGTGTCGCGCATGGCTGTCCGCCGTCGGTGCCGGCCCGGGGGAGCGCGGCGCGAGGTGCACGGCCCCCGCGCCGCACGGGCAAGCGGCCCGTCCCCTGTTTCCTCACGGAGCGCCTTCGGGAGTGGTCTCCGCCCGCCGGGCGTCCGCCGACTGCGTCGGCTCGACCAGGAAGTAGCCCATCATCTCCAGGTGCAGCGCCGAGCAGAACTCGGAGCAGTACCAGGTGAAGGTGCCGGGGTTCTTGGCCACGAACTCGAAGGTGGCCGTCTCGCCGGGTTCGAGACTGAGGTTGACGTTGTAGCCCGGCAGCGCGAAGCCGTGGATCGCATCCTCCGAGCGCTCGATGTTGGTGATGCGCCAGATCACGTGGTCGCCCTGACGCACCTTCACGTGCTCAGGCGTGAAGTGGCTGCGGTTGGCGGTCATGTAGACCGTGACCGTGCTGCCCTGACGGTCGATGCGCTCGTTGCCGGCCTTGGGCGCCGTCGGATCGACGGCCTGCTTGTGCGGATCCCAGCCGATCTCGGGGTAGATGCTCCAGGGCTTCAGCTTGTCGGCCTTGATCATCTGCGAATAGTGCGGCTCGCCCATGCCCAGGGGCATGTCGTAGATCACCTGCATCTTGTCGCCCGGCTGGCTGATGTCGATCAGTTGCAGGTTCTGTGGATAGAGCGGCCCCGGGTGGAAGAAGCGGTCGATCGACCACTTGTTCAGCGCCACCAGGTACTTGCCGTCCGGGCTCGCCACGTCGCCTTCGGCCGCCGAGATGTGCCCCACGTTGTACTGCACGTTCTGCTTGGCCACGAGCTTCCAGGGCGGCTCCTTGTGCAGCGACTGGTACGAGCCGCCCAGCGTCCAGCGCGCCACCGCGCTGTCCAGGAACAGCGACGTGTACGCGTAACCCTTGTCGTCGAACTGCGTGTGCAGCGGCCCAAGCCCCAGCTCAACCTGCGCCTCTTTCACCGCGTCGTAGTTCAGCACCGGCACGCCGTACGGGTCCGGCGTCCAGTTCTTGTCGGCGATGGCCTTCTTGATCCGCGCCATGCTGTAGACCGACACGTGCGGATCCAGCTTGCCGGCGACGACGATGAACTCGCCCTTCGGCGCCACGTCGACGCCGTGCGGGCTCTTGGGCTCCGGCGCGAAGTACAGGATGCCCTGGTCGATCGCCGTCTTCAGCTCGATCATGGCGAAGTCCTTGATCCGCTTGACCTGGCCGGCCTTGAAGACCTGCTCCGCCTTCTTCCAGTCGATGATGTGCAGGTAGTCGTTGTCACGCTGGCTCACGCCTGCCTCGAACGGCGGGCTCTTACCGTCCACGTTGCCGACCGCCAGCTCGGTGTTGATCGAGTTGCCGAAGACCCAGCCGTCGCTCTCGAACTTGCCCGCGTCGAACAGGTCCTGCCAGTACGGCGGCAGCTCGATGCAGAACGACTGCTCCTTGTCGATGCGCCCCTTGGCGCGGTCGAACTTCCAGAACGTCACCAGCCCGCGGTACGACTCCTTGTACTGCTCGATCGGCGCGTAGTCCCAGCCGAGCGGCGTGCCGTACTGCCCGCCCTCGACCACGTAGTCGGTGTTCGGCGTCACGAAGCACCCGCCGTGATCGTTGATCGCCAGCGGGTTCTTGACGATCTGCTTGGTCTCGAAGTCGCGCAGGTCGATCACCGCGACGCGCGAGTTGGCCTTGTCGCCGATGAAGAGGAACTGGCCGTCGAACTCGGCGTTGGTCTCGCTGATGGCCGGGTGGTGCGTGTCGCCCCAGCGGATCGGCACGCCCTCGACGTCGCCCTCGCGCAGGATCTCCTCCCCCACGCCGTAGCCGTAGCCCTGCCAGGGCTCGGGCGCGAAGACGGCGATGGTCTTCAGGATGCGCATCGACGGCACGCCGATGGCGAAGACCTGCCCGCTGTGTCCGCCGGAGGCGAACATGATGTACTCGTCGATGCGGCCGCTGGGCATGAAGGTCTTGAGTGCCGCGAGCACGTCGTCGGGCGAGAGGTTGCGCTCGCGGATGACCTGGTCGGCGGCCCCGCCGACGCCGCCAGCGGCGCTTCCGCCGCCCGTCGAGGCCTGCGCAGCGCGCGGCGCGCTACGCTCCTCACCGTTGTCCTGGTCGCTGCGCTCGCAGCCCGCCAGCAGCGCCCCCGCGATTACCGCGATGGACACAACTCTCCACTGGTTCATTGCTCGCTTCCTTTCTTGAGGTGAGATGGTGGATCGCCGGCCACGCTCGCTGCCGCGTTGTCCGCAGCCTCCGGCGAGGGATTCCGTCCGTCGAGGTCGTCCGCCGAGCCCTCACGCCCATTAGCCGCCGGCCCGCTGCTTGGGCCGACGTCCCGGCCAGGCAGCAGGTCCGCCAGCGTGCACGTCCGCAGCATTTCCTCGATCGTCTCGATGGCCCGGTCCAGCCGGGCCTGGAGCACGCCGAGACCCTGCGGCGGCGCCGCCGCGTCGTTGCCGCGAGAGCCGTGGCGCGCCCGGGTCAGCGGGTCGGCGATTCTTACGATGGCCAGCACGTCGATCTGCCCCGGGGCCCGCGCCAGCAGGAACCCGCCTCCCGGACCGGGCTGGGCGTGCACCAGCCCGCCGCGCCCCAGCAGTTGCAGCACCTTGCCGAGGTAACCAGCGGGGATGTTGGTGGCGTTGGCGATGGACTGCGCGGTCCAGGGCTGCCCGGGGTGGGCGGCGAGCCAGAGAGCGGCGTGAATGGCGTACTCAGCGGTCTTTGAGATCAGCGTGCACATGGTCTAGTTACAGAGTAACATATCCATATATATAACATAACTCGGAACCGAAACCTGTCAAGGGAGTTGTGGAGCGATTTATCTGTGTTTATCGCGATATGATCGTAACTAATTGTCCTGAAACATTTTGCAGATCACACAATCGGAGCGCGCGGCCTGGATTTTCGGGGGGTGACGCGTCCAGTGATCAGACGCGCGGGGCCTCCTGAACGCGACCGGGCCGATTGGCCGCGCATGCCAATGCGCCCCGGCTCACGCCTACGACCCCGTCTCGAACTGCTCCAGATCGTAGGGCAGCTCCTCCGTCGGCGGCGCGCCGCCCTCCCCCTTCAGGTAGTGATCCATCCATTGCAGCAAACGCAGTTGGTAATCGTAACGCGCCGCCGCCTTGCGGTTTCCGTGCCCCTCCCCCGGATAGAGCACGAGCCGCACCGGCGCACGATCCAGAAGCTTCAGGTACCGATACAACATCAGCGATTGCGACGGATGCACGCGCGGGTCATCCTCGCCATGAACGATCAGCAGCGGCGTGCGGGCCTGCTCGACGTGGCGCAGCGGGCTGCGGCTGGCAAAGAAGTCCCAGTTCTCCCACGGCCACGTTTGCACGTGCACGAGGTGCTTTTCGTGCGGAATGTCGCTCGTGCCGTACTGGCCGAGCACGTCGCTCAGGCCAACGAACATCACGCCCGCCGCAAACCGCTCGGAGTAGCGCGTGCAGCACCAGGCCGTCGCGTACCCGCCGTACGATCCGCCCGTGACGCCGACGCGCTCGCCGTCCACGAGCCCCATGCCGACCAGGTGGTCTACGGCGTCGATCAGATCGTCGAACTCCTTGCCCGCCGGATCGCGCTGGCCGGCCTTGCTGAACGCCACACCGCGGCCGGTGCTTCCGCGGTAGTTGGGTTCGAAGACGACGTAGCCGCGCGCCGCCAGGACCTGCCCCGGGCGCCCATACCCCGTGTTCCACCCGTTCGAAACGTGCGCCTCCGGCCCGCCGTGGACGATCAGCACCAGCGGATAGCGCCCGCCTGGCTCGTGATCCAACGGATAGAGCAGGATCCCCTCCAACTCGACGCCGTCACGCGCCGCGTAGCGGATGATCTCCTGCCGCGCCAGCCGGACCTCCGACAGCCACGGGTTGCTGTTGGTCAGGCGGCGCGGGCCGGCGTCGCCGTGCTTCATGTAGTACAGCTCGGCCGGGTGGTCCGGTGCGCTGGCGACGAGCGCCGCGCTCTGGCCATCGGCGGCGAGGCTGATCGAGTCGAGCACGGGGCCGCCCGCCGCCACGATCATCTTGCGGTTCGCGCCGTCCGCATCGACCTTGCCCAGCACCGACCAGACGCCTTCGTGGCCGATGTACATCACGGTGTCGTCGTCCTGCCAGGCGATCGACGTCACGTGGCCCGCGTAGTTCGGCACGACGTCACGCAGCGCGCCACCGGCCGCCCCACCGACCATCAGCCGCCCCTCGCGCGGGTCATGCAGGTCCTCCGCCGCGATCAGCGCCAGCCGCCCTCCGTCCTTCGAGAAGGCCATGTCGCCCAGCTTGCCCGCGGTCTCATACTGGCCGATCGACCTGCCCGTGGCGACGTCGACGACGTCCACGCGGCTGAACATCATCACGTCATCGACCAGCGGCGTGCGCGACAGCTGCACCGCGAGCCGGTCGCCTGCGGGGCTCCACGCGATCCGGGAGGCCGAGCCCTCGAGCGGCAGCTCACGCGCGTCGCCGGCGGACTCGGTGGACGTCGCCGGGCTCACGGACGCCACGAAGACGCGCGAGGGCTCGAAGTCCTCCTCGTAGACCTTGGCCTTGAAGCCGCGCTCGCGCATCTTCTTGCGCGACTCGTCCACCTTGCGCTGTGCCACATACGCGACGCGGCGCCCGTCCGGGCTCCAGGCGTAGGCGCCGATGTCCGCCTCGTGCTTGAGCACGCGCCGCGCCTGGCCGCCGTCGATCGGCATGACGTACAGGCAGGCGTGCGAGTCCCCTTCCAGTTTCGCCGTGAAGCTGATGCCGCTTCCGTCGGGCGTCCAGGCGATGCGGCTGATGTTCACCTTGCCGGTGATGAACGGGCGCGAGCGACCCGACACGTCCGCGACGTGCAGCTCGCTCCACGCCGGACCGTCTTCCCCCTGCCCCGGCAGCCGCGGAACGCTCAGCGTGTAGGCGAGCGCGCCGCCGCCCGGCGACATCGCCGCGGCGGACACGCTCCGCAGCCGGGCCACCTGTCCCGGCGTCATGCCATCGGCCAGCGCCGCCGCCGCCGCAAGCGCCACGATCAACGCAAGTGAAAAACGTCGAAAGCCCGTCATGCGCAGCAGTCCTCCCTCAGTCGTCCTGTTGAAGCCACGGCTCGGCGCCCCGCCCAATACTAACCGCATGCGCTGCCGGCGTGACCAGGCGGGCGCCGGACGACCAGTGACGGCGTGCGAAGCGGTGGCGCCGGCGCGTTCCCCCGCTTATGGAAGATGCCGACCTCGTTTAGACTACGCTTGGCCGGCCGTGCCCGGCGGCGCGCTGGCCTGGGCGAACGGCTGAACACAGCCCATGATGCGCGAGGCCGTCATGCTCCGCAGCGACTACCCCTGCTACCTGGCCGGCAGGCCCGAGACGCCCAACCTCGGCCTCGTCGTCACCAACAAGTTCACGTGCCAGCCCGCCGCCCGCGTCGCGCTGGCCGACGCCCACGCGATGGACCGCGCCATCGCCGCCGCGGCGCGGGCGCTGGAGCAGACGCGCCGGCTGGCGGCGTTCGAGCGCCAGCAGGTCCTCGCGCACGTTGCGCGGCGCGTGCAGGAGCGCCAGGAGGAGCTGGCACGGGTGCTGGCGATCGAGGCCGGCAAGCCCATTCGCGATGCGCGCGGCGAGGTGCTGCGCCTGGCCGACACGTTCCGCATCGCGGCCGAGGAGGCGGTGCGGGTCCGCGGCGAGCACTGGCCGCTCGACATCAGCCCGCGGGCGGCGGGCTACGAGTGCCTCTGGCGGCGCGAGCCCGTGGGCGCCTGCGGCTTCATCACGCCCTTCAACTTCCCGATGAACCTGGTGGCGCACAAGGTCGCGCCGGCGATCGCGATGGGCTGCCCCTTCGTGCTGAAGCCCGCGTCGAACACACCGGTCAGCGCCCTCATCCTCGCCGAGATTCTCGCCGAGACGTCCTGGCCAAAGGAGGCGTTCTCCGTCCTGCCTTGCAGCCGCGAGACCGCGGAGGCGCTGGTCAGCGACCCGCGCCTGAAGCTGCTGAGCTTTACCGGCTCGCCCGAGGTCGGCTGGGCCCTGAAGGCCCGCGCCGGCAAGAAACGCGTCTGCCTCGAGCTCGGCGGAAACGCCGCCTGCATCGTCGATCGCGACGCCGACCTCGATCACGCCGCCGAGCGCCTGACGATCGGCGCGTTCTACCAGTCGGGCCAGAGCTGCATCAGCGTGCAGCGCGTGCTGGCCCATCGCGAGGTGTACGCGGCGCTGCGCGAGCGGCTGGCGGCCCGCGCCGAGACGCTGAAGATGGGCGACCCGCTCGAAGAAGACACCTTCCTCGGACCGCTCATCAGCGAAGACGACGCCCGGCGCGTCGAGCAGTGGGTCGACGAGGCCCGCGCCGCCGGCGCCACGCTGCTCTGCGGCGGCCGGCGCCAGGGCTCGCATTACGCGGCGACGTGGCTGGAGAACGTAGACCCGCGCTGCAACGTGAGCTGCCGCGAGGTGTTCGGCCCGGTCGCGACGCTGGCGGCGTTCGACGACTTTCGCGAGGCGGTGCGCGAGGCCAACGCCAGCGATTTCGGCCTGCAATGCGGCGTCTTCACCCGCGACATTAACCACGTCTGGCACGCCTGGCGCGAGCTCGACGTCGGCGGCGTCGTCATCAACGATTCGTCCAGCTTCCGGGTGGACAGCATGCCCTACGGCGGCGTGAAGGACAGTGGCCAGGGGCGCGAGGGCGTCCGCTTCGCGATGGAGGAGATGAGCGAGATCAGGCTGCTCGTGCTGGCGAAGCCCGGCGGCTGACCAACCAGGCTGCCACCATCCGTCAGAGCCGGGCTGTCTCCAGGCCGGCCAGCGCCCGCCGAGATGCCTGGGCCACGAGGCAGTCGTTCACGTTCGGCGCCTCGCCCGCGCATGCGGCGTCACCCCAGGACGCGCGGCTCTGGCACGGGCACGATGAAGCGCCCGCCGCGACGCGCGTATTCCGCCTGTTGGGCGATGATCTCGTCCTTGAAGTTCCAAGCGAGGATCAGAAGGAAATCGGGCGGCGATTGGATCAGCCGCTCCGGCGCGTAGATCGGGATGCGAACGCCCGGGATGTACCGCCCCTGCTTGCGCGGGTTGCGATCGACGACGTAGTCGATCATCGACGCGTCGATGCCGCAGTAGTTGAGCTGGACCACGCCCTTGGCGGCCGCCGCGTAGCCGGCGATCGTCGCCCCGCCGCGCTTCAGGTCCGCCAGCAGCGTCCGCAGCTTGTCGCGCAGCGCACGCACGCGCCGTCCAAAATCGGCGTAATACGCCAGGCGATCGAGGCCGTCGCGCTGCTCCTCCGCGAGCATCCGCCGCACAGACTCGCCAACGCGCTCGCGCGGCTCGACGAACAGCCGCAGCGAGCCGCCGTGGATCGCCAGCCGCCGGACCTCGTTCAGGAACAGCCCCTGCTGCCGGAACAGCACGTCCAGGGCCGTCACGGAGAAGTAGCACAGGTGCTCGTGATAGATCGTGTCGTACTCGCAGTAGTCGACCATGTCGCGCACGTACGGAACTTCGATCACCGCGAGGCCGTCTTCCCGCAGCAGCGTGCGGATGCCCGCGACGAAGCCGTTCGTGTCCTCGACGTGCGCCAGGACGTTGTTGGCCATGACCACGTCGGCGGCGCGGCCCTGCCCACGCAGGTCGGTTGCCAGGTCGCGCGTAAAGAACTCGACCAGCGTGGTCACGCCGACCTGCCCGGCGGCCCGCGCCGGCCCAGCCGCCGGGTCGATCCCCAGCACGGGCACGCCGCGTTCGACGAAGTTGCGCAGCAGGTATCCGTCGTTGCTGGCCAGCTCGACGACAAGGCTGCGCGGGCCAAGACCCCGGCGCTCGATCAGCTCGAAGGCGCTCTCCCGTGCGTGCCGCAGCAGCGTCTCAGACACCGACGAGTAATAGGGATAGTCCTGGCAGAACAGCTCCGTCGCCGGCACCGTCTCGAGGATCTGCAGGAGCCCGCAATGCGGGCTGAAGGCCAGCTCGAGCGGATAGCACCGGTCGGGCGCGGCCAGCTGCTCCGCGCTCGGGAACGCGTCGGCAAGCGGCATCGGCCCCAGATCGAGCACGGGCTCGAGGCCGACGCCGCCGCTGATGCGGCAGCGCCCCCGACGGCAGCGCGCCTCGAAGTCGGACGCGGCAGGTGCTGCGGACGGCGCAAGGCTCGCAGTGGCGCTCACGCGTGTTCCTTTCAGCTCGCGACCGGAACCGGGACGCCGACCGGTCTGCCCGGCGGCGCGGCGCTGTCGCGCGGCCGCGGCGTGTGCCGCAGGCGCTCGTCGAGCACCCGGCGCTCGCGCAGCGCCCGAATCTGCCCCAGGCGCTGGTAGCGCGGGCCTTCCACCTCCGCCAGGGTCAGCCGTGCGGCCCGGCAGGCGCCGTACAGCTCCTGCGCGCCGCGCCGCGCCGTCCACTGCGGGTGAAACCCCGGCAGCTCCCGCGCCGCCTTCTCGCAGCTCACGCGGTAGTTCCGCTTGTCGGGTCCGGCGCCGGCGGCGATGGTCAGCGCGCATCCGGGGACCGTCTGCGCGACGATCTCGGCGATGTCGCGCACGCGGTAGTTCTCGCTCGTCTGCCCGATGTTGAAGGCCTGGTTATGAATCGCCGCGCGCGGCGCCCGCAGCACCGCGAGAAATGCGCCCGCGATGTCCTCGACGTGGACAATCGGCCGCCACGGGCTGCCGTCGCTCTTGAGCATCACCTTGCCCGTCAGCAGCGCCCAGGCCACCAGGTTGTTCAGCACCAGGTCGAACCGGATCCGCGGAGACACGCCGTACGCCGTCGCGTTGCGCAGGAACGTCGGCGAGAAGCGCGCGTCGGCCATCTGTCCTACTTCCCGCTCCGTCAGCACCTTCGACTCGCCGTACGGCGTCACGGGGTTGAAGGGCGATTGCTCGTCGAGGAAGCCATCGCCGGCCGCCCCGTAGTTGCTGCACGACGACGAGAAGACAAACCGCGGCACGCCCGCGGCGCGCGCCAGCTCCGCCAGCCGCACCGAGGCGCGGTAGTTGATCTCGTAGGTCAGGTCGGCGTCGAGGTCGCCGAGCGGGTCATTCGACAACCCGGCCAGGTGGATCACCGCGTCGAAGCCGCGCAGGTGCGCCGGCCTTACATCGCGCAAGTCGATCTCGATGCCCGGGACGTTCACGAGCGCGCCAGCGGGCGCGAAGTCGCACCCCGCGTACAGATCGCTGTCGAGCCCGACGACTTCGCAGCCGTCCTCCAGCAGCCGGCGCGTGAGCACGGCCCCGATGTACCCGCGATGGCCGGTGACGAGGACGCGCATGTGAACCACTCCCATCGCCGCGGCACAGCGGCGCCCGCAGGCGTGACGCCGGCCTTCACGGCCTTCTCGCGCAGCCCTTGCGCGACGCCGCCGGTCGCCGGCGCAGCGCCGCCCACGCTAGATCGGCGGAATCGCGTCGCGAACCATCCGCAAGGCGCAAGCCCCGGCAAGGGCCGGCGCTGCGGCCGGTAACCCAAGAGACGTAATTTGGAGTCGGGGTTCAGCGGGCGGCCGGCGCCGGCGGTCACTCGCTCACGGCGCGAATCGCCGCTTCCAGCAGTTCGTCGCGTCCCGCGCGCACGCCGGAAATCGTGCGGCTGACGGCCTGCGTGGGCTGAATGCCGCAGCCGTGGTGCGGCGAGCCGTCGTGCTTCAGGACGCGCATGCCCGTCCAGACCACCTGGTAGCCGCCTGGAAGCGTGAAAGGATTGATGTTGCCGTTGGTGCCCGCCGTCGGGCCGCCGACAAGTTGGCCGAGGCCGTAGTGCTCGACGATCCCAAGACACGATTCGGCGTAGCTGATCGCCCGCGCGTCGATGATGAACGCCCGCCGAGCACTCAGAAGCGGCTGCCGCGGAGCGAGGCGCCAGCCCGGCATCTGGCGGAACAGGTGCTCGCGCATGTCGGGGCGCGTGACGACCGGAATTGTCCAGCGCTGGCTCGTCAGCGGCTCCGCCGACAGGTGACCGAACAGCGTCTGGGCGCCGAGCTGCGTGGGATAGCCGCGGAAATCGAAAACGATGCCCTTGGCCTTTTCCAGGTTCGGAACGGCCGAGCGGAAGTCGGCGTCCGTCACGCGGCCCACGTCGACGTACCACACGCCGGGGCGCACCTCGGCGACGGGCTCCGGCCGCGGGTCCTCCACCGGCTGGGAGCGGAACTCGCGCGCGACGCGCACGTCCCGCGGTTCGCCGTCCGCGCGCCGGATGCGCAGCGTCGCCTTGCCCGGCTCACCGCGGCGCAGGTCGAGGAGCGCCCGGTAGCGCGCGAAATGCGGCGTGGCGGCGCTGACGCGCCGCTGGCAGTCGGCGAGGGCCTCCCCCGCGGGCCGCCCGTCGATCGCCAGCACGACGTCTCCGGGTTCGAGCTCGGGGGCGGGCTCGTCGTCGCTGGCCTTCGCCACGGCGGTGATGACGAGCTGGTCCTCGATCCAGTCCCACGCCAGCGGCAGTTGCGCGTGCCGCGTGTCGCAGCGGTGGATCACGTTGCCGTGTCCGTCGCGCAGCGCCGCGACCATCGTGCGCAGCGTGTCGAGAAAGGCGCGTTCGTCGGCGTCCTGGGCGGCGGCTGAGAGCGCCTTGCGCAGCTCGTCTTCCCACGACACGCCGGCCACGTCGAAATAGGGATAGAAGTGCTGAAACACGTTCCACGCCAGGATCACGGCGGCCAGGCGCGAGGCCCGGTCGTTGCCCGAGTACCAGCGCGCCGTTTTCTCCGGCGTCGCGCGGTGCGGCAACGTGCCGCCCTCGTCCATGTACACCGCCAGCGGCACGCGGCAGGACACGCCGCCCGGCAGCTCGCATTCGAAGGGCTCGTCGGGCGCCGACACCTCGCCGGCGGCGCGCGCCTCAGCCAGGCTCCGCTCGTGACGCGTGCTGTGGTAGATCGTGCGCGTCTGCTCCGACAGCCCGACGCCCAGGTGCTCCCAGTAGGCGATCTTGCGGCCTGCCGGCGCCGCGCTCAGCTCCGCCGGCAGCGGCGGAGCCTGGCCGGTGACGAAGACCTGCACGGTCGGCGCCACGTTGCCCACGATGGCGCCGAGCGCCGCCGCCAGCTCGCGCGCGTCCGCCGCCTCCTCCACCGAGCGCACGCCCCCCGCCGTCAGCGCCGCCCAGTCGGCGTCGCGCGCCTGGTCGCTGGGGTGAAAGTACCGCACGTATCCGACGAGCCGCGCCAGCGCTTCGAGGTTCTCCAGGCCGCGCGGCGTCAGCGGGCGCGGCGGCTCGACCTCGCCTACGATCTCGAGCGATACCTCATCGAGCCACGCCGCCCCGCGCGAGACCAGCATCAGGCCAAGATTCAGCGACACGGCGTCGCGCGCCACGTCGCCGATGATCTCGTAGCGCGACCACGCGCTCGATTCGATCGGGCGATCGCCCATGTTGTCGAAGAACCCCATCTTCTGATCGGGCCGGTCTACCCGCAGCCAGAGTTGGCCGCGGTCGTCGGGCCCCGCCCCCTCGACGCGCACCGCCGCCCGAAAGCGCACGACCTTGCCGCGATACGGCGCGGCGTCCACGCTGCGCATCAGGTTGCCGAAGGGCGAGCGCGCCTCCGCCTTGCTCGACAGCCGCGCCGCACGGGAACCCGCCGCCGCACCTCCCTCGCGCAGCTCCGCCGCGTATCCGGCCGTCGGCACGCTCCAGCCTGGCGGCGGCGCGCCGACCTGCCCGGACTCGATATCAAGCGGCTCTTCGGCGGTGGTCCCGGCCGCGAGCGCCAGTATGAGCGCCGCCACCGGCACCGTCGCCTTCACCAACACGCGCCTCTGACTCGCCGTCGTTCTCATGCTAGGTCCCCGCGGTTTTCCGGCTGTTTCATGCATCAATGGTCCGCCGGCGTCTCGGCAGCGGCGCCCGGCGGCGGAGGTTGCAGCGCGTCCGCGCGTTTCCGCATCCGTGCGCGCATGAATTCGAACACGGCCGGCGTGATCGACAGCAGGATGATGGCGACGATCACGAGCTCGAAGTGCTTCTTGACGAAGGGAACCTGCCCGAAGATGTAGCCGGCGCCCAGGCAGACCGTGACCCAAAGAACCGCCCCGAACACGTTGTACGCCGCGAACTTGCCGTAGGACATGGCCCCCATGCCGGCAACGAACGGCGCGAACGTGCGCACGATCGGCACAAACCGCGCGATGACGATCGTTTTTCCGCCGTAGCGCTCGAAGAACTCGTGCGTCCGCGCCAGGTGCTTGTGGTTGAAGTATCGCCAGTTGCGCGCCAGCAGCCAGCGTCCGAAGTACTTGCCGATCCAGTAATTCGCCGCATCACCCAGCACTGCGGCCACGATCATCAGCCCCAGCAGCAGCCAGACGTTGAGCGCCCCCACCGCCGCCAGCGCACCGGTTGCGAAGATCAACGAATCGCCCGGAAGAAACGGCGTGAAAACGACCCCCGTCTCGAGGAAGATGATCAGGAACAGCAGCCCGTAGGTCCAGGCGCCGTTCTGGTCGACGAACTGCTTGAGGTGGTCGTCGAGGTTCAGGAACAGGTCGAGCGCGCTCTGAAGAAACTCCATGACCCCGCCTTATGCCCGTTCAGAACCCGGGCTGCCGTGAAACCGACCCGCGGAGCAGCGCAGAGCCGCGCTGCTTCGTCAACCGCGCCGGCACTCGCTCCGCCGGCACTCGCTCCGCCGGGAATCCGACGCTCGTTTCGCGTGTTCTGATGGTCCATGCAAAACACCTCGTCACGAAGCGATTGCTCCACTGAGTCCCCATGCGCTGAGCAACATCCCCGGCATTCCGACCTTGACGGCGAAGACCCAACCGGATTCTACCGTCGACGCGCGCCACCTTTGCCCGCCCGCGCACCGGCGCGGCCGGTCGCCTTCGACGCGGCGCGCCTGGCGCGCGGTTTTGCGCCGGCGCCGCGCTTGCCGCCGGCTGCCGCGCGCGACTCGATCACCGCCTGTGCCGCGCTCAACCGGGCGATCGGCACGCGGTAGGGCGAGCAACTGACGTAGTCCATCCCCGCGCGGTGGCAGAACCGGACGCTCGCCGGGTCGCCGCCGTGCTCGCCGCAGATCCCGATCTTCAGCTTCGGCCTCGCGACGCGTCCTTCGCGGATCGCCAGCTCGACGAGCCGCCCGACGCCGTCGATGTCCAGCGACTGGAACGGGTCGTCGGGAAAGATCGCCGCCTTGTCCACGTCCACGTACTCGGGGAGGAAGCGGCCCGCGTCGTCGCGCGACAAACCCATCGTCATCTGCGTCAGGTCGTTCGTCCCGAAGCTGAAGAACTCCGCCGATTCCGCCACCTTGCCGGCCGTCAGGGCCGCTCGCGGCGTCTCGATCATCGTGCCCACCAGGTAGCTGATGCGCACGCCCGCCTCGCGCAGCACTCCGTCCGCCGTCGCCCGCGTCCGCTCGGCCAGCAACCGCATCTCCTTGGCGTCGATCGTCAGCGGGATCATAATCTCCGGCATAACCCTGATCTTGCGGCGCGTGGCCTCGACCGCCGCCTCCATGATCGCCCGCACCTGCATTTCGAGGATCTCGGGATAGGTGATGCAAAGGCGGCAGCCGCGGTGCCCCAGCATCGGGTTGGATTCGTGCAGCGCCTCGCTGCGGCCCAGGATGTGCTCGATCGACAGACCCGTCGCCCGCGCCAGCACCTGCGCCTGCTCCGGCGTGCGCGGCACGAACTCGTGCAGCGGCGGGTCGATCAGCCGGATCGTCACCGGCTTGCCGTCCATCGCCTCGAAGATGCCGACGAAGTCGTCGCGCTGGTACGGGCGCAGCTTCTCGAGCGCGGCGATGCGCTGCTCGCGCGACTCCGCGACGATCATCTCCTGGATCGCCAGTTGCCTCTCGCGGGTCGCGAAGAACATGTGCTCCGTCCGGCACAGACCGATCCCCTCGGCCCCCATCTCGATCGCCTTGCGCGCGTCCTCCGGCGTGTCGGCGTTGGTGCGCACACGCAGCGTCCGCAGGGCGTCCGCCCAGCCCATCAGCGTGTGATACGCCTTCGGCAGCTTCGGCGTCTCGAGCTCCAGCCGGCCCTCGTACACCGCGCCGGTCGAGCCGTCGAGCGTGATGAAGTCGCCGGCGCTGATCGTCCGCCCGTTCACCGACATCCGCCGGCTGCCGTAGTCGATCAGCAGCGACTCGCACCCGACGATGCAGCACTTGCCCCACCCGCGGGCCACGACCGCCGCGTGCGACGTCTTGCCGCCGGTCTTCGTCAGGATGCCGCGGGCCGCCTGCATGCCCCCGACGTCCTCGGGGCTGGTCTCGCGCCGCACCAGGATCACGGCCTCGCCCTTGGCAGCCTCGGCCTCGGCGTCGTGCGCCGTGAACACCACCCGCCCGCACGCCGCGCCCGGCACGGCGTTGATGCCCGTCGCCAGCCGCGCGCCATCAAGCTGGGCCGGCGAGATCGATGCGCTGATCACGGGGTAGAACAGCCGCTCGATGTCCACCGCCTGGATGCGCGCGACCGCCCGCTCACGGCTGATCACCGGCTTCGACGCCGCCGGCACGTACCGCGACGGCAAATGGCCGAGCTTCGCGAGGCGCCGGGCCTCCGCGGCGCTCATCAGCGGCCGATCCGCCTGCTCGACGGCGATGCGGAACGCGGCGGCGGGCGTGCGCTTGCCCGTACGGCATTGCAGCATGTAGAGCTTCCCGCGCTCCACCGTGAACTCCAGGTCCTGCATCTCGCCGTAGTGGATCTCCAGCATCGCCCGCACGGCGCAGAGCTGGTCATAAACCTCCGGCATGCGCGCCTGGAGATCGGACAGGTGCAGCGGCGTGCGGATGCCGGCGACGACGTCTTCGCCCTGGGCGTTGATCAGCAGGTCGCCGTAGAACGTGTTCTCGCCGGTGCTCGGGTCGCGCGTGAAGCACACGCCGGTGCCGCTGTCCTCGCCCATGTTGCCGAAGACCATCTGCTGCACGTTGACGCCGGTGCCCGCCAGGTCGTGGATCTTCTCGACGCGCCGATAGGTCACCGCCTTGTCCGCGTTCCACGAATGGAAGACGGCGTTGATCGCGCCGCGGAGCTGCTCCCACGGGTCCTGCGGGAAGTCGCGGTCCGTCTGCTCGCGGAAGAACGCCTTGAACTCGTCGCACAGCTCGCGCAGCGCCTCGGCCGGAATCTCGACATCCAGCGCCGCGCCGAGACGCTCCTTCAGCGCGTGCAGCTTGCCCTCCAGCGTGTCCTTGCTCAGCCCCACGACGACCGTCGAGTACATCTGGAGGAACCGGCGGTAGCTGTCCCACGCGAAACGCGGGTTGCCGGTGGCCTCGGCCAGCCCGAGCACGGAGCGATCGTTCAGCCCCAGGTTGAGGATCGTCTCCATCATGCCCGGCATCGACCGCGCCGCGCCGCTGCGCACCGAGACCAGCAACGGGTTCCGCGCGTCGCCCAGCTTCTTGCCGCACGTCCGCTCGAGCCGCGCCACATGCTGGCGGACCTCCGCGTCCATCCCGCGCGGCCAGCTCTCGCCATGGCGATGAAAGTGCTCGCACGCTTCCACCGTGATCGTGAACCCGGCCGGCACCGGCAATCCGATCTGCGTCATCTCCGCCAGACCCGCCCCCTTCCCGCCCAGCAGCCCGCGTTGGTGCCCCTTGCCCTCCGCCTTGCCCCCGCCGAAAAAGTACACGTACTTGCGCTTCATCCTCTGGCCCGATCCTTATCGCTGGTCTGGCTTCCACTCGCCGCACACGCCGCGACGCGCCCGGCCGGCGGCGTCTACACGGAAGCGCCGCAGCCGCGTTCCGCGTATCTTATGACCGTCGGCCTCCTTTCGCGACCGCGCACCCGCGTGGCGCCACGCCGACGCCCCGCTCCGACGAGCCGCGCCGCACGCCCCGCGCCGCACGAGCCGCGCCACACGAGCCGCGAGCGCCAGCGAGTGTAATAGCCTCAACGTCGCAAGAGGAAAAAAAGCGAACGACCCCACAGCGCGAAGCCGCGGAGTCGTTCATTCCGGCGGTGCGGCCGAGCTTGCTCGCGCTTTAGCCGACACGGCACGACCGCGGGGTCGGGCGGTCGCCCCCGATCCCGTACCCTAGAGGGATTCGTTGGACCGCACGGGGCACGGTCCGTCTGCCTGATCTGAATACGGACACGCGCTTCGTTTCTGACAGTTGGATTGAAAAAAACGCCGGTGGCGGGCCGGCTCCGTTCAACCGCTGAAGCCGATGAAGGCGCCCCGGGTTTTGCGTGACTCCAACCTGAGGAGCGCGCGCACCATCTACAACTTCTTAATTGCCCGCAGGTTACTGAATCGCCTGGGCGGGGAGCCAGCAATCTGAGGAATGGGCTGGATCAGGCGAACGGCGAACGGAATCCGGGGAGACCGATCGCGAAGAACGAGGGTCGATCGTTCACCACGCGGTGCTTGGTTGGCGCGCGGCCGTCGCGCTTCTCCCGCTCTCGCGACTCCACGCGGCTCAGGGCGATTCCTCAGTCCCACCGGGCGACTCGGACCGCCTCGAGTCGCCCACTATCGACCCCCTTGGTTGCCACACCCTCCGGAGGCATCCGTTCGCATACGATCAGCCTGTACCGGCACTTATGCCGCGCTTCTCTGCTTCCCCTCAAGGAGGCGATCGATATGGACTTCGCTCAACCCTGCTCAGACCTGCGTAGACTTACGCCCTTATTCAAGAAGCATAACCGCTAACTGTCAATTTGCAACCGGCGACGCGCAATTTTCCGCCGGATTTCTCGCCTCAAAGCCGATTTGAGACCCCTGTCAAGAATCCGGGTATCATGAGGTGCACAATGAACGGCGCCCGATCCATGCTGCGCTCGCTCCATCCGTTCCGGCTCCTTGCGCTCGGTGCCGTGGCCCAAGCCACCGCCGGCATCGGCTGCACTGAGCATGCGCTCGTCCAACGCCGCCTCGCCGAGCGCGAGCGAAGCGCGCAAGTGGCCGTGTCGGTGATCGCCAAGCGCGAGTCCGAGTCGCCCGGCAACCTGCGCAAGGCTGCGCAGTTCATCGCCGATGACCTCAGGCGCGACGCCGACAGCACCACCGCTAACGTGGGAGAGATCGAGGACTACCTCCGCCGCGATCTCCAGCGCTGGATCGACCGGCAGGACGACTACTTGCGCGAGGCCGGGCGCATCCTGCGCGGGCAGCCCGAGACCATCGAGCGCACGGCCGTCATCCTGTTTCTGTAGGTCGCGCGGGCAACGGCCGCGAGCCCACCGGCTCGTGGCCCCCGCATAGCTTCTCGATCAGCGCCACCAGCCGCGCCGCCACGTGCGCCTTGCTGCTCATCGGCAACGCGACCCAGCGGCCGCCACGCTCGAGGATCTCGACGCGGGATCGGGCGGCCCCGATCGCCGCCGGCCGGTTCAGCACGATCGCATCCAGGCCCTTGCGCTCCAGTTTCTCCTGCGCGTTCCGCCGCGGCGCGCGGTCTTCGAGCGCGAAGCCAATGACCTTCTGCCCGCCGCGCCGCGCCGCGGACAGGGCCGCCAGGATGTCGACCGTCGGCGCCAGTTCGAGCATGCGCTGGCTCCGCGATTGCTTCACTTTCGTCCGGCTCGGGTGTGCCGGCGCGTAGTCGGCGACGGCCGCCGCCATCACCAGCACGTCACACGCCCGCCAGGCCCGCCGGCACGCCCGCAGCATCTCGCTCGCCGACACGACCGCCACCGCCCGCGCGCCGCGCACCGGCCGCAGCGTCACCGGCCCGTGCACCAGTGTCACGTCGTGACCGCGCCGCAGCGCCGCCGCCGCCAGGGCGAACCCCATCGTTCCGGATGAGTCGTTGGAGATGTAGCGCACGGGGTCGATGTACTCGCGCGTCGGCCCGGCGGTTACGAGCACGCGCAGGCGCCGTCTGGCGCAACGTCTCACGGCGGCACCAACGCGCCGGCGCTCGGTTCGCGGGGCCGAATTCGAGCCCGTCGCGAGGGGCAGGCCGCACGGCGCAACCGCTTCCTTACGGGCGCGGCTCGGATCGCTTGCGCGGCTCGGATCGGGGGCGCGAACCAGGCTCATCCCATCAGCCGCGGCAATCCGAAGGCGCGCCGCAGCGATGCCACCTGCCCCGTGTGCCAGCCCTCGTGCCACGCCGCCCGCTCCACGACGTCCAGCTTCGTTGCGGCGAAACCACCGGTGTCGATCGCCGGCGGCGACATCAGCTCCTTCGCGGGCATGGCGCCTGCGACCTGCATGAACCGCTCGAAGCTCGCTTCGAAGTGCCCTCGGACCTCGTCGGCCGGCGGATACGTCGCGACGAACGGCGACGGCGTCGTGCCGAACGAAAACAGGCCCTGGTAACTGTCCGGCACGTTGCCTTTGTCGCCGAGCGTCTGAAGGAACCACTGGTACGTCGCCGCCAGGTGACCCATCGTCCACAGGGCATGGTTGTCGGTCGGGCTGGGCTGGGCCAGGAGCTTGTCGTTTGGAAAATCCTTCAGCATTCCCGCGAGCAAGCCGCGCGCGAAGCGCAGCAGCCCGAGCGAGCGCTGCTGGGCCAGGCGCGCCCCGGCCGGTCCGTTCCCCGCGCTGCGCGCCGCCGCCGCCGGGCGCCGCGCCGCACCGCCGCGCTTCACCGGGCGGGCGGCCGCGCGCTTCTTCGACCCCGCGCGGCGCACGACTTTTCTGGCCTTTGTTCGAGCGGAGGCTTTCGAACGCTTCACCGACTTGCGCTTGGCCATGGGCTTACTCCACGTTGGGTCCTGGGCTTGGACAAACGGGCTCCGGAACGGCGCGCCAGATTCCAACCGCGCCGCGGCGTTGTTGTCAATGAGCCGAACGGCGCGCCGGCGCCCCATCGACGGCCGGCTCGTGGCCGGAATCCTGGGCGGCTGCCGCCGCCGCGCCTCGACGGCTTCCGCCAGAACGCCTGCATTTGCAGGATGTTGCGCTAATGGACAGGCCGCCGCCTCAGCGCCCGATGTCTTCATCCCACAACGACGGATTCGCCCGGATAAACGCCTGCAACAGCCGGTAGCACTCCGCTTCCGCCGACGCGTCCGTCTCCAGCACGACCCCGCGCGACCTCAGGTACGCCTCCGGTCCGCGAAACGTCCGGCTCTCGCCGATCACGATCCGCGGGATCCCGTACAACAGCGCCGTCCCGCTGCACATGTCGCACGGCGACAGCGTCGTGTAGAGCGTGGCTCGACGGTAGTCCGCCGCGCGCAGCCGCCCCGCGCTCTCGATCGCGTCCATCTCCGCGTGCAGGATGGCGCTGCCGCGCTGCACGCGGCGATTGTGGCCGCGTCCGGCGATCCGCCCATCGAGCTCCAGCACCGATCCGATCGGAATGCCGCCCTCGGCCTGCCCCGCGCGGGCCTCCTCAATCGCGGCGCGCATGAATTCATTCATCGGCGCAGCCTCCCTGTTGCGCAGCGCGGCGCGCGCCGCCGTATCCGCCCCCGCTGCGGCCCGGCGTCGGCCGCCTCCGGCCTACTTCCGCGCGCCGCCCGCGTCGGTTAACCTCGCGACTCATGCATGATCGCGGCCACCTCCTGACCGAGCAACGGCATCCCTCCTCCGCCGGGCTCGACACGCTGCCGCTCGCGGACGCCTTCGACCTCATGAACCGCGAGGACGCGTCCATCGCCGCCGCCGTCGCCGCCGCCAAGCCCAGCATCCTCGCCGCCATCGAGCTCGTCAGCGACGCGCTCGCCCGCGACGGCCGCCTCATCTACGTCGGCGCCGGCACGAGCGGCCGCCTGGGCGTGCTCGACGCCGCCGAGTGCCCGCCGACCTTTCTTATCCCGCCGGACCGCGTTCTCGGCATCATCGCCGGTGGACGGGAGGCGCTCTGGGCCGCACAGGAGGGCGCGGAGGACGACGCCGACGCCGGGCGCCGAGCCGTCGACGAGCATCGCATCGGCACGGGCGACGTCGTGTTCGGCATCGCCACCGGCGGCACGACGCCGTTCGTTCATGCCGCGCTCGATCGCTCCCGCGAGCGCGGGGCGGCGACGGTGTTCCTGGCGTGCGTGCCGCGCGACGAGGCGGCGGACCGCGCCGACGTCTCGATCCGTGTGCTCACCGGGCCCGAGGTGCTTACCGGCTCGACCCGCCTGAAAGCCGGCCTGGCCACGAAGATGGTCCTCAACACGGTCAGCACGCTGGCGATGGTGCGGCTTGGCAAGGTGTACGAGAACCTCATGGTCGACGTCGCCGCCCGCGCCTGCGACAAGCTGCGCGACCGCGCCGTTCGCACCCTGATGGCCGCCGCCGGTCTGCCGCGCGACGCCGCGCAGCGCCTGCTCGACCAGGCCGATTGGCACGTCAAGACCGCGATCGTCATGCACCGGCTCGGCATCGCTGCGCCGGAGGCGCAGCGGCGCCTGGCGCTGTGCGCCGGCTCGGTGCGCCGCGCGATACGGGCCGGCTGACCCCGTGCGCATCGTGCTGCTGATCACCGACCTTCAGCGCGGCGGCACGCCGCTGCGCATCGTGCGGCTCGCCCGCGGTCTTCGGGGCGCGGACGTCGATGTCCACGTCGGCTGCCTGGCGCCGCGCGGGCCGCTGAGCGATGAGCTCGAAGCCGCCGGCGTCCCGACGTTCGCATGCGGCGCGCGCCACGCGGCCGACCTCCGGGCGCTGATCCGGCTGCACCGGGCGTTGAACGGCCTCCGCCCCGACCTGCTGCACGCGACGCTCACGCACGCGAACGTGGCCGCGCGGCTCGTCGGCGCCGAGCGGCACATCCCGGTGATCGGCTCGACCGCGACCATCGAAATCGAGCGCCGCTGGCACCTCTGGATCGAGCGCCTCACCGCGCCCATCGACGCCGCCCACGTTGTCCACAGTCGCGCGCTGGCCGAGCACGTCCACCGCGCCTTCCGCCTCCCGCGAGAGCGCATCCACGTCGTGCCGCCGTCGGTCGAGGTCGGCCGGCCCGTCGAGCGCCTCGCGGCCCGCCGCTGGCTCGGCCTGCCCCCGGACGCTTTCGTGATCGCGTGGGCAGGCCGCTTCGACCGGGTGAAGCGCGTCGACGTGCTGATCGACGCGGCGAGCGCGCTGGCCGCGCGCGGCGTGGTCGTGGCGCTCGCGGGCGACGGCCCGCTGCGCCCCGCGCTCGAACGCAGGGCCGCCGCCTCGGGCGGACGTGTTGTTTTCCTGGGATGGCAGGCGGACCTCGCGCCGCTGCTGTCCGCGACGGACCTGTTCGCGCTCCCCTCGCGCACCGAAGGACTGCCGAACGCGCTGCTGGAGGCGATGCTCAGCGGTGCGCCGGCGGTGGCGTTCGACATTCCCCCCCTGCGTGAACTCGCGGGCCAGAACCAGCGCCTGACGCTGGTGCCCGAAGGGGACGCCGCGGCCTTCATCGCCGAGCTGCGCCGCCTGCAGGATCGCCCCGAGCTGCGGCAACGCCTCGCGGCTGCTGCCCGCGAGTGGGCGGCGGGCCACCTCGACCCCAACGCGACGACGCGCGCTCTGCTGCGGCTCTACGACGACGTGCTTCGCCGCTCGGCGGCTGCGCCGCGCGGCGCCTGACCGGCTTTCAGCCGCCTTTTTCGCCTATTGCGTCTGCGCCGCCGGGGTATAATGCCGGCATCCGGCGCACGGGGCGCCGGGCGCCTTCAGCATATGGAGCGGGGCACGATCATGCGCAGGGAAGCCAAGTACGCCTTCGTCGCCGGCGTCGTCATCCTCACCGGCGCCATCGTCTGGGTCGTCTACAACAACGTCGAGTCCGAGCCGATCGGCAACTTGCCGGGAGATCTCGCCAGCGGCGTCGGGCCGGTGGAGGCGCTCGCCAAGCCCAGCGACGAGGCCGCGCGTGACGCTCGGCGAGACACCCCGCGCGGCGCCGCCGACGGCGCTCGACACGCAAGCGATACGCCGCTCATCGCCGCCATGCCGGACGCGAACCGCGCCGCACCGCCTCGGTCGCCATCCGCGGGCGAGCCTTCTCGCGACTCGTTCGAGCACCGGCCACCCGCGCCGTCACCCGGGCAGGACCTTCCGCGCGTCCCGCAGCTCGTGCCCGACGACGACACCGGCGCCACGCCGCCCGCGCTTTCGCCCCCGGCGACCGGCCCCGACGCCGCCCCCGGCTCCGGCACCGCGCCGTCGCCTACGCCCGATGGGCCATCGAGCGTGGCGACCCCACCGATTGATCCGCCGCCGGCCGCCGCTGATCGCGCCGGTGCGCGTCCGGCGGCGCCGTCCGGTCCGGCGTCATACACGGTCCGCAAGGGCGACACGCTCAGCGCCATCGCGCGCGAGCACTTCGGCAGTGAGAAGCACTGGCCGCGCATCGCTGCCGCCAATCCCGGCATGAACCCGGACGTTCTGAGAGAGGGCCAGGTGATCACGCTGCCGGCGGTCGAAGTCGCCGCCCCACCGGCCGCCTCGCCCTCGACGGCCGCCACGGACGGCGCCCGCCGGCCGCGCTCCGTCGAGGAGCCGGCCCCCGCGAGCCCGAGCGGCGCCGCGGCGGCCGCGCCAGGAGCCGCCGGGGGCTCGGGCGTGTCGCGTCCGCCGCTCACATACGTCGTCGGCGAGGGTGAGACTCTGACGCAGATCGCGCGCAACGCGCTGAAGGATGGCGGCCGCTGGCGCGAGATCTACGAGTTGAATCGCGACAAGCTGAGCTCGCCCGACGTGCTGATTCCGGGCATGGTGCTGCGGCTCCCGGCCGGCGAGCGGTCGCGCGGACCGGAGCGCGGCTAGTGTAGTGCCTCGCAGAAATGTGACGGTATCACGATGGGTGGAGCGCATCTTGCCCGCTCGGGCGGGCTGGAAGCCCGCCCCACCCTGCATAGGGACAGGCAGTTATTTGCGAGGCACTACACTAGTGGCTGTGGGCGACGCGGGCTCCGGGGCGCGGACGGCGAAGATGATCGTCACGATCGACGGGCCAGCGGGTTCGGGGAAGAGCACGGCGGCGCGAAAGCTGGCCGCGCGCCTGCACATTCCCTATCTCGACACCGGCGCGATGTACCGCGTGGTGACGCTGGCCGCCCTTGAAGACGGCCTCGACCTGGGCGACGAATCGGCGCTCTACGCCCTGGCCGTCGGCGCGCCGTTCGAGCTCGATTGCCGCCCGACGCACGTGCGCGTCACCCTGCGCGGCCAGGACGTCACCGAAGAAATCCGCTCGATGCGCGTCAACGATTCCACGCCCTACATCGCCGCCTCGCCCGGCGTGCGCCAGGTGCTCGTCGACAAGCAGCGCGACATCGCCCGGCGGCTCGGCCGGCTCGTCACCGAGGGTCGCGACCAGGGCAGCGTCGCCTTCCCCGAGGCCGACATGAAGTTCTTCCTCACCGCGTCGCTCGAGAAGCGCGCCGAGCGCCGCTACCACGAGCTGCTCGCCGAGGGCAACGAGGACGTCACGCTCGCCGGCGTGCTCGATAACCTGCGCCGCCGCGACCTGACCGACGCCGCCCGCAGCGTGGCGCCGCTGGTTGAGCCCGCGGGCGCCGTGCGCATCGACACGACGCACCTGTCGATTCAGCAGGTGGTCGAGCAGATGATCGGGCACCTGCGCTGCGCCGGGCTCATCTCCGCCGCCGAGGCCGCGGACGCCTCTTCCCCGGCCCACGCATGAGACCCTGGTATCGTTTCTGCCGCGTGCTCTGCCAGCTCGGCTTTGTGCTGCTGTTTCGCGGGCGCGTCTTCGGCGCGCGAAACGTGCCGCGGCGCGGGCCCGTCGTGCTGGCCTGCAATCACCAGAGCTTCCTCGACCCGGTGCTGGCGACGGTCGCCGTGCCGCGCGAGTGCCACTTCATGGCCCGCGACACGCTCTTCAGGTCCCCACGATTCCGCCGGCTCATCGAGGCGCTCAACGCCTTTCCTGTACGCCGCGGCAGCGCCGACCTCGCCGCCGTCAAGGAAACGCTCCGCCGCCTGCGCGCCGGCGCCGTGGTCACCGCCTTTCCCGAGGCCACCCGCACGCCCGACGGGGCGCTACAGCCGATGCGCGGCGGCGTGCTGCTGATGGCGCGCAAGGCCGGCGCACCGCTCGTCCCGACGCTGATCTTCGGGGCCTTCGAGGCCTGGCCGCGCGGCGCCCGCCTGCCGCGCCCGGCGCCGATCCTCGTCGCCTACGGCGAACCCATCTGGCCCGATCAGCTCGAAGGATTACCCGAAACGGCCGCCGCCGACCTGCTGCGCCAGCGCCTCGAGGGCCTGTTGCGGCGCTACGGCGGGTTGCTGCCGCGGCGCGCCAGGCCGCCCCGGCCGCCACCCGGAACACGAGCGATGGAGCCCGCGGCCGCTATCGACTAGAGTCCGTTCCGACGCTCCGGGCGCCGAGGTTCGCATCGCATGGACACCCTGCTCGACCGATTCTGCCGCTACGTTCGAATCGAGACGACCGCCGACGAGAACGCCTCGTCGTATCCCAGCTCGCCGGGCCAGTGGGAACTCGCGAAGCTGCTGCTGGCTGAGCTGCGCGCCATCGGTCTCGGCGATGCCACCATCGACGCGCATTGCATCGTCCGCGCTACCATCCCGCCGACGAGACCCGGCGCGCCCGCTATCGCCGTCCTCGCGCACCTGGACACGTCGCCGGAGTTCACCGCCCGCGACGTCAAGCCGATCGTGCATCGCAACTACGCCGGCGGCGACATCGTCCTGCCCGGCGACCGCTCGAAGGTGATCCGCACGGACGAGTCGCCGGAGCTGGCGCGGCTCGTCGGCCAGACGCTCGTCACCAGCGACGGCACGACGCTCCTGGGCGCCGATGACAAGGCGGGTGTCGCGGTCATCATGACCGCGGCGGCGGAGCTCGTCGCGCGGCGCGACATCCTCCACGGCCCGATCCACATCATCTTCACCTGCGACGAGGAGATCGGCCGCGGCGTGGACAGGCTCGACGTGCGCAGCATCGACGCCGCCTGCGCCTACACGTTCGACGGCGAGAGCGCCGGCGCGATCGAAACTGAGACCTTCTCGGCGGACCGCGCCACCGTCACGATCACCGGACGCAACATTCACCCGGGGCTCGCCACGGGCCGCATGGTCAACGCCCTGCGCATCGCCGGCCAGTTCGTCGCGCGCCTGCCCTGGCAGCGGCTGGCCCCCGAAACCACGAGCGGGCGCGACGGCTTCCTGCACCCATACGTGATCGAAGGCGGCGTCGCCAGGGCCACGCTCGGCGTTCTGCTGCGCAGCTTCGAAACCGCCGACCTCGCGCGCCAAGCCGACATCCTGCGGGCCATCGCCGCTACGCTCGCCCCCGAGCACCCCGGCTGCCGCATCGACGTCGACGTGCGCAACCAGTACCGCAACATGCGCGACGGCCTGGCGCGCGAGCCCCGCGCCGTCGCCATCGCCGAACAGGCCATCCGCAACGTCGGCCTCACGCCGGTGTTTCGCGCCATCCGCGGCGGGACCGACGGATCACGGCTCACGGAGCTTGGGCTGGCGACGCCGAACCTCTTCGCCGGCATGCACAACTTCCACAGCCCGCTGGAGTACGCCTGCCTCGAGGAGATGGAGCTGTCGGTCCGCGTCCTGGTCGAGCTGGCCCGCCTCTGGGGCAGCCAATAGAGCGCGCCGCGCGGCGCAGGTTGCAGCCCCAACGGCCCGTCCGGCGAGCCGGCTAACATTATCAGGGCCCCCGAGGCCACTTACGCAACAACCCCCGCGCCCATGCCGATATTCCCCTCGCCGGCGGTCGCCTTCCGGAAGGACCGGAAGGGGCAAGGAGGCTGACGCGAAGCCGCGGTCTTGGGAGGCAGCTTGTGAAGAACTACTTCATCACCGGCGGCGAGGGTTTCGTCGGCCGGCACTTCGTGCAGCACCTCGTGCAGCGCGGCCACCTCGTGGTCGGAGGCGTGCGGAATCGCGCCCGTAAGCTCAGCTTCGAGAAACAGTTCGGCAAGGCCCTTGTCTGCGACGTCAGCGACGCCATCAGCGTCGCCCGCGCCATCGCCAGCGTGAAGCCCGAGGTGGTCGTCCATCTCGCCAGCACCTCGCAACCCGCCTTCGCCAACCAGGAGCCGCTCACTGCTTATCAGTCCATCGTCTCCGGTTGGGCCAACGTGCTTGACGGCGTCCGCCGCGCCGTGCCGCGCGCCAAGGTCCTGCTGATCAGCGCCGCCGACGTCTATGGCAACGCGTGCACGCCTGAGCGGCCGGCGACCGAGGATACGCCCGTGCAGCCCTGCGACACGTTCGGCTCGCTCAAGGCCGCCGCCGAGTCGATCGCGCAGACCTTCTACCTGAACTACCACCTGGACATCACGACGATTCGGCCGTTCTGCCTGCTGGGGCCGGGCCTGCCGGAGCAGTTCTTCTTCGGCGCGCTGGCCCGGCGCTTCTGCGAGTGGGACATGAGCAGTCACGGCAACACGTGCGGCCTGGCGGACATCGAGTACCGGCGCGACGTGACGCACGTGGCCGACTTCATCGACGCCCTCGAGCGCCTGACCGATTCCGGCCGGCCGAACTGCACCTACAACATTTGCAGCGGCCGGCATCACAGCGTGCGCGAGATCGCCCACGCGCTCGCCCGCGCCGCCAACCTCGACCTCAGCTTCACCGCCGACAACGGCGGCGACCCGGGACCGATCCGCTGCCTCTGGGGCGATGCCTCACGCCTCAGCCAGCAGACCGGCTGGAAGCCGTCCCGCAGTCTGGACCAGGCTGCCGGCGATCTGATCGCCTCGTGCAAGACCCAGATGCAGCCGGCCCCGGCGCACTGACGCCGCCAGGTTCGGACCCGAATCGGCTTTGATAATCGCTGACCGAGCCGGCCGCGGCGGGGCGCCCCGTCGCGGCCGCTCAGCGTTTCGGGCCTTTGGCGCCGCGTGTGCGGCCTGGCCGTCCCGTCGCCCCCAGGCCGCGTTCCGCGCTTCTCAGGCCTGCCAAGAATTTGCCCGCGGGGGACTTGGCACCGGATTTGGAGGGCCGTATAGTACACGACTCGGCCCGTCCAGAACGGGGCTGACCGGGACGTGCGGGGTTGTTCCAGGCCCGGACTATTCGACGGAGACTGACGGCATGGTCAAGCTGCGACTGAAAAGGATGGGTCGCACCCACCGCGCCTATTATCGGCTCAGCGCCATGGACGAGCGAAACCCGCGCGACGGACGCGTGCTCGAAGACCTCGGCGTCTACGACCCCCAGAACAAAGATCGCCAACAGCAGCTCGTGCTGAACGCCGATCGTATCAGTCACTGGCTCCGTGTCGGCGCGATGCCCACCGACACCGTCAGGCAGCTCCTGAAGCGCCACGGCATCGGGAAGAAATGAGGAAAATGCGGCCTCCGCGGGTCGGAACGAGCCATGCGCATCGACGTCCTCACACTTTTCCCGGAGGTCTTGCAGCCGCATGTGACGGCCAGCATCATTGGCCGCGCTCAGCACGCCGGCATCGCTGATATCCACCTGCACCAGCTTCGCGACTACTCCACCGACCCCCATCGAAAAGTCGACGATCGGCCCTTCGGCGGCGGGCCCGGCATGGTGCTCATGTGCCAGCCGGTGTGCGACGCCGTCGCGGCGATCGAAGCCCTGGACCCTCGACCGGCCCTGCGCGTGCTGCTCACGCCGCAGGGCCGGACCTTCAACCAGGCCGCGGCGCAGCGTCTCGCGACGCATGAGCGGCTGCTGCTGATCTGCGGCCATTACGAGGGCTTTGACGAACGAATTCTCGATCTGCTGCAACCCCTTGAGATCAGTCTCGGCGACTTCGTCATGACCGGCGGTGAGATCGCCGCGGCCGCGGTGATCGACGCCGTCGTGCGGCTGCTGCCGGGCGCGCTGGGGCACGAGGAAGCCGCGCTGCACGAGTCGTTTCAGGGGAGACGGCTCGACCATCCGCAATACACGCGCCCGCGCGCGTTCCGCGGCCTGACCGTGCCGGAGGTGCTGCTCGGCGGCAATCATGCCGAAATCGCGGCCTGGCGCCGCGCGCAGTCGGAGCAGCGCACGCGCGAGCGGCGGCCCGACCTGCTGGCCATCGACGCGGCCCGCCGCCCCGCTCCCGCCCGAAGCAATCGCACGAATCCCAACAGACAACTGGCTTCCAATCGCGTGATCGAACGGGCGGCGATCCCGCCCGCGGTTGGGCACGCATCTGATGATCGCCCTTCGGCCCGTGCGGCATGCCGCCTCGCGGCATGCGGCGGCGCGGCCGCGGGCTCGCATGTTGAAAGTGAGGCGCTCCGATGAAGAACCCGCTGTTTTCCGCCGTCGAGGCCAAGTACAAGCGCGAATCCGACCTGAGCTTCGACATCGGCGACACGGTCGTGGTTACGATCCGCATCGTCGAGGGGGACAAGGAGCGGCTCCAGGACTTCATCGGCGAGGTGATCGCCCGCCGCGGCCAGGGCCTGAACGAGATGTTCACGGTCCGCCGGCTTGTGGGTGAGGAGGGCGTCGAGCGCACCTTCCCGGTTCACTCGCCGAAGGTCGCGTCGATCAAGACGCGCCGCAGCGGCAAGGTCCGCCGCTGCAAGCTCTATTACCTGCGCGACCGCGTCGGCAAGGCCCGCCGCCTGAAGGAGCGCCGCATCTCGGCGGAGGCCAAGAAGGCCGCCGCCGCCGCCCGCGCCGAGAAGGCCCGTCGGGTCGCCGAGGCCGCCGAAGTCGAGCAGCGGGCCCGCTCGCGCCAGCGCGAGATGGCGGCGACCTGACGCCGAGCGGCGCCGATCGACGCGCGCCATCGCCGTCGACCGCCCCAAGGGCCCGAGGTTCACTCGTTGACGGCCGGAAACGTGAGCACGCCGCGCGATCAACTTGGTCTGCAAGGCGAGCAGTTGGCGGAGCGTTTCCTCCGCAGCCGCGGGTGTCGCGTCATCGCGCGGCGCTTCCGCACGGCGGCGGGCGAGCTGGACCTGGTGGTGCGCGAAGGGGCGACGCTGGTCTTTGTCGAGGTGAAGACGCAGAGCGACCGGACTCTGCTCGACCCCTGCGAGCGCGTCACGCGCGGCAAGCAGCGCCGCCTCGGGCGCGCGGCCCGCAGCTTCGTCGCCCGGCACAGGTGTGAGAACCTCCCCTGCCGCTTCGACGTCGTCTCGGTCGTGATCGACGACTCCGGAGCGACCAGCATCGAGCATCATCCGGACGCCTTCTCGCCGCCGGCGTGGTCGTGATCCGAGCCGAGCGCACCGGTGATCCGAGCCGCGATCGCGAAGGAGCGGTTTGGCTGGCAGGCTCCGCGGCTCAACGATGCCACGAGCGCGAGCGAGGGGGGTAACCCGCGCCGCACCCGGGAGCGATGTTGCGCTACCACACACTCCACTCGCTTGCGCTCGCGGCTCGTGCTTCTCACCGTCTCGTGCTTCTCACCGTCTCGTGCTTCTCACCGTCTCGTGCTTCTCACCGTCTCGTGCCTCTCACCGCCTCGTGCTTCTCACCGCCTCGTGCTTCTCACCGCCTCGTGCTTCTCACCGCCTCGTGCTTCTCACCGTCTCGTGCTTCTCACCGTCTCGTGCTTCTCACCGTCTCGTGCTTCTCACCGCCTCGTGCTTCTCACCGCCTCGTGCTTCTCACCGCCTCGTGGCTCCTCGCACGGCTCCGGAGTTTCCTCGTCCCGCCTCAACCCCGCGTCGTATTCCTCGTCCCGCCTCGTATTCCTCGTCGCGCCTCACCGCGCCTCGTATTCCTCGTCGCGTCTGACGCTTGCCCATCGGCCGCCGTTCGATCAGACTGTGCGGCCATGAGCAAGACGGTCGCCGCCAACATCACCTGGCACGAGGGTCACGTCGAGCGCGCCCAGCGCTACGCGCTGCTCAGGCAGCGCGGCGCCACCATCTGGCTCACCGGCCTCAGCGCCAGCGGTAAGAGCACCATCGCCTTCACCGCGGAGCACTTGCTCGTCGAGTCCGGCCGGCTCGCCTACGTGCTCGACGGCGACAACATCCGCCACGGCCTCAATCGCAACCTCGGCTTCTCGCCCGAAGACCGCACGGAGAACATCCGCCGCATCGGCGAAGTCGCCAAGCTCTTTGCGGACGCGGGCGTGCTGACGTTTGCCAGCTTCATCAGCCCATACCGCGCCGATCGCGACCTGGTGCGCGGGGCGCACCGCGCCGCGGGGCTGCCCTTCATCGAAGTGTACGTACGGGCTTCCGTCGAGGTCTGTGAGCAGCGCGACCCCAAGGGTCTCTACAAGAAGGCCCGCGCCGGCCAGTTGCCGGAGTTCACCGGCGTTTCCGCGCCCTACGAGGAGCCGCTTTCGCCGGAGGTGGTCATCGACTCCAATCGGCTGACGCCCGGCGACGCCGCCAGCCGCATCCTCGACTATCTGCGCGGGCTGTCCCTGCTTACCGCGTAGCGTCGACGCGCGGCTTCGTTCGTTACTCGGCGCTCTCCGCGATTCACCTCACGGGCACGGCAGTCCAAACGCTGCCAGCAGGATGCCGAGGTCGGACTGGTTCGTGAGCCCGTCGCCGTTGATGTCGCCCGGGCAGTTCCCCGGCCCAGAGTTGCAGCCGAAATCGGCGAGCAGCACGCCCAGGTCGGACTGGTCGACGTTGCCGTCCCCGGTCAGGTCGCCCGGACACGGCGTCGGCGCACTCTGTGGTATGGACCAGAAGCCGCCGACCAGCTCAAAACTGCCGCCGCTCATCACGCCGGCGTCGGGCTGGCCAATGGTGCCCGATAACTGGAAAACGCCGCCGGTGGAGGTTCCTCCGCCGCCATCGACGGTGAACCAGCTCATGTCAAAGTCGTTCGCGAGGGTGGCGGAAGCGGCGAAGCAACCCAGAATCGTGCCTGCGACAGCGCGCATCATGGCTCAGTCTCCGTGCGAAGTTCATCTTGATCGAACGGACCCGACACACCGGGTTCCATCCGTATATACGCGGTTTCTTCCACCCTCCTCCGAAGATTTTCGCGCATTTTTCCGGGCCGTAACGGCCAACCCGTTGGCGAAACCACCCCGGGTTTTGCTCTCTTTCCAAACCATTGGAAGGCTAGGCCATGTCCGTGCGCGGTTTCGGGCCGCGCGAGGTATACACGCCGCTTCCCTGTTTCGCCGCGGTCGACCGGACTGGCATCGACTCCTCCGGGTCCGCGCGCTTGCACAAGGGTGTCCCGGATGCGCTCCCTTCGCTACACGCTGCTCGGCGGTTCACTCGCGCTGCTGACCCTCGCCGGTGGTTGCCCCACCGATCCCACCGTCTCCGACAACGGCCCCGGAGGCGGAATCGTCTCGGGGAATGATCCCGGCCCGACCGGCGGGACCTCGCCGCCGTCCGGCACGCCGCCGACGCAGTCGTTCGATGGTGAGTTCTCGGGCGATGCGCAGCGCGTTTCGGCCTACCGCGACACCCTGACGAGCGAGGAGGCGTACCACCTGCTCCGGCGCACGTCGCTGGGCGCGACCAGTCGCGACGTCGACGACGCCGTGGCCCGCGGCCTCTCGGCGACGGTGGACGCGCTGCTGGCGTACACGCCGCCGGCCAGCGAAGCCGTCGCGCTGGCCGAGTCGTACGAAGAGGACATCCGCAAGCGCTGGCAGGTGTACCTGATGGAGTCGCCGAACATCCTGCACGAGCGCATGGCGATGTTCTGGCACGACCGGTTCGCGACGTCGGCGCGCGTCGCCAATGACTACCGCGAGCGGAACCTGCCCTACCAGCACTGGATGATGCTGCGGCGGAATGCACTGGGCAACTATCGGCAGTTCCTGCTCGAACTGACGCTTGATCCGCTGATGCTGCTGTGGCTCGACGGCGCGGACAGCCCGAAGACGAACCCGAACGAGAACTACTGCCGCGAGTTCTGGGAGCTGTTCACGCTGGGCCGCGACACGGTGTACGTCGAGGCGGACATCCAGGAGGGGGCGCGGGCCTTTACGGGCATCACGCTGCTGTATGAGCACAACATGGACCCGCGCCCCATCTTCGACCTGTACAACCACGACGAGACCGACAAGCTGGTCTTTCCGGGACGTGCCCCGGCGCCCCAGAACTACAACTACGTCAGCATTACCGACCTGACCCTGGCGCAGCCCGAGGCCTCGCGCTACGTCGCCCGCAATCTGTTCGTCTTCCTCGTGCACGAGCATCCTTCTGACGCCGTCGTGCAGGAGCTGGCGGATGTCCTGGTCGCAGCCAACTGGCAGATCCGACCGCTGGTGCGGAAGATCCTCACGTCGCAGGCGCTGTTCTCTCCCGCGGCGCGCTTCAATCAGATCAGCTCGCCCGTCGAGCACTACGTCGGCGTCGCCCGCACGCTTTCGATGCACATTCACAGCGAGGACTCGCAGGGCTACGTCATGGACCGGCTCGTCAACGACCTGCGCGACGCCGGCCAGGAGCTGCTCAACCCCCCGGGCGTCGAAGGCTGGACCGAGGGCGAGCACTGGCTCCAGGATCAGTGGGTCATGAGCCGCGCCAACGCCCTGGGCCGCACGATGGAGTACGGCGACGCGCGCTACCCGCGGCTGCCCTACCACCTGCTGCCGCCGACGAGCAACTGGACGGAGCGCGAGGTGCGTGGCCAGATCGTCGACGCGCTGGCCGGCGCCTTTCACCTGCCGCTTACCGCAGCCGAGCGCGAGATCTACATCGAGGTGCTCGACCAGAACGGGCACCGCGCGTTTCACCTGTTGAACCCGAACCAGCAGCCCAGTCATGTGTTCGAGGTCATCCGGCTGATGGCCATGGACGAGCGCGTCATCACGCGCTGACGCGGCCGCGTCGATCCGGAGACCGTCATTCAGGAGTGCCCGCCATGTCGTACGAATGCAAGGAATGCGTGGAAGTGAGTCGGCGTTCGTTCCTGCTGCGCAGCGGCGGCGCGTTCGCGGCCCTGGCCTGCGCCGATCCGATCCTGCGGCTGGTGGCCTCGACCTACGGGGCCAGCAGCCAGGGCACGGGCAACCTGCTGGTGCTGTGCCAGCTCAACGGCGGGCTCGACGCGCTGAGCTTCCTGGCGCCGTTCAGCAACAGCGTCTACCAGGCCAAGCGCCCGCAGCTTGCGCTCAAGGCCGCCGACGTGGACCCCCTGCCCGATCAACCCGAGTACGGCATCAACAAGCAGTTCCAGTTCTACAGCGAGCTCTACCAGCAGCAGCAGCTCGCCATCGTCCAGCAGGTCGCCTACCCGGATTCCAACGGCTCGCACTTCGAAAGCCAGGAAATCTACGAGTTCGGCGTGCGCAATCTCGGCGCCAGCCCCGCCGCCAACGTGCGCTGGTACGAGCGCCTGCGGAAGACGTACTTCGACGAGCCCTACGGCGTGCTGGACACGCGCAAGATCGGCGATCCGCGGAACTACGGCTATCCGGACAAGACCTATCACAAGGCCGCGCAGGAGGCGTTCGGCCGCCTGGCGCGCCTGAAGACCGGCCAGACCGACGCCCAGCAGAAGGTCCTCGACGCCTATCGCCATATCGACGAGATCGGCGCCGAGATCCGCGAGCGCACGCAGAGCTTCAACTCCTCCGGGCCCGCCCGCGGCGAGTTCTTCCGCGCCGCCATGCTCGCCTATGCCGGCCTCGGCACGCAGATCATCAAGCTCGAATACGGCGGGTTTGACACGCACGGCAACCAGGCCGAGGCCAACGCGCAGCTCTTTCCGTCGCTCGACGCGCAGTTCCGGCAGTTCGTCGACGACTGCAAGGCCATGGGCATCTGGGAACGCACCTGCGTCCTGTTCTACAGCGAGTTCGGCCGCCGAAACGAGGAGAACGGCAGCCCGGGAACGGACCACGGCCACGGCGGACACATGATTCTCGCGGGCCCCGGCGTGAACCCCGGCCTGTTCGGGCAGCGCGTCACCAGCAGCGACCTGAACCGCGGGAACCTGCCGCACTACGTCGATTTCCGCGCCGTGTTCTCGGCGAGCATCCGCGACTGGCTCGGCTTCGACCCCGCGCCGATCTTCAGCCTGCCGGGCGAGTCGTTCGATTCAAGCACCGGCGGGGCGCTCTTCCGATAGTGTCCGGCGTTGTTTCGAGTCGGGGCGTCGGCTCCGACTGGGGGCATGGTCTCATCCGTCATGTTGAGCGACAGCGAAACGCCTGCATCCGGACCGCCGTCCCGCGACGGCAGCGGGAAGGCCCTTCGGCCGTTGGGCCGCTGCGCCGTTCTCGCGGCCGGGCTGGGGCTTGCCTTCGCCTTCACCGCCGCCGCGCAGGACATCCCGCCTGAGGACTTCGAGCGATCGCTCTACGCCGCCGGCCTTTCGCAGCCGGTCGCGCTCGCGGTCGCACCCGACGGCCGCCTGTTCATCACCGAGAAGGCCGGGACGATCCGCATTGTCGAGGACGGCGTCCTGCGACCCGAGCCCTTCGCCGTGCTCACCGTGCACACCGACAGCGAGAACGGCCTGCTGGGCATCGCCATCGACCCGAACTTCGCCCGCAACGGCTACGTCTACGCCTTCGCCTCCGTCTCGCCGGTCGAGCAGCGCATCTTCCGCTTCACTGACGCGCGCGGCATCGGCGTCGACCAGACCGTCATTCGCGACAAGCCGCCGACGACCGGGACGATTCACTCCGGCGGCGGGCTCGGCTTCGGCGCCGACGGCAAGCTGTACTTCTCGATCGGCGACAACGGGATCGCCTCGAACGCGCAGGACCTCGGCACGCTGTCGGGCAAGCTCTGCCGCATCAATCCTGACGGCTCGACGCCCGAAGACAACCCCTTCCGCACGCCGACCGGCACGCCGCGCGCCATCTACGCGCTGGGCCTGCGCAACCCGTTTCGCTTCTGTTTCGCGCCGGACGGCCGCGCCTTCGTGCTTGACGTCGGCTCCGACGGGGGCGCGCGGCGCGAGGAGATCAACGTCGTCTACGCCGGCGACAACTGCGGCTGGCCGCTCTACGAAGGCTACAGCGTGCTCGGCAGCATCGCGGGCTACCGCGAGCCGGTCTTCGCCTACCACGAGCAGGGCCAGGCCGTTACCGGCGCCGTGTACTACACCGGGCGGCAGTTCCCCGCGCAGATGATCGGCAACCTGCTGCACCTCGAGTTCGTGCTCAACCGCCTTTATCGCCTCGAACTCAACGGCGACCGGGTCACGCGGCACTCGCTGCTGCTCGAACTCGACGGCGGCCCGGTCGACCTGGTGCAGGACCTCGATGGATCGTTGCTCTATTCCGAGTTCCATACCGGGCGCATCGTCCGCATCCGCTACGTCGGTCCCCTGCCGCCCGCGCCGGAGCCGCCCAGTGACGAACCCGCCGGCGCGCCGGCCGTGAGCGGGATCAACGCCGCCGCCCCCTGCGGCCTGGGCGCCTTGCCGGCCATGCTGCTCGTCACCGGCGCACTCTCCGCCCGCCGCCGTCCGGGCGGCTGAAAGGGCCGCCAGCCATCACACGCCGGAAGGTCTTTCGCCGCCGCAGTTCCAGCAGGTTTCGAAGTTGCCCGGAGATTCCTCGCCGCACGCGCGGCACGTCCATGCGGAATCCGCATGCTCTCGCTGGGCGGAAATCTCGCGCCGCGTCCGGGCCAGCAGCTCCAGCACGTCGAAGAAGAACTCGCTGGCGATCATCAGCCGCACACCCAGCGCCCGCGGCCCCACCGACTGCGTCCCGGCGTAGTGATCGACCGCCGTCTTGCCCTCGTGAGCGATGTGCGGAATCTGCTCATCCGCGAGCAGCATCTCGACGATCGCCGCGGGCAGCCCACCCAGGTGCTGCGGGTCGAGCGGTGCAAAGGCCTCCTTCGGTCGCAGCGCCTCGAGGTCGAACGGCTCGCCGCACGCCGGGCACGCCCGCCGCGCCGCCCCCGCCAGCGCTTCGCCGCAATGGTGGCAGTTCAGTCCGAAATCGGGCAAAGGCAGCTCGCTGCCGTTGAAGCGCGGCCGCCTCAATCGCGACCACGGGCGCACCAGCGCCGACGGGTCGAAGCGCCCGCCGCACTCGGGACACACATGCTCGGTGAGCCCGCGGAGCGGGTATTCACATCGCGGGCAGCGCAGGTCGAACTCCTGCGGAACCGGCAACGTGCTCGGGTCGACGCGCATGGCCTGCCTCCTGCCCGGTGCGCTCGCAGTCCGCCGGCTACTGCGCCGGTCCGCCCGGCGCGGCACCCGCGGGCACCGTCGTCGCCGGTGCGCTCGCGGGCGTGGCCAGAGCGGCCAGCTCATCCTCCGAGAACAGCCGCGTGAGAACCTCCGTCGCCCGCGCCGTCGCCAGCAGGTCTACATCCAGGGCCAGCGCCTGGCGCAACGCCGCGGCGGCGTCATCCTTGCGCGAACTCTTCGCGAATGCCAGCGACAACAGGAAGTACGCGGAGGCGCGGCGCGGCGCGGCGCGCGTCGCCAGGTCCAGGTGCTGGACGGCGGCGGTCACGTCCTGCCGCTCCAGGGCCTGGGCTGCCAGCGCCTCGTACGCCGGCGCGTAGCGCGCGTCCACCGTCAGTGCCGCCTGAAGAAACCGCGCCGCTCCATCCGCGTCGCCGCGCCGCAGCGCCAGGATTCCCCTCCAGTACCAGCCCTCGGGCCGCGGCGCGTCCGGCGGCAGGGCCTCCAGCGTCTGCCGCGCGGCCTCGAAGGAGCGCGCGTTCAGCAGCGCCACGGCGCGCCAGAGGTTCACGTCGTAATCCGCCGGGTTCTGCTCGCGCAGGTACTCCAGGATGGCCAGCGCTTCGACGTTCTTGCGTTCATGAATGGCGGCAATCGCCCGCAGCAGGTCGAACTCGCCGCTCGCGCCGTCCACCTCGGCCAGGTCCGCGACCACGCGCCGAAGCACGTCCCAGCGTTCCAGCCGCACCGCCAGTTGTCCCAGCCGCCCCAGCTCACCCGCCGACAACCGCGGCGCGTGCGCCAGTTGATCCAGCAGGCTGTCGGCCTCCGCCGGCGCGGTCTCCGGGGGCGCCATCAGCGCCTCGGCCGCCAGGAGCTGGGCGGCGGGGGATCGCGGCGTGAGCTGCCAGAGCTGAAACGCCAGCGCGCGGGCTTCCTCCACGCGGCCTTCGAGCAGGCGGCGCCGGCCGACGATCTGGAGAAAGGCCACGGGCGGCGTTCCGCGCTCCTCGGCGCCGAAGGCGAGCAACTCGGCCAGGGCATCGTCTCGCAGCAGCGCCGCCAGCGCCGCCAGCCGCGCATGCACCGCGCCGCTGAGCGCCGCCGAATGCTCCGGCAGCGTGGCCTGTGCCAGCAACTCGCGCGCGGCGCGCTCATCCACCAGCTCATACAACTGGTCCCGGCCGGGCCGCAGCACGCGGTCGAGCCGCGCGTCGACGACGCTGCTGGTCAGCGCCGCCGGCGGTTCTCCCGCGGCGTCCGCCCGCGGGGGCGGTGCTTCGCGCGCCGGCGCCGACGGCACAGTCACCGGAGAAGGCGCGGCCGCTTCCGTCTGGGGCGCGAGCTCGCGCTGGGGCGCAGGCGGGGCGGCGACGCGGCGGGCGAGCTGCTGCTCAACGGCGCCCTGCCGCGCGGCGAGTTCGCGCAGCGCCCTTCCCTGCCGCTCGACGACGCTGGCGCCAAACACGGCCAGTGCCACGACGAGCATCAGCAGCACCAGCGTGCTCACGAGCCACAGCACGTACAAGCGCTCGATGGCGCCGGCGGAACGCGGGGGTCGTGTCGCGGTGAACATGCCAGGAATCCTCCGGCGTTTCGCCCTCTCAACCGGCCCCCGGCTTCGGGCCCGGAGCCTCGCCGTCGTCCGGCTCGCGCGTCGCCTGGTCGATCTGCTCCGACGTCAGGCGATAGTTGGACCACGCGTCAACGTAGATAGACGCCCGTGGAGCGCGCTTCGCCGGCAGAGCGCGCCGCAGAATCCGCATCAGCACGTACGAGATTCCCAGGAAGGCCAGCAGTCCCACCGCCGCCGTCGCCAGCACCAGGTACAGGAGCACGAGCCGCTTCTCGCGCTCCAGCCGGGTCGCCGCCGCACCAGCGGCGCTCACCGGCTGCGTCGTGGGCGCGCTCGTTGGCGCCGACGCCGGCAGGGCGCCGGTGGCGAGCGTCAACGCCAGCAGCGCGGGTATCGCGCACGTCCTCATTTCGCCTCGGCCCCGGCGCGCACGCGCGGCTCCAGTTCAGCCTCCAGCCGGCGGATCAGCTCGCGCGCCGTCTCCGACAACTCGCGCGGTACGGTCACCTGGACCACCGCGTAAAGGTCCCCCGGCTCGCCGCCGCGCGGGTCCGGCACGCCCTTGCCGCGCAGCCTCAGGCGCGTGCCGCTGGTGGCGCCCGGCGGCACCTTGATGCGCACCGGACCGTCCAGCGTCCGCACCGCGGCGCTGCCGCCCAGCGCCGCCTGCGGGAAGCTCACCGGCAGGTCGACGACGAGGTCGCGGCCCTCGCGGCGGAAGTGCGCATCCGGCCGGACGCGGCAGACGATGATCAGGTGGCCGCGGCCGCCGGGCCCGGGGTTCCCACGGCCGCGCACGCGGATCCGCTGCCCGTCGGTGACGCCGGGCGGGATGCGGAACTCGATCCGCTCCGACGTGCCGTCCGCCCCACGCAGGTGAACCTCGCGCGTCGTTCCCCGGATCGACTCCTCGAAGCTGACCTCCACGCTGTGCTCCACGTCGCCTCCGCGGGCCGCCGTTGACCCCGTCCGCGCCGTGTAGCCGGCGGCGCCCTGCGGTCCGCGGCGGAAGAACTGCTCGAAGATGCTGCCGAGGTCGCCGAGAGAGTCGAAGCCGAAATGGACGCCGACGGCGTCATCGTCGCCGCGCGGCGACCACGAGCGGAACTCGGGCGTTGGTCCGCCGGCGCCGAAGCGGTCGTACTGCGCCCGGCGCTGCGGGTCGCCGAGGACCTCGTACGCCGCCTGAATCTCCTTGAAGCGCTGCTCGGCGACCTTGCTGCCGGGGTTGCGATCGGGGTGATGCGCCTTGGCGAGCCGCCGGTAGGCGCGTTTCACTTCGTCCTGAGACGCGGTGCGGCTGACACCGAGGATTTCGTACGGGTCCTTGCTCGACATTCCTTGACAGACTCCAGCGGGCGCCGGCCGCCGCCGATGGGCCGTGCGCGGCGGCGGGCGTTCGAGGCCGGCGGCGCGGGCCTGGTCAGCGCAGGGTCTTCAGCATATCGACGGCCTCGCGCTCGTAGCGCGTGTTCGGATAGCCGTCGAGGATCTTGCGCAGATACCCTTCGGCGTCCTGGCGCCGGCCGCGGGCGATCGCGGTGCGGGCCTGGGCCAGCAGCGTTTCGCACTCGCCCTTGGCGATGTGGTCGCGCAGGATGGCGGCCACCGCGGTCTGGGCCTGCATGCGTTGCAGAATGCCCTCGGCAATCGGGACGACCTCGGTGTCCGGACAGTCCCTCTTGATCTTCTGAAGGGCGTCGTAGGCGGCGCCGAAGTCCTGGGCGATGATGCGCTCGCGCGCCGTGGACAGCAGCTTCGCGGCTTCCACCAGCCGCGTGTTGCCGGTCATGATCTTGGCGACCTCGTCGTACTGATTCTTGAGGCTCTGCAACCGCTTGCGGCTGTCGCGCGCGATCTCCGCGCCCTGGAAGGTGCGTACGATCCAGCGCAGGTTGCTGACCGCCTTGTCGTAGTTCTTGTCGTCGACCATCTGCTCGGCTTCGCTCAGCTTGTCGCGGCCGATCATGTCGATCAGCTCGAGCATGTCCTGGCACTTGGCCTTCAGCGGGTCGCCCGTCACGGCGTGCTCGTACGCCTCGCGCGCCGCCACGAAGGCCCGGCGGAAGTCGCGGTCGCGCAGCGCGTTGCGCGCTTCCTCCAGCCGCCGATGCACCACGATCACTTCGCTCGGCCGCGTGCGGCTGGGCGGCGTGTCGGCCAGGATGTCGAAGATCACGCGCACGACCTCCTCGGTCGGCTCGCCGGAGTACTGGATCTTTCCGTGCGGGTCGATCACCACGCAGCGCGGGAACGACTCGATGCGGTACTCCTCGTACGCCTTGCACTCCAGCGCCACGGGGAAGGTCGCCTTTTCCTGCTTGAGCGTGCGCTCGACCTGGCTGCGGGCCGCGTCCGTCACGCCGATGCACATCACCCCCATGTTCCGCCCGAGGACGCGGTGGTTGTGGACGATGTTGATCTCCTTCATCGCGACTTCGCCGCCGCGATGCCACGAGACCCAGAAGTACAGCACGACCACCAGCCCGCGCATGTCCTTCAGCGACAGCGGCTCTTCCGCGTTGTACCAGTCCTTCGCCTCCAGATCGGGCGCATACGTCCCTTTCTCCAGGTCCGCCAGCACCGGACGCGTTCCGGCCAGCATGCACCCCAGTAGAACCGGCAGCAGCAATACCATCCGCATGACTGGTCTCCCGTGATCCGGCGCACAACCCGACCGCGGCCGCGCGCCTTTCCAGACGGGCGCAGCCGGCGACGCCCTCGCGAACCAACAGATTATAACCGCCTGGGCCGCAACCGGCAGCCCTCTGCGCCCGCCAGGGCGCGCTCTCAAGCCTCGCCTCCCCGCCGCCCTGAGCCCGCTGGCCGCCGGTTGAAGCCGTTGGCGCCGCCTCCCCTCCCCGAGCGGGCCCTCCGGCGCTATAATCGCGGGCCTGTAGGACCAGCGGGCCGGCGCCCGCTGGATGCAAGGAGCGCGTGTGCTCGCCGTTGCCGAATTCGCCCCGGTTGCGATCCTGCTCGCCGCGCTTGTGCTCATCGCCGGCGCCATCCTCGCCGCCTCGCACCTGATCGGCCCGCGCCGCAGCGGTCCGGTCAAGGACATCCCCTACGAATCCGGCGTCGATCCCATCGGCGACGCCCGCCGCCGCTTCAACGTGCGGTTCTATCTCGTTGCGGTCCTGTTCCTGGTCTTCGACGTCGAGATCATCTTTCTGTACCCGTGGGCGGTGCTGTTCCTGAAGGTCGCGCAGGGCTCGATCGCCGACGTGGCCGGTTTCGAGTCGCTCGGCTATGGTCCGGGCTTCCTCGCCGCCTCGGTCGGATTCTTCTTCTTCCTGCTGGCGGCCGGTTTCGTCTACGAGTGGCGCAAGGGGGTCTTCCAGTGGGATTGACGGGCACCGACGCCGGACCCGGGCCGGGTTTCTCGACGACGCGGCTGGACTACGCCGTCGACATGATCAAGAAGCACGGCATCAACTGGTGCCGGAAGAACAGTCTCTGGCCGATGCCCTTCGCCACGGCCTGCTGCGGCATCGAGTTCATGGCGACCGCCTCCAGCCGCTACGACATCGCCCGCTTCGGCTCCGAGCGACCCAGCTTCAGCCCGCGCCAGGCCGACCTGCTCATCGTCGCCGGCCGCGTCGTCATGAAGATGCTGCCCGTGCTCCAACGCATCTATCAGCAGATCGCCGAGCCCAAGTGGGTCGTGTCGATGGGCGCCTGCGCGTCTTCCGGCGGCGTCTTCGACACCTACGCGGTGATTCAGGGCATCGACCAGTTTGTCCCGGTTGATGTCTATCTGCCCGGCTGTCCGCCACGGCCCGAAACCGTCCTCGAAGGGCTCATGGCGATCCAGCGCATCGTCACCGAAGACGGCGTGAGGAGCAGCGGCGAGCGCGGGCGCGGCATGGGCCTTGTCGTAACGCCGCCGCAGGTCGTCCAGCTCACGAGACCCGGCCACAACTGACGCCGCGCCTCAGGACGGGGCGCCCACCGCCCCGGCCGTGGTGGCGTTGAAGACCGTTCCGGCGAGGCGGGCGCCGAGCGTGCGCAGCGCCGCCAGCGCCTCGGCGATATCGCTCCGCAGACAGTGCCCCTCCCGCGCGACGAAGATCACCGCGTCGCTCTCGCACGCCAGGCTGAGCGCGACCGGGTCGCCCGGCAGCGGCGGCCCGTCGACAAGCACCAGCTCGTGCCTCTCGCAGAGCCGGGCAAGCAGCGTGCCCACCTTCGCCGCGAGCAGCGCCGTATCCCCCGGTCCCAGCGGCGCGGCCAGGCCCAGCACGTCGAGACCGGTCGTCTGCGTCTTGCGCACGAACTCAAGCGGCGATGCACTGCTCAGGGCGGACAGCAGATCCTGGCCGGCTTCCGGCACGCCGAGCCGCAGCGTCACCGCCGGCCGGTGCGGGTTCGCATCCACCAGCAGCAAGCGGCAGCCCGCCGCGGCCAGGCTGCGCGCCAGCAACGTGGCCACGGTCGTATTGCCCGCGCCGGCGGCCGCACTGGTCACGGTGATCACCGTTGAATGGCCGTCGGCCAGCCGCTCGAGCAACGCGTCGCGGATGTAGCGGATCGCCGCCGCTTCCTCGGCGTCGCTTCGCCCGTTGCCCGATTCGGCTCTCAACGGAAGCTGCCCGCGGAACGGCGCAGGCCGGCGGCGCTCATCGCCCAGCGGTGAACCCGATGCAAGAGGCGCTCCGGCCGCCGGGCTGACGGGCGCACCAGCGGCGATGCGGCGCGGCCGCCTGACGCCGACCAGCGCCGCCACGATCGCCGCGACCGCGAGCACGATGATCGAAAGGCCCTGCCGCCGCCGCTCGTCGGGCCGCTCGGGCGGATAGGCGGGCATAATGGCGCGCACGACGTCCGCCGGCGGGATCGCGGAGACGGGCTCGGCGCGTTCGCGGACGATCGCGTCGAGCTCGGCCCGCACTTCGTCGATGCGGCTGAGCTTGCCCGACAATTGTTCGGCGGCCTCGAAGGAGTCGTTGAGCTCGCGCGAGCGGCGCGCGATGAGCGCATCGAGCGACGCGTGCTTCGCGGTGAGCTGGTCGATCCGCTGTCTGAGCACCACCGCCGACCCCCGCGCATCGAGGGTTGCCTCCTCGCCGCCGGCCACCTGGCGCGCGTCGAGCTCGCGCGTGCGCTGCTCGAGCGCCGCTTCGAGCTGCCGGATCGTGTGCCGGGCGGCGACGATGCGCGGGTGCTGCTCGCCGAAATGAGCGAGCGCGGCCTCGAGCTCGCCGCGGGCTTCTTCCAGCGCGGCGGCCCGGCGGCGCCACTCGGCATCCTGCCCGTAGGCGCGGGCCGCGGGTCGGCTCGTCGGGCCGCTTGGGGCCGGCTCCGCTTCGGCCTGCGCCAGCCGCGCCCGTGCGTCCGCAAGCTCAAGCTCGATCCCGTCGCGCTGCCGGAGCAGCTCTTCGATCCCCAGGCGCAGCCGCGTGATCAGCTCCTGCGGGCTGATGACGCGCAGCCGCCGTCGAAGCTCGTCGACTTCGCCTTGCAACGCGCGCAGCTCGGCCCGCAGCGCCGCCTCCTCGCGCGAACGGTCCGGCGCGCTTGGCGCCGGCTGCGAGCCCGCCGACTCCGTCAATCGCCGGGCGTACTCCTCCACCACCGCCGTGGCGAGCAGCGCCGCCGCCGCCGCGTCGTCGAGCACGACCTCGGCCTCGATCACGCCGGGCGCGTCCCCCGGCCTGGCGAGCAGCGCGCCGGCGAGTCTCTCGTGCGCCGAGCGGCGCGGCCACCATGAGACCGCGGTGCTTCCCCTGCCCAGGGCGCCGCTCTCGCGCACGTCCGCGCGATTCGCGACCGCCGCCAGCACCCCGGGGGACGTCATCCGCCGCGCGTGCAGCCACGTCGTCGACGGCGCGTCTCCATTGGCGACCGGCTGCAACTCAAGGCTCGCGACAGCGCGATACAGCGGCGGGACGAGCACCCAAACCAGGCTCAGGCCGGCGCCGCTCAGCAGAACAAAGACCACGACGGCTGCCAGCGAGCGCCTGAGCGGCCCAGCGCCCGGGTCGTGCAGCATATCGGGCCCTCGCGGGGACGGTGTAGCGCGCGGGCCCGGCTCCGGCGGCGCGGGGGGCGCGTGGCGCCCCGGTTTCAGGGAAGGTTTCTCGGGAGTCGTCAATCAGGCGCTCCGCTGCGGCAACGGCCTCAGGAAGCAAGCCGCGCCGTGGCCGCGGAATCCGCCCGCCCGGGGGCATTCCGGCGGCGCAGAAACTGCCGGCGGCGGCGCGCGCACACTGTAAGTGTCGGAAGATCGTAGGCGTTGCGTGAAAAGCCGCCGGCGGCGCCCCGGAGCACAGGGCAGCATTCCGGCCCTGGTGTCCCACATCGTACTATCCGTCTTTCACGCCCGGCCCCGATCGGCTATACTTCGCATTCGGGCGACAAATCGCTTTGCCTTGGAGGAGGAGAACGATGAGAGCCATTGTCAGCAGCGCGCTCGCGCTCCTTTGCCTAGCCCAGGCCGCGCTCGCCAGCGACTACTGGTTCTACCGCTACGCCTTCGGCCCCGAGGGCTGCGGCTGCAATGCCGGCCACCTTGGCGCTCACCCGGCGGGCACCGATGACTACGACCCGGCGCTTGACTTCCCCTTCTTCTCCCAGGAGGAGGGCTACGCCGCCGTCTACCACGAGCAGGGCGTCAACGGCTGGACCGGCCCGACCGACTTCTACAGGCACGACCTGCGCTCCGGCGTGCCCATCGACCAATCCAAGACCTGGGAGCCGGTCTATGTTTGGGCGTCGGACTTCTTCGAGCCCGAGACCATGATCTTCGGCATGCAGCCTCACCCGAACCTGCACCCGTCCACGAGCCGCCGCTGGTTCCTCACGCTCGAGGCCGTGCCGCAGGGCGTCCTCAACGCGCCGGCCGTCGGCACACGCTGGATGCTTCCCAGCAACTACGACCTGTTCCTCCTTGAGCTGCCGACCGTCCGCCCCGCCGACGGCCGCGACGGCTACCGCTTCTCCGTCAAGATCGCGCCGGTCGGCGACCTCACCGGCGACGACTGCGTCGACCAGGCCGACCTCGGCCAGCTCCTCGCGGCGTACGGCGTCTCGGCGAACGGGGACTTCACCGGCGACGGCATCACCGACCAGGCGGACCTGGGCATTCTCCTGAGCGCGTACGGGAACGGCTGCGAGTAATCGCAGGGGATGGAAGCCACGAGCGCCAGCGGGCGCGAGTCGCGAGGCGCGTACGAGCCGCGAGCGCAAGCAGGCGCGAGTCGCGAGGCGCGTAGGAGCCGCGAGCGCAAGCGCATGTCCTGACGGTTCGCATTGCGAACGTGGAGCGCGTGGAGGTAGCGCGCGGACGGACAAAGACGGGCCCAAGGCTTCGTCGCGCACCGGCGGCTCATCCGGCGCAACCGCTTCCTTGCGGGCGCGGCTCGGATCGGCGCGGATGGGGATGGGCGCGCGGGGCGTTCGCGTTACGAGTGTCCGGCGAGCTTCTTTTCCAGCGCGTCCACGCGCGCCACGATCTGCGCCAGGTCGTCGCGCGTCGCCAGGTCCGTCTTGCGCAGGGCGTCGTTCACCGCCGCCTGCACGCGCGCTTCCATGTCGCTGCGGGCCTTCTCGGCGCGCCCCATCACTTCCTTCACGAACTCCTGCCCCTTGTCCGCCGAGAGCTTGGCGTTGTCGGCCAGATCGCGGGCGTACTGCTCGACGCGGTCGCGCGTCATCGCGGCCAGGCCGACGCCCACGAGAAACGCCTGCTTGAGTAGGTCCACCATCTGCGGCTCCTCGATCTGCCGGGTTGGTCTCATCCGCGGATTCTACCGCCGACGGACAAAGCCCGCGGCGCATTCGCGCGCCGCTACTGGCTGTTCGGATCGCGCACAATGATCCTTCCGGCCAGCGTCGAGGTGGTCTCGAAGTCGCCCTGCCCCGGACGGCCGATGTACGCGTGAATGTAGTACGTGCCCGGGTTCAGGCTCAGCGGGATCGTGTACAGGAATGTGTCCTGCACGCCGTCGCCGACCGCGTTGCGGTTGCTCAGGATCGTGGTCTCGGCCTCGCCGTCCTCGTGCGCCGGCAGCGGGTTCGGGTCGTCGTCGATCGCCAGCCGGATCAGCGGGGCGTTCGGGTCGTCGGCCTCCTGGTCCGGAACGCCCGTGTCGTCGCGCCAGGTGATGTTCACCAGCGAGCCCGCGTCCACGGTCGTGTTGGTCGCCGGTGTGAGCAGCGAAATCAGCGGCTGGCCGGTGGCGGCCCGGCGGAAGATGAAGCCGCGCGATTCGACGGTCTCGGGGCTGCCGTCGCCGCGGTTGACGACCAGCAGCACGCGATAGATGCCGCGCGGCACAAGCGCGCCGTTGACGTCGCGTCCGTTCCACTGGAAGCGGTCTTCCTTGGTCTCGGGCTTGATCAGCCGGTCGGCGAGAATGGTGATCTCGTTGCCGTTGGCGTGGTTGTCGTCCTGGTCGATCCGCAGGTCGACGAGCACGTCATCAGCCTCGTCGATCGTGTAGACGATTTCCAGCGGCGCGTCGGTTTCGAGGAAGCCGCGGTCGCCGGGCGGCTCGGTGATCTCCAGCTTGACGGGCTCGGGCTCCTCGGGCCGCTCGGGGATGACGATGCGACCCTGGGCGCGCACGCTGAGCTTGGGGTTGATCTTGTCGTCGACGAGCGCATAGACGAAGTATGTCCCCTCCGGAACGGGCCCGCCCGAGCCGTCGTTTCCGACGAAGCGGAACGAGTCGAAGACGAGCTCGCTGGCGAGCGTGCGCGTCACCAGCTCGAGCTCGTTGCCGCTCTCATGGTCCTCGTCGGTGTCGAGCCCGACCTTGGCCGTCGCGCTGTCGTCCAGGTCGCGCGAGCGCCAGCGGATGATGATCTGCGCGTCCGAGTTCGGGTCGACGTCGAACGTCGTGTCCTCGGTCGGCTCCGTGAACTCGAACTCCGGCCGCTCGTTCACCGTGATGCGCCCGTCCGCCGTCGCCTCGCGCAGCAGTCCGCCGCGCTCGATCCGCGCCCGGATCGTGTACTCACCGTTCACGTACGAGCCCGTGTCCCAGTGCGTCGTTTGCGTCAGCCCGCCGCCGACCAGGCGGATTCCGCCCGCCACCACGCTCTGCGCCAGGTCCGAGCGCCGCTCCACGACGATCGTCACGATCGCCTCGTCATCACCCAGGTTCGTCGCCGTCCACTCGATCGGAACCGCCGACCCGATCGGCACCGACCGCGACTGCGTGGGCGCCAGGAACGCGATCGCCAGCGTCGTCGCCGTGCCGCGCGGCGGCCGGTCGTTCAGGTTGATCAGCGGAAAGCACCCGTCGCTGATGGCGATCAAGCCCGGCGACAACACCAACGTTCCGATCAGTCCCGCACGAAACATGCCTTCTCCCAGCGGCCGAGCCCGGCCAGGACGCGATCCCCTCAGTTTATCGGCGCTGCGCCAGCGGCGGCTTTGTACCGAGCCGTCAGCGCCCGGGCACCGGCGCCGGCGCCGGCATCTCCGGTGCGTCCGCGACGCGGATTTGCGCTAACCAATTCCGAATCAGCGGGTTGCGACGCTCCCTTGCCATTATTCCTCCCGCCAGCCGACCGTCAAGCCGCCCATTGGCAAGCATCCCTCGACGACACTACCATGACAGCCCCTCGAACGCATGATCGAGCGCCGGCGTACGGCGTGAGAAGGGGCGCCAGCGTTGGCCCGCGGTAAGCAAAGCCACGAGAGCTCCGTTGAGCCGGCCGGCCCCAAGGGTCGCGCCAAGTCTGCGCCCCGCGCCATACCGCCCGCCTTGGTCGCCGCTGAGCCGCGGCCTTTGCTTCCGCCCTGGGCTCGCATGGGCCCGCTTGTGCTGTTTGTCGTGGCCACGGCCTGGGGCGTGCTGGAAGTGCACTCGTCCACGGACACCTGGATCGGCCTGGCCGCGGGTCGGCAGATTCTCCAGCAGACCAACTGGTTCGACCTCCAGAACACCTTCCCGAAAAAGGACACCTTCAGCTTCACCTTCCACGGCACGGTCTGGTACAACCAGAACTGGCTCAGCCACGTCTACTTCTGGTTGCTGTACGACCGGCTCGGACCGGCGTTCGTGATCTACGGCACCTGGGCCGTCGCCGCCGGCATGTTCCTCCTCGTGCTGCTCGCGACGCGCGTGCGCAGCGGCTCGTGGCTGGCAGCGACCTTCGCGGCGGCGCTGGTCGCCAGCGCCTCGCGCGACTGGCTCAGCGCCCGGCCGGCGACCATCCAGTTCTTCATGTTTGCGGCGCTATGGCTCCTGCTGGCGTTGCTGTTGACGCCGGGATCAGCCGGTCGGCGACGGCCCTGGGGGCCGTTGGAGCCGGCCATCGACACCGAGACGGGCCGCGTGGTCGCCGGCCGCTGGTGGCCGATCTACCTGCTCGTGCCGCTCTTTCTCGTCTGGGGCAACGCCCACGGCAGCTTCGTGTTCGGATACGGCCTGGTGGCGCTCTTCTGCGGCTGCTGGTTCGCGATGCGCGCGTTGCAGGTGATCCTTGGCCCGCCGGACCCGCGGCGCCGGCACGCTCCGACTTTCGCCGACCGCGCCCCGCAGTGGACGGCCATCACCGACGCCCAGGCGCTGGGTGTCGCCGGCGCGGCGTTGACGGCGCTGCTGCTGACAATCTGGCTCGGGCCCTACGGTCTCGACAACCTGACGCACCCGCTCAAGGTCGCGGAGAGCGAGGACTTCCGGCAGGTCTCCGAGTGGGTCACGCCCTTCAGATCCGCCAACTTTCCGCCCGTCCAGCGCTTCTGGATCGCCTTCGGCATTGCGGCGGCGGCGCCGCTGGTCGCGGTCGCGCTGCGCGTGCTCGATCGCGAGGCAGCACGACCGGAAGATCGCCCGACGATCGCACGACGCGAGCCGCTGCGTTTGCAGGTGGTGCTTTTCGACGTGGCCTCGGTGGGGCTGGGCGTGTTCATGGCCCTGTGGGCGCGGCGTTTCGCGCCGCTGCTGTATATCCTGGCGACGCCGGCGCTGACGCGCTGGATCCTGCTGATCGCCCGGCCGGTCAGCGCCCCCGCGCGGCGCAACGTGCAGGACCTGCTGATCGCCGGCACGTGGGCCGCCGCCCTGCTGGTCGGCTTCCTGACCTACACTCGGGCCAACGAGGAGCTGGTCAAGCCGTTCCCGGCGGGCGGACACGACCTGCTGGACCGGGTGACGGTCTACCAGGCGGTCCCGCACGACGCGATCCGACTGCTGGCGGAGAACGATCTGAGGGCGAACGTCCTGACCGACTGGACGCACGCAGGACCGATCATGTTCTACGCCCCCAGCTCGCGCGTCTTCATGGACGGCCGCGCCCAGCAGGTCTACAGCGTCGAGCACTACCGGTTGTTCTCGTGGATTCAGAGCTTTCCCGAGTCGCAGAGCGGCGTGGCGCTCGCCATCCTCGAGCGCACGGGGACCGACACGGTCATGGTCCAGCGCCGGCCGCGGAACATCCCCCTGCGCAAGGCGCTGGAGCAAAGCCGCGACTGGGTGCAGCTCTACGCCTTCCAGGACTGGACGCTGTTCTTGCGCCAAGGTTCCGAGCCCCTGGCCCAACTGTCCGATCGTGAGCGAAGCGGGACCGCCTGGTGGCCGGATTTCGACGAGTCGCTGGTCGCGCGCGGCCTGGTATGGGCCCTGATCCCCGATCCCGCGGCCCGCGACCAGGCCGTCGCGCTCTTCCGCCAGGCCGCCAGCCGCGATCCGACGCTCGGCTTCTTGACGTACGGCCGAATAATCACTCTGCTCAACGTCAACCAGCGCCAGGCCGACGCCGAACGCTTCGTCCGCGATGAGCAGGAGCGGCTTCGAGCTCTGAAAGACCAGGTGGATGAGAACACGCGGCGGCGGCTGATCCAGGAGCTTCAGAAGTGGGCCGCAACACTGTCGCCGGCCCAGGACCAGCAGCGATGACCCCGCGCGGCCGTGCGCCGCGCGCAAGCAGGACGAACGCCATGCGAACATGGACGCCCAACCGGCTGATGACCCGCCTTTCGGCCCTGGCCGCGATCGCGCCGGCGCTGCCCGGCTGCTCCTCGCAGTTCCTCGCCAATCAGACCGAGGACCGCACCGGCAACATCGAGGTGGTCTTCATCAACAACACGCCCTACCGCGCCGTCCTCTCGATGGGCTCCTTTGACTCGCTCGACCGCAATCCGCCTGGACCGGTCCAGTTCCAGCAGCTCCGCATCGAGGGCTTCACCACGACCGCGGTCGGCAACTTCCCCTGCCGCCGCGTTTTTGCGATCGCCACGCCCGAGCTGCTCCGCCGCGTGCTCGACACCGACACCGACCAGTCGGCCGGCTTCGACATTGACGCCTTCAACGATGTCGTGCATTTCTCCGCCGCTCCGGCCGATTCCGAGCTCGCCACGGCGCCGACCGCCGGCACCGCCGCCCCGCGCGAGGTCCGCCTCGGCGTCGACTTCAGTTGCGCTGACCGGCTGTTCTTCACGCTCCAGGAAGACCCCAGCGCCCCGGGGGGTTTCCGGATCGACTACACCGTGATCCTCGACACGCTCCCCGGCGGCCAATGAGCGGCGGGTGGCACGCGTGACATGGGTGGCAGGCTTTCGGCGCAGCCGTAAGCATGCCCTCGACCATCGGCTATCATCCACCCCCATGTCTGCGACGACGCCCGGCGCGCCCGATCCGCGCATCATCGACATCACCCGCCGCTACTGGGGCTACGCGACGCTGCGTCCGCTCCAGCACGAGGCGATGCTCGCGGGCATCGCGGCGCGCGACTCGCTGGTGGTGCTGCCGACGGGCGGGGGAAAGTCGCTGTGCTATCAGGTGCCGCCCGTCGCCGCGCAGCGCACCGACGTCGTCGTTTCGCCGCTGATCTCGTTGATGAAGGACCAGGTCGACGGCCTGCGGGCCTGCGGCTATCCGGCGGTGGCGCTGCACAGCCAGAGCTCGCGCGGCGAGCAGCTCGAAGCCCAGCGGGCGGCCGTCAGCGGCGAGTGCCGGCTGCTGTTCGTTTCTCCTGAGAAGCTGCTGACGCCCGTCGGTTTGAACCTGGTGCGGCAGGCGCGCGTGCGGGCGTTCGCGATCGACGAGGCCCACTGCATCAGCCACTGGGGCCACGACTTCCGGCCCGAGTACCGCCGGCTGGCCGAGTTGCGCGAGCACTTTCCCGACGCGAGTCTGCACGCCTATACCGCAACGGCGACGCCGCGGGTGCGCGAGGACATCGTCGCGCAACTGCGCCTGCGCGATCCCGCGCGACTCGTCGGCGTCTTCGACCGCCCCAACCTGGTGTACCGGGTTGTCCAGCGTCAGGGCGGCATGGGCCAGGTGCTCGAAGTGATCCGGCGCCATGCGGGCGAGGCGGTGATCGTCTACTGCATCACGCGGCGCGACACCGAGGAGCTGGCCGCGTTCCTGCGGGGCGAGAGAATCCGCGCGGCGCACTATCACGCCGGCCTGGAGGCCGAAGCCCGTCGAAAGACCCAGGATGACTTCGCCGCCGAGCGCCTCGACGTCGTGGTCGCGACGGTAGCGTTCGGCATGGGCATCGACCGCAGCAACGTGCGGGCGGTGATCCACGCCGCCATGCCCAAGTCCGTCGAGCACTACCAGCAGGAGGCGGGCCGCGCCGGGCGTGACGGCCTGCCGGCCGAGTGCGTGCTGTTGTACTCCGTCGCCGACGCGATCCGCTGGGAGGGGCTGATCGCCCGCAGCGCGGCGGGTACCGACGACTCGGAGGCCATGCAGGTATCGCTCGAGCTGCTCGCGCATGTCCGCCGCTACGCCACGCGGATCGAGTGTCGCCACCGCCTGCTGAGCGAGTACTTCGGGCAATCGCTGCCGCAACCGAGCTGCGGGGCGTGCGACGTCTGCCTGGGCGAGATCCCCAACGCGGTGGACGCCTCGGTCGAGGCGCAAAAGATCCTCTCGTGCGTCGCCCGGGTCGGCGAGCGCTTCGGCGTCGGCCACGTCGTCGACGTGCTGACCGGCAAGCTCAGTCCGCGCGTGCGCAGCCTCGGCCACGATCGGCTCAGCACCTTCGCCATCCTGAAGGAGTCCGACCAGAAGGCCCTGACGCAGCGGGTCTACGAGTTGCTCGACCAGGGCCTGCTCTCGCGCGAGGGCGGCGAATACCCCGTCCTGCGCCTGAACGCCGCCTCGTGGGAGGTCCTGCGCGGCCAGCGCGCCGTCCGCCTCGTCCCGCAGGTCAGCGCCGCCGTCCGCCGCGCCGCCGTCGAGGAGGTAGCCTGGGAAGGCGTCGACCAGGAGCTCTTCGAGGCGCTTCGCCGATTGCGAAAGCAGATCGCCGAGGAGCGCGTCGTCCCGCCCTTCGTCATCCTCAACGACGCCACGCTGCGCGAGCTCGCCCGCACACGCCCGGGCACCCTGGCCGCGTTCGGCGGCATCGGCGGCATCGGCCAGCGCAAGACGCACGACTTCGGCCAGCGCTTCGTCGAGGCGATCGTCGCGCATTGCCGCGGCCGCGGCCTGCCGACGGACGCCCCGGCGGCGCCGCCGCCGCGGCCGCGTTCTGACGACCAGCCGCGGCGTCCGCCGCGCACGGCGCTGGTCGCGTTCGAGCGCTTCGACGAGGGAGCTACCATCGAAGAAGTGATGGCCGAGCTCGGCCGGACCCGCACGACGGTCGTTCAGTACCTCGCGCACTGGATCAGCGAGCGCCGGCCGCCGACGATCGAGCGCTGGGTCCGGGCTGACGTCTACGACCGCGTCGCGGCCGCCGTGCGCGAGGTCGGCGACGCCTTCCTCGGCCCCGTGCGCGAGCACATCGTGACCGGCTCGGGCGAAGAGATTGCCTACGACGACATCCGCCTGGTCATCACACACCTCTCGGCGACGAAGCAGACCGCCTCCGCGCCAGACGGCGCGCCGGCCCCCGGCCAGGCCCCCGCGAGGTCCAACGGCGGCGTGTAGCGCAATCGTCGGCGCTCCGGTACTGGCCGATTCAACCTTTCAACACTCGCTTGCGCTCGCGGCTCGTGCCGCCGCGCCACGCGGCCGGTCGTGGCCTGCCCGGCCGGCCCAACCGGAGCACAGGCACGCCGTCGCGAACCAGGCCGTCGCCGCGAGGCCCAGCAGCCGACGCGGCCCAGCAGCCGACGCGGCCCAGCAGCCGACGCGGCCCAGGCGGCCCAGCAGCCGACGCGGCCCGCCTCTTCGACCGCGGCGTAGTGCGCCAGGGTCAACGCCGCAGGCCCCCGCGAGGTCCAACGGCGGCGTGTAGCGCAATCGTCGGCGCTCCGGTACTGGCCGATTCAACTTTCAACACTCGCTTGCGCTCGCGGCTCGTGCCGCCGCGCCACGCGGCCGGTCGTGGGCTGCCCGGCCGGCCCAATCGGAGCACAGGCACGCCGTCGCGAACCAGGCCGTCGCCGCGAGGCCCAGCAGCCCGACGCGGCCCGCCTCTTCGACCGCGGCGTAGTGCGCCAGGGTCAACGCCGCAGGCGCCCACGCCAGCCACAGCGCCGCACGCCGCATGCGTCCCCGCAGCCAGAAGGGGACGAGAAGCGCGCCCGGCGCCCAGATAAGATAATGGTGTCCCCAACTCAACGGCGACAGCAGCAGCGTCGCCGTGCACGCGAGGCCGAACGCGGCGTAGAGCCCGGCGTCGTCCGGATGCCGCGCCAGCCGCACGCCCGCTGCGAGCAGCATCAGCAGAATCGCGCCGCGGGCGACGTCGATCGCGGGCGCGACCACCGGATGGTCCATCGGCTGGGCGATGCGTCGCCGGCCGGCCACGCGGTTGACGCGGTCGTCCGGGCCGTCGAGGGCGACGTGCACGAACCAGTTGCCGAACGAGAAGACCGCGTTGCTCAGGCTCTGGTTGCGCACGCTGTACGGGTTGACCTGGGCATCGCCGCGCAGGTCGCGCTCCCACAGCACGCGCTCGGCCCAGGTCGCCAGGTTGCGCTGGTTCGCCCCCCATCCCGCAACCGCTCCCGGAAGCACCAGCACCAGCAGCAACCCGCCCAGCACGACGCCCACGCCCGCCCACATCGGTCGCCGCCAGGCGCGTCCGCTGCATTCCAGCATCCCGGCGGCCGGTGGCCCGCCCGGCGCGGGCGGCGAATTCACGCGCCGGCTTGCGTCGGCCGCTCGCACAGCCTCGAACAGAATCACACACACGACGACCAACGCCGGCGTCAGCTTCAGCACCGCCGCCGCGCTCAACGCGGCCCCGCCCAGCATCATCGTCAGTGGCTGTCGCCCGGTGCGGACAAGGCGAAAGCCAAGCAGCAGGCAATAGAGCACGACGACGTTGAACTGGCCTCGCTGCAAGCCGTTCAGGGCCGGCAGGAGCACGGCGGCGCCCGCCGCCAACAGCCCCACCTGCAACCAGCCCCCACCCCCCCGATCCGTGCCCCAAGCGCAAGCGCCGGGGTCCCTACACCGCCCGGAGACGAACCTCGCCAACCTGGCGCATTCGAGATAACAGGCGGCGTGCAGCAACACCGATATCGCGAACCACGCCAGGACCTGGTCCTGCGGGGCCAATGGCGTCAACGGCATGACAAGCACGGCGGCCAGCGGAAGGTACAAGTAGCGCCAGCCGCGCGGGCTGCGGACCTCGTACGGATCCTCTCCGCGAAGCAGCGCCGCAGCCGCCGCGGTGTAGACTGTGAAGTCCGTCTTGTGTATCGCGGGGTCGTCCGGATCGACGCGCCCGCGCTCGCGTACGTCGAGCACGCCCCAGGCAGCGAGCGCAACGCCGGCGGCCCCCACGATCGCGAGCCGCCCGGCTCGTCGCGCTCCGGCCCGGCGGCCGGCCGTCGTGTGGCCCGTCGGCATGAGCGGATTATGGCCGGCAGCATCTGTTTCGCAATTGGGGCGCGGCGGCGCCTCACGCGCCGTGGAAGGGGAGACGGTATGCACGCGACGCGAATCAACCCCGGCATCAGAGCCGGGCTGTCGCCAGCCCGGAACAGCGGAGGCTGCTGCATGACACATCAGAACACAGGAGGATCGGCCGGCGCAACCGCTTCCTCGCGGGCGCGGCTCGGAATGAGCAAGAGCCTCAGCAGCGCCCGGCTGTCCCCAGCCCGGCCGGCCCTGGCGTTCGCCGTGGTCCTGGCTGTCGCGACCGGGTGGGTCACCGCCGCGGCCCGCGCGCAGGAAACGCCGCCGCCGCCGCAATCGGCCGCACACCCGCGCAAGGCTTTCCGCATCACCGTCGTCGATTCCGCGACGAACCGCGGCGTGCCGCTGGTGGAGCTCACGACCGTCAACGGCATCCTGTGCGTCACGGACAGCGCCGGCGTCGTGGCATTCGACGAACCCGGACTCGAGGGCGAGGAGGTGTTCTTCTTCATCCGCAGCCACGGCTACGCCTATCCGCGGGACGGCTTCCAGAACGCCGGCACGCGGCTGCGCATCACCCCGGGCGGCAGCGCCACGATCCGCATCGACCGCGTCAACATCGCCGAGCGGCTCTATCGCGTCACGGGCGGCGGCATCTACCGCGACAGCGTGCTGCTCGGCGACGCGGCGCCGACCGCCGAGCCGCTGCTGAACGGCAAGGTCTTCGGGCAGGACAGCGTGCAGAACGCGGTGTACCGCGGCCGGCTGTACTGGTTCTGGGGCGACACGAGCCGGCCCTACTACCCGCTGGGTAACTTCGCGATGTCGGGCGCGACGTCGGAGCTGCCGGGCGCCGGCGGCCTCGATCCGTCGATCGGCGTGAACCTCCGGTACTTCGTCGGGCCCGACGGGTTCTCGCGGCCGATGTGCCCGATCCCCGGGCAGCCCGGACCGGTGTGGTGCGACGGCTTCGTGACCTGCGCCGACGAGACCGGGCGCGAGCGGATGCTGTGCCGCTTTGCGCGCATGAAGTCGCTGGGCGAGATGTACGAGCAGGGCCTGGCGGTCTACAACGACGAGCAGGAGATCTTCGAGCCCGGCCCGCGCTTCGCGCTCGACGCGCCGCTGCACCCCCGCGGAAACCCCGTGCGGCACAAGGACGCCGACGGCGACTACTGGTACTTCGCCTCGCCGTTCCCGCTGGTGCGCTGCCGCAACGACCTGACGCGCCTGCTCGATGTCACGCAATACGAGGCGTACACGTGCCTGAAGCCCGGCGCCCGCTACGGCGCCAGCGAACCGCAACTCGATCGCGACGCGGAGGGGCGGCTGGTGTACGCCTGGAAGCGCGACACGGGGCTGGTGCTTCAGAAAGAGCAGAACGAGCTGATCGAAAAGGGCCTGATGAAGCCCGACGAGGCCCTTATCCGCCTTTGCGACGCCGAAAGCGGCAAGCCCGTGCTCGGCCATTCCGGCTCCGTCGCCTGGAACGCCCACCGCGGCCGGTGGATCATGATCGTGCAGGAGATCTTCGGTACGTCGTTGTGCGGCGAGGTCTGGTACGCCGAAGCGCCGGCCCTGACCGGCCCCTGGCGCAGGGCCCGCAAGGTCATCACCCACGACGACTACTCGTTCTACAACGTGCGTCACCATCCCTACTTCGACCAGCAGGACGGCCGCATCATCTACTTCGAGGGAACCTACACGATGGCCTTCTCCGGCACGAAGACCCCCACGCCGCGCTACGACTACAACCAGGTCATGTACCGGCTCGACCTGTCCGACCCCCGGCTCCGAACGGAGCCATGAGGCAATCCTGCGGACCGGATCCCGGCCGCGCCCACTTCCAGGTTGCGGACAGCCCGGCTCTGCTGAGGCCCGATCCGGGCCGCGCCCGTGAGGAAGCGCTTGCGACGGACGGCCTACGGTTCTCATTCGCATCCCGCCTCTCCCAGCCACGCATCCGGCGTGCGGCTGCCTGCCGTTGACCCCGCGTCGCGTAGCCGGTATTGAGTTCAGCAGGCGCCCGGAACGAGGACCGGTTCTCGGACCCGGGCCCGATCGCGAGGGAGTGGCAGGCTCGTGTCCAAGCCGAAAGTGGGCGTCGTGGGGGGCGGCGTGGTCGGAACGGCCATGCAGAAGCTCTGCGGGCCGGAAACCGTCGTCTACGACCCGTACAAGCCGGAACTGGCCGGCAACCGCGAGCACATCGACGCGTGCGACGTCGTGTTCATCTGCGTGCCGACGCCGATGAACGACGACGGGAGCTGCAACACGGCGATTGTCGAGGAAGTCGTCTCCTGGGTCGCGGCGCCGCTGCTGATCCTGCGCTCGACCGTCTCGCCGGGCACGACCGACCGCCTGTGTGCCAAGTACGGCAAGCAGATCGTCTTTCAGCCCGAGTACCTGGGCGAGACCACGGCGCACGTCTTCGGCAACATGGCGGAGCGCGACTTCATCGTGCTGGGCGGAACGACCGAGGCCGTCTCGAAGGCGGCCGACTTCTACAAGAACTACTACAACGCCTACGCGCGCTTCTATTTCTGTGACGCCGTCACCGCCGAGGTCGCGAAATACATGGAGAACGCCTTCTACGCGGTGAAGGTCACGTTCGTGAACGAGTTCTACGACATCGCGGCGGCGCACGGCGTCGACTTCAACGTGCTGCGCGAGATCTGGCTGGCCGATCCGCGCATCAGCCGCGACCACACCTTCGTCTATCCGCAGGCGCGCGGCTTCTCCGGCAAGTGCCTGCCGAAGGACTGCAACGCGATCGTGCACGCCGCGCGGCAGCGCGGCTACGAGCCGAAGCTCCTGGCCGCCGCGCTGAAGATCAACGAAGAGTTCCTCAAGCTGAACCGGCCCACGTAGCCGGCCTGGCCCCTTGCCCGGCCGGCGCGAGCCCCATGGGTGGCGTTGCCGACGCTGGAATCCATCCTGATCGCGCTCGACTGGGCTGTGCAGGGCGCTGGCGCCCTTGTCATCCTGCTTTTTGCCGTCCGCGCCGTGCGCTCGCGCGCCTGGCGCGAGCCGTTCCCCGGCCTGGCGGTCCTCCAGGGACCGGACATCATCCAGGTCGCCGCCATCCTCATGGTCTACGTCCTGCTGGCGTTCGCCTTGCAGTTCGTCGTGCAGTGGCGCCTGGCCGGCGCCGCCGGCCCGCTCGAGACCGGCTCGCGCGCCTGGCACGCCGCCTACGCCGCCGACAGCACGGCGAAGCTTGTCGCCTGCGTGCTCATCATCGGCATTCTGCGCACACGTCCGGGGGCGGCCTTCTCGCCACCGCGGCTGCGCTGGCACCAGGTCGCCATCCTGGCCGTGCCCGCAACGCTCGCGATACTCGTCGCCACCAGCGCCATGTACCACGGGCTGGTCTGGCTGTGGCGCGTGGTCGAGCCCGGGTACGTGCCGGACCAGCATGCCGTGCTCGAGGCGCTGCAAGACGACCCGATGCCGCCGGTCGGAACCTGGCACCTGTTCGCGCAGGCCGTGCTCGTTGCCCCGCTGGTTGAGGAGCTGTTCTTTCGCGGCCTGCTGCTCGAGGCGGCGCTGCGCTACCTGCGGCGGCCCGGCGTGGCGATCGCGACGTCGGCCGTGCTGTTCGGCCTGGTTCACTATGGCGTGCCGATGAGCGTGCTGCCGCTGACCGCCATGGGGCTGGCGCTGGGTTACCTGCGTGTCCGGTATGGTTCACTCGGGATGTGCATCGCCGTGCACGTGTTGTTCAACCTGCGCACGATGCTGTATGCGCTGCTCGCGCCGGACCTGCTGAATGAGCCGTAGGATGGCGCGCCGGATGGGCGCGGCGCGGCCCGGCTGACCGGCCTCAAGGCGACAGGTCACCGGTTCACGGGCGCCAGACCAGCGTGCGCTGCGCCGGGCTGCGGAGCTCGCTCAGCGCTGCGTGGAGCGGCGCGAAATCCGCCGCGGCGATGCGCGGGCGGGCCAACGTCACCTGGCGCGAGATCGTGATCTGCCGTTCCGCCGCGTCGCGCGTCACCTGCTGGCCCAGGCTCGCGGCGCCGAGCGATTGCCGCGGGCGGTCATCCGGCGCGGCCTCCAGCACCCAGCCCTCCGGCCAGGTGAACGTCAGCGAGACCTGCTGCTCAAACGCCCCGGTGAGCTGCACCGAGCGCTCGCGCCGCGCCGTCCCCAGCGGCAGCGCCACGTGCTGCTCAAACGGCTCGCCCGCCGGCAGGTGCATCACGAACGCGCCATCGAGGCGCGGCAGCGCCTCGGTCGATTCGACCTTCGCCTGGACCTCGAAGGCCTCGGGCGCCAGCGCCGTGACCGAAATGTCAGACAGCTTGATGTTCGGCAGCGCCCGCAGGGCCAGCTCGCGCAGGCGCCGCTCCTGCTCGCCCCGGGTCCGCAATCCGTCACCGGACGCGAACAGCCCGCGGGCACGCAGCGTGAGGGCCCCGCCGTACTTCCCGTCGCTGTCGATCTTCACGCGGCCCGTGAGCTCGATGCGGCTCTCCGCCGCATCGGTCCACGCCGGCACCTCGACAGCGGCGCCGTCGGCCGAGAGAACGCGCGCCCCCGCCCAGCGCCGGCTGCGGGTGATGAGCCCGTGCCGGGCGTCGAACCGGGCCCGCGGCGCGCCGGCCAGCTCGATCGCGCAGGCTGCGACGAAGCCGTCCTGCGGCGCTTCGGCGAGCCAGACGTGGTCGTCAACGACCAGCGCGACGCCAGCCGGCAGCCCAGCCGCGCGGGCCAGCGCGAGCAGCGCCGCCGCGGCCTCTTCCTCATGGCCGTAGTTGCTCTCGAGCACCTGCGACGCGCGGCGCAGCGCCACCGGCCGCATGTCGGGCTCGACGGCGACGAAATTGAACGTCGCCGCGAGCTTCTCCTGGAGCGCTCTCAACTTCGCGGGCCCGTCGGCCTGGTCCGCGGTCCACTCCGCGGCGAGGCGCGTAATCAGCGGTGATTCATCCGCGGCAGCGGCAATGCGCCCGCACGTCGCGGCCTGCCACTCGGCGGCGCTGCCGTTTTCGCTGAACGCGAAGCGCCGACCGGGCTCGATCCGCCAGTCGGGGGCCTGCGCATCGTTCGGCGCCGCGGGCTGCGGGCCGAACTCCCACGTGTTGACGCCTGAGGCCCCGTCCGTCGAGCGCCGGTAGGTGCTCCTGGCCGCGGCGGTCAGTTCGTCGGGCATCCAGACGCTGACGGCGTGGTTCCGCGGCGCGGTGATCGAGATCACGCGTTCCCGCACCGGGTAGCGGTCGTCAACGCGCACGTCCGCCGCCCGGAAGCCGCGTCCGCCGGCCCGCCGCTTGACGCGGTACTCGAGCTCGACGACGCAACCCGGCTCCAGCCCGCTCATCGTCAGCACGAGCTGCCGCACCGAGGCGAACGCCGGCCATCCGGCGCTCCCCCCGGGGGAGACCTCGTTGCGCGAGTAGTCGGGCACGTCGATGTATCCGCCGGCGGGCCGCCTTGTGCGGGCGACGACGACCTCGACCTCGTCGGTGTCGCGGTTGAAGGTGATGCGCGGATCGGCGAAGCGCCCGTAGGCGCGGTCGCTGTCGAGCCGCACGTGCTTTTTCTCGTGATAGGCCGTGGAGCCGTCGGCGTTGATCGTCCAGTGCTGCTCCCACAACTCGATGACGGCGTCGAGCGGCTGGTCCTGGGCCAAGCCGCCCGGAGCGCAGACCGCACAGATGAGGATCACCGCCGTACACGCGATGAATTCCTCGCGGCGAGTACGTTTCATACTGTCTCCGTCACAAGCGCTAGGGCTTTCAGTCCGTTCCCGCGGCGGCGGCGCCGGCCTGGGCGCTCTTTGCATCGGGCGCACACACGACCCACCGGTCGCAGAGGCTCTCGAAGGCCCGCACGACCTCTCGATAGTTGGCGTAGTCCGCGACCGGGATCGTCCGCTGCTTCACGTCCAGCACCAGCGTGTACTCGATCGCCCCGCCGCTCTGCTGCAACGTGAACTTCAGCGCCGCCGCCGGCCCGTCCATCGTCACGGCCTCGGGCAGGTCGCGCGCCTTCCAGCCCGCCGGCAGCCTCAGCGTCTCGGAGATCTCGAGCCGTCGCGTCGAGCGCAGGCGCAGCGGGTACTTGCGCGTTTCGAGCGCCGTCGTGTCGCGCAGGTCCCCGGCGACGACGTCGCCGAGCACGCGCCGCAGCATCGGCAGCCGCAGGAACCGCCGCTGATCGGAGCCGAAGGCGTATCCGGCCGCCTCGATGCCGGCGCGCAGGCGGATCGGCCCGCTGAAGTCGACCGGGTCCATGATCGCGTGCTCTGTGAGCCGGGCACCGGGTGACAAGGTCCGAAGCCAGCTTTCGAGGCTTCCCACTCGCTCGCCCGCAGGGCTGCCCGCCAGGCTGCGCCGCAGCGATGTTTCGGGCGAGCCGACGGCGGTGAACTCGAGCTGGCAGCGCAGCGTTCCGCTGGCGGTCAGGTCGCTCGTGCCCCGCCAGGAGGCGGCGTTCTCCTCGGGCCCGCTGTAGGGCGAGATCGCGAGCGGCTGCCCCTCGGGCGTGCCGTAGACGACGTACTGGAGCTGCTCCGCGCTCGACCAGTTCTCGCGGCTCTTGGGCATCCAGGTCGGGTCGAGCAGCCGGAAGCTGCCGTCGGCGTTGCGAATGCAGGTGACGGCGTGGTTGAACTGGTCGGCGGGGATGGGCGCGACGTCGGTTCCGGCCTGCGTCATGACGATGTAGGACTCGAAGCCGGCCTCGCGCAGCATCGCCACCAGCAGTCCGGCCTTGTCCTTGCACACGCCGCCGCGGTCGCGGAAGGTCTCCTGGACGTGGTGGGTGGTGTATCCCTCGCAGGCGCCGCGGCTGGTGCCCACGTAACGGATGTTCTCGGCCACCCAGTGGTTCAGCGCGGTGATCTTCTCTTCGTCGGTTTTCAGTCCGGCGACGATCTCGCGCACCAGCGCGCGAATCCCGTCGCAGGCTTCGAAGCTCGCCTCGTTCTTCTCATGGAACCAGCGCGACTTGGCGGGCCAGTCCTCCAGCGTCGCCAGCACCAGCTTGCATTGCGTGTCGCGGGTCGAGGCCATGCTCGGCTCGTACGCCACCGGCTGGATGTCGCGCTTCTCGAAGGTGTACACGACGTGCTCGCCCTCGAACGTCACCGACGTCCGCAACTCGCCGTTGTACACCTCGTACTGAAGCGGCATCGAGCGCGGCGCGCGAACCGTGTAGCGCTTCTCGGCCACCGGCGTCGATGACCAGAACTCGACCTCGTCGTACCAGTGACCCGGCATCGGCGGCTCGAGCGCGGACAGGTCCGCGCCGTACGACACCGGCGCCGCCGCCGGCCCGCCGGGCCCGTCCGCCAGGTACGCCACGTTGAAGCCGGTCTTCGTATAGACCGACTCGACGGCGTCGCCCGGGTTGACCCGCGGCAGGTCGATCAGCACCTGGTCGCTCGCCCAGAAGATGCCCCATTGCGGAACCGGCTGCACAACCGCAGCGCTCAGCGGAACTTCGACCACGTCGCCATTCGCACGATGCACGCGCAGCGCCTCGATGCAGATGCGGTTGGTGGTCGGGTCGAACTCGAACCGTCGCACCGCCTGCCCGCGGACGCCGCCCTCGCGCAGCACTTTGACGACCTCGCGCGTGCGCGTCACGCCGATGCCGCTCGGCTGCACGGTCACCTCGGTGTCCGACAGGACAACGACGGTGTCGGAGGCGTACTTCTCGGACGTGACGGCGACGAGCCGCCCACGCAGGTCGTCCGCCGGCGCGGTGGCCGCAAGGGCCAGGACGATCGCCAGCGATCCAAGGCCATTGCTGCGCAGGTAATGGGTCATGGGGCGTCTCCCAGCGTGGCGCGACCGCTCCCAGAAACGAGCGAACAAGCGGGGAATGGCAGCGCTCCGCGCAGTATATCACCTCCCGCCGCGAGGCGTTCGCCGAATATCGGCCCCGCGGGCGCTTTCGCTGCGGGCGGGCTGATGCCCGGGCCCAACCTATCCGATACTTCAGCGCTGGATCCCTGCACGGACGGAAGGCCATGATGATATCGCCGCTGGCCGCCCTGGGCGCCGCCCCGATCACTCCGGTACAGCTCGCGGTGGCCGTGAAGGCTCAAGAGCTGGCGCGCCAGCAGCAGGAGCAGCTCATGACGCTGCTCGAGGCCGCGACCGAGACGAGGCCGACGCCGGTCACCCCGAACTGTGGCGCGTGCGTCGACGTGAAGGCCTGACGCGGCTTCATCGTCGGTAACAACTCCCATTTACTTTTCGGACGCGGCGTGTATCTTCGCAGGGGTTGGATTGCAGTACGGTCGCACGACCTGAGCTTGCTCAGGATAGATGATGGCAGCGCCGCTAAGCCGAGTCTCGCTTCCCCTTGGCTGGACCGCCCCCCAGGTCCCTTTCCTTTCGACCCGGAAAGCCGTCGCAACATGGGTCGGGTCATGTTGGTTCGCGGAGAAGGTCTCTCATGAGCTGCAAGTTGTACGTTGGGAATCTCGCCTATTCCGTCAGCAGTGCCGATCTTGAGCAGTTGTTCGCTCCGTATGGCAGCGTCCGCAGCGCCCAGGTCATCGCCGATCGCGCCACCGGCCAGAGCCGCGGGTTCGGCTTCGTCGAGATGGCCACCGACCAGGAGGCCCAGGCCGCCCTGTCCGCCCTCAACGGCACCGACCACAACGGCCGCGCCCTCGTCGTCAACGAGGCCAAACCCCGTGAGGACGCCGCCGGACGCGGACCCGGCCGCGGCGGACCGGGCGGCGGCCAAGGCGGTGGACGGCGCGACAGCGGCGGCTACAGCGGCGGCGGACGGCGCGAGGGCGGCGGCCGTCCCGACCGGGGAGGAGATCGCGGCGGTCGCTACTAGCACAGCCAGTCATGAGCCTGCCCCATCGAGCGCCGCGCCGGTCAACCGCGCGACGCTCCCGGCGGCGCTGCGCTCCCGGCGGGGCGCCCGCCGCGCCGGTTCGATCGCGCGCGGCCTTGCGGCAGCGTGCGCGGCCATCGCGCTCGGCTGCAACACCGAGCCAATGGACCCGCACTACTACCACGAGGGCAATCCGTATCAGCGCTACGCCTACGACGAGGTCAAGCAGCGCCTGCGCAGCCTGAGACCTGGCATGCCGCGCTACGAAGTTCTCGTGCGCCTCGGCTCGCCGGCAGAGAACCGCGGCGACACGTGGCTCTACCTCCCGGAGGAACCGCGCTTCCTGATCCCGGGCGATTTCCTCGAGGTGAAGTTCGACGGGGACTTTTACGTGTCGCACCGCTTCCGCCCGATCGTCCTCGGCGAGAAAGTCACCGACCCCTGAACGCGTCCCGCCCCGGCGGACGTATACACTGGCGCAGGACGGGTCCGGCCGATCCGTCGAGGGCCGTTCTCATGCCGAGCCGCAGCCATACCGAACGCGCCGGGCCAGCCTGGATTGCCGCGGTCCTCGCGCTCGTCGCCGCCGGAGGAGCCGCTGCTGGTGCCCGGGCGCAGTCCGTGTCGTTCTCAACCCAGGATCTGACGCTGCGGCTCGGCCCCGATGGGAAAGTGGTCTCCATCGTCGACCGGCTCACCGGCCGCGACCGCGTCAAGTCCACCCTCCCGCAGTACCAGAACTACCTCTGTGAGCTCAGCGCCGCGGGCCGCACCTGCGCGCCCACGTCGTTCGCGGCGCGCGACGGCCTGCTGGTCTTCCGGTTCGACACGCTCAGCCCGCCGCCCGTCGTGAGCATCCGCGTGCGCAGCGACCCGCTCTATGTGCTGTTCGAGCTGGCCGACGTCCAGAACCCGGACGCGATCGAGTCCATCCGCTTCGTCGGCATCTGGACCGCGGACTCGCTCGATCGCGTCGTCGACCGCGTGCTGCGCTTCGATGACGGCCGCGTCGAACGGTACCTCGGCCTGCACCCCCTCGACCCCTTCACCGAGGTCTGGGCGGGCCCGGGCACGTCCGGCGGCTACCTCAAGGCCACCGCGTACGCCCGGCTCGACGGCGGCATGCCGCCCGCGCTGGCGCGTGACCCGTTCCGCGGCCGCCGCGCCGTGCTTTTCGCCGCGAACACGGCCCCGGCTTCGTTCGTGAAAGTCTTCGAGCAGATCGAACGGGACTTCGACGTCCCGCTTGGCTGGAAGGCCCGGCAACAGCCTGTTCTCAGGCAGTCCACGATTTTCTGGTCCTACTTCGACGCCTCCTCGCCGCAGGAGCGCCGCCGGGCCATCGAAGTCACGCGCCGCGCCGGCTGCGCGAAGGCCCTGCTGTTCGTGAACCTCTGGGCCGATCGCGCGAATCGGTATCAGCCGGAGCCCGCCTGGGGCGGCATGCAGACGCTCAAGGACTGGATTCGCGAGGCGCACGACGCCGGACTGCTCGTCGGCGCTCACATGCTGCACACGGTCGGCGTGACGCGCGGCCCGGTCGGCCCGGGAGACGCCACGCCGGTCCGGCGTGATGCCGCCGGCCAGCCCATCCGCGCCGCCGAGGGGCCCGGCTACCAGCTCGACCTGTGGAACGGCGGTGTGGCGTGGCAGTCACGGCAGATCGCGGCGGTGTTTTCGGAGGCCGGGTTTGACTACCTGTACGCCGACGCGCTGGAGGACGTGCCGGAGTCGTACTGGTGCTCGACGGCGGTCGCGGTCGCGGAGCTTTACGAGGCGCTGAAGGCCGCCGGCGCGCCGCCGCGCTGGATGGAGGGCTCGGCGCACAACATGAACGGGCTGTGGCCGTACATCGCGGTGCACGGGCAGACGGATTGGTACCTGCACAAGGCGAGTTTCCGCGAGGAGGTGAACCGGAACGTCCGGGACATGACGTTCGACGCGCGGAATCCGGCGCCGCGACAGATGGGCTGGGCGCCGATCTGTCACACGATCTATCCGGAGACGACGCCCGACGAGCTGGAGTACCTGCTGTCGCGCAGCCTGGCCTGGGACGTGCCCGTGGTGTACATCATGTGGGGACACACGGTCAACGCGTGGACGCACCGCGACGCCAACCTGCACCTCATGTATCTGTACGAGAAGCTGCGGATCGAGCAGTACTTCTCCGCGGAGCTGCGCCGCGCCGCGCGGCAGGCCGACCGCGACTTCATGCTCTTTCCGGACGACGGGGGCCATCGACTCATCGAGTGCGCTCCGCTCTCGACCGAAGCCGCCGCCGAAGTGCCGCACGAGGCCGCCGGCGGCGCGCGAACGCTGCGCGTGGCGCTGCGCGCCTTCGCCAGCCGGGGGGTGCACGCCGGCCAGCGCTACGTCAGCGCATGGGCGCAGCCGCTCGGGCCCGACGGCAAGCCCGTCATGGCCACTGCCCTCGCCGGCGCCGGCCCTCCGCGCCGCGTCGAGTTCGACGGCCTGCGCCTGCAACTCGCCGGTCTGCGGGCCGACGGCGTGCGCGTCTGCGACATCTGGGGCCGCGAGATCGCGCCGCGCGACGACGACGCCGGCCTCGTGCTTCCCTTCAGCACGCGCGTCTATCTGAAACTGCCCGCCACGTGCGAGCCGGCTGTCCTGTTCAGGTCGGCACGGCTCGTCCGTTGAACCACCCCGTTGTCAGCTACGCGGGGCAAGCCCCCGCTCGCGCCGCCAGGCGACAATCGCACCGGCCGCCAGCAATCCGGCCAGCAGCGCCATCAGCCCCCACTGCGACGCCGACGGGATGACGGCGGTTTCCATCAGCAGCTCGTAGTTGAAATCGGTCGTCATCGTGACGCCGCTCAGCAGCGGGCTGATCGGATTTCCCTCCGGGTCGCGGAGAATGTCGCCGTCCGACGCCGTCGCGTCGTAGAACGTGATCCAGTCGTACAGCCCGCCGGCAATCTTCCCATCGACGACCAGGATGGGGGAGCCCTCCGGGGGGAGCGGTCCGGTGGAGCGCTCTGAGATCATGGCGTAGAGCCCGTCGTAGCCCTGGGGCGTGAACATCGCCAGACCGGACGGCTCGATGGTGAAGTCGGCGGCCTTGGCATCGGTCTCGACCTCCTTTCCGGCGCTGTTCAGCCACGAGATGGTGATGCTCTTGACGTTGTCTTCGACCGAGATGTTCTTCTCGCCGCCGGCGGCGATGTTGATGTCGTCACTGGCGTCGCCCTTCTTCATCAGCTCCTTCTTGCCCTGCGAGTTCTTTTCGTCGGTGAAGGTGTAGAAGTCGCTGAGCGTGACGGCGTGGCCGGTGTTGTTCTTGACCTTGATCGTCTTGGCGGCGTACGCCGGCGCGGCCAGCGCCAGAACAGCGACGACGACCAGGCACGGTCTGGCAGGATGCGGCAGGCTCCTCATTCGTCGTCTCCTTGTGTCGCGAGGTGGTGATCCGCAGGGCGCGCCCGGCGACACTCGTCGCGGGCCGCGGCGGCGCACCTCCTCCACGCGCGGATTGCAATCCTCCCGTGGCTTCTCGCATCAGAGTCGCTCGAAGTCGTGGCGAAGCGCTGCGAAATGGCCGGCGCGTTGCTGCACGCACGGCAACATCCATTATGCCTCGTGTTCCGCCAATATGCAAACAACGCTCCAGGAAATCGGTCTGCGTCCACTCTACAATGCCGCCGTGAGCGAGCGCCAGCCATTCGACCCGTCGCGCATCCGGCCGCCCGGCGGCTCAACGCCCGACGCGCTTCCGCCCGAGCCCGCCATGCTCACGCCGCGCCAGGTCAACGCCATGATCCGCGGCGCCATCGCGCGCCACCTCCCGCGCACGCTGCACGTGCTGGGCGAGATCGGCGACTGCTCGCGCGCCGGAAGCGGGCACATCTACTTCACGCTCAAGGACGACGAGAGCGAGCTGCGCTGCGTCATCTGGCGCAGCGACGCGGTCCGACTCCGCTTCACGCCCGAAACCGGGATGCAGGTCATCGCCACCGGCGGCGTCGAGGTGTATGTGCCCCGTGGCGGCTACCAGCTCATCGTCCGCCGGCTGGAGCCGCGCGGCGTCGGCGCGCTGGAGGTCGCCTTCCGGCAAATGCGCGACCGGCTGGCCCGCGAAGGCCTGCTCGACGCGGAGCGCAAGCGCCCGCTGCCGCTGCTGCCGGAGCGCGTTGCCGTCGTCACCAGCGAGCACGGGGCGGCGCTGCGCGACGTGCTCCAGACGCTGGCCCGGCGCTGCCCGTCGATCGAGGTCTTCGTCGTTCCCGTGCCGGTGCAGGGCGCGGCGGCGGCGCCGGCGATCGCGCACGCGATCCGTTCGCTGAGCATGTGCGCGGCGGCGCTGGGCATCGAAACGGCGATCGTCGGGCGCGGGGGCGGATCGCTCGAGGACCTCTGGGCGTTCAACGAGGAGAGCGTCGCCCGGGCCGTGGCGCACTGCTCGGTGCCGATCATCAGCGCCGTCGGTCACGAGACCGACGTGAGCATCTGCGACTTCGTCGCCGACGTGCGCGCCGCGACGCCCACGGCGGCCGCCGAGCTGCTTGCGCCGCGGCGCGACGACCTGCTGGCCTGCGTCGATCGGCAGTTGGCGCGCGTGCGGCGCGGGCTGGGACATGCGCACGAGCTGGCCCGGGCGCAGCTCGGCGCGGCCCTGGCGCGCGAGTGGCTGGCGCGCCCGCTGGGCCTTGTGAACTTCTGCGCCCAGGGCCTCGACGAGCGCCTGGCCTCGCTCGCGGGCGTGCTGCGCGAGCGCCTGGCGCGCACGGCGGCCGCGCTGCATGCCGCCGAGCTGCGGCTCCTGCGCTTCGCTTACGGTGCACACTTCGCGCGCCAGCAAACGCGCCTCGCAGAGCGGGTGACCCGGCTCCAGGCTGCCGCGCTCGAGGGCCTGCGCCGCCGGCGTCACGAGCTCGCCTGGCGACGCGAACGGCTCGAGCGCGCCCTGCACGCCGAGCAGCACGCCCGCTGCGACGAGCGCATTCGACAACTCTGCCTCCGCCTGCGCCGCGCCGCCGACGCCGTCATGGCCGGCGGCGAGCAGCGCGTCGCCGCGCGCCTCGACGCCCTGCGCGCCTGCGACCCGAGGCGCGTCCTGCTGCGCGGCTACAGCATTACGCGCGACGCGAAGACGCGCAACGTCATCCGCTCCGTGAAGCAGGTTCGCGACGGCACGCGGCTGGCGATCGAGGTCGCCGACGGCGAATTCCGCGCCGCCGCCGAAGACCCGCGGCAGCCGGGGCTGTTTGGCTGACGGCGCTCCGATAATCCGCCCGGTCCCGGAATTTTCCGCGTCGCGCCAGCGGCCTGGGAGGAAGTCGGGCTTGACCGTGGGCGGACTGGCGCGATAATCTGGCTGGAGAGTGTGTCGCGCGGCTGCCGAGATGCTGGTCGCGCGCGGACGAAGCGCAGGCGGAACGTGCGCAGCGCCCCAGGAGGCGCAAGCGCTTGATGTATGGCCTGTTCCGGCTGCCGCTAGAGGCGCCGCGGAGCCGAAAAACACACCGGCCGGGTGGGCCGAATCGGTGTCTAACCGATCGAGGCCTTTTGGCCGGAGGCGCCATGGCATCTAGAAGCGCGGAGCGAAGGGAGAACGGGCGACGCATGTTCTCGTACCGCCTGCCCCCGGTCGCGAGTCTCGCGAGCCAGATCAAGCGCGGTCCAGGCAGGCTGCGTCTGCGCCACCTGTACAACATCGAGTTCCTGCTCTCAGTCACCGATCCTGAGAAGAAGTACCCGTTCGACTTCGTCTGCCACACGCTGACGGGCTATCGTCCGCGCGGCGGCGAGACGACGGCGACGGCGCTGCTGGCGGGCGCCGCCCTGCGCGGCGACCTGATCACGCTGGCCGAGGACGTCAGTGCGTCGGCTGACATCGAAGCCACGGCATGGGCCGAGCGCGTGTACTCGGTGTGCGAGCTGGCCCGGCGGTTCGACGTCAGCACCAAGACGATCTTCCGCTGGCACCGGCGCGGGCTGGTGGGCTGGCGCTTCCGCGGAGCGGATCGGCGCTGGCGGCTGGGCTTCCCCGAGCACTGCATCCGCCGCTTCGTCGCCGAGAACCTGGACCTGGTGACGCGCGGCAGCGCGTTCTCGCAACTGACGCCGGAGGAGCGTTCCGGCATCACGGCCCGGGCGCGGGCGCTGGCCGAGAGCGGGCACAAGACGGTTAACGCCGTCGCGAAGGTGATTGCCGCCGAGACGGGGCGCGCCGTCGAGACCATCCGCCTGATCCTGAAGCAGTACGACGACGCGCACCCGCGGGCAGGGGTGTTCAATCGCAGCGAGCTGCGCGTCGAGCCGGACGACCAGCGCCTGGCGGTGTGGGAGGCATACGTTGACGGGGCGACGGTCGAGGGGCTGGCGGCGCGATTCGACCGCCCGCTGGCCTGGGTGTATCGCACCATCACGCAGATGCGGGCGCGCGAGCTTCAGGCGCGGCAGATCGAGTTCGTCCCCAGCCCGGAGTTCGAGGCGACCGGGGCTGACGCGAGCATCCTGAACGACCCGGACCTGGCGCAGCCCTACGCGCCGCTGGCGGGCGACGGGCGCGTGCCCAAGGACCTGCCGCCCTACCTGGCGCAGCTCTTCCGTCTGCCGCTGCTCACGCCCGCGGGCGAAGTGGCGCTGTTCCGCAAGATGAACTACCTGAAGTTCAAGGCGGACCGGCTGCGGAAGGCGCTCGACCCGGAGACGGCCAGCGCCCGCGCGCTCGACGAGATCGAGGAGCTGCTGGCCGAGGCCGGCCGCCTGAAGAACCAGATCACGCAGGCCAACCTTCGGCTGGTCGTCAGCATCGCCAAGCGGCACGTCTCGGCCGGCGCCGATTTCTTCGAGCTCGTCAGTGACGGCAACGTCTCGCTGATGCGCGCCATCGACAAGTTCGACTACACGCGCGGCTTCAAGCTCAGCACCTACTGCTCGTGGGCGATCATGAAGAACTACGCCCGCAGCGTGCCCGAGCAGCGCGGCCTGCGCGAACGCTACCACACCGGCTGCGACGAAGTGCTCGCCACCGTCGCCGGTCCCGCCGCCGACGACCACGAGGACGACTTCCTCCCCGCCGTCCGCGCCACGCTCGACCGCATGCTCGCCGTGCTCGACGAGCGCGAGCAGACCATTCTGCGGCACCGCTATGGGCTGGACACCGGCGGCGAGCCGCAGACGCTGGACCAGATCGGCCGCTCCTTCGGCGTTTCGAAGGAGCGCATCCGCCAGCTCGAAGCGCGCGCGATGGCGCGGCTGCGGGCCGACTTCGAGTCCGAAGCGCGCCAGCTCCTCGGCGCCTGAATTCCTCCGTCTGGGCTTCTTTGGCGCCGTTCCGCCCGACGCGGCGCCGTCTTTGGCGCGACCGCCTCTACGCGTCGCAGATGGCCGCCGCCTGCCGCAGAGACGTGACCGGGTCGCGCTTCGGAATGAACTCCTGCCCCAGGTAGCCGGTGTAGCCCAGCTCGACGATCGCCTTGCAGATCGTCGCGTAGTTCAGCTCCTGGGTCTCGTCGATCTCGTTCCGCCCCGGAACGCCGCCGGTGTGGAAATGCCCGATGTGCGCGATGTTCTCGCGGATGGTCGCGATCACGTCGCCTTCCATCCGCTGCATGTGGTAGATGTCGTAGAGCAGCTTGAACCGCGGGCTCGACACCCCCTGCACGACCTCCACGCCGTACGCCGTGCGGTCGCATTGGTAGTCGGCGTGGTCCTTGCTGCTCAGCAGCTCCATCACGACCGTCACGCCCAGCGACTCGGCCAGGGGCATGATGCGCTTCAGGCCCCGCACGCAGTTCCTGACGCCCTGGGCGTCCGGCTGACCGTCGCGATTGCCCGAGAAGACGATCATGTTCGGGATACCGGCGGCCTTCACCAGCGGCAGCAGTCGCTCGGATTCCGCGACGAACCTGTCGTGGTTCTCGACGCGGTTCCAGCCGATGGGAATCGGGTTGGGACCGTTGGCCACCGCGCAGGTCAGGCCGTGCTGCGCCGGCACGTGCCACTCCTTCTCGCCCAGCAGCTCGACCGATTGCAGACCGATCTCCGCCGCCGCCTTGCACAGCGCTTCCAGCGGGATCTTGCCGTAGCACCAGCGGCACACCGACTGCTTCAGCCGCCCTTTCAGCCGGCCGGGGCCCGGCCCCGCCTGCCGCGCGCCGGCGCCGGCCAGGCGCGCCTCCGGCGATCCCAGCGCCTGGGCTGCGCCGGCCACGGCCGTCGTCGCTGCCAGCGACCCGGCGATGAACTCGCGTCGATTCATGACGTTTCCTCCGGCAATGATGTCGCTTCACTCGCGGCGCCATCGGCCAGCGGCGCGTCGACCGCCGCGTTGTACACGCCCAGCGTCCGCGAGACCATCGCCTCCGCCGTGCTGACCGCCGGTGTTTCGTCGCCGAGCGCGCCGCCGCGCAGCGCCGCGAGCCGCTGCATGAGCCCTGCGACCGAGCCGGGCTCGAACAGGCACTCCGCCGGCACGATCTCCGCCACGCCGCCGACGCCGCTGGCGATCACCGTGCGCCGGCGGGCATACGCCTCGAGCGCGGCAATCGGCAGATTCTCCGGCCAGAGGCTGGGGATGACCAGCGTGTCCAAGCCGTCGAGAAACGCGGGCATCCGCTCCGACGAAACGCGCCCGAGAAACTCGATGTTCGGGAGGCCTTCGGCCGCAGCTTTCAATTGCCGCTCATGCTCCGCGTCGCCGACGCCGGCAATCAGCACGCGCACGTCGGGCCACGCCAGCCGCCTGACCGCCTCGAGCAGGATGTGCACGCCCTTGTGCGGCGCGAGCGCGCCGGCGTAGCCGATGGTGAGCCCGCGCTGGCTGCCGGCGGATGATGGCTGCCGCGGCTCCGTTTGCACATCCGCGAACCAGCGCGGCTCCAGCCCGTACGGGATCGCGTGCCGCCGGTCCGGCCGCACGGCGCCGCCCACGAGCTCCAGCGCGGTCCGCGAGGGGAAGATGACGGCGGCGGCCTGGGCCAGCGCGCGTTCCAGACGCTGGCGGCGGCGCGTCCAGCGGATGATCTCGTCCACGCCGACGCCCCGCAGCATGGCGCGTCCGAAGTAAGCGATCGGCAGCAGCAGGGCGCGTCCGCCCGGGGCCCGGCCCAGCCGCGCCGCGACGCCGCCGCCCTCGGCCGCGATGCACGCAAGGCACTCGCGCCACGGCACGTTTCCGGCGCACACGCCGCGGCGCGTGTCGTGCAGCGTGTGCTTCGGGCATAGCCACCAGTAGTCCATGATCGTGACAACGGTGGGGATGCGCTCCAGCCGCGCGGCCTCGAGCAGCCCGACGCCGATGTGCGCCGGGTTTGCGACATGGACGAGCCCTGGCCGCTCGGCGCGCAGCCACGCCCGCAGCCGCTCGGGCGCCAGGCCCCGCACGGCGAGCCAGCCGCGCGTCGGCACGTGGCGAACGTCGTGGGCGTCCGGGATGCGCGTTCCGAGCGGCCGCCGCACGCCGCGCTGCTGCGGATCGCCGGCGAGGATGACAAGCTGGTGGCCGCGCGCGGTCAGTCCGTCGGCCAGCATGCGGACGTAGCGTTCGGTTCCCTGGAAGTAGCCGCGGCCGAACTGCATCGTGGCCAGGACGATCTTCACGCCGGCCCCGCGGCCGATCCGGCCTGCTGTTCGACGAGTTCCGCCCCGTAGCGCCGCCGCGCGTACCAGCGGAGCAGCGCCGTGCGCTTCAGCGAGCGCAGCAGGCGATACGGCGCACTGGCCTCGAGCAGCGCGAGCCGTTCGACGGGCGTCAGTCGGGCCGCGGCGTCGGGACTGCGCCCCAGGATGAGGCGCCGGCCCGGCGCGCTGCGCAGCCCGAGCAGCCGCCAGGAGCGCGCCTCCTCGAGCTGCCGCGCGGCCCGCGCCGCGTGCCACTGGCGCAGCAGCTCATGCTCGTCGGGCCGGTCGCTGCGTGACCGCGGCCAGAGCGCCGCCTCGAACCGCCGCCGATGCCCCCGGATCATCTCCAGCACCATCGCGTCGCGGCGCGGCGCCAGGCGCGCGAGCATCGACGCGCCGCCGGCGTGCTTGCGGTAGCGAAACAGCGGCAGCGGCACGAGCCGGCCCTCGTAGCCGGCGTCGAGCAGCGCCAGCCAGAAGTCCCAGTCTTCGTAGCCGGCCGACATCTCGGGGCGGTAGCCGCCGACGCGCTCGAAGGCCTCGCGCCGCACGAGCGCCGTCGCCGTGCTCAGGTTCTCCAGCACGAGCCGCCGCGGATCGTAGTCCGGGCACGGCCAGACGCGCTGCTCGGCACCGAACAGCTCCGCGTGGCAATACGCGTAGCCCAGCCGCGCGTGGCGCAGCAGGGGCAGCAGCAGCTCGGCCACGAAGCGCGGTTCGATGCGGTCGTCGGCGTCGAGCGGCACGAAGAACTCGCAATCCGCCGCGCGGACGCCAGCGTTGCGCGCCGCGGCCAGTCCATGGTTCGCCTGACGGATCACGCGCACGCCGTCGCGCTCCAGGCGCGCCAGCGCGGCCAGCGTCGCCGCGTCGGTCGAGCCGTCGTCGACGACGACGCACTCCGTGTGCTCATAGGTCTGCGAGCGCGCACTCGCCACGGCCTCGGGCAGGTAGTGGCCGTGGTTGTAGCACGGAATGACGATGGCGACGCGGGGCGGCCGAAAGCCCCGCGCTCCCGCGGCTGAGCCGCCTCCCGCGCGGCGCGTGCGATCGAGCGCCGCCGCCACCCACGCGGCCCCGGCGGCGGCCTCGACGGGTGTTGGGGGCACGCGGCGGGCCGCATAGCGCGTCTCGAGCAGATCGTAGGCGAAGGTGGCCAGCGGCAGGCCCGTGCGGCGCAGGATCGCCTCCGGCCAGAACTGCCGCTGGAGCGTCGTGATCAGGCGCTTGTGGATGCGCCACGGCCTACCCGCGAGGATCCGCCGCCACGAGCCCTTGAACTCGTAGGTCGTGACGTGCTGCACGCCGAAGCTTTCGGCGTGGGAGTATTCGAGAAAGGCGCGCGCTTCGCGGCGCGTCGGGTAGAGCACGTAGCGCCGCAGTTGGTCGACGATCCAGGGCCGGAGCTGCGCCGAGCCGGCGCTGCTCAGCGGAGCAACGCCGAGTCTCTCGCGAAACGCGCATTCCATGCCGCGAAAGACCTGTCGAAACGGCCCGGCCAGGTTCCGCCGCTCCGACTCGCGCGCCAGCACGCGCGGCCGCACGCCTCCGCGGCGGCGCGGCGCCTCTTCATAGCCCTCCACGGCCCCGTGCGGCGCCGTGCTGAACATCTCGAAGACCGGCCCGTTCTTGAAGACGACTTCCTCGAGCCAGTCGCCGCGGCGGGCGTCGGCAAGAAAGGCGTGCTTGTGCGACCCGGGCAGCGCGTCTCCAACGCCGGTGAGCCCCAGGTAGAGCCCGTGAATCTCCGGACGGCCGGCTTCACCATCCAGCGCGCGAACCAGGTTGTCCTGGATCGAGCCGCGCCAGCCGATGTCCACGACGCCGACGCGCCGGCCGCCGAACAGCCCCCTGGCCCTGAGATGAGCCAGCATCCGGCGGCGGGCGCGGTCGCGATGCTGTGCGAAGCGCTCCTGCACCCGCTCGTCCGCCAGGAAGCGATACAGCGGTTCGAAGCTCGCCGGGTTCTCCAGTGGTGCGTCGGCGTCGATCCAGCCCGCGCGGGCCGCCAGCGGCAGGAACTCCTCCGCCGGCAGGCTCAGGTTGTGCAGCAACTGCCGCAGCGACTGGCGGTCGTACTGCCGCCACATGCGCTCGGTCTCCGGCCAGTCGAGGCGGGCCATGCTCGGCAGGAAGGTCGCCCGGCGGCTGACGGCGGCGTAGGCGGCCGGCGGCAGCGTGTACGCGTGGCGGGCCGCGCGGGCAATCCGGCGCGCAAGGCGCATGAACGTGAGTCCTTCGCGCGAGAAGAACAGCAGGCGGTCGAGTTCGAGCGCGCGGCTCTGCTCCAGGATGTACTGCGAGAAGGCGTAGAACGCCGGCGCCAGCGTCCGGCCCAGCTCGTAGTGCGGGCCGTTGTCGACGGGCGGGGCGGACTCCGCGCTTGGACCTGCGGCTCGGATCAGCGTGTGCGGCGGACGGGCATCGGCCAGGTCCGACCGCACCTGTTCGAGCGCCCCGACCCAGTACGGGTTTCGCGCCGCCAGCTCGTCGAGCACGATCATCCGCGTCCGCCGCGCCAGCTCGCCCGTGTCGCGCAGGTGAACGGCGGAAATCCCCATCGCGGTGGGCGCGTCGAAATCGCTGTAGGGATTGTCGCCGACGACGAGCAGCTCGCCGGCAGACAGCCCCTCGCGCCGCAGCACCTCCTCATACAGTCGTCCGCTGCGCTTCGTCAGGCCAAGGTCGCTGGAAACGTAGCCGGCGGCGAAGTAGCGGCCCAGTCCGTGCCCGTCGAGCAGGGCGCGGACGTCGGCCGCCGACAGGTACATGTCGCTGACGAAGATCAGCCGCGCGCCGAGCGCCCGCAGCGCGCCCAGAACGGGCTCGATTCCCGGCGTCGGCAGCGTCGCGCACCGTTCGAAGTCGAGCTCGGCCTGCGCCAGGTCGGCGGCGAGGACTTGTGCGCCGGGGGCCGCGCCGCGGCCGGACGCGGCCTGAGCGGTCGCATCACTGGCCAGGGCCGCCCAGCGCTCCAGCATCTCGCGCAGGCGGAACTCGTGGTCCTGGCCGCGGGCTTCGCTCTCGCGCCCAAGCTCCGTTTCGATTCGAGCGCGCAGGCTGCGCATTTCCCGCCAGCCATCGGCGTTCCCGACGCGCTCCGCCAGCCGGCGCGCCGTCAGGTCCTTGACGCGCTCCGGGTGCATCCGACGCCGGAGCACCGTGTCGAAGACGTCGAACGCGACGACGCGCTTGCCGGCGGCGAGGCGCTTGACGACGGTCGCCAACGAGCGGAAATCCGCCGAGAACGCGCGCGGGCGCCGCTCGACCGGCGCAGCCGGCAACGCGCAGCGCCGGCCGGCTCGCGCCCTTGCGTTCGAAGCCTGGGCTGCCTGCAACAGCCGCCGCGCCCCCAGCCACACGACGAGCCAGTCGGGCAGTCGCTGCGCCAGCCACCACGCCAGCCGCTCCGCGAGCGTCGGCGTTGGCAGGACGTTATGCGCGCCGACGAGTTCGCGATGCGCTCGAAAGCGCCGCGTGCGTCGATACAGCGCCGCCGTCACGTGCCGCGCCAGGAGCGGCCAGAGCCGCTCGCGTGCCGCGCCGTCGCCAGAAACGCCGTCCACCATGGCGCGCCAATTCTAAAGCCGGCCCCGGGACACGACTATTGCCGTGATCGGAGCGGATGCGCGCAGGGTTTCCGGTGGAGTTCCGTGCGATCGACGCGTCCGGGCCGCCGAGCGCGTTGCGGGGAGGGGAGAATGAGAAACCCGTTGCCCATCGGGAGGGCGCCGGCACGCCGCGCCGGCGCTGCTTCCGGCAACCGGGCAGCGCCGGCCGGCAGCAATCGCTCAGGGGCTGACACGTATTGCGATCACCAACCGGCCGACGCGTACCCGGCCGCCCAAAGTCGGGCGGGCGACGTTCGGGCGGAACCCTCAGACCGGCGCGCTTCCTCTTGCAGCCATTCGCTTCCCCTTGCAGCCATTCGCTTCCGATTCGGGCGGCGCCGCGCGCGCAGCAACCACACCGCCGCATCGCCAAGCGCCAGCGCCCCGCCCGGCGCCGGGACGCAAACGGCGCGAAATCCGTCCCTCCAGAATCCCGCTCATAAGGACACCGGCCCGGCGCGGGCGGCGGAGAAGTTGCGCGCATCATGCGGCGACAGCGGGACCGCCCACGCTGCCCGCCACGGACGATGCCGCGTGTCGAACATGACCCAGGCGCCGGCCGGCGAGACAATGAGGTGCCAGTGCGGCCCTTCTTCGGCCCACAGTGTGCCCCCAATGTCCTGCGCCGAGGGCGCGATCGCGCCGTGCGGATGTGAGTGGTAGTACCCGACCAGTTGCCGCCCGCTCCGCCGCACCGCGCGCTCGACGCGCACCACGTCCAGCGGGTCGAGCTCGAAGCGCCCGGGGCTCTGCGCCAGATTGCGGACGGCAATCGCCGCGCCCACCGCGGACACGTCACCCGCGAGGACGCCGCACGCCTCGCGCGGCTGGCGGCGGCGGGCGTCGGCCAAGGCGGCGGCCAGGGCGGCCGGGGCCAGCCAGAGCGGCCGGGCGGGTTCGGTGGCAGGGTCGGCGGGCGAACACATCTGTATCGCCATCATGGGGTTGAGTCGTGGCGCGTTGGGGCGGCGGCGTTCGTCGGGGGCTGAGTCGTTCCTCGCATCTTAGCGCAAGATTAACGACGGCGCCGTGACAGTCAAACGGAGGCGGGTGTAATCTATGGGCCCGATTCTTGCCGCGGCTCGCGGACGGCCGCGTCAGGACGGATTTGGACTATCTCGGTCAATACAGAACGGACGTTTGGAGGACCGTGGTCGATGTCGCGCCGGCGCGCGGCACGGCCGATTCCCCACCCTCAGCACAGGAGTAAGGCAATGAAGCGGACCGTGTTCACCCTCGGTACAGGACTGCTCGTGGCGGCCAGCGCCGCGGCCCGCGACTACGACCCGGCGGCCCTGGCCGGAACGATCTCCGACAACATCAACTCAAAGGTCATCTACGGCGCCGGTGCGCCGCTGCCGCTGACGCGCTACCTGCCCTGGGTGCTGCCGGCAGGCGACTCCGGACAGAACGGCGCCGTCGTGGCGCGCGTCAACGGGGACATTCTCGGCGGCGTGACGACGTTCAGCAGCGCTGGAAACCCGAACGTCGTCGCATACTTCGGCGCGCTCGACGAACTGGCCAACGACCCGAACTTCGGCTTCGTGAGCAACAACATCGTTATCCGCGAGACCGGAAACCGCTCCAACACGCTCGGTGAGATCCTGCCGGACGGCGCGCTCGTCTATCGCGCCAACTTCAACGGCACCGTCCAGAACAACCTCGAGCTCGTCCTCGGCAACGTCCTCGACCAGGTCGGCGTGCCCCCCAGTCAGAACCCCCTCAGCGGGCAGGAGCCCGAGACCGGAACCGAGCTCCTCGACGGAATCTGCACCAGCGGCGGCCCGAACACCAACTGCCAGCTCAGCATCCCCGCCGCTATCCCCGCCGTCGGCGCGGGCGGCGGTGTCGGCGCCATCTGGCTCGCAAACACCAACTTCAACGCCAACGACGCAACTCCCGGCGTCGTCCCCAACGGCGTCAACGTCTGGTTCGTGAACGTTCCGGCGCCGGCCGACATCGGCGCGCCCGACTATAACTACACGCAGACGGGTGCGAACACCTTCGCCGCCGCCAACGGCGTAATCATCGCGGCCGGCAATGAGCGCCAGAGCTCACCCGTGCTGCGCCGCGTCTGCGGACACAACTACGTCATCTTCGGCATCGGCGACAGCAGCTTCCCCGTCGGCGGCACGGCCGGCGCGACCGGCGGCGGCTCGGGCGGCCGGCGCCCCCTGCTGCTGTGCATCGACGCCTTCCAGGACGGCGACGGCTACGCCAACGCCGTCGCGCTGCTGCCGCCTGCGGGCTACATGTTCGTCGATCACCAGGCGAACGGCGGCGGCGCCGGCAACGATGCTTTCAATAACAAGAAGTTCGACATCAACTCCTGCGGCCAGCTCGCCGCGGTCGCCGAGACCGTCGATGTCGCTACCAACCAACGCACCGCCGCCGTGCTCCTCTATGACCCCGTCTTCGGTCCGGGCAACCGCATCGTCGGCTTCGCACCCAACCCGCAGCGCTTCCGCATTGCCGACGGCGGCCCCCTCGGCGACCCGGATGACATCATCGACGACGGCCTCGCCGGCGGCATCAACCTGATTCCGCCCATCGCGGGCGTCGGCATCAACGACGCCGGCAACCTCGCCTTCACCGCCAACTACCGCACCGACGCCGACCCGAACGTGATTCGCACCGCGGTCTATTTCTACGACCAGGCCGCCGACACGCTGCACCGCGTGACGGTCGAGAACGAGATCGTCGGCGGCGGGCTGGAGCTCGGGCTGTTCTCGACGCGCGACTCCGACAGCTTCTCGGCCCCCGGTCTGGCCGACAACTCGAACCTCATCGCCACCTGCTTCCGCGAAGGTCCCGATCCGTTCTTCGGCGGCTTCCGCGGCGTGCTCGTCGTCGATGTCGGGCTCGAGTTCACGCCGCAATCCTGCTGCGCGCCCTCCTGCCCGGGCGACGTGAACGGCGACGGCGTCGTCAACCAGTCCGACCTCGGCATCCTGCTGGCCAATTTCGGCCAGAACGTCCCGCCGGGAACGCTCGGCGACCTGAACGGAGACGGCGTGGTGGGCCAACCCGATCTCGGCATCCTGCTGGCGAACTTCGGCTGCGGCGAGTAACGCTCGACGCTCTTCTGAATAGCCATGAGGGCGGCGGATCGCACGTGGGCGCTCCGCCGCCTTTCACATTGCCGCGACGGCCCGCTTGCGGTTCAATGGCGGTTGACGATGCCGCGCGCCGCTTCTCCCACACCCGATCCTGCAAGGTTGCGACGCGCGGACCTGCTGCGCCTGCATCGCCAGCGCCTCGCGCACCTGCTCAACCTGCTGCGCCGCACCGGCGGCTTCTATGGCGAGCGCCTGGCCGGCGTGCCTGCCGCTCTGCTCCGGCCGCTGCCGGCCGCCGCGGCGCGCGCCGCCGACGCTTATGAGATGTTCCTGGACGAGCTCGCGGGTGTTCCATTGACCACGCGCGCCGAGCTCGAAGCCGACCAGCGCGCCCACCCGCCCTACGGCACGAACCTCACCGAACCGCTCGGGCGATACGTGCGCCTGCACCAGACGTCGGGCAGCGGCGGTGCGCCGCTCCGCTGGCTAGACACCGCCGAGAGCTGGGCCTGGTGGAAGCGTTGCTGGGCCCTCGTCTACCGCGCCGCCGGTCTCGCGCCGGCCGACCGGCTGTTCTTTCCATTCTCCTTCGGCCCGTTCATCGGCTTCTGGTCGGCGTTCGAGGCGGCGGCGGACCTGGGGAACGCGGTGCTGCCGGCGGGCGGAATGACGACGAATGCCCGCCTGCGCTACCTGCTCGACAATGGCGTCACCGTCGTCTGCTGCACACCGACCTATGCCCTGCACATGGCAGACGCGGCCCGCGAGCACGGTCAGAATCTCGTGGGCAGCCCCGTTCGGCTGCTGATCGTCGCGGGCGAGCCGGGCGGCGGCGTGCCAGCGACCCGCGCCCGGATCGAGTCCGCCTGGGGCGCGCGGCTCATCGACCACGCCGGCATGACCGAGATCGGCGCCTGGGGCTTCGAGCCCGTCGAGACGCCCGGCGTCATGCACGTCAACGAGGCGGAGTTCATCGCCGAGGTGATCGACCCGGCGACGCGGCGGCGCGTTCCCGATGGCGCGGTCGGCGAGCTGATTCTGACCAACCTGGGCCGGCTCGGAAGTCCACTGGTTCGGTATCGCACGGGCGACCTCGTGCGGCTCACGAGAAGCGGCGCTTCGGCGTGGGGCTGCTTCGCGCGCCTCGAGGGCGGCGTGCTCGGGCGCACCGACGACCTGCTGTTTGTGCGCGGAAACAACGTGTTTCCGTCCGCGATCGAGGGTATTCTGCGCGAGTTCGAGTCCGTCGTGGAGTACCGGCTCGCGTTGCAGCCGAACGACGGGCTCAACGACCTGCTGATCGAGGTGGAGCTCCGCCCCGCGGCCGACGGCCCCGCCCTCGCCGAGCGCCTGACCGCCGCGGTGCGCGACCGCCTGAACTTCAGGCCGATTGTCAGCGTCGTGCCGCCGGGCGCCTTGCCCCGCTACGAGTTCAAGGCCCGGCGCATTCGAAAGGACGAGTGAGGGTAACATGAACGCACGAACCCTGGCTGCTCTTGCCGCCGGCTGGCTCGCGGCGGCGTGGGCCGGCGCCGGCGAGTGGACGGCCTGGCGCGGGCCGCTCGACAGCGGCTATGCGCCGGTCAAGGGCGCCGTCCGAACCTGGGACGTGGACGGGAAGAACGTTCTCTGGCGGCAGGACTTCGGCGGCCGCAGCACGCCGATCGTCCACAAGGGGCGCGTCTTCTTCAACGCCCCGACCGGCGAGGGCGCCAACCTCCGCGAATGCGTCGTCTGCCTCGACGCCGACACCGGCGAGCCTGTCTGGCGCAACGCGTTCAACGTCTTTCGCACCGACGTGGTCGAGAACCGCGTTGGCTGGCCCTCCGTCGTCGTCGATCCCGAGACCGGGTACGTCTACTGTCACGGCACCGGCGGCGAGCTGTTCTGCTGGGACCGCGACGGCAAGCTCATCTGGAAGCACTCGCTCACCGAGGAGTTCGGCCGCGTCAGCGGCTACGGCGGCCGCATCATGAACCCGGTCGTCGATGAAGACTTGCTCATCATCAACTTCCTCGGCGCAAGCTGGGGCTCGCATGCGCGCGGCACGCACCGCTACTTCGCCCTCGACAAGCGCGACGGCCGCGTCGTCTGGTGCTTCGAGGTCCCCTCCCCGCCGCTTGACACGACCTACGCCACGCCCGTCGTCGCGGTCGTCGGCGGCAAGCGGATGATGATCGCCCCGGCGGGCGACGGCTGGACATACGGCGTGCTCGTTCGCACCGGGCAGATGGTCTGGAAGCACCACACGACGCGCCGCGCGCTGAACGTCTCGCCCGTCGTGCAGGGCGACCACGTCTACATCTGCCAGAGCGAGGAGAACCTCAACACGACGGAGATGGGCTCGGTCGTCTGCCTCAATGGGGCGCTCGCGGGCGACATCACTGCAACCGGCGAGGTCTGGCGGCGCGACGGCCTCGAAGTCGGCTACAGCACGCCCGCGCTCGCCAACGGCCGCCTCTACGCCGTCGACAACAGCGCCAACCTCTTCGCACTCGATGCGCTCACCGGCGAGACGCGCTGGCGCTACAGCGCCGGACGCGTCGGGAAGGGCTCGCCCGTCGTCACGGCCGACGGCGTCATCTACATCGGCGAGCAGAACGGCATCTTCAGCATCCTGCGCGACGCGGGCAACGCCTGTGAGCCGCTGTGCGTCTACCAGTTCCCGCGCAACGCCCTCGGCGTCGACGAGATCTTCGGCTCACCCGCCGTCGTCGACGGCCGCGTCTACTTCCTGACGCGCTACAGCACGTTCTGCCTTGCGGATCCCGCGGCGAAGGCGCAGAGCCTGCCTCTCCCGCCGCCGCAGCCCGAGACGCCGGACCCCGACGCGCGCATCGCCGGCTTCCTCGTTGTGCCGGCGGAAATCACGCTCTCACCCGGCGAGAAAGCGCGCTTCGAGCTGCGCCCCTTCGACACCGCCGGGCGTTTCGTGACGAAGGCGTTTCAGAGCCCGGAGGCGACCTGGACCGTCGCCGGCCCGAAGGGCCGCATCGAGGGCGACACGTTCATCGCCGCCGCCGATCGCTCGTACTCCGCCGGCCTCATCAAGGTCAAGTGGATCGGCGACGCCGAGGTCTCCGCCCGCGTGCGGGTCATGCCCCCCCTGCCGATCGAGGAGACGTTCGACGCCCTGCCGCCGGCTACGGTGCCGCCGGGGTGGAACGGCGTGGGAGGCGGGCCGGCAAAGAAGCTGGAAGTGGTCGACCTGGACGGCCAGCGCGTGCTGCGCAAGAACACGGGCAAGGAGCGGCCCAGCCCGCCTTTCATGCGGCTCTTCGCCGACTGCACGCCGGTGGTCGCCGGCGGCATGACCGTGCAATGCGACATGATGAGCGAGCTGCGCGAGACCGGCCGGCGCAGCTTTCAGCCGGACATGGGGCTGAGCAACACGCGCTACGAGCTGATCCTCGCCGGCGCTGACAAAAAGCGCAGCCAGACGAACAAGCTGCGGATCGAGACCTGGGGCTCGATTCCGCGGCTGCGGCACGAAATCGACTTCAACTGGGATCCGCAGGTGTGGTACACGGTGAAGTTCGAGGTGCGGCCGGAGGACCCGCGGGCCACGGCCCGCGCGAAGGTCTGGCGCCGCGGCGACCCCGAGCCCGAAAAATGGACCATCGAACTGGCCGACCCGATCCCCAACCGCGAGGGCACGGCGGCGCTGTACGCCTATTCGACGGGCACGACCGAAAGCAGCGATGGACCCGCGACGTACTTCGACAACCTGAAGGTGCACCGCCATGAAGACTAGAAGCCATACCGAAGTCCCGGCGCCGCGGCCCGTGCGGGCCGCGTTCGCGTTGATGCTTTGTCAGCTTGTAACTCTCGCATCCCTGCCCTCCTACGCCGACTCACCCGGGCCCAAGAAGGGCGACTGGCCGATGTGGGGCGGCTCGCCGGACCGCAACATGGTGTCCGACGAGACGGGAATCCCAGCCGAGTGGAACCTCAAGACCGGCAAGAACATCAAGTGGGCCGCCCCGCTCGGTTCGCAGACCTACGGCAACCCGGTCGTCGCCCGCGGCAAGGTCTTCGTCGGCACCAACAACGCCGGCGAGCTGCGCAAAGGCATCAGCGGCGACAAGGGCGTGATGGCCTGCTTCGACGAGAAGACCGGGAAGTTCCTGTGGCAGGCCACGCACGACAAGCTCGCCGCCGGCCGGGTCAACGACTGGCCCGAGCAGGGCATTTGCTCGTCGCCGGCCGTCGAGGGCGACCGTCTCTACTACGTCAGCAACCGCTGCGAGCTGGTCTGCGCCGACACCGAGGGCTTCCACGACGGCGAGAACGACGGCCCGTTCACCGGCGAGCAATACAAGGACAAGCACGACGCCGACTTCGTCTGGAAGCTCGACATGATCGAGGAGCTCGGCGTCTTCCCGCACAACCTGGCCACGTCGTCGCCGGTGATCGGCGGGGACCTGGTCTTCGTCATGACGAGCAACGGCGTTGACGAGGGCCACCTCAACCTGCCCGTGCCCGACGCGCCGTCCTTCATCGCCGTCAACAAGAAAACCGGCGCCGTCGTCTGGGAGAGCAACCTGCCCGGCGCCAACGTCCTGCACGGGCAGTGGTCGTCGCCGTCGTACGGCAGGATCGGCGACACCATGCAGGTTGTCTTCGCCGCCGGCGACGGCTACGCGTACGGCCTGAAGCCCGAGACGGGCGAGCTGCTCTGGAAGTACAACTGCAATCCGCCCGACGCCAGGTACGTGCTGGGCGGGCGCGGCACCAAGAGCTACATCATCTGCACCCCCGTCATCTGGGACAACAAGGTCTTCGTCTGCGTCGGGCAGGACCCGGAGCACGGCGAGGGCCCGGGCCACCTGCACGCGATCGACGCCACGAAGCGGGGCGACATCACGCAGAGCGGCCGGGTGTGGCACGTCGGCGACAAGGACTTCAACCGCAGCCTGTCCACCTGCGCGATCAAGGACGACCTGCTCTACATCTCCGACCTGAGCGGCTTTCTGTACTGCCTCGACGCAAAGACGGGCAAGCGTCACTGGCGCTACGACACCATGGCCGCCATCTGGGGCTCGCCCTACGTCGTGGACGGAAAGGTCATGCTCGGCGACGAGGACGGCGAGATCATCATCCTCAAGCACGACAAGGAAATGAAGAAGCTCGCCGAGATCGACATGCACAACGCGGTCTACACCACGCCCGTCGCCGCCAACGGCGTGCTGTTCATCACCAACCGCCGCATGCTCTTCGCCATACAGCAGGGCGCGGAGCTGAAGGGCGGCGTGTCGCAGCAGGCCGAGCGCGCGGAGTAGGCCGGGAGAAGCGAGAGAACCGTGGACAACCGCCGGCTGACGCACGTGGACGAGTCCGGGCGCCCGCGCATGGTCGACGTCTCGGCCAAAGCGCCGGCGCCGCGCCGCGCCGTCGCGTCCGCCGTCGTGCGCATCGGGCGCGAGGCGTTCGCGCTGCTCGTCGGCGCCGGCCTGAAGAAGGGCGATGCGCTCACGACGGCGCAGCTCGCCGGCATCGTCGCGGCCAAGCGCACCGGCGAGCTCATCCCGCTCTGCCACGGCCTGTCGCCGGAGTTCGTCGACGTCCGCTGCACGCCGGTCGCGCCCGACGGCGTGCGCATCGAGGCGGAGGCCCGCGTCGTCGGCAAGACCGGCGTCGAGCTCGAGGCGCTCACCGCTGCCAGCATCGCCGCCCTGACGATCTACGACATGTGCAAGGCCGTGTCCAAGGACATCGTCATTGGCCCGATCCAGCTCGAGGAGAAGACCGGCGGGCGCTCTGGAGACTGGCGCCGCGCGCAGGAGTGATCGCTCAGCTCAGCGGCACCTGCTGCGGCGCCTGCACCAGGACGTGGTTGCGCACGGCCACGCCGACGAGCATCATCAGTGACGCGCCGGCCGGCCACAGGCCGGTGGCCAGCACGGTCGCCGGCAGAGCCGTCCCGATCAGGATCACGCCGAGCCAGAACATCGGCGCCAGCGTGCCGCGCAGGATCAGCCGTGCCGCCCGCTCCGCGTTCTGCGTCTGGTGCGCCGGCAGAAACTCCGCCGCCAGCAGCAGCACGTTCGCGCCCAGCCCCAGCGCCAGCGCGAGGCGCGCCTCGCTTGCCGTCAGTCCGCCGCCCATGCCCGCCGCGCCGAGCAGCGTCGCCGCGGCGGCCCCCGCCACCAGCGCATCGACGAGCATCGCCGGCGCCAGCAGCGGGTTCTGCCAGTAATCGCGGCCCTTGGCCTGCGCGAACAGCATCGCCGTGTACACCGCCACGGCGGCCCCAAGCAGGTTCAGCACCCAGCCGCAGGCCACCTGCACAGCCCCTGGCGCACCGAGCCCCGACACCAGCGCACACACCGGCAAGAGCACGCCCCAGCCGGTTATCAGGTACGCCCCGCGCACGAGCCAGCTCTTCCACTGCGGCCGCAGCAGCACGTACAGGAACCGGCGCGGCTGCTTGAGGTCCCAAACCAGCAGCGCTCCCGTCGCCGCCAGGAAAAGCAGCGAAACGGCGGCGGCCGGCACCGGCAGAAACTCGCCGCGGCGCCCCAGCAGGTACAGGATGAACGGTACCATCGCCAGACCAGTCGCCACCGCCTTGGTGGTCACGTACGCCGACACGCGCCAATCCCAAGGCGCCGGCTTGCGGCTCGCGTCGTAGACGCGGCGGGCCCGCGCCCCCTCTTCCTCCTCGGCGGCGCGCAGCGCCGCGGGCGTCACGCCCCGGTCTGCGCTCCAGAGATAGTCGTGGACGGGCGGCGCGGCGGCCGGATCGAGCGCCGCCGTCTCTCCGCCGACATAGAAGAGCTTGGGCCGCGTGCCTTTCTCGGGCTTGGGGTATTGCACGCGTTGCGTGCGGTCGAGCTGCGCGATGCGGCTGTCCGGATCGTCGAGATCGCCCGAGACAATCGCCTCGACCGGGCAGACGACGACGCATGCGGGTTCCATGCCGGTCTCGACGCGGTGCGCGCAGTAGTTGCACTTGGCCGCGGTCAGCGTCGCCGGATCGAGGTAGATCGCGTCGTAGGGGCAGGCCTGCATGCAGGCCTTGCAGCCGATGCAGCGCTGCGAGTCGAAGTCGACGATGCCATCGGGCCGCCGGAACAGCGACGTCACCGGGCAGATCTCCACGCAGGGGGCGTCTTCGCAGTGGTTGCAGCGCTGCACGCTGAAGCTGCGGCGCGTGTGCGGGAACTCGCCCTTCTCGATGTACTTCACCCAGGTGCGGTTCACGCCGATCGCCACGTCGTGCTCGCTCTTGCACGCGACGGTGCAGGCGTGACACCCGATGCAGGCGCGGTTGTCGATGGCAAAGCCCAGGCGCATCGCGGCAGGATAGCCGCCGTGCCGCTTCCGCGCCCAGCCGCGGCGGCAGCGGCCAACCGGGAGCCCCGCGCCGCGCCGAACCACCCTTGACAGCCGCGCCGGCGTCGAAACAATCTGACCGGATGCGGGGCGGGACGGCGTCCATACCAACCCCGCGGCGGCCAGCAGCCCCCCGGGCTTCTGCGACGTAACTCCAGTTACAGGAGGATGTTACGCGTGATAGAAGTGCGCGAACTGTCGAAGTTCTACGGCAGCTTCCGGGCGGTCGAGAACCTGACGTTCAGCGTCGGCGAGGGTGAGGTCGTCGGTTTCCTCGGGCCCAACGGCGCTGGCAAAACCACGACCTTCCGCGTCCTGACATGCTACCACCCGGCTACCAGCGGAACGGCGAGCGTCGCCGGACACGACGTGTTCGCCGATTCCATGCGCGCTCGCCAGCAGGTCGGCTACCTGCCGGAGTCGGTCCCGCTGTATCCGGAGATGCGCGTCCGCGAGTACCTGCGCTTCCGCGGCAAGCTGCGCGGGCTCGATCGCCCGGCGCGCGAGCGCCGCATCGGCGAGGTCGCACAGCGCTGCTGGATTCGCGAGGTGATCGACCGCCCGATCGGCCAGCTCTCCAAGGGCTATCGGCAGCGCGTCGGACTCGCGGACGCCCTGCTGCACAACCCGCGGGTGCTGATCCTCGACGAGCCCACCGTCGGGCTGGACCCGGTCCAGATCCGCGAGACCGGCGAGCTCATCCGCGAGCTGGCGGCCAACCACACGGTCATGCTCTCCAGCCACATCCTGCCCCAGGTCGAGGCCACCTGCCAGCGCATGATCATCATCCACCAGGGACGCATCGTCGCCCAGGGAACGCTCGCCGAGCTCCAGCAGCAGACCGGCCAGCCGCCGCGCGTCTCCGTCATGCTCCAGGGCCCCGAGAAGGACGTGCTCGCCGCCGCACGCAGCCTGCCCGGCGTCAGCGAGGCGCAGGCCGCCGCGCGCGACGGCTGGACGCACGTCACGCTCAGCGCGCGACCGGACGTCGGCGAGGCGCTCCTGGCGCTCTGCGGGGCCAAGGGCTGGAAAGTGCGCGAGCTGCGGCACGAGGAGCTGCGCCTCGAGGAGATTTTCGTGCGGTGCATCATGGCCCAGCCCGACGCCGCCGAGCCGCGCTCCCGCTCCGCCGAGCCGCGCCGCAAGGAGAAACCGAAGGAGAAGGCGCATGCGTAACACGCTGGCGATCATGCAGCGCGAGCTGCTGTCACTCTTCTACTCGCCCATCGGCTACGTCGTGATCGCTGGCTTCCTGGTGCTCACGGGCGTCATCATGTGGCGCGGCGAGAGCTTCGGGCCGGGAAAACCGGCGTCGTTGCGGGACGTGTTCGCCTTCGCGCCTTATCTGCTGACGATCGTCGTCCCCGCGATCTGCATGCGCTCGCTCAGTGAGGAGTACCGCAGCGGCACGTTCGAGTCACTCATCACCGCCGCCGTCTCCGACGCCCAGCTCGTGCTCGGCAAGTACCTGGCGGCGATGGTCTTTTACACCGTGATGCTGGCAGGCACGCTGGTCTACCTGCTGCTGATGATGGCCTACGGCTCCCCGGACCTGGGGGTGGCGGCGGCCAGCTACCTTGGCCTGCTGCTGGTCGGCTCGATGTTCGCCTCGTTCGGCATATTGGCCAGCAGCCTGACCCGCGACCAGATGGTCGCCTGGATCCTCGGCGCCGTCCCGATGATGCTGCTGGTGTGGTTCGCCGCGGCGATCGTGGTCGAGCTCCAGGGCGGCCTGCGGATGTTCGTGCAGACCATCAACATCCGCCGCTATCTCGACCTGTTCTACCAGGGCCTCGTCACGCTCGAAGGCGTCGTGTTCTTCCTGGCGACGACCGCCCTGTTCCTGTTCCTGAGCATCAAGGTTGTGGAGTCGCGCAGATGGCGGTGACAGCATCAGCCCGGAACGCGGGGAATCCCCCGATCGTCGGCGCCGGGGAGCGCCGCCTCGTCTACGGCCTGAACGTCGCGCTCACCAGCGTGCTTGCGCTGCTGGCGGTCGCGCTGGCCATCTGGGCCGCCGGCCGCTTCGACCGCCGCAGCGACTGGAGCGGCTCGGGCGCCAACAGCCTCTCGCCGCGCACGGTGAAGCTGCTGCGCAGCCTCGACGAGGACGTGAAGATCACGGCGGTGTACTCGACGGCGCTGAAAGAAGTGCGCAAGTTTGACGAGTCCCGGCGCAACCGGGTCGACGACCTGCTCGGGCTCTACGAGGGCGCCGGCCGCCCGCGCATCACGGCGCGCATGCTCGACCCGCGCCGCGACGAGCCGCGCGTCCGCGACCTGCTGCGGAGCATTCTCGACAAGCCCGCCCACCGCGAGCAGATCGCCCCGCACCGCGCCGCGCTCGAAGCCTTCCCGCCCATCAACCAGGAGATCATCGACCTCATCCAGGCCGAACGCGGCGAGATCGAGCAGTTGCTCAAGGCCGACACGGCCCTGGCCCGCGTCAACCAGATCGTCGCCATCCGCGTCGGCCTCGACCGCCTGCTCAAGGACGCCGGCTCCACCGCCACCGCCATCCAGCGCGCCCAGGAAAGCGACCTGCCCCGTTTCGGCGAGGCCACGGCCGTCGTCCGAGACTTCCTCTCCGCGGTGCAGACGACGCTCCAGCAGGTCGGCGGGTGGGCGGCGGCGAATGGCGCGTCGCTTCCGGGCATCTCGCCCGAGAGCAAGGCTTTCCTCGCGCACCGGCAGGACGTCTACGCCCCGCTGCTGAAGCGCGTCGGCGACTTGCTCGCGCAGCTTTCCCTGCTGGAGCCGCCGAAGTTCGAGGAGCTCACGGAGAAACTCGACCGCGGCCAGGCGATCGTCGTCGAGACGCCCGGCGCCGCCGAGGTCCTCTCCTTTGAAGACGTCTGGCCCTTCCCGGCCAGCGAGCGCCCCACGCCGCCCGACGTCGACCCGCGCCAGTTCGCCGGCGAGCAGGCGATCAGCTCCGCCATCCTCCGCCTTACGCAAAAGGAGCGCACCGCCGTCATCTTCGTCCGCGCGGGCGGCGAGCCCCTGCTGCGGCCCGACTTCTCCAACATGAACCCGATGATGATGCAGCAGATGCCCCGGGCGCCGTTCGGCGGCCTGGCCGAGCAGCTTGCGCAGCAGAACTTCATTACGGCCGAATGGGACGTGTCTGCCGAGCCCGGTCCTCCGGCGCCCGAGGGCGCGGCGCGCACGATCTACGTGGTCTTCCCGCCCGCGCCGCCGCGCCAGAACCCGATGATGCCGATGTCGCCGCGCGGCCTGACGGATGAGCAGAAGCTGGCGATCGAGAACGCCGTTGAAACATCCGGCAAGGCGGTTTTCCTCGCGGGCTGGTCGACGCCGAACACCGGCCGCTACGCCTTCGAGGATTACCTGCGTTCAACGTGGCAGATCGGCGTGAAGTCCGACTTCCTGGTGGTGGAGTACGTGCCGCGTGCCGACAAACCCGGCCGCTGGTGGCCGATGCACCGCGACCTGCCGCTGATCACGACCGACGTGTCGCGCTTCACGGATCACCCGATCGGACGGCCGCTGCAATCGCAGCCCGGCGCTCTCTACATGGTCTGCCCGCTCGAGAACCTCGCGCTCGCGGCCACGCAGCCCACCGGCGTCGAGGTCGCGGTGATCGCCGAGATCCCGCGGAACGAGAACTGCTGGGCCAGCGCCGACTTCATGCGCGTGTTCCAGGAGGAGCTGCAAACCAGCCTTGGAACCTTCGCCCGGCCGGAGGACCTGCCCACGCCCTTCCCCATCGCCCTCAGCGCGCAGCGCGGCGACCGCAGGATCGTCGTCATCGCCAGCGAGCGCTTCGCTTCCGACGATTTCGCCATGGCGACCGGGATTCGTCTGACCACCGCCGGCCTCGTCACCTATCCGCTCTACCCGGCCAACAGCGACCTGTTCATCAACGCGCTGCACTGGCTCACCGGCGACGCCGACCGCATCGCCGTCGGGGCGCGCAGCGGTGACGTGCCACGGCTCGATCGGCTCAAGCCGGGCCCGATGGTCACGGCGTGGCGCATCTTCCTGGTCGGCATCTGGCCGGGGATGGTCCTGCTGATCGGGGGCAGCGTCTGGATGCTGCGACGGAGGTAACAGGCCCATGAGCTTCAGAACGACCATCGTGCTGTTCGTGATCGTGCTGGCCGGCGGCGCGGCCTTCTGGTACGTGCGGTCGCAGGATCAGAACCGCCGGCCCGTCGAGAAGCCCGTCGAGACGCCGAAGACGCAGCGGCTCTTGCCCGACGGTCCGGACGCCGACCAGGTCGTCCGCGTCACGGTCGAGTGCCCCGACAAGCCCGCGATCACGATCGAGCGCGCTCCGGCTGAAGGCGACCCGAATCGGCTGGGCGACTGGCGCATGACCCGGCCAGTCCCTTCGGAAACCGAGGCGCCCGTCGTCATGCGCCTGGTGCGCTCGTTCACGCTCGTCGAGTCGAAGGACCAGTACAAGCCCGGCGAGCTCTCACCGCGCGAGGCCGGGCTCGAGCCCCCCGCCGCGCGCGTCACCGTGGAAGGCCGCGACGGCCGGAGCGAGACCGTTGAGCTCGGCCGCAAGGTCGCCATCGGCAACGACATCTACGCCCGCCGCGCCGGCAGCGACACCATCCACGTCATCGGCGAGCAGCCGCTCAAGGAGGCCAACGAGGACGCCGCCCGCTATCGCTCGCGGGCCCTGGCGCGCTTCGCCATCAAGGATGCCGTCGAGCTAGACCTGGCCTACGACGGCAAGCAGTACCAACTGCGTCGCGGCGACAACAACCAGTGGCGCATCGAATCGCCCGTCGTGGCCCAGGCCGATGCCGACAAGGTGCGCGCCCTTCTCGGAGACCTGCTCGCCCTGCGCGTCGCCGAGTTCCTCCCGGAGACGCCGGCGGAGCCCGCGGCCTACGGCTTCAACGAGCCCTACCTGCGCGTCCAGGTCGTCACCGAGACGCTTAGCGCCGCACCGCCGGACCCCGCCGAATCGCAGCCCGCCGTCCCGCGCATCGACACGCGCCGCGAGACCTTCGCCCTGCTCATCGGCAACCCGGCGGATATCGGCGGCAAGGACCGCTTCGTGCAGATCGTCGGCCAGCCGTGGATCGCGACGGTCGCCGACATTCCCGTCCAGAAAGTGACGCCGAAGCTCGGCGAGCTGCGCGACCCGCGAGTCGTGCGGCTGCGCGAGGCGGACATCACGCGGCTGGAGCTTGCCTCCGCCGGGCAGAGCGCCGTGCTCGAGAAGATCGGGGGCGAGTGGCGGGGCGGCGGCGACCTCGACGCGCTGGAGCTCCCCGCGCTGACCGACGTGCTCCAGGCGCTGGAAGACCTGCGCGCGGTGGATTTCATCGACGCCCCGGGCGACCTTTCCCAATACGGCCTCGACCGCCCCCGCGCCACGCTCAAGGTGGCGTCCGCCGGCGCGCCGGGCGTTGTCACGCTGCGGCTCGGCGCTCCGACGCCCAGCGGGCAGAACGCGTACGTGCAGCTCGACGAGAACCCCACGGTGCTGGTCGTCAACGAGCGCCAAGCCCAGCGCCTGGCGCTGTCGCCGCTGGCCCTGCGCGCCCGCCAGGTGTTCGCTTACGAGCCGCGCGCCGTGCGCAGCGTCGAGCTCACGCGCGGCGACCGCGCCTTCCGCATGGTGCGTACCGAGGACGGCTGGCTGCTCGAGGAGCCCGCCGGCGCGCCGGTCGATCCCTCCAGCAGTCGCGAGATCAGCACCGATCTCGCCCGGCTGCGCGCCCGCCGCGTCGTCGGCAAGATCGAGCAGGCTGCGCAGTTCGGCCTGTCGGAGCCGGAGGTTGAGATCCGCTTCACGGCGGAGAAGGCGGCCGAAGCGCTCGTCGGGCCCGAGACGCCGAGCACGGCGCCCGCCGTCGCCGAGCACGCGCTGCGCATCAGCCGCGTGGGCGGCGTCACGTACGCGAGCCGGGACGACGACCCGTACGTGTACGAGCTCGACGACACCGTCTACCAATCGCTCACGCAGGAGCTCATCCAGCGCCAGGCGCTCGACCTCGACCCGAAGGCCGTCGTCGGCCTGCGCATCGAATCCACGGGCGGAACGCTGGAATTCAAGCGGGAGGGCGGCGGCTGGGTGTATCCCGCCGACCCGACGGTGCAGCTCAACGACAAAGCCGTCGATGATCTGGTCGCCGAGTTCGCGAAGCTGCGCATCGAGCGTTATGTCACCTATGAGAATGCCGATCTCGCCGCCGCGGGGCTCGACAAGGCCCCGGCGACGCTGACGCTGCGGCTGAGCGACGACTCGACCGTGACGCTCAAGCTCGACCAGCTTCGCCCCGGCGAGGTGCCGCGCAAGGCCGGCTGGGTCGAGCAGCGGCGCATCTTCGTTCTGCGCATCGGCGAGGCCGAGCGGCTCATGCGCGGCCTCGACGAGTACGTCAAGCGCGCCGCGCCCCCGCCGCAACCAGGCCAGCCCGCCCTGCCCCCGGGCCCCGGGGGCGGCTGAGCCGGCGGCAGATCCGGGCCGCGCATGACCGTTCGCTACGCGCCGTATCCGCCGCCGCCGGGCGTCTCAATTCGAACAACGTCGCCCGCGTTCACGGCGAAATCGGCCCGGCCGCCGAGCCTGACGCACGTCCCATCCGCCCGCAGCAGCGTGTTCCTCCCGCTCGCGCCCGCCTGGCCGCCGGCCAGGCCGAATGGGGCGCACGTACGCCGCTCCGAGATGATCGCCACGCGCTGCGGCGCCAGAAACTCGATCTCGCGGATGACCCCGTCGCCGCCGCGCCATCGTCCCGTCCCGCCGGAGCCGGCGCGAATCGCGAACCGGCGCAGCCGCACCGGGTAGCGCTCCTCCAGCACTTCCGGATCGGTCAAACGCGTGTTGGTCATGTGCGTGTGAACCGCGCTGGCGCCGTCGAAGCCCGGCCCCGCGCCGGCCCCGCCCGCGATCGTCTCGTAATACCCGAAGCGCTCGTCGCCGAATGTCAGGTTATTCATCGTTCCCTGGCTCGCCGCCGCCAGCCCGAGCGCCCCGAGCACGCAATCCACGATCCGCTGCGACGTCTCCACGTTCCCCGCCGCCACCGCCGCGCAGCGCGCCGGGTCGTCCGCCGCCGGCGGGTTCAACACCCCGGGCGGTATGCGAATCGTCAGCGGCGCCAGCAGGCCGGCGTTCAGCGGCAGCTCCCGCCCGATCAGGCAGCGCACGCAGTACAACACGGCGCTGGCGACGATCGCCGGAGTGGCGTTCAGGTTCGCCGGCGAAACCGGCCCGCTACCCGAAAAGTCGAACTCGGCCCGGCCATCGCGGATGCGGATGCGCACGGCGATCGGCGTCCCGTCGTCGAGCCGATCCGCCAGCGCGTACTCGCCGTCGCCCACGCCGCGCAGCGCCGCCCGCGCCAGGGCCTCCGCGGCATCCTGCATGTAGCCCATGTATCTGAGCACGGTAGACTCGCCGAAGCGCGCCAGGAGCCTGGCGATCGCCCCCGACCCGACCTGGTTCGCGGCGATCTGCGCCCGCACGTCGGCGAGGTTCTGCTCGACGCTGCGCGAGGGATGCGGCCCCGACGACAAGGCGCCGCGCAGCAACGGCTCATCGAACAACGCCCGCCCCCCTGCGCGGCGCACAATCCGCAGGTTGCGCATCACGACGCCTTCTTCCGCCAGCGTCGTGCTGCCCGGCGGCATCGACCCCGGCGTAATCCCGCCGATCTCCGCGTGATGCGCGCGGTTCGCCAGCAGCATCAGCAGCCGCTCGCCGTCCTCGTCGAAGACGGGCGTGATGACCGTCACGTCGGGCAAATGACTGCCGCCGCGGTACGGATCGTTCGTCAGGTACGCATCTCCCGGCCGCAGCGCCGTGCCGGCGCGCTCCAGGTCTTCGAGCAGGCAGCGCGCCGCGTGGCCCATCGCTCCCAGGTGCACGGGAATATGCGCTGCGTTCGCCACCAGCCCGCCGCGCGCGTCAAACACCGCGCACGAGAAATCCAGCCGCTCCTTCACGTTCGTCGAGACCGCCGTCCGCGCCAACGCCGTGCCCATCTGCTCAGCGACCGCGGCGAATCCGCGGTTGAACAGCTCCAGCGTCACCGGGTCGCACCCGGTCCGCTGCCGCGCGGCCGGATTCCGCTCCGCCGTGGCTGCCCGTGCACTTGCGGGGTCGCCGGGCGCATCCGCGGCCGGCCGCAGCAGCACGTGTCCGAGGGCGTGCACCTCGGCCTCCCAGCCCGGCTCGATCACCAGCGTGCCGCCGCGCTCGGCGATCAGCGCCGGCCCGCGGACACGCGCACCAGGGCCCAGCTCCGCCCGGTCGTGCAGTGCGGCCTGGTGCGGCGCGCCGTCGAACCACGCCACCTGCGCTGCCGGCGCGGCGTTCGCACGCGAGCGTTGCGGCTGGCGTCCGCCGCCGCGCGCGGGCGCGCCGACGATCGCTGCCGTGCCCCTCGAGCGCAGCTCGACCCGGGCGGCGCGCACTTCGACCGGCCGCTCCAGCACGAAGCCCGCCAGTTGCTCGTGCGCCCGCGTAAACGCCAGCCGCCAGTCGCCGTCGGCCGGCTCGGCGATGGTCAGCACCGCGTCCTGGCCCTCGTAGCGCAGATCGAGCCGCCGGCACGGCGCTTCCAGCTCGTCGCTCACGCCCTCGGCGGCGATCTCGCGCCGGGCGCGCTGCTCCAGCTCGGCGAAGAGCGCGTGCAAGGCCCCATTGGGCAGTTCGTCCAGCGGCCGGCCCACGTCGCACGACGCGTGCCGCGCGATCGGCGCATGGCCGATCCCCAGCGCGCTGAGGAAGCCCGGCAGCGGCGGGTAGATGATTTGCGTCAGGCCGAGCTCGCGCGCCAGGGCGCAGGCGTGCTGCCCTCCGGCGCCGCCCAGGCAGACCAGCGCGTGATCGCGCGGATCGCAGCCGCGCTCGATCGTCACGCGCCGCAGCGCCGCGGCCATGTGTGCGTTCGCGATCGCGACGTAGCCCGCCGCCAGCTCCAGCGGCGAATACGCCTTGCCCGTGGCCGACCGAATCTCCTCGACGCGCCCGCGCAGGGCCGCCTCCGCCGCGCCGCGATCCAGCGGCATCGGAAAGTACGGCTCCGGCAGGCGTCCCAGCAGCAGGTTCACATCCGTGAGGCACAGCGGCCCCCCGCGCCCATAGCACGCCGGCCCCGGCGCCGCGCCGGCGCTGTCCGGTCCAACCGTCGGCTTCACCCCATCGAACCCGCAGAGCGACCCGCCTCCGGCCGCTATCGTCTCGATCGCCAGCACCGGGGCGCGCACACGCGTGTGTCCACCCGTCTCGGCATCTTCGATCAGCAGCTCGCCGCGACGCTCGAACTCGCCGTCGAACCGGCTCACGTCCGTGCTCGTGCCGCCCATGTCCAACGCGATCAGCCGCTCGCACCCCACGGCGGCCGCCGACGCCGCCGCGCCAACGACTCCCGCCGCCGGTCCGGAGAGGATGCTGTCCTTGGCGCGGAAGTCGGCGGCGCGCACGAGACTTCCCGCGCTCGTCATCATGCGTATCGAAGCGGTGGGCAACCCGGCCCGGAGCTCCGACACGTAGCGCGCCGTGATCGGCCCGAGGTACGCGTCGACGATCGCGGTCTCGGCCCGGGGGACAACGCGCTGCTCGGGCGACAGTTCACTCGACAGCGCGACGTACTCGAAGCCGGCCCGGCGCGCCAGCCGCGCGACGGACCGCTCGTGGCCCGGGTTGCGGTAGCTGTTCAGCAGGCACACGGCCAGCGACTCAACGCCGCGCTCGCGCGCCGCGCACAGGTCGCGCAGCACCGCCTCTTCGTCAAGCGCCCGCAGCACCCGGCCGTCCGCCGCGACGCGCTCCGCGATCTCCACCACCTCGCGATACAGCGGCGTGCCCAGCCGGATGTGCAGATCGAACAACCGCGGCCGCGCCTGGTACCCGATCCGCACGAGGTCGCCCAGCCCCGCCGTCAGCCCCAGCGCCGTTGCCGCCCCCTTGCGCTCCAGCAACGCGTTCGTCCCGCGCGTCGTCCCCAGGCGCAGGTCGATCGCCGGGAGCGCCTGGCCCCGGGCGGCCCCGAGCAGCCATCTCGCGCCGATCACCGGCGCATCCAGCCCGCACGACAGCTCGTACAACGCGCCAACCGGCGGCGGCGCCGCCAGCGGCGGGTCGAGCCACAGCACGCCCCCCACGCCTGTCGCCCGCGCGCCCGGCCCGGCGGCCACGCGCGATTCCAGCCACCCGCCATCGACGCGCAGCGCGATTCGCCAGCCGGCGAAGAACCCCGGCGGATCGTCGCGCCGCTGCGGGTCGATGACGCGCTCGGCGCTCGAGCCGCGCGCCGCCGCCCCGCGATAAACGCCGCTGCTGAGCAGCTTGTGCGTGCGTAGCGCACCGTCGGGTCCGCAGAGGATGCAGTCGGTGAACGTTCCGCCCACGTCGATCCAGACCCGCGCGGCCGGCTCGGCGTGCGACGTGGATGTCGTTGGCTGGCCCATCGAATTCGACCCGGGTCTCGCGGACAAACGCTGCTCGCTGCACGCCGGAACTGTATCATCTTCTGTTCGTCGTAGCGGGTCCAACCGGGCAAAGCGAGAGCGCCCATGACACGAGGCTTACACGGGCCGGGTACGCTTCTCCCACGGGCGGCGGGAGCCCTCCTTCTCGCGCTGAGCATCGGCGCCGCTCTGCTCATGGTGCTGGATCATTTCGGCGGGCTGGCGCTTCCCGGCTGCGGCGAAGGGAGTCCGTGCGGACAGGCCGCCGCCAGCATCTGGGGCAAGGTCCCCGGGATCGGCTGGCCCGTCTCCTGCGTCGGACTGGCGTATTTCGGCGGCCTGCTGGCTGGCTGGTGCGTCGGCCCCGTCGAGGGGACGTCGGCCTTGCGTTGGGTGACGCGGGCCGGCGGCGCCGTCTCGCTCTTCTACATGGGGCTCGTCGTATTCGCCGACTATCGCTGCCTGTACTGCATCGCCTCGCACGTCGGAAACCTGGGCTTCTGGGCACTGCTCGAATACCTCGCCCGTTCGCGGCGCGCTGCTCATGACGGCGCAGGCGATGCCGCCGCGGCGGTGCCCGCACGTCGCGGCCGCGCTTCCGTGCGCGGGCCGGCGGTGGTTATCGCCGGGTTCCTTGTCATCACGGCCGTGCTCGCCCTCGTGGAGAGCCAGACGCGCCGGACGGTGCGCGCCGTGGCTGAGCGGCAGCTCATCGAGTCGACCGGCGCGATCATCGCCGCCACGCATGGGGCCGAGGCATCGTCCGACGAGCCCGTGACGCTGATCGAAGGCGAGAACGGCCTCGGAGCAGAAGCAGCGGGCCCGGCTGGCGCGGGGCGCTTCTCGGCCCGCTATCGCCTCGGTCCCGAGCTCGCCGCCATCCGCATTGTCGTCTACGAAGACTTCATGTGCCCGTCCTGCCGCGACGTCTCGATGCAGCTCGCGCGCCTCGCCGGCCAGTACCCGCAACTGGCCATCTATCCGAAGCACTTCCCCCAGAACCACGATTGCAACCCGCACGGCAGCCACAAGCACTCCAACGCCTGCCGGGCGGCGCAGGCCGCCGAGGCCGCCGGGATCCTGCGCGGCCCGGACGCGTTCTGGGAGATCCACAAGTGGCTCTTCGAGCACGACGGCAAGTTCACGCTCGAGCAGCTCCGCGGCTTTCTTGCCGAGAAAGGCTACGACGCCGCCGAGTTCGAGCGGCTGATGGACTCTGACACGGTGCGCCAGACGATCGCCGACGACTGTGCCGAGCTCGCCGAAATGGGCTACAGCGGGACGCCGGTCGTCTTCGTCAACGGCGTCAGCCTGCTCGGGTGGAGCGCGCCCGACGCGATTGCGCGCGTCGTCGCCGCCGTTGCCGCGACCGACCCGCCGCCGCGCCGGATCGAGGATGACCTCAAGCCGCGCGCCGCGGTCAAGTTCGTGTCCGAGTGGCAGGTCATTCCGCCGCGCCCCGCCCCGCCGCCGGTCAACGACTGGTCGCTCGGTCCGGCCGATGCGCCCGCGCGCATTGTCATGTTCGGTGACCCGCAGCAGCCCGACACGCGCACGCTGTACGGCATGATCCGCGCCGCGCTGAGCGCGCGGCCCGGTGTCCGCTTCAGCTACCGGCACATGATCGTCCACCCGGACTGCAACCCGGCGATCAGGACCGCCCTGTCGCCGAGTAGCTGCCGCTCGGCCCTGGCGGTCGAGGCGGCGGGACAACTCGGCGGCTCAGAGGCCTTCTGGGCCACGCTCGAATGGATTCTGGAACACCAGGGCGAGTACAGCGACGAGGCCCTCCTCGAAGCCGCACCTTCGCTCGGTTTCGAGGCCGCGGCGATGCTCGAAGCCCTCGACGCCCGATCCGTCCGCGACGCGGTGCTCGCGGAGGCCGCCGCCGCCCGCCGCATCGGCGTCGACCGCGTACCGGTCGTCTTCGTCAACGACAAGTGGATCCCCACGTGGAAGCAGCGCGACGCCGACGTGCTCGGGGCGATTCTCGACGCGGCGCTGCGCGGCGAGATGAGCGCTCCGTCGATCACGGCGACCGCCGCCCAGATGCCGCCCGCGAACGCGCGCCAGCCGGCCACGCAGCCCGCCCCGCGCGAGTAGCCGCGGGTCGCGGGCTTCGCGCCAGCCGTTTCGGACACTCGCTTGCGCTCGCGGCTCGTTCGCCGCGGCGCCGGCGCGTGGCGTTACCGGCGCGTGGCGTTACCGGCGCGTGGCGTTACCGGCGCGTGGCGTTGCCGGCGCGTGGCGATACCGGCGCGTGGCGTCAGGTCGATGGCCCCATCGCGCGCGGCGCCGCTTGCCCGTTGCTCAGGTCTGCGACCGCCGCCGCGAAGCGGGCCGCGTGCTCACGGGGCATCTGGTAGCGCAGGGTGACGGCCTCGGTGAACTCCTCGTGCTCCACGATGGCGCCGTACTCATCGAGCAGCCGGCGCAGGGGCGCGTGCAGCCGGTACGGCGCCGTCACCTCGTACGGATCGCGCAGGACCTTCAGCTCGGTCTCCAGCGCCGCCAGCACCGCCCGGGCCGCCTGCCCGTACGCCGCGACCAGCCCGCCGGTGCCCAGCTTCGTGCCGCCGAAGTAGCGGGTGATGATCAGTGCCGCGTCGCCGACGTCGGCCCCGCGCAGCACCGCCATCGCCGGCGGGCCCGCCGTGCCGGAGGGCTCGCCGTCGTCGCTCATCCCTTCGGTGACGGAGGCGCCGTGGCCGATCCGGAAGGCGTAGACGTGATGCGTGGCGTCGGGCATCTCGCTGCGCAGCTCGCGCAGCAGCGCCTGCGCCTCGCGCATGCTGGATGCCCGCCCGACGGTCGCGATGAAACGCGAGTTGCTGACGCGGATTTCGGCGCGCACCCGCTTCTTCGGTACGCGATACGCTGCCATGGATCCCGTCTCCGCTCCACCGGCATGATCGAAGCGGCCGCGCCGGGCGGCCAGCCCGAGCGCTTGCCGCCGCCGCCTGATCGACTCAGGTGATGAAGCGGCGCTTCGTCGCGCGCGGCGCGCCGTCCGGACGCGCCGTCGGCGGGGCCGGCCGCGGCCGCGTCGTGCCCTTTTTCCCTCGGGCTCGGCGGTCCGGCCCGGCGTCAGCGCCGCCCGGCCGCAGGTTGGACGCGCTCGCCACCTGTCCCCGCGCCGCCTGGCGCCGCGCGCCTCGCACAAACGCCCGTCCCCCGCCGCCTTTCTCGCGGCGCGGCTTGCCGGCGACGGCGGCCCGCAGGGCTGCGAGCTCGTCGGCAGTCAACCGGCGGGCCGCCCCGCGCGGCAGGCCGGCGAGGCTGAGCGGGCCGATGCGGATGCGTTTCAGTTTCCGAACCGGATGGCCGAGCCGCGCGAGCATGCGGCCCACCTGGCGACTCCCGCCCTGCGAAACCGTGACCTCGACCAGCGAGCGTTGCCGGTCCGCATGGATGAGCTGGGCATCGTCGGCGCGGAGCTTTCCATCGACGAGCCAGACGCCCCTGCGCAGGCCGGCGAGCAGCGCGGCGTCCGCCAGCCCCCGAAGCTCGGCGCGGTAGACCTTTGGCACGCGGAACCCCGGATGCACCAGGCGCGCCGCCAGCTCGCTGTCGTTGGTCAGCAGCAGCAGGCCGTCGTCATCCGGGTCCAGTTTTCCGACGATCAGCAGCCGCACGACGCCCGGCGGCAGGAGGTCAACGACGCGCGTCCGGCCGCCCGGGTCGCGATCGGCACACACCACGCCCTTCGGCTTGTGCACGAGGAAGTACTCGTGCGGCCGCACGTGAACCCGCGCCCCGCGAACGACGACCACGTCGTGCGCCGGGTCCACAAACGCGGGCAGCCGCTGCACCGCCGCGTTGTTCACGATCACGTGGCCTTCGAGGATCAGCTCCTCGGCGTGCCGGCGCGACACGACGCCCGCGTCCGCGAGGAAGCGCTGCAAGCGGACGCGCCGGTGGGCCGACGACGGCCTCATCGCGGCGGCTCCGGCGCGGGCTGCTGGCTTCCGTCGGGCAGCAGCGGGTCGTCGTCGGCCTCGCGGCGCTCGCCGGCCGGCTGCGGCCCGAGCAGGTCGCTGATGCTGGTGCGCTCGAGCTCGACGTGCGCGTCGATCGTCCCGTCGCGGCACAGCGCGTGCAGCACGGCCACGACCTGGGCGTAGCTCAGCCCGGCGCCCACGGGGTCGCCCTTGTCGAGCGGCGCCGGCGAGGCCGCCAGCCGCACCACGAGGTCCTCCACCCGCGGCCGCACGCGCACCGGGTCCGATACCGACCGCGCGCTCGGCAGCCGGTACGTGATCGTCAGCTCCTCGTCCCCCTCCTCGGCGCTGAGCAGGACCCGGTCGCGCGGATGCGCATAGAACAGCGGGGTGCTGATGCGCACGTCGCCGCCGAACACCGCCAGCCGCGGCTCCATGCTGCGCCGCACGTAGATCATCGGCCGCGTCCGCGCGCTCACGATGTCGAGCACGAGCCCGGTCTGGTGATGGTCGATCGGGTGCGGGATGCGCACCGAGCGTACCGCCGGGTGATAGTGCCGCCGCAGCGCCTCGTACGCCGCGATGCGCACCTCGACGTTGTCGGCGTCGAGCAGCGGCAGCAGGCGATCGACGGCCTGGAGCAGCTCGCAGTCGGCCAGCTCGCGCATCGCGGCGACCTGGTACGGGTTGCCGTCCTGGAGCGCGATGCCCTGGAGCGCGGGCAGCGCCGTCGCGTCGTTGAGCCGCAGCCCGGCACGGGCCGCATGGAACCGGATCACGTCGTCGCTGTGGCTGTAGAGCGGCTGAATGCGCGGCAGCGCCGCGCGGCCAATCGCCTCCCATACCAGCGCGGCCTGCTCCAGGTTCGCCTGCGGCAGGCGCTCGGTCACCTGGCCGAGCCGCACGTCCAGGTACGCCGGCTCGTTGCGAACGTAGAGATGCGTCGCGAGCTGGATGAACCGAAAGGGACGCTCCTCGTACGCCGACGGCGTGTTCAGCAGCACGACGCCCTGGCTCATCGCCTCGGCGGTCTTGGGCGCCTGGCCGAAGATCTCGTTGATCCGGTTTTCGATCCGGCGCGCCACCGGGTACGACGGCTCGCTGAGCAGCAGCCGCACGGGCCGCGCCTCCGTGGCCACGCCTCCCCCGAGGATCACGCCGCGGCGCTGGTCGGCCGGGCCGGAGTCGCCCTCCTCCGCGAAGGGGTTGGTGAAGACTGGTCCGTTCACCCGGCCGACGACGCGACCCGCCAGCAGTCCGCGTCCAACCGCCTGCGGATCGTACAGGCGCAGCTCGCTCAGCATCAGCAGCCCGCCCTCGAGCGACAGCGCCGTCGTGCCCGTCACCACGCTCACCTGGACGTCGAATCGCGTGCCCTTCCGCGCCCCGGGCGGCACGCGCGCATCAAGCTGCACCACCGCCGTATCCAGCGAATCCAGCAGCTTGCCCGCCGTGTAGCCCGGCTTCGGCCGGCCGGGCCCGGGCTCGAGGAACTCCTTGTTGAGATACTCGACCAGGTACTCGCGCAGGGCCGTCGGGCAGTCGGAGCTGCCCTGGTCCCCAAGACCGATCACGACCCCGAAGCCCCGCACCTCCGCCGGCCCGCCGCCCTCCAGCAGCGTCACGTCGCCCACCGTGTCCGCCACCACCGGGTCGCGCGGACCCCGCGGTTGGGCACGCGGCTCCGGCGGCGGTTTGCGGCCCTCGCAACCCGCGCACACAAGCGCCGCGAGCAGCGCCCCCGCCACGCACCTGCGCACGACCCTCACCGCCCACTCGAACCCACGCATCATCACGCCCACCTCGCCAGATCAAGCTGTATAGAGTAGCACATCCATCCTCGCCGGCGCTGCGCACGTCGATATCCGTACGACAACACGGACCACCGGCCGGCGGGCCCGCCACCGCCTGCCGTCCGCTAGAGCCGCCGGCTGAACCCGTATTCCCAGCTACGGTTCGAGTCGTGCAGGGGTCGGAGCCCCGCCTGCTCGAAGCCGAGCCGGCGATAGAGCGCGTGCGCCGCCAGAAAGCGCGTGTCGCTCCACAGCACGATCCGCCGCCTTCCGGCCCGGCGGGCATGCGCCAGCGCCAGCTCGGTCAGCGCCCGCCCCCAGCCCGCGCCGCGGCAACCCGGATGCACATACAGGCACTTCAGCTCGGCGGCGCCGCCACGGTGGAGCTTCACGGCGACGGTGCCAAGGATCGGCCCGAACGGTGGCGTCACCCAGAACTCGCCGCCTCCCGGGCGGAAGAACCGGCCCGGATCGAGCAGATGCGGCTCGTCGAGCTCCGCCCGCAGCACGCAACCGAACTCGGCAAAAACCGTGCCCACCAGGCGCAGCAGGCCGGGAACGTCAGACTCGCGCACCGGTCGCGGTGGTGGAAAACTCGGCGATGGCAGGCTCGTGCCTCCCTCGACACTCTGTTCAGCCCCGCGCCAGGCACTACACTGGCCCAGCGCGCTGGCCGGATGGCCGCGCAACCGGACACTATAGTCGCCCGGCACTCCGCCGGGCGGGCCAGGAAGGGAGCGGCCACATGGATTACCGTCGGCTCGGCCACGCCGGCATTCGACTTTCGGAGATCGGCCTCGGCACGTGGCTCACCTACGGCGGCGGCGTCGGGCCCGATGTCGCGCGCGCGTGCATCCGCCGCGCGTTCGACGTCGGCATCAACTTCTTCGACACGGCGGACGTGTACAACCGCGGCCGATCGGAGGAGGTCTGCGGGAGGGAGCTGAAGGCGTTCCGCAGGCCGGACCTCGTGATCGCGACGAAGTGTTTCTTCCCGATGAGCGATGCGCCGAACGACCGCGGGCTGTCGCGCAAGCACGTTTTCGAGAGCGTGCACGCCTCGCTGGCGCGGCTCCAAACCGACTACATCGACCTGATGCAGTGCCATCGCTTCGACCCGGACATCGAGCTGTTCGAGCTGGTTCGCGCGATGGACGATCTCATTCGACAAGGCAAGATTCTCTACTGGGGCGTCAGCGAGTGGCCCGCGCAGGCCATCAAGCACGTCGTCGCCCTCGCCGAACGCCTTGGCGCCTGCCCGCCCGTCAGCAACCAGCCCGAGTACAGCTATGCGGCCCGCCGCGTCGAGACCAACGGCGTGCAGCGCGCCTGCCTACAGCACGGGCTGGGCATGGTCGTCTGGAGCCCGCTCAAGCAGGGACTGCTCACCGGCAAGTACACCGGCGGAAAGGTCCCCGGCGACAGCCGCGCCGCCAACCCGGCGATGAACCAGTTCCTGGCCGAGGTGAACCGCGGCATTGTGGACCGCGTCGATCAACTGCGCCCAGCCGCGGAACGGCTCCGCAGCAGTCTCGCGCAGCTCGCCATCGCCTGGCTGCTGCGGCGCGACGCCGTGACCAGCGTGATCATCGGCGCCTCCCGCCCGGAGCAGATCGACGAGAACGTCGGTGCCACCGGGACGCAGCTCACGCACGAGGACGAGGCCCTGATCGACCAGTTGTTCCCGGCGGCCGAGAACCCGTGAGGCTCCAGCCGCGCCCGCGCGATTCGAGCCGCGCCCGGTTCCGGGCCGAGGACAGCCCGGCTCGGCTTAGGCTTTGCCCGATCCGAGCTGCGCCCGTATGGAAGCGGTTGCGCCAGAAGACCCACGAATCCTCGACGCGCGCAAGAAAACACCGCGGCCGCGACAGAGCCGTCGCCCCGTCGCGGCCGCGGCTCGTCTCTCGTCGGCGCGCCAGCTAACGCCGCGTGCTCGGCAACGACGCCTTCACCTTCGGCTGCGGCGCCTGCTCTTCCGGCGGCTCCGGAATGTCATAGCGGATCAGGGCCGGCTCCACGCCCATGCCGGGCAGCGTCTCGCCCGCCGCCGTCACCTGGCCATTGTCGAAAGTCATGAACTTCAGGGCCACCCCCAGCAGGGGGTTCGGGCTCGTGTCCGGCCCGCACACCGGGCTCTCCTGACCGTCGATCACCGCCCGGCCGTTCGCCGTTTGCAGGTTCTCGACAAGCAGGATTCCGCCGATGCTGCTGAACCGCCGGCAATCCCAGCAGTTGAAGCAGTACTCGGTCTCGTAGCTGAGCTCCTCGGCGTTCCAGATGTTGTACTTGGCCTTCGTGCGGATCGGGTTCAGGTTGTCCTGGCGCAGGTCCATGTTCGCGATCAGCAGTCCGACCGCGGTGTCGTGCGTCACGATCCGCCCGCCGCCGGAGAAGCCCGTGCTGCCAGCGGCCTGGAAATCGAGCAGCAGGCGGTTGTACGGCGCCTGGTAGAGCAGCCCGTCGAGCAGCAGCGTCCCTGGCACGCCCGCCACGGCGCCGTTCGGGACGTTCGTGGCGACGACCTGCGAGGCGTAGGGGTAGTACTCCGTGGCCCAGCCTTGCGCATAGTTGACGATCGTCGCCAGGCCCGTCAGGTGATTCCAGCGGATCTGCTGGTTGTTCGCATTCGCCGCGAACGCGATGTACGCCCCGCGCAGCACGAAGTCGCCGGTCTCAGGATCGAGCACCGGCGGCTTCAGCCCCGGCAGCGGCGCCAGGCCGTACGGCAGCCCGGTGGCCATCGACCAGAACACCGGCTGGTTCTTCGTCAGGTCGATATCGGCGTAGACGTTCGTGCAGTCTTCGGCGATGAAATACGTCAGCACGTGCACGTCTTGGGTGAAGTCGTTGCTGATCTCGATGAACGTATCCTGGAGCAGGTTCCCCGCCGCATCGAATCGCATCTCCACCTTCGGGAAGATCAGCAGGCTGCCCTTCTGGGCGGTGTCGAGGCGGCTGAGCACAGGCTGCGGCGGGGGCTCGTCGGTGCCGGCGATGTTCAGTACGTAGGGACCGGTCTGAAAGGGGGACGGATCACGATCCCAGTGCGTGATGGGGTCATCACCCGGGACCGTCGCAAAAAGGCTGACGGCGATGTAGTACGTCCCGGGGGGATTGCCAGCCAATTCGCCTGCGAAGAACTCCGACAGCAGGCCGTCGCCATCGTCGTCGTCGGAGAGCACGAGATTGCCGGCGGCGTCGAACAGCCAGAGCATCGTGTCGTTGTCGACCGTGAGATTCGTCCCCTCCATGTTCACGGCGAAGTTGTCGGGGTCGAGGATCTGGATACAGTACATGTCCACGTCGTCGCAGCCCTGGCCGTCACAGTGGTTTTGCAGGAACCCTTCGATCCGATCCAGAACACCCGGGACGGTTACGACCTGGGCGGTTCCCGGCAACTCGTCGGCGTCGCCGACCTCGTTCCAGACATCCGCGAGACCGAGCGGAGCGACGAACAGACCGACGAGCACGGCTACGACGCGCTGGCGGAGCATTTCGCAGGTTCCTTGTAGTAGGATCCGATCGCTGCGGCCGGAACGAAACCCGGCGGCGCAATGAAGACCCAGTCCTGGTACGAGACCCCGAACGAACGTGAATCGAGAAACGCGCAACGAGGGGCGAAGCAGAGAACAGCGCCGCGATCGAACCACCCCTCCAGCGGTCTCGATCAAACAGCGCAGATCGTAATCGTTCCCGGACGCGGCGTCAACAGAGAATCACACGGCCTGCCTTATCGGACTTCAGAACGCCGCGTTGCGTCGCGACGTAGCCGACCGCGATCGCCACGGCATGGTATAATCACGCGAACTGGCCGCTTCGTTCGCGGCAGCCGATCTCTGACAACCCGGGGGCGAAGGGCTTCGACCGGGCAGGTTGAGGTCTGAGTGGCGTGTCGAGGTTGTCAGGCGGCCTCGTAAAACACCTGGCAAAACACTTACGTGCCAACAATGGCTACGCTCTCGCTGCCTAACAACTAGACAGCGCGTCGGCCGGCAACGCCTGCTAGCCGAACCGACGATGACAGCAGGCTGGCCTGTGTGCTCCCGCCTGGCGGCGCACGGGTGAGAAACAGCCGGGCTGGGTAAGCGGATGACCTGTCGATCGGTCTGCCGCGAGCCGAGAACAAATCGATCGGCTACACACGTAGAGGCTCAGGCTGAAATGCTTCGGGACGGGGGTTCGATTCCCCCCGCCTCCATCCTTGTCTGCTTTCCGATCGTATCGCGCCGTCAGTTCAGGCTGCGGTCTTTCCAGTACTTCGTCCCCGCGATCGTGGCCTGAAGCGCCACGCCCGCCTTCGTCAGCGTGTAAATCTCCAGCTCGCCCACGGCGTCCGCGCCCCGATCCTTGGCCTTGCCCGCGACGCCGGCCGACGACCCGCCCGTCGTCGCCGTCGCGTCGCCGCGCACGTTTCCACCGGTGTCGCCCGAGACGGCGGCGGCCTCGGCCTGGCCGCCGAATTCCCAACCGTGGCGCACGAACCTGTCCATCAGCCCGGCGTCGTGAAAGACGAACACGGCCCGCAGGTCCTTCAGCCCGGCGCCCAGCCCCGCGCCGATCTCGCCCATGCGCATGAACGTCTCCGACCCGTCGCGGTTGTCAACCACGATCCCGTAGCCGTGCCCCGCGCTGAGCAGCAGCAGGTGGAGGTTCACGTTGCTGAACGCCGCGTAGCCCGCCGCGCTCTCGACGCGCTCGCGCAGGTCGGGCCGCGCCTTGTAGAGCGTGTCCAGCGCCTCGTCACGCATCTTCCGCACATAGTCGCGTTTCTCCTCGATGCTGCCGCCGCGCGGCGTTGCGCAGCCCGGCAGCAGCGCCAGCGCCGCAAGGCCGGCTGACAGTGCGATTCGACAACCAGGCATCGTAAGACTCCCTTCGTGCATGCTCGATCCAGCTTCCTGCGTGCTCGATCCAACCACCTGCTCTTGGCCGTTCACTCGTCCGTGCGCTCGTCCGCACCCGGCGCCGCCGCGTTGTTCAGCGGCGATCGCTCGTGAATCCTCCGCTCGACGACTCTCGACGCCAGCAACCCGATCATCGCGCCCGCCGACAGCAGCAGCGCCAGCACAAAGAGCCCCAGCCCGACGGCCAGCCCGATGGCCGCCGCCATCCACATGTTGGCGGCGGTCGTCAGGCCGATGACGTGTCCGCGCATGTGCAGGATCGCGCCGGCGCCGAGGAACCCCACCCCGCCGATCACGCCCTGAATGACGCGCGACGCCGGATTCAGCGCCTGCGCCGGGTCCGACTGGAGCGCTGCCGCGGTAAGGGCGCTGGCGATCAGGCCGAAGCCGGCGGCGCCAAGCGTTACGAGGATGTGTGTCTTGAGGCCGGCCGGCTTGTCATGCCGCTCGCGCTCCAGGCCCAGCAGCGCCCCGAGCCCCAGCGCCAGCAGCACCCGCACCGCCATGTCGATCGTGCTGACGTCGGACAGCATGTTCCGGATTGTACTCGGCCCGGCGCCGCTCGGCCCGAGCCGCGCCCGCGCAGCCGTTTCCTCGCCCTCGCCCGCACCCGTTGCTCGACCGGCCGCGGCTCCAGTCAGGCGCCGCCCGCGTGCGCCGCCGCGTCCACCAGCCAAAGCAGCTCGCCGCGCGTCGGAGCGATCGCCTGGGCCGGCAGCCCGGCATCGGGCGGCCCCTCGCGCACGGCTCTCAGCATCGCCGCCTTCGACGCGCCGGACACGATGAACGCCACCGCGCGCGCCCCGTTCAGCGCCGGCGGCGTGAGCGTGACGCGGGCGACGGGGTCGCCGGGACGCCGCACCGCCGCGGCCCAGCACTGCGATTCGCGCAACGCCGGATCGTGCGGGAACAGCGACGCCGTGTGGCCGTCGTCTCCCAGCCCCAGGAGCACGAGCTCGAAGGCCGGCGGCGCCGCGCCCCATATGGCGCGCAACACGCGGTCGTACTCGGCGGCGGCCTCGGCGGCGGGCAGCTCGCCGCGGATGCGATGGACGTTCGCCGCCGGAATCGGCACGCGGCTCAACAGCGCGGCGTTTGCCATGCCGTAGTTGCTGCGCGGATCGTCGGGCGGGACGCAGCGCTCGTCTCCCCAGAAGACGTGCACGCGGCGCCAGTCGATGCGCCTGGCGCACGCCGGGCCGGCGAGCAGCTCGTAGGCCCGCCTGGGCGTCGAACCGCCCGCCAGCGTGAGGCCGAAACTTCCGCGCTCGCGCAGAGCCCGCGCGGCGCGCTCGACGATCAGCGCAGCGACCGCGTGGCTCAGCGATTCATAGTCAGGCCAGGTGCGCAGCATCGCCGTCCTCACCCCGGCGCTACGGGGAGCGCCTTTCATGTTACGCGCAGCCGCACGAATGCCTCGAGGGCCTGGTACTCAGGCAGACCGAGCTTGTCGAAGAGCTCCGCGGTCTCGCGGTTGCGGTCCTCGGCGCGCTTCCAGAACTCGCGCGCGTCCCAGGGCCCAGGGAACAGCGCCTTGTCCTTCTGCGACTCGTGAAAGAAGATCGCCGTCCGCTTGCGCTCCACCTCGTCCGGGCTCAGCGGCACGGCCAGCTCGATCTGGTGCGGCTCCCACTCCTGCCACGCGCCGCGGTACAGCCACGTCTCGCAATCTGGCAGCCACGCCGCCCCACGCCGCGCCAGCTCGCGCAACGCCGCCGAGACCGCCGCCAGGCACACCCGGTGTGTCCCGTGGGGGTCCGACAGGTCGCCCGCCGCGTACACCTGCTGCGGCCGGACGCGCTCCAGCAGCTCGGCGATCAATCGCACGTCCGCGTCGGCCAGCGGCCGCTTCCGAACGCGCCCCGTCTCGTAGAACGGCATGTCCAGAAAATGCACCCGCTCGGCCGCCACGCCGCAGTAGCGCGCCGCGGCCCGCGCCTCGCTCCGGCGGATGAGGCGCTTGATCTGCTGCAACTCCGGGCTGTCGATCTCCCCGGGCTGCTTGCTGGCCACGAAGCGCTCGACGGCCTCCTCGATGCGCCGCACTTCCGCCTCGCCCAGCAGCCCGAACGCCCGGGCGAACTCGGCGACGAAGTCGGCGTGGCGCATCGCCTTCTCATCGAACACGGCGATGTTGCCCGACGTCTGGTAGGCGACGTGCACCTCGTGCCCCTGGCGGCACAGGCGCATCAGCGTGCCCCCCATCGAGATCACGTCGTCGTCCGGGTGCGGGCTGAAGACGACGATTCGCTTCGGCACAACGTCGGGCAAGCCGTCGCGCCGCGGGCGGCCCGCCTTTCCCCCCGGCCAACCGCTGATCGTGTGCCGCAGCGCGTTGAACACGCTCAGGTTCACGTCGTAGGCCGATCCCCGGGCGCTCAGCAGCTCCTGCAAGCCGTGCTCGTTGTAGTCCTCGTTCACCAGCTTCAGGATCGGCTTGTCCAGCCGCCGCGCCAGCCAGATCACCGCCCGGCGCGTCAGCGCCTCGTCCCAGGCCAGCCCTTGCTCCGCCAGCGGCCCCAGCAGCCACGGCGTCTTCACGGGCTTCAGCTCCCCTGCTGCCGCCTCGTCGAGCACGAAGCGCGCATCCGCGTGCTGCTGGAGGAAGCTGGCCGCGACCGCCGGCGTCACCGGCCCCTCGACGGCCTCGCGCACGATGCGCGCCTTGCCTTCGCCCAGCGCCAGCAGCACGATGCTGCGCGCCTCAAGGATCGTGCCCACGCCCATCGTGATCGCCCGCCGCGGAACGTTCGCCTCGCCGAAGAAATCCGCCGCCGCGTCCATCCGCGTCACCTTGTCGAGCGTGATGAGTCGCGTGCGGCTGTCGCGCGGCGATCCGGGCTCATTGAAGCCGATGTGCCCGGTGCGGCCGATGCCGAGCAGTTGCAGGTCGATGCCCCCCGCCTCGCGGATACGCCTTTCGTACGCTTCGCACGCCGCCGGTACCTGCTCCAGCGTCACGGTTCCATCGGGAATGTGGACGTGGGCCGGGTCGATATCGACGTGGTCGAACAGGTTCTCGGCCATGAAGCGATGGTAGCTCTGAAGCGCCTCGGGCCGCATCGGCCAGTACTCGTCCAGGTTGAAGGCCACGACGTTCCGCAGCGACAGCCCCCCCTCGCGGTGCAACCGCACGAGCTCGTCGTACACCCCCAGCGGAGTCGAGCCCGTCGCCAGCCCCAGCACCGCCGCCTTGCCCTCTGACGCCCGGCGGCGTACCAGGTCGGCGACCAGCCGTGCCACAGAGGCGCCGGCGGCGGCGCTGTCTGAGAAAACCGCGACGCGGACACGGGCCGGGGCCGTCGGCGGTGGCGCGGCCGATGCGATCAGGAATTCGTGGGGCGAACTCGACATGTGGCGGTCTGCCGGGTCAGTGCTCGATTCGGAACCCGCTTTCGCCGGCGCGCGGCGGAGCGTCGGACAGGTCGCTCCGGATGATGTTCGCGGCGAAATGAGCCGCGACGGCGGCCAGGAACTCGTCGACGGCGCCGGCGGTCCCCTGGGCTTCGAGCTCGACCGTACCGTCAGGCCGGTTTCGCACGTAGCCGCTCACCGGACGCCCATGCGCCAGCTGCGCGCTCGTCGCCCGGAAGAAGACCCCCTGCACGCGACCGTGGTAGATCACGCGGCGGCGGACGGCGGTCGCACCCCCGCCGCCGCCGGACGCGCTGAGCCAGCGCTGCGCATTCATGAGCCGACCTTCCGGAGGATCACCTTGCGATTGCCGTCGCGCAGCTCGAGCCGGCGGGTCTTGAGCGTGGCGCCGAACTCGCGCCGTCCGCCGGCCTGCGGCTCGAGCCACAGGTTGAAGCCGTTGAAATCGAAGCGGCCCTGCTCGCGGGTGGTCTGGCCGTCGCGCGTCAGCGTGGCGGCGTAGCTGCCGTCCTTGTTGAAGCTCACGTCGTCGAGCGCCAGGAACTCGCGGCTCGGGATCGCCCGCTCCAGCTTCCATTGGCCGACCACGGCGCCCCGGCAGCCGAGCGAGAACAACGTCAGCGCACCGGCGGCGAGGATTCCCGCGAGCGGCCGCGAAGATGTCCGTGTCATGTCACTCCTTACGCGGCGATTCTAGCGTTTCGTTGAACACGTGTGGCACAGGCGATCAGCCCATGAGGCGCGCGGAGGGCAGGTCATCCGCCCGAGCGCCGCAACGCCGCGTCGATCCGCGCCAGGCTGCGCTCACGCCCCAGCAGCGCCAGCGTGTCGAAGATTGGCGGGCTGACCGTCGTGCCGGTCACCGCCACGCGGATCGGCTGCGCCACCTTCCCCAGCCCCTGGCCGCTCGACTCGGAATACGCGCGCAGGGCGCGCTCCAGCTCCGCCGCCGACCAGTCGCCGAGGCGCGCCAGGGCGTCGCGCACCGCCGCCAGGGTCTTCAGGCCCGCGCGGTCGCCCCTGGTGAGCACCTTGTCGACGGCGTCGGGGTCGTATTCGAGCCGGTCGTCGGGCACGAAGAGCGCCGCGGCCTTCTCGTCGATGTCGCGGAAGATGCGGGCCGTCGGGCTGATCTCGATGAGCTTCGCGAGTACGTCGTCGCCCAGGCCGCGAAGCGGGCTCTGCTCGTTCACCGCCAGGTAGTCCCTCAGGCCGGCGAGCTTGCGCTCCGCCGGCGCCGCCGCCAGCGCGGTCGTGTTGAAGTTCAGCAGCTTGTCGCGGTCGAAGCGCGCGTTGGTGCGGCCGATGCGCTCGACGCTGAAGACCGCACACAGCTCGTCGAGCGTGTACTTCTCCCGGTCATCGCCGGCAGACCACCCCAGCAACGCGATGAAGTTCAGCAGCACCTCCGGCAGATAGCCGCTCACGCGGAAGTCGTGAATCTGGATCTCCGGCAGCACCACGCCGACGCGCCGGGCCACCGCGCGCAGCGCCGCGTCGTCGAGCTGCACGTCGCCCTCGAGCCAGCGCGCCGCCGTCTCCGCGTCGCAGCCGGCAATCTCAGCCAACTGCGCCGGGGTGAGCTTCCCCGCCGCGCTGGCCGTCCGCACCGCCTGGCGCACCAGCTTGTCGTTGTCGCGCTTGCTCATCTTGCTGCCGCTCATGTTGAGGATGATCGGCAAGTGGGCGTAGACGGGCGTGCGGTAGCCGAAGCACTGCTGGAGCGCCAGGTGGTTGGCGGTGTTGATGAGGTGCTCCTGCCCGCGCAGCACGTGCGTGACGCGCATCAGCTCGTCGTCCACCACCACCGCGAAGTGGTACGTCGGCCAGCCGTCCCCCTTGATGCACACGAAGTCGTCCATCTCCTGCGCCCGCACCGACACGTCGCCCAGGATCGTGTCGCGAATGACGTAGTCCTGCTCCGGCATGCGCAGCCGCACGACCACCGGCCGGCCTTCGGCCCGGGCCCGCTGCGCGTCGCGCTCCGACGGAAAGCGCGCCGGCCGCGGATAGCGAAAGCCGCGCTTCTCGCGCTGCGCCGCGGCACGCATCGCCTCCAGCTCCTCGCGCGTGTCGAACGCGTAGTACGCCTTGCCCTCGTCGAGCAGCCGCCGCGCGTGCTCGCGGTAGTGCTCCAGCCGCTGGCTCTGATGATACGGACCGTGCGGCCCGCCGACGCGCGGCCCCTCGTCCCACTCCAGCCCCAGCCACAGCATGTCGTCCAGCAGCCGCCCCTCGGCGTCGGGCACGTGCCGCGCCTGGTCGGTGTCCTCGATGCGCACGGCGAACCGGCCGCCGAGCCGCCGGGCCAGCAGGTAGTTGAACAGGGCCGTCCGCGCCCCGCCGATGTGCAGGTAGCCGGTCGGCGACGGCGCGAATCGCGTACGGACGACATCCGTCATTGAAGCTGTTCCTTGAAACGCGATCCGGGCCGCGCCCACGAGGATGCGCCGGCGATACAAGGACCGCAGGCGGAGTGTACCCGATCTCTGGCGGACAGGTGCTCCCTGGGCGCGCCCTGCTTGCGCGGCGCGGCGTGGCATGAGGCGGCACGGTGGCATGGGTGGCATGCGCTCGCGTACTCGCGTGAGCATGCGCTCGAAAACCGCCGCGCCCTTGCCGCCGCGCGCCGTTCGGCTTAGAAACGCTAGCGGCGCAACCCGACGCGCCGCCAGAGAACTCCCCGGGAGCCCATGGTGCGAAACCACATGCGAGACTACGTCACCGAGGCCATCGGCACCTTCTTCCTCGTTCTGACGGTCGGCCTGACGGTCACCGCCGACGTCCCGATGGCCCCGCTCGCCATCGGCTGCTCGCTCATGATCATGGTCTACATGGGCGGCCACATCTCCGGCGGGCATTACAACCCGGCCGTAACGCTGGGAGTCTTCCTGCGCGGCAAGCTGCCGGCGGCCAAGGTGCTGCCCTATTGGGCGGCGCAGCTCGCCGGCGCGATCCTCGCCGCCCTCGTCGTGCTCTATGTGACCGGGAAGACCTATCCCTGTGCCCCCGGTGCCGGCGCCCACGCGCTCAAGGCCCTGCTGATCGAGTTCCTCTTCACCTTCGCCCTCGTCCTGGTCGTGCTCAACGTCGCCACCGCCGATCGCACCGCCGGCAACTCGTTCTATGGCCTGGCCATCGGCTTCACGATCGTCGTGGCGGCGTTCGCGGGCGGGGGAATCTCCGGCGGCGCCTTCAATCCGGCGGTCGGGATGGGGCCGATCCTGGTCGATGCGCTCCGTGGCGGCGCCTCGCTCCCGAACGTCTGGCTCTACGTCGTCGGGCCGCTGGCCGGGGCCGTCGCGGCGGCCGCGGTGTTCAAAGTGCAGGAATCCGCGTCTCGCTGAGCCCCCTGCGGCTGGCATGGGCGGACTGCTCCTCGGCGCCGGCCGCGCCGATTCTGCGCGCGGGCGCACGCCGCCGGCGCCGGGTGCGCTTGCGCCGTGTCGCTTGCCGATAAGGGCCTTCGGAGGCCCGCAGCCGATGATCGTCGAACCCGCCAGACAGCCGCCCCGAGTCCGCGCCGCCGCGACGACAACGAGCTCCGCGACGAACAGCCCCGTCGCGCCCGAGCGGCCCCCCGCGGCCGCGCTGGACCCGCAGCCCATCTACGAGGCCTACCGCCGGCAGATCGAGCACGAGGACAATCTGATCGGCCAGCGCTCTTCCTGGCTGCTGATGGGCCAGAGCTTCCTGGTGGTTGGCTACTGCATTCTGCACCAGCTCGCCCCGCCCGACCCGGCGCAGCAACCCGTCACCGGCCTGCTGACCGGTCTCATCGGTTGGCTCGGGCTCGCGACGTCCGCCTCGATTCTCGTCGCCGTCGCGGCTGGATCGCGCGCCATGACGGCCCTGCGGCGCGAGCTGCACCAGCGGCGGCGCGACTGGCCCGAGCTCGACGCGCGCATGCGCGTGCTCCCGCCTGTGCAGCCCGTCGGCGGCGTGCTCGTGCTCGGCCGCGCTCCGGTCGTCCTGCTGCCGCTGCTCATGTGCGCCTTCTGGCTTACCATGATCCTCGCAACCGCCGCGCACGGCTGAATGCACCGCGTCCGCGCGGCGGCGCCTGCCGCATGCGGCACGAGCTTGCCGTGATGGGCGGCCGGTCCTTGCCGGCCTGGCATTGCCGGCCTCTGTGCCGCCCACTAGACTGGCGTCTCTGTTCGATCAAACGGACGCTGTGGACAGGACGGCGGACCAGATGTACGCGGCCGGCGGCCGGGCCAACCCGAAGAACGTCCTGCTGCTCATGGCCGCCGTGCTCACATTTGCCGCCGCGGTCGTCGTGTGGCTCTGGCGCGGTGAGCGCAGCGCGCTTCCCGATGACGCCGGCTCGCGCGTGAGTTTCCATTGCGAGGCGTGCGACCAGCGATTCACGATGAGCGCGGCCGAGCTGGAGCGCGCCCTGGAGAGCGGCCTGAGCGCCGGCCCGGGCGCCGCCATGCCCACCCAGGGCAAGCTGCCCTGCAAGCTCTGCGGAAAGCGGACGGCGGTGCAGATCAGCGAATCGCGGCCGGCGGCGCCGGGCCCCTGAGCCGGCGACACAGCCCTCGCCGGGATCGGAGTCGCCTCATGCTCGATCGAAAACGCCCGGAGCGCGTGCTCCGCACGTTACGAGCCGGACTCTGCGCATGCCTCGCGATCGCACTGGCCGGCTGCGCCGCGCCGCGCAACGCCCCGGCCAGCGACGCACCGCAAGCCGAAGGCGGCGCCGCGACGGGCGGCTCGGCCGCGGCCGACCGCGAGGTGCGCTCGCTGCGCGACCTGGCCCGCCCGCGAGCAGACGGCTCCGCCGGGCCATCTGCCGATGCGCAGGCCCGATCGCCGCGCGGCCGCGTCTATCGCGCCATGCTGCCGGGACACAGCCCGGAGCTGGAGGCGCGCCTGGCCGAGGCGCGTCGCGAACTGGCGGAACATCCCGGCGACGCGGAGCGCGTCGTCTGGGTCGGGCGCAGGCTCGGCTACCTGTGGCGCATGCGCGAGGCGATCGACGTCTACACGCGCGGCATCGACGATCACCCGCGCTACGCCCCGCTCTGGCGTCACCGCGGCCACCGCTTCATCAGCATCCGCCGCTTCGACGACGCCGTGCGTGACCTGGAGCGCGCGGCGCAGCTCATCCGCGGGCAGCGCGACGAGACTGAGCCGGACGGCGCGCCGAACGAGCTCAACATCCCGCTCACAACCACCGCCTTCAACGTCTGGTATCACCTGGCGCTGGCCCACTACCTGAAGGGCGATCACGAGGCCGCGCTCGACGCCTGGCTCGAAGCGCTGAAGCACTCCTATCGCCACGACGACAACCTCGTCGCGACGACTTACTGGCTCTATCTCACGCTGCGGAAGCTCGGCCGGCACGAGGCCGCCGAAGCGCGCCTCAGCCGCATCTCTCCCGGCATGACCATCGTCGAGAACCACGCCTATCACGACCTGCTGCTGCTCTTCAAGGGGCTGCGCACCGTCGAGCAACTGCGCAACCAGCACGCGACCGGCACGAACGCCGCCACCGTCGGCTACGGCGTCGGCATGTGGCAGTTGTTCCAGGATCAGCGCGAGAAAGCCGAAGCGGCCTTCGAGCAGGTGATCTCCGGCGACGACTGGCCGGCGTTCGGCTTCATCGCCGCCGAGGTCGAGCTCGCGCGCCTCACGCCGCCGCCACGTTGACCAGCAGCGGCGCCAGCACGTTCAGCTTGCGCTGCGTGACGCTCGCGAAGCCCGCGTTGCGCAGCATCGCCCGCAGTTCCGCGGCGCGCGCGTGCCGGATGTGCCGCTCGGCCAGCTTCACGCCGATCTCGAAGATCACGTAGCCCAGCAGGTTGTCGCGGAAGCCGTCGATCAACACCAGCCGGCCCCCCGGCCGCAGCACGCGCCGGAACTCGCACAGCGCCCGCTGCTGGTGCGGATAATGGTGAAACGAGTTGCAGCACGTCAGGAAGTCGAATGCTCCGTCCACGAAAGGCAGCCGCTCGGCGTCGCCGTTCACCGCGAACAGCCGCTCCGACGCCGGCAGCAGCGCGAACTTGCCCGCCGCGCCCCGCAGCATCTCCCGCGAGAAATCCAGCCCGACGAGGCTCTCCGCCGCCGGATCGCGCGACAGCAGCGCCAGCAGCGACCCCGTCCCGCAGCCGACGTCGAGCACGCGATAGGGCGCCGGCGTGCGGCCGAGCTTCCAGCGGGCCAGCTCTTCCTGGCACGCCCGGATGCTCGGGAAGAAAACCAGCTCGTTCAGGATCGTGCGGTCGTACCAGACCGCCCAGTCGTCGAACTGGCTGCGGGCCGCCTCCTTGAACCGGTCGGACGGCGCGCCCGGCGCGGCACGCTTGTCCAGCGACCGGACCCGTCCGCCGGGCGATTCACGCCCGTCCTGTGATTCCCGCGGTGGGCCGGCGCCGACGGCGTCCCCGGCGGGCGCGCCGCGGGGCTGTGGCCTCCCGGCCTGGCGACTGGCGCTCTGCTTGCGAGTCCGGCTCACCCGTTGCTCCGTTCCTGCGGTCCAGTATGCTCAGCGGCCGCTAGTGTATGGTGGGGCCACGCTTTTCACACGCGCACCGCCGGAGGAGCCATGGACGACAGGCTGCGCAGCGTCTTTCGCGACGTTCTCGGGATCGCCGACGGCGAGTACCGCCACGACCTCGGCATGCGTGACGTGCAGGCGTGGGACAGCGTGATGCACCTGTCGCTCGTGCTGGCCATCGAGCAGGAATTCAACGTCAGCTTCGCGCCCGAGGAGTTCGAGACGCTCACGAGCGTCGCCGGCATCCGCAAGGCGCTCAGCGAGCGGGGTGTTCACTAGCCGGCTGCGACGCGGCAGCGCCCTGGCCGGCTTCTCCGCTGCCCGCCAGCTCCACCGACGGATCGCCGTACAGCATGAACTTCATTCCCTGGAAAAAGATGCTCGCAGGGTACCAGCTCTCCGTCGGGGCGATCGTCGCCAGGCGCTCGCGCTCGTAGTAGTACGCCACCGCGTCGGCCCAGCAGTCGCCGACGCGCGGCCGCTCACGCCGCCCCGCGCTCTCGACGAACCCTTCCAGCAGCGTCAACGCACACGGCTGGCTCCCCGTGTTGCAGCCGATGTACGCCACCGCCCCGGCCATTCCCGCGCGCAGCATCTGCTCGCCCAGCCCCGTCGGATTGAAACGTCCCTTCTGATAGCACAGCGGCGCCGGCGGCGGCGACGTGAACACCTGCCCGCTGTTCGTCCCCGCGTGCTCGACGCCGCTCGCGTCGACGTACGCCTCATACGGCGGCAGCGTCGCCAGCCGCGCCGTCGAGCAGCCCACCGAGAAGACGACGGGCAGCGACGCCTCGTTGCGCAGCCTCCCCAGGCTCGCAACGCCCAGGCAGTGCTCCCAGCCGTCATCGTGCCCATGTCCCGTGTGGAGCACCAGCCGCGCCCCGCCGTTCATCAACCGCAGCAGCTCCGGCTCGGTCGGCGGCGGCGCGTCGTCGTTGCGCGCCGCGTCGGCGTAGTAGAGGCGCTCGATGCGCCAGCGCGCCTCCAGCCGTGCCGCGACGCGATCCATGGAGCCGCGGCTGTCGATCCAGCCGCCCACCGCGACCAGCGCCGCCGCCGGCGTTTCGCGGCCGCGCGCCGCCCCGGGCCCGGTGTCGTAGCGGATCGTCTTCGCGGCGACGATCGCCGCTTCCTCGGGCGTGCTGACCGGCCAGCGGCCGAGTGCCAGGTCCGGCCGGTAGTCCACCTGGTCGTAGTTGATCGGATCGCCCTTGTTCTTCTCGCCGCGCACTTCGCCGTAGTAGCCGGCATGGAAACCATCGCGCTGCGCGTTCCAGTCGTCGAACGAGCCGTCGGCCCGGGCGACGTCGGCGTAGTACAGATCGCTGGGATAGAACGCGTAGTCGAACGCCGGCCCGGTCACGCGATCAAGCACCATGTAGCGCACCGGCATCACGTCGGCGTCGCCCACGAGCAGGACGTAGCGCACGCCGCCCTCGCGCCACGCGTCGTAGAGATGCCGCTTGAGCCGCTCCGGGTCGTCGGCGCCGGCGCGGCGCGCGAGCACTTCTTCGAGTATGACCAGGCGCACGTCGAGCCGGGTGCGCTTGTGCTCGATGAACCGCTCCAGCGCGCCCGCCAGCGCCCGCGGCGCGACGATCAGCATCCCGGCCCGCTGCTCCGGCGGCTCGGCGCCTGCCGGCGCGGCGCTGAGGCGCACCGCCAGAAGCGCTGCTGCGACGAGTTTCGTTCTCATGCTCGCGGACTATAGGGGCGGTCCGTGCGCGCCGCTAATGCGGCGCAACCGCTTCCTCACGGTCGCGGCTCGGCCTATGCGCGCCGCGCCTCACCCACGGCGGCGGAGGCGCTCCGTCCAGCGGACCCAGCCGGCGTCCTGGTCCGACACGAAGCTGCCGTGCTTTTCGAGCCGATCACCGTGGAAGGCGAACGTGTCCTCGAAGCCTTCCATGTAGTGAATCTGGAGCACTTGCGCGCCGTTGCGCACCATGCAACTGGCCCAGAGCGGACCGAGCGCCTCCCGGTCCGGCTTCGGCTCCGTGCCGTCGGTCGTGCCGCCCATCTCTACCAGCCGGTAGAGCACGGCCTTGTCATCCTCCGACCGCCAGGCCTCTTCGAGAACGGCGATGATGTGCACCTTCTCGCGGTCTTTCATCTGCACGTCGCCCTTCTCGGAGACGATCTCCAGCCGCAGCCGCTCGCGCGGCGCGTCGGCCACGCGCTCGATCCTCAGCCAGGTCGGGTACCGGCCGCGGTGCCCCTTGGCCAGGCTGTAGCCGCCCTCCTCCTTGCGCTGCTCGAGCACCACTGCCGTACCCTCGCCACGCCATTCCCCCAGCGGCACGGCCGCGCGCTTCGCCGCGCAGCCTCCCAGCAGTCCCAAACCGACCACCAGCACGCCGGCGCGGAGCGCCAACGACCCGAAGCTCCTCATGGCTCACCCCTTTCTTTTCTCGCCTTTGAGCCAACGCGGCGTGCGCCGCCGCCGCTCGGTTCGTCTCACCCGCAAACGCCGCGCCGCGCCCCCCGCCGCCCGGCATTCCGGCCGCCGACGGGCCTGCGCCGGCATCAGCCGGCGCGAACGCGGAGGCCGCCGGGACGGCAAGTCCGGTTCGCGGGGCGTGCGACTCGTTTGCCGCAAAAACCGGACGGGACTACGCTAAGGGATGATATCGGGGCCTTTCCGGACGCGTCGGGTCTTTCCGCCGGCCGCGGGGCCGCCCGGTCCGGGGCGGTCGGCTCCCGCGGCGCGAGGGCTCAGGGCAGCGGCGTCCAGACGTCAAGGAGTTCACATGCTCGACCCGCGCATCACCAGGCTCGCCGACGTGCTCGTCAACTACTCCTGCGCCGTCAAGCCCGGCGACAAGATCCTCATCGAGGCCATCGACGTGCCGCACGAGTTCACCTGCGAGTGCGTGCGGCTGGCGCGCGCGGCCGGCGGCCACCCGCTGGTCACGCTGAAGAGCAACCAGATCAACCGGGCGCTCATGCTGGCGGGCACACCCGACAACTGGAACCTCATCAAGGACGTCGAGAAGCTCCGCATGGAGAACGTGCAGTGCTACATCGGCGCCCGCGGCAACCCGAATGTCAGCGAGCTGTCGGACGTGCCGGCCGACAAGCAGAAGCTCTACGAATCGACCGTCTGGAAGCAGGTTCACGGCGACATCCGCGTCAAGAAGACGCGCTGGGTCGTCCTGCGCTGGCCCAGCCCCAGCATGGCCCAGATGGCGCAGATGTCCACCGAGGCGTTCGAGGACTTCTATTTCCGCGTCTGCACCATGGACTACGGCAAGATGAGCCGCGCCATGCAGCCGCTCAAGGCCCGCATGGAGAAGACCGACCGCGTCCGCCTCAAGGGCCCGCGCGACACCGACCTGACCTTCAGCATCAAGGGCATCCCCGCCGTCTGCTGCGACGGCAGGCTCAACATCCCCGACGGCGAGGTCTTCACCGCCCCGGTGCGGAACAGCGTCAACGGCGTGATCCACTTCAACACGCCCACGCTCTACCGCGGCGTGACGCATGAGAACGTCCGCCTGGTCTTCAAGGAAGGCAAGATCGTCGAGGGCACGAGCAGCAACACCGCCAAGCTCAACGAGGTGCTCGACACCGACGAGGGCGCCCGCTACGTCGGCGAGTTCGCCATCGGCTTCCACCCGCACATCACCAGCGCCATGAAAGACATCCTCTTCGACGAGAAAATCGCCGGCAGCATCCACTTCACCCCCGGCCGCTGCTACGACGAGGCCAGCAACGGCAACGAGAGCGAGATCCACTGGGACCTGGTGCTGATCCAGCGGCCGGACCACGGCGGCGGGGAGATGTGGTTCGACAACGAGCTGGTGCGCAAGGACGGACGCTTCGTGACCAAGGACCTGGAGCCGCTGAACCCGGAGAACCTCACGTAGCATGAGGCGTCCCCGCCCTACGGCCGGCGGTTCGCCGCGGGCGCGCTGGGGATGCCCGGGCAGCTCCGGCGGCCTCAGCATCCGCAGGTAGCGATTGGCCGGGCGCTGGCCCGAGTACCACGCGTCGCCGCCCGGCGAGCCACACGGTTCGCCGGGGCGGTGCCGCTTGGGTGCACGCACGAACGACGCCACACGACCTTCAACGGCGGCTGGCTGCGTGCTGCGTTGCGTGTTGCGTAACGCAGGCGCCGTCGGGGCTTCGGGGCTTCCGCCGCTCGCGCCGATTTGGCCAGCCGTCGCCAACCAACTAAGATAGCGCGGCTTCTCGAGGCCGAGCCGGCAGACACTGGAGCGCCGGCCGGCCGGGGCGGTCTGGGCAGGCGCATGCGCCGGGGTCGTCTGGCGGCGCCGGGGAGCGGCCCCCGCGCTTGCGCTTGGGGCTCGGATCGAGCGGCCCGGTCTGCGCGGTAATCGGAGTAACGGGTCGTGACTGAGCGGTACGGCGTGACTGAGCGGTGCGACGGCGGCGACTTCCTGGCGGACTTGCGCGAGCGCGTGCTGGTCTTCGACGGCGCCATGGGCACCAGCCTGCACGCGCTCGATCTCACGCTGGACGACTACCGCGGGCTCGAGAACTGCGTCGAAATCCTGAACGAGACCCGCCCGGACGCAATCGAGCAGGTTCACCGCGGCTTCCTCGACGTCGGCTGCGACGCCGTCGAGACCAACACCTTCGGCGCCAGCAAGATCGTGCTTTCCGAGTTCGGCCTGGCCGATCGCACGTACGAGCTCAACGTGCTCGCCGCGCAGATCGCCCGCCGGGCCGTCGATGCGTATTCGACCGCGGCCCGCCGGCGCTTCGTCGTCGGCTCGATCGGCCCCGGGACGAAGCTGATCTCGCTGCGGCAGACCGACTACGACACGATGCTCGACAGCTACTACGCGCAGGTGCTGGGCCTCATGGACGGCGGTGCCGACGTGCTGCTGATCGAGACCTGCCAGGACATCCTTCAGACCAAGACGGCGATACAGGCCGTGCGGCTGGCCTTCGACAAGCTCGGCCGGACGCTGCCGCTGATGTGCCAGGTCACGATGGAGACCACCGGCACGATGCTGATGGGCACCGACATCGCCGCGGCCTTGACGGCGATCGCGGTCTATCCGGAGGTGAGCGTGATCGGGCTGAACTGCGCCACCGGCCCACAGGAGATGAGCCCGCACGTGCGCTACCTGGCCCAGAACTGCCCGCGGCCGATCAGCGTCCTGCCCAACGCCGGCCTGCCGCAGCTCGTCGGCGGCAAGACGCACTTCCCGCTCACGCCTGCGGAGCTGGCCCGCTGGCTGCGCGACTTCGTCGAGACCGACGGGGTGCGGATCGTCGGCGGCTGCTGCGGCACGACGCCGGCGCATCTGCGGGCGGTGGTGGAGGCGCTCGCGAATCGCCGATTGCCATCCGCTGTTCGCCAATCCACCTTCGAGCCCTCGTGCAGCTCGCTCTACCAGGCCGTCCCCTACCGTCAGGAGAGCAGCTTCCTGATCATCGGCGAGCGCTGCAACACGAACGGCTCGCGGCAGTTCAAGCGCCTGCTGGCCGAGGGTGATCTCGACGGGCTGGTGGCGATGGCGGTCGAGCAGGTCAAGGGCGAGGGCGCCCACGTCCTCGACGTCTGCGTCGATTACGTCGGCCGCGACGGCGTCCCCGACATGCAGAAGATCATCGCGCGTTTCGCCGGCGAAGTCACCGCGCCGCTCATGCTCGACAGCACGCAGGTCGACGTGCTCGAGGCCGGGCTCAAGCTCGCCGGCGGAAAGTGCATCATCAATTCGGTCAACCTCGAAGACGGCGAGGAGAAGCTCGCGAGGATCGCGCGGCTGTGCCGGCAGTACGGCGCCGCGGTCGTCGCGCTGACGATCGACGAAGACCCGGTCGAGGCCATGGCCAAGACCGCCGACCGCAAGCTCGCCATCGCCGAGCGGATCCACGGCCTGCTCACGGGCAAGTACGGCCTCGCCGAAGAGGACATCTTCTGGGATTGCCTGACCTTCCCGATCACGACGGGCAACGAGGCCGATCGCCGCCTGGCGCTCGAGACGCTCGACGGCATCGCGCGGATCATGAAGCGCTTCCCGCGCTGCCAGTCGAGCCTGGGCGTCAGCAACGTCAGCTTCGGCCTCCAGCCCGCGGCCCGGGTCGTGCTCAACTCCGTGTTCCTGCACGAAGCCATCCAGCGCGGCCTGACCGCGGCGATCGTCCACGCCGGGAAGATTCTCCCGCGCAACAAGATCAGCGACGAGCGCTGGAAGGCCGCTCTCGACCTGGTCTACGACCGCCGCGACGCCGGCGACCCGCTCGAACGCTTCATCGGTCTGTTCGCCGACGGCGAGCCGCTCCCCGAGAAGGCGCGCATCGCCGACCTGCCCGTCGAGGAGCGGCTCAAACGGCGCATCATCGACGGCCAGCGCCCGGGCCTCGAGAGCGACCTCGACGAGGCCCTGCGGATTCACCCGCCGCTCGACATCATCAACACCTTCCTGCTCGACGGCATGAAGGTCGTGGGCGAGCTGTTCGGCAACGGGCAGATGCAGCTCCCCTTCGTGCTCAAGTCCGCCGAGACGATGAAGGCCGCCGTCGCGCACCTCGAGCCGCACATGGAGAAGGCCAAGGGGGCCTCGCGCGGCAAGCTGGTGCTGGCGACGGTGCGCGGCGACGTGCACGACATCGGCAAGAACCTGGTCGACATCATCCTGACCAACAACGGCTACACGGTCTACAACCTGGGCATCAAGCAGCCCATCGGCAACGTGATCACCGCCTTCAGGGAGCACGACGCCGACGCGATCGGGCTCAGCGGGCTGCTGGTCAAGAGCACGCTCGTGATGCGCGACGACCTGGGCGTACTGAACGAGCACGGCATCGACGCGCCCGTGATCCTGGGCGGCGCGGCCCTCACGCGGCAATACGTCGAGGAAGACCTGCGCGCCATCTACAAGGGCCCCGTTCACTACGCCCGCGACGCCTTCGACGGCCTGCACCTGATGGGGCAGATTTGCGGGGCCGAAAGAGACGACGTGGCGCAGAGACGAGCTGACGAAGGAACGAAGGAACAAAGGCGCGAGCCGGCGCAAGAACCGATCCGGGCCCGTAGCGTAAGCGAGCGCCCGGCTCGGACCGCCGCGGTCGCCACGCCCGCCACGCCCGCCGCGCCCGCCGCGCCCGCCGGCCTGTTCCGGCCGGCGGCGGCTTCAACGGCGCAGGCCGAGGTCCACACGCGCAGCGCCGCTCAGCTCGGCCAGGAAGCCGAGCAACGCTTCGGCATGCGCGAGATCGAGGAGGACGCCGGCGATTCGGGCCGCGCCGCCGATCCGAGCCGCGCCCGGAAGGAAGCGCTCGCAACCGGCGCGCCGGCTCGAGGCCCGCATCCCCGCTCCGACATCGGCCACGAGCACCCCGTCCCGCGACCGCCGTTCTGGGGCTCGCGCGTGCTGGAGCGCATCGACCTGCGCGCTGCTCTGGGCTACATGAACGAAGTCATGCTCTTCCAGATTCAGTGGGGATTCCGCAAGAAGGGCCGCACACCCCAGCAGTGGCAGAAGTACGTCGACGCCGAGATCCGCCCCATCTACCGCGAGCTCGTGGCCCGCTGTCAGCGCGAGAACATCCTCCAGCCCCAGGCCGTCTACGGCTACTGGCCCGCGAACTCCGACGGCGACGACCTCATCCTTTTCGACCCCCCGCGCACCGCCGACCGCCCCGAGCGCCACGGCGACGAAATCGCCCGCTTCACCTTCCCGCGCCAGCAGAGCCCGCCGTACTGGTGCCTGGCCGACTTCTGGCGACCCGTCAGCGCCGGCGTGCCCGACGTCGCCGCACTTCAGATTGTCACCGCCGGCCGCCGCGTCAGCGAGGTCGCCCGCGAGTGGTTCGCCGCCAACGATTACCGCCAGTACCTCTTCCTTCACGGCCTCGGCGTCGAGACGGCTGAGGCGCTGGCGGAAATGATTCACAAGCAAGTCCGCATGGAACTGGGCGTCGCGGACCGCGACGCGCGTGACCGCCAGCAGCTCTTCAAGCAGGGCTACCAGGGCGCCCGTTTCTCCTTCGGCTATCCCGCCTGCCCGAACCTCGAGGACCAGGCCATGCTCATGACGCTCCTGCGGCCCCAGCGCATCGGCGTGGTGCTCAGCGAGGAGTACCAGCTCGACCCGGAGCAGAGCACCAGCGCCCTCGTCACGTACCATCCCGCCGCACGCTACTTCAGCGTGCGCGCCAGCTCGTCAGAAGACCGTGGGAACCTCTGAAGCGTGTGGCACAGGCCATCCGCCTGCGCGTCACGCCGCGCAGGTCGCCGGTGTCCTTCGCCGACGGGGCCGCTGCTCCGACGGCTCCGTGCAGATTCTGCGCGGGCGCCGGGCCGAGCACGATCATCACCCGCGCGGCAGGAGGCGACGGTTCGAGATGCTCGATGCCAAACCGAGTCGGCGGTTCAAGCTCGACTTCCGGCGAGTCCGATAGCCAAGCGCGGCTTGCGCACCAGACCCCCGCTTCGGAGACCGCCGTGAACATCCTGTTTCTGCTACAGCCGGGCCAGCAGACGCGTCTGATCTTCCGCGACATGATTCGCGGGGCGGAGCGGCTGGGCCATCGGGTGATGACGCTGGAGCTGCTGCCGATCGAGCGGATGTACCAGCGCGCCGCGGCGCAGCGGCAGGAGCTGTGCAACGACATGTCGGAACTGGTCTCCAGCTTCATCAAGCAGAACCACGTGCGGCTGTCGGTGGGGATGTGGGCCAACGGGCTGAGCGCGTTCTCCGCGGTGCAGCGCGAGGGCGGGCCGGTCTCGTTCTACGACGCGATCGGCGAGCCGCACGCGCTGATCTGGCTCGACGCGCCGCACAAGGCGCACGAAGGCGGGGTGCGCGAGCACCTTTCGGGCACGATCTTCCGCGGCCCGATGCTGTATCACTACACCAACAACGCCGGCACGGCGCGCGAGATGACCGAGCTGTACGGCTGGCCGAACGTCGCCGACCTGCCCTGGGGCGTCGACCCCGACGCGTTCACGCCCTACGGCAATGTCAACAAGGAGTTCGACATCGTCTTCTGCGGCGGGGGCAACGGCGGTGGCGACACGAACCCGACGCCGCTGATGCTCGAGGAAGTGAGCAAGGACGAGCCCGACGTGGAGCGCATCCGTCACGACCTGGCGGAGCGGCTGATCCCGCGGCTGGAGCAGATCGTGGCGCGGGTGGCCGCGCCGCAGCAGGCGGCGCTGCGGCAGGTGTGCATGCTGATGCGGCAGTCGCAGCTTGAGCGGCGCGACACGCCGCTGCTCGACCGGCTGGAGGGCGTGGCGCGGCAGGACGGTGGGCTGGCCGGCGCAGTGCAGGCGCTGAAGCGCGACCCGGTGCTGTACAGCGAGCTGGCGTTCGCGCTGCGGTCGATCGAGCACTTCCAGCGCGCGTTCGTGGTGACGTACCTGGCGCGCTACTTCAAGGTCGCCACGTATGGCGCCATGGACCTGAAGGACTGGGGCTGCAAGGCCGTGCGGCTGGGGCCGGTCGAGCACGAGCAGCAGGCCCGCGTCTACTCCCGCGGACGCATCGGCCTGAGCATCATGCGTCACGAAGACGAGATCGGCGTTCACCTGAAGCCATTTGAGATCACGGCGTGCGGGCTGGCGTGCCTGTGCGGACGCCGGCCCGGCCTTGACGAGCTGTTCGAGGACGACCGCGAGATCGTCAGCTTCGCGAGTCCGCTCGAAGCCCGCCTCAAGGCCGAGCGGCTGCTCCGCGAGCCGGACCGGCTGCGGGAGATCTCGGCGGCGGGCCGGGTTCGCACGCTGAGCCGGCACACGTGGGCGCAGCGGATGGAATCGCTGATTCGATTCGTGGGAGCGCGCAGCGGGCGCTGGTAGCGCCGTCTGGGGCCGCTAGTCGAGCTGCTTCTGGAAGCGCAGCACGCTGGCCGCGAGGATCACGGCGCAGCACGCCGCCAGCGCCAGCACGTGCGGCCACAGGTCGGCCAGGTCGGCGGCGCGCAGGATCACGCCGCGCAGGATCTCCAGAAAGTGCGTCACCGGGATGGCGCAGGAGATCAGGTAGATCGGCAGGGGCATCGCGTCGCGCGGGAACATGAAGCCCGACAGCAGGATCGACGGCAGCATGATGAGGAACGCGATCTGAATCGCCTGGAGCTGCGTGCGCGCGATCGTCGAGACCAGCAGCCCCAGCCCCAGCGCCGTCACCAGGAACAGCAGGCACAGCGCCAGCAGCAGCACCAGGCTCCCGCTGATCGGCACCCCGAACACGAACACCATCACCAGCAGCACCAGCAGCGTCTCGGCGAAGCCGATGCCGGCGTAGGGCACGAGCTTGCCGAACATCAGCCCCAGCCTGCCGACCGGCGTGACAAAGAGCTGCTCCAGCGTGCCCTGCTCGCGCTCGCGCACGATGGCGAATGACGTCAGGAACAGCGTCACGAGCTGCATGATGATCCCCACCAGCGCCGGCACGAAGAAGCGCGCACTGACGAGGTCCGGGTTGAACAGCAGCCGCGGCCGCACTTCGATCGGCGGCGCCAGCGCCCCGAACGGGTCGCGCGCCGGCGCGAACTGCCGCGCCTCCGCCGCCCCGCGCGCCCGCCGCAGCGACAGGTTCAGGCTCAGCAGGTTGGCGGTGTTCAGCGCGGTCATCGCCACCTGCGAGTCGCTGCCGTCGATCAGCACCTGCAACGACGTGCGCTCGCCGCGCAGCAGCCGGTCGGAGAAGTCCGGCGGGATCTTGATGGCCACCTTGGCCCGGCCGGAGGTGACGGCGTGCTCGAACTCGTCGTCGGTCGCGGCGCGGCCGACGACGCGGAAGGTGCGCGTGTTGGAGAACGCTTCGACCAGCTCGCGGGCCTCGCGCCGTCCGTCGAGGTCGTAGACGACGGTGCGGACGTTCTCGATCGTCGTGTCGATCGCGTAGCCGAAGATCGTCAGCTGGATCACGGGCACCACGAAGGCGAAAAAGAGCGTGACCGGCTCGCGCCGGATGTGGGCGAGCTCCTTGAGCAGGATGGCCCAGAATCCGCTCATGCGCCGCGGCTCCCCACGGTGGCGACGGCTTCCGCACCCGGCTGGTCCGCGGCGCGGCTCAGCGTCACGAACACGTCTTCGAGCGTCGGGTCGATCGCCCGCGCGATCACGTCGGCCGCCGCCGCGGCGCCCGAATCGAGCTCCGCCAGGGCCGCGCGAAGCGTCTCCGCGGTCTGAGGTTCGCCGGCGAGGACGTGCAGGGCCTCGCCGAAGAGCGTGGCGTCGCGCACGCCCGCGAGCCGCCGCAGCAGCCCCAGCGCCCGCGCGGGCCGCGGCGTGCGCAGCTCGAAGCGCCGCGTGCCCGGAGGGGTGACCTGCGGCAGGCGTTTCAGCTCATCGGGCCGGCCGAACGCGATCAGCCGGGCCGTGTGCAGGTAGGCCACGTGCGAGCAGCGCTCGGCCTCGTCCATGTAATGCGTCGTGACGAAGAGCGTGACTCCCCGGCCGCTGAGCGTGAACAGCAGGTCCCACAGGTCGCGCCGCGCAACGGGGTCGATGCCGGCGGTGGGCTCGTCGAGGAAGAGCATCTCGGGCTCGTGGATCAGCGCGCAGGCGAGCGCCAGGCGCTGCTTCCAGCCGCCGGACAGCGTCCGGGCGAGCTGCCCCAGCCGCGGGCGCATGCCGACAAGGTCGAGCAGCTCGTCCTTGCGGCGTTTCAGTTGCGCCCGCGGCAGGCCGTAGATGCGACCGTAGAAGTCCAGGTTCTCCTCGACGCTCAGGTCGCCGTACAGGCTGAAGCGCTGCGACATGTAGCCGATGCGGCGCTTGATGCGCTCGGGCTCGGCGGCGACGTCGTGGCCCAGGACGGCGGCGCGCCCGTCGCTGGGCCTGAGCACCCCACACAGCATGCGGATGAGCGTCGATTTGCCGCTGCCGTTCGGGCCGAGCATGCCGAGAACGGCGGCGCGAGGGACGACGAAGGAGACGTCGTGGACGGCGGTGAGACGGCCGAAGCGCCGCGTGAGACGCCGCACGTCGATGGCTGGCTCTGCGGATTCGCGGATCATGGGGCGCTGGCCGGCTGGGGGACGTGGCCGTTCTCGAAGAACACGTCGACGGCCATTCCGGCGCGGAGCAGGTCGCGGCCCTCGTCGATGGCGATCTTGATGCGGAACATCTGCTTGACGCGCTCCTCGCGGGTCTGCACGTTCGCGGGCGTGAACTCCCCCTGCCGGGCGACGAAGCTGACGTGGCCGCGGAAGCGGCGCTGACCGAAAGCGTCGGCGCGCAGCCAGACCGTCTGACCAACGCGGATGTCCAGGCGGTTCTCCGGCACGTAGGCGCGCACGTACAGCGACTGCGCATCGACCAGCGTCACCATCGGCGCGCCCGCCGACACCAGGTCGCCCGGCACGAGGTCCAGCGCATCGACCACCGCCGCCAGCGGCGCGATGACGGTCAATTCCCTGATCTGCTCGTCGATCGCCGCCAGCTCGGCCCGTGCCGCCTCCGTCTCCGCCTCCGCCGCCGCGATCTCCTCGCGGCGGTATCCGGCTTCGAGCAGTTGGAGGGCGGCAGCGTGCTCGGCGAGCGCGGCGCGGGCTTCGGCGATGTCTTCCTTGCGGCTGCCCTCGCGGGCGAGGGCGAGCCGGTCGCGCGCCACCTCATGGGCGGCCTGGCGCAGGTCGCGCAGGTAGGTCACCTTGGACATCTCGTCGCGGCTCGCGTCGCCGGATTCGAACAGCGGCACGAGGCGCTCGAACTCGCGCTGCGCGTCGTTGAGCTCGGCCTGGGCCATGGCGAGCTGGCCGGCCAGGATCTGGATTTCGAGGGGGCGCGGGCCGGCGATGGTGCGCTCGAGGACCGCGCGGGCGCGATCCACGCGGGCGCGGGCCTGGGCGATCTCCTCCGGACGGAACCCGCCTTCGAGCAGCCGCAGCTTGGCCTCGCGCGCCGCCAGCGCCGCCAGCGCCTGGGCGCGCCGCTCGCGCAGGTCGAAGGGCTCGAGCTCGAACAGCGGCTGCCTCGGCTCGACGCGCTGGCCCTCGACCACGTGCACGCGCGCGATGCGCCCGCCCACGCGCGACCCGACCCGCGCGTCGTCCGCCTCGACAACCCCGGACACGTAGAACGGCCCGGGCCGGTGCTGGCTCCAGTACAACACGCCGATCGCACCCGCCGCCAGCAGCGCCATGATGAGCAGGGTCCGACGCAACTGCGCCCCCGTTTGCTCGCCGGCATGCCCGGCGATCACTGCGATGGATAGACGATCAGCCGGTCGTGCACGATCAGCACGATGTCGTCCCGGCCGTTGCCGTCCACGTCTCCCACCAGCACCTCGCGCGGCTCGCCGCCGAAGTCCGGCTGGCCGCTGAAGCGCTTGCCCTGAAAGACCTGGAAGTGCAGCACGTACTGCAACTCGCCTTCCGCCGCCGTCAGCAGCTCCAGGTTGGCCCGCCGGGTGTCGACCAGCACGACGTCGCGGCGGCCGTCACCGTTGAGGTCGCCCACGGCGGCGTCGGCGGGGAAGGCGTCCTTGATGCGCGTCTCATAGGTCTGGACGTCGACAAGCGAAGCGGCGGCGCGATCAGGTGTGAACAGCGCCAGCTTCTTCGCATCCGCCAGCAGCAGCGCCAGCCCATCGTTGGCGGCGAGCGGTCCGGCGGTCATGGCCTGCACGTCGTAGGCGCCCACGGGCACGCGTCCCGCCACGCGGTAAGTGCCATCCGCCCCGGGCGAAAGCACGAGCAGCTCCTGCGCGCGGCGGTCATACAGCGCGAGCCGGGGGTTGGTCGCGGTGGCGCTCACGTCGGGAGGCAGGATCGTGAGCCCTGTAATCTCGGCGTCGGCGGATTCGGGGTTGTACTGGTCGATGACGGTCCAGCGCCCGTTCTGAATGGCCAGGGCGCGGGCCATGTTCTTCTGCGCCAGGATCAGCTCGGGCTTGCCGTCGCCGTTCACGTCGAAGAACTCCGAGCCGGCGGCGACGGCCTCCTTGACCAGCTCCGAGCGCGTTCCGGGCCCTTCGAACCGGTCGAATCCGCCGGCTTCGTTCTGGAGCCAGACCATGAGCGGCGCGAAGCGGACGAAGAGCACGAGGTCGTTGCGGCCGTCCTGATTGACGTCGAGCAGACGCAGGGCCTCGGGCTCGTCGGGGAGTTTTTCGAACTCGATCACGGTGGTCTCTCCCGAGCGCGGCGTGAGCCGCAGCTCGATCGCGGCCTTGCCGGCGGAGCCCGGCGCGGGCTCCGTGCGGCAGAGATAGGCCAGGCGCTCGTCGCGCCCGCCGAAGGTCAGCGGGCCGTGCGTGGCGACCATCGGCTTGGCGTTGCCGACGCTGGCCTCGGCCTGGGGGAAGGTCAGGCGGCCGTCCTCGTAGTGCGATATACCGATCATCTTCTCGTCGGGGCTGACCGTCAGCAGCTCCGGCTTGCCGTCGCCGTCGACGTCCGCGATCACCAGGTCGCTGATCTTCTGAAGCGCGGGGAATGCGACGCCGGGGCGCAGCCCGCCCGGGCCGCCTTCGAAAAGCACGATCTGGGCCGAATCCGGCGCCGCCGCGATCACGTCCGTCCGCCCGTCGCCGGTGATGTCGCCGACCACGACGGGCAGTCGCTTGCTCTTGATCTCGATCGGCAGCGAGTAGAGCCACTGCGGCCAGTCGCCGTAGGCCATGGCGCGGCGCGGCGTGTCCCAGCGGAACTGCCGCAGACGGCCGGTGGCGCCCTCGACCGAGAAGACGTCGTCGCCGCCGGACCTGTTGTGCGCGATGGTGATGCTGCGAAGCTGCGGGACGCGGATGCGCCGCATGGCGCCGAGCGAACCACTCTCGTCCTGGATAAACACGAGCGCGCCGTACTCCGGGTCATCGACGCCGATGATCAGGTCGGTCCGGCCGTCGCCGTTGAAATCGCCCGGCAGCATCAGCAGCGTCTGCGGCACGTTGTGCACCAGCCGCATTGGCTTCCCGAAGCCCCCCTCCGGCCGTTGCAGCAGCACCAGCAGCGCGTTCTCGCCCAGCAGGGCCACGTCGTCATGGCCGTCGTGGTTGAAGTCCCCCACCGCCAGGCTGCCCGCGCGCGGGTTGCCCTCCGGCACGCGCAGCGACATGGGCGGGCCGAAGCCCCCGCCGCCCTGCCCCGGAAGGATCACGACCTCGCGCGGTTCGCCGAAGAAGACGATGTCGGGGCGCCCGTCGCCGGTGAACTCGCCGACGTCGAGGCAGCTCACGCGATACGTGACGGGCAGATGCTCGCTCCGCAGTTTCCCGCGGTCGGGCGGCTCGTTGCGATCCAGGTCCGCGGCGGCCGCGGGCTGGTCCTGGTCGCCGCGCTGGTAGAAAAGCTCGATGCGGTTGCGGTCGCCGTTCCACAGCAGCACGTCGGTGCGGCCGTCGCCGTCGAGGTCGGCGAGTCGCAGCAGGCCGATGTCGCGCTTGAGCCGATAGACCTCGAACTCGGAGAAGCCGAAGTAGCGCGACCACTGCACCGGCTCGTCGTCGTGGGCCTGCGTGGATACAGGCCCAGCCGCGAGGACTACGACGGTGATCCAGAGGGGGTGAGCGTAGCTGCGCATCGCCGTCCTTTCGTTGAGAGGCGCATTCTACGCGGGCGGGCGGGGGCTGACGACGGCGGCGGCGTAAGCGGTTCATCGGCGGGGTGAGGCGGCGGCGGGTTCGCCGCCCAGGTCCTGGTACAGCTTGCTTTCTGAGCCGAGCCGAGCGGTAGAAACGAGGACGTCCGCCGGCGCAGCGGCTTTCCTTACGGGCGCGGCTCGGTTCAAACCCTGCCAGTACCCGCGCCCAAGGCCGGCTTGTCAATGGCGGATGGGGGCGGTATCCTTAACCCCTTGCCCTCCCATGGGGTTCGACGGGTGTTCCGTCGCGGAAGGGCCTTGGTTCGCCAGCACGAATCCCGTCAGGCCCCCCCGGCACGGTCTCGCGACCCTGGCGGCGGACGGGCCGTGACCAGCAAGTCGATGGCGTGGCCGGCGCCTCCCCGTTCGGGGCGGCTCGGCGCGCCGGTTTCCGCAAGGTGTTCAATGGTTGATCAGAACCTGATCCGCGACATCGAGATCCAGGACAGCGACATCAACGCCCAGATTCAGGCCGCGTTCGCCGGCGTTTCCGACGACGAGGATTGGATGGCCGGCGCGCCGACGGCGGCGCTGACGGTCGACGGCGGGGACGCGAACGTCCTGAGAGCGCGCGTGCTGGGGATCGTGGGTAACGACGTCGTGCTGGATGTCGGCCTCAAGAGCGAAGGCGTCGTCGGCATCGACGAGTGGGACGACCCCTCGCAGGTCAAGGTCGGCAGCGAGGTCGAGGTTCTGATCGAGGAAACCGACACCGACACCGGCATGGTGCTGCTCAGCAAGCGCCGCGCCGACCGCATTCTCAACTGGCGCCGGATCGTCGAGACGCACCAGGAAGGCGACAAGGTCTCCGGCCGCGTGCTCAAGAAGATCAAGGGCGGCTTGCTGGTGGACATCGGCGTGCCGGTGTTCCTGCCCGCCTCGCAGGTGGACATTCGCCGTCCCGGAGACGTGGGCGAGTACATCGACCAGACCATCGAGGCCAAGATCCTGCGCATCGACAAGGAACGCCGCAACATCGTCATCAGCCGGCGGAAGCTGATCGAGGAGGAGCGTACGGCGGCGAAGGCGCGGCTGATGGCGGAGATCGAGGTGGGGCAGCTCCGCAAAGGGACGGTCAAGAACATCGCCGATTTCGGCGCGTTCGTCGACCTTGGCGGCATCGACGGCCTGCTGCACATCACCGACATGAGCTGGGACCGCATCGACCACCCGAGCCAGATGCTCAAGATCGAGCAGGAGGTCGAGGTCAAGGTGCTGGCGGTCGACCGCGACAAGGAGAAGATCGCCCTGGGCCTCAAGCAGAAGACCGCCAACCCGTGGGAGTCGGTGGCCCAGATGTTCCCGGTCGGCAGCCGGGTGCGCGGCGAGGTGGTGAACATCGTGAACTACGGCGCCTTCCTCAAGCTCGCGCCGGGGGTCGAGGGGCTGGTCCACATCAGCGAGATGAGCTGGACCCGCCGCATCAACCATCCGTCCGAGGTGCTCAACGTCGGCGACCAGGTCGACGTGGTCGTGCTGGACATCAACAAGGACAAGCAGGAGATCTCGCTCGGCATGAAGCAGACCGAGGTCAACCCCTGGACCACGGTCGCGCAGAAGTACCCGCCCGGAACCGTGGTCGAGGGCACGGTGCGCAACCTGACGAACTACGGGGCGTTCGTCGAGATCGAAGAGGGGATCGACGGCCTGCTGCACGTGAGCGACATGAGCTGGACCAAGAAGGTCAGCCACCCGAGCGAGATGCTGAAGAAGGGCGACCGCGTCCGCTGTGTCGTGCTGACGGTCGACCAGGAGAAGATGCGCGTCGCGCTCGGCCTCAAGCAGATGACCGAGGACCCCTGGGTCCGCGCCGTCCCCGAGCGCTACCAGCCCGGAATGGTCGTCCGCGGCAAGGTCACCAAGATCACCAACTTCGGCGTCTTTGTCGAGCTCGAGCCCGACCTCGAAGGCCTCCTGCACGTCTCCGAGCTCGCCGATCACAAGGTCGAGAACCCGCAGGACGAGGTCAAGATCGGCGACGAGGTCGACGTCAAGATCCTCCGCGTCGACACCATCGAACGCAAGATCGGCCTCTCTAAGAAACGCGCCGACTGGGCCGGCGAGGCCGACGCCGCCGCGCCCGATCGCGCCCGCCGCGAGAAGAAGCTCCGCGGCGGCCTGGGCGGCGACGAAGACCGCGGCCAGCGGCTGATCGACCAGTCCTTCCTCAACAAGCCGGGCGAGTGACGCGCGGGCTCCGGACACCAAGAACCCGAGCCCTACGCACAAGCACCAGGGCCAGGCCCCGAGCACCCGCCGCCGCGCGCGTCAATCGCCGCGCCGCGCCGGCGCTCCGGCGGCGCGGGCTACTTCGCCAACGACGGCTCGCTCGACGGCGCGTGCGCCTGGCACTGAGGCGGCTCGACCGCCGCCAGCAGGATGTAGCGCTCCGCGTCGGGCCGATTGCAGTGCAACGTCACCGCGCTGGGATAGTCGGCGTCGAAGTACATCGGCATGACCGGGCCGACGGCGACCTGGCGGCCGTTGCGATCGAGGAAGACGGCCCGCAGCTGCGCGTTGCAGGGCTCCTGCCTGGCCTGGATGACCAGGTCCGTCCTCATGCCCGAGCGCTCACGGCGCACGTGCTGCTCACGGATGTGCAGGTTCTCCACCACCCCGCTGCTCGCGAACATCACCCGCCCGTTCGCCAGCGCGTGCGTGTACTCCGGGGCGGCGGCGGCCATCCGCAGGGCGCGCCAGGCCAGGTCGGCGGCGGGCGCATCGATGCGCAGCCGCGAAACGAACCAGAGGCGGCGCTCGCCCGTGTCCGCTACCGCCGTCACGCCCAGAACGCGCGGCGACGGATGGCCGTTCGGCTCGGCGGCGTCGGTGGCCGCTTCGTCATCCGCGTTCGACGCGCTGCCCGCGCTTTCCGTCGTCACCTGCGTCGCGGTCTCCTGCGTCGCGCCGTCGGCGTGGCTCTCGAACGCGTACGTGCTGACGAGCCGCTCGGCCGCGTCGCGGTCATGACGCGCGATCTGGTGGCGCAGCCAGGCGTAGCGGTGCGGCGCGGCGTCGTAGGGGTACTCGCTGCGCAGAATCTCCGAGCCCTGGTCCGCGTCGATCAGCGTGAAGATCACGCACGGCGAACGCGTGCACGTGTGCGACACGAACTGCACATTGGCCTCGATGCGGCGGTCGGGCGGCGCGTGCTGAGTGAAGACCACGGCCCCGGCCAGCCGGTCAGACAAGCCCTGCTCGAGACGCAGCGCGAAGGCGTCGGCCACGCCGCGCGGCTCCGGCCCGTATTCCGAAACGCGCGGGGCGCGGACCAGCAGCGGAGCGTCATGCCCGCCGTGCTCGAGCGCGACGGCGACCTGCTCGCAGATCGACGTGGCGAAGTCCTCGAACTGCGCCTCCGAAAGCGGCTCGACGCCGGCGCGGAACGATCCGCCGTGCGAGGCGGACCGGCACGAGACGGACGTGGCGATCAGGAGAGAGACGGCGACGCGGGCGGCGCGGCCGGCCGGAACGGCGCCCCGACGGGCAGAAGCAATGCTGATCGTGCGCATGAGGAATCCCCCAATAGTTGTGCGTAGGGGCGTTAATCGGCCCTCGGTGCATCATTCAAAAGGCACTGCGTGCGTCGCAATGCGAAGGCGGGAAATCTGCGTAGAATGGGCGATTGGCGTCGATGGTCGCGCGTGGCTTGCGCCCACGGCCGCCGATTCGCGGCCGATAAGCGTCTGCCCCTCGAGCGGCATGGCTCGCTTGGCTCGCCCGGCCTGCGCCGATCGGTTGGCGCCGGCCCCGCGGCGCGGCGATCATCCCTTCCGCTTCACCATCTCGTTGATCCAGATCGGCGCGAATGGGGAGGTGCAGCCCTTCGAGCAGGGGTAGTCGCGATAGATGCCGAGCTTCTCGCCAATGGCGATAGCGCGTTTCCGGTGCGCCGAGTGGTTGATTCCGATCGCCGCGAGTGTGGCGTTCATCGTCCAGCGTGTCTCGGGGGGCGCCGCGGGCATCTCTTTTTCGATGCGATCGAGCAACGCCTCCACGTCCAGCCCGTCCTTCCCTGAGTTGACCAGCGACGCCGTCAGACTCCATCCCGCCCGTGCCGCCCACCCGTCGTTGTCTTTCGTCCACTTCTCGCGGAGCGCCTGCTTCTCGGCTTCCGGCAGCTCCTTGACGATGTACGCGTTGAGCCAGTCCGCGACCCAGGTGAAGCGCGCTTCGCGCACCATCCTGTCCACGTCCTTGGCGGTCAGCTGCTTTGGCATCATGAGGAGGATGCCCAGCAACTGGGCGTCGAGATTGCCGGTCTTCCACAGCGCAAGGGCGAGCTCGTGGTCGGCCTTGATCTTCTTGGCGAGCGCCCGGATGTCGCCGGTCTTGCAGCCGAACTGTTTCGCGGGCGGGGCGCCGGGGACGCCATCGTGCCCCGTCCTGGCGTTGTACTCACGCCGCCCGGCGTCGCCCAGCGCTTCGAGCCTCGTCATCACGTCCTTGAAGTTCATGGTCGTACCTCTCTCTCGTGCGTCGCCCGTGCGCCCGCCCCTCACGAGGACTTCTCCCGGTGGACCTCGATCACAACGAGCCTGACCCCACTTGTCATTCCCGGTTTCATGGGATGAGGTGAAGATGCGGCTCTCCGGGCGCTTTCATGTCGGTCTCCATTCAGGTCGAGGGGTCTGCCGGCGGCGGCTCATCGCCCCTGCCGTAGGTTGCGATCTGGATGAGATTGCCGCAGGTGTCGTCGAAGACAGCCGTGGTCACCGGCCCCATGGTCACCGGAGGCTGCGTGAATCGCACTCCCGCCGCCTGAAGCCGCTCGTACTCGGCGTGCACATCCTTGACTGCAAACGAGGTGAACGGGATGCCGTCTGCAACGAGCGCGGACTTGAACGGCTCGCATGCAGGATGCTCATCAGGTTCGAGGACGAGCTCGGTGCCGCCGGGATCTTCAGGGGAAACGACGGTAAGCCAGCGGCACTTGCCGTCTCCCAACGGGATGTCGTGCTTCTTCCGGAAGCCAAGCACCTGGGTGTAGAACTTCAGGGCCTTGTCCTGATCATCAACGAGCACGCTGGAGAGGTGGATTCTCATCGATCGTCCGCGCCTGCCTTGGGGTCCTCGTCTTTCCTGGGGCGGCCGAGCCATCGCCGCGTAATGGCCTTCAACGGTTCGCCATTGAACGAGTGAAACTTGTACCGCCCCTCGCGCCTCGTCACGACCAGGCCGGCGTCTTCCAGAACCTCCAGATGCTGCGAGATCGCCTGTCGAGTCGAGCCGATCCCATGGTTCATGATGAGCCTTCCGCAGAGTTCAAAGAGCGTCTGCCCGTCACGCCGCGCCAACTCGTCCAGGATCGCCCGCCTGGTCGGGTCGGAAAGGGCACGGTAGAGGTCGTCTTCACTCATGGATCATTCGGCGACGCCCGGTCATGCCGATTGAGCATAGGCAAGCGACCGCTTGCCTGTCAAGCGCGGCGTTGGTCGTCCCCGAAAGCCGAATGGCCAGGTGTCGGCCGGGGGTAAGAGGTCCTCGGCCTGTCGCCCCTCGCCCCGGCGGGTTGGGCGCTTGAGCGGCTGCGTGAGCTGCTGGGAAGCGCGACGAAGTTCTTTTCGCGTTAGCGTCGAACCGCCGCGGCCGCCGTCTATCAAGAGAGCGAGGTCACATCGCGAGCGCGCCGATGTGCGATGATAGCGACGGCCGCGACATTTCGTTGATCCGCCAGGCGCGGGAGGCGCTCGGCTGACGATCGGGGCGGCCATTGGGCTGGGGATCCTGTTCGTGCGAGCGGACCGGAACGCGGCCCTGGCACAACAGAAGGCCGCGCAGCTTCGCGAAGCGCTGTACTACAACTCGATCAGCCTGGCGGAGAAGGCCCGGGCAACCCAAACGAAACGAACGCCGCGCTCGAGCAGTGCGCCCTGGAGCTGCGGGGCTGGGTGTACAGGCACCCGAAGCGCCTGACGGACGAGTCGGTGCTCAAATGAAAGGCATCCGGCGACGGGAGGTTGTTTCGTGCGCGAGTTCCGGTAGGATAGCAACCTGAACCTGTGAGGGATGGCGGCGGGCTTAGGTTGTCAACAATGGCAGGCCAGACGCCGTAACTTATTATCTGTAAGCAAATTATGCGGGCGTAATTCAGTGGTAGAATGCCAGCTTCCCAAGCTGGACGTCGTGGGTTCGAATCCCATCGCCCGCTATAGTGGTAAACAACGCCGCCCCCGAGACTTCGGGCGACCTGCCGACGGTCGGCAGCGCGGCCTAAGACGCGAAAACGCGCGGTCACTGACCGCGCTCCGCGTTGAAGGAGCCGCGCAATGCCGAAGACCCCCGCCTATCGAACCCGCCCAGGCCGCAACCAGGCGCTCGTCACGCTGACGGACGCCGCGACTAAGCGCCGCAAGGACTACTGGCTCGGCCCGCTTGGGTTGGCCGCCAGCCGCGAGATGTACCACCGCGTGATCGCCGCGTGGGAAGCCAACGGCCGACGCTGGCCGCGGCTCGAGTCGGATCAGATCGCCAAGCCGCCGGGCGGCGCGCAGATCAAGGAGATCGTCGGCGAGTATTGGCGCTGGGCCAAGGACTACTACCGCGAGAAACACGTGCACGCGCTGCGCGGTGCGATGCGACTGATCCGCAAGTACTACGGCGAGACGCCGGCGACCGACTTCGGCCCGAACAAGCTGCGAATGCTGCGCGAGGAGATGATTCGCGGCGACGCGAACGACAATCCGCCACGGAAGCCGTGGTGCCGCAAGTACGTCAACGCCCAGGTCGGCCGCATCCGGCACATGTTCAAATGGGCGGCCGCGCGCGAGCTTGTGCCCGCGTCGGTTCATCAGTCGCTGTGTACGCTCGAGGCGTTGAAGCGGGGCCGCGCGGCCGTGCGGGAGAGCAAAAAGGTTGAGCCGGTCCCGCAGGAGCTGCTGGACGCGGTACTCCCCCACATGACGCGCCCCGTACGCGCCGTGGTGGAGCTACAGCTCTTGACAGGTGCGCGACCGGGCGAGCTGATGGCGTTGCGGCCGATCGACATCGAGATGGACGAGCGGACGGGCATCTGGACGTACCGACCGGAGATTCACAAGAACGCCTACCGAGAGAAGGAGCGCGTGATCTACTTCGGACCGCGCGCCCAGGAACTCCTCCGGCCGTTCCTGACCGGCCGGCCGACCAACGCATATCTGTTCAGCCCGGCGGAGGCGGACGCAGAGCGCAGGGCGGCTCGCCACGAGATGCGCTGCACGCCGCTGTCGTGCGGGAACCGTCCGGGCACGAACCGCAAGGTGGCACCGCGCCGGCAGCCCGGCCATCGGTATACGACGCCCGCGTATCACCGCGCCGTTGAGTACGCCTGCGACGCCGCGTTTCCACCGCCGGGCGATATCAGCCGCCGCGACGGCGAAACGAAGGCCGTCTGGCTTCAGCGGCTGAAGGAGCACGAGTTGCTTAACGAGCTGTACGCCTGGCGACGCGCGCATCGCTGGCATCCGAACCGCCTGCGCCACAACGCCGCCACGTTACTGCGCCGTGAGTTTGGCCTGGAGGCTGCGCAGCTCGCGCTTGGCCACGCCAGCGCTCAGATCACGGATGCCGTATACGCCGAGCGGGACCGGGCAAAGGTGATCGAAGTCATGCGAAAGCTGGGGTAGGGCTCGCGGGCGTCACCCAGTGTGGTCGCAGACGGCGCCGAGTTACCGAAACGGGACTCGGCGTTTTTCTTTGAAGTTTTTTGCTTCGTTCGCAAGTGCCGTAACAGGTTGGAACTTCACATCGCACGCTGCCGGCCGCTGTCGCGGTAACTGGAGTTACCAAGTTACCGCGCGAAAACACGCCTTAGAACCCCGTGCATCGGACGCAAGGCACGCACGCCTGAGGAGGTTCCGATGCACGAGCAAGCAACCGTAAGCGACGAATACATCACGCTAACCGAGGCGGCCAAGATCGCCCCGGGCCGGCCGTCCACGAACTGCATCTGGCGCTGGTGCCGGCGCGGCGTGAAGGCTCGCGGCGGCGAGCGCGTGCGGCTCCAGCACGTCCGCATCGGCGGGATGATCTACACGTCAGCCCGCTGGCTGGAGGCATTCGGCCGCGCGCTGGCCGATGCCGACGCGAAGTACTTCGACCTGTGCGAGGCGGCGGTCGAAGCCGCGCGCGCCGCAGAGCACCCGGCACCACGCCGCCGGCGCCCCACTCCCGCGATCGACGAGCGACGGCAGCGCGAACTCGAGCAGATCGACCGCGAGCTTGACGCGGAGGGCCTCTGATGAATCGGCCCTTACCGCGCTCGCATGCCTCGGAGCCACCGCTCGTCTCTCTCGGCCAGGGTAATTACCGACGCGACTACTACGCCGAGGACCTGGGCGTGAACCCCGTGAATGACAGACCCGTGCAGTCGAAGCCGGACATCAAGCTGCTCGAGGCGGAAGCCCTCGGCGCGGCGCTGCGGTACGTCGCGGTTGCAGATTGGTTCGAGCAGTTGCCGTTCTCGCGCCACGACCCGAACCGCGAGCGGCGCGCGATGGATACGTTCAACCGCGTCGAGGCCGAGCTTCGTCAGGCCGGCGGGCACCTGCTGCGCCGGCTGGGGCATCGGGAACTCGTGCTCAAGCGCGCGCTGGAGGAGGTCGCCGAATCATGACGCCCACGCTCGATCAGCCGAGCGCATCGCAGGTTGCCGTGCAGCCCAGCGCCGGCGCGGCCCGTGACCTACTCACATCAACGCGCCTGGCGACGCTGCGCCGGTGCCAGAGGCAGCACTACTACCGCTACGAGCTCGGGCTGTCGCGCGTGCGGACGGGCGATGCATTGCGTCTCGGTGCGGCGTTTCACCGTGGCCTGGAGCTGCGTAACCGCGGCGCCGATCCGGCGAATGCGATCGCTGAGGCCGTGTCAGGGTACCAGCAAGTGCCCGAGTGGGCGGACGGCTTCGAGTGGGAGGTCGAGCGCGAGGTGGTCCAGCAGCTCCTGGCCGGTCACTTCTGGCGCTACGAGAACGACGATATCGAGGTCGTTGCTGTCGAGCGCATCTTCAGACGGCCACTCGTCAATCCGTTTACGGGACGATGGAGCCGCGCGTTCATTCTGGGGGGCAAGATCGACGCGATCGTCCGCCTGGCCGATGGGCGGCACGCCGTGCTGGAGTACAAGACCGCCGGCGAGGACATCGGCCCGGATAGCGACTACTGGCTGCGCCTGCGCTGCGATCCCCAGATCTCTCAGTACGTCTTGGCGGCCAGGGCGCTGGGCTACGACGTCGCGACCGTCCTGTACGACGTGACGCGCAAGCCGACGATCGCGCCGCTCAGGGCCACGCCGCCCGAGAAGCGCAAGTACACGAAGGACGGGCGCCTCTACGCCACACAGCGCGAGTGCGATGAGACCCCGGAGGAGTTCGGCGGCCGGCTTTACGCGGACATCGGCGAGCGGCCGGACTACTACTTCCAGCGCCGCGAGGTCCCGCGGCTCGAGGACGAGCTGGCGGAGTTCCAGGCGGAACTGTGGCAACAGGCCAAGCAGCTCCTGGACGCCCGCCGCCACGGCCGCTGGTTCCGCAACATCCACCGGTTCACGTGCGGGACGTGCGAGTTCGCCGACCTGTGCCTGAACGGCGTGCGCGTCGTGCCCGGCACGGCACCGTCCGGCTTTCAGATTTTGACCGACGTTCACCCCGAACTTTCAGCAGGAGACGACCAATGACCTCAGCACCGACGAGGCCCGCAGCCCCGCCGCGCAGCCGGCCAGCGCCCAGCGACACGCCGGCCCGCAACGGCAATCCGGCGCCTCAATCACCGCGACAGGCCGGGGAGCCCGCGCCGCAGGCACGCGTTGCATTCGGCACGATCGCCGACGGCACCGGACACCGCGTGGTCCTTTACGGCCCGGGCGGCATCGGCAAAACCACGCTCGCCGCGACGGCGCCCGGGCCGGTCGCGTTCTTCGACCTGGACGACTCGCTGCCGCGGTTGCGGGCATCGTTCGCCGAGGGCGGGCTGAACCTCGATGTCCGCCCGATCGACTGCGCTGCAACCTGGCAGGACATTCGCGACGCGCTGCACGCCTCGGGCTGGGACGGTGTGAAGACCATCGTGCTCGACTCGGCCACGCGGGCCGAGGAGCTGGCCGTCGCGCACACGATCGCGACCGTTCCGCACGACAAGCGCGAGATCGTCATCCGCCGGCTTGAAGATTACGGGTACGGCAAAGGGTACCAGCACGTCTACGACACGTTCCTGACGCTGCTGGGCGACCTCGATCAGCACACCCGCGCCGGCCGGCACGTCGTCCTGATCTGCCACGACTGCACCAACACCGTGCCGAACCCGCACGGCGACGACTGGCTGCGCTACGAGCCGCGCTTGCAGTGCCCGTCCAGCGGCAAGGCCGCGATCCGGCTGCGCGTGCGCGAGTGGGCCGATCACGTGCTGTTCCTCGGCTACGACGTGGACGTGCGCGACGGCAAGGGAACCGGCTCGGGCACGCGGACGATCTACCCGTGCGAGCTGCCGCACTGCATGGCCAAGAGCCGCACCATCGCCGACCCGCTGCCGTTGACGAAGTTCGACACGTCCCTGTGGACCCAACTGCTCAAGTAGGAGACCGACCGCATGCTTCCGAACCGCGAAGGGCGCTTCAAGGCCACGATCCTCGAACACGGCGTGGCCGAGACCGGGCCGAACAAGCTGGCCACGTTCGTCTGCCGCTTCCAGCTCACGCAGGAACTGATCAACGGCGAGTGGGAGCCGGTCGAGGAAGACCTCGACATTAGCGGCTATTTCTACCTCGAGAAGCGCGATGGCACACTCAACAGCGTCACGATCGACCACCTTAAATCCGCGTTCGGCTGGGACGGGCGCGACCCGTTCTGGCTCCAGGACGCCGACTTCGCCCAGCTTCTCGTGCAGGTGAAGCTCGCGTTCGAGACGTACGACAACAAGACGCGGCTGAAGGTGCAGTACGTCGACGCTGAGGATGCGACGCCATCAGGCATTCCGCAGGCGGACGACGCGGCGCGCCGCACAATCGCCACGCGGCTCGGCGCCAAGTTCCGCGCGAATGCCGGCGGTACACCAGCGCCGGCGCCCAAGCCCAGTCGCCCCGCGCCGCCGAAACCCAAACCTGCCGCAACGCCGTCCGCTCCGCGCCCCGCGCCCGCAGCGCCCGCGCATGGCCTCACGATGCAGCAGGCGTGGCAGGCGTTCACGAAGGCCTGCCCGCAGGGCTACACGACGCAGCAGGTCGAAGAGGAGTGGTTCCGGCGCCTGGGAGAGATGTTCCCCGGCAGGCAGCCGGAACAGCTCGCGCCGCAGGAGTGGGCGCGGTTCGCGGCCGAGGGGACGACGTTCCCCGCCGAGATTTCGGGAGAGAACGTCCCCTTCTGATCAGGTCAGGGGCCTTTTGCCGGTATGCGATACAAGCTTCGCGACTATCAGGAACGCGCGGTCGACGGCGTGATCGCCGCGCTGGGGCAGCGGCCGATCCTCGTCGCGCCCACGGGTAGCGGCAAGACGGTGATGGCCACGGCGATGGTCGGGCAGCTCGGCGTGTCCACGCTGTGGCTGGCGCACCGCAAGGAGTTGATTGACCAGGCAGCCAGGCGACTGGAAGCCCACGGCCTCGTGTGCGGCATCATCATGGCCGGCTACGCGCCGATGCCGCTGGCGCAGGTGCAGGTTGCATCGGTGCAGACGCTCATCCGGCGCCACAAGCCGCCCGCGGACCTGATCGTCATTGACGAATGCCATCACGCGACGGCGGACAGCTACCAGTCGATCCTCGACGCCTACCCGCAGGCGCGCGTCGTCGGCCTGACCGCGACGCCGTTCCGGCTCGACGGGCACGGCCTGGGCGACCTGTTCGGCGAGCTGGTCGTCGCGGCCTACCCGCACGATCTCTGCGAAAGCGGCGTGCTGCATCGGCCGAAGGTGTGGGCCTCGAAGTCGCCCGACCTGCGCGGGGTAAAGGTGATCGCAGGCGACTACAGCATTGGGGCGCTGGCCGAACGCGCCAACACGCAGGAGCTCAATGCCGACATCGTGGCGACCTGGATCAAGCGCGCCGCCGGCAGGCGCACGGTCGTGTTCGCCGTGGACGTCGCGCACTCGAAGGCCATCACCGAGGCCTTCCGGCACACCGGCATCCCGGCCGAGCACGTCGACGGGTCCACGCCGCGCGACGAGCGTGACGCGATTCTGGCGCGCCTGGCGTCGGGCGAGACGCTGATCGTCAGCAACTGCATGGTGCTGACCGAAGGTTGGGACCTGCCCGCGCTCGAATGCGCGATCATCGCCCGGCCCACCGCGTCGCTGAACCTGCATCTCCAGATGATTGGCCGCGTAATGCGCGCCGCCGACGGCAAGGACGGTGCCATCGTTCTCGACCACGCCGGCAACCATCACATCCACGGCCTGGTCACGCGCCGGCTGAACTACTCGCTGAACGGCGAGAAGGTTGGCCACAGCGAGCCGCTGGGGCTGCGGCGCTGCCAGGAGTGCGGGCTGCTCTTCGAGCTCCACGAACCGGCCTGCCAGGAGTGCGGGTGGGGGCCCGCGCCCGAGGAACGGCGCCGCGATCGGCCCGATGTACATGGCGCCGGCGAGCTGGCCGAGTTCGACGACTCCAGCTTCGAGTACCGACGGCAGATCTGGAACCTGATCGAGGCCGAGCGCGAGGCGATGGGCTATCGCGAGGGGTGGAGTTACTACCGCTTCGAGGAGCGTTTTGGCACGAAGCCGGTGGTCGCCGGCGGAGAGCTGATCGACCCCGCCAATGCGACCCTGGAGCAGAAGCGCGCCGTCTACGAACACCTGACGCATGTCGCCGAGCAGCGCAGCTACAAGCCTGGCTGGGCCTCATACCGCTTCCGCGACATGTTCGGCTGTTGGCCACGCGGCTTCGTCTCCGACGTGCGGCGCGAACGCATGCGCGAACGGTTCATGGAGGTGCGCGCGTGATGCCACGGTTCAACGAGTACCGTACCGCGTGGGAACACCTTGGCCCGAAAGGACGTGCGCGCTGGCCGAACTTCGATGCCTTCTACCGCGTCGGAATGGTCCGTGCGATGCGGGGGGGCGTCTACCTCGACGCGGAGGCGGAGATCATCGCCGAGCAGAACTGGCTGTGCGCGGGGAAACCCTACTACAAACTCTGGCCCGGATACGCCGCCATGCTGTCAAAGTCCACGCTGGGTGTCCCAGTTGACGCGTTCCGGGTCCCGTACGAGGTGTTCGCGGTCCACATTCCCGCTTCACTGGGCCTGTTCGTCTACGACTTCGCGGGACGGAGGCTCGAACTGCGGTCCATGCTGGTCTCGCATCTCGTCCCGGATCGCGGACCGTACCCATGCTTGAGCATCATCGTGGACGACGGCGAGCGCGACCATAGCCGCACGACGCTTTGGCTGCGACCGGACTGGACGATCGAGGATTGTCTGCGGCACACGCCGAGCGAGGGAACTACTTCCGACGAGATGATGGCAACAGCGCTGCGCCTGGCCGTCGCGGTCTCGCTTCTGGCTGTCTCCGTTCACCGCTGCGTCGAGCACGACGTGATCGCGGCCCTGCGCGAACGCTACGACCGCGCGACGACAACCGACGAGCGCGAGCGCTTGGCCGAGAAGTCGCGGCGTCGCGGGTTGAACGGCTGGTGCATCGGGCGGGGCCGCTGCCTGTCACTCGTCACGCGCTGCGCCGGCGACGATTCAACGCCGACCGGACGAGAGCTCACGTACCAGCACATCCGCGGCGGACACTTCCACACGGTACGGCACGGGCCGGGCAAGTCGAAGGCGAAGGTGATGTTCTATGAGCCGACGGTCGTGCGGCCGGACCTGCCGCCGCCGCCGCTGGAGCGCGCGAGGGCTGGATGAAGGAGAAGACCGTCCAGAACGCGATCCTGCGTGAGTTCGGCACGCGGGCCGATTGCCGCCTGTGGCGGGCGAACGTGGGCGTCGCGCGCATCGGAGGCGCTCGAAGCGCCGGCGGCCGGGTCGTGCGCTTCGGCCTGCCCGGCCAGGCGGACCTCACCGGCATCCTGTTCGGCGGCGTGCGCCTGGAAATAGAGGTGAAAGGCGCGGGGGGACGGCAGACGGAAGAGCAGCGCGCCTTCCAGCGGATGATCGAGCGCTTCGGCGGAGTGTACGTGCTGGCGCGGTCGGTCGAGGACGTGTCGCAGGCGATCGGGAGTTACCTGCGTGATCAGTGATGATTCGCTCCAGAACGTGCTCAGTCGTCTGGCCGGCGTCCGCAAGTGCGGCGACGGCCACGAAGCGCGCTGTCCCGCGCACGACGACCAGCACGCCAGCCTCAGCGTCGCCCTAGGTGACGACCGGCGCGTGCTGTTGCATTGCCACGCCGGGTGCGCGCCCGTCGCCGTGTGCAAGGCGATGGGCCTGCGCCTGGGTGATCTGTTCCCGCCGGGCAACAACGGCGACGGGCACGCGCGCATCGAGGCCACGTACGACTACCGCAACGCCGCCGGCGAACTGGTCTTCCAGGTGGTGCGCTACGAGGGGAAGCAGTTCAAGCAGCGCCGCCCGGACGGCAACGGCGGTTGGTCGTGGAAGCTCGGCAAGACGCCGCGCGTGCTTTACCGGCTGCCGGAGCTCCTCGGGGCCGGCCCGGACGAGTGGGTATTCGTCGCCGAGGGCGAGAAGGACGTCGACCGGCTGGCGGCCGTCGGCCTGATCGCGACGTGTAACCCGGGCGGCGCTGGCAAATGGAAAAGGCTGTCCGACGACTCGGCGCTGCACGGCCGGCGGGTCGTGATCATCGTCGACAAGGACGCCGCCGGCCGTGATCATGCGGCCGATGTGGGGATGCGGCTACAGAACCGCGCCGCGGAGATTCGCCTGCTCGAGCTGCCCGGCCCGGGCAAGGACGCCAGCGACTGGTTCGACGCCGGTGGGACGGTCGATGAGCTGCTGCGCCTCGTCGAAGCGGCGCGCGACGCGCCTCCTCCGGCCGCTCCGGACCGGCCAATGGCCGATGGTTCGGCGCGCCCGAACATCTTCATCGACACCGAGGAACACCGCGTCGTCCGCGAGACGATTGCGGCGCTGACGGCCGACCACGACCTGTACCAGCGCGGCGGCATCCTCGTGCGCGTGATCCGCGACCGCCAGCCCAGCGACGGCATCCTGCGCTGCGACGGCTCCGCCACGATCCAGGCGATGCCCGCGGCGAACCTGCGCGAGCGCATGACGCGCGTCGCCACGTTCACCAAGCTGAACCGCAAGGGCGAGGAGGTCGCGGCGCACCCCGCGCCGTGGCTGGTCAGCGCCGTCGAAGCCCGCGCCGAGTGGGATGGCATCCGTCACCTGATGGGCGTCTCCGACACGCCCATCCTGCGGCCGGATGGGTCGATCTGGCAGTCGTCCGGCTACGACGAGCGCACCGGCGTCCTGTTCGAGCCGGCGCCCGGGGCGGCGTTCCCGCCGATCCACCCGGAGATCAACATCGACGACGCCGACGCGGCGCTGACCATGCTGCTGGACGTCGTCTGCGACTTCCCGTTCGAATCGGAAGAGCACAAGGCCGCCTGGCTGGCGGCGCTGCTCACGCCGCTTGCGCGCTTCGCGTTCACGGGACCATCGCCGCTGTTCCTGATCGACGCCAACGTGCGCGGCGCCGGCAAGGGGCTACTCGCCCAGACCATCGGCCGCATCGTCCTCGGCCGTGAGATGCCGGTCAGCAGCTACGCGCACGACAGCGAGGAGATGCGCAAGAAGATCACCGCGATCGCGATCGCCGGCGACCGCATGATCCTCTTCGACAACCTCGAAGGCAGCTTCGGCAACGACGCACTCGACCGGGCGCTGACCAGCACGCGCTGGAAGGACCGCATCCTCGGCAAGAGCGAGGAGGTCGAGCTACCGCTGATCCCGGCGTGGTACGCGACCGGCAACAACGTCCAGGTCGCGGCCGATACACTGCGGCGGATCATCCACGTCCGCCTGGACGTGCTCGACGAGCATCCCGAGGATCGGTCGGGGTTCAAGCACGACAACCTACTCGCTTGGATCGAGCGGAATCGCGGGCGGTTGCTTTCGGCTGCGCTGACGATCCTCTCCGCCTACCTGCGGTCCGGCCGGCCGGCGCCAAACCTCAGACCCTTCGGCAGCTTCGAAGGCTGGTCGAACGCCGTTCGAGAGGCGGTCGTATGGGTCGGCCTGCCCGACCCGTGCCTGACGCGGACGCGCCTCGCCGAATCAGCGGACACGACCGGCGACGCCCTCGGTCAGCTCATCGTCGCATGGCGGCAGTACGACTGGTCGGGTCAAGGCGTGGTCGTATCCGACATGCTCCGGCAGTTGTACCCGTCCGGCGGTCCGCCGCCAAACGACGATGCGTCCATCGCGATGCGCGCGGCTCTGGAGAACCTCGTCGGCTGCCCGGTCGGCAAAGCGCCGGCGGCGAAGCAGGTGGGGAAGCGACTCAGCTACTTCCGCCGGCGCGTGGTCGGCGGCGTGTACCTCGATTCCAACCCGAACGAATACGCCCGCGGCGGGACCGTTTGGAGGCTTCAACATGTCCAGCGCGACGCATGATCTGCGACTTTGCGCCTTTGCGACTCTGATTCAGCCCCTACGCGCGCGGGATTCACTTGGAGAGAAGAATTCCTTCTATATAGGGGGCAAAACAAAGTCGCATTTCCGCAAAGTCGCAAGCATGCCGACCGAGGGCGCGCTCAGGTCCGAGTATGCCGAGGGCGCTCTCGGGCCGACCTGGCATGGTTCCTTCCGGGCCGTGCGTTTTCCTGAGGCCCGCGGGAACAGCCGCGCTATTCGACTGGCTTTGTTGCGCGCGGCCGAAGTCGCGCCCCCAGCCGCCAACGGGGCGCGTTGGGGGCCGCCGTGGGCGACCCGGGGCCGCGGGGTGGTACCTCGCTACCACCCGGCCGCGCCCGTCGCGACACGGCGTACCCGTGGCGAAGACGTGGCCAACCGGGGCGGCGGAGGCTCCGCCCGAAACGCGAGACATGGAGGTCTGACCAATGCTGAACGTTGAACAGCGGCCGCTGGCCGACATCAAGCCGTACGAGAAGAACCCGCGCGTCAACGACGCCGCGGTCGATGCAGTCGCCGAGTCGATCCGCCGCTTCGGCTTTCGCCAGCCGATCGTCGTGGACGAAGCCGGCGTCATCGTCTGCGGGCACACGCGCTGGAAGGCGGCGCAGAAACTCGGGCTCGACAAGGTGCCTGTGCACGTCGCGCGCGACCTGACGCCTGAGCAGATTCGCGCCTACAGAATCGCCGACAACAAGACCGCCGAATTGGCCGAATGGAATTTGGAGTTGCTGCCGCTCGAGATGGCCGAGCTCCAGGGCGCCGGCATCGACTGGTCGCTGCTCGGCTTCGACCAGGACGAGCTCGCCAAGCTGCTCGATCCCGGCGTGAAGCAGGGCCTGACCGATCCCGACGACGTGCCCGCGCCGCCGGACGAGGCGATCACGCAGCCGGGCGACCTGTGGCTGCTGGGCGATCATCGACTGCTGTGCGGCGACAGCGGTTCGGTCGCTGACGTCGATCGCCTGCTCGACGGTCAGCCGGTACACCTGGTCAACACCGATCCGCCCTACAACGTGCGCGTGGAGCCGCGCAGCAACAACGCGATCGCCGCCGGGCTGTCGTCGTTCGGCGAACCGGGCATGACGCATCACCAGGGGTTCGATCTGCACCGCCGGCCCGACGTCGCCAAGGCGACGCACAAGAAGCTCCGCCCGAAGGATCGCCCGCTCACGAACGACTTCGTCACCGATGAAGCGTTCGACAAGCTGCTGCACGCGTGGTTCGGAAACATCGCGCGCGTCCTGCTGCCCGGGCGCGGGTTCTACATCTGGGGAGGTTATGCGAACTGCGGAAACTACCCGCCGGTGCTGAAGGCTTGCGGGTTGTATTTCTCGCAAGCGGTCATCTGGGTGAAGGAGCACCCGGTGCTCACGCGCAAGGACTTCATGGGCAACCACGAGTGGGCGTTCTATGGATGGCGCGAAGGCGCCGCGCACCTGTTCCTCGGGCCGAACAACGTGCCGGACGTCTGGAGCATCAAGAAGGTCAACCCGCAATCGATGATCCACCTCACCGAGAAGCCGGTCGAGTTGGCGGTGCGTGCGATGCAGTACTCGTCGCGTCCGGGTGAGAACGTGCTCGACCTCTTCGGCGGCAGCGGCTCGACGCTGATCGCGGCAGAGCAGACGGGGCGACGGGCGTTCCTCATGGAGCTCGACCCGCTGTATTCCGACGTGATCGTGCAGCGCTGGGAGAAGTTCACGGGACGGAAGGCGGAGCGCGTCGCCGGCGAATCGCGAAACGCTCAGACCGAAGAGGAAGCCCCGGTCGTCGCCGAGGCTTCAGGGGAGGGTGCGTGATGTGCGGCGCTTCAGCCGGCGTACGCGAACTGTCCGCGTTCGACCTTGCGGAAGCGGGCCTCGCCGCCCTTGGCGCCGATCTCGCGCAGGATCGCGGCGTACAGCGTCGCGTGCGGCGTCTTGCCCGCGGGGCTCTCCCACAGGCCCTGCTCGGCCATCGCCACGATCATTTCCTGCGACCGCATCGGCTTGCCGGCCTTCTTCAGGACCTCGGCGGCGGCGTCGAGTGCGCTCACGCGCTTCGGTTTCGCGTCGCCGGCGGGCTTGGCAGCCCTAGGTTTCGCGGCCTTGGGCTGCTTGGGCGCCTTCGGAGCCTTGGTGGTTTTGGTCGCGCTCTTCTTCGTCGTCTTCTTCGCCTTTGCCATGTCGTTCTCCTCGTGGTTGGGGGTTTCACTCGTCTCGTCGCTGTCGGCGACTTCATCCTCGTAGCACGCCTGGCACCGCGGCCGGCCCAGGTACGTCAGCGCCGCCGGCTGATCGCAGCCGACCGTCGCGCACACATCGCGGTCGTAGGCGGCGTCGCAGGCCTCGCCGTCCGGCAGGTCCTCGAGCGGCGTCGTGCCGCCCGCGTCTACGGTGCCCGCCGCGGCACTCTGCGCCATCGCGCGTTCGCTGGCGGTCATGCCGTCCGGCGAGCGTTCGCGCGCGTCGCGCAGCCGCGCGTTCTCCTGGTCGGCCGCCGCGATCGCCTTGGCGCGCTTCGGGCTGGCGGCCTCGAACCGCAGGCGCTGCGCGCTCTTGATCCGCACGCGCCGGCCGGTGTCGACGTTGACCGCATCCCAGCCGCCATGCGGGCTCTCGCGCTCGATGCGCACGCGGGCCAGCTTGCCGCTCACCTTGGCGACGAATGTCGCGCCAATATCGACGTCGTTCTTCTTCATGCACGTCTCCTTCGTGTTGCCTCGTCAGGCCCGGGTCTCACGCGCCCGGGCGACCCGCCGCAGCGGGTTTCGGCAGCGTCAAAGCAGGCCCTTGGCCTTGGCAATTGCGTTCACGAGCGCCTGGTGGACCGGCTCGCTCTCAGCGTCGTCATCGCCCATCCCGTGCTTGTTCCACAGCCGCAGCGTTGCGGTCGCCGCTTCGAGCAACTCCTGGTCTGCCAGCTTCGGCGGCGTGGCCTCGGCGTCGGTCTCGTTCACTTCGTCGCCGTCGTCGACGCCCGCAGCGTCGAACAGCCCGTCGAGCTGGTTGCGCAGCGCTACGCCAGCGTCGAGCGTGACAATCATCGTCGTGCTGCTCGGCGCGGTTCCGCGGCTGTACATCAGGTCCAGGCGAACCACGCGCTCGCCGTCGCGATTGCTGCCGATGTCAGCGTTCGCCTCGTCGTGTACGGCTCCGTCGAATCTGCTGGTCGTGTTCGTCATGCTTATGCTCCTGGCTCCGGCCGCCCCATCGCGGCCCGGGCGCTGGCGCCCCGCGGGGCGCTCGCGTTCGGGTCGCTACCCGCCGACTGCGATCGTCCGCGTTCCGCCACCCTGCTGGCCGTCGATGAAACGGGCGGTTCCTGGGCCACCGGCCTGCTCGATGCGTTGCGCGTCTTCCGCGCTGACCACCAGCAGGTGGCCATGCAGGCTCAGGACCTCGCCGCCCCGCTGCTCGGCGCAGGCGTAGGCCTCGGCCTCGTCGGCCGGGTCGAACGCGCGGCACTTGACGATCGTGACGCCGACGTCGCTCATCGCGTCCTCGTAGCCGGCCGAGTAGGCCAGCCGCAGGGCCTTGCGGACCTGCCAAACCGCCAGCTCGTGGAAGTCCAAGTGCCCGGCGTTTCGCGTCTCGAGCGTTTCAAGCCCGAGCACCTCGCGGGCGATGGCGGCGAGCATCTGGTCGCTGCGTCGCGTGCCCGGGTTCGTCAGGTTCGTCTTCGTGGTCATCGTGATCTCCTTGTCGGGTCAGTTGGCGTAAACGTGGTCGGCCAGGCCGGCGGCCAGCAGGTCAACGATCGCCTTGGCTGTCTCGGTCGCGGGCCGCACGTCCCAGCCGCGGTCGAAGTTGACGACCGTGGCCCCGTCCGCGACCCGTTTGAGCCAGAGCTTCGAGATGCGGCTGTCGCCCAGCTCGTAGTCCGGGATCTCGGCGTGTTCGGGGAAGACCAGCGCGTCGAAGCGGTGGCCGCCGATCGTGCCGATGACCCAGGCCCCGCCGGCGCTGGTGCGGCGCCGCACCTTGGTGATCTTCAGGCTCTCCAGCAGGTCCTGCGGGTCCGTCGCGTTGTTCTCGTTCGTGGTCATTCGCGTTTCTCCGTTTCGTACGCGGCGTGCGTACATCCACATGAAGGCCGGTGTTTGGCCGGAAAGCAAGGCGAGGTGGCCAGGATTTCCAGTAATTCTTGCAGTACTAGCCGCAAGGTCCGAGTCTGCGGCGAGAGCGCTCTCATGCGCGCCCGGGCGGCCAGGACCCGCTACTGGTTACGTACGCGGCCACACGGCCGCCGTGTCGCGGCGTGGGGCGTACCCGGGCGGGTTTGCCGGCCCGCGGAACGGGAGGCGGCCTGATGGCCGAGGCCGATCCCAGGCTGAACCCGGCGGCGCTGACGCTGGCCGATGCGGCCCGGCTGCTATCCGGTGCGGGCGGGCAACGGATCTCGGTCGAGATGCTCGAGGCCGACGTGGCGGCCGGCGCGCCGACCAACGCCGACGGCACGTTCAACCTGGTGCACTACGCGGCGTGGCTCGTGAAGGAGGCGGCGAGCGGTGCCGATTGACCCGCGCAAGCTGAAGCCGACGCAGCTCGTGCAGTTGCTCAACTCGACGCCGCTCGGCGAAGTGGCGAACGAGCGGACGCTGTACCGGCACCGCGCGCGGGCCGGGCTGCGAATCGGCGACGGCCGGCACGTGGACCTGCTGCGCTATGTCGCGTGGCTCGTTCTCGAGCGCCATCGCCCGCGTTCCGAGCCCGAGGGACTCACCGGATACGAGGCTCACAAGGAGCGGGCCGCGCAGCGCGTCCGCGAGCTGTCGCTCGCCGGCCGCGACATCGGCGAGCTGCCAGGCGTCGCGAATGCGGATCGGAAAGAGAAAGCCGAGCGCGACTTCCGGTTCTTCTGCGAGCAGTACTTCCCGCAGACGTTCCACCTGCCCTGGTCGCCCGACCACCTGAAGGTCATCGCGAAGATCGAGCAGGCCGTGCTCGAGGGCGGGCTGTTCGCGATGGCCATGCCGCGCGGCAGCGGGAAGACGTCGCTGTGCGAGACGGCGTGCGTGTGGGCCCTCGTCTACGGGCACCGCGAGTTCGTCGCGTTGATCGGCAGCGACGAAGACCACGCCGAGAACATGCTCGATTCGATCAAGGTCGAACTGGAAGCCAACGACCTGCTGCACGACGACTTCCCGGAGGTCTGCTTCCCGATCCGTGCGCTGGAGGGCATCCACCAGCGGGCGGCGGGCCAGCTCTACCAGGGCAAGCAGACGCACATCGGCTGGACCGCCAAGGAGATCGTGCTGCCGACGATTCCCGGCTCGCGCGCGAGCGGCGCGATCATCTGCGTGGCCGGCATCACCGGGCGCATCCGCGGGATGAAGCACAAGCGCGTGGACGGCACGAGTGTGCGGCCCTCGCTCGTGCTGATCGATGACCCGCAGACCGACGAGTCCGCGCGGTCACCTTCGCAATGCGCCGCACGTGAACGCATCCTGGCCGGTGCGATTCTCGGGTTGGCCGGGCCCGGCCGGAAGATCGCCGGGCTGATGGCCCTGACCGTTGTGCGGCCCGACGATCTGGCTGACCGCATCCTCGACCGCGAGAAGCACCCGCAGTGGCAGGGCGAGCGGACGAAGATGGTCTACTCGTTCCCGTCGAACGAGGCGATGTGGGCCCGCTACACCGAGATGTGGCGCGAGGGAATGCGGGCCGACCGTGGCATCGCCGAAGCGACCGAGTTCTATCGCGCCAACCGCGCGGCGATGGACGAGGGCGCCGTCATCGCCTGGCCAGAGCGGCACCACCCCGACGAATTGTCGGCCGTGCAGCATGCCATGAACCTCCGACTCGATCGGGGCGACGTAGCCTTCTGGGCCGAGTACCAGAACGAGCCGCTGCCCGAGGAGCACGTTGACGACGAGCTGCTCACCGCCGACCAGATCGCCGCAAAGATCAACGGACTGCGCCGCGGCGAGATGCCGATCGGCGCGACGCAGATGACGATGTTCATCGACGTACAGGGCAAGGCGTTGTTCTGGCTCGTCGCCGCATGGGAGGACGATTTCACCGGGTTTGTCACTGATTACGGCACCGAGCCGGACCAAAAAGCGGCGTACTTCACGCTCCGCGACATCCGCCGCACGCTCGCCGATGCTTCGCCGCGGGCCGGACTCGAAGGGGCGATCTACGCCGGGCTGGAGCGGCTGACGGACGCCACTCTTGGCCGCGAATGGCGCCGCGACGACGGCGCGATGGTACGTATCGACCGCTGCCTGATCGATGCGAATTGGGGTCAGTCGAGCGACGTCGTCTATCAATTCTGCCGGCAGTGCAAACACGCCGGCGTCGTCATGCCGGCGCATGGGCGGTACGTCGGCGCTTCGTCGATCCCATTCGCTGACTACAAGCGTAAGCGCGGCGACCGGGTCGGCCTGAACTGGCGCATCCCGCTGGTCAGCAGCCGGCGGTCGGTGCGGCACGCGCTGTTCGACACGAACTTCTGGAAGAGTTTCGTCCACGCCCGCCTCGCGGTGCCGATGGGCGATCCGAGTTGCCTCTCGCTCTTCGGCCGGAAACCTGAGCAGCACCGGCTGCTCGCCGAGCACCTGACCAGCGAGTACCGCGTGAAAACCGAGGGACGTGGCCGGACGGTGGACGAGTGGAAGCTCCGCGTCGACGGGCACGACAACCACTGGCTGGACTGTTTGGTCGGCTGCGCCATGGCCGCGTCGATGCAGGGCGCGACGCTTTTCGAGACGGAATCGAAGCCCGTCGAGCGGCCGCGAGTACGACTCTCGGAGTTGCGGAGGTGCAGGGGATGAACAAGCGGGCTAACGCACTGGCAGACTCGCTCCAGCGACGGGGGATCGCCTGCCCGTCCTGCGGCTGCCGACACTTTCGAGTTCTGTACACGCGAGCCGCATGGGGTGGGCGCATCGTCCGCCGGCGCGCGTGCCGTCACTGCGGACGTCGCGTAACCACGACAGAGCGGCTGACAGGGGCGCCCGGCGGGGTCCAGAGCGGGGCTTGACAAATGTGCGGGGCACGCTCGATAATTCCGCGGGTCAGATTTCGCCAGTCCATTCTTTGAGCAAAGGAGACCGCATGGAGCAGAGTTGCACCGGCATGGTCCTAGCCGGGTTCGATGATAGGGCCGAAGGAGTTCTCCAAGAGGGAGGATCACGATGTCCGTTCAAGAACTGAGGTCAGCACCATGAGGACGCTTCAACGCGCCGCAAAGGGACGGAAGCGGCTAGAGGGTGCCAGCTCCGAGGCCAGGGAGTGCCCTGGGCGTCCTGCGCTGTGACCAAGTGTTGTGCGCCGAGTCTCGGATGACTGAGCACCCTCTGGTTTTTCTTCCCCGCATCACTTGACCATGCCCACATCTTCGGTATACTAACAATCGGTCACAGGCAGTTCGCTCGATTCTGAAATTGCACTCCCGCTGCTCATGTTGGCGGAGCCGCCAACGGGGTCAGGTTTCTTTTTTGCGCACAACGTACGCTGCGACTTCGTCTGCGCGCGACGTTCGCTTTTGCGGGCCTCACGCCAGAAGGGTGACGGAGCGCCTGCACGGCGCTCGAAATGTACGTGGTTCACAAACGGAGGAACCTACCAATGCGTACGCTTTACAGAAACATGTGCGTGTGTTGGGTGAGCGCCTTGGCTGTGGTGGGCTGTGTCGATCCCGGGGGCAGTTTCGGCAACGGCGCGGGATCGGTCGCGCAGGATTTCCTCTACGGGAACGGCGCGCTGTGTCTCGCGGAAGCGTCGGAAGGCAATTGGTTGGACGCGATCGGCCCGTGCACTGCTGCGGCGGAGAACCTGGGCACCGAATTGAGCGAGGCGATTGGCGAACTCCGAGACTCGCTCGACGACGCTTACTTCGTCGACCCGGCCATCTGGTCGGAGGACGAGCTCATGCTCGCGATCGGCGAGTATGTCGACGAAAACGGTGACCCGGACCTGGAAGAGGGCATTGAGAACGAGTTGAACGAGTATTTCGCGGCGAACGCGAAACTCTCGGGCCGGGCCCAGTCGAATTGGCAACAGACGTTGGGGGCGTACGGCAATCGGATGTACCGCTACGCTAGCCGTGGAGGAGAGTACTTCGGCCGGGCGCTTCGCTATGGAAGAGCGCTTGGTAGCGTCGCCAGAGGATACGGCATCGGGAGCGACATTCGCGACATTCAGATCGGCCGGGATCGGCGGGCAGAAGCGGCGATTGACGCGGGCTACAATGCCGGCCGCGAAACGGCAGATTTCTACAGCCGTTACGGCTACACACAAGGCCGCGTCACGCTCGACGAGCGCTCGATGTGGGGTCGCTACGGTCGAACCTACACGATGTCCTACGACTACGGTTACTCGCGCGGATTCGCGGAGGCGTCTCAGAACCGGACGTACTGGCCGTGAATCCAAGTCGCTTTCGTGCTCTTCGGTTCTAGATGCGTAACGATTTATCACTGACCCGCCACTTGCCCTTGCGTCACGCACGGTCGTAGGCGTATGTAACGGGTAGGACAACCACGCCGGGTCTTCCCGGAGGCGAGCGGTCGGCGGCTGATCCCCGCCGGCTCTCAGGCGAGCAAACAGGCCGTATGGGGCCATACCCCCGTGCGGCCTTTTCGTTTGGCCTCGCCTCGCGGACGCCCGGCCGGTCGGCGGGATGGTGTAACGGCAACATTCCGGCCTCATTCGCCGGAGCCGCGGGTTCGAATCCCGCTCCCGCAATCGGAGATGGGCGATGGCCGACGAGCTGCAGGACGCGATCAAGGAGAACGCCCAGGGCCCCAAGCGGGCGCAGGGCGACGCCGGGAGTGTTGAGCAGCATCCGCTACCTGAGCAGATCGAGGCTGATCGGTACCTGGCGTCGAAGGAAGCCGCGAAGAAGGGCCTCGGCGTGCGGATGACGAAGGTGGTTCCGCCTGGAGCGGTGTGAACGTGCTGAAGTGGCTGCGACAGCTCGGATCGCGGAAAACCGCCAGCGACGCTGAAGGGCGTGGCACGCGCGTGCTTCGTCCGCGCTTCGCCGTCGTGCGCGGCAAGTACGACGCTGCCCAGACCACGCACGAGAACCGCCGCCATTGGGCGAACGCGGACCATCTCTCGGCGAACGCCGCGGCGAACGTCGACGTCCGCCGCATCCTGCGCAGCCGGGCGCGTTACGAGGTCGCCAACAACAGCTACGCGCGCGGGATTGTCGCAACCCTGGCGAACTACATCGTCGGCACCGGCCCCCGGCTACAGATGCTCACCGACGACCCCGAAGCCAATCGCATCGTCGAGAAGGAGTTCGCCCGCTGGGCCAAGGCGGTCGGCCTGCCCCACAAGCTGCGCACCATGCGTGTCGGGCAGTGCGAGAGCGGCGAGTGCTTCGGACTGCTCACCAGCAACCCGCGGATCGCCGCGCCGGTGCAGCTCGACCTGCGGCTGATCGAGGCCGACCAGGTCGCTTCGCCCTGGCCGGCGCCCGCTTACCGGCGAGATGCCGGTACCACCCTCGACGGCATCGTCTTCGACGAGTTCGGCAACCCTGTCGCGTACACGATCCTGCGCCGGCACCCGGGCGACAACACCGCGTTCCGCAACGCCGGCACTGACTTCGACGTCATGCCGGTCGAATCGGTCATTCATCTGTTCCGAGCCGAGCGGCCCGGCCAGAGCCGCGGCATTCCGGAGATCACGCCGGCGCTGCCGCTGTTCGCGATGCTGCGGCGGTACACGCTGGCGGTGCTCGGGGCGGCTGAGCAGGCGGCGCTGCCGAGCGGCGTGATCTACACCGACGCACCCGCCGACGCCGAGGCGTCGAACGTCGAGCCGATGGACACGGTCGAGATGGACCGCGGCACGTGGCTGACGATGCCGTACGGCTGGAAGATCAACCAAGTCCGAGCCGAGCAGCCGACGACCGTCTATGGCGACTTCAAGCACGAGGTGATCAACGAAATCGCCCGCTGCCTGGAGATCCCGCTCAACATCGCGCTGGGCAACTCCGCCAAGCACAACTACGCCTCCGGCCGGCTCGATCACCAGGCGTTCTTCAAGAAGATCCGCATCGACCAGGCCTACCTGGGCGACATCGTGCTCGACCGCGTGCTCAGCGCCTGGCTGAACGAGGCGGTGCTCATCGAAGGCTACCTGCCGCAGTCGCTGCGTACGCGCGACGCGGAGTTCCCGCACCAGTGGTTCTGGGACGGTTTTGAGCACGTCGACCCGGCCAAGGAAGCCAACGCCCAGGCGACGCGCCTGGCGAGCAACACGACCACGCTGGCGGTCGAATTCGCCAAGCAGGGCCTCGATTGGGAGAGCGAGCTGCGCCAGCGCGGGCGCGAGCTGGCGCTGATGCGCGAGTTGGGATTGACGACGGAACAGGCGGCGCCGGCCGCGACAGACAACAACGACACGGAGGATGAGGGCGATGTCACGGAAGACGAAGACGCCCGAGCGGCCGCGTGAAGACGCGGACCAGGTTCCCGATCGGCTGACGCTGGCGTGCAAGGCCGAGCGCATCACGCTCGAGGCGCTCGCGACCGACGGCGACGCGCCGGCCATCCCGCGCTTCACGATGCTGGCCTACACCGGTGAGCCCATGCACGTCGAGGGCTGGCGCTTCCCTGTCGTCGTGGACCTCGAGGGCCTCTCGATCCCGTCGCAGCGCCGCCCCGTCCGCTTCGGCCACAGCATGTACGCGGGCGTGGGGCACACCGAGCGCATCGCCGTCGAGAACGGCCGGCTGATCGCCGAAGGCATCGTCAGCCGCGAGACGGCCGCGGCGAAGGAAGTCGTAGCGAGTGGAAAGCGCGGATTCCCCTGGCAGGCGTCGATCGGCGCGCAGGTAGCGCAGGCCGAGTTCGTGCGCGGCGGCAAGAGCGTCACGGTCAATGGCCGCACGTTCGAAGGCCCGCTCTACGTCGCCCGCCGCACGGTGCTGGGCGAGATCAGCTTCGTGGACCTCGGCGCCGACGGCGGCACCGCCGCGACCATCGCGGCACAGCAGCAGGAGAACGATCTCATGGATGAGACGACCGACACGCAGGTCACGCAGACCGAAGAGACCAAACCGGCAGTGACGCCGGAGCCCGCGCGCGCGGTGCAGACGGACGGCAGCGGCAAGGAGGCCGCCCCGTCCGTCAACCCGGTCACCGAAATCCGCGCGCAAGCGCTCGCTGAGTCGAAGCGCATCGCCGCGATTCGCCGCATCTGCGGGACCAAGTTCCCCCAGATCGAGGAGCAGGCGATCGCCGAAGGCTGGACCGAGGAGAAGACCGAGCTGGAGAAGCTGCGCGCGTCGCGCCCGAAGGCGCCGGCCGTGCACGTCTCCAGCGACACGATGAGCGGCCAGGTTCTTGAAGCGGCCTGCATGCTGACCGGCAAGGTCACGAAGGTCGAGGAGCTGTACGACGAGAAGACGCTCGACGCGGCGTCGCGCCGTTTCCGCGGCGGGATCGGGCTCCAGGAGCTGCTGCTCGAGGCGGCGCGAGCCAACGGCTACACCGGCTGGAACTTCCGCGACAGCCGCGAGGTGCTGCGCTGCGCGTTCGGCCAGAGCCTCCAGGCTGGGTTCTCGACGATCGACATCGGCGGCATCCTCAGCAATGTCGCCAACAAGTTCCTGCTCGAGGGCTTCTTCAGCGTCGAGCGCACGTGGCGGAACATCACCGCTGTCCGCAACGTCAGCGACTTCAAGGCCGTCACGAGCTACCGGCTGGTCGGCAAGGACCAGTACGAGAAGGTCGCCCCGGGCGGCGAGCTGAAGCACGGCACGCTCGGCGAGCAGAGCTACACGAACAAGGCCGAGACGTACGGCCTGATCCTGAGCATCGACCGGCGGGACATCATCAACGACGACCTGGGTGCGATCACGACCGTGCCGCGGAAGCTCGGACGTGGCAGCGGCCTGAAGATCAACGACGTCTTCTGGTCGATCTTCATGAACAACGCCGCGTTCTTCAGCGCCGGCAACAACAACTACCTGAGCGGGGCCGATACGGCGCTGGGCATCGACGGCCTCACCAAGGCCGAGGTCGCGTTCCTCAACCAGGTCGATCCGGACGGCAAGCCGATCGGCATCATGCCGGCGGTGATCCTCGTGCCGACCGCGCTGTCGGCGATGGGCACGATGCTGTTCAAGTCGGTCGAAATTCGCGACACGACCGCGTCGACGAAGTACCCGATCGCCAACCCGCACGCCGGCAAGTTCCGTGTCGAGGTCAGTCGGTATCTGTCGAACGCCCAGTACACCGGCAACAGCGAGAAGGCGTGGTATCTGTTGGCCGATCCGACGGACCTGCCGGTGATCGAGACCGCGTTCCTGAACGGCCAGGAGTCCCCCACGATCGAAACGGCCGACGCGGACTTCAACGTGCTTGGCATCCAGATGCGCGGCTACCACGACTTCGGCGTCGCGCTGCAAGAGCCGCGCGGCGGCGTGAAGAGCAAGGGCGAGGCGTAGTCGGAAGCGACGTAACAACGAAGGAGTGAATCACGATGGCACAGGCAACATTCGTGCATGAAGGCGCGTCGATCGACTACACGCCCGGCGCCGACATCAAGACGGGCGACGTGGTCGTGCAGGGCGAGCTGGTGGGCGTGGCGAAGACGCCCATCGCGGCCAACGCGCTGGGCTCGCTGGCTGTTTCCGGCGTGTTCGACTTCGCCAAGGAGGCGGGCGGCGGCGTGACCTTCGCGGTGGGCGCTCTCGCCTACTGGGACGACGCGAACGACGTCGCGGTGACCACCGACGGCGGCGGCGCCAACAAGCTGATCGGCAAGTGCGTGAAGGCCGCGGCCGACGCGGATGCGTTGGTTCGCGTGCGGATGGATCAGTAGCAGGAACGACTCGCGATGCCCGATGTGCTCGAAAAGGGACTGAGGTGGCTCGACGACCAGCGTCACACGCACATGACGCGCACGGTCGTCTACCAGCGCGGCGCCGACGCGGTGGAGATCGCCGCGACGATCGGCCGCACCGAGTTCGAACAGGTCGACGAGCACGGGGTCGTCCAGCGGCTCCAGTCGCGGGATTTCCTGGTGCGGGCGTCCGACCTGGTGCTGGCCGGCGCTCCGGCGCTGCCGAAGGCGGGCGACCGCATCCGCGAGACGGTCATCGCGCAGACGTTCGTGTACGAGGTCATGGCCCCGGGCAACGAGCCGCCGTGGCGCTACAGCGATCCCTATCGCAAGGCGCTGCGGATTCACACGAAGCACGTGGCTACGGAGTGATGTCGTGGACGTTGACGCACCGCCTATCAATGGGAACGCCCGCCAGAAGCTGGCCTGGCTCGCCGGCGTCGTGTTGACGCTGCTGACCATCCTGATGCTGGCCGGCGGCGCGCGGCTGCTGCATCACGACTCGCAGATCGCCGTGCACGACACGCGTATCGAGACCATCGAGAAGTCGCTCGGGCGTATCGAGGCGAAGCTCGACCGACTGCTGGAGCGCCATCCGTGAGCGTGATTCTGGATATCGCCGACGCCGTCGTCGCCAGCCTGAACGCCGGCGCGTTCGCGCTGGAGTTTGAGGCCGCGCGGAAATACCAGCCGGTATTCGAGCTCCAGGACATGCAGACACTGCACGTGTCGGTCGTCCCGAAGTCGCTGGCGATCACGACGGCGGCCCGTGACAGCGGGTTCTTCGATGTCGCGATCGACATCGGCGTGCAGAAGAAGGTCAACGCCGACGAGTCGGCTGAGCTCGATGCGCTGATGAACTTGGTCGAGCAGATCGCCGACCACCTGCGGATGAAGCGCCTCGACGACGCGCCGAACGCGGCGTGGCTCGGCGTCGCCAATGAGCCGGTGTTCGCGCCCGAGCACCTGGAGCAGTGGCGGCAGTTCACGAGTGTTCTGACCGTGACGTACCGGGTGCGGAGATGAGCGATGCCCGCGAACGCAGTCGTGAAGTCGTTCGTGTTGGGCTTACCAACGTGGACGAAGTTGGCGAACAGCCCAACTGTAGTCCAGGCGACCGTCATCGCCGATCCGAAGAACGCGGGCAACATCAGCGTGCGGTTCCGCGGCGGGATCACGACCTCGTGGCCGCCGGGCGCGGCGGTGTCGTTCGAGTCGGTGGACCTGTCGGAAATCGAGGTGCGGGGCGCCCCGAACTACAAGGTGCTCGTCGCGGCGTACGCGCCGGGAACGCATCCGCGCGGCCGCAGTGCGCTGCACCTGGGCACGAAGTACGTGGTGGAGCAGGCTGAAGCGATTCCCAACGAGGGCGAAGGCGAGATCGGGATCGGGTGAGCGATGGTCAACGTCTACATGAAATCGTTCAACCTCGGCTCGGGCCAGTACGTAAAGCTGGCGGATCTCTCGACCGTCATGAACGCGACGATCATCGCCAGCGTGAAGAACACGAACCCGGTGAACGTGCGCTTCCGCGGCGGAACGCCGGCATCTTGGCCGCCCGGCGCAGCGGCGCTGTTCGAAGGCGTGGACCTCAGCGAGTTCGAGGTGCAGGGCGCATCCGGGCACCTGCTGCTCGTCGTCGGCTACACGCGGTAAGGAGGCTGTGGCATGCCGAATGTCATTCTGGGCATGGACGCGAAGCTGTATTACGGCAACGCCGGATCATCCGCGACGAACGAGATGACCAACGTGCGGGACGTCACTGTCTCGGCGGAGGCCGGCGAGGCCGATGTCACCACCCGCGCCAACAGCGGCTGGCGCGCCACCGTCGCCACGCTCCGCGAATGCACCATCGAGTTCGAGATGGTCTGGGACCCCGCCGATGCCGGCTTCGCCGCCGTCAAGACCGCCTACCTGAACAGCGAGTTGATCGCCTTCAAGGCGCTGGATCAGGAGGCGGGCACGGGCGTCGATGGGGACTTCAGCATTACGAGTTTCACGCAGAGCCAGCCGCTCGAAGAGGCGATCACGGTCAGCGTGACCGCCAAGCTGGCCGTGTTCCGAGCGTGGACGTAGGCCAATGAAGACTTTCAACGACAACGCCGGCCGCACCTGGACAATCGCGATCAACGTCGACGCGATCAAGCGCGTCCGCTCTCTGCTCGACGTCGATCTGCTGGAGATCGTGGACGGCAAGCTCATCGAGCGGCTGATCCGCGACCCCGTGCTGCTGTGCGACGTGGTATGCGCCGTCTGCAAGCCCGAGGCCGACGCGAAGGACGTGAGCGACGAGGAGTTCGGACGCGCGATGGCCGGCGACGCGATCGAGCATGCGACGAAGGCCCTGCTGGAGGACCTCGTGGGTTTTTCCCCGAGCCCGAGGGATCGGGCGAACCTCCAGCGCGTGCTTCAGACGACGTGGGACGTGATGGATCGCGCCCGCGACCTGATCGAGCAGCGGATCGAAAGCGGCGAGCTCGAGAAGGTCGTCGAACGAGCGCTCGCGAATGCTGGCAGCTCATCTGGCGCTGCGCCGGCGTCGTTGGAATCGACCCCGGCCGGTTAACGCTGCGCGAGCTGCTGGCGATGGCGGACGGGCGCTCGCGCGATGAATGGGCGCGCATGAGTGCGCTGATGGCGCTGACGGCCAACTGCCATCGCGACCCGAAGCGGTCGCGGGCGCTGAAGCCGAAGGACTTCGACCCGTTCGCCCGGGCGGCCCCGCCGCTCAGGGTCGGCGTGGACATACCGAAGGACGTGTTCATTGGTCAAAAGACGCCCGGGTATGGAGGCCCGGGCGGGTTCGAGTGAGGCAAAGCCACAAGGAGAAAGCGTATGCCTCTTCCGGAAGATGTCGTGCAGAGCGTGTCGTCCACCAACTTCAAGTCGCTGGGTGACGGTCCGTCGTTTTACCACAACCTCGCGATGAGCAACGCGGTCAACCAGCAGAACCTGGCCGCGCAGAACGCCATCGCCGTCCAGCAGGGCCTCGGGACGGTGCTGACCGCCGCGGTCGGCAAGATCGTCAAGGCCCTGACCGAGGCGGACGCCGAGGAGGCGGTGTCGCTCAACAAGCTCATGAGCGGCGACGACGTGGCCAGCAAGATCAGCAGCCTGATCGGCGCGCTGGGCTTCGGCCAGATCGGCGCCAAGACGGCCCAGACCACGCCCCCGCCCACCGGGGGGTGATGACTGAACTCGGGCGATCCGCGGCGCGCTGAATGGCGCGTCGCGGGCGCTCGCCCGTTCCTGATGAAAGGACTCAGCGATGGCCACGTACACGTTCACCAGCGGCAGCGTGCTCCAGAGCGGCGCGACGCAGGGTGCGCTGGCCGGTGAGGCGGTCAACGCCGGCGAGTTCGTCTACCTCGATCCGTCGGATGGCAAAGCCCGCAAAGCGGAGTGCGACGCGACGGTCGATAAGGCCAAGGTCGCGGGCATCGCCGTGAATTCCGCTGTTGCGGGTCAGCCGATCAGCTACGTCGCGAGTGGCGAGGTGACGGTCGACGCGACGGCGTTTGCGAGTACGGGTTTGCTGCTGGTGCTGTCGCCGACCGCGGGCAAGTGCATGGACGTCGGCGACATCGTCGACACGCAATTCGTGACCGTCATCGGCTGGTCCACCGCGGCGAACAAGCTCAAGATCGACCTGGCCCACAGCGGCCTCCAGAGGGCGCTCAACCCGTGATCGACATGCGGATCAAGCACCTGTTCTTCGATCGGCAGACGGTCGTGAACGCCGTGGACAAGGCGAAGCGGCAGGCGCTGTCGCGCGCGGGCGCGTTCATCCGCACCGCTGCCAAGAGCAGCATCCGCAGCCGCAAGGGCGCTGCGCCGCCGGGTCAGCCGCCGCACTCGCACACTGGGTTGCTCAAACGCTTCATCTTCTTCGGCTACGACCCGAGCACCGAATCGGTCGTCGTCGGCCCGGCGAAGCTCAACCGCCCGACCGGCGCCCCGCACATCCTGGAGTTCGGCGGCGGCGTTGTCGCCAAGAAGCCTCTGCTCGTGCCGGTCGGCAACACGGGCCGCGACAGGAAGGGCCGCTTCACGGCCCGCCGGCTTAGGCGCATTCCCGCCGGCACGCGCCTGAAGTACGAGCCGCGCCCGTTCATGGGGCCGGCGCTGGAGAAGGAGCGCCCCAACCTGCCGAAGACCTGGGCCAACAGCGTGCGGGGAGGCTGACTTATGGCCGCCGCACAGGGCATCCGGGCCGGACGGGCGTTCGTCGAACTGGGCGTCAGCGACAAGCTCAGCGCCGGGCTGAAGAAGGCCCAACGCCAACTCCAGACGTTCAGCGCCGGCGTGCGCTCGATCGGCCAGAAGCTCGTCGCCGCCAGCGTCGCGGCCGCTACGCCCCTCGCGATCAGCGGCACGGTCTTCGCCGGGTTCGAGCAGCGCATGGCGCGCGTCCGCGCCCTCTCGGGCGCCACTGGAAAGGACTTCGAACGCCTCGCCAACGAGGCCAAACGCCTCGGTGAAACCACCGTCTTCAGCGCCAGCCAGGCTGCCGATGCGATGAGCTTCTTCGCGCTGGCGGGCTTCGACGTCGAGCAGATCCTCAAGGCCATCGGCCCGACGCTGAACCTCGCCGCCGCCGGGCAGCTCGAGATCGCCCAGGCCGCCGACATCGCCGCCAAGATCATGGCCGGCATGGGCATCGAAGCCGACAACCTCGGCGACGCGGTGGATGTGCTCACCAAGGCGATGACGACGGCCAACACCGACCTGAACCAGCTCGGCGACGCAATGAAGTTCGTCGGCCCGATCGCCAAGAGCGCCGGCGTCGCGTTCGAGGAGATTGTCGCCGCGATCCAGCTCCTCTCCAACGCGGGCATCCAGGGCGAGATGGCGGGTACGACGCTGCGCGGCGCGATCCTGGCGCTCACGAGCCCGAGCAAGGAGGCGGCCGACAAGCTGAAGGAGCTCGGCGTCAAGGTGAACGACGCGCAGGGCAATGTGCGGCCGCTAGCCGACATCATCGACGACCTCAATCGCGCGCTGGAAGGCATGGGCACCGGCGAGCGGCTGGATGTTCTGGGCCGACTGTTCCCGGCCCGCACGGCCGCCGGCGTCGCCGAGCTGCTGTCGCAGGGCGCGGACAAGCTGCGCGACTACACGGCGGCGCTGAAAGAATCTGGCGGTGTCGCCGCACGCATTGCCGGGATACAGCTCAACACGCTCCAGGGCAATGTTGTCATCCTGAAGAGCGCGCTGGAGGGCCTCGCGATCGCCGTGGGCGAGTCGCTGGTCGGGCCGCTGCGCGTCGTCGCCCACGTCGCGGCGCAGGTGACCGGGCAGTTTGCTCAGTGGGTGCGCGAGAACAAGGCGACCGTCGCCATCATCGCCGCGGCGATCGTGGCGGTCGGCGCATTGGGCGCGACGCTGGTCGCATTCGGCGTCACGGGCCAGGCCGCCGCGTTCGTGCTCGGCGGAATCGGGTCGGTCCTCGCAGCCGTGAAGATCGCATTTGCCGCTGCGACCGCCGCCATCGGCGCCATGCTCTCCCCGATCGGTCTGGTCGTGACCGCCGTCGCGGGCCTCGGCGTGGCGGCCGTCATCTATTCCGGGGCCGCGGACGACGCCCTCACGTGGCTGGGCGAGCAGTTCGGCCGGCTGCGCGAGACAGTAAGTAAGGTAATAGGCGGCATCACCGACGCGCTCGCGGCCGGCGACATCGCCCTGGCGGCACAGATCCTCTGGCTGGCGCTGAAGTTAGCGTGGCAACAGGGCGTCGATGCGCTGAATCGGACGTGGCTGGAAGCCAAGCGAATCTTCATTGGAACGGCGCAAGCCATGTGGTTCGGGGCGCTGGCGGCGGCACAGCAGGTCTTCCACGCCCTCGAGGTTGCCTGGATCGAGACCACCGCGTTCCTCTCGAAGACGTGGACGAACTTCACAAGCGACCTGCGCCAGGCGTGGGGCATCATCCAGAACTGGCTGACGAAGCGCTGGCTCGACCTGATGAACCTCTTCGGCCAGCTCACGGACGAGCAGGCGAAGGCCGCCAAGCAGATGGCTGACCAGGATTTCGCCGAGGGCGCTGCCGAAGTCGAGCGCCGGCGTACTGGCGCGCTGACCGAGCGCGAACAACGGCGGAAAAGCGAGCGCGAGCAGTCAGCGGCGGTGAACGAAGCGACGCTGGCCGAAATCGGCCGGCAGTTCGAGGAAGCGCAGAAGGCGCTCGACGCAGACACCGACGCCAAGATCGCCGAGACCAAGCGCCAACTCGCCGAAGCCCGCATAGCGCTGGACGAAGCACTCGCGGAGGCGAAGCGCAAGCGCGCGGAGGCCGAGACCGAGAAGGCCCCGCCCGGCAGGCCCAAGCTGCCCGGAGATCTGAAGGACCAGCTCGAGGGCATCGCCGACGTGCTCGCTGGCAAGATTAGCGTCACCGGCACATTCAACCCGGCCGCGCTGCTCGGCCTCGGCGGCGATGCCGAGGAACGCACCGCCCGGAACACCGAGCAGATCGCCAAACACACGAAGCGCCTGGCCGATGCGGCGGTCACGGGCGGGCTGACGTTTGCCTGATGGACCGATGAACGGAAGCGCCACGGAGGGCGTATACCTTGCCCGTCGAAGTCGCGGAGAAGTTCGAGAGCCGGCTGGTCACCACGGGCACGAACCCGTCGGTCGAGCTGCGCTACACGATCCGCGGCACCGACGACGACGTCGAGGCTCGCAACGCGCTGGTCGCCAACTCGCCGGCGCTGTACGACCCCTGGGGCGGCGGACTGCTCTTCCTGCCGCGCGATACGGTCAGCGTACAGCCGGTCGGCGAGATGCTGTGGGAAGGCATCGTCCGCTATGGCACGATCCCCGCGACCAGCGAGAGCGTCTTCTCGTTCGACACCGGCGGCGGCACACAGCACATCACGAACAGCCGCCAGACGGTCGCGTCGTACGCGCCGCCCGGCGGCACCGCGCCCGACTTCAAAGGCGCCATCGGCGTCACGGCCGACAGCGTCGAGGGCGTGGACATCACGGTCCCCGTCTACCACTTCTCGGAGACGCACTACCTCGATGCCGCTTTCGTGACGGAACCGTACAAGGCGACGCTGTTCGCGCTCACCGGGCGCGTCAACAGCGGGGCATTCAAAGGCCTGGCCGCCGGCGAGTGCCTGTTCCTGGGCGCTGCCGGCACGAAGCGCGGCCAGGGCGACTGGGAGATCACGTTCCGCTTCGCCGCCAGCCCCAACGTCACCGGCCTGACGATCGGCGACATCACCGGCATCGCGAAGAAGGGCTGGGAATATCTCTGGGTGCGCTACGCCGACGCGGAGGACGCGGCCGCCAAGGCGCTCGTGAAGAAGCCGATCGCGGTCTACATCGAAAAGGTCTACGAGGACGGCGACTTCAGCCTACTGGGGATTTGAGCGATGCCTGTGCTTAGAAAACTCCGCCCTCGAGGCCAGCATTCAGGCCGGACGCCAAACGTTCAACGCCCACAACGCGCAGAGCACTCCACCGGCGGTAATGAGCCAGAGTCCCATCACCTTGATAAGAGCCGGCCACGGCAGGTCAAAGTGACGCGGGTCAGCGGAGCCTCCCCGGTAAGCCCCGGCTCGACGACCTTCTCGATAGCAGACAACTGCTGCTGGCAGGGCACAGAAGTTGACTACAAGCAGCAGAACCGCGTCAGTAGGAACCAGGAACAAGATCACCAGCAGGCAGACGTACGCGAGCACGGGATACGCTGGAGCAAACATGCGCGCGGTTTCCATCAACCCTTCGCGCTTCGCCATGCGTATTTCGGCCCACATGTCGTGCAACGTACGCAGGCGTGCGCGATTGCCCGACCAGCCGGCGTGGCCCGCCCACACGACGATGCAGATTCCCGGCAGAACGGCGAATGTCATCTTCAAAGCTTGCCAAGTTATGAGCAAGGCGCCCCACTCCTCAATGTTCGACGGCGCAGCCTCCTCCATGCCGAAGAGGGTACCCATTGACCGCTGCTCTAAACAAGGTGAAGCGTGGCGATCCGCTGGTCATCCCCGCGGCAACGTTTAACACGTTCGTCGACGCCGCCCGCGACTTCCAGGACCGCCAGCGCAGCGCGCGGCGCGACGCGGTGCGCGAGCAGCGCGACAGCGGCATCGTGCTGGTCCGCAACGAGAGCGGCGCGGACCGCGAGCGCTTCGACGTGCTCGGCATCGAAGGCCCGATCATCGAGCGCGTCGACAACGAGGACGAGTTCAAGCAGCGTGTCGCGCTGCGCGGCGTCACGCCGTCCAGCCCGCATCCGGGGAAGTTCGCGATCCTGCTCGAACCGGCAAAGGACCAGGCGATCGTCCGCGCCTGCGCGGACGGCGTCTGCGTCGTCCGCGTGCGGATGGTGGACGAGGCGCACACCTCGGCCGATGTGGCGGTGGGCGTCGCGTCGCGCCTGGAGAGCAGCGATTCTGGCACGGCCCGTTTGCTGTGGGTCGAGCCGGTCGATGACCGCCAGGACCCCGAGATCGCCTGGACTGTCGCGCGCATTAGCGGCGGAGGCGGCGGCAGCGTCACCGCCGCGTTCGCGATGATCACGTCGAAGACCGGCAGCTCGCCGCCGTTCCGCTACGCGGCCGCGCAAGCCACGATGGACGCCGACGGTGTTTGGACGCAGGTCGGCGGCGGCGCGGCGTACAACAACGTGTTCAACATCGAGGAACAGGGCGCTGGGGGCCAATGGGTCAACCCGCTGGTGGTCGGCGACGTGGTGCTGATCTTCGCCGCGCCCGACCCGGGCATCGACGCATTCGTCTGCACGCGGTCGCATTACCGGGGGACGTACTGATGGGCGCGTTCCTCGTGCGATTGACGGATCACGACAGCGGCGCGGAGCTTGGCCGCTTCGCCGCGCGAAACATCCTCGCGTACGAGGGCATCCAGTACGTCCTGCGCCAGATCTTCCCGCCGTACCAGGCAGCGATGACGTTCCAGGTCGGCATCTGCGGCGCGACGGTGGGCTACCCGAACAGCTCGCCGAACCCGGCCGGCGGCGCATCGTTCGGCCCGAACCTGACGTTCGCCCAGTGCACCGACGCCAACGCCAACGAGGGCGGCTGCTACACCAGCCCGATGCGCACGTCGTTCGGCTACGCGCGCCAGGCCGTCGCGTTCACAGCGTCGCAGGAAGCCGACGGCGGCGCGCTGGTCTCGCCCGAGGTCACGTTCCCGAACAACCACTCGTGGAGCCCGCAGGCCGGCGGTGACTGGGACTTCCCATGGACGCCCGAGGAGATCGAGCAGCCGCCGCCCGAGTGGACGCCAAAGGAATCGTGGGAGCCTGAGCTTGGCTATCCCTGGCAGCGGCCGCGGAAGCGCTGCTACGAGTCCTGCGACCCGTTCGACCCGCAGAACTGCATCCACTCGTACATGCACCAGTGGGACGCCTCGGACGAGCTCGACTGGCTGTGCGACTTCCGCAAGATCGGCGGCTTCCCGATCACGCTGGCGTTCCTGGCCGACAGCTCGCGCAGCAAGCTCGTCGCGGCGGCCGCGTTCCGCGCGCCGGTGCTGCTGCGCCCGGGCACGAGCCTGCACGCACGCTACCAGGCGCGCATCTTCGGCACGCGAGTGACACGCGACTTCGCGCTGCGGTTTGCGAAGTATGTGTTCCAGAAAACCGGCAGCCGGTACGACGCGATCTACTGCCGACCGCTGCTGAGCAGCGCGCCGAAGATCACCCGCCGCACGACCTACGCCGAGCTCGAGCCGCACTTCTACGCTGATTTCGGCGCGGTTGCGCTCAGTTCGTGGACGTACGTCACCGGCCCGCCGCCGCGGGTCGAGTCAAGCAACACGCCGCTGTGGCTCAACTCGACCGGCGACACCGTCGGCCCGTTCGGCGGTCTCGCCGTCTACGGCACGGTCGGCGGCGCTGAAGAACTGATGTGGGTCACGAAGATCGACCCGCCGGCGGACGTGCCGAACGGCGACACGCTCCGCATTCCGAACAAGGTGCGCTTCGAGTTGGAGGGCGTCTGATGCCGTTCGTCGACATCGACAGCGACCAGCACGCCCTCTACGGCACGCACTCGCACGGCGAGGAGGGCTTCGCCACGCCCGGTGGCCAGTACCCCGCGCAGCTCAAGTGGTCGGACCTGCATCCGCCCGGCGTGAAAGTCCTGCCGAAAGGCTCGCCGCCGGCCGGCCCGGACGAGATCAACTGGGAGGACACACTCGGCGGCAAGTTCGCGCTGGCGATGGAAAAGCTCGAAGGGCTGCTGTACGCGGTCTTCGGCTCGCGGCCCAATGGCAATCCGAAGCGCCAATGGTACGACCGCCAACACCCGCGCTGCCTGTGGGGACCGGAGACCTGGGAACGCAGGCTGCTCGACTTCGGCGGCGTCTACGGCTGCGGTCCCGAGGGCCAGTGCTGGGACTATCAGGAAAGCGGCAAGGAGTACGCGGCGCTAGGCGAGTCGCCGCCGTGCTGCCCGATGCCGCGGCCCGAGGTGCCGATCCGCACGCGCTCGGGCGACCCCGCGTTCCAGTTCATCAAGGGCGTCCACGACCGCACGTACTTCCCACTCGGCAGCGTGGCGCGCGATCACAACAGCGAGCCGTACGACCCCGAAGGCAGCGGCTGGTTCGGCGCCACGCAACCCGGCCGACAGGACGGCGTCGGCTATACGCAGAAGACCGGCGAAACTGTCGTGTTCACCTGGACTAAGCCCGACGGCATCGCCATGCCCAACAGCGTGCGGCTGTACTACCGCACGAAGCCTCCCGGTGGCGTGTGGTCTGGCTGGTTGAACATCAACATGACCGGCGGGCCGCCGACATACACCGCCACGCGCGGGCCGTACCAGCACGGCACCGAGATGCGGTGGTACGTGCGCATCCAGAAGCTGGGCATTCCGGGCGTCGATCCGGGCTACACGAAGTACGACCCGGGCGGTAACAGCGCGCCCGCCGCGGCCGACGCGTATTACCTCCAGTGGTACACGCACTTCAATCCGTACATCTACGGGCTGCCCGAGATGCTCGACAGCTACGGCGGCGTCGACGTGCGGCGCGGCACAGACTACTACCAGTTCGACGGCAGCGAGACCATCCAGCCCGAGTTGATCAATATCGCCCGCTTTGTGCTGAGCTGGTTCGGCGGCGACTGCTGCACCGGCGAGTACGACACCTGCGCCGAGACCGACGATCGCTCGGACGTCTTCCACCACAATCCGCGCTTCCGCGGCGGCGACGATGGCCTGTGCTGCGTGCCGATGCCGATCAAGTTCCGCTGGAGCGGCTCGAACGTCCATCCGCACTACATGACCGGCGGCAAGGCTGGCCCGCTCGACAGCCGCCCGCTGCACAACCGCGACGACCAGGCCGGGAGCCAAGCCGCGCGCAAGACCTGGCGCGGCATCAACATGCTCTACACCGACGACCTGCACTTCGACAACCCGTTCTACGGCGGCGGGTACTCGTGGGGCACGGCGCCGGGCACGTTCGTGCTGATGTACAAGCCGAACTGGGACTCAGACGCGAGAGTGTGGGCCAAGTACCCATCGTGGGGAATGCGTTCCGGCGACGTGATCGAGGCGGTCCACATCCAGGAGATCATCGACGCCGTCGATTACCTGGTCGACAACGGCGTGTGGACCTCGATCGGCACCTGCTCGCGCAAGCGCACGCCGGGTCAGTTCATGGGCAAGGACTGCGGCTATCACTACGCCCTGAACCACACCGATTGCTACGGCACGAGCGGGGCCGAGTGGCGCGTCGGCTGCGAGAAGTGCTGCGCCAACGCGGAGGCCTGCTGGCCGTACGACCACGTGCTCGGCTACTGGTATCACCAGTGGGGCCCGGGCTACGACGACGAGTACACCGAGTATCCCGACACCTGCGAGCCTTGGCCGACGCCGACGTGGGAGGAGTGCACGCAGAACTGCTCGCAGGCGAAGTGCCACATGATGAGCAGGAAGAGCGGCTACTCGCAGTACTCGCCCGAGGGCAACCCGGACTGCCCGTGCGAGCGGCAGTACTGGGAGGACACGCAGTGCGACGGCTACGACGTGCCCGACCTCGAGGCCTCGCCCGGCTGCGGCTACCACCGCGACGAGAAGGGCTGCAAGAGCTGGGACTGGCAGACGCAGCAGTGCGTCACCGACCCGCACAAGGGCTACCACTGCGTGCGGCGCGTCGAGGGCTACTCGTACTTCGCCTGCACGCCGGGCGAGTGCAACGCCGGCTGGGATGACGACCACGGCGGGCAGTACAAGAAGAACCGGCTCGACCACGAGTGGTGCCACGGCATGGACTGCTCGGGCCTGTGGGGCAAGGCGACCGGGCCGCCTGGTAACGAATTCAGCGGCAATTGCCTGGGCGACATGTTCGGCTGCGGCGACACGTTTCCAGGCGGGCCGGACCAAGGCCTGTGGTTCAGCGAGGTCACCGGCATCTACTGGGAAGGCCTCGTGCCGGGCTGGTACCCGGGCTGCTCGGGTATGCCGGGCTGTAGCTCGGATTGCTCGTTCGGCGACACGCTCGCGCTGCCCCCAGAGATTCCCGGCTACGGCTATCACGACCTCAACGGCGACCCGCTGTGCGCGCAGTTCGTCGATGCGCTCACCGGCTGCTTCTCGGCCTGGAACGGCTACGCGTGCTGCACCGGTCACATCTGCCAGTGCTCGCTGGGCGACTTCCCGGTGTGCAAAGGCGAGACGGCGTGGGTCGCGGTCGATCTGAACCTCGACGGTGCGGGCCGGCCATACCGCAACTTCACCGGCCGCAACGGCGATCTGCCGCTGTACGAGGGCCGCGGCGTGCCGCGCCTGCGCGATTACGACCTGACGAAGGACTCGGCGACGTGGATGCACGATTGCCCCTGCGAGACGTGGACGGGAGCGGGTCAATGCGTGATCTGAAAGAACTGCCCGCGCTCGCGCCCGCCGGAATCACCGCGGACGGCTACGACTACCTGCTCAGCCGCGGTATGCCGTCCGGGCGACTCGACGCGCTCATCCCGCAGTTCGACCTGCGCTACGACGACCAGGAGCGCCGTGTCGTGTTCCCAGTCCGCGAGGGCGTCATCGACCTGGGCTACACCGCCCGGGCGATCGACACGAAGCAGCGCAAGCGCTGGCTCAGCCACCCGGTCGAGGGCGGGCACAAGGTCGTGATCTACGAGCCCGACCGCGTCCTCGCCGGCGGTGACACGCTGTTCGTCGTCGAGGGACCGTTCGACGCCCTGATGGTCACGGCCGCCATGCAGCCGGCCAACGCGTCCGTCGCCACGGCCTTCTTCGGCTCGCTGCCAACGGTCGAGCAGCTCGCGTACGTCACAAACGCGATCCCGCTCTACCGCATGGTCTACATCATGCTCGACGCGAACGTCTACGGCCGCTGCCGCCGGCTGGCGCAGGACCTCGCGAAGGCGACGGGCGCGCCGAACGTCGGCTCGATACACATCGGCGGCGAGAACCGCGATCCGGGCGCGACGCGGTTCCCCGAGCTGGAGGCGCTGGTCGCGTTCGCGTCGGCGTCGTGGCAGACGGAGATTCGATGGATGTGGGAACGGCGGCTCGTGTTCGGAAGCGTGGGATGAAGGATCGTGGGCCACGAGACGCCACACGGTCGATTGCGACGGTGCTGCAACGTGTGACGAGGCGCGTCGCTGCGACGGCGTGTGCGCTCGATGAGGTGAACTCATGCCGGTGATCTCAATCAACGTCGGTCCGAAGCGCGTGCATCTGACGGCGTATTGCCCAGACGATGAGCTGGGCCTGCTGGCGTGCGACTACGCGCTTGCCCGAGCCGTCGAACTGCTCGACGGCACGAGCGAGGCCGACCTGCGGCGCTGGCTGATCGAGCGCGACCCGGCGATCGCCGAGCTATTCGCCAAACTCGACGCCGGCTGGAAGCTGCCGAAGACCGGCGAATTCACGGTGGACCCGAGCAACGCCCCGGCCGAGGCCCGGATCATCCGCCATCTGCTGCGCGAACGAATCGAGCAGTGCGCCGGCCGACCGCCTCACGAGCTCACGATGGACGCAGCCGGCCCGATTGTCGCGCCCCGAAGACCAGTCATCACGTCGCCGGCTGAAAGCGTAGCGCCGATCGCGGCTCTCGACGGCCGCGATTCAGGATGTTGCAGGAACAAGGACGGACCCACGGGATCGGGAATCCCGCGGGGATGAGAACAAGGAGGTTCGAATCGTGACGAGCATCTTCGAGATCACCGACTGGTCGCACGTGGCGTCGTTTTTCATCTGGACGCTGGCCGTCTGCGCCATCGCCAAGGCGCTGTTCGGTTCGCTCCCCGCGGCCGAGCTCCAGTACCGCCTGTCGCTGCGCGACGCCCCGCGCCGACAGCGCATGAACCGGCTCAACTGGGAGATCAACAACCGCGCCAAATGGGACGAGGACGTCGCCCGCCGATCCCCTCACGCGGCCCGGCAGCCGCTCACGGACGCCGAGATCGAAACGAAGCGCCGCGAGCTCCAGCAGCTCGCGCGGACCTCATTCGCCTGGCGGGCCTTTACGTACTTCATGGGCTGCTTCGCCTGCCAGACCTTCTGGACGGCCATCGTCGTGTTCGCGGTAACCCGCGGCATCAGCGACCTCACCGCATGGCTCTTCACCGCTGCTGCTTACTCCGGCGCGGTGGTGTTTCTTGTATTGGCTGGTGGTGCGATTCCGGGAACACGGACACCCGGCGTCGCCGTAGGACAGTCGGGATGCAAAGGCTGCGGCAAATAGCGGCGGTCGCTCTCCCGGGGGTTTGCCCGTTGGAGTTCGTCAGTTCTCAATGCCCGAGAGAGCTTTGTCCCCCAGATCAGGTTTTACGGCGTAAATCCGCAGGATTATGTCGAGGTATACGCTCTCGACGTGCATGATGTGAAAGCCTGCGGACCGTACGTTCGTGAGCGTATCGCGATTCATGGTAGTCCCCCACAGACGGGTCCAGAGCGTCATGATGTCGAGCGCAGCACCGAAGACTGGATTGCGGCTGCGGACGTGCTCGAACATCAGCAGCCGACTGCCCGGCCGCAGCACGCGATGCAGCTCGCGCAACGCCGCAACCGGATCAGGCACGGAGCACATCGTGCAGGACGTGACCGCGGTGTCGAACGAAGCGTCAGGAAACTTCAACTCTTGCGCGTCCATGCGAACCAGACTCAGCGAGCCGTCATATGCTTGGCGGCGTGCTTCAGCACGGCGGAGCATCTGGTCGCTGATATCTATGCCGACGATTTCGCGGCCCGGCGGGAAGTGCATGAAATCGACGCCGGTGCCGACGGCGACGAAGATCACGCGGCCGGTCATCTCCTGGAATAGAGCGGCCTTAGACGGTCCGCGCCGTAGCCGCGAGCCTTCGCAGACGTCGTAGAACTTCGCGCGCCAGTCCCAGATCGTGGTCATGTGGCCCTCGCAGTGCCGCTCTGATAACGCTCGAAGCGACGTCGGCACGCGGCACCGTAGACTTCGACGAGCAGAAAAATACCCAGCCCGGAGACCGCGCCTTGAGCCAGCGACCAGGAGTGGCCGGGTTCGGCCCCCAGCAGATGCAGCCCGCAGATCGACATGGGGCTCACCATCGCGACCACCATCGAGGGGACCATACTTTCGATGGAGCCGAGCAGCGGAGCGATGATCCAGGCCGCTATCGCCTGCACGAGCATCGCCGCCAGCATGCCGAGCGCGGCGCAGACCACGAAGCCCCAATCCAGCTCGTGCGTGATGTGCATTATCCAGGTCGCGATCGCTCCGATGGCCAGCAGGAACAGGCAATCGCCGATCACGAACGGGGCGGATCGCCAGCGTGCCCGATGACTTTCGCGGCGGGATGTCGGACAGCGCGGGGGTTCCCGTGTGCATGCCCCATTAGAACAAAGGGCGGCCGGTCTCTGTCTGCTGGCAAGTCCCGGTTCAGGATCGCAGTGGGCCGACACTGGACACGCTCCCTTCGCCTTCAGCTCGCCATGCGCATACGGGCGCGCTCCGCATGCGGTTCGCTCCAAGAGCGGCTCCGGTGCCGCCCGCTCAGGCTCCCGCTCCGACGCGGAGCAAATCGAACAGGAACGCGAACAGTTGGGCGAAGAACATGAATAGCAGGTTCGTGAGGATCATCGTCGATCTCCTATGAATCCGGTCATCCATTCGCCGCCGCGCGCACCAGGTTCCGCAGCTCGAAGCGCTTGGCTACGAAGAAGATGACCGGATAGATCAGCAACTCCATGATGAAGCTCGTGGTCAGGCCGCCGATCATCGGGGCCGCCAGGCGGCGCATGGTGTCGGCACCGGTGCCTTCCGCCCAGAGCAACGGCACCAGACCGATGAACGTTGTCGCCACGGTCATGGTCTTGGGGCGGATGCGCATCACCGCGCCGTCGTGAATGGCGTTCCAGAGGTCCTGCGGGCTGCGCAGGCGGCCTTCGGCCTTGAAGCGCTCATAGCTGTTGTCCAGGTACAGCAGCATGACCATGCCGGTTTCCGCATCGAGGCCGGCCAGGGCGATCATCCCGATGAAGACGGCCAGCGAGAGGTTGTAGTCGAGCAGCCAGAGAATCCAGATCGCGCCCACCAGGCTGAATGGCACTGCCAGCAGCACGACGATGGTGCGGAACCACGAGTGCGAGTGGACGTAAAGCAGGAAGATGATGACCACCGCAGCGAGGGGAATAATGAACTTCAGCCGCTTGGTCGCCTCCTGAATGTACTCGTACTGCCCGGACCAGATGATGTTGTAGCCGGGCGGCATCTCCACGCGCTCGTCGATCAGGCGCTTGGCGCGGTCGATCCAGCCGACGACGTCGGAGGTGGTCAGGTCGACGAATATCCAGGCGGTCTTACGCGAGTTCTCGCTGCGGATCATCGGCGGGCCTTCAACCACGCGGATATCCGCCAACTGCACGAGGGGCACCTGTGCTCCGCCGGGCGTCGGGACGAGCGTGCGGCGCAGGGCCGGGAGGTTGTCGCGCAGCTCGCGCTTGTAGCGCAGATTGACCGGGTAACGCTCCAGTCCCTCGACCGTCTGGGTGATGTTCATCCCGCCCAGGGCCGTGAGGATTACCTCCTGCACGTCCATCACGCGCAGACCGTAGCGGGCGATCTCGTCGCGGTTGATGTCGAATTCGACGTACTTGCCGCCGACGGTTTTCTCCGGGTAGGCGCTCAATGTGCCCGGCAACGTGCGCACCTCGGCGGCGATCCGTTCGGCGAACTGTCCCAGCGTGGCCAGGTTGTCGCCCATGATCTTGATGCCCACGGGCGTCTTGATGCCGGTCGAGAGCATGTCGATGCGCGTCTTGATCGGCATAGTCCAGGCGTTCGTGACCCCCGGGAAGGCGACCACGTCGTCGAGCCCTGGCACGTCGGTCCCGTCGGGCTCCTGCCAGCCGTAGCTGAGTTCCTCTACCGTGATCGGCCGCACTTCCGGCCAGAAGTACGTCAGCCCCGAATACGACTTTAGCCACTCCGGCAAGCCGGAGAACCAGCGCTCGACGTGGCGCTGGCGCCATTTCGTGCGGTCGGGCTCGAGCATGATCGTCGTCTCGACCATACTGAGCGGGGCGGGGTCGGTGGCCGTCTCGGCCCGGCCGATCTTGCCGAATACGTGGTGCACTTCCGGGAACGACTTGATCAGTGCGTCGGTCTGCTGGAGCAGCTCGCGGGCCTTGGTGACGCTGATGGCTGGATCGGTCGTGGGCATGTAGAGCAGGTCGCCTTCGTCCAGCGGCGGCATGAACTCACGCCCCAACCCGGGCAGCGCCTTGGCCAACGCGGGAAACTGCTCCGCCAGCCACGGTCCGACCAACGGCGTATGCTTCAGGCCGATCAGCGGCGGGATCGTCGAGAGCACCAGCACGAGGGCGGCGGTGAGCGTCAGGTAGCGCAGCTTCATCGCTGCCACGAAGAAGGGATGGTACAGCCGCTGGAGCACCCAACTGATAGGATTGGCGTGCTCGTGGATGATCTTCTGGGGCACAAGCAGCATGCCGGCCAGAATCGCCCAGCCTAAGGCAACCCAGTGGCGATAGGGGTCGAGGTCGCCCAGCGGAAGCCAGCGATACCAGAACAGCGCCGCCGGGACGAACATGGTCGCGAGTGTCACCAGCAGGTTGCGCCACCAGCCCCAGCGCTTGGGCAGCACGCGGGCCGTGATGAACGAAATCATCAGCACCGGGATGATCGTGATCGCCAGGAATGACGCGGCGGCCATCGAGAACGTCTTCGTGTACGCCAGCGGCTTGAACATCCGGCCGCTCTCCTCGCCGAGCACGAACACCGGCAGGAAGCTGACGGTGATGATCAAGAGCGAGAAGAACAGCGTCGGACCGACTTCGCGGGCGGCCTCGATGATGATCTCGGCGCGCGGACGATGCATGGGCGTGCGGCCGGCCGCCCGCTCGGCCTTGATGCGGTCCTCCTCGCGGTCGAGGTGCTTGTGCGAGTTCTCGACCATCACGATCGAGCTGTCCACCATCACGCCGATCGAGATGGCGATGCCGCCCAAGCTCATGATGTTGGCGTTGATGCCCAGGAAGTGCATGATGATCAGCGCACACAAGACCCCCGTCGGCAGCACGAAGATCGCGACCAACTCGCTGCGGGCGTGCAGCAGGAAGAGGATGCACACCAGGCCGACAACGATCATCTCCTTGATGAGCGTGTGTGTCAGCGTCTCGACCGAACGTTCGATGAGACCGGAGCGGTCATACTCGGTGATCACGTCCACGCCCGGCGGCAGGCCGGCGCGCAGCTCGTCGATCTTCTTCTTGACGGCCTGGATCACTTTGTAGGCGTTCTCCCCGAAGCGCATCACGACTATGCCGCCGACCACCTCGCCTTCGCCGTCCGCCTCGGCCAGCCCACGGCGCATCTCCGGGCCGAGCTGGACCTGGGCGATGTCCTGCAGGTACACGGGCGTGCCGTCAGGATTGGCGCGGATGACGACCTTCTTGAGGTCCTCGATCCCCTTCCGGGCGCGCACACGCCACAGCGGAGTCCCTTCCAGTTCCGCAGCGCGAATCTCGTCCTCGGAGGGTTGCGCGAGATAACCTCTCCCACGCACCATGTACTCGCTTTCGGACAACTCCAGCACGCGGCCACCCACGTCGTTGTTGGACATCTGGATGGCTTGCTTGACCTGCCCAAGCGGGATGTTGTAGGCCAGGAGGCGGTCGGGATCGACGATCACTTGATATTGGCGCACGAACCCGCCGATGGGGGCGATCTCCGCCACGCCTCCCAGCGCGGTCAGTTCGTAGCGGAGGTACCAGTCCTGAAGGCTGCGCAGCTCGGAGAGGTCGAACTCTGCCAGCTTCAGCTCGGTCTTGCCGTCCCAGGGGCAAGTCCCGCCGTGCTCGAAGATGCGCACGCGCTCCAGGCGATCGCGCACCAGCTCGGGAGCATCATCGGGGCGTGCGTACCACGTGTCGGGTGCGGCCGGATCGCGGTACATGCCCTCGGGGTGCTGCGGGCAATAGTATCCGTTCCGCACTGAGTATTCGTATACCCAGCCCACGCCGGTAGCGTCCGGCCCAAGTTGCGGCGTGATGCCGGCCGGGAGACGGCCCGCCATGTAATTGAGGTACTCCAGCACACGGGAGCGGGCCCAGTAGATGTCCGTACCGTCCTCGAAGATGATGTAGACGAACGAGTACCCGAACATCGAGTAGCCGCGCACCACCTTTGCGTAGGGCACGCGCAGCATGGCGGTCGCCAGCGGGTACGTGACCTGGTCCTCGACGACCTGCGGCGCCTGGCCCGGGTATTCGGTAAAGATGATGACCTGGACGTCGGAAAGGTCAGGGATGGCGTCCAGCCGGATGTTGTAGATCGTCCAGACGCCACCGGCGACGACGAAGCCGGTCAGCAGCAGCACGAGCAGCCGATTGCGGGCGCAGAACTCGATGATCTTTGCAATCACGAGGTGTTATCCTCTCACTTGACGCCGGTTTGCTCGCCGCACTTGAGCATCGCGAAGCCATAAAACGGGTTGGCCATGTCCTCCGAGGCCTGAATCCAGTCGCCCTTGGTCATCGGGCAGTGGAACAGGTACAGCTTGGGGTACTGCTGCTCGCTCGGGCGGATGTGTTCGATCACACGCCTCATCGCATCTCCGAGACCCACGAACGTCACGCGGTCCGCCTCGAGGTCCTTGCCGTTCGTCTTGAGCGCCGCGGCTCGAAGCGAGTGGACGGCCTCGAAAAACTGCGGCGGCAGTTTTGCTTGGGGATCATCGGTGTGCCGGAGAATCTCGTCGGCCGCTCCCACCAGCCCCAGCGCGTGCAACGCGACCTCCCGCGTGCTGTCGGACGCGAAGCGCTTCTGGAGCGCCAGGTAATGCTCCATCAGATAATCCACCTGCGCAGCGATGACGGCCGGCGCGCTCGCCGGCTTGGGAACCGTTTCCGCGGCGACAAGCTGCATGCCGCAAATCGGACAGATCCCGCGCGTCGCGGAAGTCTGTTCGGGGTGCATTGGGCACACGAACCCGGCGCCGTTCTGTACAGACCCCTTCTGGGCGACCCTGGCCTTCGCCCAATTCACGGCGTCGATCGGCTTAAGCTTCATGCCGCATTTCGGGCATTCCCCGGGCTCCGGCGAGAACTGCCAGCACTCCTCCATCGGGCAGACAAATCTTGCGTCCGCGGGAATCGCCGGCCCGGCCGGGGCGCTGGTGGCCTGCGCACCGCGACCGCTGGACGCCAGTTCCGCGGCACAGATGGGGCACTTGCCGGGCTGGTTGCTGTGTGCCAGCGGATGGGTCGGGCAGTGGTACGCGGCGCGGTCAGCCGGGGTGGGGTCCGGCGGCACATTTCGGTCGGCCATCTCCGGCGATAGCCACACGCCGCGGTACGGCGCCAGTTTGCGCCGGCACTCCGAGCACGATCCCGGCTGCACGCTGATCTGGTCCGCGTGCCGGGGATCGGGACAGGTGTACATCACCTTGAACGGCTTGAGCTGGCGGCCGCAGCGCGGGCAGTCAGCCTGCGTTTTCGAGAACACGTGCTGATGCTCGGGGCAGGTGTACGCAACTTCGGCGCCGCCGGCCGCGCGGCGGGCCTTGACCCAGGCCAGCTCATCGAGCGGCTTGAGTGCCATGCCGCACCACGGGCACTTACCCTCGTCGGCGCTGAAATACGCACCCTGGCGCGCGGGGTCGGTCTCGTCCGGGTGGGTCTCCATAGGACACGCGAAATGCGCGTCATCGGGTATCCCGGAGGCGCTCGGTCGCGATGCCGGCACCGTCTGGCCTCGAGCAACGGCTGCGAACGAAAGCACGCACACGGTCAGAGCACGAATCAAGTGGTCGTAACGCACAGCAAGGGTCTCCCTGTCCATCAATGAACGTGGCCGGTCGGCATGGGCTTCTTCTGCTCCGACATCTCGTGGCCGGTGTGCTCCCCGGCCGGCGCCGACTTCTGCGACTCGAGCATCTTGGCGATGGCTTCTTTCAGCTTGCTCTCGGCATCGAGCAGGAACTGTCCGCTGGTGACAACGCGGTCGCCCTCGTCCAAGCCGTGCGAGACCTCGACCATTCCGTCCTCGGCCTCGACGCCGACCTGGATGTCGCGCGGCTGGAACTTGCCCTCGCCCAGATCGAGAAAGGCGACCTTGCGCGTGCCGGAGTCGATGAACGCCTCGCGCGGGATGAGCAGCGCGCTCCTGTCCAGGTCGGCCCGCAGCATGACGTTCGCGTACATCGCCGGCTTCAGTTCGAGTGTCGGATTCTCGAACTCCAGCCGCACCTTGATGACACGCGTCTGCTTCTCCAGGTAGGGATAGATGTAGGTCACGCGGCCGACGAACTCGCGGTTGGGAACATACGGCAACGTCATGCGCGCCTCCTGGCCGACGCGCACCCACGGCAACTGGTATTCGTAGATGTCCACGTACACCCACACCTTGGACAGGTCGGCGATTGCATACAGCCGCATCCCGGGCATGAGGTACATGCCCTCCAGCGCCATCTTCTCGGTCACGATCCCGCGGGCCGGCGAGTGGATGGTCAACGTCTTCTGGATTTCCCGCGTCCGCGCGAGCTGTTCGACCTGGTCGTCCGAGACGTCGTAGTACTTAAGTCGAGTGCGGGCCGCGTCCACCAGCCGCCGAGACTGCTCCAGCGCTTCGGGGATCGTGCTCTCCGAGAGGCGCTCCACGCCGCGCAGCGCGGCGAGGAACTCCTCCTGCGCCGAGTACAGCGCCGGCGAATAGACCTCGAAAAGCGGTTCGCCCTTTTCCACCTGCACGCCGGTCTGGTCGACGTGCAGCTTCTCGATCCAGCCCTCGAACTTCGTGTTGATGAAGTAGAGCGTTTCCTCGTCGTAGTCCACGCGCCCGACCGTGCGGATCGTCTTCACCAGCGGCCCGCGCGCCAGCGTCGCCGTGCGGATGCCCATGTTCTGGATCGTTACCGGGTCGATCGTGATCGTCTTGCCCGTGGCCGACTCGGTCTCGTCCGCGTAGACCGGCACGAGGTCCATTCCCATCGGGCTCTTGCCCGGTTTCTCCGAGATATAGCTTGGGTCCATCGGGGCGCGCCAATAAAGAACCTTGCGCTCTTTCGGCCCCGCCGATCCCGCTGCACCTTCTTCGTCGTCGCCCGCTCGTAGCGGCGTGAGCTTCATGTGACAGATCGGGCATTCTCCCGGCCCCTTCTGAATCACGTTTGGGTGCATCCCGCACGTGTAGAGCTGTTCGGAATCCCCGGCGTCGCCCGCATCGCTCGACGGCGCAGAGGCCGCGAACAACCCCCGCGCCGAGCCCAGACGTGTTGCCGCCCAGAACCCACCAGCGGCACCCAGGCCGAGCATGACCAAGCTGACAATCAGCCAAGTAAGGACGCGCCCCGAACGGACGTGTCCGGAATCGCGCCGTGACCGTGCCGGACTCATGATTCGCCTCCCGCCTCGGACAGGCTCAGTCCGATCGCCGCTTCCAGGTCCGCTACGCTGCGCTCCAATTCGCCCAGCGCCCGGTGATACTGAATGGTGAACATGAGCCACTTCTGCCAGTTGTCGATGACGAACAGGAAATCGCTCGCACCGGCCGAGTACGCGGCGCGCGACACCTCGTAGGCCTGTTGTGCCTGCGGGATGATCGTGTCCTTGAAGATCGCTGCCAGCTCCCGCTGCGCCTGAACTCGTGCGAAGGCGTCCTCGATCTCGAAGTTCACGCGGTTCTTCGTGGCGACGTACTCGTGCTGCGTTGCGAGCAGGCGGCTGTGGGCCTCGCGGATACCACCCTCGATCTTCTCAATCCAAAGCGGAATGTTCACGCTCAGCGTGATTGCCCAGTTGTCCGTCCCTTCCTCGCTCATGCGGTTGATCGCGGGGAGCATGCCCGTCTGCGGGTTGGGCGGCGGCACGAACGCGTCTCGCGGCCGCATGTACATCCACTCGAAACCCAAGGTGAAGTCCGGCCAGTACGCGAGCTTGGCCAACTCGACGCTCTGGCGGTCGCGCTCGAGCTGCTGCTTGAGGCGCAGCAGATCCGGATTCTGCCCCGCAGCGGCGGTGAAGAGATCCTCCAGCTTCACGCCGACGCCGCGGACATCGAACTCCTCCAGCGTAGGGACGCCCGTAGTGGGAGGGCGGTTCAGGACGCGGTTGAGCATCGCGACCATCGTCTGCCTCTGCTGCCGAAGTTCAATGAGCTGGCTTTCCAGATTCGATAGCTCGACCTGCGCCCGCAGCACGTCCTCCTGGCCGCGCTTGCCCGCCGCGACTTGCGCCCGGGCGGCGTCGATCAGCCCGCGCAGCAGATCCTGGTTGGTCAGGTCCACCTCGATCGTGCGGTCGATGATGTAGATGCGGAAGTAGGCGCGCTTCACGTCGGCGATCACGTTCAGCCGCCGGCGCTGGAGCTCCTCCAGGGCCATGCGCGCTTCTTGAAGCGCGACGCGCCCGGCCCGGTCGAGCTTCTCCGGCACTGGAAAGCGTTGCTGTACGCCCAGCGTGAAGAAGTTGTCGCCCTCCGCCGTCCGCACCGGCTCGGGCAGCGTGCGCGTCATCAGCATCGGGTCCGGTAGCGCCGTCACCTGCGGCACGCGCGCCGCGCGCATCCGCGCCATCTCCTCCGCAGCTTTGATGTCCGGGTTATGCTCCAGCGCCAAGATGATGTAATCGCGCAGCGAACGCGGCTCGGCCTGCTCGGGCGCTCGTTGCTCCGTGGGTGAGGTCGTTGCCGCTCGAGTCGTCGGCGATCGCCCCATAGGCCGCGTGCCGCGCATATAGGTCTCGCCCGTTTGGCCGCGCTCGGCGGCGTAGCGCGCCAAGGCGGTCGCCACTTCGCGATCCGCCGTCTGGTTCAGCGCGCACCCGGCGAACGCCAGCGACAGTAAGGCGGCCAACCCACCAAGGAGAACGCCGCGACGGACGCTCGACCATTCAGTTGTTTGATTCCGCATAAAGCCTGTTCCGAATCTCGGTTGGGAAAAACCGAGCAGCCGTCTGCACTCCGGCCGCCCCGAATCGCGAGGGTATTATCGCGGATTCACGTCCCTCCTGCATAGCACTGCGGGCTTTCCTCGAAACGGCGCCGGCACTCGTCGATGCAGAAGTAGTAGGTCCGTCCGCCGTACTCCGCCCTCGCCGCGGCCCAGTTCTTGTTCACCGCCATCCCGCACACGGGGTCGCGAACCATGTTCTCGCGCTGATAGGCGTCGGCGTTTTCCAGGCGCAGGTAGGTATCGACGAACTCGGCGATCTTCGCATCGACCCACTCGGCGACCTGCGTTTCATCGATGCGATCGAGCGGAAAGGCGCGCTGGTCGTGCCCGTCGAACTGGAAGAACACAGGCAGTATCTCAAGCCGGTAGCAGACGAGCAGCGACTCGACATGCCCGTCAGCGGTCACGAACATGTCGAGCTTCACCGAGGCTGGAAACTGATCCGTGTGCTGAAACGTGCAAGAGCAGTGGCCACGCTCAGCAGCCGTCATGGCGGCGTTCTCAAACTGATCCACCAACGTCTCGACGCGCGGCCGGATGACCGATTCGAGCAACGGCCCGGCGATCTCGTTGAAACGGCGGGTGCGCTGATCGAGCTCCTCCATGCGCTGGCGCATGTGATCCACCTGAGTCCGCCGCCTCAGTTCGGCGACCTGGAGCTTCTCGCGAATCCGGTTTTTCAGGTCTCGAACGTCACTCATGGCCGCGGTCCCGTCCATGCGGCGCATGCCGGCCGACAGGCGCGCTGGCGGCGGCGCGCAGCGCATCTTCCGGCGTCATCGCGGCGCCATGCCGGATGAGCGCTGGAACCTGCGCAAGCTTGAACCCGATCTGTGGACCGGTCGGCGGTGTCGCGCGGATCGTCACGCGTATGATTGACTCGTACGGCAGAAGCTCAGTCCGCATGGCTTGTGGTTCGCCAGCATTATCGTCGTCGTACACTGCCAAGGCCACGTAAAGGGGACCGACGCCGATGACATGGCAGATTCGAAGGACTTCGGCCGAGTGCAGGTGAAGCTCGACCACGGGCAGCGACTCCACGGTGTCAGGGCAATGATCACGCACGAAGGCGGCCAATTGCGTCAGAAAGAACAGCGGGCCAAACGGGGCATGAGCGCTCGCGCTTTCGGCCAGGGCGCGGACGTCGGGAGCTGTTGCTTGCGCTGCGCTGCGATTGTTGGCGCGTTTTTCTTTCTGGCGAACCCGCGTCATTGCGACACCTCGTGGACCGCGCTCGCGTTACTGGACCTCGATCACGCGGTTCATGGTCCCGTGCTCGTTGCAGACACAGCCTGGTGCACGTGCAGGTGTGTCCGGTTGCCCGGGCTCGCAGCACCAACGGCCGTCGACGACGAATTTGTATTCGTAGCGCCCCGGCGCGAGCTCCAGCTCGCGCGCCCATTCGCCCCGCGCGCGCTTCGCCATCGGCGTTGCGCGCGGATCCCACCCGTTGAATGTGCCGGCCAGGTGAACCACCTTAGCATCTGGCGCTTGGCACGAGAACCGCACCTGCTTCGTTCGTTCCTGCTGCTGTGAACGGGCCATTTGTGATCTCCTGATAGACGTCTCCAATGGTTACCCTATTGGATGCGCATGGGCAAGGTTTCCATTCCTCCGCAGCCTTGTGCCCTGCGTCGGACTCATTTGCGCCTCCTCCGTTGCGGTTCGACCGGTGAAGGTCCACCGTGGTCCAGCAACGGTCGCGCATAGCCGATCGGAACGCCGAAGTTGACACCCTGAAAGTCCCGGAGCACGGCGTAGTTGACGGCGACGACATCGCCGTCGGGTCCGAAGACCGGACCGCCCGAGCCTCCGGAAGTGGTGACGGCGTCATAGAGCAGCTTGTCGCTGGTAACGTCGTTCAATGCACCGTGCGTCGCGATTGGAGCCAGTGCGCCAGCAACACTCAGCTCGCGAACCAGGGCCTCGACGTCGGACGCGTTCGAGAGTGCTTGCTGCACGAGCTCGGGGTCAGCGCGCGCGAGCAGTCCCTTCAGCCCCGTCGGGTATCCCAGGAGCATGACGCCCTGTCCTCGCAGTTCACGCACGTCGCCCTCGTGCAGGGGGAGTACCGGCACGCCGTCAATCGGAGCCACGAACACGGCGAGATCAAGTCCGTCCGGGCTGACCCGAATAGAGGTCGCGTCGACCTCGACCGGTTCGCGCCCCGGGAACGCCGCGGTAAGTCGCACAAATCCCGGCTTCATTCCGAGGGCCAGCAGCGGAGCCACGGATTCGTTGCGCCACCACGGCTCCGCGACGTGCCGATTCGTCAAGACGTACCCGCGCTCGTCCGCCAAGAACCCAGAGCCGAAATACTCCAGCTCTAGCGGCTCGCCGTCCGCGCCTGTCACGGGGACCAGCTCACCGCCGCGACTCTCCTTGAGCGTGAAGGTGCCGTGGATCAGGCAGACACCTTGGCTGTAGGTGTTCATCGCGCGACGCATGCCGTCGCGCCGCCGGCGCTGGTCGTCGGCGAGTCGACGGAGGTCGGTCAGGTCCCGCACGAATTCAGACAGACTTTCAGACGACACCTCGGACGCGTGCTGCCGGCGGCAAGCTTCTAGAAGGCGGAATACATCTGCTGACTTCAGGCGTTCCCCATTCGCTGCGCCTGACGGCACGCGCTCCGGCGTCGCGCAACCGGCCAGGATGGCTGGGACGAACGAGGCGACTGCGACCAGGCGGATCGAAGTGTTTATTGCGGTGCGAATCCCGCGCGCCGCAGTGTCCGCTCCCCTCACCGTTCTCACGATGATCCGACGCGCGGTGCCGCCAACCGCGTTCCTACCACGCATAGTGATTGAGACCATAGATGAGCGACCCGCCGAAGAACCCGGTGACGGCGACGAGGCCGGCGCCGGAGAACAGAACGACACGAAATGTCCTCCGGCTCGCCTCCCCACGGCGGATCGCCCGCTCGCCAAGGACGAGCACGAGAACGGACCAGAGAGCCGTGGACGTACCGAGCCAGCGGTGCGTCGTGAGAACCCACGAGTCATCAACCAGATGCAAGCCGCCGAAAAACCAGCCCAGCATGGCCGCGGCCACGGCACCCAGGCACCCGACCCACAGGCAGAACCGTGCGGCGTTCGCAAAGAAGGACCGACCCGTCGCGATCAGCAACAGCTCAGCGAGCGCGGCGCCGGCGATCATCGCAATCGGGAAGTTCACGGCTGGGGGGTGAAACTTGCCGAGCCAGGCAACCAGCCTGGCGAAGAAACCAACAGCTTCTCCGTGCTCGTGCTCGTGCTTGTGCCCGTCATTCTCCGCGCCGCCTTCCGCGCCGTGTACGTGCCCACCGGTCTCGTGCTGCTGCGATTCCGTGTCCGCGTCATGAGATTCCGTGTGCTTGCGGTCAGCCGATCGTTCCGGGTCTCCGGGCCGGGACTCGGGGGCTTGCTGCCCAGTGATGCTCGGCGCGCTGGTCGGTTGAGTCGACGCCAGAAGCGCCGTTAGCCGGGAGGCGTATCGCTGCGGGTTCGCCTCGAATTTGGCCAGGCACTTGTCGCAGCAGAACCCGATCACCCGGCCCCGGTACGTCGTCGTGAACGCGGGGTCGACCTTCTCTTCCGTCATCACCGGGCAGAGCGCGTTAATCGGCGCCGGTGCACTCGCCGTGTCTTGTGCCGCCGCGACCGTCGCGATCGCGCCCAACAGCGCGACACGGAGAGCCGTCGGGCCGCGACGTCGGGCCACCGGCTGTCCGGGCCGCCGGCAGCTTGCGATCGTGCGGCGCAATCGCGATGGGTTGTGCGCACTGAACATACACCGAACTCTCAAAGGCGCACGCCCCCTGCGCCCTGGGAGAGCCAAGGCGCGCGCTCAATGCCGGGTTCTGGGTTGCAATGCGATTACGGGTGATCGTGCTCGTGGCCGCCGTGCTCGTCGTGCTTCGGCTTTTCGCCCTTGAGCTTCTTGACGTCCACGTTCACACCTTGCTCTGCCAGCTTCGGCGCGTACTTGGCGGGATCATTCAGCAGCTTTTCGCCGCAACCCGCGCAACAGAGATAGATGCGCTGACGGGTGGGCAGGTCCGTGAACGCGGTGGGATCGATCTTGTCACCGCTGACGGGGCATTTCGTCTGGTACGTGTAGCTCGCTTCGAGCTTCGCCCTGTACTTGGCGGGGTCTTTCCCGTACTTCGGGGGGCAATCCTTGCAGCAGAAACTTACGCCTTGGCCGTCGAACATGGCGAAGGTCTTGCCGTCGATCGGATTGCCGCTGACCGGGCAAGAGACCTGAATGCGCTCCAGTTTCTTGAGCGCCGCGCGCTGCGCAGCGACCTTCTCGGCGTACTTGGCGGGGTCCTTCTCGTACTTGGGGATGCAGTCCTTGCAGCAGAAGTAGACCGGCCCCTCGTCCGTCATCGTCTTGACCGTGAAGTCGACCGGCTCGCCCATGAGCGGGCAAAGCGGCAGCTTCGATTCCTTCGGCTCCGCCTGCTGGGGTTTCTCGGCCTGGCCGTGCTGCCCGTGCTCGTGCTGAGCAAGCGCCGCCCCCGTCCAAGTGAGAGCGAGCGCGATTCCGACCGCGGCATTCAAACGATTCATCGGTGAACTCCATAAAGCATGGCATAGCCGGCCCGAACAGGACGCGCGTCCTGCCGTCAAACGGGCTACCTTCCAATTCGATGCCCGGCGCGAGGCGTTTCTTCCCAAGACTGGAAAAATGCAGGCGACGCAGGTACGGAAGCTCGTGCACCGTGACGCAAGATCCTGTGCGGCCGCGGTTTAGGAACGTGAGTTGGCCGCAGCGGAACGGCTTACGCCGCTTGGCAGGCCCCCGTACGGCTGCTGGGGCGTTCGGCAGGGGCGCGAGTTGTGGTGCTACGGCCGCTCGGACACGGGCTGCCCAGCAGGCTGAGTTTCCGACGCTGCTGGTGCCACCGCCGCCATGATTGCCGGTAGACCAGACTCCATGTCGAGTCGGCTCAGGACGCAATGGCAGGTCGTCGGATCGGTCACGTGGATGAGCGACCATTCGCCGACCTCGACCGCGTGGCCGCGATGTTTGCCCACCACGCACTCTCGATCCTCGTGCGTTCCGAAATCTTCGCGCAGGACCGGCGGATGGAAGATCGCACCCAGCAGTTCTCCATTGCGGTCATACCGCGCGGCGACGCCCGGCCGACGGCCGAAGCGCAGCGCGTATGTGCTGACGAGTTTGAACCCGCCGGGCAGCGTCTCGGGTATCGCGAAGTTCAGGTCCCGCCCATGGCGCTTCGCTCGCTCCAAGGACACTTCCTGCGCTTCGTAACGCGAAAGGAACTCGGCAAAGGCCCGCTGTGGATCGAACTTCAGCGCATCCAGCAACACGCCGAAGTTTACGGTCGCGGCCTCGGCACGCTGGACGCCCCACTGGAGGCTGAACAGGCCGACGCCGACGGCGATGACGAGAACCGCCGCAGCCGCAAACACGCTCCGAAACGAAGACAGGGTCAACCGACGCTGCGGCCTGCGCTCGTCCAGGCGCTGCTCAATCGCGTCCCACAGTTCCGGCGGCACAGGCGCTCTGATTGGCTTCGCGAGCAGACTCGTGACGTGCCGAAGCGATTTCAGCTCTGCGGAGCATGCCGCGCAGTCGGCGACATGGGCCTCGACCGCACGCTGCACATCGGGGGAGACCTCACCGTCGAGGTGAGGGCCGAGCCAATCTTTGACTTGCCCGCAGTTCATGGGGAACCCGTCCCGGACTGTTCGATCCGCGGCGGACTGATTGCACGCGCCACCGCACCGCGCGGTGCGCTTCCACTCATTGGATGCTCGCCTTCGGTCCTTTCTTCCACATCGCCGTAGGCGCTCCGCAGCAGGCCGCGGAGGTGTTCCCGGGCGCGACTGAGGCGCGAAGCCACGGTGCCCGACGGACAGCCTGTGATCTCCCCGATGGCCGCGTAGTCCAGCCCCTCCTGGTATCGCAGCAGGAGGATCGCGCGGTCGTCGGGAGGCAGCGCTGCGAGCGCATCTTCGACGTCCATTCGGACGTACGCCCGATCGTTATCGGAAGACGCATCCGGCGGATCGAGCGACGGCTCCAACTCCTGCGTGCGACGCTTGGTCGCACGGCGCAGGAACTGGCGTCCTTCGTTGACGGCGATCCCGTACAGCCACGTGGCGAGCGCCGACCGCCCGTCGAACTGGCTGATTCGCGTGAACGCCCGCAGATACGTCGCCTGGGCGATTTCTAACGCGTCGTCGGGATTCCGCGTCATCCTAAGAAGCAGACGGTAGATGCGATCGGCGGTGCGGGTGTAGATCTCGCGCTGCGCCTCGCGATCGCCGCGGCGCGCACCGTCGATCAGGCTCTGCTCGTCGTGGCCCTCGTTCACAGCACCTCGTCTGTCGCCCGTCTTCTGAAAGCTGGACGGAACCCTTGCATAGCGTAGCATCCGGGGCGGGCGGGCGACATGGGCAGGCACGCGATCTTCGCGGTCCGCCGCGGGAAAGGGCCTTGGTACCGCGTCAACCATCGCTACCGGGCTGGCTGATGACACGACCTTGCTCCGATGCCTGTTCCCACTCCGGGGCTGGCATTCGCACGAAGCTCGCCACGACCTCAGGATCAAACTGCGTTCCCGAACCACCCTCGATCTGACGCAGCGCTTCGGCCCGCGATAGCGACTCCCGATAGGGACGCTTCGTTGTCAGCGCGTCGTAGACGTCCGCGACGGCGAAGATGCGGGCGGCAAGCGGGATCTGATTGCCTGCCAGCCCGCACGGGTAGCCCTTCCGGTCGAAACGCTCGTGGTGGAATCGCACGACCTGCACGGCGTCGTGAAGAAAAGGCGCCGAGTTCAGAATACGAGCGCCCAACTCGGGATGCTCGCGCATGCGGCGCCATTCCTCGTCGGAGAGCTTGTCCGGCTTCAGCAGGATCGCATCGGGCACGCCAATCTTGCCGACGTCGTGCAGCAACGCACCCAGCGCGAGCGAGCGTAGTGCTGCCGCGCCAAGTCCCAGTCCCCGACCGATGCGCACCGCGTAGGCGCAGACCCGCTCCGAGCGTCGCCCGGTGTCGTGCTCGCGCGCGTCGAGCGCCGCGACCAACGCTCGGACGGCGCCATGGTAGGCCTTCGTTCGAGCCAGCAGCGCGGACTTCTCGCGCCGTACAAGAACACCGGCAAGGCCGGCCGTAATCCATACAGTGAAGATCTCGCCTACCACACGTGGTCTCGCAGTGGGCGGGCGAGTTGGCGGAGAACATCAATCAGTGGCGCGTAGAGCATCGTTACAGCGCCGGCGGCACCCACTGCGCCACGCAGGTTGAACCAGATGGCAGCCAGCACGACCGGCAGGAGGAACAGCTTCCGCAGCAGCACGTGAAGCGCGTGAAGCTCTCCGTCACCGCGCGGCGTCCACCAGTGACCCGCCGCGACGGCCAGCACCAGCAGCGCGACGATGGCCGCGCGGAATCGCCACTCCGACGCAGGATGAACATCCTTCAGCGGGTCTTCTCCCATAGTCGCGACGCGATTCAATCAGAAGTATTAACCGTACCGCAGGTTCAGCCGCCCGCGCCGAAGCCACGAGCGTTCGTGCTCGTCACGGAATCGGCCGGGGTCACGATGGCGATGCCCGTTGCGGCCGGCGATGGTCAGCCCCGGCGACATGGCTTCGACCGGGCCCCCGGCCTGCACGAACGAGCCGATGCGCTGCACGACGCGCGGGGCTGAGCCGGCCGAGACAGCGGCCGTCAGGCGGTCCGGGTCACCAGGCCAGGCCATCGCGTCCACGGCGCCCAATCGGCGCAGGCGACCCGCGTCTGTGTCCGCGTGGGGTCCAAAGAGGACGACAACGCGGATCTCCATCCATCGTGCGCGCAGCCACTTCAGCAATGCGAGGGCGTAGGCATCTCCATCCGCGGTGCGGACGACGACGCGGTTGAACTCGCGGCTGCGCAGCAGCCGAAACGCCTCAAAGATGCTATGCGTGGCCGTCACGTCGCAGGTTTCACCCAGCCGTACACGCAGGCCCTTTCGCGTCCGACGATTCCGATCGATCAGGAGGAGCCTTTCCATCGGTGTGTCTCCGTTCAACAACGGTGCCGCCGTCTTTCGGCTGCCACTCGATTGGATGATTGAGGGTGCTGGTTTCTTCTCCCGCGGCGAGGGTTTTCAGACGGCGCACGCGCACAAGCGTTACGTCGTCCTCGAATCGCCCGGAGGGACAGCGCTGGCGTGCGCGTTCGACAACCTCGTGCAGGTTGCCGCCGCCCTTCTCGAGCGACAGGCCACGAAGTAGGTCGATCCATCGGTCGCGGCCAAGCAGTGTTCCGTCCGCCTGAATGATCTCGTACAGACCGTCCGTGAACAGGAAGAGCTCGTCATCGGGATGCAGTTCCGCCGAACCTGTCTCGTAGACCTGATCCTCCACCACTCCGAGCACCGGACCGCCCGAGTCCAGCAGTGTCATCGACCCATCGCCCCGCAGGATCAGGGCCGGATCGTGGCCGGCGGACGCGAAATCGATTCGTCCGCCCGGCGACAATCGCATCAGGAAACATGTCGCGAACTCGCCGGAATCGGTGACGCCGAGGAACTGACGGTTCATGGCACCGGCGATGGCGGCGGGATCGGTTTCCGCATTCGCCTCATATCGCAGGATCGTCCGAAGGAGCGCGGTGTGGAGCGCCGCGGGCACGCCGTGCCCACAAACGTCGAGGACGACCACGAGCGCGCTTCCATTAGCAAGCTCCACAATGTCGTAGAAGTCACCGCCCACGCTCTCGGCGGGCTCGAACGCGGCAGCGATCTCGTAGTCCCCTACGTGTCGGCCGTCGCGCGGAAGCAGGCGGCGTTGAATCTCGCGCGCCCGCTTCATCTGCGACTTGCGGCCACGATCGACGCGCTCGAGCTCGGCCGCCATCTCATTGAGACCCGTGGCGAGGTAGCGGACTTCCCTGCTTCCCGCCGGTCGTACCCTGGCGGAGAAGTCGCCGCGACCCACGGCGCGCAGTGCGCGCACCAGGCGCCGCAGTGGGCGGTGCACCCAGACGATCACGCTCACAGTGCTGACAGCCAGGATCGCTATTCCCAGCGTGCCAATGCTCCAGGCTCGGCTGACGGCCTGCGCCCGCATCACGGCGCGCAGCGGCGACAGCGACTGAGCGACGACGACCCGGGTGCCCCCTGACCCGTCCACGCTCGCCACGAGAAATTGCGCGCCGCCGAACACGAACATGGCAGTGTCAGCACTGCGATGCTCGCCCATCGCGGCCTCGATCTCGGGATCGCCGCGAACATGTGCGCGGACGACTGTCTCACCCTCCGCGTCGAACACGGCGATGTGGTGGCCGGGCGAGGCCGCGGTGTCCATTTGCTCGCAGAAGTGATCGACGAAGCGCTGAAACTCGGCTTCGTAGGCAGAATGCCGCTGGCCGACCACCAGCACCTTCGCTTCTTCGCGCAACTTGCGGGTCTCGGCACTTAGGAGCGTCGCCTGCGTCCGCTGATAGTCGATCCACCAGAACGCCCCCAGCACGGCGAACGCGGCCAGGTTGACCGTTACGGCCAGCCGAACGGGAAGCGAGTCCCAGGCGCGGACAGGATTGGCACCAATTCGAGCACCCGGCACGCCGGACTGGCGCTCGGCCGCGGTTTCGAGGCGTTGCCCCTGCGCGGCGGGAGCGTGGCGCGCGTCGTGGTTTCGTGGCTTCCTCAGAATGCGCAAGACCTCTATCGCCGGACTCTCGAATGAGCGACGCGCCGGCTCCTGACGGCACTCGCTCCTCTCCTTTGATGCGCTTGCTGGCCTGTTTCTTCCACCTCGGCAGGCGTCGGCCGAAAAAAACGGGCGTGGGCGGGAAGGTTGCAAGGCCCCTGGGCATCCAATCGGGTGCCAAGCCACGTTGGCCCGGCGGCAACACGGACAACAACTCACACCCTCAGGAGGCTTCGTATGAACAGTTGGATGGTGATGACCGGGATGGCGGGCATGATAGCCTGGTTGCTGCCGGCGTGCAGCGCCACGGCGTTGGCGCAGTGTGGCTCAACGTGTAGCCCTGTTCAGCACGCTCAGGCACAGCATGGACAGAAAGCGCCGACGCCATCGCAGGAATTCGCTCAACGCCTGTCGGGCGAGCGAAACGCCGAGCGCCAGACGTTGCCGCCGTGCCCGGTGACGGGCGTGCCGATCGTTCTCTCGATAAGGGCGATGACGGACGACGGCCCCGTGTATTTCGCGTCCGAGGAGGCTCGCAACGAGTTCATTTCAAATCCCCGGAAGTTCGCCGACAAGGCCGCGGACCAACGTCAGGCGCTCAGGAAGCTACCGCGCGCGCAGGTGACTTGCCCGGTGACGGGCAACCCGATCGACGGCAAGACGCAGATTCTGTTCGAGGACAAAGTCATCGATTTTTGCTGCAAGAACTGCGTACTCAAGTACGAGTACGACCCGAAGCGCGATGCAAAGCTCGAAGCGAGCTACACGTATCAAACACGTTGCCCAGTCTCGGGCGATCCGATTGACCCGACGGTATCTGCCGACCTCGGCGACGACCTCCGAGTCTATTTCTGTTGCGCCGGCGACCGCGACGCGTTCGTGAAGGGGTTGCGCAATCGTACAGCGGTCACCACCAGGCCGGCGCCGGAGTCAGTCTCACGGCAACCCGACACCAGTAAGCGCGACAAAAGTGTCGGCGAGAAAAAGCCCGCCGGCCATCAAGGGCATGACGGCTCGCATCCTTAGACGAAGTACGGCACACAAACAGGTGATGCACACCCATGTGGGCTAGATACGAAGTGGAGGCATTCGATGAGTTGGATACGGACCGTTCCCGACGACCACGCGACCGATCTACTGGCGTCGATCTATGACGAGAGCCGCGCCAAGTTCGGCCGCGTGATCAACCTGGTCCGTGTGCAAAGCCTGCGGCCACAGACGATGGCGCTCGGCCGCCAGCTATATCGGCATCTCATGGAAGCCCCCGGTGGCCTGAGCAAGCTGCAACGGGTGCTCATCGCGACCGTCGTGTCGAAGACCAACGGCTGCTTCTACTGAATGGAAAGCCACGAGGACGATCTCCGGTCGGAGATCAACGACGAGGCGAAGGTGCGGGCGATTCAGGACGACCATCGCCAAGTGGACCTGGGGCCGGCGACCCGCGCGCTGCTCGACTTCGCCGTGAAGGTGACAACGAAGCCGCGCGAACTGAGCTGCAACGACGTCGCTGCGCTGCGTCGGGCAGGCTTCTGCGACGAGGACATTCTCGACGCGGCTCAGCTCGTGGGCTACTTCAACTACGCCAACCGCGTCATGGACGCGCTCGGGATCGCGCCGGAGCCGGAGATGCGCTATAGGCCGCCTGAGTGAACGGGATTGGAGGATCGCCATGCCCCTGCGAGTCGCGCTGTTCTCTTGGGAATCGTTGCACTCGATCCCGGTCGGAGGCCTGGCCGTGCACGTCAGCGAGCTGGCGACGGCGCTTTGCCGTTGCGGCCACGAAATCCACGTATTCACTCGCCGGGGCCCCGATCAACCGCGCTACGACTGTATCGACGGTGTTCACTACCACCGCTGCGACCTCGTACCCCATACCGACTTCCTCACCTACATTGAGCGAATGTGCCACAGCTTCGTCGAGCGACTCGTCGAGGCCGAGCGGTTGTACAGTCGGCCCTTCGACGTAATCCACGGTCACGACTGGCTCTGCGCCGTGGCGCTGCGACGGATCAAGAACGAGCTGCGCCGCCCCGTCATCCTGACGATGCACGCGACCGAGTACGGCCGTTGCGGCAACCAGCTCTGCAACGGCCAGTCGGCGCGGATTCGGGAGATCGAGTGGGAGGGGACGTACGTCGCGGACCGAGTGATCTGCGTTTCCGGGGCGCTTCGCGATGAAGTAGCTTGGCTCTACAGTCTTCCGGCCGACAGGTCGCTCGTGATCCACAACGGCGTCGATGTACACCGCTTTGATGACCACGTCAGCCGTAAAACGGTGCGCGAGCGCTACTGCGTTTCCTCGAAATCTCGAATCGTGCTCTTCGTCGGCCGACTGGCGTGGCAGAAAGGACCGGACCTGCTCTTGGAATCTGTACCCGCAGTGCGGCAAGCATGTCCGACGGTGACTTTCGTCTTCGTCGGCGACGGCGACATGCGCGCGGCGCTCGACGACCGTGCTAATGCGATGCAGTTGAATGGTTCCGTACGCTTTCTGGGCAGCCGCGCCGGCCACGAACTCGTGTCGCTTTTCAAGGCCGCGGACGTCGTCTGCGTGCCAAGTCGCAATGAGCCCTTCGGAATCGTCGTCCTGGAGGCCTGGAGCGCTAGTCGTCCCGTCGTTGTCACGCGCAACGGCGGCCCGCGGGAGTTCGTTGCCGACCGGAAGAACGGAACGCTCGTGCACGACAACCCGGAGTCAATCAGCGACGGTCTTCGCTCGATTCTCGGCGACGAGCAGGGCGCCAGGCGAATGGGCAGGCACGGCCGACGTCTGGTCGAGTCGCGCTTCTCGTGGGGCCGAGTGGCGGCTCAGACGCTGGACGTGTACGCATCCGTCGGATGAGTTTGCGGGAGGCGCGAAGATGCTGGCGCAAACCGTGCTGATCGTTGCGAACGACGAACTCGGGGCATCGTTGAGCGCGCTGTGTGAGGAGATTGGTCTACGTCCGAGGCATTCTCCTGACGGACTCCATGCGATCTTCTGCGCGGTTCAAAGCAGGCCGGACTTGATTATCGTCGATGGAGCTGTGCCGCCCGTCGGTTCGCTGTCGGTCACCGAGGCACTCCGCCGGTACCGCAGGCTGTCATCCGTACCCATCGTCATCCTGGTTAACGACGGTCAACCGCGAGGATTGGGTGTGCGACTGCGGAGCCAGGTTCAATCCGTTCGAAAGGGGCAAGACGGCCGGCACAACGCCTTCGTATTCAGGTTGCGGGCTCTCCAGAAGACGGCGCGCGGTGCCGTCCGGCCGTCGGAGCGGATGGCTGCCACATAGTTGCCGAATTCCGCGCGAATGTACCCTGGAAAACGCCAGCACCCGTGCGGCAGAACCCAGCTTTGCAGCCGACTGAATCCGCGGGAAGAAATCGTGTCGGCTGTGCATCCAATTCTATGGTACGCACGGCCGTCCGGCCGGAGCGAATCTGGCGGCTTGTTGCAAGCCGGAGGTGCTCGCCATGTCTCATCGAAGCTGCACCGGCGTCGGCGCCGCCGTAAGTGGCTTGCTGTTCGGACTCGTCCTCGCCTCTGTCGCTGCTGGGGGAGAAGGCCGTGCCGCCTCGACATCACAGTCGAAACGAGCGCACCCGCGGCCACTCGCCGTAGGCCAGGCCGCCCGAGCCGTTCGTCGCGATGTTCACGCCCAACATGGCTTATCACAACCCTCGGATCGGCGGGCGGGGAAGCCAACTCTGTCCACTCGCCGCACTGAACTCAGCAAACCGTACTACACGCGCGAAGCCGGCGGGCAGGTCTACTACTACAACCGAGCTGGCAACCTTCTCTTCCGGGATGATTACGTCCACTACAATCGCCCGCGCCGGCTCTACTACCGCAACAGCGGATGGGTGCTCGAGAGCCGCGGAACCGGACACTACGCCCATCATGTCGGAAGTGCTCATCACGGCCGTGCTCGTGGAGGATACGGCGGCCACGGTGGAGGGCACCACGCGGCAGGGGGCGGACATCGCTAGTCGCGACGCGACCGGTCTGTTCGGCACCCTGGAGCGATGGAAGGTGTGGATAGGCACAGAGGCTCCGAATAGGAGGAACCGTCATGAGAGCTCTCTTCCTGGCGTCTCTCGCGGTGATGTTTCTGGCAGGCTGCGCGTCGCAGCCACCAGCCCGTGGGTGGTCGCCGCGCGTCGATTCGCCGGAGACGGGTGTTCGCGTCGGTGATCGTTACGTCGACTTCGCCTTCCAGGATCAGAGCGGAAAGGAGCGCTCATTGCGGCGCGACCTGGGCGACTACACGGTCGTGCTGTTCACGGAGTGCGAATCCGATACACACCAGCCCGCCGGTGATCTGCTCGACGCGATTCTGAGCGCCGGCCAGTACGGCAACAGCAACGTGAAGCTCGTCGGAGTGAACGTGCACTGGTGCAAGACGGGGTGCAAGGACGGGCAGCACTGCCATCTGGTGGATGCAAAGCCGAACCTCGGCTCGATCTGCGACGGGGCCGGCGCCGTGCGCCGCGCGTACGGCGCCGGAACCGAGGACTGGCTCTTCGTAATCGGGCCTGAGAAGACGATCGAACTTTCGGCGCCTGCACTGCAAGGGGCGGGCCTCAGCAAACAGCTCAAGCATCGGGCCGACCAGTTGTCCGAGGAGCGCGTCCGGGCTTCGTTCCGGTACTCAGACGCTCCGTGGTAAGGCCGGCACCGACGTCCGGGGCCAGTATGTTCAGTGAGCGGGTCGCATCGCTTGTAACCGATTGTTCGGGTGCACGTTTCCGGGCCATGACGATTCCGTTATCAGCCCCCGGTCGCGGAGCGGTGATTTGCGCCGGGAACGAGGCGGTTTATCTTAGGTCGCGGCTGCGGCGCCGTATGCGAGCTCGCCGAGCAGGTTGCTCCGGCATGGTGCCCTGAGCGGCTGCTCTGGGAGGTTTTCGCGGCGAGTCCTTGACCTAACATAAATCGAACATTATGGTGCCCGGGATTGGCTCAGGGGAGCCGATGCCTCCCCGCTCTCGGTGGTTCGCCCCGCAGGCCACGGAATCGGGTCGCATGGATGCGACGCGGGGCGTATGTTAGCCATCCGCCCGCTGCCCGGGCATCGGGCGGGTTGAGGGCGCGCGCCGATGGCACGACAGTATTCAGCGAAAAACTTCATCCGCAAGGTTCCGAACCCGCTGCTCCAGCAGTACTTCCGGGAGCGCCGCCTGGGCGTCGACTGGGACGAGCTCGACGAGACCGACGCCGATCCCATCTTTGACGCCGTGCAGGCCCTGCCCGATGCCCAGCGCGGCGCGGTCGAGAGCGACTTCACGATGATCAACGAGCTGGCCTGCGCCGCAGGGACGCGGGCGATCCTGGAGGAGGCCGCGTTCTGGGGCAAGGACTGGTCGGCCGACTTCGAGAAGATGGAGAACGATTACGAGCGGGCCTTCTGGACGTTCTTGAACGAGCCCCGCCGGTTCGAGGTTGCGGGCGCCTTCCACGTCATGGACCGCTTCAGCGGCTGGTGGCGCCGCTTCGTCGGCAAACGGCTCGAACCGGCGACGGACAGCGACGCGATCGATCAACTCAGCCGGCGGATCAAGGCCTTCTACCGCCGCCAGGGGCGCGGCCGCTACTGCCACGTAGATGTGTACCAGCGGCACGACCCGGAGCGGTACTGCTTTTTCGCGTACCCCGAGGACATCGCGACGACCGAGCTTGGCTACGACGACGGCGGCAAGTTCAGCCGGCGCCCGCGGCGGTCGGCGTTCGAGATCGTGTTCGTATACCGACCCGAGGACGGCCACATCGAGATGCACGCCGAGGGTGTGAAGAAGATCAAGGAGGAGCTCGCCGAGATCTTCTGCACGACGGTCCTCGGGCTGAAGGAATTGCCGGACGACAGCGGCAAGGAGCCATACGATCTGAGCTGCCTGAAGAAGCCGGACTTCCCGTTCACAACCGAGCCGAAGGATCAGGTGCTCGACGTGGAACTGAAACTACTCCGGCTGGACCTGCCGTTCGACAAGACGAAGGGTTCGGGCCGGCGAATCGTCGTTTCGGCTGCGTCGCTGCCCGGCGCACCGAACGCGCTGCACCGGCTGATCGAGGAGGCGATCAATCAGCGACGCGTCCCGCTGGATGACGTGCTGATCTCGCAGGCGAAGCTGAAGTTCACGTTTCGGGCTGTCGATGGCCGGCAGCCGAAGCGTCTGACGTTCGAGGTCACTTACCCGGATCGCTGCACCCTGAAAGACGACCGTCACGACCAGATCGCCAAGAAATACCTGAAGCGCTGGGGCATCGCTCGTGACTGATCCGCTCCGACAACTCCTGTTGCGGCTGGACCACGAACAGTCCCCCGTCGTCACGTGCGCCGATCTGGGACGATGGCCGGCGGGCGTGGCGAAGGCCATGATCGACGCCGGCCTGCTGCGCGAGATAGAGCCGGCGACGAGCATCGTTTACGAGGGCTGCGACGAGCGGTGTCTGATCACGCCGGAACTGATCGAGAACTCGGAAACCGGCCAAGTCATCGGCGTCTACCACTGCAAGCGCGACGGCTGCGGCCGCATCACGATCGAGCCGGACGAGCTGCGCCAGTGGGAGCCATCCTTCGAAGCTGTCGCGTCGGCCGTGGCGCGCGCGGCTGAGCTGGGCGCGTCGGTCGCGCCGGTGCTGCTGGGGCGTATCTACCTGCTCGGCACGCTGCCGACGGGCGGCGGCCCGCTCGATGTGTTCCTCGCCCGCGGGCTCGCGTGGGACGACGCACGAACGGCGATCGAGAGTGCGGACCGGTTGCGGGTATCCTCCAGCCCGGTCGTTCTCGTAGCTGCACGCATTCCGCCGATCGAACTGTGGGACGGCCTTCGCCCAACGGTCCTGTCGCTCGCCGAGCACGCGTCGTGGAACGCGCGCAGAGCATCTCTCGCCCTCGGTGGACTGCCGAACGCGCTGCGGTCGATTCGGCCGCGCGTGCCTGAAGAGCGGTGGCTGACCGTCACGGAATGCGCGCGCCTCATCGCAAACGACCTGCCCAGCCTGACGTTCGCCCAGGCCAAGGCGCGGGTGTCGCGGGCCGCCGGAAGCGGCAGGCTGGTGACGAACGGCAAGACGCGGGGCGCACGTCGAATTGAGCGAACGAGCTTTGATGCTTGGCGGCTGCAGCAGCGAGACCGGGACATGGACATCGACGACGATGCGACCCGCGGGACGCGAAGTGCGGCGCGGTCGCGCGGTCGAGACCGCGCTCGTGGCCGCGAATACGCCTAACTGGCCGCAAACACGAGCATCCCTTGCAAATCGCAACCCTTTGTGGTAGCGTCTCTTGCGAGTCTTAGGCTCGGGCGGTCGTCCTTCCCAAGCTGGACGTCGTGGGTTCGAATCCCATCGCCCGCTTTTCTTCCCCTGTTCGCACCACGTCGCAAATGCTCGCTTTTGTCCGCTGCTGACAAGGGTTTACGTTCGCCGCGTGGCGCGTTCGGCGCGCGTTCGTCGCTGCGCGATGCCGCGCTGTTTCGCTGCGATTCGCGCTCCAATTGTCGGGGGTATGGGCGGGGGTGATTCGGGGCCGCGCCGGCGTCGCCGTAGGTTCCATCCGCGGCTTGTACGTTCGCTTCGCGTTCATCGCTCAGCGCCAGTTCCGGCAGCCGGTCCAGCGCCCCGCGCAGGTCGATGAGCTTCGTATCGGCGTAGTGCTCATCGGTGATACCTTCGGCCGCGTGCCGCATCAGGATTCGCCGCGTGGTCAGCGGGACGCCCGCGCCGGCCAGCAGCGAATTGAACGTCGTGCGGAAGGCGTGCATATCGAACGTACGGCCGCGCTCGTCGCGCTTGTCGATGCGCCAGCAGTCCGCGCCCTTCCGATCCTTCGCCCGCACGCGCCGCGCCAGCCCGGCCGCTACAAGGTCCAGTTCCAGTACGCGAAGCCACTCGCTCGTTACGACGATCAGCGGGCTTTCCGCGGGCATCCGGGCCGGCATGGGCCGGCGCTCGCGGATCGCGCCTTCCTGCGCTTCGCGAAGCCGCTCGGCAAGATGCCGCGCCAGGTCCGCCGCCAAGTCGGACCGCAGCGGGATATCCGCACCGCGCCGCGCCTTTTCGTTCTCGGGCGCGAGCGTGGCGTACGGTTCGTCGCCGTCCAGTGTCGAAGCGCTGACCGTGAGCGACCGCAGTTCGTTCGCCCGCAGCCCCGTCAGCGCCAGCGCTTTGTAGATCAGCGCCCGCCGTCGCCCCAGCGCTTCAAGCTGCGCGACCACTTTGGGTTTCTCTTTCAACCGGTCGCGGGCCTTCGCGTCGCACTCGGCGATGTTTTCCAGCGTGACGGGTTCGTACGTCCAGTTCGCGCGTTTCTTCGGCTCGCCGTCGGCCGGCTCCACTTTGACCGGCGTTCGCCCTTGCTCCGCCAGCGGTCGGCGCTGCGCGGCGTCGATGAGCCGGCGCAGCTCGTCGGCGCTCAGCGCCCGCCGATGCCGCCGCCGGTCGGCCCTTTCGTTCGCCCGTCCGAGCCGGGTAAACGGGTTCGACACAAGCCGGCCGGTGTCCACGCACCAATTGCCGAAGGCGCACCAGCTCAGCGCATACGTGTTTCGCGTCCGCGCCGACATTCCCGCCGGCTCGCGTTCGGCCAGCCACTTTTCGAGCTTGGCGCGGTCCAGGTGTTCCAGCTTCGACCAGCCCAGCGCGTCCGCGACGGCGGTCAAGTGTTTCTGCCGGTGCGAGCGGTGCTCCGGCGTGGCGGGGAAGCCCGTCTTCCGATTGATATGAACGCGCAGGTACTCGTCATGCTCGGCGAAGTGCGCGGCGAGCGACTTCGCGGCTTCGGCGATGTACCGATCCTGCGCGGCATCAATCACGCCGTCGCGTCGAATCGCGGCGTCCGCGACGCGCTTCGCCAGGATCCGTTCGGCCGCCGCCTTGTCCGTCGTGCGCGTCGATGCTTCCCGTCGGTGTCCGCTATGGTCGAACCAGCGCGCGACCCACGGCCCCTTCGGCTCGCGTCGAAACAGCGTTCCGGTTCCCTTCGATCGGTGTCGGCTCCGTGCCACGTTTCACCGTCCCTTCCGTTTGCGCTTCGGTCGAACCACGATTTCCAGCCCGAGATAGTCGGCCAGCTTCTCAATGGATTCGACGCTGAATTCCGTCTTACCGTTCACAAGCCGCGAAAGCTGGCTCGCGGCGATGCCCGTTTCCTTCGCGATGCGATAGCGAGTATGCCCGCTCGCTTCGATCGCCCTTCGAATCGTGTCCATTAGACCGGCCATGCCCAGCAGAATAACACGATAGTTGCGTATACGCAACTAGATTCCGCTCACCGATCCGCCGCAACGTATCCGTCCACGCCGCGGCTTCGGCGTCGGCGCGACTCAGCTTTCCGTCGAATTGCATGATGCCCGCCCGTTCCTCGAATGCTTCGCGCCAGTCGCCGGGCAGGGCGTCGGGGGCGAAGACGCATCCAGGATCGTCACTTCCGGCGCGCAGCCCGGCCGGCGCTCCACGTTGACCAGTCCCGCCGCTTCCAGCAACCGCAGCCCACGACGGGCCGCGTAACGGTTGACGCGCATCGCCGTCAGGTCGGTGTACGACAGCTTGACCGTTCGCCTTCGGGTCATCCCAGCCCGCAGCCACAGCGCTACGCCCACCGCTCCCGCCCGGCCCCGCAGCGACAAGGCGGCGCACAGCCAGTTCCAGGGAATCGGCCCTTTCAGAAACCGTTCGCCGGGCTTCGGGCGCGGCGGCCGCGCCGACGGCTTCGGTTTCAGCGGTCGCGGCGTCGGCAGCCGCAGCCGCTCCGGGTCCAAGCTCGGCATCGGCGGTCCCACCTTCGGTAAAGAGAGAGAAAAGAGATTGCACGGGGTCAGCGCCGGCGCTACAGGTAGGGTGAGCGCCGGTGCAACATCTACCGTTCCGGCGCGGGGTCAAACCGTGAGCGCCGGCGCTACAGGTTTCGGCCGGCGGAAGCTCCGACAGGACGGCTTGCACCGTCTCCCACATTCGCCGGCCGCGTTCGTCGGCGTATCGCTCCGGCCAGGTGAACACTTTCGCTTCGGTTCGCAGCCGGAAGCCTTCCAGCACGGCAGCGCTAGCGTCCGCCATTGCCCGCTGCGTTTCGCGTACCGCGTCGGCAATCTGCCACGCCGGCGCTTCGATCAGACTGGCGTCGTGAACAGGCGCACAAACGGCGATGCCGCGATCGGTCGCGAAGATGCACGCGAGCCGGAGCATTTCCGCGCCGTTCGCCTGCATCGGGAAGTTCGCCAGCATCCGGGGATTCACGTCGGGGCCGGTGCGCACCTTCCATCCGAAAGCGGTGTACAGCTCACCGCGGAGCATCGCGTACGACACGGCCGCGTCGGACCATTGCCAGAAACGCCGGTATGTCTCGCGATGCCGACGCAACAGGTCGCGCGCGATCGCCGGCGGCTGGCCGATGCGCGCTGCGAGCGAGTCCGCGCCCATGCCGTACTGGACGGCCAGGACGCAAGCCTTGTATTGCTCGCGGGTCGGCCCATGCGTCGCCTTCGTGGCGTCGGCCGGGACCGCGCCGGCCTGTTTCGCGAACGTCAGATACGGGTCGCCCGATTCGTACGCGGCGATCATCGCCCAATCGCCCGAGAGCGCCGCAGCGATGCCGAATTCCTGTTGGGACCAGTCCACGTACGCGACCGCCCAGCCGGGATCGGGCGCGATCAAGCCGCGCAGCCAAACGGCCGGGCCGAAGATGAAGCGCGTATTGCTCGGCTGGTTCCGGCCGGTGCGCGCCCGGAACGCCGACAGCAGGCAGCGATTCCGGCCGTCCGCGCCGACGGCCAATTCCGATAGCCGCATTTGCGATAGCGATACGCGAAGCTCGCGGATCGGCGCGACCGCCGGATACGCGCGGGCCATTTCGCGGAACGTGTCATCGTCCAGGGCGAGCGCGCCCGACGGCAGCCGCGGCCACGGAACACCGTTCGCGCCAAGCCAGCCGGCCCAGCGCTCCGCCTTGAACGTGCGACCGTCGAACACGCCGTAGTCGGCGTCGATACGCGCGATAAGCCGATCCTGAATCCCGTTCCAACCGGCGCGGAGCCGGTCCAACATCGGAGCATCAATCGGCACGCCGTTCGCTTCGATCCGCGCCGCCGCGACCATGTAGCGGCCGCGCAGCAGCGCCCGCGGCAGGTCGATTGTGTCGCGCATCCGCGATAACAGCTTATCGAGCGCCGCCACGTCGCCTTCGCAATAATCGAGCAACGCGGCCCGCTCGTCGGCCGTGTACTCGCCGCCGCGCAGCGCGAGCGATCGCATGGATTCCTTCTCAGCGACCGCCAGCCCGTCGATTCCGTAGTACGCCAGCGCGCCCAGCAATCCCGCGCCGCACGGCGTCGGCAGCCCGTTTGTGGCGTTGCGAAACTCGGCGAACAGGTCCAAGGTATTCGCCGGCAACGGCCAGCCCAGCGCCAGGAAACAGCCGGCTTCGGCGCTCGCGTAGAACGCGACCAGCAGCGCATCGGCATCCGTCGCGAACGGCGCGGCCGGCAACGCCCGCAGCTCGTCGCGCCACAATCGCAACGTGCGGCCGTCTTCGAGCCGGCGCGCGACCATGCACAGCGGCTCCGGCGGTTCGCCGTCCGGCGCGGCGTACTCGAAATCGACCGCCCATGTTTCCCGGAATGTCTGCTCGCCGAGCTTCACGCTTCGCCCCGCAGCCGCCGAATCACGGGGTGTTCCATGCTGTCGATGTAGCGCACCTTGAACGCCGTGCGCAGCAGCGTCTTGAAATCGGAGTCCGGCCATTGCGGGTCGGGCAGGTCGCCCGTTGCTTCGAAGATTTCGTACGCGCCGAGCGACATATTCGCTTTCACGCGAACCCAGCGCGTCGCCGCGTGGTCGGCCGCTTCCAGCGCCGAGCGGTTCCATTCATCGACACGGCCGTCTTCGCCGGGCAGTTTGACCGGCCACAGGAACACGACGCCTTGACGATTGATCGCCGTGAACAGCGCAACGGGCTTCAACTCGCCGGGCAGTTCCGGCCAAAGCTCGGGCGCGATCAGGTACGTTTCACGCTCGTCTTTCAGTTCCAGGACGGCGGTTTGCAGCCGGTAGGCTTCGTCGGAATGTACGCGGATGAATTCCTGCCCGGTCGGCTTGCGGACCGGGACCGTCGTCAGCAGTTTCTTGACGCCGACGGTCGCGGCGAAATCCTGCGACAAGCGCAGCTTGCCCAAGTCGGCGAACGGGTCGGCTTGCGAAAGGGGAACGGGATCGGGTACTTTCTTCGTGGACATACAAGCTCCCTTGTGAGCGGCCCGCCGTTGCAGCGGCGGGTTTCTTTTTCGTCAGTTTCGGCGTTTCCGCGATCCGCCGGCCGCCTGTTCGGACAGCCAGCGTTCAAGCTCGGCAACCGGATACAGCACGCACTTTCCGAGCTTGATATGGGGAATCTCGCCGCGGTTCGTCATGCTCCACAGCAACCGCTCGCCGACGCCGAGCGCCTTCGCGGCATCCTTCGGCCGTAGTGCCAGGCGTGGCGGCGCGCTGGCATCGTCGGATGCCGGCGCTGCTGACGGGGCGGGGAAAGCGATCGTCGGCGGGTTCGGTGCATCGTCAGGACGCACGGGTCGCCCCCTTTCCGGCGGAGCGCCACGCATCGCGATCCGGGCAGCCCGCTTCGATCCACGCGGAAAGCTCGGCTCCGCGCACGCGCACCGCGCGGCCGAACCGCACAAGCTTGGGTGCGAATCGACCGGCCGCGGCGTCGTTCCGCACCTTTCGCACACTCAGCCCGAGCGTCCGGGCAACGTCCGTCAGCGTCAGCATTCGCGGCATGGTTCACCTCAGCACGGCCGCGACGTGCGGCCCGTTGCGTGAAGTGTCGGCGCTGGTCTGGACGGACAAATTGCGTCCGGCGTCCGGCGTGAATTTGTCCGGCGCTGGGAATGGGAAAGACAGCGGAGAAACGACGGGGAATGAAGCGGCTCGGACGGACGGAATAATTCAGGCGCTACTTGACACGTCTTTCTTTCCGCTTGCGATGCCGGTCCAGGGCAAGGCGGGCGTCGCTTTCGTCGATTCCGAACGCGGATGCCAGGTCAGCTATCGTGCGATGCTGCCCCGTTTCCCACGCTTCCGACAGCTTCGCGTCGGCTTTCGGGTCCGTGTCGGGCTTCCGCCCCGGACGCTTGACCGCCGCCTTGCTCCCAGCCGCGGCGAGCAATTGCAGCAGCGTCGGCGCATTCAGCTTGACTAGCTCATCGCGCGACTGTCCCGCCGCGATAAGGTCAGCTTCGATGCGCGGCCAAGGCGGGACGGCCGGGTCGCTGTTGTCGGGGCACTTCGTTCGCACGATTTCAAGATCGGCTTCGGTCGGGACGTAGAATCGTCGGGTAAACGTCCCCATCTTCTTCGACGGCCGCGATTCTCCCGGCAGCAAATCGACTACGGCGTACTCGCCGTTCAGCATTCCCTTTGCGCGGCGCAGCTCGATTGTCTGCCCACGCGCAGTTCCATCGTCGGGGTATTGAACGTTTCCCCATGAATGGCGCGACAACGGATGCAGGTCCCAAACCCATCGCTTCCCATCGCCACGACGTACGGCCCGAGAATCACCGCCGGACCCGCCGACGGGCGAACGGTCCCCACGTTCCGGCGTAGCCGCGGCTCCGGCTGATACTTCACCGCCCCGCCCCGCAGAGCGAAGTTCGTCCGCCACAAGCCAGCCTTCGGCCGACAGGAAATAGCCGTCGCCGCCCGCCCCACGTAACAAGCCCTTGTCCAGACACACGCTCGCCGCGACCCGAAACCGTTCGGGTATCTCGCTGCGCTTGATGGCGTTTTGGCGCTGGGGTCCAGGATCAGGAAAGCGGGCGCGCTCGTCGCACCACTGGATAAACTCCCGCACGATCGCGGGCAGGTCTTCGGGCTTGTGGAACATTCGCACCATCCGTCCGGGGAACCGCCGCCCGGCGGCCGTGTCGGATGGTGCAACGCACGGCTGCCGGGCCGGCGTTCGACGGCTGGCCAGCCGCCGCCCCAGCGCCGAAATGATACCGTCGCGCATCGGCGGATTCCGCGCCCCGTGCGGCTATGCTTCGGTTCGGGGCGGACGGCCCTTGCGAGCGGCTTTCACGTCGCGTTCGAATGCGCGAAACTCCGTCATGAGTTTCTGCACGTCCTTGATTTCGTCCTTCGCGACCGTCCACGTTCCCAGGTCACGCGGAATCCTGCCGCCGAACGTCCGGCGCAGCTCGGCAAGCTCGGCGTTATGCTTTTCCGTGAGCGCGAGAATCGACTCGTTCATCAAGCCCCAAATCACGTCGCCGATTCCCGGTTCGACGCCGAATCGCTGGCGCAGGTTCGCGCGCACCTTTTCGTAGTCGGCCCGGCTGCCCAGTGCGAAGACCCACCTATCGAGCTGCCAAACGAAGCCGACGTAGCCGGCCTGTTCGTCGGTTAGATAGGGCGTGTCGAAAAGCCACTGGTGCGGGTCTACCGTGATTTGCCCGCCGCACGCCTTGCACTGGAACGATGAACGGCGCTCCGGCAGCTTCGAACGCTTCAGGTACTCGCGGCAGTACGGGCATTGCGGCTGCAACAGGTCGTGGCAGCGCCGGCAAACGACTTGAAACTTGACGAGATAAGGCGTGCCAGCGACAGCAGCCCCGCACTTCGTGCAAACTTCGGAAGGTGAACCGGACACTTTGCACCATCGTCGCGCGGCGTGCGCCACCGCGCCGAGCCGGAATCCTACGCTGGTCCGCCGACGGCTTCACCGAGCCGCTTCGTCGTTGTGTTTGTTGTGTTTGCCGACCGCTTCGAGTTCTTCCAGAATCTTCCGCCGGGTTTCGAGCGAAAGGCACTCAATCGGCACAACTTCAGGCGGAGTGCCCGCACCGCCGGGCGCGTGGTCGCGCTCGGTCCCGATCGCCCGCGCATCGCCGTACCCGCGGTCGCGAGCCTTTCTCGATAGAAACCAGCGCGCATTCTGCGACGCGAGTGCGGGATTCGCTTGGCGTCGCTCAAACGTTTCGATGATTACCGCTTCCGCAAGGTCGGCGGTGCTCTCCAACTCAGCAAGGCGAGCCGATTCAATATCTTCCCAGCCCTTTCGCCGCAGCGCGTCCGTCACCGTACTGGTATGCACGCCGCACCGCCGCGCGATTTCGGACAGGATTCCCCCGCTGCCGCGAATCGCCTTCAAGACCTTGTTTCGCGTGAGCTTGTACGGCCGCCGCCGCATGTTCGATGATGGATTGCGTGCCATTGTTTGACCAGATTCTACGCCGGTACGGACACGCCCGCGTCGTCGCTGCCGTCGGCGTCCGCCGCGGCCGTCGCAGGTGCGCTCGCGGCGCTGCGACCATGCACAAACCAGCGCATGAGCTGGTCCACAATCTGCGCCTGCAAGCGCGGATCGCCCGTGCGGCTTTCGGCCAGTTCGTCGAATCGCCGCCGCGCCGCCAGCAACCGCGCATCGACTTCGCCCAGGACGGCCAGGGACGGCGCTTCGTCGGCCGGCACGTTCACCCAACCGGAAACGCCGACGTTTGCAAGCCGAACGATCAGCTTCGCTTGCCCGTTCGACGCGCAGTCCATATGCGAGCCTGCCGCACCGTCGCGCCCCTTAGCGGCCGGCCGGCGGCCGAAATAGACTGTGTTCGGGTCGAACATCGGCGAGTGCGAAAGCTCCGCCGGGCGCTCTTCGGGGACGTTGACGGCCGACGTGCAATCGGGCCGCTTGCTCAGCCACTCCGCCAGCGGCGTCAGGTCGGGAAGCTCCGCCGCGTCCCAAGCATCGGCCGCCAATTCCTGCACACTGAATCGCCGATTCGCCGTGCGCGAGCGCTGCTCCATCTTCTCGATTTCGACAACGCGAATTGCGCGGAAGTGCCGGGCCGTGTCTTCGTGCAAGCGCTGTACGAGCTGCGCCCGCTCGGCGGCGTCCGTGACGCCCAACAGCTCGAAAACGGCATCGTCCAGCGCCCGGCGATCATCCGTCCGCAGTTCGTCCGACAGCACAAGCGGGCCGGACGCGATCCGTCGCGCCCGTTCGGGCGAATGGCAGTCCATAAGCTGTTCTTCGATCAAGCGCCCGACCGTGCGCCGGCTCATCGACTTGACGGCGCTCGTCAGCTTGTCCGCGAGCGCAGTATCGACGCCGCGCGGGTCCGGCACTTCCAAAAGGTTCACGTCCACGACTTCGGTTTTCAGGTTGCCTTCCGTGCCGGCCCAGCGCCCGTAGAACGTCTTGAACAAGCCGACCAGTGTCGAATTGAGCACGGCGACAAGCGCGTTCTGTTCGCGTGTCGATAGTGCGTCCGAAGCCACGTCGTACAGATTGCAGTTACAGATTCCCCGCTCGGGGTTCGCGGGGATGATATGCCGGTACTGCTGTGACTTCGGCCAGAACACAAAGCCCGGCTTCACCAGCTTCGTCAGGTCGTACCACGGATCGCGCGCCGCGCACGTAGAGCGCTGCGGGACAGGAACGGCCTTCGATTTCTTCGACGCGAACGTGGCCTGTTCGCCGTATTTCAGATACTTGTGGACCCACGTCCCGCGCAGGTCTCTCATCGGCTGCCCGACCAGCAGTACCACGCGGTCCAGGTCCTTCGCCCGCACGATGGGCCGATCCACCTTCATCAAGCTGTGTACTTCGGGGGCCAGGAATTCGGCTTCGATCGCGTGGACGCTGCCGTCGCCAGCCCGAATGATGCGGAGCTTGCCCGATTCGACATCTTTCCGCGGCGCACCGCCGGCCGCCCGTCGGAAAGCGGCTTCCGTGCCGGCTTCGCGCAACACGTCGGACGTAACATCGCGCGGCATGAAGAATGCGTCGCAGCCGCTCTTAACGCCGAACCGCACGCTCGCAATTCCGCCCAGCGCGACGAAGCGCCGGCTGAAATGGCGCATGATTTCGAAGTAGAAGTCCGGCGCGCGGACGTACCGGCCCCACTTGCCGGCCACGTACTCGCCGGGGCCGGGATCAAAACTCGGCAAGTGCTCCGCCGGCCGCTCGCTCGCTTCCGCTTCGGCTTCGGCGTCGCTGTCCGGTTCGCATTCGTCGTCATCGCCGCCGTTTTCCGGTTCCACGTCGCGCAGGATCGAACCGGCCCGAACGCCGTCCGCCCAAAGGTCGCGCTGCGGCTTGACGATGATGCGGAGCTTGTCGTCTTCGGTGTCGGTCGTTGCGGACAGAATGCGGTCGCGTAGCCGTTCGACCGCCCGCTGTCGCTCGGCTTCATCGTCGCCGGATGCAATGCCGATGATGTCGCGCAGCGGCTTGTCGAAGCGCACGAAGCGGACCAGATTCGCCATGCGCTGCGATTCATCGTCGCAGCGCTGAACGATCGTAACGGCCGTCTTCACGCGGGCGTCCGTGAACCACGGTTCCGCGTTGCTCTCCATGACGGCGAGTAGCTTGAAATGCCGCAGAATCCAGCCTTGAAGCGCGAAGCCGTATTCCACGTCCAGCCACGATGAGCTTGTCAGGAAGCCGAAGTAGCCGTCCGGCTTCAGCAGCTTCGTCGCGACCGGCCAGAAGTAGCAATGCAGGTCTGCCCGGCCTGACAGTTTCAGGTCGCGCCAGCCGTCGGACGCAAGCCGGCTGTACTTCGTCTTGTCGGCCTTCTCGATCTTCTCTTGCCGCACGTACGGCGGATTGCCGACCACGGCGTCTAGTGTCGGCAGCGTGACGCCGAGCATTCCGCCGGCGTTGTCCGGGATGGTGCAAAACGGCTTGCCCGGCTCGCCGTCGAAGAAATCGCGCCGCGCGATCCGCGGATAGTTCGCTTCGTCGCTGATTTCACGCGCGGCCAGATTCAGCGTCGCCAGGTGCGCCGGGTACAGTGCAATGTCGCAGCCGAACAGGTCGGCGAGCTGGTCCAGGTGCTCGCGCGTCGGGTCCAGGTAGCGCTTCCGGTAGTACGCGCGGACCAGAAAGCTCCCGGAACCGCACGCCGGATCAAGAACGGTGTCCGCACCGTCCCGGACGCAGAATGCGTTTATCAGGTCTACCACGTCGTCGCCGGTGAAATGCTGGCCGTAGCGGTGGCGCTCTTCGGGGCCGATGAGCTTCTGAAAGATGCGGCCCACGATGTCGGACGGAACGTCCTTGAAATCGACCGACTCGATACCGCGCAGCAAACCGCGCCAGGCGTCCAGCGCGTTCGGCGGGTCGAAGACGATGCCCGACGCCCAGTCCGGCGCGTGCGGGATCAGCAGCGTTTCGTAGTCGCCGCTCCGGTCTACTGCCTTCTGGAAGTAGCGGTCGAACGCCGCCGACGCATCGGCGGCCGTCTTCACGGTCCGTTTCAGTTCCAGCCGCGGCAGGTCGCTGAATCGGGCGCGCAGGGCCTTGTAGAAAATCAGGCGGTTCGCCCAAACGTAGGCGAGCGTCTTCGCCATGTTCGTCAGTGCGTCGCGCCACTGGTCGGCATCGTTACGGACGAAGATCCAATCTTGGTCGGCAAGCCACTGTTGGACCTTCGCGTCAAACGGCTTGCTGCGTTCGGTGCGGTCGATGAGATAGGCGGTCGCGAGTTGGACCGGCCAATCCAGGTGACTTTCCAGCGACCGGATGAAGATATCGTCCGGCGGCATCGTCCAGTCGCGCCGCCGGCCGGTGTAGATGTCGGCCAGGTCGCGCAGCAAGTCGGGCAGGAAGCGAGTGCGGATGAAGTCCAGATTCTCGGGGCGGGCTACGTCTTCGGGACTGGCGAGCGTCAGCCCGAGCTTCCACGCGCGCACGCGCCGTTCAAGCGGCGGTTTCTCCCACTGGCTCCGGTCCCATAGGACGAATTCGTTGACGTTCCAGGTGAAGAAAAAACGGACGCCGGCGTTGTCAGCCTTCTGCGCCGCGTCCTGATAGAGCTTGTCATCGAACGCGGAGCGGCCTTCGGGCGTGCCGGGCAGCTTCACTTCGCCGCACAGCGCCAGCCGCCCGCCGGCCGCCGCGGGTTCGAAGAATCGCAGGTCTTTCCGCTTCCGCCGGCCCGCGCCAGTGCCGAAGCCCTCGACGCGGGCTTCGCCGAACGGGAAGGCGGCCGGGTCCTGCGCAAATAGGAGGTTCGCCGCGGACGCGACTTGCCCGCAGAAATCGACTTCGTGAATGGACTGTTCAACAGTGCTCATCGCGCTCGCGCCCGGACGGGCTTTCGGGAAACGCCTGCGCGACCGTCCGCGGGATGCGGCTACGATAACGCCAGCGCCGGCGCTTCCCAAGCGTTCGCGTTCGCGGTCCGCATCGGACGCGGCGTTCCGATCGGCTCAGCCGCTTGTGAGCCGGACGGGCGATGCGTACGATTTCGGCCAGTCACGGCAGCGGCGCAGCCCTAACAGCGGCCGGAATCTGAGGCGATTCGATGGGCCTGTCTGAGCGAATCGAGCTTTATCGCACACTTGAAGCGAAGCGCAAGCGCCCGGTTATCGCGTTCGTGACCAGCACGCGCCCGAATGCTGAGGGTCGCATCGCGGGCGATGCCGTTCACGAATTCGAAATGCAGCTACAGGCGCTCCCGGCCGACACTGAAGCGCTGGACCTACTCATCGTCAGCAACGGCGGGGACCCGACCGTAGCGTGGCGCGTCGTGTCGCTGATTCGCGAGCGCGTCAAGCAATTCTCGGTACTGGTTCCCGCGGGCGCGTTCAGCGCTGCGACGCTCATCGCGCTCGGCGCGAATTCGATCGTCATGCACGCTAACGGCAATCTCGGTCCGGTGGACCCGCAGATACACGTCAAGCGCCGCGACTCGAAAGACGGGCAGGAATTGAATCTCGCGTTCGGGTCCGAAGACTTGTCGGCGTTCCTGACGTACGCGAAGGAAAACGTCGGCCTGACGGACCAGCAGCACCTAACGAGCGCATTCACGAAGTTCTGCGATGAAGTCGGCGCGGTTCCGATCGGCGTCGCCGCGCGTAGTGCGCAGCTCTCGCTTTCAATGGCCGAAAAGCTGCTCAAGATGCATATGTCGAAGGGCGGGCAGGAACAGCGGGCGAAGACGATCGCCGAAAAGCTGACGCGCGAGTTCTATCACCACGGCTATGCGCTGAGCCGCAGCGAAGCGCGCGACATCGGATTGAACATCGAAAAGGATGATGCGGAGCGCGATGAAATGACGTGGCGAGTCTGGCTCGACTTCGTAAGCGAGCTTGAAATCCGCGTTCCGTTCCAGCCTCAGGCGCTCGTTCAAGCGAACCCGGCGTGCGCGGGCCTGTTTGCTCCGGTTCCGAGCGTGGCGATTCCCGCGGGAACGTTGCCGCAGGTCGCACAGCAGGTGTTAGCCCAGGTTGCACAACAGAATGTGATACTCACGCCGCCGACCGACTACCGCTTGGTGCAGGCGTGCATGGAAAGTCCGCGATGCGTCTCTCAGTTCGTGACCGAAGGCGCGATTTTTGCTGCGCGTCAGCCCGATCTTCAGCTAAACTTCAACGTAGTACCTTACCGACAGGGATGGCGGAGTATCGAACCGCCAAGCACCGTTGCAAGTGCCGGATAACGGAGTATCCGCGAATGCGGCGTTCGACTGCTCAATCGCAACAGGGTGTCGGGATGATCGTCCGAACCACAGCGCCAGAGAGCGACGCCGCCTTTTGGGCCGACTTCGCACCGCATCGCGTTCGCACGACCAGCGCGCCGACGCAGCGCACATACGTGATTGCTCCCGCGCCGATTCACGTTGAACCCGTCGTACCGCAGCCGATTGTTGTTTCGCCTTCCGAGCCGCAGGGCGAACAAGCTCCCATCCTGCCCACCGAACAAGACTGAATTCCGTCGGATCGCCGCGCCGCATCACGCGACGGAAGCCGCGCTGGGTTTGCTCATGCGCAGACCTTCAATCGCGACCGGCAGCGGGATCGCGCCGATTTCCTTCGGGTCCGGCGGGTCGGCCGTATCGAGCCGGTCCAGGCTCGCTTGCTGGCGCTCGGCGTACCATTCGGCCGCGTCGCGGTCCAGCGCCGTATCGTCGCGCAGGTCTTCGGGCGGCGCTTCGCCGCGGTCCAGCCACGCCCAGCCCGCCGGCGTCAGCATGTACGACACGCGGCCTTGAATGTCGGCGTTTGAATCGACGTAGCCGCGGACCAGCGCCGGCAGCAGCATGTTTTCGACCACGACGGCTTCGCGCTCGTATTCGCCGGGCGGCTTGTCGCCGATCAGCTTCCGTTCGCCGATGTACAGGTCTGTGACAAGCTCCGGCGGCCGGCGCGAGTGCCGCGCCAGCTCGCCGGCCGACAGCCACGCCGAGTACAGCCCCGGTAGGCCGGTCCGCTCGCGCGTGTCGGCTTCGGCCGCGTCGCTCAGTCGAACGGCGAGCGTCTTCACACGCCGCGGGCGCGACGCCTTTACCAGCCGCGCTTTCGCCAGCGCTTCAAGCTCGCGCTGCGCCGCCTTCCGGCCGGCTTCGGTCGGCTCGCCGGATTCCCACGCGACGCCGCCCTTGCCGAATGCGATCCGGGCGAAATAGACGTTCGCCGGCCGCGGGCGCGACCAGCGGCGATTCGGCAGCCAAACGGCGTCGGTGTCCGCGAGAATCTGCGTCAGGATGCGGGTTCGATCGTCCATTCGCGACACCTTGCGAGTACGCGCGTCGCCGCGCAGTCACAACATTTCTCAGTCCACTACCGCGACTGTTCCCAGGGCAGTCGGGAAGAAAAATCGGCCGGGAAGGACCCGCGAGCGCCGGGGCCGGGGCGGGTCGCGCCGTCCCGCCGCCGGCGCTCGTGGCGTCGGCTACGGCTTCGTCATGCGCTCGTGGATCGAGGCTTCCTCACGTTCCAGCTTCGCGATTGCCTTCACGACGCCGGGCAGTTCGGCAGCGGCCGATTCGGCGGCGCGGCGATGTTGCTCGGCGCGCTGGCGCACTCCGCCGGCAAGCCGCGGGTCGCTGCCCGCGGCGATTGCGGCTTCGTGGCGGTCGGCTTCGGCGAAGTCGGCCGCGGCGTCGTGCTTCCGGTCGGCGTGCCGGTGAAGCTCCGCCGAACGGTCGCGCATTTCGTTCAGTCGCTCCGTGAGCGCGGCCAATTCGGCTTGCAGGTCGGCGTACGGGCAGGTCCGTACCAAGTGCCGCCGGGCGTCGCTTGCGTCGCTCTGGCGGCCCCGGATTTCGTCCAGGCGGCCATACAGCGGGCCGGTAGCGTCGGCGTGGGCTTGCTCAGCCGCCGTGAGCTTCGCATCCTCACGCGCGATGCGTTCCTGAATCGCCGCGCGTTCCTTTTCGAGCGCCGCGGCGGCGCTGGCGGTGTCGAACCACTGGCGGCGCTGTTGCAGCAGTTCGACCGTCGCCCGCAGGTCCGCCGGCGTCTTCGCGGTGTCGGCCAGCAGCCGTTCGACGGCCGCCGCCGCGACTTTCTCGCCTTCGGCGAGCTTGTGCGCGATCGTCCAATACTCGGCGTTGCGGCTCCGCCTTCGCGCCTCCAGGTCGGAAAACAGTTCGGTCAACATGGCGTCCTTTCCATGCTTGGGATGAGAATGCGGCGCTCACCCGTTGCGAGCGCCTGCGAAAGCTCGTCAGTCGGTTCGGATTGCGACAGCCAGCGCCGCATGTCAGCCCGCCACAGTCCGGCGAACGCGGGCGGGACCGGCGTCGCGAAGATCGTCGCGAAGTCGCGGCCGGCGAAACGGTCGGGTTCGTCGCCGAGCGCCCGCATGTACGCCCGCGTCGGCGAAAGCCCGTAATCGCTGGCGTCGAACACGCCGGACGGCCACAGTGCGACGCCGCACGCCGCGGCCCGGTGCGCCAGGTGCAACGCCGTGCGAATGAAGCGCCATTCGTGCCAGCGCCACGGGACGGCTGCGCCGGGGCCGTTCGTCGGCGCGACGGATTCGTCCGCGGTCAGGATCGCACGCCCGAACGCGACCAGCTCCGCCGGCGGGTCGGCGTCGCCGGGGCCGGCGTCCAGGACGTGCGCCAGTTCGTGTAGCACGATGCCAAAGGCGGACACGCCGAACACACGGCGGCGCACGAACCGGGGCCGATGCCGCTCGCCGCTCGCGATCGTCGGTGCGTCAATCAGCATCGCCGGCCCACGTCCGCGCCAGCGGCCCGCGCGTTCTAGCATCGGGCGTAGGATCAGGTCCAGGTGTCGCATCGTGCATCCGTCGGACGCGACGCGCGGGCGAAGCTCCGCCGGCAGGTCCGACGGCAGGACGATGTACAGCGGCCCGCCGGCCAGGTCCGGCGCGACCGCGCGGCAGAGCGCTTCGGCTTCGACGCACAGCCGCTTCATCGCTCCGCCCCCGCGTCAATCAGCGCCAACACGGCGCGACGGATCGGAGCCGAAAGTGCCGGCCATGCGTCGGCGATGCGGCGCAGGTCGGCGTCAGCGAACGCCGTTCCGTTTGAAGTGTCGGGGGAATAGGCGGGGGTGTCGGCGGGCCGCTCGTAAGTCTCTGCGGAATCGTTGGTTACATTCGACCCCGATTGATTCCCAAGCTGGACGTCGTGGGTTCGAATCCCATCGCCCGCTATAGTTGTAAACGTAGCCGCCCCGCAGACTTGCGGTGACCTGCCTTTGGTTGGCAGCGCGGCCTGGGACGCGAAAACGCGCGGTGTTACACCGCGCAAGCGTCACGGAGCCACGCATGCCGACGCAAGAAACGAAAAGTCCGTCCAAGACCCGCAGCGCCAAGCCCGCCAAGCCCGCCAAGCCCGCCGTGCCCGCGTACCGCCAACGCGCGGGTTACTCGCAGGCGATCGTCACGCTCACCGACGCTGAGACGCGGCAACGCCGCGACTACTGGCTCGGCGAGTTCGACCAGCCCGAGAGTCGCGAGCGATACCACCGCGTCATCGCGGAGTGGGAACGCCGCGGGCGACGCCTGCCGCCGCCCGACTTCGACGCTCCGCCGGCCCGCCGCGCTGACGAGATCACGATCGTCGAGGTGATCCGCGAGTACTGGCGCTGGGCGGCGGACTACTACCGCCCGAAGCACACGCAGGCGCTCGACGGGGCGCTCACCATCCTCCGGCAGTTCTACGGCCGCACGGCCGCGATCGACTTCGGTCCGAAGAAGCTTCGCCTGCTGCGCGACCACATGATCCGCGGCGATGGCTCTCGCCGAATGCCCTGGTCGCGGAAGTACATCAACTCGCAGGTCCAGCGCATCCGGCACATGTTCAAATGGGCGGCGGGCCACGAGCTTGTGCCTGTCGCGGTGCATCAATCGCTCTGCACCCTTGAGGCGCTGCGCCGCGGGCGTTGCGAAGCACGCGAGGGCAAGAAAGTCACGCCGGTGCCACAGCACCTGCTGGACGCCGTGCTGCCAAAGCTCACGAAACCCGTCGCCGCGCTCGTGAAGCTCCAGCGTCTGACCGGCGCTCGCGCCGGCGAACTGCTCGGGATGCGGCCGTGCGATGTCGAGATGGACGATAAGCTGGGGGTCTGGACCTACAAGCCCGAGGAGCACAAGAACGCCTACCGCGAACACGAGCGGGTCATCTACTTCGGACCCCACGCGCAGGAGGTCGTTCGCCCATTTCTGCGTGATCGAGCGACGAACGCATTCCTGTTCAGCCCGGGCGAGTCGGACATGGAGCGCCGCGAGCGGCAGCACGCGGAACGCAAGACGCCGGACGGCCAGGGCAACGAGCCGGGCACGAACCGGAAGGAGCACCCGAAGCGCAAGCCCGGTGCCCGCTTCACGACCAACACGTACCATCGCGCCATCCAGTATGTCTGCGACCGGACTTTCCCGCCGCCGCCGCACCTGGCGAAGCGAGATGACGAAACGACCGACGCGTGGCGCGACCGCCTCGAGGTCGAGGAGCTGTGGGACGAGCTCGTCGCGTGGCGCAAGGCGCATCGCTTCCATCCGCATCAGCTTCGCCACAACGCGGCGACCGAGCTGCGGAAGGCGTTCGGCCTGGAGGCGGCGCAACTCACGCTGGGCCACGCGAGCGCCCAGATCACGGACGCGATCTACGCAGAGCGCGACCGTGCGAAGGTGATCGAGATCATGCGGAAGATCGGGTAGCTAACGCGAGTGGAGCATGCGGGTTGACAATCCTCGCGGACTGTGGTCAAATCTGGGTTGTGCATGGGGCGTAGTCCCGTGCAACGACGCTCAGTGCCTGTAGCCTGAGCCTTTAGAAGAACTGCACGGCTTCGTGCCGTTAGGAGTGCAGCAGATGGCCAAGTCACGAACCCCCTCCCATGTAACGATCGTCGACGGCTCGTCCCTGTTTGATGCGTGTCAAACGATCGCCGAACGATTCAACCGCGAGCGATTGACAATCGACTACGCGAAGCTCTCTGAGACCCTTGCGGCTACGCGCAAGACCGCGCGATGGGAGCCCGCGGATATTCAGTCGATCCTGCTTTCGATCGATCCGGCGTCGGAGAGCCAACAGCGCTTTCTCTCGATGGTTAGCCGACACGGCTTCGACCCGGACACGATTCATTTCCGCGATGCATTCGCGTCGCTTCCCCCGGGCAAGTCTCCGAACGACTCGACGTCCAAGTCAATCGTCTCGTTTGCCGCGAGAATCGCGTACATCGCCGGCCTGCTCGCGCGCAACGCGGGGGGCTCGCTGTTGGTGGTAACGCACACGTTCGAGTTGTGCGGGCCGCTGTGCGATTTGCGGCAACGACTGACCAGCGGCCACGTCGGAATCGCCTACTTTGGGTCGATGCTTGACTATCGATGGAAGCTCGCAGGACTCTTGGACAAGAAGTTGGGTATCGACTTCTTCGATCTCGATGAGGCCGCGCTCGAATTGATGGGGGTCGACCTAGCCGGGAACGTGCAGGCAGCGACCGAAGCTACCGCGGGCCTTCGTCGCTTCTGATCTCGATCGCTGATTTGCGTGGAGTGTGTTCCACGCACCTATAGACGCGCACGCATACGCGTGCTCGGTCGTGGCGATACGTCACGGCCGAATTTAACAAGAAGGAGTATGACTCATGCACGGAATGAACCTCCGGACTGCGCGCCGAATTTGGGTGGACTTGGGCGGAATCGTGTACGACCGACGCCGATCGGGCGAAGAAGTGTACACCCACCCGCTGATCGCCCGACCGATTACCGTGAACAAGCGGCGGAAGGACGCGCCCCGTGAACTAACGGCTGCGATCTCGCGTATTGAGAGCGCGAGATTGTCGCTGGTCCGTTAACGCGCAGCCGAACACGCTTTCACTGTGAGCCGAGTTACCAAAGCAGGTGACTCGGCTTTTTTTCTGCGCTTTTTTCAGGCCGGGATCACCGCTGGCAACGAGCCAACGCCGAGCCGCCACTCGGCTAGCGCGGTAACTCCAGTTACCGAGTTACCGCCCAGAAACGCCTCGTAAAACGCTGTGCATGGAACCAAACGCTGTGGAGGTTCGCATGCACGAACAGACCCTGACAGATGAACGCCTGCCGCTCACGGAGGTCGCCAAGCTCGTACCGGGCCGGCCTTCGGTGAACTGCGTGTGGCGCTGGTGCCGACGCGGCGTGTTGGCCCGCAACGGCGAACGCATCCGGCTCGAGCATATCCGTATCGGCGGCAAGATCTTCACCACCCGCGCGTGGCTCGAGGAATTCGGCCGGCGGTTGGCAAGCGAGGACGCGAAGTACTTCGACCTGAGCCAGGCCCTTGCGCCGGCCGATCGGCGCGTTTCCACGCGTGGCCGACCTGCCTCTCCCGTCACCGATCACCGACGTCGCGAGATCGAGGACGCGGAGCGCGAGCTCGACAAGGCGGGGCTGCGATGAACCACACACCGCTCGTCTCCATCGGCCAGGGCGACTTCCGTCGCGACTACCACCCCGAGGATCTGGGCATGAAAGCCACGCCTGTCGATTCGTTGAACCTTCGCTTCCTGATCCGCGAGCCGGCGGACGTGTACCACGCCCGCAGCGCCGAGCATCTGACGTCCCACGCGCTTAGCGAGTTCCGCCGCTGTCCGCTGCTGTATCGCAAGCGCGAGATGGGTCTGGTGCCCGAGCGCGACACGACCGCGTACATGATCGGCCGGGCCGCACACACGCTGATCCTCGAAGGACGCGAACGCTACGCCCGCGAGTACGCCGTCGGCGGTCCGATCAATCCGAAAACTGGTCAGCCGTTTGGATCGCAGACCAAGGCCTTCGCCGAATGGGCCGCGCAGCAGAGCAAGCCGGTGCTCAGCGACACGCACGCGGCCCTGGTCGAGCAGATGGCGGCAGCGGTCGCAGAGCACCCGGTCGCGCGGGACATGCTCCGCAGCGGCGTGGCCGAAGGCGTGGGGCGCTGCCGCTATCGCGAACACGCCTGCCAGGCGCGCATCGACTGGATCGCCAACGACCCGCAGGTCGGGATCGTCGACCTGAAGACCGCCGATGACCTGGACGGGTTCGAATTCGCACTCCGCGCGCTCGGCTACGTCCACCAACTCGCCTTCTACCGCACGCTGGCCGCAGTCGCTTGCGGCCATGTGCTCCCGGTTCATGTCGTCGCTGCCGAAAAACGCGAGCCGTTCCGCTGCGGCGTCTGGCAGATCGCACCAGCGGTACTCGATCAGGCGCAGGCACAGAACGACGAGGCGATGGACGAACTGCGCCGCTGCCGCAACTCGGGGAGCTGGTTCACGCGATTCGAGGAACTGCGCGTCGTCGATCGGCTGTGAGCACCGGCCCGGGGCCGGGTGTGCGGCCGCAAGCCCCACCCCCCGCTCGATGCGGCCGCTGGTTCCCCGCTTGGCCCCGCGCCCGTGTTCATCGTCACGAATGACCTGTTGACCAGGAGAACGGAATGCGACTCAGTGATGTGCAACGCGGCCGGGCCAGCGCCCCACGCCGCACGCTGGTGTACGGCACGCACGGCATCGGCAAATCCACCTTCGGCGCAATGGCGGATGCGCCCATCTTCATCCAGACCGAGGACGGCCTGGCCGCGATCGAATGCGAACGCTTCCCGCTCGCGCGGCGCTACGGCGACGTGATCGCGGCGCTCGGCGAGCTGTACTCGCAGCCCCATGAGTACCGCACGCTGGTGCTCGACTCGCTCGACTGGCTCGAGCGGCTGATCTGGGCCGACGTCTGCGAGAAGCGCGGCGTCGAGAGCATGGAGGACATCCCGTACGGCAAGTCGTACGTCTTCGCGCTGACGCAGTGGCGCGAGGTGCTGGCCGGGCTCGACGCGCTCCGCAACGAGCGCGGCATGAACATCGTCCTGATCGCGCATGCTCAGATCGAGCGCTTCGCCAACCCCGAGACGGACACCTACGACCGCTACTCGCCGCGCTTGCAGAAGCAGGCGTCAGCGCTGGTGCAGGAGTGGTGCGACGAGGTGCTGTTCGCGACCTATAAGGTCCACACGAAGACCGTCAACGAGGGCTTCGACCGCAAGCGTGTCCAGGGCATCGGCACCGGCGAGCGCATCGTCCGCACGACCGAGCGTCCCGCCCACGTCGCCAAGAACCGCCTCGGCCTGCCCGAGGAGATCCCGCTCGACTTCCGCATCTACGCCGCGTTCGTTCGCGGCGAAGTCCCGCTGGCAACCAGCGTCAACGAACCTGCTGAACAAGGAGCCTGAACGTGGCCAATCTGAACTTCAACGCGACCGATGTGGACCCCGCTGTGGGGTTCGACCCGATTCCCGCGGGCAAGTACCTCGCGGCGATCACCGAGAGCGAGATGAAGGCGACCAAGAGCGCGGGCGGGCAGTACCTGCAGCTCACGCTCCAGATCCTCGAGGGCGAATACAAGGGCCGGCTGCTGTGGGCGCGGCTGAACCTCGACAACCCGAACGCGACCACCGTGAAGATCGCGCGGGCCGAACTTTCGGCCATCTGCCGCGCGGTGGGCGTCATGTCGCCGAAGGACTCGGCCGAACTGCACAACCTGCCGCTGGTCATCAGCGTGGGCGTAAAGCCTCGCAAGGACAACGGCGAGCCGTCCAACGTGATCAAGGGCTACGCCAAGCGCGAAGCGGCCGCGCGGCCGGCCACGACCAACGCCTCCAGCAACGGGAAGGCCCCGTGGCAGCGTTGACGCAGACATTCGAGCTGCCCTTCCCGCCGTCGGTGAATCACTACTGGCGGCGGGTTGGGCCGCGCACGCTGATCAGTCGCGGCGGGCGGCGCTATCGCCAGGACGTCGCCGGGCGACTTCACTCGCGGTGCGTGCTCACGCTGCGCGGGCGCCTGCATGTCCACGTGATCGCCTGCCCGCCGGATCGACGGCGGCGCGACCTCGACAACCTGCAGAAGGCGCTGCTCGACGCGATGCAACACGGCGGCGCGTACCTGGATGACTCACAGATCGATCGGCTGGAGGTCGAACGTGGGCCTGTCGTGCGCGGCGGCAAGGTCATCGTGACGATCACGGAGGGCCGCTGAGTGGAGCTGCGAACCTATCAGCTCGAGGCCATCGACGCGGTGTATGAACACCTGCGGGGTCGCGACGACAACCCGTGCGTCGTGATCCCGACGGGCGGCGGCAAGACGCCCGTCATCGCGACCATGTGCCGCGATGCCGTGGTGCGCTGGAACGGCCGCGTGCTGATCCTGGCCCATGTGAAGGAGCTGCTCGAGCAATCGGCCGAGAAGTTGCGGCTGATCGCGCCTGACGTTCCCGTGGGCATTTACTCCGCGGGCCTGCGTCGCCGCGACCTCGGGTACGCGGTCACGATCGCCGGCATTCAGTCGATCTATCAGCGGGCCACCGACATCGGCCAGGTGGACCTGGTCATGGTCGATGAGGCGCACCTGATTCCGCCGGACGGCGAGGGGATGTACCGGCAGTTCCTGGCCGAACTGAAGCAGATCAACCCGCTGCTCCGCGTCATCGGCCTGACGGCGACGCCGTACCGGATGAAGTCCGGCACGATCTGCGCGCCGGAGAACATCCTCAACCATGTCTGTTACGAGGTCGGTGTCCGTGAGTTGATCGTGCAGGGCTACCTGTCGCAACTCCGCACCAAGGCCGGATCGCAGCGGCCGGCGTACGAGCAGCTCCACGTCCGCGCGGGCGAATTCGTCGCCAGCGAGGTCGAGGAGCTGATGGATAGCGAAAACCTCGTGCTGGCCGCCTGTCGCGAAATCATCGAGCACACGAGGGACCGCCGCGCGGTGCTGATCTTCGCCTCGGGCATCAAGCACGGCGAGCACATCGCCGACGTGCTGCGAACGCGGCACAAGGTCGAATGCGGCTTCGTCTGCGGCGACACGCTGCCGTTCGAGCGCGACGAGACGCTGCGCCGCTTCCGCAGCGGCGAGCTCAAGTACCTCTGCAACGTCAACGTGCTGACCACCGGGTTCGATGCGCCGCACATCGACTGCGTCGCGCTGGTGCGGCCGACCATGTCTCCGGGCCTGTACTACCAGATGGTCGGACGGGGCTTCCGGCTGCATCCGGGCAAGCGCGACTGCCTGGTGCTCGACTTCGGCGGCAACGTCCTGCGTCATGGCCCGGTCGACGCGATCCGCCTGGCTGACCCCGAATCGAAGGGCAACGGGCCCGCGCCGGCCAAGCAGTGTCCCGAGTGCAACGAGATCATCGCCGCAGGGTTCGGGACGTGCCCGCAGTGTGGCCACGTCTTCCCGCCGCCCGAGCGTCGCCGGCACGACTCCAGCGCCAGCGACGAGGGCATCCTCTCCGACCAGGTGACACGGACCGAGTACGAGGTCAGCGACGTCTTCTACGCGGTCCACACCAAGCGCAACGCCCCGCCCGATGCGCCGCGGACGATGCGGGTGGAGTACCGCGTCGGCTTCAACGCACATGTCTCGGAGTGGGTCTGCTTCGAGCACGACGGCTACGCGCGGGAGAAGGCCGTCGCCTGGTGGCGCGCCCGCTCGAACGATGTCGTGCCGGAAACCGTCGAGCAGGCCGTTGAGTGGGCCCAGGACGGCGCGCTAGCCAAGCCGCTGGCAATCACTGTCCGGCGGAAGTCCGGCGAGTACGACCAGATCGTGGCGCATCGCCTCGGGCCCAAGCCGCCGCGGATGGACTCTGAGGACGGGCTACCCGAGCCCGCGGCGATCAGCGATGACGAGGTGCCCTTCTGATGGCTGCGCCGACCATGCTCCAGGCCGCGCTGTGGTACGCCGACCTCGGCTACGCGGTGTTCCCCTGCGCACCGGGACGCAAGACGCCGGCGACCGAGCACGGGCTGCTGGACGCGACCACTGACGTGGAGCAGATCGCTCGCTGGTGGAAGGAGCAGCCGTCGGCAAACGTGGCCATCCGAGCGGATGGGCTGCTCGTCGTCGATGTCGACGGTGCCGAGAACCCGTGGCTGAAGGCTGACGACGAGCGCCGCCGTGAGATCGCAGCCGCGTGCACGTCGCAGACGCCGCGCGGCGGACGGCAGTACTTCTTCCGGCAGCCGGCAGGGCGAACGTGGCGCAACACGGCCGGCCGGCTGGCTGAGCACGTGGACACGCGCGGCAACGGCGGCTATGTGCTGGTCGCGCCGTCGGTGGTCGATGGCCGCGGCTACGCCTGGGCTGAGGAACGCGAGCTTGCCGTAGCGCCGTCACGGCTGCCCGAACCTCCTGCGTGGCTCTGCGAGCTGCTCGATGCGCTGGCGGTGACCAACGGCGCTGATGCCGGAGGCGACGCATCGCGTGCCAACCCGATCCCGGAGGGCCAGCGGAACGCCACGCTGGCACGGCTCGCGGGCGTCATGCGGCGGGTCGGCATGTCGCAGGCGGAGATCTTCGCCGCGCTCCAGCAGGTCAACGCGGATCGCTGCTCACCGCCTCTGTCGCTGCGCGAGGTCGAGCGCATCGCGGCGAGCGTGGCGCGCTACGAGCCGGACTCGATCTCGGTCGCGGTCGTCGAGGACCTCTGGCGGCAGGACTTCGCGCCCAAACCGCCGCCCGGGCCGCTGAGTGTCCGAACGCTGCTGCGGGCCTACACGCAGCTGCGAGCGCCGATCATTCAGGGGCTGCTGCGTCGTGGCGAGACGATGAACATCATCGCGCCGCCCAAGACCGGCAAGAGCTGGCTCGTGCTCGGTCTGGCGATGGCCGTCGCGACCGGGCGGAAGTGGCTGGGGGCGTTCGACACAGTCGCCAGCGACGTGCTGATCATCGACAACGAGCTGCACCTGCAGACGCTGGCGCACCGCATCCCGCAGGTCGCCGAGGCGCTGTGCATCGGCCTGGACGAAATCGCCGAGACGATCCACCTGCACAGCCTGCGCGGCCAGCTCCGCGACATCTTCGCGCTGTGCGAGTACTTCGACGGCATCGAGCCGGGCCGGTTCGGCCTGATCGTGCTCGATGCGATGTACCGCTTCATGCCGCGCGACATGGACGAGAACGACAACGGCACGATGGCCGGCATCTACAACCACATCGACGCGCTCGCGGATCGGCTGGCGTGCTCCTTCGTACTGATCCACCACGCGACCAAGGGCAATCAATCGACAAAGGCCGTCACAGACGTCGGGGCCGGGGCCGGCAGCCAGAGCCGGGCGACGGACACGCACCTGGTCCTGCGGCCGCATGAGGAGCCCGGAGCCGTGGTGCTCGAGGCCGCCGTGCGGTCGTGGCCGCCGGTCGAGCCGCTGGCGCTGCGCTGGACGTTCCCGATCTGGTCGCCAGCGGCCGAACTCGATCCAACGCGGCTGCGGGTCGAGAAGCCGAAACGATCCAAACATCCCGCTGCGCCCCCCGAGAGGGCCGAAGCGCCCGGCTGGACCGTCGAGCGGTTCGTGTCGCAGTTCATCACCGACGAGCCCATCGGCAAGCCGGAGATTCGAGAGGCCGCCAAGGACGAACCGCACCTGTCCTGGAGGCGTGTGGCGGACTTCCTCGAGATCGCCGAGACCCGCGGACTCGTGCATCGTTGGCGGGTTGGGCGCGCCCACAAAGTCATGTACGCGACCGTTCCGCAGCCAGCCGAGGGGGACGAATCATGACTCGGATCGTGGCATTTCGCTGGAGCGCGTTGTCGCTGAAGCGCTTCGGCGAAGCGCTCAAGCGGAGCGCGCTCCAGCGAAATCGGGGTTTCGCTCGCGCGCGCGCACACCCCCCATACCCCCCAGGGGCGTGCGCTCCAGCGACGCCCCCTGGGGTTCGCTCGTGCGCGCGCGCTTCGGCGAAGCGCTCGAGCGAACGAGCGACGAGCGGTTCCTCCCTGGCGGAAAAGGGCCGGAAGGCGACGCGGGAACGCCCGCCGTTGGCGACAGAGTTTGTTTATCCCGTCCGGTCGGCGGTTTGGAACCGCGACAGGACGCGTTTGGGGCCGCCGTGGGCGACGCGGGGCGCGAGCGTGGTACGTCGCTACCACGCCGTCGCGTCCGTCGCAACGTGGCGTACCCGTGGCGGCCATGTGGCCGACGCGGCGGCGGTGCCGCAAGACGGTCTGACGGGAGACATGCGATGGTGACGCCGGATGACCGGATGACGGTTCCAATCGAGCACCTGCTGTTCTTGGCGAAAGAGCACGTTAACCGGTGCGTGGGATGGCTCTCGCTGCCCGCGGAGAAGCTCGCCCGGCCAGAGGTGCAGCAGATCCTTCGAAACGAGGACGACATCGGCCACGCGAACCGGACCGCGCTGCGTCTGCGCGCCGCCGAAGTTGTGCGGGTTTGCGAGCGGATCGGGCTGCGTGGCTGCACGATCGCCAAGGTGCGCGACAACCCGTTCCTGGTCGTCATGGCCATCGAGTGGCAACTGCAACGCCTGGAAGGAGGCAGGAAGTGAACATCGAGACCCGGCCGCTGGCCGACGTCAAACCGTACGAGAAGAACCCGCGTGACAACGATGCGGCGGTCGACGCGGTCGCGCAGTCCATCCGGCAGTTCGGATTCCGCCAGCCGATCGTGGTTGACGAGGCGGGCGTGATCGTCTGCGGGCACACGCGCTGGAAAGCGGCACAGAAGCTCGGGCTCGACAAGGTGCCCGTGCATGTCGCGCGCGACCTGAAGCCCGAGCAGATTCGCGCGTACCGCATCGCCGACAACAAAACGAACGAGCTGGCGACGTGGAACCTGGAGCTGCTGCCGCTCGAGATTGCGGAGCTGCGCGACGCCGGCATCGACTGGTCGCTGCTCGGCTTCGACGCCGACGACCTCGCGAAGCTCTTCGACGCGGCCGACGGCGTGAAGCCTGGGCTCACCGATCCCGACGACATCCCCGCGCCGCCGGATGACGCGACGACGCAGCCCGGTGACTTGTGGGTTCTCGGCGATCATCGCCTCCTCTGTGGTGACAGCGGATCGCCCGCTGATGTCGATCGGTTGCTTGATGGTCAGCCCGTTCACCTTGTGAACACCGACCCGCCGTACAACGTGAAGGTCGAGCCGCGCAGCAACAACGCGATCGCGGCCGGGTTGTCGTCGTTCCAGGCGTCCGACGCAAACGTGCGGTCGGATTACAACTACGCCAAGGGCCGCGAGGATCACGCGGCATGGCAGCGCACTCATCACCAAGGCTTCGACCTGGCCCGCGACCCCGAGAAGGCCAAGCGCACGACAAAGAAGCTGCGCCCGAAGGACCGGCCGCTGGCCAATGACTTCGTTAGCGACGAGGCCTTCGACAAGATGCTCGCGGCGTGGTTCGGCAACATCGCCCGCGTGCTGCTGCCCGGCCGCGGCTTCTACATCTGGGGCGGCTACGCGAACTGCGGCAACTATCCGCCGGTGCTGAAGGCCTGTGAGCTGTACTTCTCGCAGGCGATCATCTGGGTGAAGGAGCATCCGGTCCTTACGCGCAAGGACTTCATGGGCAACCACGAGTGGTGTTTCTACGGCTGGCGGGAAGGCGCGGCCCATGTGTTCCTCGGCCCGAACAACGCAGTCGACGTCTGGTCGATCAAGAAGGTCAACCCGCAATCGATGATCCACCTGACCGAGAAGCCCGTCGAACTCGCGGTGCGCTCGCTGCAGTACTCGTCGCGGCCGGGCGAGAACGTGCTGGACCTGTTCGGCGGCAGCGGCTCGACGCTGATCGCGGCCGAGCAGACGGGGCGGCGGGCGTTCCTCATGGAACTCGACCCGCTCTACGCAGATGTCATCGTGCAGCGGTGGGAGAAGTTCACCGGGCGGAAGGCGGAGCGAATCTCTGGCCGAAGCAACACCCCGGCGTCGGCCGAGGTGTCGGAGGTGGGATCATGATGTGCGGCGGTTCAGCCCGCGTACTCGAACTTGCCGCGTTCGACCTTGCGGAAGCGGGCCTGCGGCCCCTTGGCGGTGATCTCGCGCAGGATCGCGGCGTAGAGCGTCGCCTCCGGCGTCTTGCCGTTCGGGCTCGACCAGAGGCCCTGCTCGGCCATCGCGGCGATCATCTCGCCCGACCGCATGGCCTGCCCGCTGGCCTGCAGCACCTGCGCCGCCGCGTCGAGGGCGCTGACACGCTTGGGCTTGGCGTCCGCCGCCGTGGCCGGCTGCTTCACTCGCTTGGCCCGGGCAGCGCGCTTCGCGCCTGTCGCCGGCGCGTCGTTGGCTGCCTCGACGGGTGTGACCTCAGCGGCGGCGGTTGCGGAGCGGCCGCGCTTGCCCGTGGCTTCCGCCCGCAGCCGCGCGGCGCTGCGGATGCGGACCTTCTTCTTCGTCTCGAGGTTCGTCGCGTCCCAACCGCCGTGACGGTTCTCGCCGTCGAGGCGGACGCGGACGATCTTGCCGCTGACCTTCGCGGTGTAGACGCTGCCGATCGTGACTTCGCTCTTCTTCATCGCTGTGCTCCTTGGTTCTCGGTCCGCACCGTGCGGCCCGGGCGCTGGGGCCCGCCTGGGCGGGCCGTCGCGTTCGGGTCGCTACTCGGCGAGGAACTCCTCGATCCGCTGCCGCTCCATGCCCGAGAGCCCTTCGACCAGGTCGATGAGCGTCGTGCGGACGTAGTCGAGCGTGCCCGGGAAGTCCCAGCGCTGCGGCTCGGCGGCGGCGCGCTGGTCGTACTTCTCGAGCTCCATCTCCAGGACGTCGACCAGGCGGGCGATGTCGGCCCGGCGGGCGGCGTACGTTTCGGCGGCGGTGCGTTTCGGCTGGTTCGTGGCCATCTGCGTTTCTCCTTGCGGTACGCGTCGTGCGTACAGACACATGAAGCCATGGGTTTGGCCCGGAATCCACTCACATTCCGAGAATTTCAAGAAGTTCTTGCGGAGGCGGGCCGGCAGGTCCGAGTTGGCCGCAAGAGCCCGCCGGGGCGCGACTGCGGCTGCCCTCGCCACGCGGAGGCCCGGCGCGTCGCCCCGTGGCCAACGGGGCGCGTTTGGGGCCTACGCGGGCGGGAGGCGGCGTAGTGGCGGAACCCGACGCCAAGCTGAACCCGGCGGCGCTGCCGCTGGCCGATGCGGCCCGGCTGCTCAGCGCCGCGGGCGGCCAGCGGATCACGCCCGACCTGCTGGAGCTGGACCGGGGAGCCGGCGCGCCGATCAACGCGGACGGCACGCTGAACCTCGTGCACTACGCCGCCTGGCTCATTCGGGAGATGTCCGGCCGTGGCGATTGACCCGCGCAAGCTGAAGCCGACCGAAGCGGTCCGCCTGCTGAACTCCACGCCACTGGGCGAGGTGATCAGCGAGCGGCAGCTGCACCGCCATCGCTCACGCGCCGGTTTCCGCATCGGCGACGACCGCACGGTCGACCTGCTGCGTTACGTGGCCTGGCTGGTGCTGGAGCGGCATCGACCCCGGCCAGAGCCCGCCGGCCTGACCGGCTACGAGGCGCTGAAGGAGCGGGCGGCGCAGCGCAACCGGGAGCTGGCGCTGCTGGGGCGCGACATCGGTGAGTTGCCGGCCGTGGTCAACGGCCATCGCAAGGACCGGGCGACGACGGACTTCCGCTTCTTCTGCGAGCAGTACTTCCCGCAGACGTTCCACCTGCCGTGGTCGCCGGACCACCTGAAGGTCATCGCCAAGATCGAGCAGGCGGTACTCGAGGGCGGGCTGTTCGCGATGGCCATGCCGCGCGGCAGCGGCAAGACGTCGCTATGCGAGACGGCCTGCCTGTGGGCGCTGATCAACGGGCACCGCGAGTTCGTCGCCCTGATCGGCAGCGACGAAGAGCACGCCGCCAACATGCTCGACAGCATCAAGGTCGAGCTGGAGACGAACGACGCGCTGCTGGACGACTTCCCCGAGGCGGTCTTCCCCATTCGGGCGCTGGAGGGCATCCATCAGCGCGCCGCCGGCCAGCTGTACCAGGGCAAGCAGACGCACATCGGCTGGACCGCCAAGGAGATCGTGCTGCCGACGATGCCCGGCAGCCGGGCGAGTGGTTCGATCATGAGCGTGGCCGGCATCACGGGCCGCATCCGCGGCATGAAGCACAAACGCGTCGATGGAACCAGCGTACGCCCGTCGCTGGTGCTGATCGACGATCCGCAGACGGACGAGTCGGCGCGCTCACCGTCGCAATGCGTGACGCGCGAGCGCATTCTCTCCGGTGCGATCCTCGGTCTGGCCGGGCCGGGGCGGAAGATCGCCGGGTTGATGACGCTCACCGTCGTGCGGCCCGACGACCTGGCCGACCGCATCCTCGACCGTGAGAAACACCCACAGTGGCAAGGCGAACGCACCAAGATGGTGTACGCCTTCCCGACCAACGAAGCGCTCTGGGCACGCTACGCCGAGCTGTGGCGCGAGGGCATGCGGGCGGATCGCGGCATGGCGGAGGCGACGGACTTCTACCGCGCCAACCGCGAGGCGATGGATGCCGGCGCGGTGGTCGCATGGCCCGAGCGGCATCATCCCGACGAGCTGTCTGCCATTCAGCACGCGATGAACCTGCGCCTGGATCGCGGCGACGCCGCGTTCTGGGCCGAGTACCAGAACGAGCCGCTGCCCGAGGAGGGGGCCGACTCGGAGCTGCTCACCGCCGACCAGATTGCGGCCAAGATCAACGGCCAGCGACGCAGCGAAGTCCCGATCGGCTGCACGCACCTGACGATGTTCGTTGACGTGCAAGCCAAAGCGCTGTTCTGGCTCGTGGCGGCGTGGGAGAACGACTTCACCGGCTACGTCGTCGATTACGGCACGGAACCCGACCAGAAAGAGGCGTATTTCACGCTCCGCGACCTGCGGCACACACTCGCGCTGGCCGAACCGCGGGCCGGTATCGAAGGCGCGATCTATGCCGGCCTCGAGCGTCTCGCGGCGCGGCTTCTCGAACGTGAATGGCGGCGCGACGATGGCGCGATGGTACGGATCGACCGCTGCCTCGTGGATGCGAACTGGGGCAGCTCGTCCGACGTCGTGTACCAGTTCTGCCGGCAATCGAAACACGCCAGCATCCTGCTGCCGTCCCACGGCCGCTACGTCGGGGCGTCCTCGATCCCGTTCTCTGACTACAAACGCCGGCGCGGCGACCGGGCGGGGCTGAACTGGCGCATCCCGACCGTGAACGGCAAACGCGCCGTGCGGCACGTCACGTTCGACACGAACTTCTGGAAGTCGTTCATCCACGCCCGTCTGGCCGTTGCGATGGGCGATCCCGGCTGCCTATCGCTGTTCGGGCGCAAGCCCGAGCAGCACCGGCTGCTCGCCGAGCACCTGACCAGCGAGTACCGCGTGAAAACCGAGGGGCGCGGGCGCACGGTCGATGAGTGGAAGCTCCGCGTGGACGGCTCGGACAATCACTGGTTTGACTGCCTGGTCGGCTGCGCCGTGGCGGCGTCGATGGAGGGCGCGATCCTCCTGGGTATTGACGCGCGGCCCGCACCGCGGCCGCGAGTGAAGCTGTCGGAGCTTCAGCGGGGGCGGCCATGAACGTCCCGAAGCGCACCGTGCCCAAGCCGGAAGACCAGCGCGGGCTGCGCTGCCCCGCATGCGGCTGCAAGCACCTGCCGGTGCTCTACACGCGCCAACGCCCGGGTCATGTCATGCGCATCCGCGCCTGCCGGCACTGCGGTCGGCGCGTCACGACGCGAGAACGGCTGCAATGAATGCTGAGATTGCAGAGGCGGCGCGTACAGATGTGTACGAATCTGCGCTGAGCACGCTGTTCGCCGTTGCCACCCGGCCCGTTGCAGCGTATGGATAGGGTAGACAGACCGAACTTCAAGCCCTGAGGCACGCCGCGTCATCGCGGCAAGCCACCGGCATGACGCCGTGCGGGACACCAGCAGGTGCTCGCGCGGCGTTTTCGTTTGCGCGAGCCGGAGCAGGCGATGCCCGACACGACGATCCAGGACGCCATCCGCGACAACGCCGCCGGACCGAAGAAGGCCCAGGGAGACGCTGGCTCGGTCGAGCAGCACCCGATCCCTGAGCAGATCGAGGCGGATCGGTATCTCGCCTCGAAAGAGGCGTCGAAGCAGGGGCTGGGCATCCGCATGACGAAGGTCGTTCCGCCGGGAGCTGTGTGACGTGCTGACTTGGCTGCGACAACTCGTGCTGCCCGGCGCGACGCCGCGACGCATCGCGCGCGTGCGCGCCAAGTACGACGCGGCGCAGACCACGCACGAGAACCGCCGGCACTGGGCCAACGCGGATCTGCTCTCGGCGAACGCGGCGAACAGCGCCGAAGTGCGCCGCGTCCTGCGCAGCCGGGCCCGTTACGAGGTCGCCAACAACAGCTACGCCAAGGGCATCGTGCAGACGCTGGCCCATTACGTGGTCGGCACCGGCCCTCGGCTTCAGATGCTGACCGAAGACGCCGAGGCGAATCGCTTGATCGAGCGCGAGTTCTTGCGCTGGGCGCGGGCGATCGGCCTGGCCCACAAGCTGCGGACGATGCGGATCGCGCAGGCCGAGTCGGGCGAGGTGTTCGGCGTGCTTGCCACGAACCAGCGCGTCGCGGCTCCCGTGCAGCTCGACCTGAAGCTCGTCGAAGCCGACCAGGTCGCCACGCCGATCACGCTTCGCGCGTCCTGCGGGCAGGACAACGTCATCGATGGCGTCATGCTCGATGAGTTCCGCAACCCGGTCGCGTACTTCGTGATGCGACGGCATCCGGGCGACGCCGGTCCCTTCACGCTCGAAGGCAGCGACTTCGAGCTGCTGCCCGCCGAAACGGTCATCCACCTGCACCGCACCGAACGCCCCGGTCAGAACCGAGGCGTGCCGGAGATCACGCCGGCGCTGCCGCTGTTCGCGATGCTGCGTCGCTACACGCTGGCCGTGCTGGGTTCCGCGGAGCAGGCGGCCCTTCCCAGCGGCGTCATCTACACGGACGCGCCCGCAGACGCGGAAGCCGCCGGCGTGGAGCCGATGGATTCGGTCGAAATGGAGCGCGGCACGTGGTTGACGATGCCGTTCGGCTGGAAGATCGGCCAGGTCAAGGCTGAGCAGCCAACGACCGTCTACCGCGACTTCAAGCACGAGATCATCAACGAAATCGCCCGCTGCCTGAACATGCCGTTCAACATCGCGGCCGGCAACTCGTCGGGCTACAACTACGCCTCCGGGCGGCTCGACCATCAGGCCTTCTTCAAGTCCGTCCGCATCGATCAGGCGTTCCTCGCGGACGTCGTGCTCGATCGTGTCTTCGCCGCGTGGCTGAGCGAAGCGGTCCTGATCGAAAACTACCTGCCGCAGGCGGCGCGCAGCGTCGACGTCGATCTGCCGCATCAGTGGTTCTGGGACGGCTTCGAGCACGTGGACCCGGCCAAGGAAGCGAGCGCGCAGGACGTGCGGCTCCGCAGTGGGCTGACGTCGTTCCCGCGCGAGTACGCGATCCTGGGCCTCGACTACGAGGAAGAGCAGCGCAAGCAGGCTGAAGCGCTGGGCGTCTCGCTGGATGAGTACCGCCGCATGCTGCGCGAGTCGCTGTTCGGCGGCGCGAAGTCCGCCGCGCAGCCACAGGACCGCCCCGACGATCCCGCATCCGAGGAGGAGCTGGCCAATGCCCGCGCCGCGGCCTGACAAGACACCTAATCACATCTCGCTCGTGTGCGTCCAGACGGACCTCACGATCGAGGCGCGCAAGGGCGATGGCGAAGCCGAGGCAATGCCTCGCTTCGCGATGGTCGCGTACACCGGCGAGGCAATGCGCGTCGAGGGCTGGCGGCATCCGGTCGTCGTTGATCTGGACGGGCTTTCGGTGCCGTCACAGCGTCGGCCGGTTCGCTTCGGACACGACATGCACGCCGGCATCGGACATACCGAACGCATTGCCGTCGACGGTGGTCGGCTTGTGGCCGAGGGGCTGGTGAGTCGCGACACGGCCGCCGCACGCGAAGTCGTGGTGAGCGGCAAGCGCGGCTTTCCGTGGCAGGCCTCGATTGGTGCGACGGTGCAGCAGTCGGAGCTGATTCGGCCGGGGAAGTTCGTCACGGTGAACGGTCGCTCGTTCGAGGGGCCGGTGTACGTCGCCCGCAAGGCCGTGCTGGGCGAGATCAGTTTTGTCGACCTCGGCGCTGACGGAAACACATCCGTGCAGATCGCCGCGCAGAAGGAGACGCAGGTCATGGACGACCACGAGAACCCGAAACCGGAAAGCGCCGGCACGGATGCCGCGCTAGTGACCAGCGCCGGAACGGATGCCGACGCTGGTCCCGACATTCAGGCGGCGCGTCGCGACGCCGCCAACGAGCTCCGCCGTCAGGCCGCGATCCGCAAGATCTGCGGCGAGCGGTTCGTTGAGATCGCCGCCAAGGCGATCGAGGAGAACTGGACCGTCGAGAAGACCGAGCTTGAGGTGCTGCGGGCCAATCGCCCGAAGGCTCCGGGCGTGATCACGGGCGGCCACGAAGTCGCGCCATTCCAACTGCTCGAGGCGGCGGTGTACCAGGCCGGCAAGCTCGAAGCGCGCAATGACCAGTTCGATCCGCGCGTCCGCGACGCCGCGCAGCAGCGCTTCCAGGGCCGCCTCGGCCTGCAGGAGCTGCTGCTCGAGGCCGCCTGGGCGAACGGCTACTCCGGCCGCAGCTTCAAGGCGGACATGCGCGGCGTGCTCCAGGCGGCTTTCAGCACGAACAGCCTGCCGGGCATCCTCTCGAACATCGCGAACAAGTTCCTGCTCGAAGGGTTCGAGGCGGTCGAGTCGAGCTGGCGGGCCATCGCCGCAATCCGCACCGTGCAGGACTTCAAGGCCGTTACAAGCTACCGGCTCACGGGCGGCTTCGAATACCTCGAGGTCGGGCCGGACGGCGAGCTCAAGCACGCGACGGTGGGCGAGCAGTCGTTCACGAACCAGGCCCGCACCTACGGCCGCATGTTCTCGATCACGCGTGAGCACATGATCAACGACGACCTCGGCGCGCTGACGGCGGTGCCGCGTCGACTCGGTCGCGGAGCGGCGCTGAAGCTCAATGACGTGTTCTGGACGGCGTTTCTCAACAACGCCGCCTTCTTCACGGCCGGCAACAAGAACTACGCCGCAGGCACGGACACGGCGATGGGCATCGACAGCCTGTCGAAGGCGGAGGAGACGTTCTACAACCAGACCGATCCGGACGGGTATCCGCTGGCGGTCGATCCAACGCTGCTGCTGGTGCCCAACGCGCTGTTCGTTTCGGCCACGCAGCTGATGAACAGTACAGAGCTTCGCGAGGACGGGAACTCGCCGGCCAAGAAGTACGTCACCGGCAACCCGCACACCGGCAAGTTCCGGGTGGCGCGCTCCAGCTACCTCAGCAACACGAAGTACACCGGCAACAGCACGAAGGCCTGGTACTTGCTGGCCGATCCGAATGATCTGCCCGTGATCGAGGTCGCGTTCCTCAATGGCCGCGAGCAGCCCACCGTCGAGTCTGCGGACGCGGATTTCAGCATCCTCGGCATCCAGGTGCGCGGCTACCACGACTTCGGCGTCGCGCTGCAGGACTTCCGCGGCGGCGTGAAGTTCAAGGGCGAAGCCTAAGCGGAGCACTGAGACAAGGAGGTCTCAAACATGCCTGCGTTTTTTGTTCATGACGGCGCATCGATCGACCACACGCCGGGATCGGCGGTGAGTGCCGGCGACGTTGTGGTCCAAGGCGAGCTTGTCGGGGTCGCGAAACTCGACATCGCCGCCAACAAGCTCGGCGCGCTGGCCGTTAGCGGCGTCTTCGACTTTCCCAAGACGGCCGGCGGCGGCACGGCGATCGCGATGGGCGCGAACGTGTACTGGGACAACACCAACAAGGTCGCGACGACGACCGCCACGGGCAACAAGCTCATCGGCAAGGTCGTGCGCGCGGCGGTGGATGCGGACACATCGGTTCGTGTCCGCATGCTCCAGTAGCGAGGTTTGCAGGCGATGCCGCTGGCCACGTTCGTACATGACGGCGCAGCAATCGACTTCCGGCCGAGCAGCGATGTTGCGGCCGGTGACGTCGTCGTGCTCGACCAGCTGGTCGGTGTCGCGCGAACCAGCATCAAGGCGAACACGCTCGGCTCGCTGGCGGTGCAGGGTGTGTTCGACGTGCCGAAGGGGCCGGGCGTGATTCCGGCCGGCGCGCAGCTGTTCTGGGATGCGGGCGCGAAGGCCGCACAGACGTCGAGCGGCAGCGGAACGTACCCGCGCCTCGGCAACGCCGTCGCGCTGGCCCTGCTGAACGACGCGACGGTGCGTGTGCGGCTCAACACCGGGTTCCCGGAGTACCAGGCGCTGCCGGTCCCCTAGCGAGGTGCAGAACGGTGTCGGATGTGCTGCAGAAAGGCCTGGCGTGGCTCGACGAGCAGCGTCACACGCACATGACGCAGACGGTGCTGTATGTGCGCGATGGCGGCACGATCAGCTACGTCGTGGAGTTGCAGGCGACCATCGGCCGGACGGAGTTCGAGCAGGTCGACGAGTTCGGCATCGTTCACAAGCTGCAGTCGCGGGACTTCCTGATTCGCGCGAGCGACTTGGTGCTCAACGCAGAGCAGACGCTGCCAAAGGCGGGCGATCGGATTCGCGAGACGGTCGGTTCGCAGACGTTCGTGTACGAGGTGATGTCCCCGGGCGGTGAGCCGCCGTGGCGCTACAGCGATCCCTATCGCCGCACGCTGCGGGTTCATACCAAACACCTGAGCGCGGAGTGACTCGTGAAAGTGGATGCACCCCCGATCAACGGCAACGCCCGCCAGAAGCTGTCTTGGCTGCTCGGCGTGTTGCTGACGGTCATCCTGATTCTGGTGCTCGGCTCGGGCGCGATGCTGCTGCGCCACGACTCGAAGATCGCCGTCCAAGAGACTCGGATCGATGGCGTCGAGCGAACGCTCTCGCGTATCGAAGCCAAGCTGGATCGACTGCTGGAGCGGCACCCGTGAGCACCGTCATCGACATTGCCGACGCCGTCGTCGCCAGCCTGAACGGGGGCACGTTCAGCCAGGCGTTTGAAGCGGTGCGGAAGTACCGTCCGTCGTTCGAGCTGGAGGAGCTGCCGACGCTGCGCGTCACCGTGGTGCCGCGCTCGGTCGCGATCAGCGCCGCGGCGCGCGACAGCAGCTACTTCGATTGTGCGATCGACATCGGCGTGCAGAAGAAGGTGAACGCGGACGATCCGGTTGAGCTCGACGAGCTGATGAACCTGGTCGAGCAGCTCGCCGACCACCTGCGTCTGCAGCGGCTCGAGGAAGCGCCCCTGGCGGCCTGGCTCGGCATCGAGAACGAGCCGGTCTTCGCCTCCGAGCATCTGGACCAGCAGCGTGTGTTCACGAGCGTCCTGACGGTCACCTATCGGGTGCGGAGGTAGTCGTGCCGGCCAATGCGTTCATCCGAACGGTGGCGCTCGGTGGTTTGGACTGGAAACCACTGGCTTCCACGCGAACCGTCGCGCAGGCGACCGTGATCGCCAGCCCGAAGAACGCTGGCAACGTCAACCTGCGGTTCCGCCAGGGAACGCCGGCAGAGTGGCCGCCTGGAGCGGCGGTGCCGCTTGAGTCGGTGGATCTGTCGGAACTCGAAGCGCTGGGTGGGTCGGGCGACACGGTGCTCGTTGCGGCGTTCGCGCCTGGACAGCGGCCGCACGGCTCGACGCGCGAGGGCGTCGGCTTCGTGAAGGCGCTGAGCTGGGCCGCTTCGTACATGGGCGGCGGCGGCACGATTCCCGACGAGATCGGCGGTTCCGGCTCAATCGGCGGTGGATGAGGGCAAGGGCATGGCGGCAAACGTCTACATGAAGTCGTTCAACCTCGGTTCCGGCTCGTACGCCAAGCTGGCCGACGTCTCGACGGTGATGAACGCGACGATCATCGCCAGCTCGAAGAACACCAACGCAGTCAACGTCCGCTGGAAAGGCGGCACGCCCGCCGCGTGGCCGCCCGGTGCGGCGGCGATGTTCGAGGGCGTCGATCTGACGGATTTCGAAGTACAGGGCGCGACGAGCCATCAACTGCTGGTCGTCGGCTACACGCGATAAGGAGGCGCTGCGATGCCCATCAAGCTCGGCATGGAAGCCAAGCTCTACTACAAGCCCGGCGGCCAGAGCGGCGGCGGCGCGTGGAACGAGCTGACCAATGTCCGCGACGTCACGCTGACGCTGGAGACCGGCGAGGCCGACGTCACCACGCGGGCCAACTCGGGCTGGCGGGCCACGGTCGCCACGCTGAAGGAGGCCACGGTCGAATTCGAGATGGTTTGGGACACGGCCGACGCGGGGTTCACCCGTCAGAAAGAGGTTCCGTTCACTTGGGCCCGGGCCGGCGTCCGGGCGCTGGCGTAGCAGCCGGACGCCTTTCCCCGGGCACGCCCCGGAACCCGCTGCTTCGTGGTTTTTTACGTCGCCTCTTCCGCCACGGCTTGGCTGGTGATACAATGCCTGGGTGAGAATGCGCGGTCAGGCCCCAACATCTTGTGCTTCGACAGATATCGGACATCGTGCCCCGAGCACGGCTTGCACCGGCATTCGGTTTATGTTAGGATGCGTGCCTTATGCTCGTCCAAGAGGTCGACTCCGACAAACTCAGGGGCGGGTACTACACGCCTCAGCGAGTAGCCGACTGGCTAGCCGCATGGGCGGTCCGCTCGGCTCGCGACCGAGTTCTGGAACCTAGCTGCGGTGACGGTGCGTTCATTGCTGCCGCCGCGGCGCGTCTGCGTCAGCATGGAATGTCTCGGGCCCCGGTCGGGGCCGCGCCCATCAACGGGATCGAGCTTATTCCCGCTGAAGCTGACACGGCCCGCCGCCGAGGGGCTGGGCTAACCCAGGTGGTCGCAGGCGACTTCTTCCTATGGCTCGACAGCGCGAACCTCGCTAGCTATGACGTGGTATTGGGCAATCCACCCTTCATCCGCTACCAGAACTTCCCCGAGCCATCACGCACGCGAGCGATGCGGTTCATGGCAGCGCAGGGGCTGATTCCAAATCGACTCACGAATATCTGGGTACCGTTTGTCATCGCGGGTGCAGCGCTATTGCGGCACGGCGGACGACTGGCGATGGTTCTTCCTGCCGAGCTACTTCAAGTTAGCTACGCCGCCCAGCTCCGACAGTACCTCGCTGATTCATTCCAGCGTATCACGATCTACGCGTGCAATGAGATGTTTTTCGAGAGCGCGCAACAAGAGGTAGTCCTCCTAGCAGCAGAGGGCAAGCTCTCGGCGCCGGACCCAACGAATCGGTGCGACATCACGCTTGTCGAAACAGACAGTGTTACCGAGTTGCTCGGTCGCCCCGCGACCACGAGTCGAAAGCGATCGCAATCAAAGTTTGTCCAGCACGAATCGGAGAAGTGGCTCAAGTACTTTCTGAGCGCACGAGAAATCGAGTTCATGAGGTCGATGAGAGAACACCCAGCCGTGTGTTCACTCAGCCAACACGCGACCGTGGATGTCGGCGTTGTGACCGGAAAGAATGAGTTCTTCGTGCTGTCGCGCGCAGAGGTCGCGGCCCTCGATCTGGAGATGTTTGTAATCCCACTGATCGGACGATCAGCACAGCTGCCCGGCGCAGTCCTGCGAGAGCGAGAACACCGTGAGCTAGGCGGGAACGGCAAGAGAGTCTATCTCTTGCACCTGGCCGGACATAACGAGGGGCATTTCACGGCTGGGCTGCGCGGCCTTCTTCGTGAGGGCGAGCGGAACGGCTACCATCGAGGTTACAAATGCAGCATTCGCGACCCCTGGTACTGTGTGCCCGCAGTGTGGGAGCCCGACTGCTTTCTCTTTCGGCAGATCTACGACTTTCCTCGCGTCGTTGTCAATCAAGCGAACGCAACATCAACTGACACGATCCACCGAATGCGCTGCACCGGTCCGGCTTCACGCGTGGCGGCGAACTTGTATACGCATCTGACGGCCGCCTCGGCTGAAATCGAGGGGCGGAGTTACGGCGGCGGCGTATTAGAATTGGAACCCACTGAGGCTGAACGTCTTCTAGTGCCAAAGCAACTGAACGGAGCGATGCCTATTGCTGAGGTCGATAGGCTTGTGCGCAGCGGTCGCCTTGACGAAGTGCTCGATGAGAATGACCGCATTGTGTTGCAGGGATCGCTCGGACTTACCGCCGCCGACTGCGGTTTGCTGAAAACCGTGTGGGCGAAGATGCGAGACCGACGAATGGCTCGTCGTAGGTGTTAGTCGCCAGCGCCATTCTCCTCTTCGGATTCCTCTGGTTCCGGGATTTCCTCGCCAGCTGCCTCCATCGCCGTCTTCTGGGACTTGGACGGTCGGTCATGAGGTGGCATTCCGTCGTAGCGTTCGTAGTAGTGCCTCTGAACTTGCTCGGAAAACCGCTCGATTCGAAGCTGTGACTTGCTTTCTGGCCAGTCCAAATCGATCTTCGCTTTCTTCGGGTCCCACAGCACGAGCGACACGGCTTCAGCCTTATGGGCTGCATCAACCGGCGAGGCGCGACCTACCAACCGATCGAGCATGCGGGTGAACCGGCTGCGAATTCCGCCCGTGAAGCAGGGCGACGGGATCACAACCATGAAGCCGACAACCGCATACGGAAATCGCATGTGAACTGTCGTCGCCTCCGTGCCAAGATCGTTCACCATGTTCTGGAAGTTCTTGGCAACGCTCTTCGTATCGTTGAGCGTCTTACTATCGAAGACGAAGCGAACGCCATCTGGCCTGTAGCCGACATCGTAGTTTTGCGGGCGAATTCCGCCAATTACTCGAACAGGTCCAACCTCGACCGCGTCCTTCTCGCTCGGAAGAAGATCCTTCGGCTTGGGCGCAATCACGTCGATGCCGCCCAGCATCTTGGCGAGTGCGCTCCCGACCTGCTTGTCGAAAATCTCGCCAAAATCCATGCCTTCCTTCTTATTGAAGGCTTGGTTCACCAGCCACTTCTTGGCCCACGCGCGAAGGTCCGCAGGATCCACCTTGATCGTCGGCATCTCTTCCAGTAGGGCCATTTCCGTCCCTTCTCATGTGAACGCCGTTTTTCGCATGGCGGTTATAGCATGCCGATGGGCCGACGAACAGCGCAGCCCGTACCAGCCCGCCGACTTCAAAGGCTGCACGAGCGCGAAGCGGCCAACACACGGTGGGATAATGACTTATCGCTGTCCGGTGTCGTGCAACGATTCTTTTTTTCGGCTCGGCTTTACGAATCGCCCCCCCTGCCGGAAAGAAGTGGATGAGGGGCCGACGGCGCCCCCACAGCGCGACTGGTAAGGAGACGATCATGGAGCGTATCGGGTTGACCTTCGACGAATTCGTGGAACTCAAGCTGAAGCCGGCTGCCGGCGCGGACCAGGCCTTTCACGAGGCGGCTGACCTGGAGCGGCGGGAGATGTTCCCAATGCCCCTGGTCGCCGCGGCCAACCACCTGCGGTCGCGGGGGTACGACTGCCGACCGGCGATGCTCGAGCTGCTCGTCAAGGACGGCGTCGTGAAGCCCGCGGGGCCGGACGCCTGGTCGCAGGCGGACGTGGACGCCGCCGCTGAGCACTTCGAGGAATGCGGCATCCTCACGCCGTACGCGGCGATGTGCCAGACGCTGGGGTGCCGCTACGCGGATTTCCTGCGGCCGCTGCGCGAGGCGGCCGAACGCGAATCGCAGAAATACGGCCGCCAGATCCCGGACGACGACCAGTACTTCGTCATGCACCGGGTGCCGCCGCGCGGCGGGGACGACGGCCATCCGGCGATCATCACCTTCACGTTGGCGGACGACATCAGGGAGCGGCTCGCGCGCGGCGAGGAGGTCTGAATGACCACCTCACCACAGGAACTCAAACTGACGCCGGACCTGCTCGAGTACGCGAAGGCGGTCGCCCTGAAGGAGGCGGAAAAGCGGTGCCCGAAGTACGTCGACTTCGGCGACGTCGTGCAGCACGCCCTCTTGCACCTGATGAGCAAGCCGCCCCGGTACGACCCCGCGCGAGGCGCATCGCCCAAGACGCTGATCTACACGATCGTGCAGCGGGCCGTGCTTAAGTACGTGGCCCTGGAATGCAAGCGCGGCAGCCGGTCCAAGCAGTTCGATGAGCCCGTTGGCGTGTCGGAGGACACGGAGGATGGCGTGTACGTCGACCACGAGCCCGCGCACCATCGGATCACGGAACGGCGCGCGGCTGAGCTGTCGAAAAGCGGCTGGACGATGGACGACGTGCTTCAGTACATCGACAACGAGGACAGCCGCGCGCTGTGCCGGCTGGTCATCGAGTGCGGCGGAAACCTCAGCGAGGTGGCGCGACAGCTGCACGTGACCGAAGGGACCGTCCGCTACCGCCTGAGGCTGCTCGCGCCGAAGCTGCGGGCCGCGGGCTTCGACCCGTTCGAAGGAGGGACGTGACGTAACGACCAAGGGGTCCATGGAGGTCAAGGAGGTCATCGCAACCGAAAGCATGCTGCTGGCCGCTTCCGACGTTGCCATCGAGGCCGCTGGCGGAGAGCGAAAGCGTCCGGGCATCAGCATGCTCGCCTACGGCGGCGGGATCATGTACGTCAGCGGCTGGGGCGACGTGGCCGTCGACCTGGCCGGTCTCGACGCCAGCGGGCAAATCCCGCTTCTGGCGGACCACGACGCCCGTGTGGGCGGCGCGGTGGGCCACGGGACGGCCGAGGTCCGCGACGGGCGGCTCTTCGTCGCCGGCGTGGTCTCTGGTGCGGGCGAGGCGGCGCAGCAGATCGTCGAGATGGCGCGGGGCGGCTTCGCGTTTCAGGCCTCGGTCGGAGTGCAGCCCGAAGAGCATGAGCGCATCCGACCGGGCGAGAAGGTGGTGGTGAACGGCCGGGCGCTGTCATCCCCGCGCGGCTTCACGCTGGTGAAGCGCGGGCGTTTGCGGGAAGTGAGCATCACCGTGATCGCGGCGGACCCAAGCACGAGTGTGGCCATCGCGGCATCGCGGTTCAGGAAGGAGAAGAGCATGGACACGGATGTCCAGAATGTGAACGAGGACGCCATTCGCGCCAGCGAGCGCGAGCGGCTGAAGATGATCGAGGCGATGTGCCGTCCGCCGGCGGGCGGGTGGGGCAAGGCGCAGCAGAAGGTGGACGAGCTGAAGGCGGCCGCCATCGCGGGCGAGATCGACCAGAAGGACCTGAGCGCCGAGCTGCTCAGCATCCTGCGCGATTCGCGCCCGAAGATCGGCATGACGTCGCCGGGTCCGACGGTCGAGAACACAACCGTCCTCGAAGCGGCGCTGTTGAAGCGCATGGGGCTGGAGGCGCTGGGCGAGAAAGCCCTCGGCGCGCTGGCGATGGAGCACGGCGCGCGACTGAAAGCGACGCACATGCTCGACCTGTGCCGGACGGCGCTTCAGTTTGAAGGCCACGACGTTCCGCACGGGCGCGAGGAGATGGTGCGAGCATCGCTCAGCACCATGTCGCTGCCGACGGCGCTGTCCAACCTGGCGAACAAGTTGCTGCTCGAGGCCTACGAAGAGTCGCAGGCGACGTGGCGCGCGTTCGCGGCGGTCCGCAGCGTCAGCGACTTCAAGACCAACACCGCCATCCGCCCCAGCTTCACCGGCAGCCTTCAGCAGGTCGCCCCGGGCGGTGAGCTGAAGCACGGCAGCGCGGCCGAGTGGTTCACCGAGTTCAAGGCGGACACCTACGGTCGGCTGTTCTCGGTGGATCGCCGCGACCTGATCAACGACGACCTCGGGGCGTTCGACGAGGTCGCCCGCGCGTCCGGCCGGGCGGCGATGCGGAAGCTCAACGACTTGGTCTACCAGGTGCTGCTGGCCAACGCCGGCAACTTCTTCTCGGCCGGCAACGGCAACTACATCGAGGGCGTGGACGCCGCGCTGTCGTTTGATTCGCTGTCCGAGGCGATCGGCCTGATGATGACGCAGCGCGACGCCGAGGGGAACGACCTCGACCTGCGGCCCAAGACGCTGCTCGTCCCGCCGGAGTTGCAGCCGACGGCCAAGGGGCTGCTGGAGAGCGAGTTCCTTCAGCAGATCGCCGAGAACACGCCAACAGGCAACAGCCTGCGGCGGGCGGTCAGCGTCGAGGTCGAGCCGCGTCTGTCGAATGCCGTGAAGTACGGCACGTCGGCCAGCACCAAGCACTGGTACCTGTTCAGCGCGCCCGGCAACGTGCCCATGATCGTGGCGTTCCTTCAGGGCAAGCAGACGCCGACGGTCGAATTCTTCGGCCTCGACCAGGACGCCAGCCGCCTGGCCGTGACCTGGCGCGTGTATTTCGATTTCGGCGCGGCCCTGGTCGATCCGCGGGCAGCCGTGCGCTCGAAGGGCGAGTAGGACCGTCTTCCGTGACGGCGGGCTGGCGGGTCACGGCCATGAGCGTGGCCCGCTCCCCGCACCTTGAACCAACAAGCGAACCAGCCAAACCCAGCGAACGATCCACTCAACCGAAATGAGCGCCGCGGGCCGCATGGAAGTGGTCCGCATCCTCGGGATGGAGTGGCCACGATGGAGCGTGCGAAAGAGGACGCGATGGAACGCGTCGGACAGATCGAGATGACCGTGGCGGCCGCGCCGCCGACACCTGAAGCGGAAGAGCGCTGGCAGCAGCGCGTTGACGTACTGACGGCGTGGCTGTTGCAACAGTGGGAGCGCGAGCAGCGGGAGGCGGCGTGATGATCAACGTGGATCAGCTACGCGCCGTCGTTCCCAAGTGCCTGCTCGAACGGCGGCAGTGGGTGTGCTGGAAGTTCGAGCAGCGTGATGGCAAGCCGACGAAGGTGCCCATCAACGCGCGCACCGGTCAACGGGCCAGCTCGACCGACCCCAGCGCGTGGAACAGCTTTGAGGATGCTGTCGCCGCCTGCCGACGCCTCGCCGCCGTCGAGGGCGTCGGGTTCGTCTTTGACGAAGCTGATCCCTTCTGCGGCGTCGACCTGGATGATTGCCGTGATCCGCAGACCGGCGCGCTGAAACCGTGGGGCCTGCGCCTTCTGCGTGCGTTGAACAGCTACAGCGAGGTGAGCCCGTCCGGCTGCGGCGTCAAGGTCTTCGTGCGGGCGCGCAAGCCCGGGTCCGCCTGCAAGCGGCCGTTCGAGGACGGCGCGGTCGAGATGTACGACCACGCGCGGTTCTTCACCGTCACCGGTCAGCGCGTCGAGGATGTCAGCGCCGACGTGGAGGAGCGGCAGACCGAGATCGGCCAGATCTACGCCGAAGTGTTCGGTGCATCGGCAGAGCCGTCATTCGACGACATCTCGCCCACGCCGGCCGAGCCGCTGCCGGCGCTCACCGACGACGAAATCCTCAACCTGGCTGTGCATCCGCGCCGCGGCGAACGCAGCGCCAAGTTCAGCGCGCTGTGGGCCGGTAGGTGGAACGATTACTTCAACTCGGCCAGCGAGGCCGACAGCTCGGTCGTGTTCACGCTGGCGTACTACACGAAGGATCCGGCGCAGCTCGACCGGCTGTTCCGCCGCTCTGGGCTGTTCCGGCCGAAGTGGGATGAAGGGCGCGGCAACCAGACCTACGGCCAGCTCACCATCGCCAAAGCGCTGGAGACGGTCACGGGCCAGTACCAGCCGAAGAAGCGCTGCAAAGTCCCGCCGCCCAAGCCCGACGGCGGTCCGCCCGAGTCACTGCCGCCGCTGTACAGCTACGACGAGGTCGCGCGGTGCTTCCTCGAATCCCACGACCGCATGATCTACTGGCGGGGCGAGTTCCACATGTACTTCGGCGCGTGCTACCGCGCCCTGACCGAGGCCGAGCTGGGCGCCCGCATCGCCAGGTACATCACCGACGTCGGGTGGTGGAGCCGGCCGGCCCGCAAGGATTCGCATGGCAAGTACGAGGAGGGCGCGGTACCGCATCCCGACTACGACAATCTCATGGTCGTGGTCGAGAAGGTCGTGCCGCGCACCGCCCACATCCGCGAGATCCTGCTTCAGCTCAAACGCGACTTCCTGCCCGACATCGTCGAGGCCCCGTGCTGGCTGGACGGTGCGTCCGGGCCGGCGGCCGACGAGCTGGTCGCCTGCCGCAACGGCCTGCTGCACCTGCCCACAGGCGGCGTGCATCCGCACAGCGAGTTGCTGTTCTCGCTGAACGCGGTGGATTACGACTACAGCCCGTCAGCACCAGCGCCGGGCGCTTGGCTGGAATTCCTGCATGACCTGTTCGAGGACGACATTCAGGCCGTCGAGACGCTTCAGGAACTCTTCGGCTACTTCCTGCTGCCGGACACGCGCCAGCACAAGATCGGCTTCATCGTGGGACCGAAGCGCAGTGGCAAGGGCACCGTCTCGCGCGTGTTGACGGGCATGCTGGGGCGCGAGAACGTCTGCGGCCCGACGCTCGGCAGCCTCGGCACGAACTTCGGCCTCTGGCCGCTGCTGCACAAGCGCCTGGCGATCATCGCGGACGCCAGACTGAGTGGCCGCACCGACCAGGCCGTGATCGTCGAGCGCCTGTTGTCGATCAGCGGTGAGGACACGATCACCGTCGACCGGAAGCACCTGTCGCCGTGGACGGGGCGGCTGCCAACGCGCTTCCTGATCCTGACGAACGAGCTGCCGAAGCTCACCGATTCGAGCGGCGCGCTGGCGAGCCGGTTCATCCTGCTGTGCCTGACGAAGTCATGGTACGGGCGCGAGGACCACGAGCTGACCGATCGGCTGCTCGGCGAACTGCCCGGCATCCTCAACTGGTCCATCGCCGGTTGGCGTCGCCTGAATGAGCGCGGCCACTTCGTGCAGCCGGCCTCGTCGATGGAAGCGTTGCAGGAACTCGAAGACCTCACGTCGCCCATCCGGGCGTTCGTGCGCGAACGCTGCGAGGTCGGCCCGGGTCGCCAGGTCGAGGTCGATGCACTCTACGGCGCGTGGCAGGACTACTGCGGTAGCACGGGCCGCGAACGGACGGGCACGATCCAGACGTTCGGGCGTGACTTGAAGGCGGCATATCCCACGCTCCGGGTGGTCCGGCTGCGGGATGGCGATGGTCGCGTGCGCTACTACGAAGGCATCGCGTTGCTGCCGTCCGACGCGCTGGTCCGCAGTGGTCCGCGGTCCTATCCATTGCATGCGTTTTCGAGCTGACGAGGTGTATTGGAAATATAGCGCAATAGATCGGACCGCGGACCATCACGGCCCACGACCCACCCGCCTGTGGCGACGACGGGTCCTACCGGGCCCCGGGCGGCGGAATAGGCCCGTCGAACGAGCCGCGGGGGTTCTCTGGCTTTGTTTCGGTCCGACTTTCTGGCCGAAGAGACACCCCGGCCGGGCGGCCAGGGTGCGTGAGGAAAGGCGAGATGTTGGCGACGTTCTTACCCGTTGAACGCGAACAGCCCGCGATCCGTCTTGCGGAACCGGGCGGCGTTCTTCTTCGCGGCGATCTCGCGGATCATCGCGGCGTAGATGGTTGCGTGCGGCGTCTTGCCGCCGCTCTTCCAGAGCCCGCGCTCGATCATCGTGTTCACCAGCTCGCGCGCCCGCATCGGCTGGCCCGCGTCGGCCAGAACCTTGGCGGCCGCGTCCAAGCCGCTGAGCGGCTTGTTCGTGGCGGGCGTCTTTGCCGCCTTCCCGGCCTTCGGGGTCTTGGCGGCCTTCGCCACCTTCTTCGTCGTCTTCTTGCTCATCGCTGTTCTCCTACGTGCGATTCCGCGTTCGCCCAGGCACGCGCCCGGACGGCTCGCCATGCGAGCGGGGCAGTCAGTTACCTCGACGGGCGGGGAACGCAAGCGAGTTCTGGCCGGTTTTTCAGGCAGATTCTGGCGCGACATGCCTTGATGTCCGGGCCGAAACGAGCGAAGGGTCAGTGGGTCCCCGTGGCCCGGAAGGACGATGAAACATGAGCGCAAAGACGCTGATCCCGGCGGCCGGCTACGCCCGCCGCAGCAAGGACATGCAGGAAACGTCGATCGTCGACCAGCAGGCCTACGTCGAGAAGTGGGCCGCCGCGAACGGCTATGCCATCCTGCGTTGGTTCATCGACGACGGCATCAGCGGGACCAGCGCCCGCGGCCGCGAAGCCTTCGAGCGCCTGCTCCACGACGCCGAGCACGCCCGCGACTTCGACACCGTGCTGGTCTACGACATCTCGCGCTTCAGTCGCGGTGGAACGAACGAGACCGGCTTCTACGTCCACCGGCTGAAACTGGCCGGTGTGGACGTGGTCTTCTGCGCCGAGGGCATCCCCGCCGGCGACGAGGGCGAGCTGCTCCAGGGCGTGAAGAGCTGGCAGGCCCGCCAGTACAGCGTGAAGTTGGCGCGCGACAGCATTCGCGGGCAGCTCTCGCATCTCACGCAGCACAAGAGCCGCTTGGGCAGCCAAGCGCCGTTCGGATTCGACCGCCAGTACCTCGCCGCCGACGGGAAGGTTCTGCGCATCCTGCGCGAGATGCCCGACGGCAGTCGTCACGAGCTCGCGCCCGATGGGACGCTATTGCGCGTACTTCCGCGCGGCGAGTCGCTGCCCAAGGCGAAGTCCGACATCGTGCGGCTCGTACCCGGCCCGGCCGAGCGCGTGCGGACCGTGCAGCAGATGTTCGAGTGGTGCGCTCGCGGGACCGGCATCCGCACGATCGCCATGCGCCTCAACGCCGCCGGCGTCCGCACGCCGATGGGCCGGCGCTGGGAACATACGTCGGTCGCCAGCATCCTGCGGAACCCGGTCTTCAAGGGCGCGCTGGTCTGGAACCGCACGACCAAGAGCAAGATCAACGCCCCGTCACCCGACGGCTCGCTGCGGCCGCCTGCTCGCAACCCCAACGGCGAGCGCAACGGCCGCGACCAGTGGGTGATCGTCGAGCATGCTCACGAGCCGCTGGTCAGCGCCGACCTGTGGCAGCGCGTTCAGGACGAAATCGACCGGCGGTCGAAGCTGGGCGGCCTGGCGCGGCCGACGAACCGCTACCTGCTCAGCGGGCTCGTGAAATGCACGCGCTGCGGCTTCAACTTCAACGGGCACAAGGGCGGGACCGGCGGGCGGCTGCGCTACTACATGGACGGCGCGTACATGCGCTACGGCCGAAACGGCTGCGACCCGACCTACCTCAACGCCGAAGCGCTCGACGCCTTCGTGCTCGCGCAGATTCGCAGGATCGTCGCGGGCGACCGGCCTGAGGTCGAGAAGGCCGTGGACCGGTTCGTGAAGACCGTGCAGGCCAGGTCCAGGCCCGACGACAAGCGCGGCCGGATCGAGTTGGACCTGAAGGCGGTCCAGAAACGCATTGACAGCGTCGTGGCGCTGCTGGCCGACGGCGAGCTCGACGACCTGGCCGAGCTGCGGGACACGCTGGTTGGCCTGCGGAAACGCCGGGCGGCGCTGGAAGCGGAACTGGCCGCCGCCGCGACAGGGCCGGCGACGCCCGTGAAAGTGGCGGACGTGAGGACGTGGGCGATCAAGCGACTCGCCGAAATCGGCTGCGCGCTGGCGACGGGCCAGGCGGACGACGCGCTGCGGCAGGCGGTCCAAGCCTACGTCGTCCGTATCGACGTCGATCCGCAGGCCAAGCGCGGCGTGCTGCTGCTTCCAGCCGACGCGATGGCCATCCTCGAACGGGACGCATTGACTCTCTCACGGGTAAAGCCCGCCGACGCGGGCTTCTCGGCCATCAAGGATGCCTACCTGGGTAACGACCCGATCGGCCTCCAGGTGCGCGACGGGGCCGGCGGCCAAGGGCTGCAGGCCGACTTCATGATTACTGAGTTTCAGCCGC